>Ga0187886_1000005_pt1 | contig 391774 bp, 330 predicted proteins | sample June2016WEW_20_1_FD_133001 | JGI IMG/M metagenome (GOLD analysis project Ga0187886, IMG submission 133001) | Peatland microbial communities from SPRUCE experiment site at the Marcell Experimental Forest, Minnesota, USA - June2016WEW_20_150 | ecosystem: Environmental > Terrestrial > Soil >...
CTCCTCCTTCGTCAGAGCGATGTTCATTTTTTTGGGCCGGCCTGTTTTCATGGGCACCTCCATTATGCCCATGATACAGCAGATCGACTATATATGCAACTTATTTATGAGACAATACACTAGATGATAGCACAGAACGAATTATCAACTATCTGTCTGATTCCCTTGGGGCACCAATTAACGCTGTCAAATTTCAGTATTTCAAAAATAATAACGATATTGAGTATTTAGCAAGAATATTTCTTATTGAGCCAAGCGAAGTCGAACGCAAGGCGAGAGAATCATCAAAAAGAAAACGGCCTCTTTCTTTCGAAGAATTCAGAGAAAGCGCTCTATCAAATGGAGTCGGCGAGCTTTTTGATTCTTTTATAGCGGAAGTCACTCCAATATTTGAAAAGAGACTTACAACTCAAACCACGATGAGCTGGATAGGGCAAGCGGGTGACAAAATGATAACGATTTTAAATATTTTGCCGAAGGATAGTACGATAGAAAGAGGGCTGCATTTTTATACCTATATAGACAGACTCGCGACCTATTTTCATTCTGAAAAGCAGGAATTATTGAAATATTTTCCTCAAGACATAGATAAGAGCAAAACACTATATGGGAACCTACCCACGGTATTTGGATATTTCAAAAATATCGAAGAGATAAAAAATTTCTCTAACGGGCTTAAATTAAAGAAAAATTTGAAATGAATTTAGAGAAACACGAATAGACAATCTCAACCGATAACGCTAAAGAGAGATTTAGTGAAATATTATCCTGAATGAGGGGAACCATAATGCCTAATGATATTATTAGCAAAAAAACCCGATATGAATTTAGAGAACATTTTGTGAGCCGTACTCTCCGCGAGATTGAGATGGAATTTGATTCGGCGGATATACCCCTAGATGAAGATTATCATCCCGCCTGCACAGGACAACGTCGTTCACTTGTAGAAAAATACTATCACTCAATTGATTGGTCTAAATGGTCAAGCGTTCGAAAAGTGCTTACTGTTTATGAAAATGCTCTTTCAATATTAGAGGGACAAAAAGAAAAGATAAACTTCTTAGGAACCAATGAATGGGCTGAAACGGCATTTCAGCAGCTAAAGAAATGGATTGAAAAGGATAGATTTAGGTATTCGAACGGCAGGCTAACGTCTCTTGGAAGCAATCAACCATTACAAGGAATTATTGACACTACGGCGAGCTTCGACGCTCCTGAATTACATCGCCAGATTGACAGAATGCAAAAAGCGGCTGAAGACGACCCGGAACTTGCTATTGGTACTGCAAAAGAACTAATCGAGACGACTTGTAAAACTATTCTTGAGGAAAGGGGAATCCCCTTTGGAGATAGGGATGATTTGCCAATACTAATGAAAGAAACAAGGAAGGCTTTGGGATTGATTCCAGAAAAGATACCAAATTCGGCGAAAGGCGCAGAAATCATTAAGAGGCTTCTTAATAATCTTGGAAATATAGCTCAAACCTTGGCCGAGCTTCGTAACCTATATGGTACTGGCCATGGAAAAGCAGGAAAAACGAGGGGACTATCTCCGAGACACGCCAGACTCGCAGTGGGTGCTGCTTCAACTATTTCGATGTTTTTTTTTGATTCTCATTTAGAGAAAAAAATATAACTTATTGGCAAGTTGTAAGATTCGAGCCCCAATCGATGCCCCCAAGTACAAGGACTACATCCTCGCTCTCCTCTTCCTTAAGCGACTCTCGGACGTGTTTACTGGTGCGGTTGCCAACCTTTATCATGGAAAACGTCTTGTCTCCACTATCAAGGAATTCTTAGAGAAGAATCCGTAGAGGAATCCGGTCGCACTTTTCGTTTGCTTATCTTCCCCTAGAGAATGATAATATTCGCAATTAGCCAGTATAGGGATTCGTTTTAACGAGGGTTCTTTGATTATGGGTAACGAAAAAAACAGCAACCATCTTGTCGAACTTGAGAAACATCTTTGGGCGGCGGCTGACCAATTGTGGGCAAACTCGTCTCTCCGTCCGTCTGAGTATTCTGCTCCCGTCCTTGGGTTGATTTTCCTAAAGTTTGCCGACAACGCCTTCACCAAGGCGGAAACCGAGTTGAAAGGCTCATCTTCTGGGCGAAGGACCATCGGCAAGACGGATTATCAAGCTCGGGGTGTCGTCTTTCTCCCCCCTGAAACACGCTTCTCAAACCTCTTGAATCTCCCTGAATCCGCCGACCTTGGCAAGCATTTGAACGAGGCGATGAAGGCCATCGAGCGAGAGAACGAAGACCTCAAGGATGTTCTGCCAAAAACCTACCAACGCATTGACAACTCTACGCTTTTTGAGCTTTTAAAAATAATGTCCGGCATCCCACTCGACATCCCGGGGGACGCTTTCGGCAAGATTTACGAGTATTTCCTCGGTTCGTTCGCTATGAAGGAAGGACAGAAAGGAGGCGAGTTCTTCACGCCGCCGAGTATGGTTGACCTCATCGTGGAAATCATCGAGCCCTTCCATGGGCGTTTGTATGACCCGGCCAGCGGGAGTGGCGGTATGTTCGTTGCTAGCGCCAGGTACGTCCAAAATCATCGTAAGAATCCGAACAATGAAATCGCTATCTATGGTCAGGAGCGTGTTTCTGACACCATCAGACTCTGTAAGATGAACCTTGCTGTTCATGGCCTGGCGGGAGATATTCGACAGGGAAATACTTACTATGAGGACATCCACGAGAGCGTTGGCAAATTCGACTTTGTGATGGCCAATCCTCCATTCAACGTCTCGGGGGTTGATAAGGAAAAAATCAAGGACGACCCCCGTTTTCGTTTTGGCCTTCCTAATACGGACATTGCGAATTGCCTTTGGATTCAGATTTTCTACCATTCGCTCAATGCCAAGGGAAGAGCTGGGTTCGTAATGGCAAACTCAGCGGCGGACGCTCGCGGGTCAGAACTCGAAATCCGCAAAAAGCTTATCCAGTCGGGAGCGGTTGATGTAGTTGTATCGGTCGGGCCAAACTTTTTCTACACGGTTACGCTTCCTGCTACGCTCTGGTTCTTTGACCGGGGAAAACCAGAAGCACTCAAGGACAAAGTTCTATTCATCGATGCTCGGCCAATCTTCAGTCAGATTGACCGAGCCCATCGTGAGTTCACTTCTGAGCAGATTGAGTTTCTATCGAATATTGTTCGGTTTTACCGTGGCAAGGAACCAGAATTGTTACGCGGTAGCGAGATGATGCTCAAGGAGAAATTCCCCAAGGGTAAATATATTGATGTGCCGGGTCTTTGCAAGGCCGCCATGCGTAAGGAAATCGAGGCGCAAAGCTGGAGCCTCAATCCAGGTCGGTATGTGGGAGTTGCCGTTGGCGAGGAAGTAAGCGACGAGGACTTCAAGGAACAACTTGAAGCCCTCAACGAAGAACTCGAAACGCTCAATGTCGAAGCGCGGGAACTAGAAGACCGGATTGCCAGCAACGTTGCGAAAATTCTGGAGAGGGAACCTTGAAGAAGGTGGGATGGCCAACCTGCAAACTTGATGAACTCGGCTTCGTAGGCCGTGGCAAATCAAAGCACAGGCCACGCAACGAGCCTTCGCTCTACGGTGGGCCGTACCCGTTCTTTCAAACCGGAGACATCAAAGCGGCTGACTTCTACCTGACCAATTACACACAAACTTATAATGAAAAGGGCTTGGCTCAAAGCAAACTCTGGGAACCGGGCACGCTCTGCATCACTATTGCTGCGAACATCGCTGAGACGGCGATTCTTGGCGTCAGAGGTTGCTTCCCTGATAGCGTCGTGGGATTCACGCCGGATAGGGAGAAGTGTGATGTCCGCTTCATCAAGTATTTCACTGATACGATAAAGCTGCGTATGCAGAACGTGTCTAGGGGAACGACGCAGAACAACCTCAGCCTCGAAAAGTTGCTGACCTTCGTCTTTCCCGCCCCGCCGCTACCGGAACAGCAGAAGATTGCGGGTATTCTGGCTGCCTACGACGACCTGATTGAGAACAATACGCGGCGTATCCAGATATTGGAGCAGATGGCGCAGTCGATTTATTGGGAGTGGTTCGTTCACTTCCGCTTCCCCGGCCATGAGAAGGATATGCTCGTTGAGTCTCCTTTGGGAAAGATTCCACAAGGGTGGGATGTGGTCAGAATCAGCGAAAGATTTAAAACAGTTTTGGGCGGAACACCGTCGAGGAAGAAACCAGAATTCTGGACTGATGGAACGGTTCCTTGGATAAATTCAGGGAAGATAAACGAGCTTCGGATTATTGATGCTTCCGAATTGATTACCAGGGATGCCTTTTCAAAATCAGCTACGAAACTGATGCCTCGGCGAACAACGGTGCTTGCAATAACGGGAGCAACGCTTGGCCAAGTCAGCCTTTTGGAAATTGAAGCGTGCGCGAATCAATCTGTAGTCGGGATCGTTGATTCTTCAGGCATTTACTCTGAGTACCTTTATCTAAAGACCAAGGAGGTCATCGGCGAGTTAGTGAATCATGCCAGTGGAGGGGCGCAACAGCATATCAATAAAGAAGTAGTAAACGAGTTTAAGATTGTGCTCCCCCCGGAACCGTTAGTCATTCGCTTTAACAAGTTTTGCAAGCCGTTTTTTGACTTGCTCGTCAACAAGCTTCGCCAAAACGCTAATCTTCGTAGCACCCGCGACCTTTTGCTGCCTAAGCTGATTTCGGGAGAATTGTCTGTGGATAACGTGGAGGCCAATCCGTGAGCGTCGACATCGTCTACCATTATCCTCCTGAGCTTCTCCAACTATTGGTTGATACGATTCCGCTCTTATGTCGGAGCAAAAAGGATGTACTCGTATTTTTCCAGGGTGCGGGAGTTCCTAATAAAATGTTGGCCGAGTTTGAACGTAAGCTTGCTACAGACAGAAGTAGCTTGAATAAATATGGAATCGTGCGAGATGTTCTTGTTCTCCTAAATGCCAAGGGTGAGGCTACGCTACGTGAGCGAAGGGAGGTTCTAAAACGAGTCGTTGAATATGAAGACTTTTCTGCCTGTTGGCCATCGGACCAGCTCAAAGCAAAAGGCCTAGTTGCTGAAATTAGACACGTTGTGAATGTAAAAGATTCTTTTAGCCGAATGCGTCAAGAGAAGGAAGCAGAACAGAAGAAACGGGTTGATGAAGAAAAGAAAAGAGCCCTCGCTTTTCAGGAAAGAAAGGCTAAGCTAGAAAAGGTTAAAAAAGATTTTTATGCTTTGTTCGGAGAGTCAAATCCGCAACAACGAGGAAAGAAACTTGAGGATGTATTGAACAGGCTTTTCAAGACATCGGGTATTTTAGTGCGAGATTCGTTTAATCGTGTCGCGTCCACAGGGGAGGGCATCCTTGAACAAATCGACGGGGTAGTTGAAATAGATAGAGAAATTTATCTTGTCGAAATGAAGTGGTGGGATAAGCCGCTAGGAATTGGCGAAGTATCACAACACTTGGTACGAGTCTTCAGCCGAAAGGGCGCTAGAGGTTTTCTTATTTCGTATTCTGGCTACACGGAACCAGCTATCGCAGTGTGCAAGGAATCTCTTTCTCAAATGGTTGTCATCTTGAGCAGTCTCCATGAGATTGTCGAACTTCTAGAACGCGAAGATGATTTATCGGAGTTCTTGCGAAAAAAAATCCGAGCGGCAATCATTGATAAAAATCCACATTGTTTTGTTTACATTTAGACCATGAATCCTAAATCATACTCAGAGGACGAGCTTATTGAACAGCCCGCCATCGAGCTTTTCGATGAGCTCGACTGGCAGACTATCAATGCGTTCTACGAGACATTTGGGCCTAATGGGACTCTAGGTCGTGAGAATGCGGGTGAAGTCGTTCTGACTCGATATCTTGTTCCAGCTTTAAAAAGACTAAATCCCACAGCATCGAGTGAAGCGATTCAGTTCACCGTAAACGAGCTGACGAAGGACCGGAGCGTGATGTCGCAGGGAGCTACCAACCGTGAAGTTTATGGGCTTCTCAAGAACGGCGTGAAAGTTGAGATTCGAACCCCTGATGGCGAGATGATGCCCGAACGAATTCGGGTCATCGATTGGGACGACCCTGAGAACAACGATTTTCTTCTCGTGTCACAGTTCTGGGTAACGGGCGAAATCTATAAACGACGTACAGACCTCGTTGGCTTCGTGAACGGATTGCCTTTAATTTTGTGGGAATTGAAGGCTGTCCATAAACGACTGAAGCAGGCCTTCGTAGATAATATTACCGATTATAAGCTGACTATCCCTCAGTTGTTCTGGTATAACGCCTTCATAATCGTTTCGAACGGGGTTCAGAGCAAACTGGGAAGCCTATCAGCGGAATGGGAACATTTCTGCGAGTGGAAGAAAATCAGCAGCGAGGCAGAACCAGGAATCGTGTCGCTCGAAACTATTCTCAAAGGGACCTGTGAAAAGACACGGCTATTGGATTTGGTTGAGAACTTCACCTTGTTTTCCGAGGCAGCAGGCAAAGTAATAAAAATTGTTGCCAAGAATCATCAATATCTGGGAGTGAACAATTCCCTTCAAGCTGTGCTTGGTCTAAAGGCAAATCGTGGCCGGTTGGGTGTGTTTTGGCAGACTCAAGGCAGTGGTAAGAGCTATTCGATGGTTTTCTTCGCTCAAAAGGTTCTACGGAAGATTCCTGGCAATTGGACATTTGTAGCCGTGACCGACCGAATTGAACTGGACGACCAGCTTTACAAGAACTTCGCTGGCGTGGGAGCTGTAACGGAACCTGAGGAACGGGTAAGAGCCGACAGTGCCGAACATTTGAAGCAACTTCTGACCGAAGACCACCGATACGTTTTCACGCTCATCCAAAAGTTCCGAACTGATGTGGGAAAACGATTTCCAAAGCTCTCGGATAGGCATGATGTTATCGTCATGACCGATGAAGCTCACCGTACCCAGTACGACATTTTCGCCTTGAACATGCGTGACGCTCTCCCAAAGGCGGCGTTCATTGGATTCACAGGAACGCCTCTCATCGTCGGAGAGGAAAAGACCAAGGAGGTCTTTGGTGATTACGTCAGCATTTACGATTTTAAACAGTCCGTCGATGATGAGGCTACGGTCCCGTTGTTCTATGAAAACCGAATCCCTGAACTCCAACTCACGAATGAGCAGTTGAATGAAGATATCTACCGAGTTATCGAGGAAGCCGAACTCGATGAAGAACAGGAAAAGAAGCTTGACCGAGTATTATCGCGGCAATATCACTTGATTACGAGGGATGAGAGGCTTGAGAAGATTGCAGGCGACATCGTTCGGCATTTCCTAGGTCGAGGCTTCCGTGGAAAGGCGATGGTCGTCTGCATCGACAAGCTTACTGCCGTAAAAATGTTTGATAAGGTAAAAGTTCATTGGGCAAAATATGGGGAGGAACTGAAGCATAGACTTTCCAAGGCTCCTGAGAGCGAAAAAAAGGCCATCCAAGACACGCTAGACTTCATGATAACCACGGACATGGCAGTTGTCGTTTCTCAAGCTCAGAATGAGGTCGCGGAGTTCAAGAAGAAGGGCGTTGATATCGCTCCTCATCGGCTTCGGATTGTTAAGGAAGACTTGGAGACGAAATTCAAAGACCCCAATGACCCCTTCAGGCTTGTGTTCGTCTGCGCGATGTGGATGACAGGCTTTGATGTGCCGAGTTGCTCGACCATTTACCTTGATAAGCCTCTACGGAACCATACGCTGATGCAAACAATTGCCCGAGCGAACAGAGTTTTTAAAGAAAAGGTCAACGGGTTGATAGTGGATTATGTCGGTGTATTCCGAGACCTCCAAAAGGCATTAGCAATTTATGCCGGAGGCGGCGTGGGCGGGCAGACTCCTGTTCAAGAGAAAAAGGAGCTGATACAACTTCTTAAAAAGGCAATTGAAGAAACGACCGAGTTCTGTTTGGGATGCGGCGTGAAAGTCGAAAGCATATTGCAGACGGAAAAACTACATCGTATAAAGGCCCTCAAGGACTCTCGTGAGGCAATCCTTATTAACGACGAATCCCGAAAGAAGTTCCTCACGCTTGCGAGTCGAGTCAGACTTCTTTATCAAGCCATATTGCCTGACCTCCGAGCGAGCCAGTTCTCGCCGATTTACGCCTTGTTATCGACATTGGCGGATATGATTAGGTCACTTGCAGAAATCGTGGATATCTCCGGAGTTATGGGCAAAATCGAGGAAGTGCTGGACAAATCTATCGCCCCGAGCGGATACGCCATTAAAGAGGTCCCAAAGATACTCGATCTCAGTAAAGTTGACTTCGAGGCTATCAGGAAGCATTTTAAGACAGGATATAAACGAGCCGAAATAGCGAAGCTCAAGGCGGCTATAATGGCGAAGCTTCAGGCTATGGTTGTCCTGAACCGCATGAGAATGGACTTTTTTGAGAAGTTCCAGAAACTAATCGAAGAATACAATGCGGGGTCGGCCAACATAGAAGCGATTTTCGATGAACTCTTGAGATTTGCTGAAACACTAAACGAGGAAGAACGTCGTCATATCAAAGAGCAGTTGACCGAAGAAGAACTTGCAGTCTTTGACATCCTGACCAAGCCTCGGGTGGACATTTCTCCGAAGGAAGAGAAAGAAGTGAAAAAGATTGCAAGCGATATGATTCGTACACTCAAAGCTCATAGGCTCGTCCTTGACTGGCGTAAGCGTCAGCAATCGAGGGCGGCCGTGAAGCTTTGTATTGAAGAATATTTGGACAAGCTGCCTCCCGTATTCACACAGGAGCTTTATCGGACGAAGTGTGAGGCTGTCTATCAGCATGTGTATGACAGCTATGGGGGGAGCGGACAGAGTGTATACGAGCGGGCGGCTGCATATGCAAATTGAGGCGCGTGGGAAGCCAGAGGTCGCAAGGAATAGCTTCACTCGGTCGATATGATGCGGTGATACGTAAAACCACCTCATTAGGTTAGACGAGCGAGAAGGGGAATAATTCTCATGAAAAGCAGAGTAGAAAAGGGGAGACGGTTTAAGATTACGGGCCAAATCGGCGAATATCTGGTCGCCGCCGAGCTTGGAAGACGAGGATATATTGCCACAACTTTTACGGGCAACGTCCCCGAGTTTGATATATTGGTCACAGACGACAAATTGAAGACAACCCCCATCCAAGTTAAAACCATACAAAGAGGAGGAGGTTTTCAATCATCCGCAGACAAGTGGATGGTCATCTCTATCGAAAAAAAGCGGAAACAGCTAATACATCGTAACGTGAGGCTTACGACTCCGAACCTTGTCTATGTTATGGTCGTGCTTGGCGAAAAGTATGGTGATGACGAGTTCTACCTCTTGACCGAAAAACAACTTCAAACGATATATGTCAAATCCTATACTGAGGGATTGAGGAAGCACAAGGGCGTCAGGCCGAGAAAACCCGATTCGCTTCATTGTGCGGTCTGGCCCGAAGACCTGAAGGCTTTCCACAACAATTGGGGAATCTTCAAGAAGCATGGGAGGCGGTAAAGAGGCTTAGAAAGCTTGGTCATCGCCGACCTTTCCGATGAGAAAGACGCCGTGACGGCGAATGGGGAAAGCCATGAAGAACACTGAATGCGTGATTTACATCACAACTAAACGTGGCCGGACATGGAGCTACCTCAAAGAGAACAACGGCTGGACACAAACCGGTCCAACCGGTATAGTCCACCGGCTCAGCGCAGAGCAACTGTTGTCGCACCTCTTGCCGGCGCTCGTAGCCGACAATCCGGGCCACCTCAGCGTCAGGGTGGAACGTAGAGTAGCCGCCCTCTCTGCATATTAATGGTAAGGCTAGAGACGCATCATTGAAAATAGATTACCCAATTCTACTTACGCCGGCGGCAATAGAAGAGATGGAGCTTCCTTCTGGCATTAAAGTATCAGTACCGAAAGCTATTCCTATCTTCGAGAAATGGTCTGGTGAGCCAGTGAAGGACACTTACAACAACAAGCCGGTGCTGAATTTCGAGGGTAAAACTGCATTTGCAGAAATCATTATCTTGAGGATTTTCCAAGATGACAAATATGCAAAATGCCAAAAAGCCAGTTGTCTCAATTTCATTTGCCGCCTCAGAACTCGGTTTTGAACAGGTATTTGCACAGTTGTTGTGAAAAACTGTTTCGATCCTATTTGAACTTATATCTTTTCTCTCTAAAAAGCTTCAAGCACGCTTTCACTACTTTGGGATCGTAGAGGATTCCCTTGTTTTTCGATATTTCTTCAAAAGCGTTTTCCAGGCCTAGGCTCGGCCGATATGGCCGGTGAGAAGACATGGCTTCAACAACATCGGCCACCGCTATAATTCGGGCCTCAAGGAGAATATTATCGCCTTTCAAGCCCTGAGGATAACCGGAACCATCCATCCTTTCATGGTGCTGATAAACAATCAAGGCCACTGGCCAGGGAAATTCGATGTCCTTGAGAATGTTATAGGCGACTTTGGGATGAGTTTTGATTAGATCAAATTCGATCTCATTCAATTTTCCCGCCTTGCTTAGAATATCGGTCGGGACGCAGATTTTGCCTAAATCATGAATGATGCCGGCTGAGCGGATGCCATCTATCTGGTCCTTGGAGATTTTCATTTCTGTGGCAATGGCCCGGGCCAGATCAGCAACGCGGCGGTGATGGCCGGAGGTATAAGGATCTCGGGCTTCGACCGTTAAAGCAATAGCATTAATAATGCCGTTAAGGGCCCCGCGGAGTTTTTCAAGGGTTTCCCGGACTTGGTCTTCGGCTTTCTGAAGAACGGTGATATCGCCCCTTGATTCGTTGAGGCGTCCGCTCTTTGGCCTTATTTTTTCATCCAAAAGCGCGATTCTTGACGATCTTCTGGCCACGTTCCCTCCTTAGCCCAGATTTTAAAACGCTCCTGTATATTTAGTCAATAAAGACATGTAATAATTGACTAAAGTCATTCAATATCGGCCGAAATGATGTTCTCCCGGGTGGGGCGGCGTAGAGCCCATAGCCATAGGCGAGAGAGAATTGAAGGACTCTAGGGGGGAAATTTTTGGAGCCCTATATTATATCGGCAGACTGTTAAATAACCTTTCCGAGCAAGTGTCCGAAATATTCGTGACCCGCCCGAAACATGGCCTTTTTTCCTGTTCCAACCATAGCTAGGGCCCCCTCCACTCATTTGCAAAATGATCCAAGCGAGCGAAAGCAAAACGAATACCTGAAAGGTTATCTTGCGCATGATCATCCCTCCTTAATATCTCTGGACCAAAAAAGTGGCTATCATTGATTCCCTGGTTACGGTGTGCTAAAAACATCAGCTAGGGTCGACCATGAGATTTAAGGACGGGATTGTTTGCCTCTTGCTTTTTTCGGCCGCGATCGGTGCCGTGTCCGCACGCCCGGTTCCGCAAGAGCAAAAGAAGGGATTGGCCTATGACCTCTCTGTCAGCGCCATCTCCATCTCGGTCACGGTTCAGGACAAAAGGGGCCGGTTTATCAACGACCTGACGGAGAAAGATTTCGCGATTTTCGAAAACGACAAGAAACAGAACATCAACTATTTCAAGCACGATTTTGAGGCGCCTTTGAGCCTGACCGTTCTTCTCGATGTCAGCGGAAGCATGGCTCTCCAGGACAAGCTCAAGGACTGCAAGGAAGCGCTCGTTCGCCTGGCGACCCGCCTCCTCGGACCTAAAGACGAGGTCTCCCTGCTCGTCTTCGCCGACAGCGAAGTGGAAGTCGCCTCTAAGTTTTCGACAGACAGGCAAGCCTTTGTGTCGGTCCTGGCGAAGACCGAAGCCTATGGCCAGACAGCCTTGAACGATGCCGTCGCCGTCTCGCCCGAATTCGCCAACAGAGGGACAAACGAAAAAAGAGCTCTCCTTTTGGTTACGGACGGGATCGAGAACGACAGCCATTCGTCATCCGACCAGGCTATCGAAATCGCGAGGAGAGTGGATGTGCCGATCTATGTCCTGGCCTATAAAATTCCGTTGAGCGAGCAATATTTACAAAAGTTCAAACGCGCTCCAACATTGAGCCCGTCCGGCATCATGGCCACTCTCGATCAATTTTCCGCGGCGACGGGCGGAAAAGCCTTTTTCCTCAACACCCCCGAAGAATTGGACGCCGCTGTCGGAAACATCAAGAAAGAACTGAGCCATCAGTATATTCTAGGATATACGTCTTATAAAGACCCGAAGAACGAATATCGAGCGATCAAGGTTGTCACGACCAACAAGAAATATATCACGAGAACGCGGGCGGGCTATTGAGACAACAGAGACGAAGGCGCGAATTCCGGGCCGCACGACTTCGGATTTAAAATCGTGTCCCAGGAATCACGGGAAACGACTTGATGAATGTGATACAATATTATCTTAGACCATCAGGCCGATTATTGGGCAAGAAATCATGGAGGATAAAATGAATAAAAAACACATCGCCCTTCTTTCGGGAGTCGCGATTCTCGCCGGGCTCCTGTCATTCACAGGCTGCGCGACGAAAAAAATGGTCCAGACGGAATTAGCCGCCCTCGACCAGAAAGTCGAAGGGGTGGCGACTTCGGTCGAGGAAAACCAGAAACGGCTCAAGGAGCACGATGAGAAACTGGCCACACTCGGAACCCTGATCGCCCAGCAGGAATCTCAGTTCAAAGGTATGGACGGCAGGATCGAAGAAGTCAAAAAACTGACTGAGGGCAAGCTGATCTATAAAGAGACGGTCAGAAACAGCGAGGCCAAATTCGTTTTCGACAGTTATGAGATCAGCGCCGAGGGGAAAGCGGGATTGGACAAGTTCGTCGAGGTGCTCATTACCCAAAACAGGGGCGTCTATCTCGAGATCCAGGGCCATACGGACAATACCGGACCGGAAGTTTGGAATCGGCAGCTCGGCTTGAAAAGGGCAGATGCCGTCATGGAATATCTCTATAAACAGCATCACATCCCGCTCCACCGCATGCAGGTCATCAGCTTCGGGAGCTCGGCGCCCGTCGCGGACAACGGCACGCCCGAAGGGAGAGCCCAGAACCGCCGCGTCGATATCCTGGTCTACGAATAATTCGGATAATTGACGAAGGGGCTGGTGAAATTTTACGAACATGGAGGCCTCTGCGATGAAAACAACCGTCCGTTCGATTTTCATTTTGGTTTTTTTAGTGATGTCGACCGCCTGTCTGGCGCTCGCCGATTTCGGAAGGGGCGCTAATAGCGACAATCCGAGTTATCCGGAGGACACGGAGTACGCCAAATCCGCCGTAGACGGCCAGCGCAGTCAGATTTATGACCTCGGGTTGGAGCTCGAACGACAGGCCACGGCTCTCGCTAAAGAGAGTTTTGAACATTTCCGGGGTTGGAATGGGACCATCTCCGACGAAGAGCAGGCCATTCTCTTCAAATCGGAGGCGTTCGCGGCCTCCTGTCGCCTCTTTCTGAAACTGACCGAAGCTCAATCGGACTTTTTCCGGTCGGACTATTTGCGGACGAACCTTTCCAATGCGTTCACCTATTTGGCCAACGCGTTTAACGAACTCGAACAGGAAATGCGGAGAGGGAACGTGATGCCCTATGTCCTGTCTGACTGCCGCAAGATTCTCACTCGTCTGGAGCGCGAATTCGCCTCCTGGCCGGATGCCGATAATCTTGCCTACCTGGACCACAAGTATGTAAAGGCGCGCGATGCCGCCGTGTATCTGATCGAGCGAACAGGCATCGGTCAATACATCCGCCGTCCCTTTAAAAATCTTGAAAGCGTCTTCCGCTATAACTATGACCGGAAACAGGACAAGAATCCTTGGAAATACCTGGTCGATGTGTCCTATGAAACGCTGGACAAAATGAGAAAAGGCCCGATGATCGATTTGACGTTCGAAGGGCTGATGATTCTCGAGCAGAGCAATCGCAAAGACCGCGGCGTTTATTTGATTGAGAATCACAAGAAGCGCGCCCTGACCAGGGCCGAGCTTGTCCAGAAATTCGGCGGATGGGGAAAAGCTTTTGAAGTGCCGCGAGAAGTGATCGATGGTTACGAAGACGGCGAACCGATAAGATAATATTCTTGAGCGCGTCTCTTTGGAGGAAAGTCGGATTCGGATTGCTTCTTGGCGCGGTCATCGTCTTCGGACTTTATATGGCCGTCCAGGCGGTCGACTTTTCCGTCTATTGTTCCGCCGCGAAGCAGCTCCTCGGACATGACTACGACCTCTACCGGCAGGGAGGTCTAGCCTTCCGCTACGCCCCGGTCATCGCCTTTGCCTTTATCCCTTTTTCTTTTCTGCCGCTGGCCGCCGCGGCTTTTCTCTGGTACCTTTTGAAAATCGCGGCCCTCATAGCCATCGCCGGAATGGTGATGAAGCTCATGAACCTGGAGGATAAACACTTCTGGAAAATCCTCGTGTTCTCCCTCTTAATTACCGGCGGTTACATCGTGGAAGAAATCCACACGGGGAATATCCATTTCCTGGTCCTCTTCCTCATCGTTCTTGCGCTTTTCCAAGTGGAACGCGGGAAAATCGTTTTTCCTTCGTTTCTCATGGCGGTCGCCATTTGCATAAAGGTGACGCCTTTCTTGTTTCTCCTTTATTTCGCCCTCGCCAGACGATGGAAGATCTGCCTTTTTTGTTTCCTCTGGCTGGCCGTCCTAATCCTGGCTCCGGGCTTCTTCATCGGCTGGGAGAAAAATCTCGATCTCGCCAAGAATTGGATGGATACGGCCGTGGCGCGGGCGGAAGAGCCCGTCAACCATTCACTGAATGGGGTCCTCTTCAAGTACCTGACGGAAAAAAAGATGGAACCCGAGACCGAGAAGTACCCCCGGGTCAACCTGCTCAACTTACGGGTTGGAATCGTCAAATGGATCTGGCTCCTGACGAGCGCGCTCATTCTTTTCCTTCTTTATAAGGCGCTCCTCCGGAAATGCGGGGAAAAGGAGTGCGTCGCTCTCAAATACGCGCTCCTGACGGTATCCCTTCTTCTTCTGTCCCCTCACGACTCCCGCATCTACTTCTCGACCCTTTTCTTCCCCTGCGCGGTCCTCGTCGCTTTTCTTTATAAATATTCGGGGAGCGAATTCCGGGCCTTTTTGCTTTCCGTCCTCGGACTATCCTTTATTTTGAATACCCTCCTTCCCGCCCTGATGCCGGGAAGGAGAGCTTCTCTCGTCTATGAGACGCTCTCTCCTTATTTCTTTTCCGCCCTTTTCATCTGGATAGCCCTCTGGCTTGTTCTGTGCTATTCTAATCCTATATATTCGCGCGGATTCGCGATGAGAAGAAATCGCGGAGCCGACCCGCCGAGGAGGGACGAATGAGAATTCAAAAGTTATCGGCGATCGCCTTGATTTGCCTGTTTCTTGGGGCCTGCGGCCTCAGCCTGGTTCCGTCAAAAGACGATTGGTACGCGATGCACTATTACATCATGCAGGATTTCGAGTGGAAGCTCTACAAGGATCTTTCTCCGGCGGCCCGGCTCGAATTCCAGAAGCTGTTCTGGGCTTCCCGGTCTCCCGAGGCCAAACAGGAATTCGACAATAGAGTCGCCTATACGATGAAAGCCTATAAAAAAGAGAATTCCCGCCAGCCCTATAATGTCGATCGGGCCCATGTCTATCTGCTGAACGGAAGCCCCGTCCATATCGAATTGAGCCAAAACGACAACTGGGCGACGCGAATGACGCAGGGAGTGGGGGTGAACGCCAGCGTCAACGATAGGTCGAACGAGGATGTCTCGGCCAATACCCTGGAGGTCTGGACCTATCCCTACGATAAGTACCTGATTCGGTACACTTTCTACTTCAGGTCCCCGAATGAATGGCGATTGGACCAGGCCGCCTTTTCCGGAAACCGCTATATGGGCGCGCTCGAAGAGGACAACAAGCTGGGGCTCTTCGGAGTCACGAACCCCGGGGAGTACAAGGCGAAGCTGGAACAGCTGAAAAGCATTAAATAAAAAGCCCGGCTCATTTGATCTTTTTCGAGCATATATAAGCGGCGGCGAGCGCATTCGGGATGCCGCCGATCTGCCCGACCCAGCACGATCCGATCAGCAGATTTTTCACGGCCGTTTTCACCGTTATTTTCATCATTCCGCCCTCGTAAAATTTCTTTTGGGGATTCCACGACCAGGCGGACGTGGCGCCGTCGGCATTGCCCGTATATCGCTCGTAAGTCAGGGGGGTGGCCGCGTCCATGAATTCGATCTGATTTCTGAGACCCGGAATGATGAACTCCGCCCGTTCGATCAGCGTCGTTTTCACGCGTTCTTTGAGCTCCAGATATTTTTCCCTGTCGCCTTCGCGCCAGTTGTCCTGCCACCGGACGGGGCAGATGGCCTGGATCATGAGCGATGATTTTCCCTTCGGAGCGAGGTCCGGGTTGACGAGCGAGAGGGAATGCAGGCTGAAGCCGCATTTGCGGAAATGATCCGCGTCGCGCGGATCGTCGAAATCGAGGTCGTCCGCGAGCGCGTGGTATGAAACGCTGAAGGCCCGCATGGACTTCTCCAGCTCTTCGTTCGGGAGCTTGAGCCCCAGATAGACGGTGAATATGCCCTCGGAGACCGCGGCGTTCCTGATTTTCTCCAACTGCCCGGCGGGTAAGATCGAAGGGTCATCCAGCCATTTGAGAAACGTGCTTTTGTAGTCGCAGGCGGAGACGACGATGTCCGCTTCGCGGGTCGCGCCCTTGACGACCACGCCGACCGCCGCGCCGTCCTTTGTCAGGATCTTTTCGACGGGGCTGGAGCACTCGAGCGTGCCGCCGAATTCCTTGAATCTTCCCGCCAGGGCATCGGCTAGGTGCTGCATGCCTTCGACGACGTGCCAATAGTCCTTGGTGGGGAAACCCAGCGGTCTTTTTTCCGGATGACATGGATCTTGTCCCTGAGCCCGAGGTCGTCGAGCGTTTTGAACATGACGCCGGAGCTTTCGAAGGCGAGCGTCCCGCTTTCGAAATAATATCCCTTGCGCCTGAACCCGGCGGTGTAGCCGCCGGGGCTCGTGTGCGATTCGAAGATCGTGACGGAATGCCCTTTTTTGGCCAGCAGGCAGCCGGTCGTCAGGCCGCCGATGCCGGATCCAATGATCGCGATTTTTTTCACGGAATTCTCCTTTTTTCGGATATCAATATAAAATGAACGCCGGATTTATTCAACGGGCGCACGGACGGAACGTCGCGCCCCATCGTTGAAGAGTTGAAGAATCGTGAAATCTGACCGTAGTACAGTTTCCAAGACGAGGCAGAGTTGAAACATCGCGAAATGGGTTGACAGAGGAGGCGCGCCTCATCAATAATGAGGATTCTTTAAGGAGGACGCATAACATGGCTCTCTTCACCCGAAAACGCGCGACGACGCGCATCGTTTTTTTATCGGCCCTTGTCGTTTTCTTCTGTCTGTTCTCGGTTTCCGCCCAGAAACCGGAGACAAAAGCCGCGGCCCGGCCTTACGTCTGGACGGACGTCCCGGACGGCTGCACCAGCATTGAGGTCGGCCGGCTCGCTTCGGAGGACGGCTCGGTCATGACCGCGCACACCTGCGACGGCCCTTACCGGACCTGGCTCAACATCGTCCCTCACGCCAAGTATCCGGCCGGCTCGAAGAACAAAATCTTTTCCGGAAAGATGCACACCGAGACGTCCACGGACATCCGCGGCATGATCCAGACCGGCGAGATCCCCCAGGTCGAAGAGACGTTCGCCTTCATGAACACCAGTTATCCCTGCATGAACGAAGCCGGCCTGGCCATCGGCGAGACGACGATCGGCGGCCGCCGCGAGCTTTACAACCAGGAAGGCATGTTCATGATCGAGGAGATCGAGCGGCTCATCCTGGAGCGCTGCAAGACGGCGCGCGAAGCGATCAAGCTCGCCGGCGAGCTCATCAAGCTGTACGGCTACGGCGACAGCGGCGAATGCATCACGATCGCCGACGCCAAGGAAGTCTGGCATTGTGAATTCATGGGCGCCGGACCCCTCGAGAAGGGCGGCGTTTGGGCCGCGGTCCGCATCCCGGACGACCAGGTCGGCCTGTCGGCGAACATTCCCCGTATCAGCGAGATCAATCTCAAAGACCCCGACCATTACATGGCTTCGGACAACATTTTCAAGGTCGCCCAGGACATGGGCTGGTGGAAAGCGGACGGCGGCGAGCCGTTCAAATTCTGGAAAGCTTACGGCGGCGGCCGCAAGCCGTATTCGATCCGCGAATTTTACGTCTTGAGCACCCTCGCGCCCTCGCTTAAGCTGAATATGGACTGGCCCGAGCTTCCGCTCTCCGTGAAGCCGGAGAAGAAGGTCTCGGTCCGCGACATGTTCAAAATGTACCGCGAAACGTATGCCGGCACGGAATACGACGCGACGAAAAACCTCATGGTTCCGCGGCGGCAGATGGGCCGGCCCGGCCAGCCTCCGGCCCAAGGCGCGCAGCCCGCGGCGCCCGAATTGATGAAGAGCCCGCTGGCCCAGCCCTGGATGTCCAACGATCTTATGCAGCTCGTCAACACACTCAAGCCGGGCACGATCCAATCGCAGAGGACGATCGCCATCAGCGGCTGCTCCTACGCCACGATCCTCCAGTGCCGCGGCTGGCTGCCTCCCGCGGTCGGTACGGTCTGCTGGTTCGCTTTTGACAATCCCGGTCTGAGCGCCCGGTTCCCGGTTTTCGCCGGCGTAACGGCGCTTCCGCCGAGCTTCGAAGTCTGCGCCCAGCACCGTTACCGCACGGATTCGGCCTGCTGGACGTTCCGCAGCGCCAACCGCCTGGCCACGGTGAAATGGGGCGCCACGCAGAAGATCATGGAGGACACGGTCCGCGAGTTCGAGGAGAAGGGGCTGATGGAACTTCCCATCGTCGAGAAGAAATACCAGGAGATCCTGGCCAGCAAGACGCCCGACAAGGAACCGTTCAAGCCGAACGAATACCTGACGAAGTACACGAACGACTTCGCCCGGGCGGCCATGAATAAATACGAGGAGCTCACCGGGAAATTCTGGTTCCTGCTCCGCGGCGGATTGTAATTAACGGGGAATGAAAGATCGCCCATGGTCCGGGCGGTCCGGGTCGCGGCGACGGCGAATCAGAAGTAGAACCCGAACGCGGCACCCACGGCCATATCCTGGAAGATATTATTGAAAGGCGTGATCACGAACGCGGTCAGCTTGATGCTGCCGCCCTTCAGCCCGGCGTTCCATTTCAGGGCGACATTGGACGAAGGAGAACCCGCGACGTCGCGGCCCAGCGCCCACCATTTGGTAAAGCCTCCGCCCAGGAAGAACCCGTCGCCTTGGAAATTCAGCAGAACCGCCGGCGCCACTAAAATCGTCCCGAAATCGGAATTGTGGACGGCCATATATATCTCGGGGCTCAAGGATAGAGAGGGGGTCAAATAAAAATCGAAGGACAGGCCCATTATCCAAAGGAACGGATTGAAGCTGAAGGATTTATCCGTGATGACGCCGATATTCAGGGCGACATCCGACTGGGCCGCGAGCTCCCTGGAGGAAACGAAAAATAAAGCCAAAACCGCGAAGGCGATGAAGGCGGGTTTTTTCATAAGATCTCCTTTTAATGAATTGGATACGTCCCTTTTTCAATTATATGGCAAACGCGCGGTTCCTGTCAAAGACAATCCGGGGTTGACGCGAGGCGCGGCTTTTATGGTAAAGTAACGTTTCTTTATCGCCCTTGAAGGGGAAATTTCTTTCGGTTCAAGGAGCGACTATAAAGACGAACTCGTCAACGCCTTTTTAAAGGAGATTTCGAATGGCGAAATTCGAGGGGATTCAGTGGGCTTCCAAGCAGATGCGCTACGGGCTTCCGGACAAGGAGTATGAGCTCCTCGACGTCGGCGCCCAGGTTTACGCCATATCCAGGTCCGTTCATTACGCCCTCTTTCTTGCCTTCGAGGGGATCCGCTTCTTTTGCCGGAAAAACACCGAGGGCCGGCTCGAGATCACCATGCTGAACTGGCATAAAAACCTCGAGCGCTTCCAGAGGGCGATAGCCTTCAACATCGGCCGCGAACAGGAACACCTCGTTCCGACCACGGACGAGCTCGAGAACCTTTTCATCCACCGCTTTTTCAAGGAGCCCGAGATGCGCGGCTTCTTCGAGGAGATGGCGGCTCTCGGCGCGCAGGGTTATCTGCGGCCGTTCACGGTGGATGAGGAACAGTCCATCGGGGTCACCTTTCCCAACCGGCCCGCCATCCGGGCCGGAGTCAACCGCTACGATCGCTATATGGGCGAGCCGTTCAGCGGCGTCGTCATCCCCCACATGATCCGCGCCGTGGGGGCCAACAAGATGGGCTGCCTCAAGCTCGGCGTCAATTATCTAATGAGCGTCAAGGCCTGCGAGGAGGCCAAAAGGATCGCGCCGGATGCCGCGGCGGCGCTTTTCCTCGACGATCGGCTCGATCTTCCGCTGGAGAAGCGGCATATCACCGAGTGGGACTCCTCCTGCTGCCTGTTCGCCCTGCGGGACAGCACTGTCGTCAAGATTCCGGAGAGCGACCTCATCCTGCCCTCGGTCACGATCCAGGGGATCGCGGCCATCCTGAGAGAGATGGGTGTCAACGTCGAGGAACGGCATCTGACATACGGGGAGCTTTCAGACAGGGTCAAGGCCGGCGAGATCGTGGCGGTGTGCAGCGTCGGCACCGCCGGAATTCTGAACCGCTGCCAAAAGCTCGTCCTGGTGGACGCCGGGGCGAAAATCGTCTCCATTCACACGCCCGACGAAAAGCATCCGCTCTACGGCAAGCTCGCCGCGGCCAGAGAATATTACTGGAATATCTATAAAGGGAAAGAAAAGCCCGTGGCCGGAATGACGATTTATAAATACGCGCTGTAAAGCGCGGCCCTCTTTAAAAGAGGGGAATGTCAGTATCTCCAGCTCGTCAGATCCGCGCCGAGCGGGGCGGTCTTCAGGAGTCGTTCCACGGCCTTTGGGATGTACATTTCATGATACCGCAGCCGAGATAAGTAATTCGGCCGCGTCGGGTCGCCGTTCCAACAATGCTCGGCCCGGTCGCCGTATTTGACTTCTCCGGCATAATACGGCTCCTTCGTGCTTTCAAGGAACGATTCCATCAAGTAGACGGCGTTATTGAGATAATAGTTGTCCATGTCGCCGACGTAGATATGGATTTTTCCCTGGAGCTTCGGCCCGAGCGTCTTCCAGTCGCGCTGAAGGATATAGCCCAGGTCGTAATGCTCTTTCCAAAATTGGGCGACGGCGGGATCGATTTGCCCGGTCAGCCTGTCCCAGATCGGCTTGGGATAGCCGTCCTCGCCGACCGGACTGAAAACCGCTTGCCAGATGTCCCATTGCTCGCCCGAACGGCCGCGCGTCGCGATCGCCTGCTCCCGCTGGTTCGCCTGCTCGAGCGTCGTGGCCACTTCGCCGAGATAATTGCGCAGGCCGGGCCGCGGCGTCTTTTTCCAGTCGGCGTCCTGGTAATAAGCGTTCTTGTGATCGTAAATGTTGATGATCGTATAGGCGCGAAAATCGATCGGATCGGGGCAGGCCGCCCAGCAGCCGTTGAACTCGTCGGGGTAGAAGATCTGCGCGGCGAGCGCTTCCCAGCCGCCGGTCGAGCCGCCGTACATGAACCGCGCCCAGCCCCGGCCGATGCCGCGGTATTTCTTCTCGATATAGGGGATGAGCTCGCGGACAATGGCATCGCCGTACGGGCCGAGGTTGGCCGAGTTGACGGCGTAGGAATCGTCGTAATACGGGTTGGCGTGCTGGATCTCGATCAGGATGACGCGCGGGAAATTCTTCCCCGTCCATTCCTCATAAAACCGATGAGCGTATTCCTGCTGGATCTTGTTGTATCCCGGGATGTGAAATCGCTCGCTGAAATCGGGCTTGAGGTCGGGATCGGGCGGCTCCGGGCGAAAACCCTCGAAGGTGGCGGGAAAGTGCCCATGGTAGATGACCAGCGGGTAATGGGCGTTCGGATGAGCGTCGAAGCCTTCGGGCAGCAGGATGCAGGCGCCGATGTCCATCGGCCGCCCCCAGAATTCGCTGAGGAGCGCGCTCCGGATCTTCTCGTGCTTGATGTAGGACGTGTCCCGCGGCGCTTGGATGGGCGGGATTTCCTTGTCCAGCTCGATTTTGATGACATCCTTCTTGGCCGGATCCAGCGCGATTTTTCGCGGCGTGCTGTAGAGATTTCCCGGCTTCTCATTCCATCTCTGGCCTTCTCCCAGGTCGGGCGGGAGTTTCACCGTGCGGCCGTCGGCGCGATGGAAAGTCTCGTACCTGTTGAGGAGCGCTTGGACGTCATATTCGCCGGCCGGGATCTCGGAAATGCTTTTGAGCGGATAACCGTAGGCCGCGGCGTCGAGGACCGCTTCCCGGCCTGGCTGCAGGCCGTCCACGTCGAGGCCGAAGATCAATTGCGTCTTCGGTCCGTCGTTGATCTCGTTTCTGGGTTCGCCCTCTCCGCTTTTTGAGATCAAAAGAAGCATCCGGCCGTCGAGCGGCGTTTTCGATTTTTCGGCGGAGAAGGAGATGGCGAATTTGAGCTTCGCCGGCGTGGTTTGTCCGCTCGAGCAGCCCGCCATCGACAGGATGGAAGCGAGAACCGCGGCGGCCGCGAGGATCGGAACCGCCCTCTTGGAAGAATAGCTATTTTTCATGACCCGTCCTCCTTTGACCTGATTCTCGGACAATCCCCGGATTCCGCCGGCGTTGCCGGTCCGGGATTTATCCGCTATTTCAATACGATCAGCGAATTGGAGTCGGCGACGAAAATCCATGGGCCGCGGAGGACGATGCTCTGCGATTCGCCCGGCGTATCGAAACCGGCAACGAACTTCGGGGCGGCGGGACGGGCGATGCTGATCTTCTTGATTCCGGCATTCCCGTCCGAGACGAACGCGTAATCGCCGTCGAGGACGACGGCATTGGCGAAATCCTCGACGGGACATGAGGCCGCGATTTTGGGAGCTTCAGGGTGGCTGATGTCGATGATGATGAGGCCGGCCGGGCCCGAAGCCACGAAGGCGAAATTCCCCCGCACCGCGACGCCGTAGGGCTCGCCGTCGAGTTTCAGCGAGCCGACATGGACAGGGGCGGCGGGATTGCGGACATCCAAAATATGGAGACCCGTGTCGCTGTGGGCCAGATAGACATAATCGCCTTCCACGGCCAAGCCGTAGGTGAAGCCGGGCATTGGATAAGTTCCGACGACCTTGGGAGATTGGGGGTTCGCGATATCGATCACATGAAGACCGGCGAGGTCGGCGGTGAGATAGGCATAGTTCCCTTTAACGACGATCGTGCGGGGGACGCCTCCCGGCGTGTTGAAAAGCCGGACGAAACGGGGTTTGGCCGGTGTTTTAATATCGAAGATTCTAATCGACCAGCGATCGGTGACGTAGGCATAATCCCCGCTCACGGCCAGGCCCTGCACGCCCCGGAAAATCTCGGTCGCGCCGACGGATTGGGGAAGGGCGGGATCGGCGATATCGAGGACCTGGAGCCCGGACAGTTCTCCGACGGCATAAGCGAAATGATCCTGGGCCGCGGCGGCGACGATCGAGCTCGGCGTGAAGTATGAGCCGGCCGTCTGCGGCTGTTGGGCGTTCGAAATGTCCATGAAGAAGATTCCCGAAAAATAGTCCACGACATATACGAGGTTTCCCTTGAGGAGTACTTTCCAGGCTTCGTTATACATCGAGTATTTGTTGGTCGAAGCGACGGCCGGCGCGCCGGGATTGGAGACGTCGATGATCTGAAACCCTCCGTCGTAGAGATTGCCGGCGCAGAGGGTTCTTCCTTCGACCGAAACGCTGTGGGCGTAGCCGGAAGCGGGCTGCGTCGCAACGAGGCGCGGGGCGCTCGGGTTGCCGATGTCGATGCCTTTGATTCCCGAGGCGCCGTCGGCAATCCAGGCGACATTGCCGGCGAGAGCGATCCCTTCCGCCGTCCCGTCCGTGTCGAGGGCTCCGACCGGCGCCGGCTTGGCGGGATCCTTGATATTGACGATTTGCAATCCTGCGCTTCCGGCGGCCAGATAGAGGACATCTCCCCGGAGGGCCAGGCCGAGCGCCTCGCCCGCCGAATTCCATTTCCCGACGAGTTTCGGAGCCGACGGATTGCGGACGTCGGCGACGACGAGGCCCGCGCTTCCGGCCGCCACGAACGCATGATTTTCGGATAGAACGATATCCCGCGCCTCGCCTTCGATCTTCAGCGTGCTTTTGAGGAGGGGAGATTTCGGGTCGGTGACGTCGATGACGGCCAGTCCTTTATCGCCGGCGGCGACGAAGGCCAGGCGGTCTTTGACCGCGAGCGCGAATCCGCCGCCGAGATACAATTGGGAGAGCCGGGCGGGATTCTTGACATCGGAGATGTCCAGGATGATCAGGCCGTTCTGGAAAACGCAATAAGCCAGATGGCCCTGAACTGCGATGTCCTGCGCCTTTGTCCACAGCGCCGAGCCGGCATAAGAGAGCTTTTGGACGTCTTGAGCGCCCCCGAAAAACGCTGGAAACGCGCCGAGGACAATCATCAAAGCGAGCCCCCGATTTCTGAATTTTAGCTTGAACATGTTCGCTTGGGTCCTTCCGGTTTAAATCAGGATTCCGTCTGTCCAGCCCAGCTTGATCAGATCGATTTTGGCGGGATCGCTGGTCCCGATCCCGTACCTCGTGTCCGCGAGCTGGATGTGTTTGGGGACCGGCGGGAGTTCCTGGGCCGGGCCGAGTTCCTTGCGGCGCTTGGCCATGAGCAGCCGCAGGCCGATGGTATCGACGGCCACCGGGTCTTGGCCCACGATCAGGCCTTTGTAATTCCAGACGTAGCGGCGATTGAAATTATGGGGACCGCGCCCGTAATACTGCGGCGTCAAAACGCAGAGGATGTTCAGCCGGGTCTTTCCCTTGACCTGAGGGAGATTGAACAAGGTGCCCAAATCGGCGCAGTTGTCGGGATGGTGGGCCGGCTGGGAGACGTCGAACATGATGTAGTTCTTGATGCAGCCGGACATGCCGGCCAGATAATGCGTCCGGAGCGGGCGGGCGTTGATCAGGGCCGTGGATTTGATGAAAATCGGGTTCGTTCTCACGTTGTGATCGTCGATCCCGATGTTTTCCTCCTTCACGCCGGCGTCGAGTAGCCGGAGCTTGACGGCCTTCTCGACCTCGGGCGGCGTCGGGAGATAGGACCAGACATTGCTTTTAATGCCGACGATGTCTTCCGCTTTAACCAGCTTGCGGAAGGCCGCGATGGGATCGCCCTGGTCCGTGAGCTTCATGACGGCTTCGTCCAGCATCTGGCGGATGACCTTCTCGTTGAACTGGGAGTTTTCATCCAGGGCGTCCGGATGGCGGATGAGGATCACCCGGGATTTCTTCGCCGGGGAAGCGGATTCCTGGGGGAAGCCGACGGCCGTTCCGAGGACGGCGAGCGTGGTGCCGCGGATGAAATCGCGGCGCGTCAGAGCGTGTTTCATGCTGGCCTCATTCCTGGGGATATCGAACGGCGGAGTGAAGACGCTCCGCGAATTCTTTCGACGGCGCGTCGAAGACGACGGCCACATATCTCTTTTTTGCCCGGATCATGGTCCACATCCGATTTTCCGCCTGCGCCGCGCCCGCCGGCAAGCCTTTGGGCGGATAGGAGGCGCAGAAGGACCGATAAGCCGCTTGGGCGAGGCCTTCGTCCGGATAACAGATGAAGAGAAGCTTCGCCGATTCCGTCGCGCTCGGGGCGTATTCGGCGAAGACGCAGTCCGTCCGCGCGTCCAAGTTCAGGATGTTCTCGCCGGCGACGAAAAACCGATTGTTCAGGTTGATGACGCCATGAAAATAGCTGGTCCGTTCATTTTTCAAGCCGTTTTCCGGCAGACATTTAAGGATGGCCGGCGGGGCGCCGGGCGGGCCGAGAAGCGGGGCCACGGTTCTCCCGAGTTCGAGAATCGCTTTTTCCGATTTTTGTTCGTCGCCGGCCGCTGTGATCGAGACGAAGTAGCGGCCCTGCCGGAATCTCAGCAGGCCGGGTCCATATTCCGATTCCTGCCCGATTCCCGCGTCCGGGTCCTGCCTATCGCACGAGAAAATGCCGTAAGCTTCCTCCGGCGAGCCCATATCGTAGATATCGAGGGCGATCTCCTCCTGGGCAGGCCCTTTGTATTTGCGGACGAAGGCCTGTTTGAAATCGAAAGCCAGATAGACCTCGGCGCCTCCGTCCGTATAATCGAAGAGTGTTTTCCGGTCGTAGACCATGTCTCTTCCGGTCGCCTGCCAGTCCAGGATTTTTTTGGGGATGGCCGGTCCAAAATCGATCACGTTCCCTCCCGCGCAAGAGATCACGAAAAGAACGGCGCTGAGACGTGATATTCTTGGATGATCCATAGCCGCCGTTCTCGCCTCGGTTCGTCCGCGGCGGCTGGGGGCCCCGGGCTTTGCCCGGGGGTCCACTTCCGCCGTACTCGCCCGTCGATATAAGCTACGGGCGAGTGGCGAGCCGAAGGCTCATCCCTTGACTCGCGGACGTCCCTCATACAATATTAAGAAAAAAACATCATGTCAAATGGGGACAGGGAATCATGTCCCCGAAACTGTATTACGGTCAGGATTCACTCTGACCGTGATCGAAGGCGGGTCGAGGGAAATGATTTTCATTTTTCCGAGGCCTGAATTTCTTTTGTCAGCCGGCCAGCTTTTTCAGGGAATCCAGGATCTTGGTGACTTCGCCGTCGTGGTTGCAGATGTGGAACGAGACGCGGATGCAGTTGCAACCGCCTTCGCCCACCGTCCGAACGCGGATCTTGTCCTTGGCCAGGTGCTCGTTGACCTTCGTGTAATCGACCGTCTTCATCTTGAAGCTGATCATCGCCGTCCGGTAAATCTCTTCCTCGGGGGACACGATCTCGGCGCCGGGGATCTCCTTCAGGCCGTTGTAGAAACGCTCGGCCAGGGCGTGGTTGTGCTTCCAGATGCGGTCGATCCCGATGGTCGTGACAAAATCGATCGCTTTGCCCAGACCGTAGAAGAGGGCGTCATTTTGCGTTCCGAATTCAAAGCGCTGGACCGTAGGGTGGATCGTGAACTCCATCTTGCGGATGTCGTAACCCTTGTTGGAGCCGGCGCCGACCGTGACCGGCCGGAGAACGTCGAGCATTTCCTTCCGGACATAAATGAACCCCGTCCGCTTGGGCCCCATGAGCCATTTGTGGGTGCTGCAGGTGTAGAAATCCACCCCGATCTCGCCGATGTCGAGCGGGACGCAGATGGGCGCCTGGGCGCCGTCCAGGGCGAACCAGATGCCCTTGGAGCGGGCGAGCTGCGCGATTTCCTTGTCCGGAAAGCGCTGGCCGGTCGTGCAGGTGACGTGGCTGACGAAGATCAGGCGCGTCCGGGGATTGATGAGACTCGCGATCCGGTCGACATTGGTCAGGCCCGACACTTTGTCGGGCTCGAAGATGCGGATGACAATGCCGTCCCGCTGCATGCGGTTGAGGAGCGCCGTGTGCAGGGCCACGTGCTCGTGGGTCGAGGTGATGACCTCGTCGCCCTTCTTGAGCGGGAGGCCGTTGACGATCATGTTGATGCCGTGCGTGGCGCAGTCGATGAGGCCCAGGTCTTCCTTGCGGAGGGTCTTGCCCAGCACCGCGGCCAGCTTCTCCTTGACGCTCATCCACTCCTTTTCGTCGTGGCCGGCGTTCGGGGCCCGCTCTTCGCTCCGGCTCCATTCGTCGAAGCACTTGAGGACGGGGAGGGGACTGGAGCCGAGCCCGCCGAAGTTCAGGAAGGTCCAATCCGGGTCCAGGATGAACTGGTCCCGGACCAGCTTCCAGAAATATTCCTCGTCGTCGCCCGCGGTGAGGCTGAGCATGCGGCCCAATTCGGCCGGTTTCATGTTCCGCGCCATCGCCAGGCTGCCAATAATCGCCGCCGTCCCTTTGAAGAAATCCTTTCGCTTCATAATGAGCCCTCCCTCCCGGATTGGATTGGTATTCCGTCCTAGCGAAAATCTATCTTCCTCGGAGGTGGAAGTCAAGCGCCTTGTCCTTAGGGCGATAACGATATCAAAACTCCAGGCGATCCCCCCGGATCCGCTTTCCAAGATTTTTTCTCCTGTTTAGTTTAAAATAGCATAAGTCAAGGAAGGAGAACGCCGATGAAAAAACGTCTTTGGCTTTGGCTTCCAATGATCGTCCTCGTCTTTTCGACCTGCATCGCTTGGAACCCCGGCTATGACCGGCCGTATCCCCGAAGCGGGCCCTACGACAACCGGGGAGGCCCAAATCTCGCCAGGGACGTTTCCTATTTCTATGATTATCTGGCGCCCTTCGGCAGCTGGATCACGCTGCGGCCCCACGGCTACGTTTGGATCCCCCGGCACATGGGCTACCGCTGGCGGCCGTACGCCGACGGCCGCTGGGTCTGGACCGACTACGGCTGGACGTGGATTTCGGAATACGAATGGGGCTGGGTTCCCTTCCATTACGGCCGCTGGGGGTGGGACGACGAGATCGGATGGTATTGGGTCCCGGGCACGGTCTGGGGCTCCGCCTGGGTCACATGGCGCACGAGCAGCTTGTACTTCGGCTGGGCGCCCCTTCCGCCCGGCGTCGAATTCGAGCGCGGGATGGGGATCCGGCGGCTGCCCTTTGAGATGCCCGGCCATTTCTGGATGTTCGTCGAGGGCCGCGATTTTCTGGAACTGCGACTGGGTGATCGGATCATCCCGCCCGAACGCAACATGACCATCATCCGCAACACTGACCTGCGGACCAACATCTACGACCGGAACAACCGGATCTTCAACGAGGGGCCGGACTTGAACATCGTCCGGAGCGTCACCCGCCGGCAGATCGAGCGGCACGTGGTCCTTGATTCCCGCCAGGCCGGCCCGGCCCAGGTGGACAGCGGCCAGGTGCGGATCTATCGGCCCGATATCCGGAAGGACGAATCCGCGCGGCCGAAAGACACACTCGATTCCGGCGAGGCCCGCCGGGTGCTCGGCGACAGCAAGATCTACGAGCCGCCTTTGTCGTGGCAGCCCAATGCCGGAGAGACGGATATCATTCACAAGCGCCATCTCGAGGAACAGTCGGTGCTCGAGCGAAGCCAGGCCGGCGAGCTCCGGGATCTGCGGCAGCAGTTCGACGTCCGGCTGCGGCGGGGCAGAAACGCGGAAGAGCGCGATAAGATACAGAAAGAGCTCGAGACCACGGTTACGGACCTCAAGTCGCAGCACTCCAAGGAAAAACAAGCGCTGAACGAGCGCCAAAAAAAGGACGAGGAGTCCGTCCGAGGCCGCATAAGAAAATAGCGAAGTCCGCGGGCCATATCGGTTGCCGATGCGGCCCTTGCGGCCGCTATCCTCGTCCTTTCGCTGGGAGCGGTCGCGGCCGAGAACTGGAAATATCTGTCGGTAAGCGTTGGTTTGCTCGTTCGGCTGCGCTGATCCTGGGAAAAAAATTGTAAACTGTAAACAGTGAACTGTAAACTGTTAACTGATAACTGTTTACTGATCACTGTTTACTGATCACTGTTTACTGATCACTGATTACTGTTTGCTGTTTACTGAAATTTGACTTAGATTTTTCAATGATATATCTATTGTGTCGCCCATTGGGAGCGTGAAAATGCATAAAAAAATAGTCTTAAAGGCCATGCTTTTATTTTTGCTGTCCATTCTCATTTTCCGGACGTCCTTCGCCCAGCGTACGGGCTACACGAAGGACGATTTCGTCAGGCGCCGGGCAGCCCTCGCCGACAGGATCAAGGAAGGAATGGTCATCCTCTTCGGCGAAGCGATGCCTCAGGCCGGGGCGCATTTCCGGCAGGACAACGATTTCTTTTATTTCTCCGGCGTCGAGGATCTGAACGCCGTATTGATCATGAACGCGAAGACGAAAGAGTCCCATCTCTTTTTACCGCGCCAGACTACGCGCGAGGAAATGATGGAAGGCCCGAATTTTCTGAGGGATCCCAGGGCGCGGGAAAGTCTCGGCCTGACCGGCATCTACGAATTGAGCTTTCTCGACGAGTTCATCGCTCGGTACATGCGAGATTTCGCCACGACCTGGCTCCGGCTGAGGCCGGCCGATACCATAGATAACGAGCGGAGCGAGACGGCCATCTTCATCGCCCGGAAGAACCGGACGCATTATAACGACCAGATCTCACTCGACGATTATCGCATCCTGAAACTCAGGGAGCGCTATCCGGCGCTCGAGTTCAAGGATGTCACGACCCACATCGACGCGCTCCGCGTCATCAAAACGCCCGAAGAGATCGCGATCTTGCGGCGCAACGGCAAGCTCAGCGCCGAGGCCGTCAAGCAGGCCATGCAGGAAACCCATCCCGGAGTCTTCGAATACGAGCTCGAAGCCGCGGCCATGCAGATTATCCTGAAAGGAGGCGCGCGCGGCGCGGCCTACCCCCCGATCGTCGGTTCGGGGCCCAATACGTGCATCCAGCATTATGACAAGAACATGCGGCGGATGGGGGATATCGATCTCATCCTCATGGACTTCGGCGCCGACCTCGATCATCTCTGCATGGATATCACCCGGACCTGGCCGGCCAGCGGCAAGTTCACGAAAGAACAGCGCGAAGTCTATCAGATCGTGCTCGAAGTCGAGAAGGCGTGTATCGAAGCCTACCGGCCGGGCGTTACATCCGAGGACGTGGCCAAATCTGTGGATCATTATTTGAAAAAGAAAAAGATCAACAGCCGCGGATTGACGGGCGAGGTGGGGCACTTCGTCGGTTTGTCCGTCCACGACGTCGGTCCGCGGGGGCTGCCGCTCCAGGAAGGCATGGTCTTTGCCATCGAGCCGGCGCTATATTATCCGGAGAAAAACATCGGCATCCGTATCGAGGACACGGTCCTGATCACGAAGTCCGGCTGCGAAGTCCTGAGCAGGGGAGTGCCCAAGGAGATCGACGAGATCGAGAGATTGATCGCCGCCGTCCAATCCAAAAAAACGGCGGCCATCACGGCCTCGCGGATTTGACAAAAACGCGAGGGTTATTATAGCTTTTTCCATCGCGTTCGAATCCGTTTGAAAAGGAGGGTCTATCATGGGATTCCGCAAAATCCGCTTTTTCGTTTTCCTCACGACGGTCATTCTGATCGCCGGCTTCGCGGGCGCTCAATCCAAAGGGCTCAAGGCGATCTCAATCGAGGACATGAAGTTCCACATGCAGTTCCTGGCCTCCAAGGAATTCCAGGGACGGAGCGCCCCGTCGGTCGAGGACGACATCGCCGCGAAATACATCGCGCTCATCATGGCGGAGCGGCCGAAACGCTCGATCATCTTCGTCTGGAACACGGCGGAGGAGAAGGGCCTCATCGGGTCCTACTATTTCGTCCAGCACTGCCCGGTCCCCGTGGAGAAGATCAGCGCCAACATCAACCTCGACATGGTTTCCCGCAACGACCCGAACAGCCTCTACATCATCGGTTTGAACAAGCTCAGCAAGGAGTTCGACAAGAGCATCCAGGATATGAACGCCAAGTATGTCGGGTTCAAGCTGGATTATAAATACGAGGACCCCGGCGAGCCGAACCGGTTCTTCTTCCGCAGCGACCAGTATCCCTACATCCGCTACGGCATTCCCGGCGTGTGGCTCTTCTGCGGGACGACCGAAGACTACCACCAGGAGACCGATCTCGAGGAGAGGATCGATTACCAGAAGATGCTGAAATCGACGAAACTGGCCTACGCCGCATTGGTCGATATCGGCAACAAGCCCGCCCTCTGCAAGCTCGATATCAATCCCGAGATCACGACGCGCGGCAAGCAGAACATGAAGATCGTTTGGCAGCGACCGCCTCAGCCGCAGCAGAAGAGGTAAGTGGATGCGAGTGGACGATAAGAGAGGCGGCCGCCTCTCTCATCGTCATCTCAATCGAGGAGAGGGAAAGGGAGCGATTATTTTATCTCGGCGCTGATGATGAGGATGAGCGCCGCGCCGCGCTCACCCGGCCATGTCCAGTCGGTCTGAACGCCGCTGACGCCGACAACGAGATACCCCTTTTCCTTGAATGTGATATTGGTCGTAAAGATCAAGCTCTGCTTGGATGACTGGGAAAGCTGGATCTCGCCGACCGAAATGATCCGTTTTCCGGACTCTTCGCCTCGCAACTGGACATTGCGAAGGTTCAATTCGAAATCGCGGCTGCTGACCAATTTGGAATGAATGGAATCAGATCCGTCCTTGGCCATCAGGAACGACGGCGTTTCAATCCAGTAGTGCTTGAAATTCCAGAGGCCTTTCAATTCGTCGAGGACCGCTTTGAGATCCTTGTCCGTGATCTCCTTCGTCTCGCTTTTGATATAGCTTTGGAAACGCTCGGGCAAGTCATCTTTTGAGGCGACGATCGTATACACCTGGAACTGTATGTTTTTCTTTTCGACGTCGAGCTTTTTGAGGAGGGCTTCGAAATCAGGGATATTTTTTTTGAGGATCATGACGGTCAAAGTCGTTTCAGTGCCCGAATATTCACGAACATAGAATTTGGCGGAGCGCATGAACTCCGAGGCGCTAATAAATTTCAGGCTGTACGATTTCACCACAGGCGTGTTCTCTTCGATTTGAGCCTGCCCGGCTTTTCTCGCCTCGTTCTGGTCCTTGGTTTGGGCCTCCGCCTTAGCCTGATCGGAAGCTTTTTGGATCTCTCCCTGGGCTTGGATGGGCGTCGTTTGAGCGAAGAGGGAAAAGGCCGCGCCGCTCGAGGCGATCCACAAAGAGATGACGATGGCCAGAGCCGAAAATCTAAGGATTTTATTCATATCAATTCTCCTTGAAAAGATTGAAATCGGGTTTTTGGAAAAAGATGATCTTTATGTTTTTGTCGGGAAGCTCGAATTCCGTCCTGATCTCGGAGATCGGCTGTCGCGGTTTTTGAAAAATGGGAAGCCAGAATAGGGCGGCCAGAATCACGGCGGCTGCGCCCGGGATCAGAGCCAACCACAGCGGCCGGCGCATAAAGGATATTCCGGCGCGAGGCCGCAGCCCTTCTGCCGCCGCAAGTATCCTCGTCTCTACCAAGGGCGGGACCGTGCGCTCGACGCTGCGGACGAGCCTGGAAATCTGTTCGTCGAGAATCTTGTCGTCACTCATTCGATGCTCCTATGATTTTTTTGAGGCCGGCCCGCGCCTGAAATAAAAGAAGCTTGATGTGGCCTTCCTTCAATCCCGAGATCCCCGCTATTTCGGAGATCGAGAAACCGCTCTCGTAGTAGAGGAAGAAGATTTCGCGCTCGCGGGGTTTCAGCCGGGCAGCGAACCGGAAAACCTCGCTCACCAATCGGTCCGAAGCGTCCACGACGCCGTCCGCGACGGTTTCGGGATCGAAAAGCGATTCGCGCCGGCGGCTTTTTTTGAAATGATTCCTGATTTCGTTATGGGCGATCGAGAAGATCCAGGCGCTGAAATTCTTCTCCCTCCGGAATGAACGAAAATATTGAAAGCTGTGAAGGACCGTCTCCTGAAAGACGTCATCGGCGTCCTGGGAAAAATTCAGGGATTTGAGGATGAAGTTATAGAGCTTGGGCTTGAGGGGCGCCAAATAATCCCAAAAAAGGGCCTGGGAGGAGGTCTTTTCGTCCATGTCCCTCACAACGGGAAGAGTGAATCCCCGGCCCGCCGTTCCAGCCAGGATCAGGGGGCCCGGGATTCCCGCGCAGCTCACTTCGGTCTTCACATTATTTATATATCGGATCGCCGGAAAAGGTTATTTTATTTCGGCTATTTTAGAAAGAAAAATGAGACTTTATGCAGACGATCTTGTGAATAATTAATAAGTTACCTTGGGCTTTCCCTCGATTCAGGGGCTCGATTCCCCCTCGATTCAGCTCGCGCTCGCCTCGATTCAGCCCCATGTGATCACGGCGTTGGATAAGAACGGGGGAGAATGCGACTCGGTTTATATGTCCGTCAAATAAGACGCCCTTAGGAAAGGCGGCGCGATCAGCCGCTGATCCAATCCGCCACTTCAAGGCGCGGAATTCCCTCGAAATGGCGCGCATTCCCGGTGATAAGGACAAATTTGTGCTGGAGCGCGATTGCAGCGATCCTCAGGTCCGGTTCGCTCCGGGGCGCACCCCGTTTCTCGAGCGAGGCTTTCAATCTTCCGAAAATCCGGGCGCTTTCCGCGTCGAACGGCAGGATCGTGAGAGAGGGAAAAACTTTTTCCTCGAACACTTGAAGGATTCTCTCTCCGTGTTCCGTCCGGGCCGCGCCGTAGTGGATTTCGGCGGTATTGATCGCCGTCGTGAAGATCGTCTCGCCGGGGCACTTGGCCAAATGAGCCAGAAGTGAGGGCGACGGCTTTCTCCGAACCACATTACTCAGGACGTCTGTATCGAGAAGGTACATCAGAAGGTCACGTTGCGATCTTTCTCTCTTTCTCGCTCGGAATAGACGTCCCGGCACATCCGCTCGACTTCAGCGTCCAGATCGGCCAGGGCGGAGCGGGCGGATAGGAGACTTCGTCGTCCTTTCTTCGTCAGGTCCTCGTACGCTTCGAGAGGCAGGAGCACGGCCACGCTTTTGCCTTTTTTGGTGATGAAGATTTTATCTCCTCTATGCATAAGACGTCCGACAAGCTCGGAAAGTCTCGCCTTGGCCGCGGTGATGGGCATGGTTTCGTTCATTCCGTTCTCCCAAATAATTATAGTCTAAATGACCATAATGAACAAGGGCCCTGCCGCCGACCAGCCCCGCCGTTCTCGTATTCACCATGAAAATTTGTTATATAATATCTCTTCGATGAATCTCCTCTATCTGTCCCGGGCCGATGTCGAGCGTGTTGTTCTCGACATGCCGGCGATCATCGGGCTTCTCGAGAGCGCGTTCAGGGAGAAAGGGGAGGGGCGGGTCGAGCTGCCGCCCAAGCCGGGGATTCATCCCAAGGGCGACGCGTTCATCCATGCCATGCCGGCCTGTATTCCGGGCCTCAAATCCGCGGGAATAAAATGGGTGAGCGGCTTCCCAGAGAACGCGAAAAGAGGGTTGCCCTATATTTCCGGCCTTATTATCCTGAACGACATCGAGACCGGCCTGCCATACGCGGTCATGGACGCATCCTGGATCACGGCCCATCGGACCGGCGCGGCCTCGGCCCTCTCGGCGAAATTCCTGGCTCGCGCGGACAGCGAAGCGCTCGGGATTCTCGCCTGCGGGGTCCAGGGGCGGACGCATCTCCTGGCCATGATGGCGACGTTTCCGATCAAACGCGTCCTGGCTTTTGACATCGATCCAGAAATCCAACGGCTTTTTATCGATGAAATGTCCGGGCGGACCGGCGTTGAGATCATCGGCGTCGGTCATCCGCGGAAAGCCGTCGCCGAAAGCGATATCGTCGTCACGTCGGGACCGATCCTCAAGCACCCGCGGCCGACCATCGAAAAGGGCTGGCTCCGGCCCGGAGCGTTCGCCAGCGCCGTCGATTATGACAGCTACTGGATGCCCGAAGCGCTGGCCGAGATGGACAAACTCGCCACCGACGATCTTTCCCAATTTCGCTATGTCCGGAGCACGGGTTATTTCCAGCGCACGCCCGAGCCTTACGCCGATCTGGGCGAGATCGTGGTCGGGAAAAAGCCGGGCCGCGAGCGCGCGGACGAGCGGACCATGGCCCTGAATCTCGGCTTGGCTCTCGATGACCTGGCCGTGGCCCCGGAGATCTATCGCCGGGCTAAAGACCGCGGCTTCGGCACCTGGCTTCCACTTTAAGCTTTATCTTTCCAATTCCACCATTTCAATTTTTCCGGCGAGTGGGTCTTGTGCGAAGCGTAATAAACGGCGCAGCGCAGAACATAAAGCGCGCAGCGGTCGACGGGGCCGCCCTCCCGCTTCTCGAGCGCCCGATAGATCGCCTCGGGATCGCCGTCCCGAAGGTCGGCCACCGAGCGGATGCCGAGCTTCCACAGGTTCGCCGCGATGCTCGGCCCGACGCCGGGGATGGTCTGAAGTTCTTTGAGCGAAGATCTTCTCGTTGCCGTCATTTTATCGGCCCCTATCTCAACTCTTTGAGCGGGGTGAAGTCGATGTCCGGCCGGGTGAAGGTGTTCGTTCCGACGACGGCCCCGCCGCCCGGCTTGGCCCAATAGTAATTATGGCCGGCCTCGACCTTCCACGTCTGCCCGGTTTCCGGATCCACCACGTCCGTGACGCCGAGCGTAGAATTGGAGAATCGGCGGTTGACATTGTCCAGCACGCCCTGGCGGTTCCAGTGGACGTCGCTGATGATCTTGGTAATCTCCTGGTTCGTTTGCGTCACGATCTGCGACACGTTCCGGGTCAGCTGCTCCTGCGAGGCCAGCCACTGCGGATTCCATTGGAGGCTCTTGAATATGTGGCCGGAGATCGCCTGGGTGAAATCGACCAGGGATTCTGGGCTGGTGCAGATGATGAGCTTGTCCACGGTCCAGTTGCCCCCTTGCATCGAAGCCATATAGGCGATCTGGGTCAGGGCGAAGCCGTAGCCGACGTAGGGTTCGCCGCTCCGCCGGAAGCGGAAGGCGGCTTCGCCGGCGTGCTGAGAGACCTGGACGCCGTAAGATTGGAACGAGGCATAAATGCGATTGTAATCTTCGACGATGTCGGGCCGGTCGGTCTGGCTGACGAATTCGAATTGTTCGACCCGCGGCACGTAGTTTTGCTGCAGGTACTCGACCAGGAACTGACCCCCTGGCACGTATCTCTTGACCAGGTTGCGGACGCCGTAGCCGGGGGAATACCAGGAGCCTTCCGGGAAACCCGAGAAGGACAATGTCGGGCTGGGAAGGGTGAAAGTGGGGATGGAGGGATCGTTGTATTGAATGACGATCCGCTGGTCCGGCGAGACGGTCTGGAACGTGTGGACGAGATCGACGGCCGCGCGGCGTGTGGTTCCCCCTTGAGTCTGCCAGCCCTGCGGGACATCCAGCGAAAAGGCTTGTTCGGCGGGGTCTGAAAAATTGACGTATTGGACCTTAGGGACGACCGGTCCTTTTCCGGCCGAAGGCTCGCCGAACTGGAACGACTGGAGCATGGTCAGGAGCGTGCTCCGGTACTTCTCGAAGGATTCCGTTTTCGAAGCGGCGACATAGAGGACGCCGCTCCGCTCGAAGATGGAGCAGAGGGCCATACCGGAGTAGGCCGCTCCGCCTTTTTCGAAACGGAACTTGACGGCCCTTTCGTCCGGTTGGGCCCGAAGCTGTTGCCTTTTCTCAATGGCCGCACCGGGGAAGAACTTGGCCAGCGCGGCGAGGTTCTGGTCGAGCCAGAGTCCGGCCGGGGTCGCGGTCTTGAGGAAGAATGGATAGATGAACAGGAAGGCGGGTTCTTTCGCGGTCTCGGGCGACGAGACGAGGATATAGGTCTTGTCCACGACCCGCGCTTGCCAGCCGGCCGGCTGTTTCAGCGAATAGCCCTCGGGATATTTTTTCGAAGAAAGCCCCATTCCTCCGGACGAACAGGCCGCGCCGAGAACAAAAGCAAAGAGTGCCAAGCAGAATGACTTGGATGCCCCACGGATCATCATGTTTGTGTCCCTCTTGGAAATATTTTATCAGAAGGCGGGGTTCGCGTCTACGGATGCGTCGCCGGGCCGGGTTTGTTATAATGACTATGGTCTGGAATCTTGGGAGAGGAAGACCGGCTCATAAAATAAAAGATTCCTATCACCATCAATATGGTCATGAAGATATTCGGGAGAAATATCACGATCGGTTCCGCGGTCTATGACGATGGCCGAACGCGGGTCGAGGCTGCGGTCGAAAAGATCAAGGGCGGCCACAAAATCACGGGCACGGTCAAAGGCCGGCCGGGCCGGATCGAGATTTATCGCGCCGTCGCCCCCAAAGAATTCCTGGTGAACAACTGGCAGTCGTGGGGCCCGATGCAGAAGATGCGGCCCGGCCAAAAATTCGAGGGCGCCGAGGAGCGGATGTCAGGCCAAGGCCGCTACGTTTTCACACCCGTTCCGGACGTATTTTCCGCCCATCTCGTCAGTGATTATTTCGTCGCCTGGAGGGGCGGGCTGGCCGGTTTTTTGACCTCGAAAATCGCGCATCCTTATTTCGTCGTGGACTCCGGAGATCTCGTCGGCTATCTTGAATATTTCGATACGCTTTTCGAAGATCCCGTTCCCTTGGAGCCCCTCGTCTTTCTCGACGGCGATCCGGTCGAGCAGCTCCTGGAGGAATACGCGATCCGCGCCGCCGTCCAAAACGCCGTCCACGTGAACGCCTGGAATCCGGTTGGCTGGTCGAGCTGGTATCATTATTTCACGGATCTCAAACTCGCGGACATCGAAAAAAATCTCCGCATCGCGCGCGGGGCGTTTCCCTTCGAAGTCTTTCAAATCGACGACGGCTTCGCGGCAGACATCGGCGATTGGCTCAGTCCCAAGGCCGGGTTCGGCCCTCTTCCGGAATTGGCCGGACTCATCCGGGATTACGGCTTTCAGGCCGGCCTCTGGACGGCGCCGTTCAGCGCTTCGGAAACGTCGGCTCTGTACGGGAAGCATCCGGACTGGATGGTCTCGGATGCCGGTTCGGCAAAATTCTGCCATCGGGGCTGGAATAAGAATATCTACGCCCTGGATACGACCAATCCGCGCGCCAAGAATTGGTTGTATGAAACGTTCGCCGAGCTGAAAGCCATGGGTTTCGATTATTTCAAGATCGATTTTGTCTTCGCCGCGGCCATGGAAGGCGCGCGGTCGCGGCGGGTGAGCCCGATCCAGGCTTATCGCGAGGGCCTTGACGTCATCCGGCAGGCCGTGGGCGACAGTTTCATTCTCGGCTGCGGCGCGCCGCTCCTGCCTTCGATCGGACGGGTGGACGGGATGCGCGTCGGCGAGGACACCGCGCCCTTCTGGGATTCCCGGAAAGCTCCGCTCCAGGGCGTGAATGCCTATTACGCACTCAAAAATTCCATCCTGCGCTCATTCATGCATAAAAAGTGGTGGCTCAACGATCCGGACTGCCTTTTGCTCAGGCGCCGGGAGATCGCGCTGGCGGATCATGAACAGGAACTCTACGCGCGGACGGCCGGTGCCCTTGACAATATGATCATCGAGAGCGACGACCTGGAGCTCGTGGACGAATGGGGGAGGAAGCTCCTCGATGAAGCCATCCGTCTTAAGGGCGGGCATGTCCGCGTCCGCGGACTCCTCGAAGATGATTTCTATCTCGTCGATTCCTGGGGCGGTCCGTCCGGGATCTTCCGCTATGCGGCGAATTTATCGGACGTGATGAAAACAACGGACCATCAGGACGTGCCGCCGCGAACCGGCGTTTTCATAAAACCCTGAATTCTTCGGAAAAGGAGAGGATTCGCATGAATAAAAAAACTCTCGCCATGGCCATGGTCGTCTCTCTTATGGCGGTTTTTGTCGGAGCCCAAGACCGCACGCCTTCTGCATCCTCGAACGAACCGCAGATGAAAACCATGCCCGCCCAGAAAATGCTGGTCGTCGAATCGAAAGGCGATCCGAATGTCGCCGCCATGAACGCCTTTTCGATTCTCTTCAAAACTTTTTTCAGCATCCCCGGCGCGCGGATGGCTCCGCCCCGGGCCCGCTGGCAGAACATTGCAACCGCGCCCAAGAACGAATGGGTCGGACTCTATGCCTTGCCGCTCCCGGAACAGGTCACGGCCCTGCCTCCCGGTTCCGCGGGGGCGAAGATCGACATCTGGCAGTACGGCGAGGTCGCGGAGATCCTTCACGTCGGCGGTTATGATAAGGAAATGCCCGTGGTCGAAAAGCTGGTCAAATACATCAAAGACAAGGGCTATGAGATTGCCGGGCCCCATGAAGAGGAATATTTGAAGGGGCCGGAATCCGGCCCCGACACCAGCGCGTACCAGACGATCATCCGCTATCAGGTCAGGAAAAAGTAGCTTATCATCATCTTTTCGGCCTTGTGTCGCGGGACTGACCGATCGATTCCGGGCCGCCGGTCATCCAGTTCAGCTGATCGAACATATCGGAAACGGATTGCCTGTCCGTCTGCGTCAGAGTGAGGATGATGCTGATGTGGCTATTATAGTTTTGGGCATAGAGTTTGTTGCCCTTAGCATCCACGATTTCAAAATTGCTTTCATTCAAGCTCCTTAGGTCTTTATAGGCCGGGCTTTGGGAGAACGCTTTATGGACATCCTGGAACCTTTGCCGGGCTTCGGCCGGACTCGCGTAGCGGAAGATGAAGATTTTGAATTTATCCTGCTCCGCCGCCAACCCTTCCTTGAAGCGGAACACGTCGTTCGGGAAAAACGGATAGATATTGTTCAAACCCAAGACGCCGCGAAAATAGACCAGGCGGGACGCCTTCATCCACTCTTTGGGGAGAACATTGAGCAGCGAAGGCCGGTTTCCCTGAAGCCTGATTTTGGCGTCCACGGCCCGGGCGATTTCCAGAATTCCCCGGATGCATTCCGGACCGGCATCGTATCCGGTCAGCGTGACGAGGCAGGGCCCCTTCCAGAAGTTGAGGAAATAATCTTCGAGCCGGCCGTCCTGGCCGACCGCGGTGGGCTTGCCTTTGCCGCTCGATTTGAACGTGAACATGCCGTAGGCGGCTTCGGCGCTCGCCATCTCGAAGATCTCGAGGGAGATGATTTTTCCCTTCTTGTTCCGGTAATCCTGGGCGATCACTTGCCGGAATCCATATTCGCGATAAAGCTCGGCACCGCCGTCGATATATAAAAAAAGATCCTCGCCCTTGAACTGCTGGGGAGGATCCTTCCGTGTCCATTCCCGCAGGTCCGCCGCGGCGGGCAGGAAGGCGCGGAGATCGAGCGCGGCCGGGGCGGAGATCTCCGCGGATTCCTGGAGAGGAACGGCGGGCGATAAAACGACGAGGAGACTCAGCAGGAGAAAAGCGAGCCGCGCGATCCTCATCAGGGTCATCATGTTTCCGTGCCTATCGCCTTGTGCGGAGTTCCGTCGGCGCCCAAAAAAAATATTATCGAGGCTAAATCTTGATCTCCTGAACTTTGACTTTCTTCAGATCGACCTCGCCGAGCTTTTTCTCATGGGCTTTCCGGATCATGATGATGTCTTCGCCCTTCATTCCCAGGACCGTCGCGCAGGTGGAATCGACGGCGACTCTGTCGACGCCGGCGATGACCTTCAGCGGCTTGATCAGTTCGCCGGGGCCCATGGGCCCGTTTGTCCGGATGATCTCCGTGGCGTCCACGATGTTGAGCGTCGGCTTGATCACCGTGTTCAGGTCGACGATGCAGGTTTCCAGGTGCTCGATGGCGATCGGATCCGTCTGCCAGTTGGGTTTGTGGAAGATGCTGCGGTTCACGTTCGGAGAATGGAGTCCCATGAGATTCTTCAGCGCGCCCGTGAACTTGGACCCGGCATGGTCCTTCGTGATCGGCATGTTGATGAAGACATCATAATTAAAAAATTCATTCATGATCTTGGCTTCGTTGAGGGCCATGGCGTTCGGAACCGGAACGGTCTTGAAATTCACGTCCTCGCGGGGGATGAGCTTGAGGATGGCGCCCTCCTCTTGAATGACCTGGGCCAATCCCGTGCCGTCCCAGTTCGGCTGGCCGAGATAGCTCAGGCAGGCGATCTCTTTGGCGCCGGCGCTCTTGCACATCCTGATGACGGAGCGAAGAATTTCCGGTTTGGTGAACGTGCCGGGATTCTTGCTCTGGACATTGGGCATGAGAAGGACTTTGGAATTTTTGGGGACGTATTTCCCGATCCCGCCCAGGGCTTCCACCGCCTTGGCCGTCATGGCGGCGTAATCCGTGCCCGATACCACCGCTACTTCGATGAGGTCCTTGGCTGGCGGGGCCGTGTGCCCGCCGGCAAAGCCCGACAAGAACCGGCGTCCAAAAACAACCGCGGCGCCGGCCGTGGCGCTCTTGGAGATGAATTCGCGTCGTCCGATCTTCGTCGGCATGGTGTCCTCCTCTTTCGGGGCTGAAACGGCGGGAAATCCCTCCGCCGGACTTAAAAGTTTTATAGTCCAGTCGAGGATCGATGTCAATATCGGGATCCGGAATCCGGGGAAACCGATCAGAATTCCATGGTCAATCCCAAACGCAGGCTGCGGGGGATCTGGAGTTCGTTGGCCAGGCGCCGGCCGCCGGAGAAGACGTATTCCGAGAGCTCGCTGCCGAAATCGAGCAGATTGAACGCGGAAAGCTCGGCCTCGGCGTTCCATCCGAGAAGCTTGAACTTGTACGTGAGCTTGAGGCTGATATCGGTGAGGTAATCCTTGCGGGGCCCGCTCTTGAGGCCTTTTTCGTTATCGCCCTTGATCGTCTTGTAGGTGATCACGATCTGGTCGTAGCGCTCGACTTCATCCAGGAAGGCGAACGGCGTGCCGTCCCGGTATTTGAAATTCGCGCTCAAAAATAGGTTTTTGGCCACGGCCACGCCGAAGAAAAGCTTCCCGAGATAAGCGCGGTCGCCGTCGACGCGGCCGTAAGAATTGAGCAGCGCGTTCGGGTCGGCCTGCGATTCGCTGAGAAGACCGATGTCGCCGGCGCCGGCGCCGTTGCCGAACATCGTGCGTCCCATGCCGATATGGGCGCAGAACGAAAAGGAAAAGAACCACGCTGTGTTCTCGCGACTGTTGATCTGAAGGACGAGCTCCGTGTAGTAGGGCTTCTTAGAAGACGGATCGTTGTCGAGGACGTAGTCCTGATAGGGAGCGCTGAAGAAATAGAGCAGCTCGCCGCCGACGTTTTCATAGAACCCGTAGTTTTCTTTGAAAAGGATCCGGAAGTTGTCGTCGATTTTTTTGAAAAGGCCTTTGAAGCTAAACGACCAGTCCGCCGAAAGCGGCGCGGTCAGGCTGAGCAGCACCCTCTTCCTCATCGGGATTTTCAGCGGATCGGCGGCCGTATGGAACCGTCCGCCCGTGTAACCGACGATCTCGCTTTCCTCGCCCCTTTGATATTGCCCGTCTCCGTTCGCGTCGGTCCATCGATAGACCGTTCCCCAGGGCCGTCCTTGCTCCAGGAAGAAATTGACGTTTTCTCTCAGGTCATACGGCATCTGTTCGTAGGAGATGAGAATCCCGGGGTCCTTGAAAAGGCGGACGCCGAGATCGAATCCGGGGGTGAGGAATTTTAGGTTGTTCACCCCGCCCTCAAACCGCGCGTTGGAGTTCTGGAGGACGATTTTAGCGCAGATGGTGATGCCGGGGGTCGGTTCGTAGCCGAGAAGGGCTCCGGCCTTGAAAGCCTGGTTGACGTTCCGGTAAGACCGGCCCTGGTTCCAGAGAATTACGAGCGCGGGCGTATTATCGAAGCTGAGGGGATTGAAGTCGGCCGCGTTTTCCGAGCCCGACAAGGACGTCGTCTTGAATTCGGAAAAAAGATCAATCTTCGTTTTGTTGTTCTTTTCCGGGGACAAGACCCGGAGATCCAGGCTGAGCCGGAGCGTGCCCGCGGAGAAGGAGCCCGCCTTCTCGAAGGGAAACAGCCCTTCGCCGTCGTTGTCTTTCAAGTCTTTGAGGAAGTTCGGGTCGCCGGGCGTCAGGGTCTCTTTTTCCAGGAGATAGGACAAGCCGGCCGTCAGGCCCTTATTTTTCAGCCGGATTCCGGCGAAATAGGACTGCCGCTCCTTGGCTTGGGTCTCCTGGGGCAATCGCCCGAGTTCGGCCAGGAAATGGTTCCGGGAAAGGTCGTTAACGACGGCCGTCGCGAAGAGCGAGCCGTCTTTGAACTCCTGTTCGTAGTTCGCGCTGAGGAGGATGCCCCGGCCTTTTTCCCGGAATGTCCGGTCGAAAACGTTGAAGTCGTTGAATTGCCGATGCAGGTCAAACGCGGTCGCCGCGAAAGAGAAGGCCGAGGATTGTCCTCTTTTATTATATAGATAATCGACGTCATAATCGGAGAGGATCTTACGCCGCGAGGAATAGAGCTTGTCATCCCGGTTGGAGCTCGAGGCGTGGGGGCTCACGAAATTCATCGCCCACGGGATATAACCTCCCAGGTCGGAAGCCGTCGTCGAAACGCGAAGCCTGGAAAAGGTCCCGTCCCGGGGCCGGGACAGGACTTGAAATCCGTAGTCTTTCACGAGCGGCGTCTCGCCCTGAAGACAATATTGCGTGGCCGCGGAAAAAGGCAGAAGAAATCCCGGCGATCCGTCGTCCAGGGCGGAATGGATATCGAAGCCTTCATAAAACCAGTTGAATTGAACGAGGGAGTCGCCCTCGTAGTAGACACGGGGCGAGTCGATCAGGGAAAACCCGTTGCTTTCCTCGATGAGGAACGTGGCGTCGGGAGCGTAATTCTCAAAAAAAGCGTTTTGAAACAAGCCTCCCGGGATCGAACGGATGATGAATTCGGGGAGGCTGAAGGAGTTGAGCTTGTAGCCGAGGTCTTCGCCGGCCGAATAAGAAACGGCCGCCGATAGGAACAGGGCGGCGATCATGAGAAGAGATCTTCTTATCGGCGGGAATCCCATCCTGAAATTCGTCCCCTTTGGACGTTCCCGCCGGAAAGACAGAACCCGATTTTTTGGAGATGCGTCGAGGGAAGTCATTTTAAGTTGACAGAACGTAACATAGGGTCATCTCGAAGTCAAGCCGGGCACTCTTGGAGGAAAACCATTTTTGGGGTTTCCCTCCAACGGGAGCTTCGCTCCCTGCCACCCTTCCTTGGAGCATCTCGTGAACGCAATTTTGCGGTCAGACCCTATTTATAAAATGGGGCGCCCCGATCGGCGTCACCCGTTCTCCTCTCTCCCCGTGACCCATTTCGATGCCTCATCTTGGAAACTGTACGACGGTCAGGCGTTGACGCCCTTTACTCGCTTTTGTCGAATTTGACATGGACGTCTTTTCCCCTTAATATCATGGCCCAGAGGCTGAGCATATACGCATGAGTTCCTGGGATCGGAGATCCATTCCCGGCGCGTGGTTTATCCTCCTTTTTTGCCTCGTCCTTCCGCTTTGGGTGTCGGGGCAGGAAATTTTCATCTATCGCCCGGATCAGGAAAAAGACGCCGCCGCGCGGCTCGGCAAGATCGTCCTCCACGGGGATTTGTTCGCCCAGCTTCAAAACCCGTCCACCTATCCCAGTTTCAACGATTTGAGCGGGGCTCCCGATCGCTGGAACTTCGGTTTTCACGACGTCATTTTTCTGACCGGCAGCACGCGGCTCATGGCCCAACTCGTGGCCCATGACGATACTTCCAACAGGACCGAATTCGACTGGCATTTTTCCCTGCGCCAATCGCTCGTGGATTATCTCGAGCTGATCGTCGGCCATGACAGCAACCACGACTCCGACCATGTCAGCTATAGCGTCGAAGGGCGTCCGTTTTTCACCAACCGCAACTATATCGGTTTTGGCTTTCCCATCGAGCGGGCGCATTTTTACATCGAGCCCTACACCTGGTTCTTACACCATTCCAATCAGAGGACGCATCTCGACATCTCGGGCGGCAGGATCGTGCAGGAATTCGGCCTGAGAGCGGGAGCGGTCTTCGCCGAGAAGGTGACGCTGAGCTTTCAGATCTATTCCCGGACGGAAAACTATTTTTATCTCGGCCAGGATTGCGCCATGGACTTTATCGTCCGCTTCGCCGTGGCGGACTGGCTCGCCCTGTCGATGGGGACGAGCTTTTGGACCGACCTCGAAACGAGTCCCCTGGGCAACCGGCAGAAATTCTATAAATGGATCTGGGGCCTGGCGATTCCTTTCTAAAAGAATTTTTCGATCATATCCATGGCCGGCGCATTTCTCGCGGAAGGTGGAATTCCGGGACTTGCACTCAATCTCTGGATTGAGTGTCGTGTGCCAAAGAATTCCGCATCTCACCCAAAAATCCCAATCTCCCAGGGAAGTATAGGGTCTATCGGCAATTTCGGGCCCGATCCCCGGCTTTACATCTTAGCGGCCTTACGATATCATGATAAAGATATTTTCGGAGTTTCCATGATCAAATCCACAACCATCATTTGCGTCCGGCACAAGGGCCGCCTCGCTATCGCCGGCGACGGCCAGGTGACCATGGGCCAGACCATCCTGAAACAGACCGCGAATAAGATCCGCCGCCTCTACAAAGGGCAGGTTTTGGCGGGCTTCGCCGGCGCCACATCGGACGCGTTTGCCCTGTTCTCCAGGTTTGAGGGCAAACTCGAAGAATACAAAGGCAATCTGTCGCGGGCGGCGATCGAACTGGCCAAGGATTGGCGGCTGGACAAGGCCCTCCGCCGTCTGGAGGCCTTGATGATCGTGGCCGACAAGGACAGCTCGTTCCTGATCTCCGGGACGGGCGACGTGATCGAGCCGGACGACGGCATCATCGCCATCGGCTCGGGCGGTCCGTATGCCCTTGCCGCCGCCCGAGCTCTCATCCGGCACACGGATCTGGCCGCCAAGGACGTTGCCCTCGAAGCGATGAAGATCACCGCCGGCATCTGCGTTTACACGAACGGCGAAGTCACCTCCGAGGAGTTATGAATGCCGATCCAGCTTCCCAGGAGTTTCGAGGCGCGCGAGGAAAAGCTGAAGGACAAGGACGTCGAACTCACGCCGCAGGAGATCGTCGCCGAACTCGATAAATACATCATCGGCCAGAACCCCGCTAAAAAGGCCGTGGCCATCGCCCTCCGCAACCGTTACCGGAGGCGCCGCGTCCCTCCCGATCTGGTCGATGAGATCGTGCCCAAAAACATCCTCATGATCGGCCCCACCGGGGTCGGCAAGACCGAGATTTCCCGCCGCCTGGCGAAACTCACCTCGTCGCCGTTCCTCAAAATCGAAGCCAGCAAATTCACCGAGGTGGGATACGTCGGCCGCGATGTCGAATCCATCGTCCGGGACCTGGTCCGGATGGGCGTGGACATGGTGAAGCAGGAAAAAATCGAGGAGGTCCGCGAAAAAGCGGAAATCAACGTCGACGAGAAGCTCCTCGACATCCTCCTGCCACCGATCAAGCGGCGCGACGAAAACGTGACCGACGAGGAATTGCAGCGGTTCCAGGAGTCGCGCGAGAAATTCCGCAAACAGCTCCGCGATGGACTCCTCGAGGACCGTCTGGTCGAAATCGAGGTGAAGGAGCGATCGGCTCCTCCCTTCGAAATTTTTTCCGGATCGGGGGTCGAGGACATCGGGCTCCAGATCCAGGAGATCCTCCCCGGCTTCATGGGCGGAAAATCCAAGCGGCGAAAAGTCAAAATCCATGAGGCCAGAGAGTACTTGCTCGATGAAGAACAGAAACGGCTGATCGACATGGACCAGGTCGCCCGCCTGGCCATCGAGCGCGTCGAGCATTCGGGGATCGTCTTCCTCGACGAGATGGACAAGATCGCCGGACGGGAAGCGGGGCATGGTCCCGAAGTGAGCCGCGAAGGAGTGCAGCGGGATCTCTTGCCGATCGTCGAAGGAACGACCGTCAACACGCGCTACGGTCTGGTCAAGACGGACCACGTCCTCTTTATCGGCGCCGGCGCGTTCAACGTGGCCAAGCCGGCGGACCTCATTCCTGAACTCCAAGGACGATTTCCGATCCGCGTCGAATTGACCTCGCTCAATAAAAACGATTTCGTCCGGATCCTGACCGAGCCCGAGAATGCGCTGATCAAACAAACCATGGCCCTCCTCGCGACCGAGGACGTCCGCGTCGAATTCACGGAGGACGCGATCGACGAGATCGCCCAGATGGCCGAAGACGTCAATCGCGACGCGGAGGATATCGGGGCGCGGCGCCTGCACACGATCCTCGAAAAAGTGATGGAGGATATCTCGTTCAAGGCCCCCAACATCCAACCCAAGCATATCCGCATCGACCGCGGCTACGTCCAAAACCAGCTCAAGGACATCATCAAAGACCAGGATCTGAGGCGTTTCATTCTTTGATGAAAAGAATTCCCTGGCTCGCCGCTCTCATCCCGGCCCTTCTTCTCATCCCGGCCTGCGGGAAGAAAGGCCCGATTCTGGCGCCCCTCGTCCTCATCCCTCAGAAGGTGGAGACGCTCAAGGCCCTTCAAATCGGGGGCCGCGTCCTTCTGGAATGGACCAATCCGGAATCGTATATCGACGGCCGAGCCCTGGCCGGAATTTCGGGAGCCGAGGTCTGGGTTTACGAAAAGAACTATCCGGCCAAGACGGTCGCGTCGCCGCCGTCGGCCGAAGAATTCGAAGCGCACGCCCGGCGCGCCGAGATGATCGACGAGTCCGGAGAACCCGTCAGACCCGTAAAGGACGCGTCCAAGAAAGGAAGATCCGCCTCGGCTCCGAAAAAACAACCGCCGCCGAAGTCGTTTCAATATTCTTACGCGCTTTCCCAGAACGACCTGAAGGGCATGACCCTGACGTTCGGATTGAAAGTGAAGGACGCCTTGAAAGGACGGCTGTCGGAATTCTCCAAGCTCGTGACCGTCACGCCGCAGGTCGCGCCGCTCGCGCCCCCTCAACTCCACGCCGCCGTGTCCGCCGATCGGATCGATCTCCGCTGGGAAGCGCCCGCGGCGAATTTCGACGGGTCGACGCTGGCGGCGGTCAAAGGCTACAACGTCTACAGGCTCGACAAGTCCGGGAAATTCGAACGCTTGAACGCGGCGCCCGTGGCCGGTCCGACGTTCGCCGACAAGACGTTCCTTTTCGGCCGGGACTATCGCTATGTCGTCCGGGCCGCGACGGCCTTGGCCGCCCCGTTTCTCGAAAGCGACGATTCGCCCGGCGCGGACGTCCTTCCCAAGGACATCTTTCCGCCCGCTGCGCCCGCCGGATTGAGCGCCGCGGCGGGGCCGGATTTCATCACGCTCATCTGGGACGCCAACCGGGAGAAGGACCTGGCAGGCTACCGCGTCTGGAGGAAGGAGGAGGGCGGGGGAGGCTTTGTCCGACTGACCAAGGATCTCTTCCTCGAGAGCACGTACACCGACCGGGCCGTTGAAAAAAACCGGCGGTACGAATATGCTATAACCGCAGTCGACGCGCTCGGGAACGAAAGTCCGATGTCGACCGTCGTTTCGGAAATCATCAAGGACCCCGGACCATGAAGATATTCAGATTCAGGCACGATGGCATCGTCCGGCACGGCGTTTTAAAAGAAGAGAATCTTCTGCCCGTGCGGGGATCGATCTTCGAGGACTTCACCGTCGATGATGGGCCGATCCCTATCGGCGATGTCCTTCTGCTGCCTCCCGTCGAGCCGTCGAAGATCGTGGCCGTCGGGCGGAACTACAAAGACCACGCCGCCGAAATGGGGAATCCCTTGCCCGAGGAGCCGCTCCTCTTCCTCAAGCCGTCGACGGCCGTCATCGGACCGGGCGATATGATCGTCTATCCGGACGCGTCGAGCCGCGTCGATTACGAAGGCGAGCTCGCGGTCGTCATCGGGAAAAGAGCCTATCGGCTCGGTAACGATGCCCGGGTCGACGATTTCGTTCTCGGCTACACTTGTCTGAACGACGTCACAGCGCGCGACCTTCAGGAGAAGGACAAACAATTCACCCGGGCCAAATCCTTCGATACGTTCGCCGCCGTCGGCCCCTGCATCGTCACGAACCTGGACCCGTCGCGGCTCGAGATCAAGACCTTCCTCAACGGCAAACTGCGCCAGTCGTCCAATACCCGCCACCTGATTTTTCCTGTCCCGTTTTTGGTCCGGTTCATCTCCCATATCATGACCCTGCTCCCCGGCGACATCATCAGCACCGGAACGCCGGCGGGCGTCGGTCCGATGCAGCCGGGCGACCGTGTCGACATCCAGATCGAGGGCATCGGAACGCTTTCGAACCAAGTCCTGAGAATCCGATAGGAGGCGACCATGAAGTTTTTTCTCGATACCGCGAACTTGGGCGAGATCCGCGAAGCGGCGAGCTGGGGTATTCTGGACGGCGTCACGACCAACCCGTCGCTCGTAGCCAAAGAGAGCCAGACGTTCGAGACTCTGATCCGGGAAATCGCCAAGGTCGTCGACGGCCCCATCAGCGTCGAGTGCGTCGCGGAAAAATGGCCGGACATCATCAAGGAAGCGCGGGAATTGGTCAAGCTGGCCTCCAATATCGCCGTCAAAATCCCGATCACCGTCGAAGGCCTCAAGGCGATCAAGACCCTCTCCGGAGAGGGGATCATGGTCAACACGACGCTTATCTTCTCGGCCAGTCAGGCTCTGCTGGCGGCCAAGGCCGGGGCTAAATTCGTCAGCCCATTCATCGGCCGGCTGGACGATATCTCCCATGAGGGAATGGAACTGGTCGAGGAGATCGTCACGATTTTCGAGAACTACCGGATCGAGACCGAAGTCATCGTGGCCAGCATTCGTCATCCCCGGCACGTCGTGGATGCCGCTCTCCTCGGCGCCGATATCGCGACGATCCCGTTCCCGGTCTTGGACAAGCTCGTCAAGCATCCTCTGACCGACATCGGCATCGACCGATTTCTCAAGGACTGGGGCAAGGTCAAGAAATTGCGACGGCGGACGCCCCCGTTGGGGCTCGCGGACGATGAAGAGAAATAAACGGATTCGATCTCTCATAATCTTTCTTCTCCTCCTCGTCGTTCTCCTCGGGGCCGGACTCGGACTGCGGAATTTCGTTCTGCACAGGATCAAAACCGGCATTCGGGCTTCGTTCAATTACGGAGCGATCCATCTTACGGTGATCCCGCCGGCCCTCGTGATCGAAGACGTACGGACGGTCTCGTCTTCGCCTTTCTTTTCCGCCCGCAAGATCACGGTCCGGATTTCTTTTCTGACATTGTTCGACCGGGACAAGTCGTTCCGCGTCCTGATCGAGCAGCCGGTGCTGCGGATCTACGATTCTTCGGAAACCGCCGCAAAAGGAAAGGACCATTTCGGGTTCGCTTTGCCGTTTTCCATCGCCAACGGTGTTGTGCGAGACGGAGAGATCCATTTCTATGGAAAAGACGCGAACTTTTCGGCCAAGGGCGTCCGGGCCGTTTTCCGGCAAAAAAAGGATGAGTTCATCCTGCGGGTCGAGTCCGAAGACAACTCCCTGACGCTGAATTCCGTCCGCGCCTCATTGACGGGAAAAATCTCGGCTTATCTTGAGGGCAAGGGCCAGACGATTAATGTCAGGAAGGTGACCTTCGCGGGCGAGGATTTTCTCGTCAAGGCCCGCGGCGCGCTGACGAATATCGCCGATCCCCAGTTCGATTTGCAGACCGACCTTTTCGTCCCGGCTCCGTTGATCGCGGATCTTCTCCATCTTCCGTTCACGTGGGGAGGGAAAGCGCGCGGCGAAGGCCGTCTCGTGAAGCGGCAGGGCCGCGTCGAGTTTCAAGCCGGAATCACGAGCGACGATTTCGTCTTGAATGCGGTCGCTCTGGGAACGGTCGAAGGCAAGGTCACGGTCGGCGGGGTTGAAGGAGGGCGGGTCGAGCTCGCTTTCCAAAAAAGGCCCAATCCCAAGGAATATGTGGACATTTCCTTCGACGGGAAAAAAGTGACGGGCGTGGTGAGAGGGGTCCATCTCGAGCCGATCGTCCATTATCTGGGCCTGCCTTGGCCGGTCAAGTCGCCGGCCTGGGGCGATTTTTCTCTTGAAAATAAGCAGCTCCGGGTCCACGCCGAATTCAAAGACGACCTGATGCTTCCGGCGCCGGGACGGTTCCCGTTCCGCGGGGCGATCGATCTCCAATGGGACGGAAAAAAGTCCGTCCGTTTCGCCTCCCCGCAAATGGAAACGAGTTTCGGGACCCTCGCCGTCGAAGGCGATCTCGATATCGGCCGCGATGTCAGGGTGACGATGAGCGGAGAGGTGGGGGATGTCCGTCAAGGGCGGGAATTCACGTCTCTTGTCTTGAAGGAAAAACTCGATTTTCCGGAGATCCGGGGGAAAGGCCGGGCCGAGATCAAGATCCTCGGAGATTATCGTGCGCCCCAGATCAAAGCCGATTTTTCCCTGGCCCCGGGAGGATACGATCGATTCGACGCCGCCGCGGTCGGCGGCCTTCTGGAGATCGCCCATAAAGAAATCACGGGCCTTTTCAAGGTCCAGGATCCGGACATGCGGGGAGACGTTCGTCTCCGGTCCCGGCCGGGCGTCCTCGACGTTCAAATCCACGCCGACGATGCCGACCTTCAAAAAGTCCTCTCTCCTCTCGGTATCCGGATTCCTTTGAAGGGCCGGGCGTCCGGCGATTTCGCGATCACAAAAGAAAACAAAGCTCTTCTCGTGAACGGGAATTTCTCGAGCGCCCGGGTCAAGCTGATGGACCAGGATTTGGCCGATGTCCGGGGAAAGCTGACCTGGTCGGATGCGGCGAAGACCCTCGCCTTTTCCGATCTCTCGGCCGGGATATACGGAGGGAGATTTCAAGGTTCGGGCCGGGTCGGTCTCAAGAGCCGGGAGTTCGATCTGGACGTCCAAGCCTCCGGCCTTGATCTTTCCATCTTGAGCCCCCAGGTCGGAGGCCGGGCCACGTTCGATCTCAAAGGCAAGGGGCTCCTGGATAAGGACGCGGCCACGGGAAAATTCTCGATCAAGGACATCCGCGTCGCGCCGCTCGGGTCGGTGGAGATCAACGGGGATCTCGCGCTCGATTATCTGAACGACAAGCTCACCGCCAAACTCACCGGCCGGCTCGATCCGGGCGGAAATGAATTCACGTTGTCGTTCAGCTATCCGGAGCCGGACGCGTCCTATCTGGTCAATCTCAAAGGCCGTCTTTTGGACCCCGATCTTTTCATGCCTTGGCCGGGAGTCAAGGGCGAAGTGAATTATCTCGCCGAGATCAAAGGGAAGTCCGCGGCTCCGCAAGTCAACGGTGTCATCGATTTCAAAGGCCCGGTTTTTCCGTTTCCCGATTTCGCCCAGGCGCTGACCGATTACAGCGGCCTTTTGTTCATCCAGAACGACACGGTTTCGATCCGCTCGCTTCAGGGGAAACTGGGCGGGGGCGACGTTTTCGGCTCGGGCGAGATCCGGTTCGGGAAGGGCGGTCTCGAGTTCCTGGATGTCCGGGTCGACGGCAAGGATATGATGCTCGCCTTTCTCGAACGGACCCGGGCCCTGGCGGACGGATCGCTCCGGTTGATCAAGGACACCGGCCGTTTTTCCCTCTCCGGCGATTTTCTCGTCAAGAACCTCTCCTGGAAGCGGGAGCTGTCGGAAAAATTCAGCTTCGCCTCCAATCCCTATCCCGGCCCGAAAAAAGAAAACGGGATATTCGACGACATGTCGCTCGACATCCGGCTCAGGGCGAACGACGACGCCATCATCGAAAATTCCCTGGGCAAGATCCAGGGCCGTTTCGACCTGACCATCACGGGCAATATCAAATCCCCCGTCATCCTGGGAGATATCGAAGGGCTGCGCGGCGACGTCAATTTTCAAGACCGGAAATTCCGGCTGCTCAAGGCGCGGCTGAGTTTTTTCAACCCCGCGTCGGTCGAGCCGTATCTCGAGTTTCAAGGGGAGACATTTCTCAAGGATTACCGCGTCACGTTCTCCCTGAGCGGACTGGTCGACCGGCTGAAGCCGGAATTCGCTTCATCGCCGCCCTTGCCGTCCGAAGATGTTTTGGCCCTTCTGGCCCTTGGGGAGTCCTTCAAACGCACATACTCCTATGACACGAGTTCCCAGCTCAGCACCGGATCGCTCCTGTCGTTCCAACTGGCGGAAGAAGCCAATAAACGGGCTGAGCAGCTGTTCAGCCTCGACCGCTTCCGCATCGATCCCTTTGTCCTGGGCGCCACGACGGAAATGACAGCGCGGCTGACCGTGGGCAAAAAGATTTCGCGAGACATCATCCTTTTGTATTCGACCAATTTGACGAGCCAGAGGGAGGAAATCGTCCGTCTGGAATGGGAATGGAGTGAAAGCTTCTCGCTCGTCGGCATGCGCGATGAACGGGGGCGGATCAGCTTCGATGCGAAAGTGCGCTTCAGGTTTTAAGGTCTTCATCCTGGCCCTGATCCTGGCGGCCGTTCCGGCGTACTCCGGAAATCCGGCGGGCGGCCCTGACGCGTCCACGGCGGACGGGGCCCCGGGCTTTGCCCGGGGGTCAACTTCCGCCGCGAAGGCTCGTCCCTTGACGATCGTCGGCGTCTCGGTGAAGGTGGACGACGGTCCGGGCGGGCAGGATATCGAGAACCTCGTCTCTATCGCGGCGGGAGATGCGTACTCGTCGAAAAAGATCGACGTCGCGATCAAACAAATTTATCAAACCGGCCTGTTTTCCGACGTCCGCGTCCTCAAGGAGGGGGAAAGCGAGGTCCGGCTGACATTCCTCTTGACGCGGCGACTCCTGACCCGCAATCTCACGATCGCCGGCGATAAAGTGCTCTCCCGAAAAAAGCTGACGGAGAATCTCTATGCCCTCAGACAGGACGGCGTCTTCACTGAAGACAAGCTCCTGCGGGCGGCCGCTGAGCTCAAGGAAGCCTTGAAAAAAGAGGGCTTTCTGAGCAGCGTCATCCAGGCCCATTATGAGCGGGATCCGATCCAGCCCTTAGTGGACGTCATCTTTGACGTCTCAGCCGGCCGCCGGCAGATCATCCGCAGCATCGATATCGACGGAGACGCTTCCGTCCAGGTCTCGGCCGTGAAGGCGAAACTCGAGAGCCGCGAAGGACGGCCCTTTGTCCCTTCGACCTTGGAAGCCGATATCGGCCGGCTCAAGGAATTTTACGGCGTCCTCGGATACCCGAGAGCGGAGATTTCCCTAGAAAGTCAAACGCTCCACGAGGAGGACGGCACGGTGACCCTCGTTCTCAAGGTCGTCCCCCATGAACGGATCCGCATTCTGATCAAAGGCGCCAAAATCGCGGATTCCCTTGTCCGGCCGATCTGGGAAGAACGCGTTTTCGAGGAATGGGGACTCCTCCAATCCGAGTCCCGCATCCTGACGTTCCTGCGAAACCAGGGCTACGTGTTCGCGACCGTCCGGTCCTCCATCGAAAAGGACGCCGGAGAGATCCGCATCGTTCACGACGTGAACTCGGGCCGCAAGTACACGATCTACGAAGTCAATTTCGAAGGCCTTCGCTTTTTCACACCCGCGGCGATCAAAAGGGAATTGGGTCTCGGCCTCAACCTCCCGCTCTTCGGCGGTATCGCGGGGGGGAGGCTTTTTGAAATGCCGGCGCGGATCGAGAAATTGTATGAAGCGAGGGGCTTTCCGGAAACCCAGGTGGATCTGAATTTCAAGATGATCGACAACGAAATGCGAGCCATTTATCATATCGAGGAGGGCCCCCAGCTGACGATCGGGCGCCTCTCCTTCGACGGCGCTTCGCTGTTCGGCGCCGTCGCGCTCCGGGAGGCGGTCGTAAGCGTCGAAGGCAGGCCGTTCTTCCGGCCCGACATGCAGAAGGATATCGAGCGCCTCGAAACGTATTATCTCAACCAAGGCGTCCGGGGAACGAACGTCACCGCCGCCGCCGAACAGACCGAGGCGCACCAATACTCGGTCGTGTTCGGCATTGCGGAAGGACGCCGAGTGAAGATCGAGCGAATCGTCCTCACGGGTAACAAGGTTACCCGGCGGAGCACGATCGAGCGTGAGTTGAAAATCCGGCAGGGGGATTGGGCTTACGCCGACAGGATCTTGGAGACCAGACGGAGCCTGGAAAAGCTCGGGATCTTTGCCGAGGTGAGAATCGAGGAGATCCCGATTTCCACGGACGCCGTCAACTTGATCGTCAACCTCCGCGAAGGCGTGAGGGATTATATCAGCCTGGGCGTGGGACTCGAGACAAAGACCGAGCCGCAGAGCTTCGAAATCTGGGCCAACGGGCTCCGGCCGCGCGGGACGGCCGAGTTCATCCTTGGCAACATGTTCGGCCGCGCCTCTCAGCTCAGCTTCGTCACCCAGTTCAGCTTGATGGAGACGCGGGCCGTCGTCTCCTGGGAGAACCGGTACTTATTCGGTCTGCCGTTGCAGACGGCCGCCAACGCCTGGCTGGAGCGGGAAGAGCGCGTGAGCTACGGCTATGACCAGCGAGGAGTCAGTTTCAGCGCGATCAAACCGTTCGGCCGGGACTGGGTCTCGCTCTCAACGCTCCGCTGGGCGAGCACGACGCTCTACTTTTTGGACGTCGCCGAGTCCCAGGTGGACCGCCAACATTTTCCTTTTTCCGTCACGTCCGTCTCGGAAAGTCTGATCTTGGACCGGCGCGACGATTCCTTCAACCCCGAACGGGGGTACTTTTTCAGCGTCGTCGCGGAATGGGCTTACCCCTTGTTCAAGTCCGAGTCGGATTTCTTGAAAGCCTTCTTCAAGTACCAGAGGTTCATTCCCGTGGCCGGCGGCCTGAATTTCAGCGCGACCGCGCGGGTGGGGCTCGGCAGGGGAAATATCCCCATTCATGAGCGGTTCTTCGCCGGCGGCAGCAGCTCTTTCCGGGGGGAGCCCTACGACGAGCTGGGGACCAAAGACGTGGTCTCTCAAAAGCCGATCGGGGGGAAGGCCCTGGTTCTCCTCAATTTCGAGCTTCACTTTCCGCTGTTTCCGGCCATGAGCAATTTATCGGGAGCCGTGTTCTATGACAAAGGCAACGTGTTCGCGGCGCGCAAGGATTTCAGCCTGAGCAAGCTCGAGGATGCGCTGGGATTCGGGATTCGCTACCGCACGCCTATCGGTCCGCTGCGGATCGACCTTGGGTGGAACCTGCATCCTCCCGCGGGCAGGAATCAGCCTATTATTTTCATCACGATCGGGAATGTTTTTTAAGATGATGAACAGACCTATGGCCGTGCTCGCGTCTTTGATGGCGGCCGCGCTCGCGGGCCCGTCCTATTCCGCGGCCAGGCCGGTCCAGATCGTGAATTGTGTCGCTGCGGTCGTGAATACGCAGATCATCACGCTGGCCGATGTCAAATTGATCGAAGCGTTCGGCCTTTTCGATACGGATACGGCCGCGAGTCCCGAGGACCGGCGCCGTTTTCTCCTCGACAAGCTTATCGACCAGAAAATCGTGATCGATATCGCCCGGGAAAGAGCGCCGATGGACAGGGCCAAGGTCGAGGAGGAACTGAGCAGGCTCCTGGCCGGGCTCGGCCGTGAGGAGGCCAAGCGCCGGCTGGAAGCTTTCGGCCTCGATGCCGCGGACCTCATGCCCTACCTGGAAGAAAAGATGCTTTGCCAAACGATCATCGCCAACCGCTTCGGCCGGAGCGTGAGCGTCTCCCTTCCCGAAATCGAAAACTATTATGCCGAGACCTATGTGCCGGCGCAGAAGAAATCAGGATTGAATCCCAGGCCCCTCATCGAACTTCTGTCCGTCCTCGAAGCGGAAGTCAAGAAAGTCAAGGTCGACCGCCAGGTCGCGCTTTGGATCAAGAACCTCCGGCAGCAGGCCGAGATCGAAGTTCATCTCGACTGCCTCAAATATTGACGAGAGGGAGTGACCATGAGTCGAAAAGCGTTTTTGTTTCCCGGCCAGGGATCGCACGCGGTGGGCATGGGCCGGAGCTTTTACGATCGGTCAGCCCTCGCCCGGAAGATCTTCGACCAGGCGGATGAAATCCTCGGCTACCGGATTTCGCGGCTGTGTTTCGAAGGGCCTGAAGAGGAACTCAGGCTCACCGCGAACGCGCAGCCGGCTTTGCTCCTCGTGAGCTATGTCGCGTTCATGCTGTTCGAGAAAGAGCCGGCGATCGCCGCCGGCCATAGTTTGGGTGAGTATTCGGCCCTTGTCTGCGCCGGAGCTCTCAGATTCGAGGACGCCGTCCTTCTCGTCCACAAAAGAGGCCGCTACATGCAGGACGCCGTTCCGGTCGGGCAGGGAGGCATGGCCGCGGTGCTCGGCTTGAGCTTTGAGGACCTCGGACGGGCGCTCGCCCAGGTCCGGACGGGCGTCGTGCAGATCGCCAACTGGAACAGCCAGGAGCAGATCGTCATCGCCGGCCACAAGGAAGCGGTCGAGGAGGCGTTGAAGATCGCCAAGCCGCCGGGCTCGGTGTGGCTTCCGGTCAGCGCGCCTTTTCATTCTTCCCTGATGAAAACGGCCGAGGAGAAACTGGCCCTCGACTTGGACCGGACGGAATTCAAGGACCTGAAGTTTCCGGTCGTGAACAATGTCGAGGCCAAGATCGTCCGCGCGGGAGAAGAGGCCCGGGAAGCCCTGAAAAAACAGGTCAGCCGGCCCGTCCTCTGGTACAAATCCATGGAGGTCTTGAGCGGAGAGAGGATCGACGCCTTCGTCGAACTCGGCTCCGGGAAGGTCTTGACCGGACTTTTAAGGAAAATCGGACGCGGTTGGACCCATCCTTTCACGATGTGGAATGTGGAAGACGCGGAATCGCTGGACCGGGCGAAAAGCTCAGTCGTCTGAAGGGTCGGCGAGAAGAGCCGGGCCGTATTTCCAGAAATATTCTCCCGCCGAGTAGACGGCGGCCGCGAGCACGAGCCAAAGGCCGATCTTTCCGACGATAAACAGCCCCCCCAGGATCTGTTTTCCCAGGATCAAGAAGGAAACCGTGATAGTTTCCAGAGTCATCTTGACCTTTCCGGGCCAGGACGCGGGAATGATGATTCCTTTGGAAGCGGCGACGGCCCGGAACCCCGTGACGGCGATTTCGCGCCCGATGATGATGACGGCCATCCAGGAGGGGACATGGCCGGATTCGACCAGACAGATGAACGCCGACGCCATCAGGAGCTTGTCTGCGATCGGATCGAGGAGCTGGCCGAGGGTCGTGATCGTATTTGTGCGGCGGGCCCAGAAGCCGTCAACCGTGTCCGTGAACGAGGCCAGAAGAAAAATCCCGAGGGCCGCGAACTCGTGCCCCTTGAACGAGGAGAGAAGGGCCCAGATGAGAAAAGGAATGAGACCGATCCGCAGGGATGTCAAAAAATTCGCGGCGTTCATTGACAGGCAGATTAACAAAGCTCTCCGGCCGTGTCAAATCCCGGACCTCGGCCGACGCCGCGGAAGCGACAAGGGATCAGGATGGCCGGATTCTTCAGGTTGGAGTTGACTTCCTCCTCCGAAAAAAATAACATTTTTAAAGATATGAGATATTTGATGCATTATCATCACGACTTTCAAATTCTTTTCAGGAGGAGGGATCCATGAAATTTTCCAAGCGTTCGGCGTTCATTCTCATGATAACCGTCGCGCTCGCGATCGTCGTTTTCGCCGCCGCCCAGACGAAGCCTCAGGCGGCCAGGTCGCCCCAAAAAAAGGTCGAGAACACCGACCCGGCCGCGCGCCTTAAATGGTTCGATCAGCACATGGCGATGAAAGACCAGACTCCGTTCAAGGACATGAAGTGGCGTTTCATCGGGCCGGACATTATCGGCGGGCGGTGCGTCGACATCGCCGTGCCCAAGGGCAGCCGGAACATCATCTATATCGCCTCCGCCGTCGGCGGCGTGTGGAAGACGGAGAATACGGGCATCACCTGGGAATGCCTGACCAACGATCTCCCGACACTCTCGTCGGGAGATATCGACATTTCCGAATCCCAGCCGAACATCATTTATTATGGAACGGGCGAAGCCAACATTTTCCGCGCTTCCATGGCCGGCACGGGCGTCTATAAATCCGCGGACGCCGGCAAAACCTGGACGCACCTAGGGCTGACCGGGACGTACACCATCGGCCGGATCCGCATCCATCCGACCAATCCCGATATCGTCTATGTCGCGGCCTCGGGCCACGAATGGACGTACAGCCCCGACCGCGGTGTCTATAAAACATCGGACGGCGGCAAAACCTGGCAGAAAATCCTCTACATCAACGAGAAAATCGGGGCCATCGATTTGGTCATGGATCCCAAGAATCCCGACGTCCTGATCGCTTCCATGTGCCACCGCATCAGGCAGCGCTGGAGCGACCCGCTGCCCGAGCCTGAAGACGGCCTGTTCAAGACGACCGACGGCGGAACGACCTGGAAGCCGACCAACACCGGCCTTCCCGAGACCAAGTTCACCGGCCGCATCGGCCTCGACTTGTGCCTGTCCAAGCCGAACGTAGTCTATGCCTATGTGGACAACCACACGCCCGTGCGCGAGCCCGCCCCCGGAGACCGCGATTCTTACGGCCGCCCGAGGACCTTTCCCGACTATGCCGGTGCCGAGGTCTATCGCAGCGATGACCAGGGCGAAACGTGGAAGAAGGTCAGTCCCACGGACCGGATGATGGAGCGGTTCGGCGGAACGTACGGATGGGTGTTCGGCCAGATCCGCGTCGATCCGAGCGACGAAAACACGGTCTATATCATGGGTCTGGCCCTGGCCAAATCCACGGACGGCGGCAAATCCTTCAAGACCCTGAACTACGAGGGACTCCACAGCGACCACCACGGCGTGTGGATCGATCCGAACGATTCCAACTATATCATCAACGTCAACGACGGCGGGGCCAACGTTTCTTATGACGGCGGCAAGAGCTGGCGTGATTTTCATAAAGGCATTCCTTCGATCCAGTTCTATAACGTGACGCTCGACATGCAGAAGCCGTTCGCCGTATACGGCTCGGTCCAGGACGAGGGAACCCTGCGCGGGCTCGGCGTGGGCCCGGCGCAGGCGCAGCCGGGCGTGCGTCGGCGCGGCCGCGGTCAAAGCGTGCGATGGGAAACCGCGCCCGGCGGGGAAGGGACGATCATCGCCGTCGACCCGACCAATCCCAATATCGAGTACGCTTCCTCCTATTACGGGCGGGTCAGCCGCTCGGAATATAAGGACGGCCAGTGGACGAGCAAGGAGATCTATCCGAAGCCCGGCCCGGGCGAATCCGAGTATCGCGGCCAATGGCTCGCCCCGACGATACTTTCGCCGCACGATCCCAATGTTGTCTATCACGGCTTCCAGTACGTCTTCCGTTCGAACGACAAGGGGGAAACCTGGGCGCGGATCAGCCCCGATCTGACATACAACGATCCCAAGAATCAAGGCAAACTCCCTTACGCCATCAGTTTTGCCACGCTGACGGCCATTGCCGAATCGCCGCTCAAAGCGGGCGTCCTCTACGCCGGAACCGACGACGGCCGTGTCCATGTGACGCTGACCGGGGGAGAGCCTTGGACCGCGATCACGGCCGGACTGCCCTACAACAAACACGTCTGGAGCATCGTCGCTTCGAAGTACGATCCGGCGACGGTTTATGTCACGCTGATCGGCCGGCACGACGACGACTTCAATCCCTACATTTACAAGTCCACGGACTACGGCAAAACATGGGTCAGCATCGCGGCCAACCTGCCCGGAGGTCCGGCGAACGTCATTCGCGAAGACCCCAAGAAGAGCAACGTTCTCTATTGCGGCACGGACCTGGGAGTGTTTGTGACGACGGACGGCGCCAAGACCTGGAATTATCTGGGCAGCGGCCTGCCGAACGTCGCGGTCTGGGACCTTCAGATCCATCCTCGGGATAACATGATCGTCATCGCCACGAACGGCCGGGGCATGTGGGTCCTCGACGACGCGTCGCCGGTCCAGAAGTGAAGAATCAAGGCCGCGGACGATTTCTCCCGCGGCTCCCGTTTTCGAGGGGAGCCACGGGGAAAGATCTCATTTCAGGAGGGAAGCCATGATCTCCCGCAAACGCATGTTGACCGCGATCTTTGTTTCAGCGTTCATCGCGACGGCCTTCCCGGTCCCTCCGCTGCGGGCCGACGTCCTGGAGCAGGGGCGGCCGCTCAAGATCCAGAACAAGGTTCCGCAGAAAGCCTATGCCTTCACCTTGCGCGACGTGAGGCTTCTCGACAGCCCGTTCAAGAAGGCCATGGACCTGGACGTGAAATACCTCATGTCCCTGGACATGGACCGGTTGCTGTCGCGCTTCCGGCAGTTCGCCGGGCTCAAGGCGAAAGCCCCGGAGTACGCGGGATGGGAAAGTCAGACGATCTCGGGACATACGCTCGGACATTATCTGACCGCGATCGCAAAGCTTTACGAAGCGACCTCGGATGAACGCGTCCGCGACCGCATCTCCTACATCGTCGACGAACTCGCGGCTTGCCAGAAAGCGTGGGGGAACGGGTTTGTGGGCGGTTTTCCGCGGGCCAAAGAAGTCTTTGACGAGATCAAGGCCGGCAACATCCGCACGGCGGGCTTCGACTTGAACGGCTTGTGGGTGCCGTGGTACGTCCAACACAAATTATACATGGGGCTGATCGACGCGTATTACGCCACGGGAAACGAAAAGATCAAGCCCATCCTCCTCGGGTCCACGGACTGGGCCTGGGGCGTCGTCGGCGGCCTGACCGATGAGCAGTTCGAGAAGATGCTCAATTGTGAGCACGGCGGCATCAACGAAGCCTTTGCCGAGATCTATGCCTTGACCGGATACGAGAAGGCGCTGCGGCTCGCCGAGCGCTTTTATCATCACCGGATCCTCGATCCTCTGGCCCAGAAAAAGGACATCCTGACCGGCATCCACGGCAACACGAACTTCCCCAAGCTCATCGGCCTGGCCCGCCTTTATCAATTGACCGGCAAGCCGGCTTATTATGCGGCCGCCGCCTTCTTCTGGGAGAAGGTCGTCAACGACAGGACTTACGCGACGGGAGGAGATACGGACGAGGAATATTTCTTCCCCCCCGAGGATTTCAGCAAGCACCTGAGCACGCATACGACGGAATCGTGCAACACGTACAATATGCTCAAGCTGACCCGGCAGATCTTCGCCCTGGATCCGAAAGCCGATTGTTTCGATTTCTACGAACGGGCGCTCTATAACCATATCCTGGGCATGCAGGACCCGGAGCAGGGGATGTTCACGTATTTCACGCCCCTGCGCGCGGGCGGCTTCAAGGTCTACTGCACGCCGTTCGACTCGTTCTGGTGCTGCACGGGATCGAACATGGAGAACCATGTCAAATACGGCGACAGCATTTATTATTATGACGACCAAAGTCTGTTCGTCAACCTGTTCATCCCGTCCGTGCTCCATTTCAAGAAACGCGGCTTGACCGTCATCCAGCAAACGAGATATCCCGAAGACGGCGCCGTCAAGCTTCAGTTCTTCACCGACACGCCCGTCAAGATGGCGGTGAAGATCCGGAGACCGAAGTGGGCTGCCGATCCCGTCGCCGTCGAAATCAACGGCCGGCCGTTCGCCGTGAGCGCTCCGGCCGGCGAATATATCGTTCTCGACCGGACATGGCGGCAGGACGACGAGATCCGCATAGCGCTGCCGATGAAGCTCCGGACGGAGAGCCTGCCGAACGCTCCCAGGACGGTCGCGTATTTCTACGGACCCCTGCTCCTAGCCGGAGGCTTGGGCAAAGAGGGCCTCGAAAATCTGAGTCCGTGGACCAAGACGCGCGTCGATTATGATCAGATTCCCATTCCTCCGGTGCCGGTGATCGTGGGCGCGGACGACGCCATCGACTCCTATATCCGGCCGGCGGCGGAGCCGGCGACGTTCCTCTTGGAGGGCGGAGTCCTGCGCACGCCCGGCAAGGTGACGACCGCGTCGATCAAGCTCATTCCGTTCTATAAGATGCATTTCGAGCGCTATGCGGTCTACTGGGACAGGTTCAGCGACGAGGAATGGCGGAAGATCAAGAAGGACTATGAGGCCGAGCAGGCGAAGCTCCGGGCGCTGGAGGCTCGGACGGTGGACGCCGTCCAGCTCGGCGAAATGCAACTCGAGCGCGAGCATAATTTGACGAGCGAAAAATCGCGCGTGGGCGACATGCAGAGCGTGAAATGGCGCGGCGCGGACGACGGCGGCTGGTTCGCCTTCGACATGAAGGTCGGCGACGGCCCGCTCGAGATGCAGTGCTCTTTCTGGGGCGGCGATAGGGACCGGGTATTCGAAATCCTGGTGGACGACGCGAAAATCGCCGTGGAAACGATCAACGCCAACAGCCCGGGCAAAACCTATGACGTCGTTTACAAACTTCCGGCCGAGCTCCTCAAAGGCAAATCCAAGGTGCGCGTGAAATTCCTGGTTCCGGCCGGGAAGCGCGGCGGCCGCGTCGCCGCCTGCCGGGTGCTGCGCCCGGCGAGCTTGTGAGGAGGATCGGCTTCTCTCCAGCCGGCCGCCGTGGACCGAACACTATATTTTCCTCCGCCAAATGTCAAAAACGAGGTCTCCGCTCCGGAGTCTTGCGCGGGTCCGGGATTCCCCATATAATTCGGGCGTGCGCGACCCGAATTCCGTCACCCCGATGATGGAACAGTATTTCCAGATCAAAAAAAATCACCGGGACACGCTTCTTTTTTTCCGTCTCGGCGATTTCTACGAGATGTTCTACGAGGACGCCAAGATCGGCTCCCGGGTCCTTGAAATCGCGCTGACGTCACGCCAGAAAGTGCCGATGTGCGGCGTGCCGTATCACGCCGTGCAATCCTACCTGGCCAAGCTCCTGAAGCGCGGCTACAAAGTGGCCATCTGCGAGCAGGTCGAAGACCCGAAGACCGCCAAGGGTGTCGTCAAGCGCGAGGTCATCAAAGTCCTGACGCCGGGCACCGCCGTGGAGGTGGACCTCGAAGGCGCCAAGGAAAACGTGTTCATCGCCGCGGCGCTCCTCGAAGAATCCGGCTGGGGGCTGGCCCTCATTGACCTCGCCACGGGCGAGATGAGGGTGACCGAGCGCGAGGCGGGCGAGATCAAGACGCTCGTCGATGAGCTCTACAAAGCCTCGCCCAAGGAAATCGTCTTTCCCGAGGGCGGCGAGGAGGATATGGCCCGCCTCCTGGACAAAACCGATCTGAAAGCCGTCCTCAGGAGCCCGATCGAAGCCTGGGCCTTCGAATCCGCGCAGGCCAGGAATTATCTGACCGAACATTTCCAGGTGAAATCGCTGGCCGGTTTCGGCCTCGAGGACAAAAGCCTGGCCGTTTCGGCGGGAGGGGCCCTCCTTTTTTATCTGAAAAAGGTCCGCAAGGATTCTCTCGCCCTCGTCCACAAGATTTCCTTCATCCAGGCGACCGACCATATGGTCCTGGACGCCTCCACCATCCGGAACCTGGAGCTCACCAAGAATCTCCGGGATGGGCGGGTGGACGATTCCCTGCTTGCCGTCATCGATTTCACCGTCACGCCGATGGGCGGAAGGCTGCTCCGGAATTGGCTTCTTCGCCCTCTCCTCGACGGCGCCGCCGTCGGCCGACGCTTGGACGCCGTCGAAGAACTGCTCAAAGACTCCATTTCCCGCCACGAGCTCCGGGAAAGCTTGAAAGGCATCCTGGACCTCGAGCGCCTGGCAGGGAAGATCTCTCTCTCTGCGGCGCATCCCCGCGACCTCGTCGCCCTGAAAAAATCTCTCTTGCCGTTGCCCAAGATTTTATCCCTTCTGGCGCCGTTCAAGGCCGGACCTCTTGTCGCGACCCGCGACGCGTGGGACAACGGGGAAGACATCGCCGGATTGATCGACAAGTCCATTCTCGAAGAGCCGGCGTTTCTCCTCACCGAGGGAGGGATCGTCAAGGACGGTTTCCATGCCGAACTCGACGAGCTCCGATCGATCAGCCGCTCGGGAAAATCGTTCATTTCCATGATGGAAAAGAGGGAAAGGGAGAGGACCGGTATCTCCTCCCTCAAAGTCCGCTTTAACAAGGTCTTCGGCTATTACATCGAGGTCACGAAGGCCAACCTGCCCCAGGTCCCTGCGGATTATATCCGCAAACAGACGCTCCTCGGGGCCGAGCGGTTTCTGACGCCCGAGCTTAAGGAATACGAGGAGAAGATCCTCCACGCCGAAGAACGCATCGGCGAGTTGGAGTATCGGTTATTTTCCGAAGTCCGGGAAAGGATCGCCCGGGAGACGAGGCGCCTACAGAAGATGGCCTCCGATGTCGCGCTTCTCGATATCTTCGCCGGCTTGGCCGAGCTCGCCGCCCGCCGCAATTACTTCCGTCCCGAAGTGAACGCCGGCGACGCCATCAAAATCAAGGACGGCCGTCATCCGGTCATCGAAGCGACCGGCGCGGATCCCTTTATCGCTAACGACACGGCTCTCGACCGGGAGAGCGACCAGATCCTCATCATCACCGGCCCCAACATGGGTGGAAAATCGACCTATCTTCGGCAGGTCGCCCTGATCTCGATCCTGGCCCAGATCGGTTCGTTTGTCCCGGCCCGCGAAGCCGTGATCGGCGCCGTGGACCGCGTCTTCACCAGGATCGGCGCCACGGATTTTTTGAGCGTCGGCCAGTCCACGTTCATGGTCGAGATGCTCGAGACGGCGAACATTCTCAATAACGCCACCCCGCGGAGCCTGATCCTCCTGGATGAGATCGGGCGCGGGACCAGCACGTTCGACGGGCTGAGCATCGCCTGGGCGGTCGCCGAATTTCTCCACGAGAACGGGGACGTCCGGCCCAAAACGCTGTTCGCCACGCACTATCACGAGCTGACCGAATTGTCCCTGACCCTCCAGCGGATCAAGAATCATCATGTCGCGGTCAAGGAATGGAAAGACGATATCGTCTTCCTGAGAAAGATCATCCCCGGACCGTCCGACCGGAGCTACGGCATCCACGTGGCGAAGCTCGCCGGCATTCCGCGGGACGTCGTGTCCAGGGCGAGGGAGATCCTGTTCAACCTGGAGAATCAGGAGTTCGACGAGGCCGGCCGCCCCAAGATCGCTTATCCGGCGGCAAAAAAACGGGACAGGAGCCAGGGCCTCCTCTTCCAGGATGACCTCGAGCGGGAAATTTTCCGCGAAATCAAAGACGAGATGGGTTCCTTCGATATCGCGGCCCTGACCCCCGCCGCCGCTCTTGATCTTCTCCGCCGGCTGGCGGAGAAGCTGCGTCATTAACCGTTCGATTCGTCCTCGACCTCGAGTTCGCCTTCCTCTTCCTCGTAATCCTCTTCGAGTTCGTGGTCCCCCTCGTAAGGAGCCTCGCCGGCCTCTTCCTTGCGCTGCTCGATCCCTTCCTCGAGTTCGTCCTTGTCCTCGTAGCGGCGCAGATAGTTCGCGGTCGAATCGCTATAGACGAGCTCGAGGTAATCGTCCTCGATTTGGCAGAAAACCGACATGCTGTGGCCGGTCTGCAAGTTTCCGATCGTTTCGATGATCTCCGCTTTCTTCTTGATCGCGTCCAGCGTGACCCAACTCGTGATTTCGATCTCTTCCATGCGAAGCTCCCATTTCAAAAAATAGCGATTTTTGCCGAATTGTCAAGAGGAAAAAAAGGAAACGAACGGGAGCGCTTCGGTGACATAAGAAAAAAAGCGGGGAGAACGGGTGACGCCGGACACTTACTGTTCTACAATCAGTGCGAGCTTTCCTTGACAATCGCGCGGAGAGCCTTTATTTTTTAACTGGATCATTCAAACCGGACCATTCATTAAGGAGAACGGCGATGCGGATGGATCGATTCACGGTCATGTCCCAGGAGGCCTTCCAGGCGGCCCAAGTCAAAGCGGAGGAATCGGGCCACCAGGACGTCCGCCCGGAACATTTGCTCTGGAGTTTTCTGTCCCAGGAGGAGAATGTCGTCGGTGCGGTCCTGACCAAGATCGGAGCCAACCGGGCGAAAATCCGGAAGGACCTGGAACGGGAAATCGAAAAACTCCCCAAAGTGCAGGGCGGCGAGGTCTATTTGTCATCTTCGCTGCGGCAAATCATCGCCGAAGCGCAGAAGGAAGCCGACAAGCTCAAAGACGAATACATCTCGACCGAGCACCTCTTTCTGGCGATGCTCAAAGACGGATCATCCGCCGTGGCCCGCCTTCTCGTTGACAACGGCGTCACGGAAGACGCCGTCCTCCAGGCCCTCATGGCCATCCGCGGCACGCAGCGGGTCACCGATCCGCAGCCCGAGAGCAAATTCCAAGTCCTCCAGAAGTACACGCGGGATTTCACGGCCATGGCCCGGCAGGGCAAGCTCGACCCGGTCATCGGCCGCGAGGACGAAATTCGACGCGTCATCCAGGTCCTGTCCCGGCGGACCAAGAATAATCCCGTGCTCATCGGCGAAGCGGGCGTGGGGAAAACGGCTATCGTCGAAGGGCTGGCCCAGCGGATCGCCAACGGCGACGTGCCGCAGCCGATCAAGAACAAGCGGCTGCTCGCGCTCGATATCGGCTCGCTCGTCGCCGGGACGAAATACCGCGGGGAATTCGAGGACCGGCTCAAGGCCATCCTCAAGGAGATCAAGGAAGCCGAGGGCGACGTCATCCTTTTCATCGACGAGCTTCATACCATCATCGGCGCGGGCGCGGCCGAAGGCGCCATGGACGCTTCCAACATGCTCAAGCCGGCGCTGGCCCGGGGCGAAATCCGCTGCGTGGGCGCCACAACGCTCAACGAATACCAGAAACACATCGAAAAGGACGCCGCGCTCGAACGGCGGTTCCAGCAGGTCTACGTCGGCGAGCCCTCGGTCGAGGACACGATCTCGATCCTGCGCGGCCTGAAAGAGAAATACGAGCTCTATCACGGGGTCAAGATCCGCGATTCGGCGCTCGTCGCGGCCGCGACGCTGTCGAACCGATATATCACCGGCCGCTTTCTCCCGGACAAGGCCATCGATCTCATCGATGAAGCGGCCGCGCGCATCCGGATCGAAATCGACAGCCTGCCCGAGGAGATCGACGAACTCGAGCGCCGGATTCTCCAGATCGAGATCGAGCGGCAGGCCCTCAAAAAGGAAAAGGACCCCAGCTCGAAGGACCGGCTCGAGAAGCTCAACAAAGAGCTGGCCGGACTCAAAGAAAGAAGCGGCAGCCTCAAGGGACAGTGGCAAAAGGAAAAGGAACTGATCGACGCGGCCAAGAAGCTCAAAGAGCGGCAGGACGCTTTGAAGATCGAGGAACAGAGCGCGGAGAGGCGCGGAGACCTGGAGAAAGCCGCCGAGATCCGCTACGGCAAACTGATCGAGGCGAATAAGGAGCTCGATAAACTGGGCCGGGAGCTGGCCGAGATCCAGAAGCATAAGAAAATGCTCAAGGAGGAGGTCGATGAAGAAGACGTGGCCGAGGTCGTCTCCAAGTGGACGGGGATCCCGGTTTCCAAAATGCTCGAGGGCGACGTCGAGAAGCTCCTGAAGATGGAGGCCGCGCTGTCCGCGCGCGTGGTCGGCCAGGACTCCGCCCTGCGGGCCGTCTCGGACACGATCCGGCGGGCGCGAGCCGGGATCCAGGAGGCGTCCAGGCCGCTCGGCTCGTTCATTTTCCTCGGGCCCACCGGCGTCGGCAAAACCGAGCTGGCCCGGGCCCTGGCCGGGCTCCTGTTCGATTCGGAGAAGGCTCTGGTCCGGCTCGATATGTCCGAGTACATGGAAAAGCACGCGGTCTCCCGGCTCATCGGAGCGCCTCCGGGATACGTCGGCTACGAAGAGGGGGGACAGCTCACCGAAGCCGTCAAGCGCCGCCCGTACTCCATCGTTCTCCTTGACGAGATCGAAAAAGCCCATCCCGACGTCTTCAACATCCTGCTCCAGATTCTGGACGACGGCCGCCTCACGGACGGCAAGGGGCGGACGATCGATTTTAAAAACACGCTGATTATCATGACCTCGAATTTGGGAAGCCCTCTCATCAAGGAGTTCAGCCAGGATTATGAAACCATGGATCGGGAGGTCAAGAAAATCCTGGAAAGCCATTTCCGGCCGGAATTCCTCAACCGGATCGACGAAGTGATCATCTTCAGGCCACTGACCCGGGATTCGATCCTCAAGATCGTCGATCTTCAGATCCATCTGTTGCGTAAACGGCTCGAGGAGCGAAAAATCGGCGTCGAGATCAGCCGGAAGGCAAAAGAGAGCTTGGCCACCATGGGCTACGATCCTGTCTATGGGGCCCGTCCTCTCAAGAGAGTCATCCAGCAGGAAATCCAGAATCCCCTGGCCATGAAGATCCTGAGCGGAGGATACAAGGAAGGGGACACCGCAGAGATCGACGTGAATGCGAAAAATGAATTCGTTTTTACGAAGAAATGAAGATATATCGTTTTGGCGCTTAAATCACACGCTCATACAATTGATTTGACTTCCGATTCAAAAAAATGTAAATAGAGGTCACATTCAAAGGAGGAGGTTTGTGACATGATGAAGAAAAAGAGAATGCTTTTTGGTCTGGCGGCCCTCCTGGCGCTCAGCGCGATGTCTTTTGCCAACGGCTTGAACCTGAACAGCCTCGGCACGAAGGCGCTGACCATGGGAGGGGCCTTTGTCGGCCTGGCGGACGATTTCAGCGCCATTTTCTGGAATCCCGCCGGTCTCGCCAATTTCAAGAACAAGACGTTCGGAGTCTACGGCACTGACATCATCCCGTCCGGAACCTACCAGCTGACCGTTCCCGGTTCGATTGGCTATTATCTTGGCCTCGGTGCAACCGATCAGAAGGTTATCGACACCAAGACCGTATCGAAGACATACCTGGGCGGCCTGGCCGCGTATATCCATCCCGTCAGCGAGAATCTCGTAGCCGCCATCGGTGTCTATACGCCGTCCGGCCTCGGCGCCAATTGGGACGGCTCCAAGCTGGCCTTCATTTCCGGAAACCGGACCGACATCCAATGGACGAGCAAAGTCGGACTCGTGACGATCGCTCCGACATTGGCCTACAAGATCAACGACACGCTGTCCATCGGGGCGTCCCTGAACATCAATTATGGGATGTTTGATCTCGCGATGTACGCCGGAAAGGCGGACATTAACGCATTTGTTTTGCAGTTCGACATGGGTCAGTACAAGGAAAGTGAGACCGGATGGGGCCTTGGGGCGACGTTCGGCGTCCAGTTCAAGCCCAGCGCGATGTTCAGCCTGGGGGCGACGTTCCGCACGGAAAGCAAGGTCAAATTCAGCGGCAACGCGAGCATTTCCAATCTGCCGCAATTGGGCGTCAATCAAGCCTCCGATATGAAACGGGAATTAACCTGGCCGATGTGGCTCGCGGGCGGCATGGCCTTCAAGCCGATGGATGATCTGACGATCACCGCCGACTTGCAGTGGACGCAGTGGTCGAAAATTAAAACGATCGAGACGACTTATACCGACCCCGTATGGACGACGTTGATGGCTGCCAGCCACAAGGACGAAATGGCCATGTATTGGCAGGACGCCCTGCAGATTCGGTTCGGCGCCGAATACCGGCTGACCAAGGACCTGGCGGTCCGGGGCGGCTATTATTTCGATCCGTCGCCGGCGCCCGATCGGACGATGAACATCCTTCTCCCCAATTATGACTTCAACGTCCTGACGTTCGGCTTGGGATACTCCACCGGCGGGTTTCAGATCGACGCCGGCTTGGAATATCTCATGGGCAAAGACCGGACGATCGATTTCGCCAAGACCTTCAATCACCCTCCGATCCCGAATCCATCGTACGATCCGAACTACGCCTCGGCCGTCCCCGGCGTTTACGGCATGACGATCATCGCTCCCAACATTTCGATCAGCTACAAATTCTAGGCTCGGACGAATCGAGCGGAGTTGGTTTTTCTAGGCCCTTAACCGGTGCGCCGGTTAAGGGCCTTTTTTTCATGCGCCGTTCTTGATCCCTATCGAGGACGAGAGGAAACATGAGCGTCCGTAAAGCGATCATTCCGGCGGCCGGGTTCGGCACCCGCTTTCTTCCCGCGACCAAAGCCGTCCCTAAAGAAATGCTGGCCGTCGTCGACAAGCCGATGATCCAATACGCCGTGGAAGAAGCGGCGTCGTCCGGGATGAAGAACATCGGCATCGTGACCAGCCCCTGGAAAACGATCCTAAGGCGGCATTTTGGCCGCAATCCGGAGCTTGAAGAATTTCTCAAGAGCAAAGGAGAGGAAAGACTCGCCGCGGAGATGGAGGAATTGAGCCGGCTGGCCGAAATCACTTTTATCGAACAGCGCGAGCCGCGCGGCCTGGGCCATGCCGTTCTCATGGGGGAAGCCTTTGTCGGGGATGAGCCGTTCGCGGTCCTCAATCCCGACACGATCTATGACTGTCCGGTGCCGTGTGCGAAACAGCTTTCGGACGTGTATGAAAAAACGCGGGCGGCCGTTGTCGTCCTGGGGCGCATCGACAAGGCGGCGACGGGCAAGCACGGCGTCGTCCGGGCCGAACCGGTATCGGACCGGGTTTATCGGGTCCTGGATCTGGCCGAAAAGCCGGGCCCCGAAAAGGCTTTTTCCGATTTGGCCGTTTTGGGCCGTTACATCTTCACCCCCGATATTTTTGCGGCCATCAAGAAAACCGCGCCCGGAATAGGGGGCGAGATCCAGATCACCGATGCCATCCGGATCCTCTTGGAAACCCGGCCCGTCTACGGCGTTCTCTTCGAAGGGCGGCGATTCGATGCCGGCGACAAGTTCGGATTCCTCGAAGCCACGCTCCATTTCGCCCTGAAGCGGCCGGAATTCCGGGACGGATTGAGAAATATCCTGAAGACCCTGAATGGATGAAAACACCCGTTTTTCCGGAAGGGAAGGGGAATGGCGAGGGACGGAATTGAACCGCCGACGCAGGGATTTTCAGTCCCTCGCTCTACCGACTGAGCTACCTCGCCATGAACGATTACTGGAGAAACTCCGAATCGGCCTATAGTATATTTTTCCCTCTGAAACTTGTCAATTGCCTTCTGACATTGCCTTCTGAAAAATCTTCTGTGCGAGCCTGGATTTTGCTAGAATAGCCGCTAAGGTTCAAATTCATGAAGATCGCCGCCCTGCTTCCTCACATCGAGGTCTTCGGCGGCGTGCGCCGTTATATCGAGCTCGGCAACGAATTCTCCCGCCGGGGCCACGCTTTCGTCCTTTTTCATCCTGGAGGCGAGAAGCCCGGCTGGCTCGATTTCCAGGCCGAGACGCAGCCGTTTTCGTCGCTGACCGACGAAGAATTCGACATCGGATTGTGCAGCGAATATTCCATCCTGCCTGAATTTGATCGTCTCCGCGCCCGGTCGAAGTTTTTTTATTTCGTCCTCGAAGGTCACAAGAGAGAAAGAGAGATCGTCCGGAGAAATTTCCGGTTCCTCGGGAATTCCGAAGGAATCTGCCGGCGCATGGAGCGGAAGTATGGGATTGTTTGTCTTCGCGCGGCGGGCGGCGTCAATCCGCATATTTTCCATCCCGAGCCGGACCGGCAGGACCGGAACGCGTTCAACATCCTCTGCTACGGACGGATCTACAAGCGCCGTAAGAGGATCGGGTCCATCATCCGGGCCGTTGAAGGCCTGGCCCGCGCGAATCCCCGCCTCCGGCTCATTTTCTTCGACACGCTGGTTGGCCGGGACCGGCGCGATCCCCGGCCCCTCATCAAGACGCGGATTCCCCATGATTTTTATCTCAACCTTCCCCAGGACCGAATGGCCTGGCTCTTTTCCCAGGCGGATCTGTTCGTCAGCGCCGAGCGTCGGGCGGGTTGGTCGAACACGACGGCCGAGGCCATGGCCTGCCGGGTGCCCGTCGTTTGCTCCAAATCCGGGACACGGGACTTCGCTTTTCCAGGCCGGACGGCCCTTGTCGTCTCCTTCCCTCTCTCTTTTTTCCTTCGTCGCCGGATCCGAAAACTGATCGAAGACCCCGGCTTTCGAGATCGGTTGGCCGAGGCCGGATACCGGAAAATCCAGGAATTCACATGGCCGGCTCTTGCGGAAAGGATGCTGGACATATTTTCCGACAGTCTTCGCGGAAATCGTCCTTCCCAGGCGGGAATATAGGGAAAGATCTTTCGATATAGATCATAGGAGAATGGAGAAGGGGTGACGCCGACCAGGGCGCCCCATCTAATGAACAAAATCTGTCCGTAGAAATGCGTTCATAAGATGCTCCAGGGAAGGGTGGCAGGGAGCGAAGCTCCCGTTGGAGGGAAACCCCAATAAGGGTTTTCCTCCAAGAGTATCCGACGGGGCGGGTTTAGGCCAGCTTCATTGAAAGAACTTATTCATTATGATATTCTTAGCCGGCGGAGGAAAAAAGGCATGGATGAGAGCCTGTTGAAAGAGCGCTTGCTCAAAGAGAATCCCGTTTTCCGGAAGCTCTGCGATGAACACCGGCGGCGCGAGATCGACCTGGCCGCCCTCAAAGAAAAGCCTTTCCTTTCCGACGAAGAACGGCTCGAGGAAAAAGAGCTGAAAAAGAAAAAGCTGGCCCTCAAAGATCAGATGTACAGGATCATGAAGGATTTTCAAAAATCCGCCTGACCCGGCCTCTCATGAAAGCCAAAAAACGGTTCAAACTCGCCCTGAAAATCCTCAAGGCCAGGGCGGTCTGAGCGAAATCCGATGTTCGCGCTTCTCAAGCTGACGTGGCGGGAGAAAAAGCTCGTCATTCTCTCGTTCCTCTCCACGATCTTCGTCGCTTTCTTTTCCTATGTTTTCGTGGACATGGTTCAACCGATCATCGACAATATGTGGGGGCTGGGATCGCAGGCCGCGCCGACGAAGTTCCGCTTCATGGACGTCGTTTTCCGCTGGCTCCATGTCGGTCCGCAGGACATCCGGAACGTGCTGCCCATCATGGTCGTCGTCGTCATCTTCGGCAAGGGCGTGTTTACGTTTCTCTCCTCGTTTTTCATGAAGGCCGTGGGCAACAAGATCGTCAAGACCATGCGGGACGAGCTCTACAGCCATATCCTTTACCAGTCCATGGGCTACTTCGATCGGGTCTCGACGGGCGACCTCATGTCCCGGCTGACCAACGACGTGGACAGGATCCAGCAGGCGGTCTCGAGCGCGATGAGCGACATGATCGAGGAAGTCTTCATCCTCGCGGCGCTCCTCGTCCAGATGTTCGTCCGCGATTGGAAGCTGGCCATGATGGCCTTTGTCGTCACCCCGCTGGCCGTCATTCCCCTCGCGGCTTTCAGCCGACAGCTCAAAAGGAAAGGCCTCCAGAGCCAGGTCAAGATGGGCCAGATCTACGACCTTCTCCACGAAACGATCAGCGGCAACAAGATTGTCAAAGCCTTCACCATGGAGCGATTCGAGCTGAAGAAATTCCTGAAGGCCACCTGGAGCTATTTCCGGATCAACCTCAAGCTGGCCTGGATCTCCTCGCTCTCCTCGCCGTTCATGGAATTCATCGGCGGCGTCGTCGGCGCTTTTATCCTTTTCATCGGCACCCAGAGGATCTCCTCCGGCCTCATCAGCGCCGGCGATTTCGGAGCCTTCACGATGGCCATTTTCATGATGTTCACGCCCATCAAGCGGCTCAGCCGGGCCAACAACGTCATCCAGCAGGCGGCTCCCTGTTACGGACGGATCCAGGAAGTCCTTCAGTCCCCCCTGCAGATCCAGGACCGGCCCGGCGCCTATCCGCTGCCCGCGGTCAAAGGGCACGTCCGGTTCGAAGACATCCGGTTCTCGTACAACGAATCCCGGCCCGTCCTCCATGACGTCGATTTTGAGGTCCTGCCCAACGAGATGGTGGCTGTCGTCGGCTTGAGCGGGGCGGGGAAGACGACGATCGTCAATCTCCTGTCGCGCTTTTACGAGCCGACATCGGGAGCCATCACGATCGACGGGATCGACATCCGGGACGTCACCCTGGAATCTCTCCGTTCCCAGATCGGACTCGTGACTCAGGACATCATCCTGTTCAACGATACCGTCCGGAACAACATCGCCTATGGTCTGGATGGCATGTCCGAGGAGAAGATCATCGCGGCGGCCCGGGCCGCCGAATGCCATCAGTTCATTACGGAGCTCCCCGAGGGCTACGAGACCCTGATCGGCGAGCGGGGGGGGCTGCTCTCGAGAGGCCAAAGACAGCGGCTGGCCATTGCCCGCGCCCTTCTCAAGAATCCGCCCATTCTGATCCTCGATGAAGCCACGTCGGCTCTGGATTCCGAGTCCGAGCGGCTAATCCAGACCGCCCTGTCCCATATCATGAAAGACCGGACGACGATCGTCATCGCCCACCGGCTCTCCACGATCCGCAACGCCGACAAGATCCTGGTCATCGACAAAGGGCAAATCGTCGAGTCCGGCTCGCACGAGATCCTGCTGAAAAAAGAAGGCATCTACAAAAAATTGCATGACCTGCAGTTCCCCGAGGACGAGGAGATCGAACGATGATCCAGAGCATGACGGGTTTCGCCGAAAAAAGCTTCGAATCGCCGGCGATCCGGGTGAAGATGAGCATCAAGAGCCTGAACCACCGTTTCTTCGACTGGAATTACAAAGGCGCGCCCATCGGCGAAACCGAGAACCGCTTGCGCGTCCTTTGCCAGAACCGGCTCTCGCGCGGGCGGATCGAGGTCATCCTGGATATCGATTTTCGCGATCCCTCGAGCTGGGACATCCGTATCAACGAGGGCCTGCTGGAAAAGGTCCTTCTGTCATTTCAGCGGGTCGCGATGCGCCTCAAGAAAGAAATGAATTTTTCCGTGGACAATCTGTTCCGCATCCCCCAGCTCATGGAACTGAAAAGAAAAGAGCTCAGCCCGGCCGAGTCGGCCTTTTTAGAGAGGGGCTTTCTCCGGACCCTCGGAGAGGTCATCCGGACCCGGCAGATCGAGGGGCGGAAGACGGCCGCCCAGATCAAAAAGCACATCGGGAACGTCACAAGGGCCATCGGCCGCATCGAGAAGCTGGTCAAGAAACAGCCGCGGGCCGTCCAGCAAAAGCTGCGACAGAAGCTCAAAGAGCTGAACGGAGGCGGTCCTCAGAACGAGGAGCGGATGTCCGAGGAAGTCGCCTACCTGACGCAGCGCTATGACGTTTCGGAAGAGATTCAGCGTTTGAAAAGCCACCTGGACGCCGCCCTGAAACTCGTGACTTCGCCGAAGGGAAAACCCGCCGGCAAGATGCTGGATTTCTTGGCTCAAGAGCTCACCCGCGAGGCCAACACGCTGAATTCCAAATCTCAGGACATCGGGATCACGCGCGAAGGTCTTTTGATCAAGGGCGAGGTGGAGAGCATCCGTCAGCAGGTGCAAAACCTGGAGTGAAAGGAGAATCAGGTGTTGTTCATCATCACGGGGCCCTCAGGATGCGGGAAATCGACCATCATCCGCCATGTCATGAGGGACTTGCGCAACGTCCGGTTCTCGGTTTCGCATACGACGCGGCCGAAACGTCCGTCCGAGCAGGAGGGGCGCGACTACCACTTCGCGACCAAGCCGGAGTTCGAGCGCATGATCGCCAAGGAGCAATTCGTCGAATGGGCCGTCGTCCACGGCCATTATTACGGCACGTCGAAGAAAGAGATCGCGAGCAAAGGCAAAAACAGCGATCTCGTTCTGGACATCGACATCCAGGGCGCGCGCCAGATCATGTCCCGGCGTGACGGCGCCGTATTTGTCTTCATCCTGCCGCCCGTTTTCAAGGAATTGCGGCGCCGGCTCAAAGAGCGGGGCGAAGACAGGCGCGACGCCATCGAAGAGCGGCTGAGGACCGCCAAAAAGGAAATCCGTCATTACGTGCTGTTCGATTACATCGTCATCAACAACAAGCTCGACCGGGCCGTTCTCGAGCTCGAATCCATCATCCTCGGCTCCCGTTGCCGGCTCGCCGTCCGGAAGCCGGAGATCAAATCGATCTTACGGAGCTTTACGTAAAGAAGACGATCCTCCGTCCGGATCCCGAGAAGGAAGGGCCGGACGGGGATCCAAAGAAATTAGGAAAAAGACCAATGGCAAAAATCACGCTCGGCGTCACATCCTCCGTCAGCCTTTATAAGGCCTGCGAGATCTTGCGGGCGTTTCAAAAAGCCGGCCACGACGTCCAGGTCATCATGACCCCCAACGCGACGAAACTCATCTCGCCGCTTTTGTTCAGTTCCCTTTCCGGACACAAGGCCATCGTCGAGATGTTCGCCGACGACCATCCCTGGTCGGTGGCCCACGTCGCGCTGGCCAAGGAGACCGCGCTCCTCGTCGTCGCCCCGGCGACGGCCAACATCATCGGGAAATTCGCTTCGGGAATCGCCGATGATTTTCTGTCCACTTTCTATCTCGCCCTGGAGGCGCCCGTCCTCGTCGCGGCGGCCATGAACGAAGCGATGCTCCTCCATCCCCAGACGCAGGACAACTTGAGGAAGCTCCGCGCCCGGGGGGTGGAATTCGTCGAACCGGCCCGGGGATACCTGGCCTGCGGCGATGAAGGGTGGGGAAGACTCGCCGAGCCGGATGACATCGTCCGCCGCGGGCTCGAGATCTTGAAGAAGGGCGAAAGCCTCCGCGGAAAAACCGTCCTGGTGACGGCCGGACCGACCCGGGAATATCTTGATCCCGTCCGGTTTCTCTCCAACCGGTCGTCGGGCAAGATGGGATTCGAAATGGCCGCGGAGGCTCTCCGCCGCGGCGCTCGCGTGATCCTTGTCTCCGGACCGACATCCGCGGTGCCGCCCGCCAAGGCGGAACTGGTGCGGGTCGAGACGGCGGCCGAAATGGAAAAAGAAGCGTTAAAACGGTTCTCGAAAGCGAATATCGTCGTCATGGCCGCGGCTGTCGCCGATGTCGCGATCGCGGACGCGTCGGGCCGGAAGATCAAAAAGCAGGATCTCCCGGAGACGCTGAAGCTCGTCCGGACGAAAGACATTCTGAAGGCCATGGGGGAGAGGAAAAAACATCAATTCCTCGTCGGGTTCGCCGCGGAAACCGAATCCCTGCGAGCCAACGCCTTGACGAAGATGAAGGCGAAAAATCTGGATCTCATCGTGGCCAATGACGTTTCCAAGCCGGGCCAGGGATTCGACGCGGACGACAATCAGGCGCTTCTTATCGACGCCGCGGGGCAGGCGACGGAAACGGCGAAAATGAGCAAGCGCGAACTGAGCCGCTCGATATGGGACATGATCGAGGCCTCCCTTGGAAAAAGACGCTGACAGGATCCTTTCCGACCTTGAGGAGAGACTGAAATTCTTCCGGGACATCGGGGCGGATTTTATCTTCAAAAGCGAATCTTCTTCCATCCCCGGATCTTCAATCCCGGAGGGCGCGTCTCCATGTCCGCCGTCTTCGCCTTCAGGCGGGCTTTCGGAGGCCGCCTCGGACATTCAGACGATTCACGCGGAGATCCTTCGCTGCCGAAAGTGCCCTTTGGCTGCCGAGAGGACCCAGTCCGTCCCCGGTGAAGGCAATTTCCGGGCGGAGCTCATGTTTGTCGGGGAAGGTCCGGGACACGATGAAGACGCGCAGGGACGCCCGTTCGTCGGCCGGGCCGGACAGCTCCTGACGAAGATCATCCAGGCCATGAAATTCGACCGGGCCGAGGTCTTCATCACGAACATCGTCAAATGCCGGCCTCCCAATAATCGCGTCCCCCACAGGGACGAGGTCGATATTTGCTCGCCTTATCTTATCGAGCAGATCAAGAACATCCGTCCCAAGGTGATCGTCACGCTGGGGAAGAGCGCCACGGACTTTTTCGTTCCCGATTCCATGGGAGGGATGACGGCGATCAGGGGCCGGTTTTATGAATGGCGCGGCATCCCGGTCATGCCGACCTTTCATCCGTCCTACCTCATCCGCAACGAAGGAAACAAGGCGCTCAAGAGGATGGTCTGGGACGACATGCGCATGGTCATGGCCCGTCTCGGCAAAAAATGACGCGATTCGCCGAAGTCGTTTTTCCCTTGCCCCTCGTCCAGAGCTTTTTATACATCGTCCCGGACAAAGCCCGAGACGCGGCCAGGCCGGGAGTCAGGATCCTCGCCCAACTGGGCGGCAAAACGCAATCCGGTTTCATCGTCCGCGTCCATGAACAGAGCCCGCGGAGCGACATGGCCCTCAAGGAAATCCTGGAAATCATCGACATCGAGCCCGTGATTTCCCCTCTGACGCTTTCCTTCACCCGGCGTTTGAGCGAGCATTTTGGCTCATCCTGGGGGGCCTTTCTCCAAGCGGCGCTTCCACCGTCGCTTGAGGTCAGGATGGCGTCGGCCAGAGTGGGTCTGACGGATAAAGGGATCCAGGCGTTGCGGGCGGGGACACTGGCCAAGGAAGAAAAAAGAGCCGCCGCCGTCCTCGGCCCCGGCGCCTACCGCGTTTTCTATTTGCGCCGGAAGACCGGAGCGAAGAACATCGCGTCAGTCATTTCCCGAATGGCCAAAAAAGGGCTGATCAAGATTTTAGAGGAGAAAAAGACGGCTAAGCCGAAAATCCCTTCTCCCTCACGGACCAAGCCCACGCAGCTCGAGCTCGATTTTTCGGTCGACCCCTCTGTCCGGGACGCATTGGACGTCCTGGCCCGGCCGCTCGCGGCGGGCGAATTCTCTTCTTATTATCTTTTCGGAGCGCAGGACGCGCGCCGGACGGTTTTCGTCGATTTGATCCGGAGCGCCCTTTCGCGGTCCAAACAAGTCCTTTTTCTTTTGCCGGAATTGGCGCCGTCCGTCCCGCTGAAGGATCTCTTGGAAATGCGCCTGGGACCGGTCATCGCGTTCCTTCACGGCCAGATGCCGGACGCCGCGCGCGAGCTCGCTTGGCGGAAGATCCGCTCCGGAGCGGCGCGCGTCGTGATCGGCCCGCGCTCCGCGCTCTTCGCGCCGGTCGATGCCGCGGGCTTGATCATCGTCGACGAAGAGCACGATGACGCCTATTTCCAATCCGAAAGCCCTTCCTTCGATGCGCGACAAGGAGCCCGGCTGAAAGCCGAGGACAACGGCGCGCTCGTCGTGTATGGTTCCGATACCCCGAGCGTCGAGGCTTTTTACCGAGCCCGGACAGAGGGGCATCTCGTCACTTTGTCCGGCGGCGGAGAGAAGCAAAATGTCGCGATCGCGGACGATCGGTCCGAGCGCGGACTGCTCACGCGAAGGCTTCAGGACGGCCTGGGGAAAAGCCTCCGAGACGGACGGCCCGGCCTCCTGTTTATCAACCGCCGCGGATACGCGTCTTTCCTTTTCTGTCCCCGCTGCGGCCATATCCCCAGGTGCGATCGCTGCGACATCTCCCTGACCTTTTATAAGAAAAGTGAGCGGCTGGTCTGCCGGTATTGCGGAGATTCCGAGGCGCGGTCCGCGGCCTGTCCGCGCTGCGGAAGCCGGGTCATGGAACCGCGGGGGGCCGGCGTGGAAGCTGTCGTGGAAGAGTTGGAGAGATTGTACCCTCAGGCCCGGGTCGCGAGCTTCGACAGCGACCGGGTGAAGACGAAGTCCGCCCGCGAGAGGGTCCTCGAGAATTTCCGGGAAGGAAAGATCGATGTCCTCGTGGGGACGCAGCTTCTCGCGTACCGGACGACGGAGCTTCCCCTCGTTCCATGGATCGGAATCCTGAATCCCGAAGCCCTGTTGGCCTTCGCGGATTTTCGGGCGTCGCAAAAGACGTTTCAGTCGGTCCGGCGGATGATGCGCTTCGCCGCCCCGGCGGCCGCTGGTTCGGAGATCGTGATCCAAACGGCTTTCCCCGACCATTACAGCATCCGTGAGGCGGCCCGCGAGGACTATCCGGCTTTCTACGAAGAAGAAATCCGCTTTCGCCGGCTCATGAACTATCCGCCCTTCTCGGCCATGGCCGAAATCGTGCTTTGGGGGAAAGACCCGAGGCCGCTCGCCGAAAAAGCCCGGGAACTCTCGAGCCGGGCAAGGGCTCAGGCTTCCGGCATCGAGATTCTCGGCCCCGCTTTGGCGCCGCCGTCCATTCTCAAGGGCGAACGGGGCGTCCAGGTGATCTTGAAATCCCGGGAGAAGGAGACGCTCGAGGCCTGCCTAGCCGAATGCTTGAAGGGGCTTCGCGGCAAAAGAACGGTCGTGCGCTACGATTAATCGGGCGGAGAGAGCAGGACCCGGATCTGAACCATTTTCGAGATGATGCTCGGAGACTCGGCGGCCGTTTGGGCCTGGATCCAGACGTCCTGGTCCGCCGCGATCTCGGTTTTCAGAGGGCCTAAGAAGGTCAGCGCGGCGACGCCGTTCTCGTTGGACTGGACGGCGCAGCGCTGCGTATAATCATAAAAGTAGCCGGTTCCGCTGGTGATGGAAAAATAAACGGTCGCGCCCATGACGGGCGAGTTTCCGTCTTTGATGACGACCTTGACCTCCGAAGTCGGCCGGCTCGTCCCGGCATAAATCACATTGGGGCTGGCCGAGAGGGCGAAGGTCAGATGGATGGTGGACGGCCCGTCCGGCAGCGGCTCCCTGACCTTGTCGCGATTGCAGCCCGCGGTCATGAACAGCGCGACGCCCAAGCCCATCAGGAAAAGCCCCGTTCTTGGTTTCATGGTCGTTGTCCTCATCAATTGCCGTAGTTCCCAAAGTAAACCGGCAGATATCCCGTGGCCTTGACCGCCTTATTGGCCAGGTCGTGACCGTAGAACTCCACTTTCGCGGTCACGTTCAGCGAGTCTCCAGGAAGGGCCAGGCGCAGGCCGACGAGCGGAGGCTCCTGCTTGGCGACTTCCCGGACGATCACGAACGAAATATCCGTCGGCTGCCCGACGCGGACGACAATGGACAGCCCCCCCTCGAATGAATAGGGGACATCGACGCCCTCTCTGTTCATTCCGTCCGACCGGATATAGGTCACGACATAGCGCGTGACCTGGATGTCGTAGTATTCCGACGTTCCGAGACGCGGATCGGGTTCGAGTGTCGAAGCCGACAAGGTCGCCGTCGCGGCGTCGGCCCGCCAGGATTGGGCGCTCGTCAGGGGGTCCACGTAAAGAACGTCGGATTGCAAAAAGCCCACTTCGTTGCCGAGGGCATCCGTGGAGCGGATACGGGTCACGGTGAGGAGGCTCGCGGACTGGGATTTGTTCTCGACGGGATTGCAGGCGACGAGAAAAATCGCCGCGGAGAGGACGGCCGCGGCTTTGAGGGCGTGGTGAAGGGGTCGTGCGTTTTTCATGGGAGCATCCCTCCTATTTCGCGATCCTCGGCGTGATGAAAATAAGAAGCTCGCGGTTCTGCCTTGTCTTGGAAAAGGATTTGAACAGGTTTCCCAGAATCGGGATGCTGTAGAGGAAGGGGACCCGTTCCCGGGTAATGGCGTCTTCGACGCGCATGATGCCGCCGATGACGGTCGTCCCGCCGTCGGGCACCGTCACGGTCGTTTTGGCGCTCTGCGTGGTGATCGGCGGGATCCCGTTGACGAGGTTCGCGAAGTCGGCCGCGTTGTTTTGGATATCGATGAGCAGGATGATCGTCCCATCGGCGGTGATTTGAGGCGTGGCCCGGAGCTCGAGGCCGGCGTTGACGTACTGCGTCGTGACCGTGAAATTGGCCGAAGTCTGGACGGGAATCTGCCGGCCCTGGTTGATGTAGGCTTCTTTGTTGTTGACGGCCGAGATCCGTTGGGTCGAAACGATCCGGCCGTCGCCCGAGGTTTCGAGGGCCGAGAGGGCCAGATCCAAGCGGAACGTATCGAGGATGTTGGCGAAGGAAACGCCGATGACGCTGTTGAACGAGGAGGCCGGCAGGTTGACGGCGTAACCTCCGAGCGGGCCGCTGATCCCTTTGGTGATATTACCCTGCGGGATCATCGCGCCGTCGACCAAGACCTTGTTCGGGAACTGGAGGGAGGTTTGATTACCATAAAATGGATCGGCGATTCCCTTGAAGCCCCACTGGATGCCGAGATTTTGGACGAATGTCGACGAGGCTTCGACGATCCGCGTTTCGATCTGGACCTGGGGGGTCGCCGCGTCGAGCGTGACGATGAGATTTTCGATGATGTCGATCTTCTCCTTGACGTCCGAAACGATGAGGGTGTTCGTCCGTTCGTCGGAAACGATTTCCCCTCGCGTCGATTTCTTATTTTTCAGCAGCTCGACCAGGTCTTTGGCTTTCGCGTAGGACAGCGTGAACATCCTCGTCTGCATGAGGCCGGATTGTTCTTTCGCGTCGCGCAGCGTCTGCTGGGCTTTTTCCTCGTCGGCCAGAATCCCGACGGGGGCGATGCGGAGGACGTTGCCTTCCAGGGTTTTGCCCTGTTTGTTGTTTTTCAGGATGATGTCCAGGAACTGGTCCCAGGGAACGGCTTCGAAGCTGCACGTGACGCTGCCATGAACCTCGGGATCGAAGATGACGTTCAATCCGGCCTGCTCGGCGAGCCAAAGAACGACGTCCCGAAGGTCGGCGTCTTTGAAACGCGGGCTCAAGAGCTCGCCGGAATATTTTTCTTCGCCATTTTGGATGGTCTTGATATTCCGCTTTTCTTCTTTTTGCGGGGCATCCGTCTGAGCGGCGGCCGGCGGATTCGCCGGCGGATTTTCGCCGACACCCTTGGCCGGAGCGGCGGCCGCTTCGGCGGGCTTCACGGCTCCCGCCGTTTTCTGGTCCGCCGGTTTTGTCGGCGCCGTCTCGACGGCCTTGACCCCGGCTTTCAGCGTCGACTCCGCGCCATTCGGCTCCACGGTTTTTGGCGCCGCCGCCGGAGCGGCCGAATCTCCGGGAAAAGAAATCGTCAACGCATTCGGGCCGTTTTCGAAGGTGAAAAGACGCGGTTCTTCTAGTTCGAAAACCAGTCTCGTCACGGTATAGGGAGGGGGCGTCTGAAACTGCCCGACTTTGATCTTGACAACGCCGAATTTTCCGATGGGGATCGTCTGCGTCGGCCGTCCATAGACGGCGTCATATATATCCACGACCAAACGGAGCGGATTGTCCAGAGCAAAGATATTGGTGATCGTTTTTTGGCCCGCCCGGGAAACGACGGCCAAGCGCCCGCTCTTGTCTTCAATCTCGATACCGCCGAGAGCGAAGGTTTTCCGCGATGTCCGGGAAAGATCCTGAAGCGTCTCCGGAGCGACGAGATCGTCTCCCGTCCTGTTGATCCTGACCAAGTCGATCACGGTTTTTTTCGCGTCGGCATAGACGCGGAAAGGGACCGCTTCCCTGAGGGTCAGAAAAAGCGATGCCCGGAGGTCCGTCGCGGTCTGGATTTTCATGTCTTTTACGAGCTGCGTTTCGTCGGCCGGCACGGACGGCGCCGGCGGCATTTGGACGGGGCCCAACTCGACGACCAGTATGGAAGGGAATTCTTTAGCGTAGGCCGCTTTGATATTTTGAAGAGGAGCGTCGGATTCCAGGACGATCATGCCGCCCGTCCGGGCGGGAAGGATCGAGATCTTGTTCACAGTGACGCGAGGCCGGCTCGGCTGGCTCATTCCGCCCAGAACGAGAAGGAGACCGAAAACGGGGAGGGCAAGCCGGGCAAGGTACCTATTCATATTCGCGCTCCTCTGGCATGATTTCCTTTATGATATCCCGGGGCTTGGCGAGAGGCAAGCCTTTGCTGTCCCGCGTCTTTCTGAACACGACCCGGGATGCGTCGATCGACGCCACGAAACCGTCGGCCAGCCGGTCCCCTTCGTGAATGGTCAGCGGAAAGCCCTCGGTCAGACTGAGAATGGCCACCAGATTTCCCTGCGATTTGACGATCCCCATGAGCGTGATATCGTCGATCGAGAGATCGGCCAGGCCGCCGATCGCCCTTTTGTCCCTGACCTCTTTCCCTCCGAAGAGATCTTTGAAGGGATCGCGGCGATCTCCGGCATGATACGAGAATGCCGGCCCGGCCTTCTTTTTTCCTTCTTGGGGCGTGGACTGAGAGAATCCGATCGGCGCCGCGAGCGCAGCGACCAGCGCGAACAAGGAGACCTTTTTAACGAATTTCATCGACTTCCTTCGATGGCTTTTGGGGTTTGACGGGTTCAGGCTTCTTGATCTGACTCTCCTCCAGGAAGAAATAGGTTTTGGCGGTGAATAGGGCCGAGATCGTGGCGTCCTCGGACTGGCTGGAAAGACTCTTGATCGAAAAATCGTCGATGTTGAAGAGCCTTGGAAAATGGAGGATCTGATCGAAAAACCGGGCGAGATTGTGATAATTGCCGACGACTTCGATCGGAATGGGCTGTTCGGAATAAAAATCCTTGTTGGTTTCCTTCTCCGGGCTGAACCGGCTGACATCGAGCTGCAATTCCGTGGCGATCTGCTGGAAGCTGCGGAGGATCTCGCCGATCTCCTTCTTCCGAGGGATGATCACCTCCAGCTCGGCCAGGGATTTGTTCAGACTGATGAGTTCGCCCTCGATTTTATCGAGCTGGCGTTTCTTGGCCCGGAGCGTGGTCATTTCATCTTCCGTCTTGACGCGTTCGCTCCGCAGGTCTTTCAGCTCGTCCTGCCGGGGTTTGAAGTAGATCACGTAGATCAGGCCGGCGGCAAGAAGCCCCAGAAAGGCATAGAAATACCACGGCTTGTTTTTCAACGGCCCTCCGTCGTGCTGCGCGCCACGGCCTGTTTGGAGGGGGGCGCAGGTTCCTGGGGAGAGAGCATATTGGCGGAAAGAGCGAATTCAAAGAATTGGCTGTTCCCCTGGGTTTTTTGAGCGGATCCGAGAAGGCTGACGGTGCCGAAAAGACCGCTGTTCTCCAGATTGCGCATGTAGTCCGAGATCAGGATGTTGGACAAGGCCTTGCCCTTGATTTGCAGGGATTGCCGGCCGAGGGAGGCTTCGGTGAGCCAGACCCAATCGGGGAGGCAAGTGCTGAGCTCGGACATGATTTTGACCGCGTCGCCCTGCTGCGCTTTGAGCTGATTGATCAAACCGATCTTTTTCTCGAGCATCGATTTCTGGAATTCGACTTGCTCCAACTTGGTCAATACGGGCTCGAGCGTTTTCTTTTCTTCAAGGGCGGCGTCTAAAAGGGCGCGTTCGGCCTTGAGGTCTTTGTTTTGGAGATAGGCCAGGACGGCCAGGAGGATGAGGACCAGGACGATGACCAGGTTGCCCTTGGGCGCCTTTTTCTTGGCTTTGGCTTCCGCCTCGAATAAGGTGGCGGGCTTGGCTTCGAGCTCCTTTTTTTCGATCTTCAGCAAGTTGACGCGAATCATGGATTCATTTCTCTTTTTTCCGAGTGGCGAGTCCCACCGCCACTCCGAAGAACGTGGCCATCTCCTGGTAATACACGCGGTTCAGCTTTTTTTCATTATAAAAGACGGCGCGGAAAGGGTCGAACAAGACGGTCTTGACCCCGGTCTTTTGCTCGAAATCGCCGGAGATGTTCTTGAGATTGGCCATGCCTCCGCCGAGAAAGATCTGTTCGATTTTCTTATGCTTGTTGTCTTCGGCCGCGAAGAAGGTGAAGGTCTTTTCGATCTCCTCGATAAGACTTTTGACGTTCGCGGCCAGGGCGGCATCGATTTCGGCTGGCGGCAGGGCCCTGGACGCTGTCCCTTTCAGAATGGCCTCGGCGTCTTCATAGCCGATGTTCAGATCTTTACGCATGTTTTCGATGAAATAAGATCCGCCTATGGAGAGGTCCCTGAAGAGTTGGGGAATCCCCTTTTCACAAATGACGATCGTCGTGATGGCGGCGCCGATGTTGACGAAGGCCGTGATTTTCTCCCGGAATTCCTCGGGATAGTTGATTTCGAGGGCGTTATGAAGGGCGAAGGCATCGACCTCGATGGCCTCGAGATTCTTATGAGCCAGATTGATCACGTTGCTGTACGACGCGATCTTGTCCTTTTTGACGGCGACCAAGAGGATCTCCAGGTTCTGGCTATCCGCGCCGGGCGACGGCTTGAGGATGGCATAATCGACGTGAGTCTCCTCATAGGGATAGGGGATATTGTGCTTCGCTTCCCAGATGATCGACTCCGCGAGCTCTTCCGTCTCCATGGACGGCAGGGAGATCCTCTTGATGATGACGGAATTCCCGGAGATCGAGATGACGACGTCGCGATTCCCGATTTTGGCTCTCTCGAAAAGCGCGTCGATGGCCGCGGCGACGGCCGTCGGGTCGATGATCGTCCCCTCCACGATCGCTTCGTGGGGCAGCTGTTCGTAACCGATCCGGGCGACCTCGAAGAACTCGATCCTTCCTTTCTTCCGAACCTGGAGTTCAAGGGCTTTGACGGCGTGCGAGCCTATATCGAGGCCGACAAAGACCTTTTCCCGATTGAAGCCGAACATCTTTCTCCTATCTTCTTAAGAGAAGACTCTCAGTCTTTGCGGGTTTTCTCATGCAAGCGCTTCTCGACGATAGAAGGGACGAGATCGCTGATCCCTCCGCCCAGGATAAAGACCTCTTTGACGAGGCTTGAGCTCAAAAAGGCGTATTTGGCGCTGGGCATCATGAATAAGGTTTCCACGGACGGGTTGAGCCCTTTGTTCATCAAGGCCATCTGGAATTCATATTCAAAGTCCGAAACGGCCCGCAAGCCCCGAATGACGATCAGCGCTTTGTTCTTTTTGGCGAACTCGACGAGAAGCCCGTGGAAGGCCTGGACTTCGATGCCGGGGTGGTCTTTGAAGATTTCCCGGATGATCTCGATGCGCTCCTCCGTGGAAAAGAGGGTCTCTTTTTTAGGATTTTCCAGCACGGCGATCAATATGCGAGGAAATAATTTCTCTCCTCTGAGTATGATATCTACATGCCCATTGGTAATGGGATCAAACGATCCGGGATAAATCGCTTTTTTCTCCATAAGGATCCGGCTTTATTGCATGAGTTTCAGAGTCTCCTCATGTGATTAACAAAAAACGCCTTTCATGTCAAACCTATTTTGACAATTTTTGGCAGGAGACTCCTCTTTTTGCATATTATCTCAGACGCTTTCATTATGCAATCAAGGGCGAAATCGACAATCCCCTAGGGCGGTGAATGCAGGAGTGAAATTCTCCTCACCCGCAAAGATGGCACGGGGGAGAGAGTCATCGGCGCGATCCCGCCCCCCCTTTTCCCCCATTCTTCTTCCAGGACTCACCCCATGTTGCTTTTCCCCGGCGCTTATGCTAATTTTAAAAAAATGATTCGTTTCGGCACATCCGGCTGGCGCGCGGTCATGGGCGAGGAATTCACGTTCCAAAACGTCCGGGTGGTCGTCCAGGCCATCGCCCATTTTCTCATGCGGAAATTTCCCGGCAGGGATATTTCGGTTGTGGTCAATTATGACACGCGCTTTCTCTCCGAGCGATACGCCTCCGAAGCGGCCCGGGTCCTTTCCAACAATAAAATCAACGTTTTTCTGGCCGAGCGCGACGCCCCGTCCCAAGCCCAAGCGCTCCAGATCATCAAGCGGAAGGCCCAAGGAGGCATCAATTTCACCGCTTCGTTCAACCCGCCGGAATACAACGGGTTGAAATACAATACGGACCAGGGAGCGCCGGCGCTGCCCGGGGAGACCGACGCCATCGAAGCCGAGATCCGGAACCTGCAAAAAGACTATTCGTTTTTCCCCTGTTATCCGCGCAAGGAATTCATCGAAAAAATCGATCTGAAAACGGACTATCTGGCCTGCCTCCAGGGCAAGATCGACTTCGACCTCATCCGCCGAGCCGGCGTCAAGGTCGGCGTGGACCTTCTGTACGGCACGAGCCGCGAATATCTCGACGAGATCTTCGAGGATAACCAGATTCCGGTCGAGGAGATCCATGGCTATATCGATCCCTATTTCGGCGGCATCGCCCCCTCCTGCACGGAAGAAAATCTCGAAGAACTGAAGAAGCTCGTCCGGGAGAAGTCCTGCGATTTCGGCATCGCCACGGATGCCGACGGCGATCGCTTCGGGATCGTGGACCACAAGGGAAATTTCGTCATCCAGAATCTCATCCTGTCGCTTCTTCTGAACTATGTCGTGACGAAGAAGAGCTGGCGCGGCGGCGTAGCGCGTTCGGTGGCGACCACGCATTTCTTCGACCGCATCGCCAGGGCTCACGGTCTCCCGCTGTTCAAAACGCCGGTCGGCTTCAAATTCTTGGCCGAGCTGTTCCTCAAGGACCAGATCATCTTCGGCGGCGAAGAGAGCGCTTCGATCGTCGTCAAAGATCACTTGCCGGAGAAGGACGGGATCTTCGCCGGCCTCCTCGTGGCCGAGATGGTGGCGGCCTCCGGCAAAAGCCTCGTGGCCTTGATCGAGGACCTGTTCAAGGAGTACGGTGAGCGGATCGGCGTTCAGAAAAACGTCCCCTTAACGCTCGAGCGCGGCAAGAAAATGAAGAAACTGGGCGAGAATCCCCCTGCCCGGCTGGCTGGCCGGCCGATCTTGAATACGGGAGTCATAGACGGAGTGAAGTTCGATTTTTCCGACGACGACTGGCTCCTCCTCCGGATCTCGGGCACGGAGCCCCTCATCCGCTGTTACGCGGAATCGGGATCCAAAAAGGAGCTCAGAAATCTCGTGAAGGCGGGCTTGGAGAAACTTGCGTGACCGAGTCGAAATCGGGAATCCTGAAAAAAAAGATCTTTTTCTTCGGTTTCGTCTTTCTCCTCCTCGTCCTCTTCATCACCTCGATCTTCGGAAAGAAAGGGTTGATCGAGATCGACCGCGCCCGGAAAACCCGGGCCGTCCTGCTTGAAGATGTCGAGAAACTCAAAAAAGAAAAAAGCCGTCTGGAAAAAGATATCGTCGAGCTCGAAAAGAACCCCCGCGCCGTGGACAAGGATGCCAGGGAACAACTGTGGCTGTTGGGCCCGAACGAAAAAGTCGTCGTGAAGAAGAGCAAATAAGATCCCGGAAGCGCGCTATTCGAGATTCGTTCCGAAGGGCATGATCGCCCAGATCCTTTCCTGGTTCAGGATCTCCACCCAGGCCAGCGCCTCTTTCAATTCCCTGGAAAGGGGGGATCGGGTTTCCGTTCCCCGCGTCCCGAACAGCGATCCCCAGAACGAGCTCTTTTTCGGCCAGATGACGAGACGGACGTCCTCGTCCTTGGAGAGACCGGCCAGCCCCTTGGCCGCGTCGATGGCTGTCGTGAGGCCGCCGATTTCGTCCACGAGGTTGAGGCCTTTGGCCTGGTTTCCGGTCCAGACGCGGCCTTTCCCGATTTTATCGACGTCCTCTTTGGACATCTTCCGTCCTTCGGCGACCTTCGCCAGGAATTGATCGTAGATCCATAGGATTTCCTTTTTCAACAGCCGGCGCTCTTCCGGCGTCAAGCCCCGGAAAGGCGAAAAAATATCGGCGCGTTGTCCATACTGGATCCTTTCCGCGGTGACGCCCAGTTTCGCGAAGAGTTTTTCCAAGTTGAATTTGCCCGTGAGCACGCCGATGGACCCCGTCAGCGTCTGGGGCTGGGCGACGATCCTGTCCGCCGCCATCGAGATCCAATATCCCCCCGAACCCGCGACGTCGGACATCGAGACCACGAAGGGTTTGATCTTGCGGCAGAGCATGACCTCGCGCCAGATCGAATCCGAGGCCACGGCCGAGCCGCCCGGACTATCCACGCGGAAGACGATGGCGGCGATGGACTTGTCCTCGCGCGCCGCCCGGATCCACCGGACGATCGTGTCCGAACCCATGGACCGGGAAAGGCTTTCGCCGCCGAGGATGGGCCCCACGGCGTAGATGAGCGCGATCTTGCGGCCCCCGCCCAAGCCGACGGAGGAGGGATCGATCCGGGCGTAATCCGCGAGGTCGACCCGGCGGCATTTGACCCCGTTGTTTTGAAAAAGGTCCGCGGCCTGGTCGACGAAGAGGAGATCGTCGACCAGCCCCGCTTTCAGGGCCCGTTCGCCGTGAAAGAAGGCCTCGTCGATGAGCGCCCGGACTTCCGCTTCGCTTTTTTTGCGGGCCCCGGCGACGGTTTTGATGTAATGAGCGAACTGGTCGCCATAGATCGATTCCGCCATTTGCTTATGAGCCTCGGTGAATCCGCTCTCCGTGAACATGTTGGACGCGGTCTTGAATTCCTCGACGCGCTCGAATTCGGCCTCGACGCCCAGCTTGTCCAGCGCTTTCTTGAAAAAAGGAACGTATCCGCCGATGCCGGTGATGCCCAGCCATCCGAGCGGATGAAGGATGATCTTGTCGCAAGCGGTGGCCAGGTAGTATTCCTTGTCGAACTCCGGGGCCTCCTCGATATAGGCATAGATCTTCTTCCCCGATTTTTTGAAATCGAGCACGGCGTCCCGCACCTCCGCGCATTTGGCCCAGTCACAATCCAGCGTGCCCAGCCTGATGAGGACGCCGCGGATGCGGCCGTCCACGCGGGCTTTCCTGAGGCTCATCCAGACGTCGTGAACGGAGAGGGGCCTGCCGCCGATGAAGAGCGAGGACAGAAAATTCGTCTCGGGGAATTCGACGAGCGGACCTTCGAGCTTGATCTCGAGGTACGAGGACGCGGCGATGGCGGGAGGGCGTCCGACCTCAAAATAGACAAAGGAAACAAAGGTGGCGATGAGAAGAAAGAAAAAAATCAGGAAAAGGATGAGGATATATCGGCCTTTTTTCATCGGGGGCTCCTTTCCACGTCCCAATATAACAGAAAAGGCGGGCCGGGAGAACGGCCGGAGGACGCGTCCCTCTGGACCGCTATAGCTCGCGGGAATTTTTCTTGATTTTCCCATTTGATTATGAAAAAATGAGGCGACCCTTTCGCCGGGAGGACTCGAAATCGATGAGAACGGCGAGCGGCCGGTAACGAGAGGTCAAGGAGGATTGTTTAATGTTTTCTAAAAAACTGTACGTCGGTAACCTCAATTACAAAACCACCGAAGAGAAGCTCAAAGAAACATTCTCTCAATACGGCGAGGTTACCTCTGTCAACATCCTTCAGGGAAGAGGCTTCGGCTTCGTGGAGATGGCGACTCCCGAAACTTCGCAAGAAGCCAAGGAGAAATTGAACGGGACGGACCTTGAAGGCCGGAAGATCATCGTCAACGAAGCCCGGCCCCAAACCGAGCGGCCCAGAGAAATTCGGAGAGAGGGCGGAGAGAGAAGAGATTTCCGTAAGTTCTGAATAGATCGTTCGTCTTTACTGACCGCGACAAATCCTCCTGAGCGAGAAAGATCTCGAGAAGGGAGTTCTCTAGGTGCGTCCCGCTCGACGGCGGACGGGGCCCCGGGCTTTGCCCGGGGATCCACTTCCGCCGTACTCGCCCGTGGATATAAGCCACGGGCGAGTGGCGAGCCGAAGGCTCGTCCCTTGACGCCGCCCCCACCGCGCGAGCTTCGACACGGGTCCTTTTTCAGGCCGATGAAATTTCCCCCACTTTTTTCCTTCCCCCGCCCGTAAACCTTTTGCGGCCGGATTTCGTAGGTTCTGGTGGAGCACAAAAAATGAGATCGGCCGTGAATGAACCGTCAACGGCAGGAACAATCGCGATCACGGCCCTGTCGTTTTTAAAATCAAAATAGAATATCATTATTGGATCCGATGGAAGGAATCAAAAATGTCGATGGAGCCGAGATCTGGAGTCTGGTCCAAAAAGTTAAAAGCGGAGATAAGGAAGCGTTCATGACCCTGACTCGGATGCACCAGCGCAAGGTCTTCATCATGACCTATTCCTTTTTCCGGAACAAGGAAGACGCGCTCGACATGGTCCAGGAAACGTTCTTGAGGCTTTACCAGAAAATCGATTCCTTTCGCAGCGGCCATAATTTCGAAGCCTGGCTCCTCCAGATCGCCAAGAACCTGTGCATCGACCATTACCGAAGGAACGCCGCCGAGCGCCGGGAAATCGAAAGCGATAAGACCGTGGAAGAGCTGCAGGTCTCCGATCGGCGGGCGGAGGGCGGCGAACGGGCCCGCGATCTCAGGGACATCCTGTCCCGCTGCGTGGAAAAATTGGCTGAGCGCCAGCGCACGATCTTCATCATGCGGCACTATAACCAGCTCAAGAACGAGGAGATCGCTCAGGCTCTCGGCATTTCTCCGGGGACGGTCAAGTCTCTTCATTTCAAGGCCATTCGGAATCTTCGGGCGCTGATGGGCCCGTATCTGGGGTGGGAAACATGAGCGACTGCCGGAAATTTCAAGAGCGATGGGCCGCCGGACCCGGCGGCGATCCCGACGGGGAAAGCGAAGCCCGGATGAAAAAACACCTCGATGACTGCCCGGAATGCCGCCGGAGTCTGGAGGAGACGCGGCGGATCATGGACGGCGCCGAAGCCGTCCGCGAAGACATCCAAAAGGTCATGGCCACGATCGATTGGGATGCGCTTCCTCAGCGAATCGCGGCCGCCGCTTTCACCCATGAAAAACGCGCGCCGAAAGCCTCAAGGGTCGCCGCGTTCTGGAAAGGCCTCGCTCAGCCCCGCTGGAGGCCTGTTTATGCCGGCCTGCTGGCCGGAATCGTCGTCGGCGCCGTGGGCATGCTGCTCATGCTCAAACCGCAGCTCATCCGGACGGAGGCCGGCGGAAAATATTTCGCGTCCAGCGACCTCATCGACCGGGCCGAACTCCAGCTCGCCAGGCGGGAGACCCTGGATTTTCTCGACAAGAGCCAATATCTGATCCTTGATTTTGTCCAGTCACCGCCCGGCCAAGCCAAGCTCTTCCGCAAGGACCTGGCCCAACAGCGGACGCAGGACATGCTCGCGAAAAAACGCTTCCTCAATCAGCAGTTGGATAAGGGCGAAATGGCCAAAGCCCGGGAAATCTGCGATCAAATCGAGATCCTCTTCCTCGAGCTGTCGCAAATCAGCGATGAGCTCTCGACGGAGGAGGCGGCCAAAATCAAAGAGTTCGTGGAACAGAAACAGCTCCTCCTGAAAATCAAGCTGCTCAGGAAGGAGCTCCAGGAAAGCGAGGTCTGACATGAAGATCATGAAAATATATGCCGCGCTCGTCATCCTTTCGGCGGTGAGCCTGGGCGCCCTGGCCCAGACTCGGACCGATGAGAAGATTTTTCAGGATATCAAGGTCCTTATTTTCGATGAGAAATGGCCGGAAGCCCAGGCCAAACTCGAAGATTTCGTCGCTCGTTTTCCCCAGAGTTCCGTTTACGCTCAGGCTCTTTATTACAAATCGAAATGCCTCGAGAAACAGGACGGGAAAGAACAGGCCGCTATAAGCTCGTACAAAGAATATTTGAGGCTCAAGGACGGGAACAAAAACCTGGCCGAGGACGCCGAAGTCTCGGTCATCGACCTGGCCATGAGGCTCTACGACGGAGGAGACAAAGGGTTTGTCCGTGAGGTCGAAGACCGGCTGTCCAGCCCGAACAAGGTCGTCCGCTATTACGCCGCCGTGCAATTGAGTTACATCAAGGAAAAGCGGATCGCGGACAAGAGCGTCCCCATCCTGAAAAAAATCATCGAAGAGGAGAAAAGCGCGGAGCTGCGGGACCGGGCGAAAATCGCCCTGATGCGCGTGTCACCAGAGGCGCTTGCCGGTATGGACGAATCGCGTTCCGAGAAAAAGCCGCGCATGTTGAGAATCCTGGTCGTCGACGAACAGGACAAAAAGTTCGAATTCGCCATTCCCTGGGCTTTCGCCGACCTGGCCCTCGCCGCTATCCCGGAGGAGGACAAGGCGACGATGCGGGCCAAAGGATACGACATGAACAAGATCATCCGGGATCTTCAGTCCGCCAAAGGCAATATCCTCGAGATCAACTCCGAAGGCAAGCGGATCAAGATCTGGATCGAATGAATTTCCAGGAGAAACACATGAAAAAAATCTCTGTTTGGACAACCGTCGCGCTCTTGCTGATCGTTTGCGCCGCGCCCCTGGCGCGGGCGGAACGGAAGGACGATCTCCGGGCCATTAAAAAGGCCGTCATGGAAAACCCCGCCTATGAGCCCGGCAAACAGGTCAAATGGTTCAAGCTGCTGGTGACGGACGCAAGAACCAAGGAGGAGAAAGTCCGACTCTCGCTGCCCATCGCCATCTTAGACATCGTCTTCAAATGCGTCGACGACAAGCATTTCCGGTTCGACCGGCAGGATTGCGATATCGACGTCGCTGCCCTCTTTGCCGAGCTAAAAAAGGCCGGTCCGATGTCGCTCATCGAAGTCCAGGACAAACACGAGATCGTCAAGATCTGGTTTGAATAGAGGCTAGGGATACGAACTCCGGGTTTTCTTGAACTCGGAACCGGACCCTCCGTTTCCTCGAAGACACGAGGGAAAGGATGTTTCCCCTCCCTTTTTTTTCTTGAATGCCGTTCAGGGCAAAGGCGCGCCGTTCCCTTTCGGCGTTATTTCAGGTTTGGACTTCGCGATCTCAGCGGCGCGTCCATCCGTGTGGCGACGGAGGTCGGAAACGATGATCGGGCTTGCGTCCTAGTCCGGGAAAACGTATCTTATTCATGACAGAACTCCCGGGGCCGGAAGGAGACGACGTCATGGAGATCAAACTGACGAAAAGACAGTACGAGGTCCTGATGCGCTTGGTTTATCTCGGGAACTGGGTCGTCAACGGTTTCCACGCCGAGGACGCCGACGAAGAAACGGACGCGCTCGAGAACTCCATTTACGGCAAAGCCAGGGACTTCGGCCTCGGCAAGCTCGTCTTCTACGATGAGGAGAATGACGGCTGGTATCCGACGAACGAGACCGAAGACGAATGGCTGCTCGGCCTTGACGATTATAAAAACGACATGTTCTGGGAAGAACTGGAATATCGCCTCGCCGACCGGGACCTCGTCGCCCAATACGGCGAAATCCAGGTCGATCACATGGATCCGGAGACGCGTTCACGGATGGAGACAGAGATCGTCGACCGGTATTACGAGGAATTCATCAAGAACGGCCTGAAAAACCTCGTCCTCATGCGACCCAACTGAGGGGGATATCGCCGAGCGGGCCGGGCTTCGCATTCACTCGGGAAGCCAAGGTCGATTTCAGCGGCTTCGGCCTGCGGGTGGGGGTCGTCGTTAAGATCTGATAGAGACGCCGCCGGCCCCTTTTCACCTGGGCCGGATTTCAGTATACTTATCCATCAGTCGGACGAAAGGATCCTTGGCGTGGCGAGGCTTTACGAATATCAAGGCAAGAGACTTCTCAAGGAGGGCGGAGTTCGCGTCCCTCATGGGAATGTCGTCTTCTCGGCGGCCGAGGCCCGCGGCGTCGCCGAAAAAATCGGAAAGGCGGTCGTCCTGAAGATTCAGATCTGGCTGACGGGCCGCGCCGGCCTAGGCGGCATCCAATTCGCCGACACGCCTCAAGACGCCGAGGAAAAGGCCTCCCGAATGCTCGGTATGAAGGTCGGGAACTACATCGTTGACCGGCTGTTGGTCGAGGAGAAGCTGGCCATCACGGCCGAATATTTCGCCGGCTTGGTCATGGACGACGCCCGAAAATGTCCCCTTCTCGTTTTCAGCGCGGCCGGCGGAACCGGCGTCGAAGAGATCGCCCGAAACTATCCCGAGAAGATCGTCCGAATGCCGATCGACGTCGCCACCGGACTGCGCGAATTCGAAGCGCGAAATCTCGTCCGGAAAACAGGCCTGTCGGGCGGCGTTTTGACACAGCTTGCCGATCTGCTGGCCAAGTTCTACGGCGCGGCCAGGTCGAATGACGCCCGGTCGGCGGAGATCAACCCGGTCGTCCTCACGGAGGACGGCGCCGTCTATGCAGCGGATTGTCATCTGGTCATCGACGATTACGCGGTTTTCCGGCACCCGGAGCTCGGGATCGAAGTGGCCCGCGAGTTCGACCGGCCGCCGACCGAGCTCGAGAAGATCGCTTATAAAGTCGAGGAAAAGGATTACCGCGGCACGTTTTACTTCTTTCAGATGATCGACAAAATACCCGCCGGCGACCCTTATATCGGCTTTCACGGAGCCGGAGGGGGCGGTTCGATGATGTCCATGGACGCGGTCCTTGATCAGGGGTTCAAACTGGCCAATTACTGCGACACGAGCGGCAATCCGCCGGCCAGCAAGGTCTACCGCGCGGCCAAGATCATTCTGAGCCAACCCGGCATCCGCGGCTACTTCGCTTCCGGGTCGGGCGTCGCCAGCCAGGAGCAATACCATTCGGCGCGCGGCCTGATCAAAGCTTTTCTCGAAGAGGATTTGCGCATCCCCGCCGTCATCCGCCTTGGCGGAAACTGCGAAGAAGAGGCCATCCGCATCCTCGCCGATTATGGCCAGAGCCTGCCGGCCGGGGTCGAAGGCTATGGCCGGGACGATGCCCCGGAGAAATGCGCGACCAGGCTCAAAGAGATGATCCTGGCGAACGGCAACATCCGGCACGAGGTCATTCCGATGGAGGCGTTCCGGCCCGCCGGTGGAGCGTATTCTTTCGAGACTTTGACCGGGCGCCTGTTCATCGACCATAAAGAATGCCCGGGCTGCCGATCCAAAGGGTGCGTCGAATCCTGCGCCCAGAAAATCCTGAAATTGGAAGGGGATCATCCGGTCTTGGCCATCCCGCCGGAGCAAGCCAGAAAAGGAAAATGCACGGAATGTCTGGCCTGCGAGATCTTCTGCCGGTTCCACGAGCGAAAGGCCATCGCCATCGATCTGCCGATCCCGGGGCTGAAAGAGTACCGGGAGAAAAAGACATGAGATTTCTTGGCCGGCGATCGGCGGGGCCGCGGCGATCCGGCGAAGTCGTCGCCGTCCGGCGAGGATGGAGTTGAGAGCCCAATGTCGATTTTAGTGGATGGAGCATCGCGGGTCCTGATCCAGGGGATCACCGGCCGTGAAGGCATGGCCCGGGCCCAACTGATGAAGGATTACGGAACGAACGTCGTCGCCGGCGTGACTCCCGGCCGGGGAGGCCAGGCCGTTTATGGGATCCCCGTCTATGATTCCGTCGAGGAAGCCCGGGAGAGCCAAGGGGCGATCGACGTCAGCGTCATCTTCATTCCGGCCGCGCTCGTCAAGAATGCCGCCCTCGAAGCGATCGCCGCCGGAGTGAAACTCCTGGTCATCGTGCCCGACCGCGTCCCGATTTACGATGTGCTCGATATCGCGCGCGCGGCCCGGGAAAAAGGGGCGCGCTTCGTCGGCCCGAACACGCTCGGCCTGTTGAGTCCCGGGCAAGCCGTGCTCGGCATGATCGGCGGCCGGGCCCAGCGCGCACGAGAGTGGTTCAAACCCGGCGCCGTGGGCGTCAGCTCCCGGAGCGGCGGCATGACGTCGGCCATTTCCTATTATCTGACTCAGGCCGGGTTCGGCCAGAGCACGATCATCCATGTCGGCGGGGACGCCGTCGTCGGGCTCTCCCATCCCGAGGTCATGGAGCTGTTCGAGCGGGACGGACGGACCGAGGCCGTGGCGATGTTCGGCGAGATCGGAACGACCCAGGAAGAGCGGGTGGCCGATCTCGTCGAAAGCCGGAAATTCACGAAGCCGCTGATCGCCTACATCGGCGGCAAAGCGGCCAAAGCGGGGACGCGATTCTCGCATGCCGGCGCGATCGTGGAGGGCAGCCGGGGATCCTACGAAACGAAGGTCAAGCGGCTGCGCGAGGCCGGCGTCCATGTCGTGGACACGATTTTTGATATCCCGAAAAAAGTGAAGGAACTCTTGGGATAAGCCGGAGGACCGAATGCCCGACGAAAAATGGAAAACCGCGATCACCGATGTCAAACCGAACAAAATCGTCATGCGGGGCTATCCCGTGGACGAGTTGCTGGGTAAGATCTCCTTCGCCCAGGCCGTCTATCTCATTCTCAAAGGCGAATGGCCCACGCCCGACGTGGGCAAGCTCATCGATGCCGTCTTGGTCGCGTCGATCGATCATGGCGCGAGTCCGCCGTCCACTCTCGCCGCCCGGACGGTCGCTTCGACCGGGGGAGAGCTGAACGCGGCGATCGCGGCCGGCGTGCTGGCCATCAACAAATTCCACGGCGGCGCCATCGAAGAAGGCCAACGGCTTTTTCTGGAAATCGCCGAGCGGGCCGGCGAGCTGGGAGGAAACGAGGAAAAAGCCGCGAAAGACGTTCTCGACGAAATGAAAGCCGGGGGCAAAAGGGCTTCGGGTTACGGCCACCGCCTTCACACCAAGGATCCCCGGACCGGAAAGCTCTTCGCCCTGGCCGAAAATCTCCATTTGGCGGAAAAACATGTCCGGATCGCCCGGCTCGTCGAGCGGATCCTTGGAGAGCGGATGGGAAAGATTCTTCCGATCAACGTCGACGGGGCGATCGCCGCGCTCCTCTGCGACCTTGGCATTCCTCCCGAGATCGGAAACGCCTTTTTCATCATTTCCCGCGTGCCCGGCATCGTGGCCCATGTCCACGAAGAAAAAACGCGGATGAAACCCATGCGCAAGATCGACCCGGAAAATTTTGAATACGACGGCCCCCCGGAAAGGAAGGCGCCATGAGGCAAGATATCCTGAAAATGATCCCGGAAATCAAGCTCATCAAGGACGAGAAATTGCGCGATCTGACGCTCACGGTCTGGGAGGAGGCGATCAAGCGCGGCGGCTGGACGATCGAGGATCTTCATCACATGCCGTTCACGCTCCTCATCAAAAAGACCGGGGTCAGCATCATCGATCATACGCGGGCCGTGACGCGGACCGCCGTACAGATCGCGGAGGTTTTGAACGAAGGCTATCAAGGCAAAGTGGCCGTCGATCGGGACATCCTTCTTTCGGGGGCGATCCTGCACGACGTCGGAAAGCTCTTTGAATACACGAGGGAAAAGGGCGATTTCATCAAGAGCCGCGGGGGGGACCTGCTCCGCCATCCGATCTCGGGAGCGGCGTTCGCCTTCAAATTCGGCCTGCCGGAGGAAGTCGTCCACATCATCGCCGCCCATTCCAAGGAAGGCGACGGGTCGAGGCGGACGATCGAGGCCGTCATCGTCAATCACGCCGATTTCGTCAATTTCGACGTTTTTAAGGGATAGGCGGGCTGCGGCCCGGCCATGGGTCGGTGATGGAACCGAATGGGCGAGCCTGACCTCCCGAGGAGACCGCGATGGGCCGTACATTTTCCGAGAAAGTCTTGAGCCTCAAAGCCGGACGCGCGGTCCGGGCGGGCGAGGTGATCACGGTCGCGCCGGATTACTATCTTTCCCACGACAACTCCTCGGCCATCATCGGCGAGTTCAAGAAACTCGGCCTGAAGAGCGTCGTTGCGCCCCGGAAGATTGTCATTGTCCTCGACCATATCGTTCCCGCCGCGGACGAGAAATACGCCCAGAATCACAAAACGATCCGCGAGTTCGTGATCGAGCAGAAGATCCCGAATTTTTTCGACATCCACGCCGGCGTCTGCCATCAGGTCTTTTCGGAAGCGAGTTTCGCCCTTCCGGGAAAAGTGATCATGGGCAGCGACTCCCACACGACCACGTACGGGGCGTTCGGCGCGTTCAGCGCCGGGATCGGCCGGACCGAAATGGCCAGTTTGTGGGCCACGGACGAGATCTGGCTCCGCGTGCCGGAAACGCTCAGGATCGAGATGACGGGGAAACCCGGTCCGGGCGTTTATGCCAAGGACGTCATCCTCAAGATCATCGGCGACAACGGCGCCGATCGGGCGAATTACGAGGCCGTGGAATTCGCGGGGCCGGAGGCTGGGAATTTCAGTCTCGCATCCCGCATGGTTCTGACGAACATGGCGGCCGAAATGGGCGCCAAAAATGGATACTTCGAGCCCGACGACCAGACGATCGCTTGGCTCAAGGCCCGGGCCAGGGACGCGTATGAAATCGTCAAGTCCGATCCGGACGCGACGTACGAGGCCGTTTTGAAATACGATTTATCCCGGATCGAGCCCCAGATCGCCTGCCCTCACTCCGTCGATAACGTCAAGCCGGTATCGGCGGTCGTAGGCAGGCCCTTCCATCAGGCCCTGATCGGAACGTGCACGAACGGCAGACTCGAAGATCTGGAAATCGCGGCCAAGATCCTCAAAGGGAAAAAAATCCATCCCCGGGTCAGAGCCCTCGTGCTGCCGGCCTCCCGGGAGGTTTATCTGGAAGCCTTGAAAAAAGGTTTGATCGAAATCTTCGTCGCGGCGAATTGCGTCATCCTCAATCCGGGATGCGGTCCCTGCCTCGGCGCGCACGAAGGCCTTCTCGCGCCGGGCGAAGTCGTCGTCGGAACGTCCAACCGCAATTTCAAGGGGCGGATGGGCGGGCGCGATTCCGAGATCTACCTCGCCTCGCCGGCCACTGTCGCCGCGTCGGCCCTCGAGGGAAAAATCACCGATCCGAGGACATGCCTATGAGCAAAGGAAGAGTCTGGAAATACGGAGACGACGTCAACACGGACGTCATTTATGCGGGGAAATATACCTATCAACAGCTGAAACCCGAGGAGATGGCCGCCCATGCGTTCGAGGACCTGGATCCGGCGTTCGCCGGGAATGTCCGGCCGGGGGACGTCATCGTCGCGGGCAGGAATTTCGGCTGCGGGAGCTCCCGGGAGCAGGCCGCGGCCTGCCTGAGGGCGGCGGGCGTCCAGGCCGTCGTCGCCAAGTCCTTTGCCCGGATCTATTTCCGGAACGCCATCAACCTCGGCCTGCCCGTTCTGCAGTGCGAGGAGGCGTCGGAGACAATGAAGACGGGCGATGAGGTGGAGATCGATTTCGCCGGCGGGACGATCGCCTCCGCCGGCAAGGTTTTCAAATTCCCGCCTCTCCCGGATTCGGTCATCGGCATCCTTGAAGCCGGCGGCCTGCTCGCATATACGAAAAAAAAGATCGAAGGGTCATAAAGGAATTCTAACCATGAAGAAAATCATTTTTTTGCCAAATGAGCGCGCGTGAGGCGAAATCCATCCGCCCCGAAGCCGGCTGGCGCCAAAGGACGCTATTCCTTTGGCGCCGCGGGTTGTATTAAAATATCCGGGGCCGCGATTTCGATGATATCATGAAGAAAGAAGTTCTTGATGCGCAAGTATAGAATTGCGGTTTTGCCCGGCGACGGCGTCGGCGTCGAAGTCATGGAAGCGGCGATGATCGTCCTCAAAAAATTGGACGTCAACGCGGAATACATCCACGGCGACATCGGCTGGGAATTCTGGGCGAAGGAAGGCAACGCGCTTCCGGACCGGACGGTTCAGCTGCTCAAAGAAACAGACGTCTGCTTCTTCGGGGCCATCACCTCCAAGCCGAAAGAGGACGCGGCGAAGGAGCTGGCGCCGTCGCTCCAGGGCAAAGGCCTGTCCTACTTCAGCCCCATCGTCCGCCTCCGCCAGGAATTCGACCTCTATACCAACCTCCGGCCGTGCAAGGCCTATCCCGGCAATCCCCTGAACTACCGGGACAACATCGACCTCGTCATCTTCCGGGAGAACACCGAAGGGATGTACGCCGGCGTTGAATTCTTCCCCCTTCCCCAGGCCGTGAAGGACGCGCTGATGGCCCACGCCAAGATGAAACCGTTCAAGAACGTCCCGCTCGACGAGATCGCCGTTTCGACGCGGATCATGACCAAAAAAGGATGCGAACGGATCGTCAAGGCCGCCTTCGATTACGCCCGCAAAAACAAGCGCCGCTCGGTGACCATCGTCGAGAAACCCAACGTCCTTCGGGAGACCGGCGGCCTGATGCTGAGCGTTTCCCGAGCCGTCGCCCGGCAATATCCGGATATCGAGTTCAAGGAGGCGAATATCGACGCCATGTGCATGTGGCTCGTCAAGAACCCTCACGACTATGATGTTCTCGTGGCCGAAAACTTGTTCGGCGATATCATTTCCGACCTGGCCGCCCAGCTCGTCGGCGGGCTGGGGTTCGCTTCGGCCGGCAACATCGGCGAGAAGTACGGCGTATTCGAGCCGACGCACGGCTCAGCGCCGAAGTACGCCGGGCTCTATAAAGTCAACCCGATCGCGACGTTTCTGGCCGCCATGCTGATGCTCGAGTGGTTGGGCGAGACGGCCAAGGCCAGGGTTCTCGAAGGCGCCGTCTCCGACGTCATCAAGGACGGCAAGGTCCGGACGTACGATATGGGCGGGAAATCCACGACGCTCGACATGGCCGCGGCCGTGGCCGCCAAGATCTGAGCGGGGGATCCTTTGCGAAAAACGATCATCGAGAAGATCATTCAGGCCCATAGCCGGGACGAAGTCGCTCCTGGCCGAATCGTCTGGATGGATTTGGACGTCCGGTCGGCCAGGGACTTCGGCGGGCCCAATGTCGTCATCCATTACGAACGGGAGTATGGAGACGCGCCGCCCGCGGATGCCCACAAAACGTTTTTCACCTTTGACCTTTGCGCTCCGGCGTGTTCCCTCAAATATGCCGACAACCAGCAGGCCTGTCGCGATTTCGCCGGGAGACACGGCCTCGAGGTCTTTGATGTGAACCGCGGCATCGGGACGCATGTCATGATAGAGGAAGGTCTGGCCCGGCCCAACGGGACGGTCGTCGGCACCGACAGTCACCTGAATATCCTGGGGGCCGTCGGCTGCTTCGGCCAGGGGATGGGCGACATCGATATTGCCTTCGCTTTCAAGACCGGAAAAACTTGGTTCGAAGTGCCGGAGACCGTCAAAGTCGTCATCAAAGGCCGGCCGTCTCCCGCGGCCGACGCGAAAGACCTGACCTTGTTTCTCTGCAAAGAGCTGGGGACGAGACGGATCGCCCTCCGCGCGGCGGAGTTTTACGGCGAGGCCGTACGCCGCCTCTCGCTGGCCGGCCGGATCACGTTGTGCAGTATGATCACGGAAATGGCCGGGATCATTGGATTCATTCCGGAATTCGAGACCGCCCTGTCCGCCGAGATGAAAGTGTCCGCGGGTCTGGAATTCGCGCCTTTCGTCAAGGGACGAGCCTTCGCGGCGGAAGTGGACCCCCGGGCAAAGCCCGGGGCCCCGTCCGCCGTCGCCGACGGCCGGGCCGCCTATGCCGCCGTCGTCGAGATCGACGTTTCCGGCCTCCCGCCCCAGGTCGCCGTTCCGCCTTCTCCGAATACCGTCAAAGCCTTGAGCGAAGTGCGCGGCACGAAGATCGAATCGGGTTTCATCGGCTCGTGCACCAATGGCCGGACCGAGGATTTTGCCCGGGCCGCGGAGGTCCTTAAAGGTCGCGTCGTCAAAAAGGGCGTGATGTTAAAAATCGTCCCGGCCACGCGGAACGTCTATGACGAGATGCTCGGACGCGGCATTCTCGAAACGCTCTTCCGCAGCGGGGCGATCATCGTCAACCCCGGCTGCGGCGGATGCGCCGAAGGCCATGTCGGCCTCACCGGAAAGGGCGAAACGCAGATCAGCACGGGCAACCGGAATTTTCCCGGGAAGCAGGGGAAAGGCCATACCTTCCTGGCGGGCCCGGCCGTCGTGGCCGCCTCCTGTATCGCCGGTGAAATCATCAGTCCGGAGGATTTGTGACATGGACAGCGACATCAAACAGGGCCGGATTTGGCTCCTCCTCAACACGGATGGAAAGATCCTCGAGGACATCGATACCGACCAGATCTATCACAACGCTCATCTTCACATTACCGATGTCGCCCAGATGGGCCCCTTCGCCCTCGGGAATCTGGAAGGCTGGCAGGATTTTCCGAAGCGGTGCGAAGCGGGAGACATCGTGATCGCCGGCCGCAATTTCGGGGCCGGCTCGTCTCGGCAGCAGGCTGTCGATTGTTTCGTCGCTCTCAAGATCGGCGCCGTTCTCGCGCCGTCCTTTTCGGCGATCTATTTCCGGAACGCCGTGAATTCCGGATTTCCGATTCTCAAGATCCGCGGGCTCGAACCGCTGGTCGCCTCGGGAAAAATCGCGAGCGGCGACGTGATCCGGCTCGACGTCCGGACGGGGAAAGGGGAGAACCTTAACCAGGGGATTCCTTTGGAGCTCGAAGCGATGAGTTCCGTCCAATACAATATTTTCAAGGCCGGCAATCTGTTCAAATTCGGCCGATCGGTGAAATCCTAGCATGCGCATTCTCGCCGTCGACACGACGACGCCGGGCGGCTCCGCGGCCGTCCTCGAAGACCGCCGCCTCCTCGCGGAATTCGCCGTCGAAGCGCCGTCTACGCATTCGGCCCGGCTTCTCTCTTCGATCGATCTGCTTCTCGGATCTCTCCATCTGGGCATTCAGGACATCGACGGATTCGCCGTCACGCCGGGTCCCGGCTCGTTCACCGGAATCCGCATCGGTTTGAGCACCGTGAAATCCTTTGCCTTCGCCTCGGGAAAGCCGGTCGCTCCCGTCTCTTCGCTCGCGGCCCTGGCCTGGAAGCTCCGCGATGCGCCGGTCTCTCTTGTGGCCCCGATGCTCGACGCGAAAAGGGGAGAAATCTACGCGGCCCTTTTTGAAATTCGAGGGAAAAGACTCAAGGAGGCGATCCCCCAGGGAGCCTATCCTCCCGACCGTTTTCTGTCCCTTCTTCCGGCGCGGCGCGCCATTCTCATGATCGGGAACGGGAGCGGTCTTTACCGGGAGAAAATTGTGGACCGCTTGAAAGACAAAGCCCGATTTTCGGATCGGTCGCCATTCATCGCCTATGAAGTCGGCCTCCTCGGCCATGATATCCTGGCCGCCAAAAAGGGAATTTCCTCGACCGAACTCGAGCCGCTCTATTATCGAAAATCCCAGGCGGAGGAAAAGCATTAATCATCGACCGGCCGCCTCCCTTCCCTTCGCTCTCCGGAGGATGGAGAACGGAGACCTCCCCGAGGTGCTGGCCATCGAACAATCGTCGTTTCCCAACCCCTGGCGGGAAACGACATTCCGGGGCGAGATCCAAAACGACGACATCTCCTTTCCTCTCGTGGCCGTGCACGCGACGGAGAAAAAGATCGTCGGATACATCATCTACTGGAAGATCAAGGATGAGATCATGATCAACAACATCGCGGTCCATCCCGATTTCAGGCGGCTGGGGGTCGGCGAGTCGATACTCCGGGACGCCATCGAGCGCGGCCGGGGCGAGAAGGTGACGTTCGTCTCTCTCGAAGTCCGGATGTCCAACAAGCCCGCCCAGACCCTCTACGCGAAACTCGGGTTCGACCTGATCGGCGTCAGAAAAAACTATTATTTCAATCCCGATGAGGACGCGCTTGTCTTCGGATTGAACTTGATGTCGTAAAGAAATGTCGGCGCGGGCTCATCCGTTGCGGGCGGAGGAGCTCGACCTTCATCGTCACCCGCGCTTCGTTCAATAAATGGAGTTCAATCCTTCTCCTCAATAAATGACCTTGAGAAGACAAAGGCCCTTGGCCGGTGCGGTCGGACTCGACAGCGTTCGCTCTTTTTCATGGAAGATGCGTTCGATCTTATCCAGGGGGACTTTGCCCCGGCCGACTTCAAGGATCGTGCCCACGATCGTCCGGACCATGTAGCGCAGAAACCCCCCGGCTTCGATGGTATAGACGAGTTCGTCGCCTTTTTTACGAAGTTCTGACCGCACGACGCTGCGGACCGGCGGAAGAAGCCGGTTGGAGGAAAATCCGGAATAATCGCCCGTCCTTTGAAAAAGCCGCGCCGCGTCGCGCATGAGCCTGATGTCGAGCGGGTAAGGCCAATGGAGGACATAACGGCAGATAAACGGAGTGATCTCGGGCGCCTGCCAAATCCGGTATTGATAGACCTTTCCCTTGGCGTTCCTCCGGGCGTGGAAATCCAACGGGACTCTCCGGATATCGAGGATCCGGATGTCATCCGGGAGCAGGGCGTTCAGGGCTTTGAAAAGCTCCGGATCGGACATTTTCAACGCCGCTTTGAAATTGGCGACCTGGCCCAGGGCGTGGACGCCGGCGTCCGTGCGCCCGGCGCCGGTGGCGGGGATTTTTTTTCGGGCGATCTTCGCCAGAACGCCCTCGAGCGTGTCCTGGATCGTGTTTTTGTCCGGTTGGCTCTGCCAGCCGTGATAATCCGTGCCGTCGTAGCTCAGGACAATCTTGTAATTCTGCATTTCTTGCCGCATTCGGCCGTTATTCCTTGCCGCCCAGAGCAAGGGCGACGGCTTCCTCCGGGGTCTTGGCCGGGATGACGCCTTTCACGTCCCACGTTCCCAGGCCGATGACCTTCTTGCCGTAGACGCAGCCGTAGGCGATCTCGCTCAGCGTCCCGTATTCGCCGTCCACGGCGATGAGGACGTCGGCGTTCATGGCCACGAGGGAATTGCGCGTGAACCCCAGGCCCGTGGCGATGGGAACATCGATATAGGCGTTGGCGTCGGCAGTCCGGTTTCCCGGGAGGATCCCGATCGTCGTCCCGCCGGCATCCTTGGCTCCGCGGGCCGCCTCTTCCATGACGCCCCCCAGGCCTCCGCAGACGAGGATGGCCCCGCGCGATGCGATCAGCCGGCCGACCTCACGGGCGATTTTGAGAAATTCCCGCCGGGGATGGTTTCCTCCGATGACGCCGACTCTGGTTCTTTGATTGAGATTCATGATGGCCTTTCCTTTTCTCTTAATTAACATACTGTCCGGGTCTTTTCAATTCCTTCCGGCCCTGACCGTAGTCCAGTTTCCAACGGGAACGCCTCATGTGACGTGTTCGTTTGACCCCACTTCCCCAATTCGATTAAAATGTCCTTCGATTGAATTTGCTGAGAAAGGAGCCGCCATGCCGGATTTTCTCAAGATCCAATGCCTGGGCGAGGCCGAAGAAAAGAAGATTATGGCCGAAATCGAAGCCCGGATCGCGGCCCGGAAGAAAGAAGGCCTGCTGACGGACCGGGAAGTCCGGGAGATCCAGGAAATGAGGCTACATCCTCTTCCGGATATTCAGGACGTTCAGAGCGTATACGAAAACCATCTTTTCACGAAAAAGGACTGAGAGCGGGCGAAATCGCGAGAGCGGGGAAACGCAGGAGGTGACAATGGACGGTCCAATGCCGACGGAAACGAAGCCCGGCGCGCCGTTTGAAATCGACTACGATCACGTCAACGTCGCGGAGATCATGGCCCTGATCCAGAAAGCCGCCGCCGAAGCCCCCCTCGCGGAAGCCTGGGAGGAGACCGCACCTCGGGATCCGGCGCAGCCGGCGTCCACGTTGTCTCCTCAAGCTTCGATGCCGGCGCCTCCCGCCCCGGGGGGGACGGATTGGAGCCCGGAGCCTCAGGGACTGAAGCCGAAACTCAAAAGAATTTTGCGCAAGATCATGCGGCCGTTTTTCCCCGTGATGCGGCTTTTGGCCTTTCCCGTCCATGAAGAGCTCCGGGCCGCGGTCAAGAGCCTTCACGATACCAACGTCCGCCTGGACAATCTCTACCGGCTGTTGCATCTGCAGGCGGAAAAGTTCGAACGGGATTTGGAAATTGAGCGGACGAGATTGGAAATTGAGCAGAAAAGAAAAGACAGGGGAGAGCATCGATTGGACCTTATCGAGGAGAGGCTGAAGGACCTGGACACGAGCATGGCCTATATCCGGCTTCTCCACAACCTGGACCACAACCTCGTCGTCGAGCTCACGAAGCTCAAGATCGAGACGGACACGCTGAAAAGCAAATTCCGGATTCTCGAAAAGGATCAGGAATTTCTTCAGAACAGGGAAAAGGCGCTGGAAGAGCGGACTTCGAAATGACCATCGCCTTCGTCGTCCAGCGCTACGGCCTCGAGATCAACGGCGGGGCCGAGCTCCATTGCCGCTGGGTCGCCGAGCACATGCGCAAATATCTGCCCGTCGAGGTCCTGACCTCGTGCGCCCATGACTACATCACGTGGCGCAACCATTATCCGGAGGGGGACGAAGTCATCAACGGCATCACCGTCCGGCGCTTTCCCGTGACGAAACCCCGCAGCCCGGAAAAATTCGGCCGTCTCCAAAATGCCATTCTCGAGAACGAGCACGCGGAAAAGGACGAACTGGCCTGGCTCGAGGAGGAAGGCCCGACATCGCCCAAGCTCATCCATTTCATCCGGAAACACGCCTCCGACTACGACTATTTCATCTTTTTCAGCTACCGCTACTATCACTCGTACTGGGGGATTCATGCCGTTCCCGGCAAGAGCATTCTCGTGCCGACCGCCGAACACGACCCGGTCATTCATCTCAAGATCTTCCGCGACTTGTTCCGGATGCCCAGGGCGTTCGTCTATAACTCCGAAGAAGAGAGGGCGATGATCCAATCCCTGTCGCGGAACGAGGACGTTCCGGGTCTCGTCGTCGGCGTCGGAACGGAGGTCCCCTCAAGCTATTCGGCGGAACGCTTCCGGCGGAAGCATGAGGTGAAAGGCCCTTATATCCTCTACATCGGCCGGATCGATCAGAATAAAGGTTGCCCCCACCTCTTCGATCATTTCCTGCGCTTCAAGAAAGACACGGGCTCCGACGTCAAGCTCGTCCTGATCGGCAATACCGTCCTCAAGATCCCGTCCCATCCAGACGTCCGCTTTTTGGGGTTCCTTTCGGAAGAGGACAAGTTCGACGCGTTGAGCGGCGCTGAGCTTTTGGTCATGCCTTCGTTCTATGAAAGCCTGTCCATGGTGACGCTCGAGGCTTGGGCCCTCGGCCGGCCCGTCCTGGCCAACGCCCGGTGCGAAGTCTTGAAAGGCCAGTGCCTGCGGTCGAACGGCGGGCTTTTTTACGAGAATTACGGAGAGTTCCGCGAAGCGCTCAAACTGATCCTCTCCGATCCGCGGCTGCGCGCCGTTCTCGGAGAAAACGGGAAAGCCTATTACTCGGCGAACTACACCTGGGACATCATCGAGCATAAATATCTCGCCATCATGAACGCGCTGGGAGCCAAGCCCTGATGGACGTCCATCAATTCGCCACCTCGCTCAGCTACGGCGACGCGATCTCGGACGAGATGCTCGAGATCCAGAGCGTCCTCCGCGAGAACGGCTTCAAGTCCGAGATCTTCGTCAAGATGTTCGATCCCAAATCCGCGAAATACGTCAAGGATTACCGCGAGTATAAAAAGTTCAGTTCCCCCGGAAATGTGGTCATCTTCCATTTTTCCATCGGCTCCCCGGTCTCGAAGCTGTTCTTCCGCGTGCCGGACAAAAAAATGATGATCTACCACAACATTACGCCTCACGAATTCTTCGTGGATTCCCACCGCGTCCTCGCCCGGGAATGCTACAAGGGACGGCTCGAGATCAATCTTTTTGTGGACAAGGTGGATTTGGCCGTGGGCGATTCCGAATTCAACCGGCGGGAGCTCGAAACCGTCGGCTACAAAACCACGGGCGTCCTTCCCATCCTCATGAATTTCGCCAAGTTCGACGGCCCGGCCGACGCCGTGACCGAGCGCCTCTTCGGCGACGATAAGACGACGCTCTTGTTCGTCGGGCGGCTGATCCCCAACAAGAAGTTCGAGGACATCGTCAAGGTGTTTTATTTCTACAAGAAATATTTCGACCCGGATTCCCGGCTCATCCTGGCCGGCGATTACCGGGGGCTGGAGCGGTATTTCGCCTCCCTTCAGGATCTCGTCCTGAAATTGAAGCTCGCGGACGTCCATTTCAGCGGCCACATCGAGTTTCCCGAGCTCCTGGCCTTTTATCGCGCCGCCGATTTCTATGTCAGCATGAGCGAGCACGAGGGGTTCGGCGTCCCGCTCCTGGAAGCCTTTTATACCGGAATTCCCGTCCTCGGCTACGCCGCCGGGGCGGTCGAAGAAACGATGAACGGCGGCGGCGTCACGCTGCGGGAGAAGGATTTTCTGAGGACCGCCGCCCTGATCGACCGGATCCGCAGGGACAAGGCGCTGACGTCCCGGATCGTCGAGGGGCAGCGTCAGGCGCTCGAAAAATACGGCCGTAAAAACGTGAGCCGCATTCTTCTCGAGCACGTGGAAAGAGTCGCCCGCGCATGAGGATCGACCAGCTCGTTCCGGCCTTCCATCGCGGCGACGCCATCGGCGACGAGGCCTTCGAGCTCAAGAAATTTTTCCGGGCCAAGGGATTCGCCTCCGAGATCTATTGCCTGACCCGGGACCTCGGCCTGGAAGGCGAGGCGCGCCTGTTCGCCGAATTTCCTCCGCCCGGTCCGGACGATGTCACGATCCTCCATTTCGCCCTGCCTTCGCCGTTGACCCAAGCGCTGGCCGGGCTCCGCTCCAAAAAGGCCATTATCTATCACAACATCACGCCTCCGGAATTCTTCGCTCAGCTCAATCCGGAAATGGCCCGGATCTCCCGCGTGGGACGCCTTGAGCTCGCCTCCCTGAAGCCGCATATCGTCCTCAGCCTGGCGGATTCGGAGTTCAACCGGCTGGAGCTCGCCGGTCTCGGGTTCCGCAACACCCATGTCTTTCCGTTGTTCATCGATTTCGCCAAGTATGAAAAGCCGGCCAGCCGCTTCGTCCACGATCTCGTCCGCGACGACCGCGTGAACGTCCTGTTCGTCGGCCGGATCGCGCCCAACAAAAAGATCGAGAACCTGATCAAAGCCGTTTTTTATTACAAGAAATATATCTCGCCCCTCGTCCGGCTGATCGTCGTCGGCCAGACGAACACGTTCCCGACGTATTACCGGAGCGTCGTCCAGATGGCCGACGAATTCTTTCTCAAACCCGAAGAGATCCGGTTCATCGGGCACGTGCCGGACGAAGAAATGTTCGCCCTGTACCGGGCGTCCGACGTTTTCTTGTCGTTGAGCGAGCACGAGGGGTTCTGCCTCCCTCTCGTCGAGAGCATGATCTTCGATCTTCCGGTCATCGCCCTCGATTCCACGGCGGTGCCCTACACGCTCGGCGGCGCGGGGATCCTGGTGCGGGACAGCCGGCCGGATTACGTCGCCGAGCTTGTCGACATCGTCGTCCATGATCGCCCTCTGAAAGAGAGCCTCGTCGCCAGCGGACGGCGGGCCCTCGATCAATTCAAATCGTTCGGGAGGGAGGAATTCCTCCTTCGGGAATTGAGCAGGATCTGACGATGAAGATCGCCTTCGTCATTCAGCGATACGGCAAAGAGGTCATGGGCGGCTCCGAATTGCACTGCCGGCTTATCGCCGAGCGCTTGGCGGAAAAGGGCTACGACTGCACGGTCTACACCACGACGGCCAAGGATTACGTCACCTGGAAGAACGAATACGCGCCGGGGGAATCCGTTCTGAACGGCGTCTCCGTCAGGCGGTTCGACGTCGAGAAGCCGCGGGATATTGAATCGTTCAATAAATATTCCGACTGGATCTTTTTCAACGACCACAATCGGGGGGACGAGATCGAGTGGATGAAGCAGCAGGGGCCGTATTCCCCGGCCTTGATCGATGCGCTGGAAAAGGAAGAGGCGAAACACGATCATTTCGTTTTCTTCACCTATCTTTATTACAATACGTACTGGGGCCTGCAAGCCGTCAGGAAGAGCAAGATCCTCGTTCCCACGGCGCACGACGAGCCGGCGCTGCGCCTGGACATCATGAAAAACGTCTTCTCCCTGCCCGCGGCCTTCGTCTTCAACACGGAATCCGAAAAGGCGATGCTGGGCCGGTACTTCTCCTTCGCCGGCAAATACCAGGACACGGTCGGCGTCGGCGTGGATGTCCCGGACCGGGTCGAGCTATCGGCCGCTTTCGCGAAATATCGATTGTATTCCCCCTATATCCTTTATGCGGGGCGCATAGAGCCGGGTAAAGGATGCCGGGAGGTCCTGGACTATTTCACGAGATACAGCCGGCGCCGCCCGGATTTCAGCTTTCTTCTCATCGGGAACCTTTTAATGCCGCTCCCCGCGCATCCGAACATCCATTACCTGGGCTTTGTCTCGCCCGAGGAGAAAAACGCGGCGATGGCCCGGGCCGAAGCGACCGTTCATCCCTCGCATTTGGAAAGCCTGTGCATGGCGGCCCTGGAATCGATGGCGGTCCGGGCGCCCGTGCTTGTCCAGGCCGCGACCGACCCTTTGAAGCAGCACTGTCTCGTGGGGAACAGCGGCTTGTATTACGCCAATTACGAGGAATTCGCCTTGGCCCTCGATCTCCTGCATAAGGATGGGCGGCTGCGGGCGGCCCTCGGCCGGAACGGCCGCTCTTATGTCCTCAAGAATTACGCTTGGCCCCAGGTCATTAGGAAATACGAGATCCTCTTCAATTCCCTGACCTGAAAAAATCCCGGGGCTGACATAAACCGCCTTTTCCACCGTCATCTCCTAAAGCGACATGCTGTTCAAATCCTTCAGCTCGGCTCTCCTGGGGATCGAGGCCTATGTGGTCGAAGTCGAAGTGGACTTCGGCGGAGGCCTTCCCCAGTTCATCATCGTCGGCCTGCCCGACGCCTCTGTCCGGGAAAGCAAGGAGCGGGTCAAGGCCGCGCTCAAGAACTGCGGTTACGATTTTCCTCCGCGAAAGGCGACCATCAACCTGGCGCCCGCGGACAGGCGCAAAGAAGGCCCCGCTTTCGATCTCCCGATCGCGCTCGGACACCTCGCCTACCTCGGTATCATATCGCCGGAAAGTTTCCGGGATCACCTGTTCTTGGGCGAACTCGCTCTCGACGGCCGGTTGAAGCCCGTCAAGGGCGTTCTATCGGCAGCGCTTCTAGCTGTAAAAAAAAGCTTCAAAGGGATCGTCGTCCCCCGGGACAACGCGAAAGAAGCGGCGCTGGTGAAAGGCATGGATGTCTTCGGCCTGGATAATCTCGTCCAGGTCGTCGAGTTCTTGACCGTTCCCGGAAAAATATCACCCTGTTTATTTTCCCCGGCCGAGCTTTTCGCGCGGCCGGAGTTCGATCTGGATTTCCGGGAAGTCAAGGGCCAGCATCACGTGAAGCGGGCACTTGAAGTCGCGGCGGCCGGGGCGCACAACATCCTGCTCATCGGCCCGCCGGGCGCCGGAAAGACCATGCTTGCCCGCCGAATCCCGACCATTCTGCCGGACATGACGTTCCAGGAGATCATCGAAGTCAGCCAAGTCTATAGCGCCGCGGGGCTGCTCAAGGACCAAGGCGCCGTCGGCCGGCGTCCGTTTCGCGCTCCCCACCATACGATTTCGGACGCCGGCCTCATCGGCGGAGGGCAGATCCCGAAGCCGGGCGAGGTGAGCCTGGCCCATCACGGCGTTCTGTTCCTCGACGAGCTTCCCCAATTCAACCGGAGCCTCTTGGACGGGCTGAGGCAGCCCGTCGAGGACGGAAAAGTGACTATCGCGCGCGCTTCGATGGCCGCGACGTTCCCCTGCGCGTTCATGCTCGTGGCGGCCATGAATCCCTGAGGTTTCGTTGCTCAGTTGTCATCAATTCTAAAGAAGAGGGAAGATAGGTGAGGTTGATGGTGACGTCTTCTTTTCCGATAACGATCTTTTCCGTAATGTTTTCAATGATTTTTCTTTTTTCTTCGGAAGTAAGCTGAGGCCAGCGGGAGTAAAGGTCTTTGGCTTCTGTGAATATCTGGTCAGAAGAAAGATATTGGATTTTCAGGAAGTCAATCTCTCCCTGGACTTCGGGAATCTGGTTGTCGATTTGCTTTAGCCGCTCTTCAAGCGGCCGATAATGCCTTCCGAATCCCTCCATTGTAATTTCTTCATTGGTATAAGCCCGATATATCTTATCCATGTCCTGTTCAGTCTTTTTTCTCTCGTCTCTCAAGGTCTTTAGCAGGTTTTCTTTTTCTTTAATCACTTGATCAGCTTGGCTCAGATAATTCGTTATTTCCGTAGGCGAAAAGAAAAACGTCTTAAGCTGATGATGAAAGATTTCTTCTAAGTCAGTCGTCCCGATCTTGTTTCGGCATTTGTAGCAGATATACTTGGGGGAATTCGAAGGCACATACATTTTGTAGTCGCAGTTGCAGAACACGAATCCGGTAAACAACTGAGGGCTTTTTCTGGCTGGTCTTTTATTCTTTTTTTCCTGCTCGTCCAGGATCGTGTTACATTGATCCCAAAGCTCTTCGGAAACAATCGGCTCGATCCGGTTATAGACCCATTCGGACTCGGATTTTATGACCCTCTTTTGGCCTTTATCAGGCGGCCCTTTGGTCCAATTCGCCCGGCGAAGGCCCTTGGCCGTCGTATCTCTTAAAAGCCTTCCTACGGTCGTATCCGTGAATTTAGAGCCGTTTCTGGTGCGGTATCCGGTTTCGTTCAGGAGCCGTGCTACGGTCTTTTTTCTTTGGTGTTCAAGGAACATCTCATAAATTAGCTTCCGAATCGGCGCTTCTTTGGGGTCAGGCACAAGCTGTTTGTTTACCCATTGGTAGCCATAAGCGGCTTGTCCGCCTGTTGGCTTTCCGAGCTTTGCTCTGATAGGGACAGAAGCTGCTACTCGATCGGATATTTCTTCCCGCTCCCATTGGGCCATAGCCGCTATCATCGTATAGAAAAGCCGTCCAGCAGGGGAGGAAGTGTCGATGGCCTCTTGTAGAGAGATCAGGTCAGCATTATATTTTCTGAAAATATCGGCAAAATCGAGCAATTCTCTGGTATTTCGGGCAAGTCGGGCGAGCTTAGAAAAAATCAGCCCGGTGATATGGCCGGATTTGATATGGTCGAGCATTTTCTGGGTCTCGAGATGACCCATGACCGATTTTCCCGAGACCGCCTCTAAATGATATATCTCTTTGACTTGCCAGCCCTTGGATTCGGCATAGTACCGGGCGCGCTTCTCGTGGTGCTCCGGGCTTTCGCCCCTGGCCTGGTCTTCGGTTGAGACCCGAATCCAAATACCGACGGGTTTATGACTGTCCATCTGCGATATCCTATTTTTAATTTTACCATAATAAGCAAGAGGAATGGTTTGATATATGTGGCCAATAGTTGTAAATTAATCGAGAAAAACTAAATTTTCGATATATTTATCGGAACCAATAATGGCAAAGCTAGATGAGGTCATTAAGCTTTTACAGCAAGGGCAGCTAGATCAAGCCAGGTCTTTGCTCGAAGAAATGCTTGAACATGACTCCAAAAACATCGATGCCCTCTACAATCTAGGCATGTGCTATACCGAACTCGGGTTTTCCGATAAAGCCATAACCATTCTAAAAAAATGCGTGGAGTTAAATCCGAATTTCTCCAATGCTCAAGTCGCTTTAGGATTCGCCTTCGAAAAATCTAATGACTCTAAAAGCGCAGAAAAACATTTTCTGGATGCCATTAAGATCGACCCGAATAATTCCTATGCCTTAAGAAATCTGGGCGGACTCTATGGCAAGTTGTTCGATCTCGAGAAATCAATTTACTACCTTGAAAGATCCTTTCGAATCAACCCCTCGGACCCGATGACTATTTACGGTTTAGGGTATGTATACCAACGGATAGAAGATTATGAACGAGCGGATCAATATTTTAAAAAACTTTTAGAACTCGATGCTCCCGAGAAGCTAAAAGAACTAGCCCGAACGGCCAGAAGAGAAATTGCGATCAGCAATTTCAAATCCAAAGGATTTCGGATCGATGCTGTTTTCTACCTATTGGACTCGATACAACTCTTTGCGAAAAAACGAAATGAGGAAATAAGAAATATCTCCTTTGAAATTGCTCAAAAGGGTCGCGAAGGATTGGATATCAATAACCCTGATAAAAAATATCGAATTAACTTTCTTGAAGGCGAATATACCGGATTGCAGCTGGTCTGCTATATGTTCGCCGGTTTTCAGATTATTGATCCTTCCATGGATATAGGGATAGATCTATCGAAGGAATATCGATTTGCTAAGAATTTGTTCAGTTCTGAGGTGGTTCATTGAACCTTGATCTGATTCAATCAACCAAAAACATCATTCAGCTTGCAGAAGACGTTAGCAAAAAGAAATTTCAGTTTATCGAAAAAAAGGAGTTAGCCTACTTCGCTCGGGTTAAACCCGCAAGAAAGGATATGCCGTTCCATTTGATTTATTATAAAACCGAGCATAATGAATTGATTAATCATCTTATTGCCCATGAATGTGGACATATCATCAGAATGTTTGCTGTGCCTGAGGAAAATCGGCTAATCCCTAAAACAAACAATGATATTAAAAAAACGGCCCTGACGGAGATTGAAGGAGATATTAACAAAATATCTTCGTCAATGCCTTTTAATCAGTTGGCTCAGATAGTAAATATGTGGTACAGCGGTACTGTTACTCAGGTTACCAATCAACCTCCTGATCTAATGATAGAAAAATGGATTCATGATGATTATCAGGATTTGAGAGAGTTGCAACTTCAATCAATAAAAAAACAACACGATGAATCGATCGTCGCTTTAACCAATCGAGTAGCGCGTTTGACGCCCCGGAAAATATATGAGGTGTCAAACGTTATGAACTATTGCTTTTTTAAATATTTGGGGTTGTATCTCAATACGAATTACCTTCAACCGTATTGGGATTTTAAATATAAAAGAAAGGGAGAAGAACTGGCGAGAATAACGCTGGATTATAAAGACGATTATCTGGGCGATTTGGAGATGATCAACAAATGGGCGGAGTATCTAGGAATCACAAATTGGTTCGCTTGGACCGATTTTGAAAATATTCCTGCAAATTATCTGGAGACGTTTTAGGGGGGAAGATGGATGAACTGCTGAAGGAAATAATAAAGAAGATAATGAAGTTTCGAGACGAACGAGATTGGGTTCAATTTCATGATCCGAAGAATCTCGCCGAGGCTATCTCGGTAGAGGCGGGGGAGCTTTTAGAAAAATTCCTATGGCTCAATATTGAACAAGCTTCGAAATTAGATGATAAAAAAATCGGTAAGATCAAAGAGGAAGTGGCGGATATCTTCATTTTCACCTTGTACCTTTGCGATGTGCTGAAAATTGATCTGTTGGCTGAAGTGGAAAAAAAGATATCGATTAATGCTGAAAAATATCCAGTAGCCAAAGCCAAGGGAACGGCCAAGAAATATACGGAGTTATGAAGCCGTGATACTCTACTCTGGAACCTCACAGCAATTCATTCAAGACACGATCCAGAACCAAATCGCGGAGAAGCTTAAACAAGCCTTCTTTTATCATCTCCGATATAATCCCTCGCCGGGCGAAGTAAACTCCTGGCGAAATTCTTTAAAAGCGATCTGCCTTATCTTTCAATATGCTAATCTGATCGATCACGGCGTTATCCTGGAGTATCAGCTACCTTTGAGTTCCCTTCGTTTGGATTGCTTGATTTGTGGTAAAGACAGTTCGTTAGTCGATAACGCGGTAATTATTGAATTGAAACAGTGGGAAAAATGCAAGGATGCCGATGGGGAGAACGAAGTCACCACCTGGGTTGGCGGGCAATTAAAAGAAGTGCTCCATCCTTCGGTCCAGGTTGGGAGATATAAAACATATTTGCAGGACGTTCATACTGCTTTCTATGAAGAAAATCCCATAAGTCTTTTTGCCTGCACTTATCTTCATAATTATAACTATTATTCCTCCGATATCATTTTCTCGAATAAATTCGAAAAAAGTTTGATTGATTATCCTTTGTTTACGGCCGATGATGTTGAAAAATTAAAAAGTTATCTTTCCGATAAACTCCAAAAAGGCGACGGGATTGATGTCTTAAAGCGGATCGAGAAGAGCAAATATCGGCCGAGCAGAAAACTGATGGATCATGTTGGCAACGTTATCAAAGGCGTACCCTCCTATACTCTCTTGGACGAGCAGCTTGTCGTTTATGATAAGGTATTTTCTTTCGCTAAGGAGGGGTTTCACGATAAACAAAAGGCCACGCTAATCATTAAAGGCGGTCCGGGAACCGGGAAATCGGTTATTGCCATAAATTTAATGGCGGATCTTCTTTTAAAGGGATATAACGCGCATTATGCAACGGGCTCGCGGGCGTTTACTCAGACACTAAGAAAGATAATTGGAACGCGGGGGTCGGTCCAGTTCAAATATTTCAATAGCTATACGGACATCGAACCAAATACTCTTGATGTCTTAATTTGTGATGAGGCTCATAGACTGAGAACGTCGAGCAATAATCGGTTTACGCCAAAGAAGAAGAAAATTGATGGGGCTCAGATAGACGAACTGATCAGAGCCTCGAAAGTATCAGTCTTTTTTATCGACGATGACCAAATTGTTCGTCCAGGAGAAATTGGTTCAGTCGCATATATTAAAGAGGCGGCAAATAACAATAAATGCAAGGTATTTGAATATGAATTGGAAATTCAATTCCGCTGCAGCGGATCAGATGCTTTTGTTAATTGGATTAATAATACGTTGGGAATTAAAAGAACAGCTAACGTTCTCTGGGATCTAAAAGAGGAATTCGATTTCAAAATCTTCAATACGCCGGAAGCTTTAGAAAGCGCCATTCGGGAAAAAGCCCAAAAAGGATTTACGGCTAGAATGACAGCGGGGTTCTGTTGGCCTTGGTCCATGCCAGACGCGGACGGCAATCTAGAAGACGATGTCGAGATTGAAGGATATAAACGACCGTGGAACGCGAAGCCTGAATCTAAGAAGCTGGCAAAAGGAATTCCAGTCTCAAATCTATGGGCTTATGACCCAAACGGGATAAACCAAATTGGATGCATTTACACGGCGCAAGGATTCGAATTTGATTACGTGGGAGTGATTATCGGGAATGATCTTACATATGACTTTGAAACTCAATCATGGAAAGGAATACCCGAGAATTCCGCCGATACAGTAGTGAAAAGATCAAAAGACCATTTTTTACAATTAACCAAGAACACGTATCGGGTTTTGCTTTCAAGGGGGATGAAAGGCTGCTATGTCTGTTTCCTTGACAAGGAAACAGAGAAGTTTATTAAGACCAGACTAGAAACATAGAGAGGCGGCCGGAGGCCGGTTTCTTCCCGGCCCCCAGCTTCATGAAATGACCGCCGTGAAGCGGAATACGCGCCTCACTTGATAAGACGAATGCATAGTGAAAAAATTCTCAGCATGGAGGAATAATAATGTCTAAGATGCGGAACAAAGCTCCTTTTTATTTGATAATTATCGATGATGACAACAATGTTTTTAACGTACTTGGCCCTATGACCAAAGATCACGAATGGAACAAGAAAGTGGTTGAACAACAGCAGGCGGGACGAAATGTTAGGTGTTTTTCTGATTCAAAGTCTGATTCAATAGAATCATCCATTAGGAGGTTTTCCAATGAGGGAAAGTATAAATATTCAGCAGCTTTGATTGTAAATAAGCCCGAAGAAAATATTTCAATAGTTATAGGGACGTTACCCATTTATGCAAGGAACGCAAATAGACGAAGAATTGTAAAGATACTATGTAGAGGGCGTTGTAACATGGAAAGGTTCGCAGAAATGGATGTTGATTTTCCTGGAGAAGATGCGTTGAAAAGATCGCAAGTTGGGGACTTTTCTGCAAAATGTTTAAAGTGTGGGTATGTAGCAATAGACCCTTATAATTGGTATAGATAACGATCTAAGAAAATAATCAGATATTTTGAAAAGGAGATGCTTGTGCATCTCCTTTTCCTCTCCGCCATTTATTAAAAACACGGGCTTGATAAGGAAATAAAGAACAAATCTACATCTCGTCTAGAGCCTTGAAATCCTCGACCGGCAGGGTGATGAGATTCCCGGCGATCCGCTCCATCTCCACGGACTTCTCCCAGGTTTCCTCTTTTTGGGCCGCTAGGGTCAGGGCATTGGCGATTCCGTATTTGTCGTATTCCGGCTCTGCGCCGAAGGCCATGAGGATGTTCGCTTTCTGGGCTTCGCTGAGTTTGTACTGCTCGACCACGTTCTGAATCACTTTCTGGGGATTTCTGATCTTGGCTTCCGCGGATTCGCGGAGAAGCAGGACGATTTCGCCGAATCTGCTGAACAGCTCTCGGATTGAGCGCCGAAGGGAGAGATATACGATCTCGTCTGAAATCTCGTCGCTGTTCCCAATATGGATTTCCCGCGTGACCAGTTCTTCGACAATCATCCCGTTTGAGCATTTGACCCTGAACATTCTAGGTTCTACCCGAAGGGCTTTGTGGCCGGTTTCGGAATTCGTAATGAAGATCCCGCCCATGATCAGATCGTCTTTGTGCCTAACAAAGTCCTTGAGCTTTTGGCTTTTGACCTTGATGTTCATCTCGATCTCGGAAAGATAGCAGTCCTCGATTTCGGCATCGTGGGCTTGAAGCTCGTTCAGAGCGCAGAGAAGAACGTCCAGATGGTCGATCACCCGGTAGCGGTCGCTGAGGAACGCCCGGACAGAATTCCCGAGTCCTCTGATAAAAATGTCCTTTTCGTTTTTTCTGAGCCAGGTGTTGACGTTCGAGACGAGCAGGTCGGGCGCGGATTCCTCCATCTTGTGGTAGTACTTGAGCGGGATTTCGAGTTTCTCCGCGATCTGGGTGTGGCAGGGTTTGGTGATGGAGAATAATTCTTCGCCTGGGAGCCTGAGAATGGGAGTGTTTTCAGCCAGAGCCATTGCGATCTGTGCGGCGTTCAGTTTCCGGTCCCATTTCAGGGGCTTTTGGGTTTCCAATTCATCGATCATAGTTTGAAGGTTCATGCAGTTCTCCTAAATTTTGAAATGTGTTGGCAGAGAGGATATATGTGAATAAAAAGAGCTTATAAAGTGCTTTATCGCCTAACGTCCGAATAAAACCTCCATCTTTCGATGAGAGTTTTCATTTTTCTGGGCTTGGGAATTCCTTTGAAAATCATCTGTCCATAAGTTCCTGCTGATTCAATTATTAAATCGCCATAGCCCAGGATTCTTCCCAAAATGCCGAAAGTGCAAGTCGTGTCTTCGATATTCGATAACCGGACGGACATATAGCGCTTGCCGATAATGCCGCTTTCCCTGATGAGCCTGTAATTCGTCAAATAGAGACGGTTGAATTTCCAATCCAGATAAAAGACAAGGCTTAAAAAGATCAGAATTATTAGAGCCGTGACATAACAGTAGTGTTCCAAGGCGTGGGCCATAAATCCGAGAAACGGACAAGCGAAAAAATAGTATAAAAAGAAAAACAGAAATATCTGGCCAATGGAGACGAGAAGGAAAAGCCAATGCGGATTGGCTTGAAAGACAATTTGTTCATTCGGAAGAAGAAAGGTTTTTGTTTTAGAAAGATAGTTGTTGACCATAAGAATCAGGGAAGCGAGACGGCCGGTACAAAATATCTTTTTCCACTTCGTCTCTCGGCTTCGTATATCGCTTCCGCGAAAAGTCAATTATTTCTTCTTTATGCGATGTATTTATTTCTCTAAGCGGCAAGGTAATAGCGCTGAACGGCTGCGATGTTACTCCGTCGATCATGAGCTTGAGGTAGATATGGAAATTCGGGAGCTTGATTAAATCTTCTTCATTGAATACTGGCGCGAATTCCTGGGCTAAGTACTTCGCGTCCTCAGCGCCGACCCTGAAAGAAATGATTGTCCCGACATTGCCGAAAATTGCGGCTCGGATTCTTTCATCCAACTGTTCGATATATTGATGGGCGAGAATGAGATTTAATCCGTACTTGCGAGCTTCAGACAAGATATCCGCGAAAGAGAGAGTAATGAAGCTATAAATTTCGTCCACATAGAAATAGAACGGCTTTCTTTGCTCTTCAGGCTGATCCGTACGGCTCAGGGCGGCTAGTTGAATCTTAGTAACAATCAACGCGCCGAGCAGAGAGCAATTGTCTTCTCCGATTTTTCCTTTAGCTAAGTTGACAATGAGAATCTTGCCCTCATCCATCGCTTGCCTGACATTAAAGGTGTTTTCTTTCTGGCCGACAATGTTTCTAAGCGGGATGCTGATTAAGAATTGGCCGATCTTGTTGAGAATCGGAGAAATCGCTTCTGACTTGAGCCAGACAGAATATTTATCGAATTCCGAGAACCAGAATTCCCTGACCTGGGGATGGGTAATATAGTTAATGACGTTTTTTCTAAAATCTTTATCCGTCAGGAGCTTCGGCAAGTCGAGAAGCGTGCTGTTCGGATATTCAAGAAGTGAAAGGAGCGCGTGCCTGAGAATATGCTCCAATCTCGGTCCCCAGGATTCCGACCAAATCTTTTTAAAAGTCGAGATAATTCCCGAAGCGATCAGATGATGAAAATCTTTCGGCACTTTTTCCAGAGGATTGAACGCTATCGGATTATCCAAGTCTGCCGGATTGAAATAGATGACATCCTTGATTCTTTTCTTGGGAACGTAATCCAGAATTTCTTCAACCATGTCGCCGTGAGGGTCGATCAAGGCAACGCCATAACCGTTCTTGATATCCGAGATCGCCATATTCTCGATTAAGGTTGATTTTCCGGTTCCGGTCTTGCCGATAATGTACATATGGCCACGCCGGTTTTTTTCTTTGATTCCGAACAGCTTTCTGATGTCGCGGTAATCGGTTATGGCAAAGGGAGTGATGCGATTATTTTTCTGAGAATTCTCCATACGTCTTCATCATAAGTCCCCAATAAATCCAATAAAAGACAGGAATAATATGCTTTATCGGCATTTTTGCCCGTCTTGTTTGTCTCTGTCTGTGCGCTAAGCTGAAAATAGATCTTTAAATTTCAAAGGAGTAAGGAAAAATGAAAGACAAGGCAAGACGGATGGAACTCGGAACTGCAGACGGGAAAGTTATCCTCGTTCTCTATCTCTACGAAGAGATAGCCGTAGAGGATAATCCCAAGGCGAATGAAAGCCCGAAACCGGACGCGGGTAAGGCTAAGCCCCAGAACAGCGGCCAGTCAAACGAGAATCCTCCGATGACGGACGCCCAGAAGCGGTATCTTTTCAGAATCATGGCCGAGAAAGGCTACGAGAACGACAAGGGATATGCCAAGCTCAAGGAGCTTTTCCAGGTCGATTCTCTGAAAGAGGTCACGAAGCTTGAAGCCTCGAAAATGATCGAACGGCTTCTCGATGAGGCCAAAGGCGAAAGCCATGACTCCGTACCTTTCTAGCTCTCAGATCAATCTTTATCTGCTCTGCGGTCTGAAGTACAAATTCCAGTACATTGACGAGATCCCGAGACGCTTCAAATCTTCAGGATTGGCTTTCGGGAGTGCTGTCCATTCCGCGCTTTCCTGGTATCACAAACAACTGATGAACGGAAACGGAGTGACAATTGACCGGCTGCATAAGATTTTCGACGCTGACTGGTACAGCCTGAAGACGGAAAACGAGATTCACTTCAAAGAAGGGGAAGAAGAGATGAAGCTCGTCGTCTTGGGAAAAGAGATGCTGGCTCAGTATTTCGAGCTTCCGAAAAAGAAAGTCAAGGGTACTGAGGTTCCGTTTTCCGTCCCGCTCATCAATCCGGAGAACGGTCATGGCCTCGCAATCGAGCTTGAAGGCGTGATCGATTTGATCGAGGAGGACGACACTATCACGGAATTCAAAACTTCGGCCCAGACCATGGATGCTCAGGAAGTCGAAAACCATCTCCAACTGACCATCTACAGCTACGCCTTTGAAAGAATCAGCCACAAGCAGCCAAAGTCATTGAAGATTATCGATTTCGTTAAATCCAAGAAGCCCAAGCTGATCACGATTGAGACAAAGCGCGATAAGGACGACTACCAACGATTCTACTTCCTGGCCGGACAGATTCTCAAAGGAATCCAGCAACGCATCTTTTTTCCGAGAACCAGTTTTATGTGCAAGGACTGCGAGTACGCTGAACTCTGCAAGGCGTGGAAGGGGAATTAGCTCTTTTTTCAAACAAAACAAGGAAGCAGAAGTCTGCTTCCTTTTTACATATTTTACATAATATTTTTATTATGTTAACATTTTAATAATATAAGCATTAACTTTAGGGTGGTGCTCATGGAATCTAATAAATCTTTTGTGAATGGTTCCATATGGCGTAAATGGGATCTACATATTCATTCGGATGCAGGATCAATCGATAGTATTATCGAAAAATTAATAGAAAAAAATATTTCAGTATTTGCGATTACTGATCATTGTAATGTTGATAATATTGATGAATGTTTAAAAAAGACAGAAATAAAAAGAAAAGAAAAGAAGGAGATATATTTTCTTTCAGGAATAGAGTTGCGGACTGATAAAGGAGATAAATCCGTACATCTAGTTGGGATATTTCCAGATAAGGACAAAAATGGAAATAAGATTGATTCCGCGTATTTAAAACAGAACCTTTTATCTAAGATCGATTGTAGTGATACGGATATAAGGAGCGCTGGCAAAGCCGTGTTAGGGGAAAAATCAAGCGACGAAGAATGTATATCAAGGGGTCGTTTAGAAATAGTAGTAGATTTTGAAAAAGCGACAAGCCAGATAAAAGAATTAGGAGGAATAACGATAGTTCACGCTGGCCTGAAGAGTAGTGGTATAGAAACTGAGATGAAGCATGCACATTCAGAAGATAAATGTGAACTACTTAATACTCTAGGACATACGAAAAGATCATTGATGAAGAAATATATTGATGTATGTGAATTGTCGAACTGGAACGACGCGAATTTAGACGAAAGAGAATTTTATATCAAGGAATTCGGAAAACCATCCATAATAGGATCTGACAGCCACGCGTTAGCGGATATCGGCAAAAAGTATTCATGGATTAAAGCTGATCCGACTTTTGAAGGATTAAGGCAAATAACTTATGAACCGAAATTAAGGGTCGCTCTCCAAGAAAAGCCAATAACCTATTTATTCTCTCGAATATTATCAATAAAGCTAAAAGGGTGGAAGGAATATGAAGGCCAAAAAGATAAAGATGAATTTCCTCCCATTAATATGACCGATGAAGTTTTATTCAGCTCCAACCTAACTAATATTATTGGCCCAAGAGGATCGGGAAAAACCGTCTTAGTTGAAATGTTAAGTTATATATTTGACCATAATCAGAAAGAGTCGAGGAAGAACGAGAAGCTACCTTTAATTCAATATTTAGCAAAAAGATTCCCGAAATTAAGTATCGAAATTAAATATCAAAATGGAGAAAATGAGCCTCAATATGTCGAACGAAAAATAAGCGAGTACCAAGATCCATTTTATAATGCGCCATTAAAAATCGAATATTGGGCTCAAGGAACGATCGAACAAATTGCAGATAAGAAGGAACATCTCGACGAATATATTAGAGGCAAGCTGGAATCCAGTTACCTAAACGGATTAGCGCATACGATTGACAAGATAAAGGACGAGCTTAAGCAGTTGCGCTGCAATTATTTAACTCGAATAGATATCGAAATAGAGAAGAAGAAATATATAACAGAGAAAAAACAAATCGAGGAATATTTCGATAAGCTAAAAAGCGATGAATATAAAGGTATCGTTAAACGAATTAGAAAGAATAGAGAGAATATCCAATTAGTTAAATCATTAGCCGAAAATATTAGTAAGCTAATAGAGATATTGGAGGATGCGTCTTCGCAAATAGGTGCGACTGTATTACCGGAAAAACAAAAGATACTAAACATATTCAAAGAGCAAGAACTAGCTGGCGAAATAGATAAATATTATTCCTATAATAAATTAGGACTGACAAGCACTATAACAAAATGCAAAAAAATCATAGATAAAATAACGAATTCAAAAGAATATGCAAGTCTATTAAAGGAAGAGAAAGATCTTAAGGAAGAATTTATTAGATATAGCGAGAAGTGCGGTATTAATATCAATCAAGCTGAATACGAAAAGAAAACTAAGAGACTTAATTTCGTAAATGAGCAGTTGCGTAGTATTGAAGCAAAAATAAATGAATATGATTTGATCGTAATAAAACGCGCCACTTTAAATACTCAATTGAAAGAAGCCTATGATGAGTGGATAAAAGAGAATGAAAAAATAAATAAAGAATTCAATAAGGAATATGCTAAAACCGACATAAAAATAGAATGGTGCGACGCTACGAATATATTGGCAGAATGGGTAAAAGATCAGTTTATGGCAAGCGATGCCGACACAAAAAACGTTATCAAGAAATACTATAATGTTTCTTCGCCAGCGAGAGAAAATTATATTGGTGAAATAATAACAGAGCTGGTTGAGACAAAAAAATATGCTTTAATTAAAATTATCGAATATTTAAAAGAGAAGAGACTCCCGCCAGTTATCCGAAGTATGGGAAAAGAAGAAAATTTGAGGTGGTTTTTTCAGAGAGATGAAACACGTATATTAAGAGACGATTTAATTATGAGGTTGGAAGAATTTGCGGAAAGGACGATAAATTTAATCAAATACAAAGGTAAGGTATTAGGCAAAGATAGCATGTCATTTGGCGAGCGATGCGGGACCGTGATCGAAATGATAATGCAATCGGGAGATTATCCCATAGTTATTGATCAACCCGAAGAACATTTAGATTCAAAGTTTATTACAGGACGAGTAATAGAAATACTTCAATTAAATAAATCGAATCGTCAAATAATTATTTGTACGCATAACGCGAATATTGTTGTACTGGGCGATTCTGAATTGGTCACGGTACTTGATGTAGAAAAAGATGGTACGAATTGTTGTCAGGGATCAATCGAAAACCCAATAATTAAAAGTTTGATTTATAACGTATTGGAAGGTGGGGAAGCGGCCTTTAAAAAACGAGAACAAAAATACGGATTTTCGGCCCACTAGAATTAGATAAGATATAATCTCAGAGAATATTAAATTGATAAGTAATTATGAATTGTCTTCTATACGCCCGTATTTCCACGGACAAACAAGCGCAAGAAGGCTGATCACATCTTAAACGATGTGAGGTCATAATCGTTATAATTCTCCATAATCCAGGTTCGAATTTTATCTAATTCGCGGCTCACTATCGGACGATTGAAGCAGTGACTGATGATTTTAGCTTCATTTTGCCCTGTTTTTTTAGGTTCGAACGAGCTTTTTGCCTCTGGCACGTTTTTAAGGATGTTATTGATCGCAAAGAACGGTTTCTTAAGCTGAATTGAGAGGTGTTTGTTTCTAAGAATTAGGTTCGAACCAAGTGTTTGAAACATCCGGGATTTTTCCTGGGGTGAGCCTCTAGTAAACCAATAACGGGCCGAGCGGGCGAATTCAAAGACTTTTTCTTCAATTTCTTGCCATCGTGCCGACCTGTCTTGTGATCCATTAAGAGATTCTTCAAGTCGAGTTTTTTCTTTTGAAAGCTCGTTTTTTTGTTTTGCGTATTCTTCATCTGATAGAAGACTGCCGGTACTGTTTAGAGGAGATATTTTTAGCTGGAAGAGGTTTCCAAGTTTTATGAGGCAATTGGCAAGAGTTTTTTTCTGAGCCGAAATGACATCCTCTTTTGAAACGGCTTCTTTATTATCGACTTCTTTCAGATATTTAATCGCCCAGTTTTTGAAATCTTCAGTAATATGGATATCGGACAAATAATGATTAAACTGCGCTTCAATCTCTTGAACGCTTATTGAGCCCTGCGTACAGTTCGGATGGACTCTCTTCGTGCAATGGTAATAAATATAATGGAGAATAGTCGGATTGATCATTTCTTCTATGGCAGTTCTACATTTCGGACAGTCAAATCTGTGAGTTGAGGAAAACTTATATTTGCATTCCGGACAGATAATCTGATTTTTTTCTTCTGCCGTAATATTCCCTCCACACTCACCGCATCTAAGAATCCCCGTGAAAGAAAAATCTATTTTTTTTAATCTCCTTGGCTTTCCCCTTTGTGCCAGCAATAGTTGGACGCGATCATATTCCGAGGCCGTGATCATCGGCTCATGTCGGCCTTGATGCCAATTTCCGCTGCCTACGGGATATTCATACCAGCCATAATAGAAGGGATTGGTGAAAAGCTTGTAAATTGTGCTTCTGGAAATAAATCTGTTTTTAGGATTAAGGATGCCCCATTCCTCGTGAGCTATTTCAATAATCTTGGTCGGCGTATAAAGCCCGGTGAGCATCAATTGCCACATCTTTTTAACCAATTCAAACCTCTCCGGGTCTTTGGCAATTTCTTTTAATCCTTTACCTTTAGATTTGTCATTCAGGTAGCCAATAGGAGCAATAGAGGGGAGCCATCCTTTTTCGGCTTTTGTCTTAAGCCCTCTTTTAACGTTTCGCCCTAAATCTAAGATAAATTGATTAGCCATTCCGAACTCGACATTCATTAAAAGAACATTGTCTTCGGGGTAATAACCTCGATCAAAAGTCTGAATATGCTTTATGATATTCTTCTGAAGCAGCCAGATGATCTGGCCACCGTCTATCGGATTTCTCGATAAACGGTCTAACTTCCAGCAGATAATCCCATCCGCTTTGTTTTGGTTGATCCGTTTTATCATTTCATCAAATTGTGGCCGGCCAGGAGATTTTGCCGATTTGGATTCGATGAAAGTTTCAATAACCGAAAGATTCAACCGCTTTGCGAGGCTTATCAGTTCATTTAATTGAGATTCCAGCGAAAGAACTTGTCGATCTTCGGATTCCGTGGATTTACGACAATAAATAAAATAGCGAAGCATAAGATTTGAAAGAGAGGGAACAGCAAACGGCACTCAAAGAGATTCCGTTGAATGAGATTCCCGAACCCCTTGAATAATATTTATATTTTAATATTACAATGGATAAAAAGAATTTCAAAATAAATGTCCGAAATTATACGGACAATGAATCGCTGTATTTTGTTTTATCTTTCTCCTCCTCCGGAATTGGTCTATAAACGATCTTAAACAGAGAGAGGAGATTTTGTCCCATCTCTTGAGCTTTCTCGTCGGAGATTTTCTTTCCATATTCCCGCCAGTAGATTATTTTAAATTCACTGATTGCTTCTTCGCTTAGCTTCATCAATTACAGGATAAGCCAAGAAAATTAAAGCAATAAGAGAGGATAATTTGCCGTGAATGGCAATTTCTGAGATAAATAAAGGGTTTATTTTTTCAACTAGGCGAAATAGAATGAAAAAACTGATGGACGATTTGTTTCTCGAGAGATCGAAGCATTTTAGCGACGCTGGGTAAGGAGACCGTTATGCAGAAATCAGATATCAAGGTTGGGAAGGAATATGTTTTGCGGGAAAAGAGAGGTTCCGACGCGCCCCTTCAACGGATTAAAATCTTACAACATGTTCGCGGAAAGAAATGGAAGGCCGAATGGATTGATCCAAATCCCGGATTGATTGATTACGTTGAATCCCAAATGCTGATAGTCAGCTGGAAAGAGAGGAAGGCTTACTTCCGTGATGAGGAAAAAATGAAACAACTTCAGGCGGATAATGAAAAGCACGACTATAAGGAAGTTTCCCCCATTGCAAACGTTCTATCTCAGGTCTTTGAATCATTGGGAGAAAAAGATTTGTACTTTTACAGAGGAACTCTCTCCGGTAATCCTGAGGCGTTAGACCGAGTCAAGGTGCGCGCAAATTTCAGCCCCGAAAAAGAATCCGAAACCACAACAAAAGTTGCATATATTGATCGATTTGGAGTCGTACATATTCCCTATGCCGAAGCTCTAGAGCTTGCCAAAGCAATATGTATGTCAGAGCCCAACACAGTCCTCGTGAATATTGAATCAACGGAACGCGAATGGGTTCAAAAAGTGTCCCAGCCCGGTTATGAGTATATGCTTTCGCTTCTTAATGAATATCGAGCCTCTTGGGCCCTCATTCGTCAATGGGCTGGTTACGATGCGGCCATTTCTCAAAAGGAGGCTCAGATTCAACGTTTAGAGCGGCTTGTCTTGGATGCGATCTATGCCCTGCAAAAGGCAGGTCAGGATGATGAGGCATCGCGTCTTCGGCGCGCTCTACAGAAAAAATAGTTGGATATCGAGCGAAGAAAGGCTTTGTATTGCCTTCTCAGGGTATTAAAAATAAATTATCCTTCTAAGCATATCAAATGATTGATTAATGGGAGTCCATCAGAGGCTCCTAAAAAGGACATATTCGAAAACCGATTATATTTTTGAGGTTCCGCCCTCAATATTGCAATTATATACTGTTTAAATTAATATAAAATTAAGGATGAATTCAAATGGGGAAAAAGGCTTCTGAATTAATTTTTCTTGTGATTTCATGGCTATTTGGAATTTATCTTCTCGTTATTTTTCATATAGAACGTGGGTTTCCTCCAAGAATTTTTCCATTTAATTGGGAATGGCTAATAATCGGCATCGCGATTGTATTATTTCTTCTCCCGTTTGTAAGTAAGATAAAAATTGGAAATATTATTGAGTTTGAACGAGAAGTAAAAAGAATGAAAGAAAGTATTAGCGAGTTCAAGATGGAAACCCGTCAAACGTTATCTTTAATAAGTTCCTCAATTAGGAATATTCAAAACATTAATCTTTACAATGTCCCAAAACTCGATGATATAAAAGTTGCCGATGGGGAAGTCGAGAGATTGTTGTCACCTGATAAATCATCGGAGGCTCAAAATATTAGAAATGAACTTCTTGATGCGGAGGAAGACAACATAATGATACTGGCAAGAATAAGGATTATGTTAGAGCAATCATTACGTAAGATATTGGGCAAAAAGCTGGAGGATAGAAGAATCGGAGAAAAAGAAGTTAAATATCTTACAGCACGACAGCTATTTGATCGCTTCATAATTGAATATCCTGAATATATAAAGATGAAAGAAGGTTTTGATTATGTAATTAGGATATGTAACGCAGCAATACACGGACAAAGAATACCTGAAGATGAAGCGAATGCTGCCATTGATATGAGCTCTAGATTAATAGCCGTATTAAAAGATCCTGCTGGAGAACATAGCTTATAACAAAAATATACCTATACGGATATGGATAGAATGATATGAGAAATAAAGAAATCGTAATCAGGAGTTTTATTTCTCTTATTATCATTGGAATTATTATTGTGCTTATCGCTTTGATAGCGAAATATCCAACTCACCAAGTACATGCGACAATCCTTGAATATCTAAGAGTGATCCTAACATGGCCTGGGGTAATATTTGTATTGGGAATTATATTATTGTTATTTTTCGGCCGATTTATGCTTTTCCCAAGAGAAAAAATAAAGTTTATTGAATTGGAAAAGCCCGAAGTTACGGGTTTTATACAGATAATTGGAAAAACCGACGAGGGAGATATTATTATTAAAGCTGATGAAAAATATAAGATCGCAGATGGAGATGCAATTGTAAATAAGGCATTTATTCTGAAATTTAATGAAAACCTTCAGGATATTAAATCTATGAGGGAAAAACTTGAGAAATATCAAAATAAACTTCTTGAGAAATAGAAATTCAATCACATTTGAATGAGCTTATTAAAAGATCCGCAAGTCCGAGCCTGGTATGAGATGCTATTCCAGCTAAAGGTGCGACACAAGTATGGTTTAGAATTTCAAGACTTTTTTTCTGATTTAATGTCTCGCCGATACCCTGGAGATTTTCGTAAAGTAAGACCAGCGGGTCAACATGGTGACCGAAAATGCGACGGGTTATTGCCATCTGAACATCAGCTTTTCCAATGTTATGCCCCCGAACGCATGGAAACAAGACCTGCAATCAAAAAAATCGAAGAAGATTTTTATGGCGCAATTACACATTGGGGTGCACTCTTTAAAACTTGGATTTTCGTGCATAACCAATATAGTGGATTACCGCCAGATGTAGAAAGGAAACTGCAAGATATAAATGGACATAAGGGATATAATGTATCTATTTGGGCCGAAACCGTTCTTAGAAATTTGGTTTTTGGCTTAGATGATGGTGATATAGTCGGACTATTCGGCCCGCCGTTGGATCCCCGCTCAGTAAAGGATGTTGGTTTTCAACTATTAAAAGAGGTACTTGATCAAATTGCAAAAAGCGAGTTGGATTATATAGCACCTATAATGCCAGTTGAGACTGGCAAAGTCGAATTTAATCGACTATCTTCGAATATTGCTTCTTGGCTAAACGTTGGAAGACAAAAGGCGGTCATTGTGAAGGATTTGTTTGCTAAATGGATAGACCCTGAACTGGGCGATAAAGTTGCAAAAACATTTAAGGAAAGATACGAAGCATTGCGCAATGCTGGCTACCTGCCCGATAACATATTTAATGAACTATGGATATTTGCTGGAGGCGGGCGACAGCCAGATCAACAATTAGAAACGGCGGTCTTAGCCATATTGGCTTATTTATTTGATTCATGTGATGTCTTTGAAAATGCGTCAAAGGAGCTCTCTTGATGATTCTTCCAACAAAGAGGATTCCTCAAGATAGAGCCCTACTTACGATAGGAGGCCAAATTTTACGGCTTTTAGATGAGCCAAAAACAATATCACATGTATGGATCGATATAAAGAAATTACGGGATGCCGAACCCGGCTTTAAGCCAATATATTTTGATTGGTTTGTGCTTTCTGTCGATCTTCTTTATATAGTTTGCGGGGTTGAACTTCAGGAAGGAAAACTCAAGCGGAAATCGAGATGATTCATAAAATATATAGTTCGCTTCCGACATTTAGAGAGCTGAAATTCGCACCGGGTTTAAATTTGTTGATTGCAGATAAAAGTAGGGATGCTACTACGAAGGACACGCGCAATCGTGCAGGTAAAACTAGTATAGTTGAAATTATAAATTTCTTAATGGGTGGCGAATGTGACCAGAAATCGATTTTTCGCAATTCGGTCTTAAAAAAATATCGGTTTGGTTTGCTATTAGATATCGGGCAGTTTCAGGTTGCTGTTGAACGAAATGGTGAGCAACCTAATCGTATTTTTATAGTTAAAGACACAATTGAAAAATGGCCAATAAAAACAAAAACTGACGAAGATACAAATGAGGTATTTTTCTCAAATTCTCAATGGAAAGCTGCGCTAGGTGAAATTATATTTTGCCTATCAAAAGAGATATTACAGCAAAGATATTCACCAACTTTTCGCTCAATCTTCCCTTATTTTGCACGAAAGAATCCTGAAGGTTTTATACATCCATACACTCATTTTGTTACATCTCCACCTTGGCTTTGGCAAGTTGCCCTAACTTACATGCTCGGCTTAGATTGGACCATCACACAAGATTGGCAGAATGTCCGGATCTTAGAGGACCAGATTCGCAAACTCAAACAGCAAATGGGAGAGGGAATTTTAGCGGAAATAATAGGAAAGACAGCTGAATTAAGGAGCAAATTGGCGAATTCTCAAAATAAATATAAGGAATTCAAAAAAACGCTCGACCAATTTCAAGTTCATCCTAAATATCATGATTTTGAACAAGAGGCATCAGGAATATCAAGAGCTTTGAATGCGCTTGCCAATGATAACACAATTGATGAACAATTATTAGCTGACATCAAACAGGCGATTGAGATTGAACATGAGCCGCCTGCCGAAGATTTAAAGCGTTTGTACGAAGAAGCGGGTATCGCTTTGCCTAGCGTATCTCTCCGCAGATTCGATGAAGTAAAAACGTTTCACGAATCGGTTGTTCGGAATCGAAAGCTTTATCTTCAAGGCGAACTTATTAAAGCACAGCAACGTATTCAAGATCGAGATAAAAAAAAGGCAAGTTTAGGGGCGCGTCTTTCTGAGCTAATGTCTATTCTAAATTCGTATGGGGCTTTGGATCAATACACTCAGTTACAGAGGGAGCTTGCAAGATATGAGGCAGAATCAAAAGGTCTTCAACAAAGGTTTGAAACTGCAGAACAAATTGAGGGTCAGTCCGCAGAGCTAGCAATAAAGCGAAAACAGCTCCTCTTACGATTGCAGCAAGATTATCGGGAGCAAAAGGAAAAGATTGATAAAGCAATAGTAAAATTTACCGAGATTTCAAGCCAGCTTTATAAAGAACCTGCTATACTTACGATTAAAGAGACCGAAAATGGTCCAGATGTTTCCATACAAATACAAGGGGAGCGTAGTGCTGGCATATCGAATATGCAGATCTTCACATTTGATATGATGTTAACCAGTCTTTTAGCTGAACGCGGTATTGGACCAGGTTTCCTAATCCATGATAGTCATTTATTCGATCCCGTTGATGGTCGTCAAGTAGGCACAGCCCTTATGCTAGGAGCTAAGTTGGCGACAGAATTGGGATTTCAATATATTGTTACTATGAATTCTGATAAACTTGCCGAAGTTGAAGCACAAGCAACATTTGATATAGGCAAATACGTTATGTCAACAAGGTTGACTGACGCAAGAGAAGATGGCGGTCTTTTCGGTTTCAGATTCGACTGATAAAAGCACCAATAATAATCTCTCTTTCTCGGAAAACTCTTTCTTGGAAAATGCTTTTTGTAAATTGTAAATATTCTCCTAAAAAATAAAAACAGAGTCTTTGTGAAAGCTCGCTATTACTTTGTCAATTTTCGGTGGTTTTTTAATATTCTCCACATCTTTTTAACAAATTTACCTAAAAATTGCCTGAAAAGGCAAATTTTCATGTCTTGTTTTGTCTTCGCGCTCGGCCTATTCTGAAAAGTATAACCATTAAACCAAGGAGAGCATGAAAAAGGTCGAAATAAAAATGATTCCAAATAATCTGAGGAGATACAGAAAAGCCGTAGGATTGAAGCAGAAGGATGTCGCGGAAATCCTGAATCTTAAGAGTGCGGGAATGATCTCCCGATGGGAAAAAGGCATCTGCCTGCCGAGCTTGACTAACGTGATCAAATTGTCGGGCATATACAGCGTATTGGTAGATGCCTTGTTTTTCCCTTTGATCCGGATGATTAAGAGAAAGATTATGGAGAGAGAAGAATATTTGAGACGAAAGCATGACTAAAAGAAAGACACGCCCAGACATATATGAAAAGTATCGCCGCATTCTCAAAATGCGGGGGCTATCTTGTAAATCCATAGACGAAATGAGGCGGAATCTTTGTCTCGTCGCTCAAATCATCTGCGAGCACGTCTGGGGTAAGAAGTTTTACTGAAACTATGAATAACGAAAAACGAGAAAATGAAATACGAAGCTTGGGTGATAAAAACTGGTATTGGGTAAGCAAGCCCGTTATAAATCATTACGGTCGTATTCTTAGAAGCTCGGGGATCGGGGTCTATAACGTCTTGGCCTCTTATGCGAATTCCAAGAGCCAGACGTGCTTTCCGACTCAAAAGACGATAGCTGATCGGATAGGGCTCAGCAGAAAAACTGTTAACCGAAAAGTCAGAATACTGAAAGACCTCAAGCTTGTGAGAGTTCGAAAGACGAGAGGCCGCTGTATATATTTTCTTTTAAAGCCGTATACGCCAAACGAGATACAGGTAAGAGACAAAAGAGATACAAGGGATGAGACACCAGGGAACATAAACAATAATAAAGAAATAAAATTAATTAACAAGAATAACGGGACGGAAGGTTTTAATAATTTAAAACCGATACGACGACTACTAAAACGATATGACAAAAGAACCTCTAAGAATAATCGGGATTAATCCCGGAACGAGATATCTTGGCTTCGCCATCCTCTACGGCGAAGAGCTTATGGACTGGGGAATCAAGGTCCTGGCGGGGAAGTGGAAGGAGGGGAAAATTAAGAAGGCTATCGGAATCGTCTCCGAAATAATCGACCGATACCAGCCGAACGTCTTGGCAATTAAAAAACTCCATCCCGCAAGGAGGACGGGGAAGTTACTAAGAGTAGCCAAAAAGATTAAAGACGTTGCGCGGCGAAAGGGCCTGAAGGTCTGTCAGTATTCGATTAAAGAAATCGAGAAGTCTCTTATCGAAGGCGGGAAGCTGAATAAAAAGAATCTGATCGAGGAGATTGTGAGGCGGTATCCTGCACTCTCTCCCAATTTAGGGAAAGAGAAAGTCCAAAAGAACCTTTATTTTATTCGGATGTTCGAGGCAGTAGCGTTGGCTGTGGTGAATTTATGGTCACCACCGTTTTGAAGCCATTTTTAAGCCCTTGACTAGCCATTTAATTTTTTCTATACTTCATGAAGTAAGAGAGCGAACGTAACGTGTTCTAGATTGGGGGAGGCAAATATGACGACTAAAACGGACCCTTTTGATTATGTGAGAGGCAAAATCCCGAGACATTTTCCTGTTTGCAATACTGTTGTTTTTTTTGACGTTGTTGGATTCACCAAAATACCTACAAATGAAAAAATGGAAGAAATTATTGAAGCGATTGAAAAAGTGTTAAATTCTCTGCTTTATGGTAATTATGACTGGGATGAAAGAGATAAGCACAACCATTTAATTCTAATCCCAACAGGGGACGGGTACGCGATAGGATTCAATCCGCTTGATTTCCATTCATCAGCCGTTCTGGACATGGCTCTGAATATATATAATGAGCTCCTCAAAAAAAAGATACCGATAAGAATGGGAATTGCAAAAGGTCCTAACATCAGGTACGTAGATTTGAACGAAAGTAACAACTTATTTGGATTTGGAATTAACATGGCAAATCGAATGATGGGTTTGGCGAGAAAAAACCAGATTCTGGTACATGAAGATTTAGCGAAAGAAACAAAGAGAAATGGTACTAGGGGGGCAGCCGAGTTATTAGATATCGGCGAGTATAAGATACGACACGGGCAAAAAGTAACAGTTTATAATTATTATAAAAAGGACGAATTTGGTATGAGGCAAGCTCCAGCACGTCAAAGAATCGAGGCTCAAGCAAAAAGAAAATAAATTTAAAAAGTCAATAAGATATGGAATATTACATTTTTTTAACTTATAACTGCAATATGCGCTGTACGTATTGTTTAGCAAAAGAGGTCTTATCGAATGACCAAAAACTTAATTTATCAAGAAAACGAATCGAAGAAATAATTAAATATATTATAAAAGAAAAGGATAAAAACGAAGAAACCCGGGTGGTATTTTTTGGCGGCGAGCCGTTGCTTAAGCCAAAAATAATGGGTGAGTTCATTAGGAGGCTATCTCCAATAAATGCCTCTTTCGCCGTCTATACAAATGGATTGTTGCTTGATCGCGTTCCGCTCTCAGTGCTAAATAGTTTGGACGTGATACTCGTATCCTTAGATGGTGATCAAAAGGCACATGAAAAATACAGAGGAAAAGGAACGTATAAAGTCATTATCGACAATATTAAAAAGATGAAACCGCAGCTTTATTCTACGGTGATCGGAAGAATAACAGTAGAAGAAGAAACCGATATTTATTCTTCAGCCAACAACATTCTAAAAGAAGTCGACGCTGTATATTGGCAACTCGTCAACAAGCCAAGTTTCGAGAACAAAGAAAAATTCATCGTAAATTATAAAAAGGGTGTATCTGAATTATTTGATTTGTGGTTAGATCATTTTAAGAAAGGCGAGATACTCAAAATTATTCCTTTCCAGGTCATAGTTTCCTCTCTAGTTTTTGATTATAACAATAATGGAAAATCGTTTCGTTGCGGGACGACGAATCATTACAAAGCGATCGGATTAGATGGCAGTATTTATATTTGCGATGAGTATATAGGATCGGAAAAGGGGATACTGGGAAATATTAATAATGGCACCCAAAACATGCCTGAGGAAACTCATGAGGATATTTTTGAGGATTGCAGGAAATGCGAGGTTACAAACATTTGTTTGGGACGATGCAGAAAATGCCTCTTGGAGTATTCCGTGGACCAGAAAAGGGTTTATTGCGAATTAACAAAATATTTAATAACAACAATCAATCAACATATTGATGAAATTAAAGAAATTGCTGGGTTGAGGAATTATAGTATTGACGACATATATGGTGATGGCTTAAGAGGAGTTACGGAAGAAATACCGTAAATATTATAATTATAAAGAGTATTATACGAAAAAATATATGGGGAGGAAAGGTCTATTATGAAAGAAGGAAGACTATCTTTTATGGAGCAGCGAGTCTCTTTATCTTTATCCAAAACGAGCAAGTGAAATAGTCCTTGCCTTTTAATAATCGCTTCCTGTAGAATCCGCGCCAATGGGAATAGGTATTCATAGAAATTAGCAATATAAAGGGTGGCGTCCCTTTTTTGTTTTTGCTCGGGGACGGAACGGGCGAGCGAGAACTTAAAAAAGGAGGCTCCTATGTTTGGAAAAATCACGCTTAAAGACGAGAAGATCATAGATCGCTGGTCTATGATCGTCGAGGATGCCCAGGGTCTGGCAGAGCAGATTTACACGGATACTGAAGCCAATGTTAAAGAAATGCAAGCTCCGGGCATCACTTTTGATCGTGTTAAGGTCAGGCCGAGCTGGCTCAAGGGCATCTTGGGCAACGAGCGAAGCTATTTGATGGTCGAAAACGACGCTCTGGGCGATTATCGGATGTTTATCGGGGCGAGGGATTACGGAAAAGCCTTAGACATCTCCTGGTTTATGACTTGCGAGCCGGGCTTCTTTTCGAAAAAGCTCTCCAATGTCCTGACCAGCGGCGCTTCGGACAAAGCCCTTTCCCTGAACCTCGATATTTTTCAACAGCAGGACCTGAACGCTTACGCGACCGTTGTTCATCATTGCATGCTGAAGGCGATCGAAAAAATGATGACGGGGAAGGGTCAAGATACCTCACAGATCGACCGCAAATCCAAAGGGTTTCTGGGAATTTCTTAAGGTAATTCCTTCTTTTTTTGTGTAGAATATACTCAAGCGAATGGGTCTATTCAAAAGGAAAATGATTCAGCTTTTCGAAGATCCCAACGAGTCCGCTCCGCCTGAAGAAAAAGCTGAACAAAAACCCGTTGAAGAAGAATCTATAAATCAGATCGAAAATAAATCCGACAAAGAATCCGAAAAAACTCTTAACCTCGGTTGGTACTATTCCGAAAACAAAGACGAATTCCAGCTGGCTAAAATCGCTGAAAAAGACCGAGCTACGCACTTATACGTTGTCGGGGCTACCGGAACGGGCAAGACAAAATTTCTAGAATACCTGATTAAGCAGGATATTGAGAAAGGAAACGGCTTCGGAGTTATTGATCCGCACGGCGATTTAATCGAAGACGTTAAAGGCTTTTTGATCCTGCAATACAGCCCGGACGATTCGGAGATAACAGACAAGGTTATTCTTATTGACCCAACAGACCCGAATTATACGGTCACGTTCAATCCATTAGAGAGAATCCCCGGCATTTCCGAAGCTGAGCTTGCTGGCGAGCTTGTCGGCGCGTTAAAGACAATTTGGAAGGATTCCTGGGGCGCGAGGATGGAAGAGATGCTGATAAACTCTTTTATCGCGCTTTCGGAAAACAATATGACTCTGGCAGAGCTTCCGCTTCTGCTTACGGATTACTACTTCCGAGAAAGCGTTGTATTGAATATCCGCAATCCCGTTACACGGCAGTATTTCAAAGTTTTTAATTCCTGGACGCCCAAGATGAGGGCGTTTTGGGCAGAAAGTACGCTGAATAAGATCAACGCTTTTCTTGTGGATGATAGGATAAGATACATTTTGTCTCATCCGAAAAGCTCTTTTAATATGCGAGAAGCGATTGACAATCAAAAGATCGTCCTCATAAAACTCGACAAGGGCAAGCTCAAGGATTCAGCCGATCTCTTGGGCTCCTTATTTATGGCGAAAATCCAGATGGCCGCGTTCTCGCGCTCAGACCTTCCGCAAAAGAAACGAACTCCTTTTTATATGTACATCGACGAGTTTCAAAGTTTTGCCAGCGAGTCGTTTTCGGTTATTTTGTCCGAAGCCCGGAAATACGGTCTTTCTTTAATCATGGCCCATCAGACCTTGGCGCAGATCCCTGAAGAGCTAAGAAGCCTGATTTTAGGAAATACAGGAATCCAAGTTTATTTTCGGCTCAACCGATACGATTCCCAAACACTCGCCAAAGAAGCCTTCGAGTATTCGGGCCAGGAAGTCAAGACCGTAAGGAAGTTGAGTCCTGTTTTTTGGAGCTTGAGCGAAGAATGGGAGCAGCATTTCAAAGAGCTTCAGACCCTTGAACCGAGAATCTGCTATGTAAAGCATAAAATCGAGGGCGGCGTTATTCCCATTAATACGGTTTATATTGAAACCGCCCAAGAGGTATTTACCGAGATACTTGGGCAGACAGAAGAGCAGTTTGAGAAATGGTTTAAATCTATTCCCTTTGGTCGGAAATATGTTGTGGAGCGGGAAAAGCTCGCCGCCGAAAGCATGGCGAGAGAGACACAAATTAGCGAAAGAGCGAAACCGTACAGAAAAGAATATAAGAAAGAAATACAAAAAAAAGAAACAGAAATAGCAAAAGTCGCTGTCCCTCCGAAAGAAAAAGTCCCAGAGATTCCCGAAGAAAAAAAACAACCTAAAGTAGAGCCCGCGCTTCTAAAAGATAAATCCGTTTCTCAGCATCGGTATCTTCAGAATCTTATTAAGAAGATCGCAGAGGACAAGGGATACAAAGCTACAATCGAGCTTCCCGTTCTTGACGGATCAGGCAAGGTAGATGTCAGCCTTGAGCGGGACGGAAGAAAGATTGCTTGTGAAATCTCTATAACCTCGACAGAAGATCAGGAGCTTAAGAATATTAAGAAATGTCTGGCGGCCGGTTATGAGAAGGTTATAGTTTGCTCGCCAGATAAAAAAACGTTAGAAAGTATCAAGGCTCTCGCGTCTAAAAATATCGCGGAATCAGAACAAAAAAAGATTTATTTCTTTCAGCCCGAAGAGCTGTTAATGTTCCTTGAAGAAGAATCCGCCGCCGAATTGACCAAGGAAGAAAGGGTCAAGGGTTATAAGGTCAAAGTTCAATACCAAGCGGCGAGCGAGGACGAGAAAAAAGCTAAACGAGAGGCCGTGGCGAATGTGATTTTGCAGGCGATGAAGAGAATGAGGGAGAAGGAATAATTACCAAATGGTAGGAGCAATATGCTTTGATTCAAATCTCAGATAACGTAAGAAAGATAAATAATTTATCGAGCGATATAGTAATTCCCCCTTGGCTTTCGGCTAATAATGCAGAACGATATTAGGTTAATTTAATTGTGAAATTGAAAAAAGCCGATCTATAATATATATTAACGATAGTAATTTCGAAGATCTGAGAAGATGAAACGCGTTCTTTTTTTCGCGTATTTTGTGGGGTATATTATTTCCATTTTAGCCCCTATATTTATTGATCCTAAGCTGACCTCCCATGTCAGTTATGGGGCAAGATATTACCCTTTTCAATTTTTAACTATCCCAATCATTGTAATTCTCGTAATATCTGAACTAATAATTCTTCAAAAAACCAAACGTATCCGTGAATTGTATTGGAGCCTTATCCCATTTGGTTTTGCATATCTCTTGACGCTTCCAATATTTACACCTGAGATTCCCCATATGAATATAACAGTGGTTTGTGGCTATGTCATAATTATGTCAATAGCAACTATTGCAATTCAAGATAAACTAGATACATATTCTCTTGATCCGCGTCAGATGACTTATGAGTCAACAGTGCAGATTGAATATCTGAAAGAGGCTATCTCTGCCGTGAAACAATTAATGGTTACGGTATTAATCGTTTATGCGGGTGCGCTCATGACTTGGTACACGAAAATGCTAGACATAAATAAAAACATGGTAAACCGGAATGATGAATTATTCTTGCTAAGCATTAATTCAAGCCTTATTTTCTCTGGAATGATAATTTATTTCTTGTTCGGACCGATGTATTCAGGGTTTAAGACTATTAACAATTTATTGCACCAGATGAAGAGTATTGTCCAACCAATAAAAAAGGAAAACGAGGCTGGGGGATTAATAGATATTGAAACGACTGTTCATAGAAATAGCAATATTCCAAAAGAAAGCGGCAGAAAACAAGACTAGGAAGAATGAGATTATAGATATAAGACATAATTCAGAAATAATAAGCAGAAAATAAACAAGAAGAAAGCGAAACGGGAAGCCGTGGCGCAGGTCATCCTTCAGGCGTTGAAGAGGATGAGAAAATAAACATGGTATTTTGTTATAATACAATCCGAGGGTTACCGATGGGGGATAGAAAATGAAATCAAAGAATAAATGGAAAACATCTTTAATTTTGGTATTTTTCTTCGCAATAATCATTTTCATCTTTTATGGCTTGTATAAAATAGGTGCCTTTTTCTTTCAACTTCTGAACGCTTCCGTACCCGAAGTTTCAGCTGCGATAATAGCTGGCGTAATAGCTGTTTTATCTTCAGTTTTTACGGTTGTGCTTGCCCGTTATTTTGAAGCAAAGAAAGACAGGGAAGTTGCGCATAGAGATAAAAAAATCGGTCTTTATGATGATTTTCTTAAAAAGCTATTTGAAATCTTTTCAGGCGATGATCAACAAAGCAAAAAGACTGGGAACTTAGTACCTTTTCTTCATGAAACTCATCGCAAATTAGTTCTTTGGTCTGGTCCCAGAGTGATAAAAACTTATGCGGAGTGGAATGCGGAATTAACATCACAAGGCAATACCCCAAAAGCGAAATCCATGATAAAAATGGTTGATCTCTTCCTTGCTATTAGACGAGACTTGGGGCACAGCAATAAGGGAATCAAGCCAGAATATATTATTCGGTTCATATTAAAAAATACAAATCTATTTATGACAATGTACAAGGAAAATCCCAACGTGACTTTTGAGGAAATTGCTGCTAGAGAGAAGGATCTCTTGATATCCAAATAAATAAATACTTTCGCAATGTTGAGGGCTTGCGAGGGCGAGTGATAGGAGGTGATAGGAGTGAGAAGATTAATCAGTTGGCTTGGAGCGCTGATTATTACTGCCTTCGCTGTTTTTGCCGGTGTTCTAATTCTCGCTGTCTGCGATAAAGCCCCCACAACGCCTCAACCGCCCGAACCAGCCAGTTATTACACGTTAGAATACGCATACACGAGAGTTGGGGTAGTAGATGTGAAAAAGTTGGTTGATACTCCAGGTGTGTGTTTTGATTTATATGGTGGCGGAAATTATGATCGGGTACTTGACTCCACAAGAGTTAATGATTATAATTTCACGGGCAGACTCAACAAAAAGTATGCGGCCGGGACATATTGTATTTTAGCATACGATCCAGCTCGATACGATGGCGTAGACAAAGGAACCAACCTTGTGGGCTACAAATTCACATTGAAAGTTGTGGAGACGGGATTTACTCAAGAGTTGGCCAAGATTATGGTCAATACAATGCAGGGATTCCCCGACGCAAATAGTTCCTCCACCATGGCACGATTCATGCTCAAAAAGGACGGTACATTTATTGATTACTAAAAGGGGTTATGAAAAACATAACCCTTTTTTTGTTGACAAGAAATTTTGTGCTATAATATATTTATGATGAATGCAATCCTCTTGTCTGCGGCTTGACGCGGACAAGAGGCCGACTTTTATTCAGAAATAAGATTCAAAACTCTCTCTTGAAATCTCTTTGATTGCTGGTGTTTTCCAGTTTCCCATCCCTTCAGAGTCGATAGGTCGATTCCTAATTGTTCAGCGAGTTTTTTTCTAGATAATCCGCGAATCCGTCTATAATCTTTAATTCGGTCGGCTAAATTATCGGTTTTTTTCTCAAACGGATCTCGTCCCAAGAACTCAATAATCTTCGGAATCTGGACAAGGGACGGCCTCACTTTATTCCTCTCCCAAAGATATATCGTTGTATCGTCAACATGAAACTTGAGGGAAAGTTGGCGCTTGGTGAGCTTCAAATCGAGCCTTCGGGTCTTAATGTGATCGCCCCAAGTTCGTAGGAAATCAGGGTATTTCTCCCTGTGAACCGGTTTCTGGGCCTTTAAAGTCAAATGGCAACTTGGCAACGCAACCCTGCGAGGACGTTTTTCGGAGTCCCGGGAGCCCGGATGTCGAATGCACCGAGGCTCAGAGGAGCCGGTATTATGCGAAGATCTCCGGCCCGCTCCTTGACCGCATCGACATTCAGGTCGAGGCCCCCGGCGTCAAGTTCCAGGACATCATCTCGAAGACCGAGGGAGAGAGCTCGGAAGAGATTCGAAACCGGGTCGGCCGGGCCAGGCTGAGACAGCTCGAGCGATTCGAGGGCCGGCGGATCTATGCCAATGCTCAGATGGGACCGAAAGAGGTGAAGATATTCTGCCGCATCGGCCGGGAAGGGGAGAAGCTGCTCGAGGCGGCTGTGGATAGGCTGGGATTCAGCGCGAGGGCTTATGACCGGTCGCTCAAGGTCGCCCGGACGATCGCGGATTTGGCCGGGGAGAAAGATATCAGCCCCTCCCATTTGAGCGAAGCCATTCAGTACCGGGCGATGGATAGGTATTATTAGCGGACGTTCCTATCCGAGGTTCTGCGCTGATATTATTTTGTTTTGTCTTTAAACCATTGGTCAATATCTGATTTGAACGTAAATACTCTGGAACGAGGCGAACCCTTATCAATGTGATAAACGGGCAAGTGGTAACGTTTCGCCCATTTAACACATGTTCCCACATCTCGTCTGATATATTTTGCAATATCTTTCCAGGAATCGAGTCTTTCCGTCGTCTCCATGATAAGACTCCCCTAAAATCTTATGGATTCATAATTATGAGTCGGACAAACATGAAATAAATTGAATTAATGTTAAAAACAATGAAATGACCATAAATGACGGATGATCTGTTGACTTAATTTCGCCGGATATCCATCGTTAGAAAAGAATCTATTTATTATGAACGAAAGGGAAGAAGAACGACGGACATTTGGTTTATCACCATTAAGGAGGTAATAAAAATATGGCAAAAATAAAACCACCCCGGATGATTGATAAAAGAACCATAGGCTGCTCCGCCGCTGTCTTGGTTTTATTGTCCCTGTCTCTATTGAGCAGTTGCGTTACCGCCCGTTTTACCGAGCCGATCACCTCATTCAGGGATTGCATCAACGCTTCGAGTCTGCTGATCGGGAGTTATTATACCGAGCTTAATAATTTTGAGCGGGAGATCTATCTGGATGAGCGATTGTATGGCTCCACGCCGGAGGAAATGACCGTCAGCCTGACCAATAACGGCAAACCGACCGCCCTTTTAGGGCCGTTCAGCGCTAAATCGATAGCAGCCCGCACGGATGCGATTGTCTTGCTTGGAACTTATGCCCAGCTGCTCGGCGATTTAGCCGGGAGCGACGCGCCTCAGCAGTTTTCGGAAGGCGCGAAAATCCTTGGCGACAATCTTTTCAATCTCCAAACGACATTTGAAAAGTTGGGCGCCGTCGGAGATTCTTCCGCAAAGAATTATTTTGGCCCCGTCGGAACGATTATCGGCGTCATCGGCAATATCTATCTGAACGGCGTTAGGGATGCGCAAATTAAGATCGCCATTGAAAAGGGAGCCCCGGCCGTGCGGAACGTTCTCAGCCTCCTCGAAAAAGATTTCATCGACGTGATCACGCCCCTCCAATCGACGGGACTCAAGGAAGAGCTGAGTCTTCGAATGGGATATTACAACAGCCGTTTGAATTCAAGCTTCGAGCAGAGAAAGCAGATGCTCGCGGAAATTGGCGTCCTCGTCGCGCGCTACGATACGGCCATGAATGCGAACCCCGTCAATCTGATTCAGACGATGAGGGCGGCTCATGAAAGCCTGGTCAAGTACGCGGAATCGCCAAAGGGACTTCAAACCTTTGCTGAGTTTTTATCGGCTTTGGAAACTTTCAAGAACCATGTCCAGGAGCTGTCCACGGCCATAAATCAAATCCGCGATCTAAAGAAGGGGGAATAAGCATGAAAATTGACTTTGCGATCCTTACCCAGTTGACCGGACGCTGCTTTGATCTCTCCATGGATGCGGGAGTTCATGTTTCCGATCAAAATGAATTCCGGGCCTTGGGAAAACGGCTGCGGGGATGCTTGCTGAATTTGCTGACCGCGGAGTTTGAAGAAGGCACAGCAGCCGTGACGAATGCGAACACCATGATGAGCGATGTCAACGAGAAAATCAGCAAGATCACTGAGGTTTTAGCCCATACAGCCCAGGTGATTGCGCAAATAGGACAGGTCGTGTCGATATTGGATGATCTTCTGAAAATTGCCACGAAGTTCGTATAGACGTGCTCGAGAAAGGAATCATGACGCCCGCGTCAGATAATAAATTTAGGGAGAGAAGGGGGGATTTCAATGTTTGGCTCGGAAATACTTGAAGTCGCAATCGGCATTATCTTCATCTATTGGCTGCTCAGCCTGATGTGTTCCGCTCTCAATGAGATAATGGCTTCGCTATTATCCCTGCGGGCTAAAAATCTGGAAAAAGGAATCCGAAATCTGTTAAACGATCCCAAGGGCCTCCATGAAGCTAAGAACTTTTATGAGCATAGCTTAATAACGTCGCTGAAGAACGGTGAAAAAAATCCGTCTTATATTCCGGCCCGCACGTTTGCCATGGCTCTGACCGATATGATTAGCAAAGGCGGCACCAGCTTGTCAAGAGGCGGAGAAATACGAAGCGCCGTCAACGAGCTTTCCAATAGCAGGCTGAAAAAAACCTTGCTTGTGCTCATGAATGAAGCGGGATCTCAGCGCGGCCCAGCTCCAGAGAATCCGTTGCAAGAAAATATCGAGAAATGGTTTAACGACATGATGGAACGGGTCTCCGGCTGGTACAAGAGGAAGGTGCAATTCATCATCGCTCTTTTCGCTGTCGGATTGGTCGTTTTATTCAATGCCGATACCTTTATGATCGCCAAAAATCTTTTATATGACGCACCTGTACGAACGGCCATTGCGACGAAGGCCGAAGAAATGATAAAGCCATCGGCCGTGGCCGAGAAGAATGAGACAGATGGACTATCCTCTTCAGTGAAAAGAATAAAAGATCTTCAGAAAGATCTTCAAACGCTGCCTCTACCACTGGGTTGGTCCGAACTTCCCCATGGCCCTGGAGATTGGTTTATGAAAATATTGGGACTGCTATTTACGATAATAGCCGTGTCTTTTGGAGCGCCATTTTGGTTCGATATTCTGCAAAAAATCCTTAAGATCCATCCGGCGCAAACCGGAAAACGTCCGGAAAGCACATCTTAGGGAAAACAAGTTCTTCCGACTTCATAAAATACTTCGCCCGGAAAAACCGGGCTTTGAAATGTCCCGCTGCCCAAGGGCGGATCAGTTTCCGGGGAACGTCTTCAATATTCTTTCGTAGAGATTGTTGATTTTATCAAACGCGCCCGTCACATAGGCCGTCAGCCTTCTCTGCGCTTCTTTTTTGTCTTTCGCATATAGGGACGAAATTTCCGATTCGAATTTCCCCTTGTTTTCCACAAATTCTTTTTCGACGGGGGAGCATTCCCGGTCTATCCTTTCCCGCATATGAGCGTAATCCGCTTCGGCGATCTTCTGAAGCCGCAGAACATTCGTGTGCAGAAGTTGATCTTTCCGGGCTTTCCATTCGGCATCGTCGAAATGCTGTTTATAGAAGAGCGGATAATCGTGGATATCGGCCCCCAGTCCCGCGCTCTGCGGCAGGTTTTCAACCCCATAATACAAAGGCAGATAGACCGTCGTGTCGGGCTTCCCCAGGGCGATCCACAAAGAGATGGAGATCGGCTCGGGGCGATCGGCGTTCAGGGAAGCGATGAATGAGACGATCGTCGAAGCCGTGCAGATGCATCTGTGTTTCGTCTTGTTCGGCGTGCCGAGCCGGTAGCCGTCCGTATCGTCGTATTCCGTTCCTTCGTAATGATCCCGGAGGATGTTCATGAGCGATTCCGCGGTGACCTTTTTCCCGGGCTTGAAGGAGAAAGGATAAGGATCGCCGATCTCGTGTTTTTTATCGTCGAAATAGTTCAAACCTCTCCAGTGGCGAAGAGTATTGCCGTCGAAGACCGGGTCCGAGCCGCGGGAGCGGGAAAAGGCCGTCTTGAAATCGAACGGACCGTCCTTGGTTTCATCGTACCAGCTGTTTTTCCGGGCATAATCGACGATATCGCGGCTGCCCGCGAAATGGTCTTTGTCGTTCAGGTCGATTTTCCTGATCGTATAATAATTGGGAATGACGGCGATCTCGTCATCGGGGACCCTCTGGGCGAACCAATGCCGGCCCTTGATGATCGCCATCATCCAAGCCTCATTTTTATCGGCGAATATGTAAGTCCTTCCCGAGCCCGTATAGCCGTATTTTTCCACAAGCTCGGAGGCGATTCTCACCGCCTCTTTCGCGGAGGGGGCCTTCTCGGCGACGATCCTTCTGAGCATATATCCGATTCCGCCATCCGTGAAATCCTTTTTCGTCTCCTTGGAAGAGCAGCTGTCCGAGGTGATGAGGAGTCCGTTCTGATTGATGAAGCTGTCGGCGAATTCCTGGGTTGTCGCTTCGATCCACAAGAATTCCCTGGTCGTTCCGTCCGTTTCATAAACGGCGCCTTTACCGAGGTCGACGCGCTGAGGCGAACCGTAGTTTCGCGCCTTGATTTTCCGGAGATTGACGATGATGTTTCCCGAGTCGTCTTCATTATGTCCGACGATGACCGACCCGTCGGCGCTGGCTTTCTTGCCGACGACGATCGTATAACAATTGGTGTCCTGGTCTCCGCCGGCAAACGATAATACGCTTAAAGCCAGCGACAAGAAAACAAGAATCAAAGCTTTTTTCTTCATCGAGAGCCTTTCCGGTGAATTCATGCTGAGGATCATTTTATATGATTTTCAAATATTTTCATATTTAAAGTCACAACGCTATACTGTACGCATGATTCCTTCCGGAGCATCGCGGATGAAAATTCTCCTCATCCAGCCCCCGTTCGAGGATTTTTACGCGACGCCCATCCGGCTCTATCCTCTCGGCCTGCTCTATACGGCGAGCGCGCTTCGGGATGCGGGTTGCGAGGTCCGCGTCCTGGATTGTCTGTCTCCGCTCCGGAAGCGCCCCAAGCCCGTCCCCCGCGAAATGGCCTATCTCGAACCCTATTTGCGCGAGCCGCTGTTCTTCAAAGGCTATCATCGATTCGGCCTCTCCGAGGAAGAGATTATCCGGAGGATCAGGGAATTCGGGCCGGAGGCGATCGGCATCTCCTCGCAGTTCACGGCCTATTACCAAAGCGTCGAGGAACTGGCCCGACGGATCAAGCGTGAATTCGGGCTTCCGATTTTCGTCGGAGGGCATCATGCCACCGCCTTTCCGGAAGAGATCAAGCGGCGGACGCCGGAGATCGATCATGTTTTCGCCGGTCCGGCCGAAGAATGCCTTCCCGACGTGTTGAAGGCTTTGGGAATTCCCCGGAACGAATCGGGTGGAGACTGGACCTTGACGCGGCCGGCTCACGATCTCGTTCCGGCGGAACTCTACAAGATCGGCCAAAGGAATTATCTGAGTCTCATCGGCGGCCGCGGCTGCCCGCTCCGTTGCGATTTCTGCGGCGTGCACTCCATGTTCGGCCGGACGATCCGCTACCGGCCCGTCGAGGGCGTGCTGGACGAGATGCGCGCGGCTTATCTCCATCGGCGCGTTCGCGTTTTCAATTTCGAGGACGACAACCTTTCCTTCGACAGGCCGTGGTTTCTGGAATTATTGAAGGCGATCAAAGAGGACAAAACGCTCGAGAACATCGAGTTGACGGCCATGAATGGGCTTTGCTCGATGACTCTCGACGAAAACCTGCTGCCGGACATGGCTGCGGCCGGATTCCGCGAACTCAATCTGTCGTATGTCACCCGGAGCGGGGAGATCAAGGAACGCTATCATCGGCCGGTGGAAAAAGAGGATTTCGAGCGCTTGATTCGGGCGGCCCGCCGTCAGGGATTTTTCGTGACGGTCTATGTCATCATGGGACTTCCGGGCCAGTCGGTCGAAGAGATCCGGGCCGGCATGGAATATCTATGGAGCCTCGGCGTTCTCGTCGGGCCGTCGGTCTTTTATATCCCGCCGGGGAGTCCGCTCTATGATCGACTTCATCTTCCCGCGGACATCAGGAACAACTGGAATCTCTATCGTTCTTCGGCCTTTGCCGTGGAAACGGAGACGCTTGATCGCGCCCGGCTCATCGATCTGTTCTTATACGCGCGACGGAAAAACCTGGAAAACAGGAACGAAATGAGGTAATCTCAGGTCCATGGACAAACAGGGACACAGCCTTCCGAGAGTTCTTGGCCTTTGGGATATCGTCGGCATCGTCGTCGGGGGGGTCATCGGCTCGGGCATTTTCCTCGTGCCGTCGACCATCGCCGCGGGCCTCGGCGCGCCGCTCGTGATCCTCGCCGTATGGGTCGTGGGCGGGCTTCTGAGTTTCTTCGGCGCGCTCTCCTTCGCCGAGCTCGGCGCGGCCATACCGGAAGCCGGCGGCATTTATGTTTATCTCCGGGAAGCGTACGGCTCCATGATCTCGTTCCTCTTCGGTTGGACGCTGTTCCTGGTCATTGACGCCGGCGCGATCGCGACGCTGGCCGTCGCTTTCTCCTCGAAGTATCTCACCCATTTCTTCGTCCTCTCGCCGCTCCTCCAAAAACTCATCAGCGCCGGGCTCATCCTGTTCCTGATGCTCGTGAATTACATCGGGACGCGGTGGGGGGCGAATCTCCAGAATCTCCTGACTGCGATCAAGTTCGTCGCCCTGGCCGGGATCTGCGGGATCGTCTTCATCTTCGGGAAGGGGAATCCGGCGAATTTCGTGACCCCCGCGCCCCAAGGGCTCAGGGGCCTTCTCGGTCCCTTTGGAATCGCCCTGGTCGCGTCGTTGTGGGCCTATAAAGGATGGGAATCGGCGACGTACAGCGCCGGTGAGACTAAAAACCCTCAGAGAAACCTCCCCATGGGCCTGTTTATCGGCATGGCGGTCGTCATCGCCCTCTATTTGGCGGCCAACCTGGCTTATATGTGGGTCATGCCGACGAGCGCCATCGCCGGCTCGGCGAGGGTCGCCGCGGACGCCATGAATTCGGCCATCGGTCCCATCGCCGCGTCGATCGTTTCGTTCATCATCCTCTTCTCGATCATGGGCGCCGCGAACCAGAACATCCTCTGCTCGCCGCGCGTCTATTTCGCCATGGCCAAGGACGGCTTATTCTTCAAGAAGCTCGCGGCCGTCCATCCGACATTCAAGACCCCGCACATTTCCATCATCGCCATCGGCGTGTGGAGCATCATCCTGAGCCTGTCCGGCACGTTCGAGCAGTTGTTCACCTACGTCGTGTTCGGGCAGTGGATCTTCTTCGGTTTGACCGTCGCCGCGGTGATCATTCTGCGCCGGAAAAAACCCGACTTGCCGCGGCCCTATAAGACCTGGGGCTATCCGGTGACGCCGATCGTCTTCATCCTGGCGGCGCTCTATATTTCGATCAACTCGCTCCTCAACCAGTTCGGCAACGCCGTGGCCGGCCTGGTCATCATTTTGATGGGTTTGTCTCCTTTCGTTTACTGGCAGCATAAAATCGGAAAGAAGATCGGCGCGTTCTATGCCACGGTCTTCCTCATCGGGCTGCTCGCGTGGGATGCGGCCGTCATCCTGATCCATATTCCGTTATTGAATTTTCTGGCCGGCTTGTGGGAAAAAATATTCAAGACGAGCCCGGATCCGACGGCCTGGACGACGATATTGTCCGGAGTCACGGTCTTGGCCAACGTCGTCATCATCATTCTCTTTTTCTCGGCCGCGTGGAAAAAGCGACGGGCCTCTTGACGCTTTGACGAGAGCCGGAGGTTTTCCGGGAAAGAACCCCCCGTTGCGGGGGGGTTGGGGGATATGGGAAAAGGGATTAGGGGCTTAGGTCGCGTAAACGGGGCGGCCGTCCTTGACGACGAGCGTCCCCCTTTTGATGACGTGCGTGATCGGGTTGACGCCGGGATGATAAACGAGGTAACGGTAATCGGGAATATCGCATAGGATAAGGTCCATTTTTTTCCCGATCGTCAAGCTTCCGACCTCGTCCTGCATCCGGATCGCGAAAGCGCCGTTAGACGTCGTCGCGTTGAGGGCTTCCTCGATGCTCAAGCGGAGCGAAAAGACGCCGAGCTGAAGGATAAAGAGCATCGATTCGGTCATCGAGGTCCCCGGATTGAAATCCGAAGCCAGGGCCACGATCGCGCCCGCCTCAACCAGCTTCCGCGCCGGCGCCTTCTTGTCCAGCATCAAAAAGAACGAAACGCCGGGGAGGAGTGTGGCGACGGTCTCGCTTTTGGCCAGCGCCTCGATGCCCGAGTCCGTGACCGCGATCAGGTGGTCGGCCGAGGCGGCGCCGATCCTTGCGGCCAGCTCCGTGGCGCCGAGCGGGGTGAATTCGTCGGAGTGGACCTTGATCTGAAAGCCGGCCGACGTTCCCGCCTCCGTCAGCCTTTTCGTCTCGTCTAGAGAAAACACGCCTTTTTCGCAAAACACATCGAAAAATCTGGCGAGGCCCCGCCGGCGGATCTCGGGAATGATCTTCTGGAGAAGAAGATCGATATAGCCCTCTTTCCGCGTCTGGAATTCGTCGGGGACTTCGTGGGCTCCCATGAAGGTCGGGACGATATCGATGGGATGCCTTTCATCCGCCTCGCGGAGCGCCTCGAGCTGCTTGATCTCGTCCTCCACGTTGAGACCGTAGCCGCTTTTCGCTTCGGCCGTCGTCGTCCCGTGAAGGAGCATTTGGTCCAGGCGTTTGAGACAGGCGTCGCGCAGGTCGTCTTTCGATATCCGGCGGGTGGCCCTGACGGTCGAGCGGATCCCCATGCCTTTCTCGGCGAGTTGCTGATAGGTCCAACCGTTGAGCCTGAGCGAGAATTCTTCGGCGCGGTCCCCGGCGAAGGGGAGATGGGTGTGCGAGTCGACGAAGCCGGGGAGCCCGACAAATCCGCGGCCGTCGATCCAGAGGCCGCCGCATTCGAATTCCACGTCGCGGCGGAAATCGCGTTCGTCGCCGACGAAGACGATGCGTCCTTCATGCGCGGCGATCCAGCCGTTTTCGACGAGGCCGACGTCTCTGAGCGCGTCCTTCCTTTTAGGGATGCTTCCCGCGCAGGTCAAAAGCTGGCGGCAGCCGGCGACGACGCAATCCGCTTTTTTCATCATGAAGGATATTTTCGGATCTGGGAGTGATTCTTGCGGATATAGGAGGGCGATTCGAAGGAATCCCACTCTTTATCCCATGACGGCTGGGTCCACGAAGGCGCGGGCTCGCGCCGTTCGGTGCCGGCCGGCTCGAACGGGAAAGGCGGCGTTTCGGAGTAGCCTGGAACGGGGAATGGAGGAGGCGTCTTCTTGTGGATCTGCCGGGCCTGGACGGGTTTGGCGGAAACGTTCGCGTGGCGTTCGAAACCCCGCTCGAAGCCGGTGGCGATGACGGTGACCTTGACCATGTCCTTCATGCCCGCGTCGATGACCGTTCCGAAGATGATGTTCGCGTCGGGATGAGCCAGCTTATGGATGAGCTGCGAAGCCTTGTGGACTTCATGGAGCGTGAGGTCCTTGCCGCCGGTGATATTGATGAGGACGCCTTTGGCGCCTTCGATCGACGTGTCGATGAGGAGCGGGCTGCAGATGGCCTTGTTCGCCGCTTCGGCCGCCCGGTTCTCGCCCGAGGCAATGCCCGTGCCCATGAAGGCCATGCCCATCCCTTTCATGATGGACTTGACGTCGGCGAAGTCGAGGTTGATCAGACCGGGTTTCGTGATCAGATCGGAGACGCCCTGGACGGCCTGGCGGAGAACGTCGTCGGCCATTTTGAATGCGTCTTCGATCGAGGTCTCTATATTGACCGTCTGGAGCAGGCGCTCGTTGGGGATGGCGATGACGGTGTCCACGGCCGACTTCAGTTCGTTCAAACCTTCTTCGGCCTGTCGTCCCCGGACTTTCCCCTCGAATTCGAAGGGAAGCGTGCAAATGGCAATGCAGAGAACGTCGAGTTCCGCGGCCAGGTTGGCGATGATGGGCGTCGCGCCCGTCCCCGTCCCGCCGCCCAATCCCGCGGTCAGGAAGACCATATCCGAGCCTTCGAGAAGGCCGAGAAGCTTTTCCGTATCTTCGAGGGCGGCCTGTTTGCCCTTCTCAGGCTGCCCGCCCGATCCCAGTCCCCTGGTCAGTTGGTTCCCGATCTGGATCTTGTTGGGAGCTTTGCTGTTGTTCAACGCCTGCAGGTCGGTGTTGACGGCGATGAAATCGACGCCCTCGATCCCGGACTCGATCATCCGGTTCAGAGCGTTGCCGCCGCCCCCGCCGATGCCGACCACCCTGATCTTGGCGCTGTAGGTCTCTTCGACGAGATGAAACTTCAATTTGCTCGCTGGATCATGGCCCATAATCCCTCCTATTCTTCCCTGAAAATATCCCTGATTTTAGCGAATAATCCTTTTTTTCTGTCCTTCGTCATTCCCTTTTCCTTCATGAGGGTGTGACCGTAGAGAAGCAGCCCCACGGCCGTGGAATAATCGGGAGTGCTCACCCGATCCACCAGCCCGCCGACGCCCGTCGGATCCCCGCGGCGGACGGGCAGGTCGAAGATTTCCTCGGCGACCTCTTCGAGGCCGTCGAGGAGGGCCGTTCCGCCGGTCAAGACGATTCCGGAGTTCAAGGACTTTTCGTAGCCCATCCGCTTGATATCGTTGTCGACCAGGCGAAAAATTTCTTCGGCGCGGGGCTCGATGATGTCGGCGAGGAGCTGTCGCGATAAGACGCGCGGTTTCCGGCCCTTGCCGACCGACGGCACTTCGACCGTTTCCTGCTCGTCCCCTCTGGGGCCGACGGCGCATCCGAACTTCTTCTTGATCTTTTCCGCTTCGGGGATGGGCGTCCGCAGCCCGACGGCGATGTCGTTGGTGAAATTGTCGCCGCCCAGCGGGATGATCGCCGTGTACCACAGGCTTCCCCGCTCGAAGATGGCGACCTCGGTCGTCCCGGCGCCGATGTCGATGAGTCCCACGCCCAATTCCTTTTCATCGTGGGTCAGGACGGCGGCGCTCGTCGCGATCTGGTTGAGGACGATTTGCTCGATGTTGATGCCGGCCCGCTCGACGCAGGTCCGGAGGTTCTGGACGAGCGTGATGGCGCCGGTGACGATGTGGACGTTGACTTCGAGTTTGATGCCGTTCATCCCGAGAGGGTCCCTGATCCCGTCCTGTTCGTCCACCACGAATTCCTGGGGAATGATATGGATGATTTCCCGGTCGGGCGGGATCGAGACGGCCTTGGACTGCTCGATGACGCGGCGGATGTCGTCGCGCCCGATCTCGCGGTTCTTGCCGGAAACCGCGATCACGCCCCGGCTGTTGAAGCTCTTGATGTGGGCGCCGGATATGCCGATGAGGGCCGAGTTGATGGCCACTCCGGCCATGAGTTCGGCTTCTTCCTGGGCTTTTTTGATGGCGGCCGAGGTGATGTCGAGGTTGACCACGACGCCCTTGCGCAGTCCCTTCGAATCGGCCGTGCCGATCCCGATGACCTCCACCTTGCGCTCTTCGGTAATCTCGCCGATGATGGCCGTCACTTTTTTTGTGCCGATATCGATGCCGACGACGTAACCGTTTTTTGGCATTATCGTCTCTCCTTGTCCGGTTGGGTGATCCCCTGCCCGCGCTTGATCGATCCGGCCGGAACGAAATAGATCCTGTCCGTTATGCGAAGGTCCGCGAATTCCGGCGGACCGGACTCATTCGCCAGCCGGGCCCTGTTCTCCCGGTAAAAGGCGATCTTCCGGGCGAACAGGCCGTCGCCGAGCTTGAGCCGCGTCGGATCCGAGCGGAATTTCAAGATGACGTCGTTCGGATCGGACAGGTCGAGGATCTCTACGTCGGCTTTTTCGGCGGCGGAAAGGTCCGCCAGGCAGCTCCACGCCAGGTCGAGCTTGTCCCGGCGGTCTTCGCGGAAACCGCCCGTATCGAAAAGCACGGGGAGGCCCGGGTAATCTTCGCGGACGGCTCTTCCGAGTTCCACCCGCTCCCCGTCGATCGGGACCAGGCCGTCCCCCTGGAGAAGAGCGACCGGCACCCGGGGGGTGACCTCGATCTTTACGGACCCCGGAAAGACCTTGCGCAGGCGCGTTTCCTTGACCCAGGGATAAGATTCGATCCGGCTTCTGATCCGCGAGAGATCGAGGAGAAGGATGTTGCCCCAGCGGACGTTTCCGACCATCCGGGCGACTTCGGATTTGACCGCAGCGTCGGCGCAGAAGACCTGGACATCCTTGACGTCCAGGTTATTCCAGGAAATGACGAAGAGAAAAATCTCATATACGGCGAAGAACGAAAGCGCCGCGAGGCCGACCGTGAGCAAGATCTGCCGGAGCCTGGCGGGCATTCTCCGGGGATCCTTTTTCAGGCGGGCTTTTCCCTCCCCTCGCTGGAAATGCAAGGCGTGAGGAGAGGCGATGGCGGATCGGTTCACCGTTTTCCTTCCAAGGTTTCAATAAAGTCCGGTATGGCCTTGTAAATGTTGCCGGCGCCCAGAAATAGGACGATATCACCGGCGCGGACGACTTTTTTGAGAAGTCCGGCGATCTTTTTCATGTCCGGCTCGAAATGCGCGTCTTTATGGCCGAATCGTTTCACTTCCTCGAAGAGCACCGCCCCCGAAACGTTGGCGATCGGCTCTTCGCCGGCGGGATAGATCTCGGTAAGGATCAAGACGTCCGCCTGGTTGAAGGACGTGGCGAACTCGGTCATCAAATACGAGAGCCGAGTGTAGCGGTGAGGCTGGAAAACGGCCACGACCCGGCGCGGCCAGCCGCGTTTCGCCGCGTCGAGCGTCGCCCTGATCTCCGTGGGATGGTGGGCGTAATCCTCGATGATCATCACCTTCCGCGTTTCTTTTTTGAGCTCGAAGCGGCGTCCCGTTCCCGAGTAGCTTTCGAGCGCTTCTAGGATGAGCGCGGGAGGGATATCCAGGTCCAGGCCCACGGCCGTCGAGGCCATCGCGTTGAGAACACCGTGCTTGCCCGGAACGTTCAGCTTCAACCGTCCAAGCTTGCGGCCTTTGTGGAAGATCGTGGACGTGCTGGTGAATCCATCGAATCGCATGTCCCGGGCGAAGATGTCGGACTGGGCCGAGAACCCGTAGGTGATGACGCGGCGCTCGAGTTGGGGGATGATGCTCTGCAGGTTGGGGTCGTCGAGGCAGAGGATGATCGGGCAGTAGAAAGGCACCTTATTGGCGAAATGGACGAAAGTCTTTTTGATCTCTTCGACGTTCCGATAATGGTCGAGATGTTCCTCGTCGATGTTGGTGAGCACGGCGATGAACGGAGAGAGATAGAGGAAGGAACGGTCGCTCTCGTCGGCCTCGGCGACGAAGAACTCGCCCTCGCCCAGCTTGGCGTGAGCGCCGATCGTGTTCAACCGTCCGCCGACGATGATCGTCGGATCGAAGCCGGCCCGGTCCAGGATCGTGGCGATCATGGACGTCGTCGTCGTCTTGCCGTGGGAACCGGCAACGGCGATGCCGTATTTCATGCGCATGAGTTCGGCCAGCATTTCGGCGCGCGGGATGACGGGAATTTTCCGCAGCCGGGCCTCCCGGACTTCGACGTTGTCCTCTTTGATGGCCGAGGAGATGACGACGACGTCCGCCCCTTTGATGTTCTCGGCCTTATGGCCGATCGAGACGCTGGCCTTGAGCTTCTTGACCAGCCGCCGCGTGGCGTCGTTGGCCTGGATATCCGAACCCGTGACTTTGTAGCCGAGGTTGATGAGCACTTCCGCGATGCCGTTCATGCCGGTCCCGCCGATGCCGATCATGTGGATGTGTTTCAGTTTTCGGTATGAGGTCTTGACCATGAGTTTCTCCTAGCGGCGGGCCTCCATCAGTTCGAAGCACAGACCGGCGATCGCGTCGGCGGCCCCGTCTTTTTTCAAGGAGGCCAGGTTTTTTTCCATGACCGAGATGCCGTCTTTATGTTCGAGGAAATGGACGATCTTTTCGGCCAGAAGCCCGGGCGTCCATTCGCTTTCCAGAATGACCACGGCCCCCCCGGCTTTCTCCAGCGCCCGAGCGTTGGCGGCCTGGTGATCATCGGCCGCCTTGGCGAAGGGGATGAGGATCGAGGCTCTCCCGGAGGCGATGAGCTCGGAGCAAGTCGTCGCCCCGGCGCGGCCGATGACGAGGTCCGCGGCCCGGAAACGGTCGGGCATGTCAAAAAAGAAAGGCGCGACGATCGCCCCGGAAAAGCCGTTTTGATCGTAGGCTTTTTTCACCCAACCCCAATCGATCTTGCCGGTCTGGTGATGGATCGTCAGGAAGTCCCTGGCCTTGATGAGGAGAGGCAGCGTCGCCGCGACCGCCCGATTGAGAAAACGCGAGCCCTGGCTCCCTCCGAAAATGAGAAGCGTCAGCCGATCCGTCCGCTCTTTGGGCGGAAGGACATAGAATTCCCGGCGAACCGGGTTGCCGAGGAATACGCCCTTGCCCTTCAAATAGGGCAGGGCGGCCTCGAAGGCGGCCACGGCCTTTTTGACCCAGGGGAGGAGGAGCCGGTTGGTGAATCCGGGCCGCACGTTCTGTTCGAGAATCACGGTCGGAATCCCCAGCCACGCGGCCAGCAGCACGAGCGGGCCGGAACTGTAACCGCCGACCCCGACGACGAGGTCCGGTTTGATGCGGGCCAGGAGCCGGAGGGACTTGATGAACGCGCCCGGCAGGAGGCCGAGGGCTTTCAGGCTCCGCCAACCCCTGCCCTTCAAGCCTTCGATGGGCATGGGGATAAAGGCGACCTCATGATGGGCCATGATCTTTTGTTCGGACTCGCGTCGGCTCCCGACGAACGTCAACCGAAGGTCGCGATCCTTTTCCCGGAGCTTTTGTCCCAGCACGAGCGCGGGATAAAGGTGCCCGCCCGTACCGCCTCCTCCGATGATCACGCGTTTTTCTCTCATGTGGGACCCCGGTTGATGGTCTTTCTCTGGGAGATATGGAGAAGAATGCCGACGGCGAAGATGGTCGTCAGGAGCGACGACCGGCCGAAGCTGAGCAGGGGAAGGGGAACCCCCTTGGCCGGGCTCAACCCCAGGACGACGGTGATATTGAGAAGGGCCTGGGCGGCGATGAGGATCGTCAATCCGGCGGCCGCGAGCTGGCTGACGGCGTTCGCCGCTTTCATCGAGATGGCGATGCCCCGCCAGACGAAAATGACGAAGAGAAGAAGGGTGGCCAGCGTCCCGATCAGTCCCATCTCTTCGCCGATGACGGCGAATATGAAATCCGTGTGCGGACAGGGCAGAAACATCTTCTGGACGCTCTCTCCGATACTGACGCCCAGGAGGCCCCCCGCTCCGAGGGCGAGCTTGGATTGAGTGACCTGAAAATTGAGAGTCTGAAGGTCCTTGCCCGGCGAGAAAAAGGCGAGGAACCGGTCGAGGCGGTAGCCCGCCGAAATGACGTAGTAGGCGAAAACGGGCAAGGAGAAAAGCCCCAGAACGGCGAAATATCTCAGGCGAACGCCGCCGATGAAGAAGAGGGCCGCGCATATGGAGAAGGTCAGCGCCGCCGTTCCGAAATCCGGTTCTTTGAGGATCAATAGGGTGAAAAGAAAGACCACGCCCAGGGGGACGAGAAGGACCCTAGGCTCTTGGATCTTCTCCTTGCGCCGGTCGAGATACCAAGCCAGGAACAGGACCAGGCTGATCTTGGCCAGCTCCGAGGGTTGGAACCGAAAGCCGAAGAAGACCAGCCATCGGTTGGTCTTGGCAACGGACGGCATCATGAAGCAGAGCAAGAGAAGGCCGAAGGCGACCAGCAGGAGCCCGAAAATGAAAGCCGCCTGCTGGTACATGGGCCTTTCGACCGAGAGCATGAACAGGATGAAAAACAGTCCGGCGGCGGCCCCGATCAACTGATGGAAGAAATAATAGAACGGCTGCTGATATTTTTCGGCCGCCGATACGCCCGAGGCGCTGAAAACCATGACCAGGCCCAGCGTGATCAGGACGAGGGTCGTGAAGAACAGCACCTTGTCGAATCCGTAGGACCTGAAGATCTCCATGGCTCAGGCTTTCCCCATTTTTATTTTCTTCGCCAGTTTTCTGACGTCGCTCTTGAACGTCCGGCCGCGCTCCTCGAAGTTATTGAACATGTCCCAACTCGTGCAGGCGGGAGCGAGGAGGACGATGTCGCCCCGCGCCGCGGCCGCGAACGCGCGCGGCACGACCTCGTGGAATGAGCCGGCGTCTTCCATCGGGACGACCCCGGTCAGGGCTTTCCGGATCTTTTCCTTGGCCGCCCCGACGAGGACGGCCTTCTTGACCCGGGCTTTCAACGACCGGCCGAGCTTCGTGAAATCCGACCCCTTATCCTTGCCCCCGAGGATGAGGACGATCGGCCGGTCGAAGCTGGCGATCGCCTTGAGCGTCGCGTCCACGGTCGTGGCTTTCGAGTCGTTGACGAAGGCGACGCCGCGCACCGTGAGAACGCGTTCCAGACGATGCTCGAGACCCTGGAACGTCCTGATGGATTTGCGCATGGCGGCCGGGGCGACCCCGAACTGAAAAGCGGCCGCGGAGGCGGCCAGGACGTTTTCCAGGTTGTGGAGGCCGGGCAGCCGGACTTCCGAGACGGGCATGACCGGAGTCTCGGCCGCGTCCCGCAAAACGATCCGGCCGCCGCGAACAAAGCAGCCGCGCCGCAAAATCCGCTTCCGGGTGAAACCGAACACGTCCGATCCGGCCGCCTCGGCCAGGCCCCAGACCAGGGCATCGTCGCGGTTCAAGATGGCCTTATCGCCTCGGCCTTGCGCGGTGACGAGCTTTTTCTTCGCGGCGAAATAATCTTCGAGCGTGCCGTGCCAGTCCAGGTGGTTCTGCGAGACGTTGAGAACGAGCGCCACGTGGGCGCGAAAAGCGTCGATATATTCGAGTTGAAAGCTCGAGATTTCCGTGACATAAATATGGTCGTCCCGGCTTTTATCCACGAATGAAATGAGCGGCGTCCCGATGTTTCCGGCGAGATAGGCTTGGCTTCGCGCCTCCTTGAGGATCTTGTGAAGGAGGGTCGTGGTCGTCGATTTGCCGTTCGTGCCGGTGATGCCGGCGATCGTGCCTTTTAAAAAACGATAAGCGATCTCGATCTCGGAAAGGATGGGAATCCCCCTCTCCCGAGCCGCTTGGAATTCGGGGAGAGGCGGCACGCCGGGGCTGGGAACGATGACGTCGGCTTCGAGGAACGAGGCCAATTGATGCCCGCCGGCCTCGACGACCGCCCCGCGTTCCGCCCATTTCCGGGTCCGGTCGCCGAGCTCGCCCGCCGTTTTCTTTTCGCTGATCTTCACCCGGGCGCCGCGCCGCAGCAGGAAGTCTGCCGTGGCTTCGCCCGTCTTTCCCAGGCCGACGACGAGGATTTTTTTGCCGCTCAATTCCATGGTCATCTCAACTTCACCGTGGCCAGGCTGAACAGAGCGAAAATGATGCCCAGGATCCAGAACCTAATCACGACTTTTTCTTCGGGCCAGCCCAAAAGTTCGAAATGATGATGGAGAGGAGCCATCTTGAAGATCCTCTTGCCGCCGCTCAGCTTGAAGTAGCCGACTTGAAGCACGACGGAGAGCAGCTCCATAATGAAAACTCCGGCCACGGCGAAAAGAAGGAGTTCCTGCTTGATGAGGATGGCCAGGGCCGCCAGCGTCCCGCCGAGCGACAGCGCTCCGACATCGCCCATGAAGATCTGGGCCGGGTGCGAGTTGAACCAAAGGAATCCGAGACAGGCGCCAGTCAGGGCGCCGGCGAACACGGTCAGCTCCGCGGCTTGGGGAACCTGAGCGATTCCCAGGTAGCCGGAAAATATCTTATGGCCGGCGATATACGTCAGCGCCGTCAAAGCTGTGGCGCTGATCAACGTCAATCCGATGGCCAGCCCGTCCAATCCGTCGGCCAGGTTGACCGCGTTCGAGGAGCCGACCAGAATGAAAACGATCCAGGGGAGATAGAGCCAGCCGAGATAAGGGATCCAGTTCTTGAAGAACGGAAGATAGAGCTTGAGATCGAATCCTTTCCTGGGTCCGAGGGCGTATCCGAGATAGAGGACGATCAGGGCGAAGGCGATCGCCAGGATGAATTGAAGGACGAACTTGTTCCGGGCGATGAGGCCGAGGGATCTTCTTTTTTTGATCTTGAGGTAGTCGTCCAGGAAGCCGATCAGCCCGAAGAAGAACATCGTGCCCATGCCGAGCCAGACGTAGCTGTTGCTCAGGTTGCCCCACAGGAGCGTCGGAATCAGCGTCGTGCCGATGATCAGGAGGCCGCCCATGGACGGCGTTCCTTTTTTCGTTAAATGGGACTGCGGCCCTTCGAGCCGGATTTCCTGGCCGATTTGGTTTTTTTTCAGGATCTTGATGAGCGTCGGGCCGAGAAGAAAGGTCAAAATGAGCGCGGTGATACCAGAGAGCGCGGTCCTGATCGTGATGTAGCCGAAGACATTGAAAAAAGTCACGAATTTTTTCAGCGGCACGAGCAACAAATAGAGCACGTCATGTCTCCTTGAAAACGTCTCTCAATCTCTCGACGATCATCTCGGTCTCGATCCCCCGGGATCCTTTGACCAGGACGAGATCGTCATCCCGGAGGAGGGAGGGGATGCCTTCCGCCGCTTCTGAGCTGCTCGCGAAGGAGAAGATCCTTCCCTGTCCCATCCCCGCGTCGCGCGCGCCTTCCGCCGTATAGCGGCCCAGCGGCCCGACCGTGATGAGAAGATCCCAACCTGTTTTGGCGGCCCATCCGCCGGCTTCTTCGTGGAATAGGGCGGCGGAGTCGCCCAGTTCGAGCATATCGCCGAGCACCGCGACGCGCCTTCGGGCCGGAAGCGCGGCGAAACTGCGCAACGCGGCCTCGAGGGCCCGGGGGTTCGAATTATAGGAGTCGTCGATGACGACGATGCTTTTGGTGAGGCGAAGAAGGATGCCTCTGTGGGCATAGGGCCTGAGTCCCTGGATCGCTTCCTCGAGCTTGTCGACGGGAAGGGAGAGAACGCGCGCGACGCCCAGGGCGGCTAAAAGGTTGTAGATATAGGTTTCCGAAAAAAAGGGAAAACGGATCCGGCGTTTTTCCTTGCCGGAGATCACGTCGAACTTGAATCCGTCGTATCCCATTCTCTGGACGTTTTCGGCTCGAATATCGCAACCCTGGGACAGGCCGAAATACAGCTTCCGGCCTTTCCACTCCTGGGCGATCTGCTCGACAAACGGGTCATCTCCGTTCAAGACGGCGATACCGTCCTCTTTCATTCCGTCCAGAATTTCCTTTTTCGCCGCCGCGATGGCCTCCATGGTCTTGAGAAATTCCAAATGGACGGGGTTGATGTTGGTGATCACGGCCACATCCGGGGGGGCGATGGCCGTGAGCGTCCGGATCTCGCCGGAAGCGCTCATGCCCATCTCGAGGACGGCGGCGTCGTGCCGCGGCTCGATCCGGAGCAGGGTCAGGGCCAAGCCCAGATGATTGTTGAAATTGCCCTCGGACTTGAGCACCTGAAATTTCGTCGAAAGCAGCGCGGCCGTGAATTCCTTGGTCGTCGTCTTGCCGACGCTTCCCGTGACGCCGACGATTTTGATGTTCCGTCCGGCGAGGGCGTCCTTGGCCAGCGCCTGGAGAGCCGCCGTCGTATCCGGCACGAGAAGAAGGGCGAAATCCTTGCCGGGCGACGGGACGGGACGCGAGATCACGGCCCCGGCCGCGCCCCGTTCGGCCGCGGCCGCGACGTAATCGTGACCGTCGCGCCGGGCGACCATGGCGAAGAAAAGCTCGCCCTGTTTCGTCCCGCGCGAATCGATATTGAACGTGCGGAATACCGATGTCGGCGATCCCTGGAGGATCGTTCCTCCCGTCGTTTCCGCGATCCGGTCCAATCTCAATTCCGCCATGCTTAGGCCGTTCCCATTTTCGCGAGGATTTCCCGGATCACGTCGCCGTCGTTGAACGGAATGACCCGGTCTTTGATGACCTGCGTGCTTTCATGACCCTTGCCGGCGAATAGGACATAATCTCCCTTTTTGGCGAAGGCGAGGGCCTTGGCGATCGCTTCTTGGCGATCGATCTCGAGGCTGTATTTTTTCGAGCCCGTTTTGAGGACGCCTTTTTCGATCTCCCGAATGATGTCCATGGGATCTTCGGAGCGGGGATTGTCCGAGGTAATAAAGGTCCAGTCGGCGAACAGGCCGGCGATCTCGCCCATGCGTTCCCGTTTGAACTTGTCCCGGTCGCCGCCGGCGCCGAAGACCAGGAGGATGCGGCTGGGCTTGAGCTCTTTCACGGTCTCGAGAAGACTCCGCAGCGCGCTGTCGGTGTGGGCGTAATCGACGTAGATATTCAAACCGAAATCGTTCTCGATTTTTTCGAACCGTCCCGGCACCTGCTTCAATGCGGCGATGCCGTCCCGGATGACCTGAGGGGACACGTTCAGGGCCAGGGCCACGGAAAAAGCCGCAAGGATGTTGTAGAGATTGTGCTTGCCCGAGAGAGACGAAGTGATGGTCGCCTGTCCGCCCGGATACTTGACCAGGGCTTCGAGGCCGGGGCCGTTCAGCTTGAATTTCTCGCTCCGGACGAGCGCCGCCGGCTCTAACCCGAAGGTGATGGTGTTCATCGGCAGCTCGGCGATCAGCCGTTTTCCCCAGGGATCGTCCTCGTTGACGACCGCGGTTCGCTTTTTGGAATTTTGCATGAACAGCTTTTTCTTAGCGGCGAAATACTCATCCATGGTGTGATGGTAGTCCAAGTGCTCGCCGCTGAGGTTGGTGAAAACGGCCACGTCGAAACTGATGCCCGAGACACGCTTCAGATCGAGCGAGTGCGAGGAGACTTCCATCAAACAGTGCGTTACGCCAGTGTCGAACATGGTCTTGAGCATGTTCTGGAGATCGGGGGCTTCCGGCGTCGTCCGCTGGGCCTTGAGCTCAAAGTCCGGCCCCCGGTAGTTGATCGTCCCGATGACGCCCGGACGATATCCCGCGATTTTCAGGATGGATTCCAGGATGAACGTGATGGTCGTCTTCCCTTTGGTCCCGGTGATGCCGACGAGTTTCATTTTGTAAGAGGGATTGTCGTAAAAGTTCGCCGAGCATAAAGCCAAAGCCTCGCGGGGATCGAAGACCTGGATCCAGCTCACATCCAAACCGGAGGGTTTCGGTTTGTCCGAGAGGACCGCCGCGGCGCCGTTCTTGAGGGCCTCGGGGACGAAGTCGAACCCGTCCCTTTTTTCGCCTTTCAGCGCGGCGAACAGGAAATTCGGTTTCACGGCCTTCGAGGAATAGGTGATGCCCTGGATGTCGACCGTCTCGTCGCCCAGGCCGGCGAGGACCGTGACGTCTTTGAATAGGTCTTTCAAGGTCATCGTTCGCCGTCTCCCCCGCGGTTGGCCGCGATGATGGTCCGGACGGGCCCGGATTGAGGAAAAACGTTCAGATAGAGCAGGACGCGCTGCGCGATCTCGCGGAACACGGGGGCCGCGACCTGGCCGCCGTAATATTCGTCCGTCTTCGGCTCGTCCAGGACCACGATAATGGACAGGATCGGATTTTCGACGGGGACAAATCCCGCGAACGAAGCGATGTGCTTCGACGTCGAAAAGGCCTGGATCTCCGGGTCGTATTTTTGGGTCGTTCCCGTCTTCCCGGCCACGGTATAGCCTTTGGCCTGGGCTTCCTTGCCGGTCCCTTCGAGGACGGCTTTTTCCAGAATGGATACGACCTGCCCGGCCGTGTTCCCGGAAATGACCTGCTCGGACTCGGGGCCTCTCTTTTTGGCCGGCTCCGGAGAGCCCAGGACGCCCTTGATGAGCCGCGGAGGAACATAGCTCCCCCGGGTGGCGATGACGTTCATCGCCTGAAGGACTTGGAGCGCCGTCACCGAGATCTCATATCCGATGGATACGGAATCCAGCGATCGGCGCGTCCATTCCTTGAGCGGATGGACTTTGCCGGCGGCCTCGGCGGGCAGCTCGATGCCGGTTTTGGAGCCGAAGCGGAAGAGCTTGATGGTTTGGTAGAGGAATTCCTGTCCGACGCGCCGGCCGATCTGAACGGTCCCGACGTTGGACGAATTGCTGAAAACGTCGGGAAAAGCGAGAACGCCGAAATTCTTGTGGTCGCGGATGGGCGTGCCGGCGGTCTCGATCGCGCCTTTGCGGCAATCGAAGGTATCGGTCATGGCCGCCCGATGGTTTTCGAGCGCTGCTGAAGCTGTCACGATCTTGAACATGGAGCCGGGATCGAAGAGATGACGGATGGCCCGATTGATTTCGGCCTCCGCCGATTCCGGAGGATAGTTGTTCGGGTCGAACGTCGGACGGCTGGCCATGGCCAGGATCTCGCCCGACCCGGGGTTGGCGACGATCACCGTCCCCCAATTGGCGTCGTGCTCGCGAACGGCCTTGTCGAGGGCTTGTTCGGCGATATACTGGATGGTTTTGTCGAGGGTGAGAACGATATCGCCGCCTTCCTGGGATTCCTCGAGCGTTTCGAAGTGGTACTCTCTCCGGCGCGAATCCCGGAGGATGATCTGCCGGCCTTTTTTCCCGCTGAGGACGTAATCATAGAGGTACTCCAGGCCGCTTTGACCTTTGTGTTCGGCCCCGACGCCGCCCAGGACATGGGCGGCCAGGGAACCCTGCGGATAGAAGCGACTCGTTTCTTCCCGGGTATAAATTCCGTTCAGTTTGAGGCTCATGACCTTCTCGGCCGCCTCGACTTCGAGTTTTTTCTTGACCGGGATGTGATTCGATCCGTTTTGAAGGGCGGTTTTGACCCTTTCGATATCCTTGGGGCCGAGCTCGAGGAGAGATTCGAGGGCAAGGACCGGCTTCATCTGGAGTTCCAAAGGCTCGCCGGGCGATGGCGCGTAATAGACGGTCTGAGTGGGAACGCTTTGAGCCAGGATTTCGCCTTTCCTATCGAAGATCGTGCCGCGTCTCGGGTAGATGTCGATCTCGCCCTGGTTCTGGGCGATGACCTGGGCGCTCAAACGAGCATGATTCAAGACCTGGAGCTGGAAGAGGCGAAGGAAGATCCCGCAGGCCCAAACGGCAAAGACGAGGACGAGGATCCTGGTCCTTTTCCGGACCTTTTTCTGGAAATGCATATTGGCGATGTTCATGTCGTCAGCCGTGGATTAGTGATCCGCATAGATGATCTGGTCTTCGCGAACATCGGCCAGCTTCAGCTCTTCTCTGGCTTTTTTTTCGATACGCGAAAGGGCGCGGAGCGCGGACTTTTTCGTCTCTAATTTCTTGATGTCCTCCTGGAGGGTCTTCACCTGGCTCTCGCCGCGGCTGATGTCATATCCGAGCTGGACGTTTTCTGTGATGTGCCAGAGGTAGAACGTCAGGGTCAGGATCGTCATGAGGCTGGCCAGGACCCCGAAAGCGATCTCTTTTCTATTGAATTTTTTTCGGACCATAGGATTTCTTTTCGGCCGCCCGCAATTTGGCCGAGCGCGCCCGGGGGTTGCGGGCGATCTCCTCCTCCGTCGCCGCGACGGGCTTTTTCATCAGGATATCGATGAGGCTGTCCCCGTTTTCCGGGTGCGCCAGGCGGGCCAAAGTGTGTTTGACGATGCGGTCCTCGAGGGAGTGGAACGAGATGACCGCGAGCCGCCCCCCGGGAGGAAGAAGTCGGACGGCCCGTTCCAGGAATTCGCCGAGCCTATCGAGTTCCTGATTGATTTCGATCCGCAGGGCTTGAAAGACCTTGGCCGCGGGGTGGACTTTTCCTTTCTGGGGGATCCAATGGCAGACCTCTTCGACGATCGCCCGCAATTGGGTCGTGCTCTCGATCTTCTGCGTCCGCCGGATCGTAGCGATCTTCCGGGCGAGCTTATTGGCCTGTTTGAGCTCGCCGAACTCCCGGAAGATCTTGGCCAGCTTGGATTCGGAGTATTTGTCGAGGATCTTGGCTGCCGTCATTTTGTTCCGGAAATCCATTCTCATGTCCAGCGGCCCTTCCAGGGTATGGCTGAATCCCCGGCCGGGGGCGTCGAGCTGAAAGGACGACATTCCGAGGTCGAGCAAAATTCCCCGGATCGTCGAAAAGTCGATGTCGAGATCAGGGAGATACCGGAAATCGGCGTGATAAAGATCGACGCGATCGGCATAAGGGCGAAGATATTCCCGGGCCTTGAGGATCGAAGTTTCGTCGAGATCCAGGCCGATGAGCCGGGCTCGCGGATTCCTCTTGAGAATTTCGGTCGCGTGGCCCGCCATCCCGAGCGTGCCGTCGATATAGGTGCCCTCTCTCCGGATGTCCAGGTAGGAGAGGGCCTCTTCGAGCAACACGGGGATGTGTTCTCTTTCGCTCATTCCGGCTTCCTGTTCGATATGAGCTTGGCATAATTCTTGAAGTCCTCGTAGGTGAGCGGTTTTTTGGCCATTTTCTCGGCGAGGCGGCCGCAGTCCCAGATTTCGAGGTAATTATTGGCCCCGATGACTTGGACTTCGTTTTGGAGGCCGGCTTTTTCGCGGAGCGCCTGGTTGATGAGGATGCGGCCTTTCGAATCGATCTCACCGTGATTGCCCGATAGATTGGCTTTTCGATTGAATTCCTGAACGTCGGGATCGGGGTAGCGAGTTCCGTTTTCGGGAGTCTTCATCATGTTTTCCCAGACGGGCAAGGGAAAGATTTGGACGAAGTCGTCCTCCAGCGAGGTTATGAAAAGCCCTTTTCCGGACTGCTCCTCAATAGCGGCCCGGAACTTTTCGGGAATCTTGATTCTCCCGCCGTTGTCGAGCTTTGCTTTGTAACTTCCTATCAATAAACTTCCCATTTCGTCCCTTTTTATCCCATTTTGCTTAAAATATAATGGAAAAAGGCAGGGAAGTCAAGCAAAAATAGCTGAAAAACGGAAATACTTTTCTATGTCGAGATCATGGGAAAATCATTGAAAGGAATCACTTTATGGGCGGAGATTCAGAGCTGACGGCTCTTCAGACGCGGATTTGAAGAAAAATTGGGATTTTCACTCGCGCTTTTCGATGAGGGATTTCGCCGTTTCATAGTCTTTTTCGGGGACATATATTCTGACCTCCCCCAGACCGTCGGCTGAGAACGGATAGAGCGTTTGAAGCATCAGACCCTTGAAAAAACAGGGGATACCTTCACTTTCGAGAAAATTTTTAATGACCTCGGCTTCGACCGGGCCCCAGACGCGGGTCAATTCCTTGAGGTCCATATTCAGGGATTCACTCTTGGGTTTTGCTTCTTCGTCGATCATGATGGTTCTCTCGGTTTCCGCGCGGTTTTTCCCGCCTCGATTTTTTTCTTTTTTTTAAGCCGGACATAATCGTCCAGGATCTTGTTGTGGTCGAAGGCCAAGGGAAAAGGGATGTCCTTGGGCTGGAAGATGCCTATGTCCCTGGCGTCGTCCTGCGCTTTCGGCGTTCCTTTCGCCGCGGCGACGAAAATCGTGGATATCGTGTGAAGGCGAGGGTCGCGGCCTGGATCGGAGTACGTATGAAGCTGATATTTGAGGTCGACTTTGAGTGATGTCTCCTCTTCGGCCTCGCGCGCGGCGGCCGATTCGAGAGTCTCGCCGTAATCCACGAAGCCTCCGGGGAGCGCCCAGCCGCGAGGAGGATTTTTCCTTTCGATGAGGATGATCCCCGGTTTTCCTCGTTTGTCCTTGATTTCGATGATGATATCCACGGTCGGAACGGGATTCCTGAAAGTCCGGGATGGTTTCTTTCGAGCCATGGGCATATCTATTCTAGCAAAAAAACGGGTCCTTTGACACAGCGAAAAACGGCGCGATCGATTCGGGGCGGATGGACACGAGTTCGGGCGGATCGCTCGCCGGTCGAATTTTTCAGCGCAGAAAGGCTTCGCGCAACATCAGCGGCGCGTCAAGCAAGCGATCGCAGATCTCCACGTCCTTCTTGAACGCCTCTTTGAATTCCGGACGGAGCGGCTCGACGGGCAGAAATTTCCAGGAGAGGGGGTTGATGAATGTCCCTCCTTGTTTGACCCTGTAATCCAGGTGAGGCCCGGTCGATTCGCCCGAATTGCCGACCGTCCCGATGACCTGTCCTCCCGACACTTTCTGGCCCGCCTTGACGAACATCCCGCTGAGGTGGAGATACATCGTTTCATAGCTGTTCCGGTGACGGAGATGGACCATGTTGCCGGCGGCGCCGTTCGAGCCGGCCGAGATGACGGTTCCGTCGGCGGTGGCGTGCACCGGCATTCCGACGGGAGCTCCGTAATCCACGCCTAAATGGGCCGTGTAGATCTTGAGGATCGGATGAAAGCGGTTGTAGCTGAACCGCGAGGTGATCGGAGCGCCGTAGGGAAGGGGGGAGCGGAGGAATTCCTTGCGGAGGGACTTTCCTTCCCGGTCAAAATAATCGGCTTTCTTGATTCCGGGTTTGGCCTGGTCCGGATATTCGAAGCGGAAAGCCTGGAATGTCTTTCCCCGGCAGACGAATTCCGCGGTCAGGATTTCTCCGTAACCGTAGAATTTTCCGTCGAGGTATTTTTTCTCATAGACCATCCGGAAGACGTCGCCGCGGCGGAGATCGGTGTAGAAGTCGATGTCCCAGGCGAAGAGGTCGGTCATGCGGATGGCCAGCGCTTCTTTTTCGCCTCTTTGAAGAAAGGCGTTGATCGGATTGTCCTCGATCATGCCGTCGATATAGAGGACGGCCGTGGCGAAAACGTAATCTTTCTTTTCGGCCTTGAAATCGGATCCGTCCCGCGTGACGACAAGGAAATATTTCTCGTCCAGGGGATACTCGATGGACCGGACGATAAGGTCGGCATCCATGGTCAGTCGCATCCGGCGGCCGGCGATGATCCTGTCCGGCCTGAAAACGGGTCGGATTTGTCGAATGAGCCGCTGGATCTCTTCGGCTGAAAAATGATAGCCGGCCAATATATCGGAGAGCGTTTGGCCCTTGCGAATGGTTTCCTCGTACACCGTCGGCGCCGGAGGCCCGGCTTCGGCGAGCGCCGGCGCCGGTTTTGGAGCCGGCGTTTCCGGCCGTTTTTTGCCGGTCATGAGAACGGCCGCAATGACCGCCAGGACGACGGCGGTCGCGGCCAGGATCGCGATTCTTCTTCTGATAAGAGTCATGGCATTCGACGATGTCAACGCGGCCGCGCCCGGATTCGTTTCAATCCGATGTCACGGCCGGCGGGAGGGACCTCCGGATTTCAGTTTCCGTTTGCGGTCGATCTCCCGGCGCACGGGTTTGTGGAGGACGAGGACATAATAAAAGGCCAGACCGCCGATGATGACCGCGAAGCGCAGGGTATTGCCCTGGACGAGGGCCGCGAGGGCATAAATGACCAGGCCGACGAGAGCCAGAAGATGGACGATGGCGAACAGCGTGTCGCCGAGCTTCGATCTTTTTGCGTTGTCGTGGGTCAAGGCCTGATGGGAACGCCTATTTGTTATCGGCGCGGCGGACGGACACGATCGTGATCGTCTGCCGCGGGGCGTTTTCGTAGCCCTTGATCGTTCCGGTCGGCGCGGCGGCTATGGCGTCCACGACCTCCATGCCTCTGAGGACTTTGCCGAAGACGGCATATTGAGTGTCCAGTCTGGGGTTGTCCGCGTGGTTGATGTAAAACTGGCAGGTCGCGCTGTCAAAGGCGCCGCCCCGGGCCATGGCGATCGTCCCGCGCAGGTTTTTGAGGCCGTTGGCCGCCTCGTTCTTGATCGGCGCTTTGGCTATTTTCTCCTTGAAATCCGCCGTGAGCCCCCCGCCCTGAATCATGAATCCCGGTATGACGCGATGGAAGATCGTCTCGTCATAGAATTGCGCGTCCACGTAGGCGAGGAAGTTTTTCGCGGAGATCGGGGCCTTGGCCTGATCCAGCTCGATCGTGATGTCCCCCTTGCTCGTCGTCAGGACGATGACGGGGTTCGTCGGGGCGGCGAAAAGGGCGAACCCGCAAACGGCGGTTGCCATCAGCACCGCCGGGATAATCGTGCGAAGCATCGGAGCCTCCTTTTTCAATCGCTCGCGGCTTGACGGAAAGAAGATAGCAGAATCCCGCGGGCAAATCAACCCATTCGACTCCCCGGGCTGAAGCCCGGGGTATGCTCAGGGTTAATACTGAGCGGCGCTTTTTACCCCGATTTAAAAATCGGGGTTTGGCGCCGTCGAACGTATCAAATCAGCGCATGGAAGAGGGCCGCCTTCACGGCTTCAAGGAGTTGACGGTCGAACGGTGCGGTGGTATAGATAAAATCAAGCAAGGATTTGCCTCTAGATAAAGGAGGGTCCCATGAAGAAAACGCGGTTTCTTTTCGTCGCGTCTTTCGTGTCGGCGGTTCTGCTCCTGACGAGTCCGACGCTTTCGGCCCAAGGGAATTTTGAGTTCAGCTTTCATTACGGCTCATGGGGGCTGAATCTTCTCAAAGGGGTGATCGATTCGGCCGCTTCCAGCGTCCTGAAGGACCAGATGGTCGACAGCATCAAAAACGAGCATCCGGACGTGATCGAGGATCGCGCCAATTCGTCCGCGAGTTTCGATTCCGGCGGGCACAATTTCGGATTTGAATTCCGCTGGTATCCCGCGGGCCAGGACGGTTCTTTCAGCCTTGGTCTCGCCGTCGAAAAGACATCCATGTGGGTCAGTATTAACGGCACGGCCGACTTGTCCGTCCATTACACGGACAACGGGATCGTCAAGTCCGCCGGTTTCAACGGACAGGGATCGGGCGAATTCAAAATTGCTCCTCTGTCGTTCCATTTCAGTTTCCGTTGGGATATCCTGCCGAGCGCCAGAATCCATCCCTTCATCACGTTCGGCCTGGGCATCTCTCCCGGAAGCTATCTGGACGATGGGACGTTGACGTATTCCGTCCAAGGCGACTTGCACAATCCCGACGGAACGACGGAACACGACACGGACTCCGGAACGAAGACGCTCAAAGACGTTCGCAAGGAAGCGGACGATAAGGCCCTGCAGGAAGGGAAGAGTTCGGATATCCCGTTCTGGTTCATCCCGTTCGTCCAACTCAACATCGGTCTCAAGGCCAAGATCACGGACAATATCCACGTCATTATCGACGGCGGGATCTTGGACGGTTTTATCCTCCGCGCCGGCATCGCCGTCCGCATTTAGAGGGCTCGGGGAAGAAGCTCGCTCCCTGGCGGAAATCTTAACGCCTGCATCGTTCGGTTTTTTCGGCGGCGAGTAGCTCGCACGAATTTCTCTTTCGATCAACAGGATTCTTGCTGTCATCTCGAGGATGTTCTCACCCGAGGAATTACGCTCGGGTGTTCTCGCCGGCCGCAAAACGCGGCTTCCCGAAAAAACCGAAACACAGCGGCGAGATTTCCTTATGGTCGCTTCGCCTTCTTCCCCTTCGCCCAGCTGATCAATAATTCTCATATTTTTACGACTTGCTTTCGCCTCACGCTTATAATAAAAAATGAATATCTGAAATCTTTTAAAGGAGGAGAGGATGAGAAACAGGAAAATTTTAGCGGCTCTGTTCGTGTTCGTCTTCCTGGCGGCCGGCGTCTCGACGTTTGCGGTCCAGGCCCGGCGCGGCCAGTCGCCGGCGCCGCTGACTGACGAGCAGAAGCTTCTCGAGGCCATGCATCTCATCTCGAGCGAAACGCTTTACGGCTATGTCAAAGAGCTCACCTCCGAGAAATTCGGCGGCCGGCTCACCGGCACACCGGAATTCAACGCCAGCGCCGAATGGGTGATTTCGCTTCTCAAGCAATGGGGCGTCCAACCCGGGGGTGACAAGGGCACTTACCTCCAGGCTTTTCCGAATCCCTACACGCTCGTTTTTAAAGGCGGACTTCTCTCTCTCAACATTCCCCTGAAAAACGACGTGATCAAGAAATATTATCGATACGAGGAGGAATTCATCCCCGGGGGGACGACCGCAGGCGGCGAGGTCACGGCCGAGGTCGTCTTCGTCGGCTACGGCGTGACCGCGCCCGAGCTGGGTTACGACGATTATGCGGGCGTGGACGTCAAAGGCAAGATCGTCCTCATGGATCCCGAAGTCCCGATGGCGGCCGGCGACACGTCCGATGTTTTCAAAAAATGGCGCCCTTATTCCTTCCATCAATACAAGCTCGAGAACGCCGTCGCCCACGGGGCCAAAGGCATGATTTATAATTACGGCCCGATCGGCAATCCGAACAACTCCTATCGTGAAGGATTCGTCTATCATCATGTCGGCCCGGCCGTGGTCAACGATGTCTTCGCCGGGACCGGCAGGACCTATGCCGACACGACGGCCAAGATCAAAAAAGATCTCAAGCCCCAGTCTTTCGCCACGGGCAAGATCATGACGATCAAGAACGTGGCGGAGCGGCATCCCGAAGGGATCGGATATAACGTCATCGGCGTCATTCCCGGAACGGATCCGAAGCTCAAGGACGAAGCCATCATCATCGGCGGGCATCTCGACCACTTGGGCCGGCTCTGGGAGCTCATGCCGGGGGCGAACGACAACGCGACCGCGGTCGCCGTGGGCCTCGGAGTCGCCGAAGCCATGGCCAAGTGCGCCATCAAGCCGAAACGGTCCGTGATGTTCATTTTCTTCGGCAGCGAGGAGCAGGGCGTGGCCGGCTCGGATTATTACTGCGAGCATCCCGTCTTCCCGTTGGAAAAAACGCTCGTTTTCATCAACATGGAAGGGCCCGGCATGGGCGACAAGATCTCGGCCAGTGGAGCGAGAACATATCCGGCCTTCTGGGATTTCATCGAAAAGGCCAATCAGAAGTACATTCACCGGCAGGTATCGGGCGGCGCCGCGTCCTACCCCGGCCGGCCGCGCCAGGATTCGGCCCGGTTTTTTTGGAAGGGCGTGCCGTCCCTGACCTTCGGCACGTACGGCAAGTCCGTGCCTTACGCGACCTACCACCTTCCGAAGGATAGCATCGACCTGATCACCCCGGAGATCATGGAGGACACGGCTCAGCTCTTTTTCATGGCGGTCATGGACATCTGCGCCCAGGACGCGGTGAATTTCCGCCCGGAAAAGAAATAGAGAGACACAATACCCGATTCGATATTAAAGATGGAGTTCGCAGACGTCCTTGTCTTCAAGGACGAATTCGCGATTGATCATCTGTCCCGTGAATTCGCTTCCGCGCCATAGGCGGGCGTAGGCCAGCTTCTCGGCGAAGTCCTTGTGGACGGCCCGCGCCATCTCGATGACGGTCGTTCCCCGTTTCAGGACGAATGGCTCGCTATTGTCCGGCTTCTTGCCGGGCGCTTTGCTGTAGACGCGGATGACATGGAGGAAGCCGAAGATCCTTTTTTTCAGATCTTCCAAGCCGTCGCCGGCCTCGGCCGAGACGGGGAGGACGGTCAGTTGGCCTTCGAAGAAAAATTTCAAGGTCTCCAGATTTTCTTTCGCCGCGTCGAGATCGCTCTTGTTGGCGACGATGATCGTCTTTTTCTTGAACGGCGGCGGGCCCGGACTTTCCGGCGGCGGAACATAATCTTCCCGCACGAACTCGACTTTTTTTTCTTTGAGCTTGCCGATGAGCGATTCAAGAAGGGAAGACGAGTCCGCGTTCGCGAGGTCCACGACGAGGAGCGCGGCATCGGCGACCTTGATGAGTTCGATTTGCCAGCTTTCCATGATATCGGGCGTCAGAGGAGGCTGGTCCACGAGCTGGACGCGGACGTTCTCGAATTTCATCATATACGGAGCCGGGGCGCGCGTCGTGAAAGGATAATCCCCAACTTCGGGCTCCGCGCCCGTCAGCGCTTTGATGAGCATGGATTTGCCGCTATTCGGCGGACCGACGACGGCGATTTGCCCGGCGCCCTGTTTCGGAATGACATAGCTCGTCCCGTGCTTTACGGACGGCTGTTTCTCCATCTCTTCTTTGAGCTTGGAGATCTTGGACTTGAGCTGGGCCTGGAGCTTTTCCGTGGCCTTATGCTTGGGCATGAGGGACAGCATTTCCTCGAGAATTTCAATTTTTTCCTGAGGCGTTTTGGCCGTGCGGAGTTTTTTATCCGCTTCCATGTATTGGGGGGTCAGGTTGGCCGCCATGATCGTCTCTTTCCTAGCGAATCACTGGATCCAGGCGAGCAGCCGGTCGCGCTTCGCGTCGAACGCGTATCCCTTGGGAGCCTTGATTTCCCAGGCGGAAAAACGCTCGTTGGTCGGCAGGTCAAGAATGGTCACATGTTCTCGCGTTCCTTGATCGACCAGCATGAGGATGGCCGCGTACCGTTCTTCGGGATCGAAGACCGGACGATTGATGATCTGGCCGGATTCCATGTCGGCTCCCCGCACCGTTTGCCCGCTTTCCGGGTCGATCTGGATGAAATATTGCCGCGGTCCCTTGTCCGTCGTTTCAATTCCGAGGCCGAACAGCCGATTCGTCTTTGGCGTAAAAACCAGCGCCAATTCGCCTTCGACGCCCCAGCTCCCGTTCTCCCAACGGTAGATATTCTGCTGGATCTCGTTTTGAAAAGAGAGCTGGCTCCATTCATGAAAAAGGGGAGTCACGTAAATGGAGTGCTCGAACAGCGTGAGATTCTCGGGGTTCCTCTCCACGGACAAGAGGACCGAATCGTTTCCCTTGGAGACGTCCACGAATTTCCATCGTTCCTGGCTCGGGAAGTCGGTGGTCTTGACGAGGAGCGGCGTGGCGTCGAGCTGGACGAGGAAGGCTTTGTTGGCGAAGATCTCCGCCTCGTCGGTCCGGCGCGGCATCGGCCCGTCGAACGCGGAAAAGACGAGCGTGTTCTTCGCGAGGAACAGGCAGCTACCCAGCTCCCCGCACCTCATTTCCTGCGCGGTCGATGAATCGTCTTCTGCGCCATAGAGGGCCTTCCCGCCCTGAAAGATTTTCATGACGTTGCCCTGGATTCTCCCGGCGAAGAGACGATTGGTTTCACAGCCCGTCATGATGAAGAACCGCGATCCGTCGGCGTTCCATCCCATCGTCCGGGCGCTTTCGTTCAGGACGGACTTGTCGAGTCCAGTCGATAAATCCCGGAGGAACGTCTGGTCTTTCAAGGCGTAGAGCAAATAATTTCCGTCCGGCGACATGGCCGCCGTCGCGACGTCCGTGACGAGCGTTTGGATGGAGTTCTGGGTGATGACGAAAACGTTCCCTTGGGCCAGGACAAATAATTGCCCGGGAATCCTGGTCTTTCGAGCGCAGCCGGACCAGACGAGAACGAAGGTCATCATGACCAGCGACGGCAAGATTTTTGAAGCGAGCTTGCGGCTCCGGACGGCTTTATCCATCATGGCGATACCTCCATGGCCTGCCTCGTCATCATAGCAAAAAAGCGCGAAAAGACCAATTTTCCTCCCCCCGCGTCCCCGCCGTTCCGCCGCGGAAGCCGGGGCTTTTTTGGGAAAAGTCGCGGCCCTCTTTTTTGGAATCGGTGATTTCGCTCGAGACCCCAAAAGATTGTGAGATCCGGCTGCCGCCGCCACAAAATATTGTGGATTCGAGTCTCGAAAAAGCTTTACTTTTTGACCTCATTTTTATATAATTTTATCTTCAAAAAAGCAGGCGGAACATATGAGAATCCCGCTCTCATAAACCGTCCTTTTACCATGAGAAGAAAGCCATGAAAGAAGAAAAATATACGGCGGAAAGCATCAAGGTCCTCAAAGGGCTTGAAGCGGTTCGAAAGCGGCCGGCCATGTACATCGGGAGCACCGCGACCGAGGGGCTCCATCATATCGTCTATGAAGTCGTCGACAACTCCATCGACGAAGCCCTGGCCGGCTACTGCAAGAATATCGAGGTCTTCATCCACGTCGACAATTCGATCACGGTCATCGACGACGGCCGCGGCATCCCGGTCGAACAGCACAAGAAAGAGAAGAAATCCGCCGCCGAAGTCGTCATGACCATGCTCCATGCCGGCGGCAAGTTCGACGACAAGAGCTACAAGGTCTCGGGCGGACTCCACGGCGTCGGCGTCTCGGTCGTCAACGCTCTGTCCAAGCGCCTCGACCTGGAGATCAAGCGCGACGGCGGAATCTACACCCAAAGCTACGAACGCGGCATCCCCGTCACCAAGTTGAAGCAGGTCGGCAAGACCAAGAAGACGGGCACCAAGATCACGTTCTGGCCCGACGACGAGATCTTCGAGCTCCTGGAATACAATTTCGAGATCCTGACCCAGCGGCTGCGCGAATTGTCCTTCCTCAACCGCGGGATCCGGATCTTCATCACCGACGAGCGGATCGGCAAATCCCACGAATTCCAATACAAGGGCGGCATCCTGGAGTTCGTCCAATATCTCAACCAAAACAAGGACGTCCTCAACCCCCGGCCGATCTATTTCGAGTCCCAGAAAGACGACGTCGCGGTCGAGGTCGCGTTCCAGTACAACGCCGGCTATTCCGAGACGATTTTCACCTTCGTCAACAACATCAACACGACCGAGGGCGGCACCCATCTCATCGGCTTCAAGTCCGCCCTGACGCGCTGCATCAACAATTACGCGGTCGCCCATAACCTCCTCAAAGACTTGGGCGCCGGGGCCCTCTCCGGCGACGACACGCGCGAAGGCCTGTGCGCCGTGCTCAGCGTCAAGATGCGCGATCCCCAGTTCGAAGGGCAGACCAAAACCAAGCTCGGCAATTCCGAAGTCAAGGGCATCGTCGAGTCGCTGGTCAACGAGCAGCTCGCGGCCTACCTCGAAGAGAATCCGACGAACGCCAAGCGCGTCGTCCTCAAGGCGCTCGACGCCGCCCGCGCCCGCGACGCCGCCCGCAAGGCCCGCGAGCTTGCCCGCCGCAAAAGCGTCCTCGAATCCTCGTCGCTCCCCGGTAAGCTGGCCGACTGCCAGGAGCGGGACCCGGCCCTGGCCGAAATCTACCTCGTCGAGGGCGATTCCGCCGGCGGCTCGGCCAAGCAGGGCCGCGACCGCCGCTTTCAGGCGATCCTCCCCCTCAAGGGCAAGATCCTCAACGTCTGGAAAGCCCGTCAGGACAAGATCTTCAATAATGAGGAGATCGGAATGATGGTCGCCGCCTTGGGGACGAGCATCGGCGAGGAAGAATCCAGCCTCGAGAAGCTCCGCTACCACAAGGTCATCATCATGACCGACGCCGATGTGGACGGCTCCCACATCCGGACGCTCCTCATGACTTTCTTTTACCGGCAATTGAAAGGCCTCATCGAGAGGGGCTACCTCTATATCGCCCAGCCGCCGCTCTACAAAATTTCCCGCGGCAAGGAAATTCTCTATCTCAAAGAAGAGCGGGCCTACGAAAAGTGGATCGTCAAGAAGATCTCCGAGGACTTCAAGGTCCGGGTCAAAGGACGGAAGGAAATCTTCGAGGGCGAGAAGTTCCGCAAGCTCTTTCTCCGGATCATGCAGAAGAAGAGCTACATCCAGCTCCTCGAACGGAAGAACTATCCGTTCTTCCTGATCGAGCTCCTCATCAAGGAGAAAGTGAACGGGCTCGAAGTCCTTCAGGACAAGAAATTGATGAAACGCCTTCAGTCCCTCGTCGACGCCATGGGAGATATGGAAACCGCGCTGACCAAGGACGAGGAATACGACACCTGGGAGCTTTCGGTCAAATTCGGCGTCAACGGCATGACGATCACGAGCAAGGTCAACTTGGGTCTCGTCAATTCCATAGAGTACAAGAACCTCCTCAAGATCTTCCAGGAGCTCGAGGAATTCCGCCCGCCGTACGAGGTCATCAGCGATGCCGAGACCGTGACGGTCGAGAACGAAAACAAGCTCCTCGACTATCTCCACGAGAAGGGGAAAAAGGGCGTTTCGATCCAGCGCTACAAAGGCCTCGGCGAGATGGCGCCCGAACAGCTCTGGCAGACGACCATGAACCCCGAGAACCGCGCGCTCTTGAAGGTCTCCATTCAGGACGCCGTCGCGGCGGACGAGGTCTTTTCCATCCTCATGGGCGATGACGTCGAACGCCGGCGGGATTTCATCGAATCGAACGCCCGGCTGGCGACCAATCTGGACATTTAAACCATGGCTAAAGATAAAGATAAAGATAAAGACAAAGACAAAGAGAAGGCCAGGGAAAAAGATTCCGGAAAGGAAAAAGAGCCGGACGTCCAACAGCCGCCCCCGCCCATCGCCGCCGACCTGACCGTCGTCTCCCTCGAAGAGGAGATGAAGCGCTCATACCTCGATTATGCCATGAGCGTGATCATTGGGCGGGCCATCCCCGACATCAAGGACGGCCTCAAGCCCGTCCATCGCCGCGTCCTGTACGCGATGTACGAGACGGGGACGCAGTGGAACAAGCCCTATAAAAAGTCGGCCCGCATCGTCGGCGACGTCATCGGCAAATACCATCCGCACGGCGACGTGGCCGTTTACGACACGCTGGTCCGCCTGGCCCAGGACTTCAGCCTGCGCTACCTTCTCGTGGACGGGCAGGGGAACTTCGGCTCGATCGACGGCGACCCTCCGGCCGCCATGCGGTACACCGAAGTCCGGATGACGAAGCTGGCCTCGGAACTCCTGGCGGACATCGAGAAGGACACGGTCAACTTCGTCCCCAATTATGATGAAAGCCTGACCATGCCCGAGGTCCTGCCGGCCAAGTTCCCGAACCTCCTCGTCAACGGCGGGTCGGGGATCGCCGTCGGCATGGCCACCAACATCCCGCCGCACAACCTGGGCGAGGTCATCGACGGCATCGTCCACCTCATCCTGCATCCCAACGCGAGCCTCGACAAAATCATGGAGCACGTCCCGGGCCCCGATTTCCCGACCGGCGGTTATATCTTCAACCGCCAGGGCATCCGCGACGCCTACACGACGGGACGCGGCAGCATTCAGCTCCGGGCCAAGACCATGATCGAGCACGGCGAGAAAGGCGAACGCGAGAGGATCGTCGTCACCGAAATCCCCTACGCGGTCAACAAGTCCAGGCTCATCGAGAACATGGCCGAGCTCGTCAACGCGAAGAAGCTCGAGGGCATTGCCGATATCCGCGACGAATCCGACCGGGAAGGCATCCGCGTCGTCATCGAGATCAAGAAGGGCGAACTGCCCGAGGTCGTCCTGAACAATCTCTACAAGCACACCGCTCTCCAGACCACGTTCGGCATCATCATGCTGGCCATCGTCGACAAGCAGCCCAAGTATCTGGGCCTGCTCGACATCATGAAATACTTCATCTCCCACCGCCAGGACGTCATCCGCCGGCGGACGCGGTTCGACCTCATGAAGGCCGAAGCCCGGGCCCACATCCTGGAGGGGTTGACGATCGCCCTCGATCACCTCGACGCGATCATCAAGCTCATCCGGGCGTCGAAGAACGTCGACGAGGCGCGGACGGGCCTGATGGAGCGGTTCAAACTGACCCAGATCCAGGCCCAGGCCATCCTCGAGATGCAGCTCCAGAGGCTGACCCACCTCGAACGGGACAAGATCGTCAAGGAATACGAAGAGGTGAAAGCCCTCATCGCCAAGCTGAAGAAAATTCTCGGCTCGGACAAGCTTGTCCAGGAGATCATCGTCGACGAACTCAAGAACGTCAAGGAGAGCTTCGGCGACGAGCGACGGACCGAGATCCGGGACGAAGTCATCGGCGACATCCGTCCCGAGGACCTGATCAAGGAAGAGGACGTCGTCGTGCTCTACACCCAGTCCGGATACGTCAAGCGGACCTCGCTCAGCACGTATCACTTCCAGATCCGGGGCGGCAAGGGGCGCAAGGGCATCAGCATGAAGGCCGAGGACGTCGTCGAGAACCTCTTCATCTGCTCTACCCACAACTATCTGCTCTTCTTCACCAACAAAGGCCGCGTCTACTGGCTCAAAGCGCTCGAGATCCCCGACGTCGGGCCGGTCGGCCGCGGAAAATCGATCGCCAACCTCCTCGAGTTTCAGCCCGAGGAACGGGTCACGTCCGTGCTGGCGATCAAAGACTTCGACGAGGAAAAGTATATCGTCATGCTGACGACGGACGGACTGATCAAGAAGACCAAGCTCGGCGATTTCAAGAACATCCGCCGGGGCGGCATCATCGCCGTCAGTCTCCGGCCCAAAAGCGAATTGATGTGGACGCGCCTCACCGACGGCAAGCACGACATTGTCCTGGCCACCAAACTGGGCAAGGCCATCCGGTTCAAGGAATCCGACATCCGGTCGATGGGCCGCCAGGCCGCCGGGGTCCGGTCCATGTCCCTCCGGAAGAAGGACGAGGTCATCGGCATGGTCGCCATCGGCCCCGAAGACAAGTACATCTTCACCGCGAGCGAGAAAGGCTACGGCAAGAAAACCGAGACGGGCCTTTATCGCAAGACGCGCCGCGGCGGGAAGGGGATCCTCAACCTCAAGATCACGCCCAAGATCGGGAACGCCATGGGCGTCCTCGGCATCGCTGACGAGGACCTCCTCGTCGTGACGGTATCCGGCAAAGTCATTCGCTTTCAGACCAAGCAAGTGAGGGCATCGGGCCGGGCGACCCAGGGCGTCCGCCTGATCAACCTCGACGAAAAAGACCGGGTCTCGTCCGTGGCCAAGGCCGACGAAGAAACCGAATAGGAATCCCGGGGTCGGGTCTGCACTTTCCACTAAAAAGTGGGAAGTCTAAACGCGACCCCACTTCATCAACAAAAGCCGACCCCTCAAAGATATTTGCAGCCCTATCCATCCCCGCCGGATGATGCTGAATCCATTGAAAATAACGCTTGACTTTGCCGATTTTCTTGTGTAACAATTCGGCCATAGGGAAGACGGGAATTCCGTAACATATAAAAGGCAAAAGTTTTTTTGTCTTTTGGGAAAAGGTAATGCCGGGGCGTATATTTCTACTCTACGGGGAAGGATGTCCGCACTTTTTTCTGAAAACCGACCCGCCATCAGCCGAAAAAACCATCTAAGGGGGTTATCATGTCCTATCGCCGCATCTTAACTACCGCGATTATCGTTCTTGGAGCTTCGTTCGGTTTCTTCGGAATGGGATCGAGTCCGACCAAACAATTCAATCAGGATATGTCGGCTCAACAAAACGGCTCTTTAATCGCCGGCCGGAACGTCAATATGATTTCGGGCAAGCAGCTGCCGTGGGGAGATCCTTTTCTGCAGCGGCAGAATGAGCCTTCGATCGCTGTCTCCTCGCGGAATCCGATGCATATTCTGGCTGGGGCCAATGACTATCGGACCGTGGACATGTTCATTCCCTACGAAGAGATTCCGGGCTATGAGGGAGCGGCAGCGCGGGATGCCTGGCTGGGCTTATACAAGTCCTTTGATGGAGGCCAGTCGTGGAAGAGCTCGCTTCTTCCGGGCTTTCCCTTGGATTATACAAGCCAGGGAAGCTCATCTCCGCTCAAAGCCTATGGAACCGCGGCTGACCCGGTGGTCAAGGCGGGGACGAGCGGCATGTTTTATTACAGCGGGCTGGCCTTCAACCGGAACCAGACAGAGAACTCTGTTTTTGTCGCCCGGCTCATCGATAACAACAATAGTGAAAACCAGAGCGTTGATTCGATCAAATATATTGATGCCAAGATCATCGACAAGGGCAACGCAGGCCAGTTCATAGATAAGCCCTGGCTGGCGGTGGACATACCCCGGAGCGGGGCGAAGCGGGTCACGATCCAAGGTTCGGGGATTCCGTTCCAGACGATCTCGGCTGGGAATGTCTACCTCGCTTATTCGATTTTCACGGGCAAAGCCCCGAGCAATCCTTTCAGCCGGGTCTATCTAGCCCGGTCGATCGACTGCGGCGCGACATGGGAGAAAGCGACCAAGCTGTCGGAGAGCTCCCACGTGAATCAGGGGGTAACGATCGCCATTTCGCCGGCTACCGGATATATCTATGTGGCCTGGCGGCGGTTCGCCCATGGCAATGATGGCCACGCGATCATGTTTTGCTATTCCACGGACGGCGGGAAGAAGTTCAGCAATCCCCAGGCGGTGGCGGCTGTCCAGCCCTTTGACCAGGGGACGACCGGCACGTCTTTCCGGACGAACACCTACCCGGCCCTCACTGTAGACCATAACGGGATCGTCTATCTTGCCTGGGCCCAGCGGGGCGTCGGGCCGGGAGGAGACGCGCGGATCGTGGTCTCGACTTCCGCAAGCGGAGAGAACTGGTCGACTCCTCAGGCTGTGGACAACCACAGCGGGCCGGGCCACCAGTTCATGCCCGCGCTCTCTTATTCAGCGGGCAAGGTCACCGCCGTCTGGTATGATCAGAGGTACGATATTTCTCAACATTGGCATAGCTACATCAGCGACGAGCCCGGCCAAGAAAAGCGGCACACCATAGACGTCCGGGCTGCTCAAGCCGCCGCCTCGGCCAGCCCCTTGTTCGAGGCGTCTGCCCAAGTTTCCCGCTACCTGCATCTGACGGATGCAAAGGGCCAGCTCCATCAGGTCCAGTTCAGCCCGCCGAACTATCCCATGTTCAAGGAAGGGACGAGGCCTTTCCACGGCGACTATGTGGACCTCACGCCGGCGCCGATGTTTTTGCCTGTTTCTGGCGGAGGCTGGACGTACAACACCGACGGAAATCAGTCGCCTGTCTTTCATGTGGCTTGGACGGACAACCGGAACGTCAAGCCGCCCAAGGACGGCAACTGGAGCAACTACGTGCCTCCCTACTCGACGCAGGACCCGCTGTTTCAATCAGCGACGACCTGTCTGCCCGGCCAGACGAGCATGCGGAACCAGGACGTCTATATGGCCAGCCTCACTCGGGGTCTCATCGTCGGCTCGCCGGTCAATACGAAGCCCTTGAACAGGTCGGCGAACAAGCACACCTTCGTCGTCTTCGTGAAGAACATGACGAGTCTAAAGAGGCGGTTCCGGTTGACCATTGTGCCGGTGACGGGAGTGACGGCGTCCTTTAAGCAATTTACGCCTCTGACCACCTTGGAAGTGGAGGTGGCGCGTTATTCATCGGTTTCCCGGACCGTCTTTGCCACGGGCAGTATACTTTTTGGCTCGATCCGGGTGGACGTGGGGGAGATTAGCGGCCCGAACGGCAACCCGGTGAGCGGAGGGCTTAAAGGCTATGTTGTTCTCAACCCGGATATCGAGAACCCGGACATCGAGAACCCCGATATCGAGAACAACGAACTTCATAACCCGGATATTGAGAATCCCGACATCGAGAACCCGGATATTGAAAATGTCAATGTCCTCAACCCGAATATCGAGAACCCGGATATCGAAAACCCGGACATCGTCAATCCCGATATTGAGAACCCGGACATCGAGAACCCGGATATTGAGAATCCCGACATCGAGAACCCGGGCTGGCTGAACCCGGACATCGAGAACCCGGACATCACAAACCCGGATATCGAGAACGGCTCGATCAGGGACTACACTTGGAAGGTGGCGAATACGGGGAATACGGCCTCGGCCTACGCGTTCAAGATGATCTCGGCCGGCTTTAAGGGGAGCCAGTATCCCGGCTTTGGGTTCCAGCTTCTGATCTACCGGGTGCACACGTCGCCGGCGGCGACGTCGCTCTCTAACTCCTGCCTTTTGACTTTGAAGCACCATGACGAGCTCATCGCCAACATCATCAATCCCATCATCTTCAATCCGGATAGCAAGAACCCGGATATTGAGAACCCGGACATCGAGAACCCCGACATTGAGAACGCCACCCTCTGGCTGGCGCCGGGCGATAAAGCCTATATTACGCTGAGGGTGTATGACCCGAATAAATACGACAACGTTAAGTTCGACCCGACGAAGACTCCTATTACAGGCGTGACCACGGGCCAGGCCGTGAATTCCGTGAATGAAAATGATCCTCATCCAACTCCGCCCATCTCCAGCCCCATTACAACCCTCACGATTTGGAATAGTTCTCTTCCCAACGGAACGCTGAATACAGCCTACAACGTGTACCTTGTCGCCCTTGGCGGAAAGCCTCACTACACCTGGAGCAAAACCTCAGGCTCACTGCCCGCCGGGTTATCGCTCAACGCCGACACGGGAGCTATCAGCGGCACACCGACAGCCGCTGGTACATTTAATTTCACAATCAAGGTTGTCGATTCTTCAACGCCGACTCCGCAGACCGCGCCGAAGGCTTTCAGCCTCCTGATCCCTCCTCCCACCTATACGGTTTCGGGCACGGTCTTTTACTCGACGACAGGGCTGAGCGGCGTAGCCGTTAAGCTTTATTCGTCACCGCCGGCGGAACCGCCGATCCAACAAACGACAACGGACACGAGCGGTCGATACAGCTTTTCCTCCGTGGCAAACGGCTCGTATGAAGTAAAAGCTATCGGCCCGAGTTCTGAATACGTCGGCTCGATCAGCCAGCCGATTCAAGTATCCGGGACCAATCTCACACATGATATTGATTTGCCGAAGAAGATGACGTTGGTGTCGCCTCCCAACGCTTCGACCGTGACCGTCTTAAAGCCGACTTTGACCTGGCAGGCCAATCCTCAGGCGGCGAGGTATACTGTTCAGGTGAATATCACCTCTCCTTGGACCCTGGTAGAGCAAGGGCCGAGCACGACAACGAGTTATGCGGTGACCACGGCCCTGACGGTGGGGACGAACTACACTTGGCAGGTTGGTGCCTATGATTCGGTCAATCATTATGTTGGGACCACCTTGACTCCATTTATTTTTACAGTAAGCGCAATCGTGGAAACTGCTGTTAAGCTGGCTTTTGATCAACAGCCGACTAGTACGTTTGTCGATTCTGCTATTCCTTCATTTACCGTCAAAATACTGGGTAGTAACAATAATCTGGTGACTACGGCCACAAATGTAGTGAATATCGCAGTGAATAGTGGAACTGGCACCTTGCATGGGACTCTATCAAAAGCAGCGGCAGGTGGTATTGCCACCTTTGATGATGTAAGCCTAGATACTGCAGGAGCCTTTACTCTAAAGAGCACATCAGGCAATTTGACTCAGGCTGTCTCCACTGCTTTTAATGTCATTTCCCCGCCTCCATATCACCCCGATCAAGTGAATGATATAGCGACTGGAACCAGTTATGGATGTGGCACAACTCCTGGAGCATTATTTCAATCCTTCAAACCCGGACTTAATCCTCTTACTGCTGTGAAACTTCGGTTAAGAGCAGGAGGAGGCTTCCCTGCAGGTGGGATTAACTCTACAGTTAAAATCAGAGCTGACAGCCCTTCTGGCACAGTTATTGGGACAGCGGTGACTTATGTTCATGATTCAAACTCCACAGAAGTATTTTATTATTTTCCAGTGCCGATAGGAGTTACTGCTGGAAATACCTACGTCATAGAATGGACTTCCACTGACAGCCGTATTTTGACCTGGATGGGAAATGATGCAGGCAGCCCTAACTCTTACCCTGCAGGAACAATGTATGGTTGTACTGGAATCGCAGATCCACAAAGCACAGATTTAATTTTTACTACATACACAGAGTTGTTCGGTTTTGTGACAGATCCGGCTGGCGATACTTCTCCATACCCCGGTGTTACATCTCCTGACCTTGTATCTGCCACTGGTACCGTGACGGGTACGGACCTGGTTCTGAATGTTCAATTTGCAGCCGGCTCTTTCGGTCCCGCTTCGTCTTGTGCCCAGTTCATGCTTGATACGGACCAGAATCCCTCAACCGGGCATCCGGGTGTGAATGCAGGCTGCATTGATGATGCCTCACTGCTAGGAAGCGAGTTTATTGTAAATATGGAGCCAAACTACTCTCCTCTCCAGGCAAGCGTTTATATATATAATGGAAGTTGCAACAATTTTACCTTTGTCGGCTTCGTCAATCTCACCTTGCAGACCAATGGCATGGAAGCTAAGATACCCTTATCTCTGCTTAATAATGATGATGGCAGGCTGAATTTCAAGGTCATATCTTCTGCCTCGCTGGGAGGTGGTGGATACACAGGTTGTCTCGACTACATGCCAAATATCGGTGTGCTACCGGGAAAGATAAGATAGGCTTGGCGCCTGTAAAGTTATGGCGCGAGGGGCTAGATGATATTCTGATATAGAGGGCCTCTGAGTTATGGTTTGCTGGTCCTCTTCCGGGCGTCCTCGACCATGGAATCGCCCGCCTCGGCCTTCTCCTTGATTTTTAAGAATTTTTGATAAGATTCCTTGGCTGCCGGACTCTTGAGTCCCTCCTGGGCCCGGCCCAAATAATAATAAACTTGGGGCACATATCTGAACGACGGGATATCGTTCAGAAAGACCGCCGCCGCTTCGCCGCGCCGTTTGTCGCATTTTTCGAGTTCCGAATGAGCTTCGGCGAATGCTCCGGCTTTTAGATAAGCCCGGCCTAGGGCCAAGCGGCCGATCCATGTATCGACGATGTTTTGGGCTTCTATGAAGGCCGTGATGGCCTCGTTCGTCCGGCTTTTTTTTTCGGCTAAAAGGCCTTCGATGAGCTTGGCGTAAGCGCGCGGCTCCGGCTCCAATTTTGCCTCGAGGTCTTTGGCCAAAGCCGCGGCCTTCTCGTCTTTTCCTCCCTCGCTGTAAATCTCGGCTGCAGGGAAGGCGATATTGACCTCCGGTATCAAGGCAATCGCCCGGTCGGCCGCTTCCACAGCTTTTGATTTTTGCCCTTGGCCGAGCCTGACCTGGCCGAGCATGATCCATTTTTCGGCGGCCATATCGGGTTTGTTATTCTTCAGGTCGGCCTCGAGGCCATTTTCGAGGATCTTGGCCGCAGCGGACAGCCGGCCTTCGTAAAGGGCGATATCGGCCCGGCCGATAGCCGCCAACGACGCTCCAAGAAAGCTGAGGGGCTCGAGCTTTTGATACCAGGCCTCTGCTTCGTCGCTCCGTCCCTGGCCGATTTCGGAGAGAGCGGCGCAGACGCAGGCTTTCTCGAATTTTGGGTTCAGCTCAAGCGCTTTTTTGGCCTGGACAAGAGCCATGGAAAAGTCGCCCGCGCCGATCGCGTACCAGGCCAGGTTGCCCTGTCCATTGATGTTTTTAGGATAGATTTTAACGTAATGAAGCCCGTGTTCAACGGCCTTGGCCATGTCCCGGGCGATATAGTAGGCATAGGCCAGGTTGTTGTGACCGGCCGAATCTCCGGGAAATCGCCCGACCAGAGCGCTGAATTCTTCGATGGCTTTTTGATAGTTCTTGGTCATCAGGTACCAAATTCCGCGGGTCCTGAATTTTTCGCGGTCGTTCATGCTGTCGAGCCGGGCCAGGGCCAGTTGTTGATATTCCGCGGCTTTTTTCAGCTCCCCCGCGTTCTGAAAGGCCACGGCCAATCCGGAGTAGGCCCGGCCGAAGTTCGGGTCCTCCTTGATGGCCCGCTGGTACTCCTCGATGGCCTCCGGCCGTTTTCCCTGTTTGATCGATTCCTGGGCCCGGGCATAGGCGTTCATCGCTTCGAGCGAAGATGTCGTGAACGTTTCGACGGAAAGCTGGCCGGCCGCTTCGTAGCCTTTGCCGCCAAGCTCTTCACAGAGCGGCAGGGACAGGGCTGCGGCGGCATTCATCACATCGGCTTTTTTGGAAACCTTTTTTTCCTTCTCGGTGATCACCGTGGAACTCACCGGATCGACGGCTTTGACTTTGACCCTATAGTCACCCGACCGTCCGTTTTCGATCGACCCTTCGACGAGGACGGGGATGCCTTCACTGCGGCAGACGAGCTGGCCGAGTTTTGTGTCGAGCTTCCCCCCGGAGTTCGGGTCGAGCTGGCCGGCCTTTTTCCGGGCGTCTTCGCGTTTATATATGTTGATGAACGAGGCGTCTTCCAGGCCCAGGATCAGCGCCTGTTCCACGGCGCCGTTGAAGACGGTCTCGCCGGTGCGGTTATCGAAGTCCGCGACGAGAACGGAGACCGGCTCCGGAGCGGACTTTGCCGACGGCCCTCTCGGTTGAAAAACGAAACGCCAGAGAACTAGAAAGACGACGAGCACGGCCAGAGCGGCCGCCGCAATCGCCTGCCATCTTCGCGGGAAGATCCAGCCCTTGCCCACAACCTCGTCCCGGACTTTCCTGATTTCGGCCGAGAATTCCTTGATAGTCGCGTAGCGGTCCTCGGGCTTCTTGGCCAGGCATTTCTTGATGATATAGTGAGCGGCTGGATTGATATTCTTTGGCTTGACCACGAATGAGGGGACGGGGTCTTTGAGGACCGAGGTCAGGGTCTCGATCGGGGTCAGCTTGGCGAAAGGATGTTTTCCGGACAGCATTTCGTAGAGAATGACACCCAGCGAGAAGATGTCGCTCCGGCCGTCCACCGGGACGCCCCTGGCCTGCTCGGGCGACATGTAATCGATAGTGCCCATGATCATGCCCTGGGCGGTGACCCCCGTTTGGGTCAAGGTGGCCTGGGCGGATTCCGGTCCGGGCAGGATGCGCTTGGCGATGCCGAAGTCCATGACCTTGGCGTGGCCCTGCGGCGTGCACATGATGTTGGCCGGCTTCAGGTCGCGGTGGACGATGCCCTTGGCATGGGCGACTTCCAGAGCTTCGGCGACTTCCAGGGCGATCTGGAGGGCGTCGCGCGCGGAGATCTCCGCTTCCTTCATTTTATCCTGAAGGTTGCAGCCCTCCACGTATTCCATGACGATATAGGTCCGGCCGCCGCTCTCTCCGGTCTCATAGATCTTGCAGATGAAGGGATGGTCGAGGGCCGCCGCCGCTTTCGCCTCGCGGAGGAAGCGTTCCTTGGTGGTCGGATCGGCTTGAAGATTCTCCGGGAGAAATTTGATCGCGACCTGACGGTCAAGGACCGTATCATGGGCCAGCCAGACCTCGCCCATGCCGCCTTTACCCAGTTGGCGGAGGATCTGGTAATGACTGATGAGGTTCCCTGATAGGGTCATTTTTCCCCTTATTCCCAGAATTTATATAGCAGAGAAGAGGCGCGGGTGTCAAATTCGGGCTAGGGGGTCAGTCCTTTTCGCTTGACAGCCGCCCCGGCCGAAACTAGAATCAGCTTACTCTAAAAAAAAAGAGGGAACATGGTCAACACGCTCTCTGAGCTTCTGCTCAACTCCCTGAAAAGCTATCCAAAAGCCGATTACATGCTCGTCAAGAACGAGGGGCGATATGCTCCTATCTCGACGGAGGAATTCGGCCGAAAGATCAGGCATTTCAGCCTCGGGCTTCGCGATTTGGGAATGGCCAAGGGCGATAAGCTCATCATTCTTTCCGAAAACCGCCCCGAATGGACGATGACCGACTTCGCCTGCATCTGCCAGGGCGGCATCACGGTCCCCGTCTATACCACGCTCGTCCCGGAGCAGGTGAAGTATATCATCAACGATTCCGACGCCCGATTTGTCGTTTTTTCCAATACCGAGCTGTGGTCCAAGCTCGCGGTCGTGCGGGCCGAACTTCCGCTGGTCAAGCATTTCATTACTTTCGCCGATAAAGCCCCGGAAGGCTGCCTGACGATGGGTCAGGTCATCGAGCGGGGGGCTAGGATCGACCGGGACGAGCCAGTCCTGTTTGAAAAAATCGCTTTCAGCCTGAAGCCCGAGGACGAGGCCTCCATCATCTATACGTCGGGCACTACAGGGGTGCCGAAAGGCGTCATCCTGACCCACGGCAATTTCGTCAGCAACGTCACGACGGCCGCCGACCTCCTGGAATTTACGGCGAAAGACACTGTTCTTTCGTTCCTGCCTCTTTCCCACGTCCTGGAGAGGATGGTGACGTTCGCTTATATTTTCAAGGGTTGCAGCATCGCCCACGCCGAAAGCATCGACACGGTCGCCCGGAACCTCCTCGAGGTCCGGCCGCACATCATGGTCAGCGTGCCCCGCGTCTTCGAGAAAATGTACGCCAAGATCATGGACAACGTCCTCCTCAGCTCGGGCCTGAAGAGGAAGATTTTCTACCGGGCGATGAACGCCGGAAAGGCGTGGGGCCGGCGGAAGATCGCCAAGCAGCAGATCGGGCGATGGATGCGAATGAAGAGGAAATTGTACCATAAGCTGGTTTACGCCAAGATCGTCGAAAAGACGGGAGGCCGCGTTCGGTTCTTCGTCTCCGGAGGGGCTCCCCTCTCCAAGGACATCGCCGAATTTTTGTACGCCGCGGGTCTCGTCATCATGGAAGGCTACGGCCTGACCGAGACCTCGCCGGCCATCACCATCAATACGTTCGAGAACCTGAGGTTCGGAACCGTGGGCAAGCCCATGCCCGGCATCGAGGTCAAGATCGCCCCGGACGGCGAGATCCTGACCCGCGGCCCGCACGTGATGAAGGGCTATTATAAAAAGCCGGCCGAGACCGCGGAGGTCTTCGAAGGGGATTGGTTCAAGACCGGGGATATCGGAGTCCTCGACGAGGACGGCTTCCTGGCGATCACGGACCGCAAGAAAGACCTCATCGTCACGGCCGGCGGGAAAAACATCGCCCCCCAGCCGATCGAAAACATCCTCAAGCTCAATCCTTACATCACGAGCGCCGTGGTCATCGGCGACCGGAGACGCTTCATTTCGGCCCTCGTCGTTCCCAATTTCGAGAAGCTCGAGGAATACGCGAATTCGAGCAAGATCGCCTTCGCCAGCCGGGCCGAGCTCGTCAAGAACGAACAGATCGTTTCTTTTTTAAGGGCGGAGATCGACCGGGCCACGCCCTACCTGGCGTCCTACGAGAAGATCAAGAAAATCGTGGTTCTCGATCGGGACTTCGAGATCGAGAAAGACGAAATGACGCCTTCCCAGAAGATCAAGCGGAACGTCGTCGAAAAGAAGTACCGGAATCTCATCGAGGCCCTTTATAAAGAAGAGATCGGCTGACCGGCGGGCTCGGAAGATTTTCGTTTCCATGAAACAAGCCCGCGGGCGTCGGTTAATTTTCCTCCTCATGTTTCTGCCGTTGACTAATAACCAGGCCTCCGATAAAAAGTCTTGACTTTCTACCGCGTGCGCCGCGCTACTCCATCCCGAAGAAAACCGGGAAGGGGACGGCGACGACCTTCGAGCTCAAGGCGATGATGTCGGTTCCGCCATAAACGATCACGCCGATCTGGACGGCGTCCTTGAGATCCGCCATGCACCGCTCCAGGTTGCGAACGGCCGAGTCCTCGACGCGGCTTCCCCATTTCACTTCGACGGCGACGAGCTTCCCCGCCCGTTCGATAAGGAAATCGGCCTCTTGCCCGGTCTGTGTCCGCCAAAAGAAAAGACTCAGGCGGCGATCGGCGAGGCTCATCAGTTTGCGGATTTCGGAGGCCGCCCAGGACTCGACGAACGATCCGGTGAACCCCTGTTTTTCCAAGGCCTGCCAATCGTCCAATCCGGCGAAATAAGCGGCCATTCCGGTGTCATGGAAAAAAAGCTTGGGGGTCTTGGCCAGCCGTTTTCCGATGTTGGCCTGAAAGGGCGGCAGGAAGGACACTTGATAGGTTACGTCGAGCAGATTCATATAGCGGCGCAACGTCGTAAAGGCCAGGCCGCTGTCCCGGGCCAGGTCCGAGAGATTGACCAAACGTCCCGTTCTCAGCGCGGCGAGCGTCAGAAGCCGGTTGAAATCGGGAACGTGTTCGATCGCCCGGATGTTAAGAAGATCTCTCTCCAGGTAGGTCTGGCGGTAGGCGGCGAACCATTCGCCCCTGGCCCGATCCGAGTTCATGAGAAAAGCCGGCGGAAAACCGCCGCACATGATTTCTCTGATGATTTCGCTCTTGCGGTTGCCTCGGGCGGTACGGGAGACGCTGCCGGCGCCGCTTGTACCCGAGAAAGATTTCAGGACATTCGCGGCCGATCCGGCGTGAAACAGGCGGTTTATCGTCGACGGTTCGGGCCGCTCGTTTTTTTCCGCCCAGGAGAAGGGAAGAAGGGTATGGATGGAAATCCGGCCGGCCAGACTTTCGGAAACCTGCGATAAGGTCAGGAGGTTGGCCGAACCGGTGAGAAGAAACCGGCCGGGCTTTTTGTCCTCGTCCACGCTCTTCTTGATCGCCCGCAGGAGGTCGGGCGCGCGTTGGACTTCGTCGAGGACGGCCGGGCCATCCAGCCCGGCGATCAACCCATCGGGGTCGCGGAGGGCGGAATCGAGGATGTTGCGGTCGTCAAGAGTCAGGTAGCGCGCCTTCCAGGAGGGCCCGATCAATCCCTGGGCCAGCGTCGATTTGCCGACCTGACGGGCGCCCGTTAGAAGAACGACGGGAAAATGGCGTAGGGACTCCGCGACCTGGTCCGTGAGATATCTCCGTAACATGGTTAGATTATAGCCACGCCGTGGCGAATTTGTCAAGATCCTTCTTACCCATTGCTTTTTGGCCGCACGAATCGGGACGAGGTGGAGATCGGATCGAGCCCCGCCGCTCATCTGGAATTCGGTGACACACAACCAAATTACCGAAATGCGGATCGGCAGAAGAATTCAACGACCTTCGGGGGCCGATTATGAATCGAAAAAAAACGTGCAATTCGGTAAATGATTGTATGTCACCAAATAATTCGTAGAGCCGTTTTAGGGTCCCGTAGAGGCGATCCTCCGCTATTCGCGACTTTTTAATATTTTTTTGATGTGAGGCTTAAGGAACGGAATATCTTCTTGAAGCGTTTGCCATAAAGTCTTCACGTCGACGCCGAAATATTCATGGATTAAAACGTCTCTCATTCCAGCCATTTCCTTCCAGGGAACTTCAGGATGTTTTTGCTTGATATCCGAGGGAATATGTTTGGCCGCTTCTCCGATGATTTCGATGGCCCGGATTGTGGCAAAGACCGTTTTTTCATCTTTTGAGAATTTGTCAAAATCAAATCCTGCGATAAAATTCTCAATTTTCTCGATCGTCTCCAAAACATCGATCAAGAAATCAAAAAATGGAGGGCCTTCAGACATAGAGGACCTCAGTCAGGATGTTTTTGCCGATCCTCGGCTTAAGGGCGGTTTTCATGACGAGGTCCACTTTGCATTCGAAGAGAGAGGAGAGTTCATTTTTTAGCCTGACGAACGCGAATAATCCGATCGGTTTTTCGAAAGAAACGAGTATATCGATATCGCTATTTTGATTTTGTCTGTTTTTGACGTAGGAGCCGAAGATCCCGATTTCGCTCACTCCGAAGGATTTTTGGAGTTGTGGTTTTTGCTTTTCGAGAGTTTTAGAGATATCTGAAAGCGATCTCATCGACAACTCCTTTTCTGGTTTTATTTTATCCGAGGAAGTCCAAAGAATCAATACCAAGGTTATATGATGGAGAATTTGCAGGCCTTCTTCTTTTGTTCTACTTCAGCGACAGATAAATTTCTTTCCGATGGCCGATGCGGACGATCAGGATGAGGAGCCGCCGGTCTTCCTTCTTGAAGATGATCCTGTAGCTGCCGACCCGCAGCCGGAAGAAATCCTCGCCCGCGGCGAGCCGCTTGATGTTATCCTTGAGGGCTTCGGGATTGTCGGCCAATATCAGCAGCTTCTCTTTGATGATTCTTTGGTGAGGCTTGTCGATCCTTTTAAGATCGTCCATCGCTCGGCCGAGGAACTTGAGCTCATACACCGCTAAATGCCCAGAGATTTCCAGACCTTTTCGGCATCCAGGAGCCTGTCCCGGCCTTTTTCGAGATCCTTGATCCTTTTCTTGGCCAGCTTCAGATCCAGAAGGTCGAAATACACGGTCAGCGCTTTTTCGATGATATAGCTCTTTTTTTCGCCGAGCTCCCGGGCCGCCGTCTCCAACTCCGTGGAAATCTCTTCGTCGAGGGTGATGTTATGCCGGACCTGCATGATGTTCGTCTCCTGAGTGGAATACACCGATTATACACATAATATGTGTAGTGTCAAGACGGCTCATAATCAGGAGGCATAGAATAGGACGCCCTCACGCCCGGACTGGAAATCCTTCCGCCGCAATGAGTCGGGCTAGGCATGTGTCACTTCCGTGTCATCGAATTTCCGCAAGATACCGGATTTGAAATTCGGTGACATGATCGCTAATTCTCTTGAATTAGGTTCGTGTCTCCGAATTTCCACTGGAAATAAGGAAATGGGTATTGTGTCTCCCTGATATTTAAAAAAACAGTTGACATCCTATTGAAAACATGATAACTAACATATGTTCTTGTGGATGCGGGGTATATGAAAATGTTTTTAGGGCATTGTTTTCTCATTTCCCAAAAGTCAGATATTCAATGCATTTTCAGCGGGTTGAACTATCCTAACCATTGTCGAATTGCCCATCTCTACATAGAGAACGATTTGCGGGGCCATTTGGCCGAGAATTAGGCGAAATGCAGAATTCCAGCGTAATTCAAAAAGCCGCCCCTTCTTCCAAACCTTATTCGCACACTCCTTCCCAGGCTTATGCCCCCACTTCGCCTCGAATCATCCCGCTTTCCGAAAAAACACTTCCCGAGTCCGCGATTCCCTTCCAATTCTCCTGGCAAAAACTGCAGACCTCCAAAGAAGTCCTTCCGATCATTTTTGAGTTCGCGCCGGTCGCTCATTTTCTTTTTGATATGCGGGGGACAATCATCGAGGCCAATAAGGCTGCCGTGGAGCTCACCGGCTATACCCGGGAGGAAATTATCGGCAGAAACACTTTTGAATTGGAGATCCTTACCCGAGAACAAGTCCGCAAGGTCCGCCATCGTTTTGCCCGCGCCGGCTCCGGAAAATCCGTCGGTCATCACGAATTCGACCTGAAGTTGCGGGACGGAAGCCGGAGAACCCTGGAGTCTAGCGTTTTTCCGATTACGATCGACGGACAAACCCTGATTTTGGCCATGGCCGGCGATGTGACGGCCCGCAAAATCAGCACCGAGAATTTGCGGAAGCAAAGAGCGAAGCTCAGATCCTCCCAGAAAGAGCTGAAATCTTTTTCTCGCCGGCTGATCTGCGTCCGCGAGGAAGAACGCAAAAACCTATCTTCCGTCCTTCATAATGAGGCCGGAGCCCTGGCCGGGCTGCTGAAATGCCGTCTCAATACCGTCCAGAAGGAGATTCAAGCCGGCCAGACGAGCCCAGCGCTTCAGGGGCTCGACGAAAGCCTGTCTCTGGTCAGTCAGCATATCGCAGCGCTGAAAAAATGCGCCGTGGACTTGCGGCCGCCCGATCTCGACAGGCTGAGTCTTCCCGAGGTCCTGAAAAATTATTATTCCGAAACGGCTGAAAAAACAGGCCTCAACATCGTTTTCCGGTTCGGCCTGAACGGGCATGAAATCCAAAATCACGCGTCCACCATCATCTACCGGATCGCTCAGGAAGCCCTGAACAATATCATTCATCATGCGGAGGCGAAGAAAGTCACATTGAGCCTGGCCTTTGGGGGCGGCTTTATCAGGCTGAAGATAACTGACGACGGCCGAGGTTTTCATCCGGATAAAAAGCTGAAAGCAAAGAAAATAGGCCTGGGCATCCGGAGCATGAACGAGATGGCCGATTGTGTCGGCGGCAGGTTCGCCATCCATAGCTCGCCGGGAAAAGGAACGACCGTCTCCGTCGCCATCCCGGTCGAGAGCGGCGTCACCAGCCCGGATAAGTAATTTTAAATACATCGGGAACTACTCACTTCTTGGTATTTACAGCATTAATGCTTTGTTTTAAATATTAAATTTCCATATGAGCATCAGGGTCGTATTAGCGGATGATCACCCCATCGTCAGGGCCGGCCTCAGGGCGGTCATCGAGAAAAGCAAGGAAGACATCGTGATCGTCGACGAGGCGATCAACGGCAAAGATGTCCTCAAGATCGCCGAGAAAAGCCCGGTCGACGTCTATCTCCTGGACGTCGAAATGCCCCATCTCAACGGCATCGAGACGGCTGAACGGCTCCTCAGCAAGGACCCGAAAACCAAGATCATCATCCTCAGCATCCACGACTCCCGGATTTTCGTCCATCGGGCTCTCCGCTGCGGGGTCAAAGGCTATATCCTGAAGGAAAACGCAACCGAAGAGGTGATCCAGGCCATTCAGGAGGTTTTCAGGGGCCGGTTCTTTTTAAGTCCCGGTATCTCAAGCTATATTGTGGACGGCTTCTTGGGTAAAGTCGGCGCCCGCAAGGATAAGAGCGCGGGGAACGGCCTGACAAAAAGGGAGCGGGAAATCGTTCAACTCATCGGCGAAGGCTGCACGAACAAGGAAATCGCCCAAAAACTCAATCTCTACCTGAACACCGTCCATGTCCACCGCCGGAACCTGATGCAGAAGCTTAATATCCATAAGCAGGCCGACCTCATCCGGTATACGATCAAGGAAGGCATCTCCAAGCTGTAGCGAATATCTTATTTGCCGCCGCCCGTGGGACGATAAAGCCGGATTCCGTCGATCCGGGCGAAATCTTCGTCATTCGTTGCCAGCGCCGTGGTCCCGCAGGCGCGCATCGTCGCCACCGTCAGCGAATCGTTCACGAGAAGGCCGCTCTGGGAGCGAACCCAGCCGCTCGCCCGGAGGATCTCCGCCGTCAGCGGAATGACGTCGACTCCCATGTCCATGATCGCGGCCCCCGCAGCGGCGTGATCGGAGAGCCGACGGACGATCCCGGGATCCGCCTTGAGCTTCGCCACGACGGCGGACGGGGCCCCGGGCTTTGCCCGGGGGTCAACTTCCGCCGCGAAGGCTCGTCCCTTGGCGTTCGATTTCGGAGCGAGGTTTTTTGCCATCGCTTCCATGATCATCGCCCGATGAAGGACTTCGGCGACAAGATGGGCGGCGGTCGTTCCCTTCAGTTCGCCGGACGCGCACCGGCCTAAAAATTCCGTGCAATCTTCCGATATGCCGGCGTAATGATAGAGAAAAATATTGGCGTCGATGAACACGGCCGCGCCGGCCTCGATCTCCTTAAGAGTCCCAAAGGCCGGGCTCATTCATGACCTCCCGCATCTCTCCCGGAGCGAGCTTGAACAGGCCGCGCGTCGCCCCGACGATGTCTCGGCGGTCTTTGACGCGCGTCCGACGTTCAAGATAGGCCTCGACGGCCTCCCCGAAGATCTGGCTAAGGGGCGCGTCTTCCTCCAAGGCCGCCTTTTTCGCCCCGTAGAGAAGCCGATCTTCCATCACGGTCCCGATCTTTTTTTTCATGACATCTCCCTCATCTCAATATAGCGCCAAATGGCCTTAATGTCAAGAAATAGAGAAATATATCTAGAAATTAAGATTAAAGCGGCCATCTTCCCCCCTAAAATTCGGGGACATGTTCGCTAATTCTCTGGAATTAGGTACGTGTCGCCGAATTTTCCCCACGAACTCGCGAACTATGTTTCAAAACATTATGTTTTACTGTATAATCAATCATCATGAAATTTATTGATCGTCAAACCGAGCTGCAGCAGCTATTGCGCTTGTCAGGGGCGAAATCCGGTGGATTGGCTGTTGTGTGGGGGCGCCGGCGGGTGGGAAAAACGCGGTTATTGCTGGAATGGTCGAAAAAAGAAAACGGACTATATCTTGTCGGTGACGAATCCGCCCCCGCCATTCAGCGCAAGTACATGGCGGATCGCATCGCGGAAAAATTTTCCGGGTTCGATGAAGTGGACTACCCAGACTGGCGAAGCCTGTTCACGCGGTTGGCGCGTGAAGCGCAGCAAAGCGGCTGGCCTGGTCCTGTCATCATCGATGAATTGCCCTATCTGGCCGTGGCCGCGCCGGAGATTGCCAGTGTTCTGCAGCGCTGGATCGATCACGAAGCCAAGGCTGCCGGACTGTGCGTGGCCCTGGCCGGGTCCAGCCAGCGCATGATGCATGGCATTGTGCTGGACCAAACGGCGCCATTGTTCGGCCGCGCCGCTGTCGCCATCCGGGTGAAGCCGATTGCGGCCGGGTATTTGCCCCAAGTATTCGGCCTCAAGGAGAATTATCAGGCGATCATGGCTCAAGCCGTCTGGGGCGGAATGCCGCGTTATTGGGAGTTGGCCCAGCCATTCGGCGCCGACCTGTTCGCCGCCGTGGACAATTTGCTTTTAAATCCCCTGGGGCCATTGCACAACGAGCTGGATACTTTGTTGCTGGAAGAATTCCCGCCGGCTCCAGCGCTTCGCTCCATGTTGGATTGCATCGCCATGGGAGCGCACCGGCCTTCCGAAATGGCCGGACGCTTGGGACGACCGGTCACATCGCTGTCACGTCCGCTGAGCAGATTGCTTGACATGGGCATGATCCGGCGCGAAATCCCCTTTGGCGAGTCTGAAAAATCCAGTAAGCGGGCATTATACAAACTGGAAGACCCGTTTGTCAGAAGTTGGTTCGGCATGGTGGCTTCTTATCGATCCTCGCTGGCGGACGCGACGCTGAAAATACGTAAAAACATCTGGGAGCGGAAACGAACCTGGTTGTTTGCTTCTGCCTGGGAAGAGATTTGTCGCTCCAGTGTTCCCCGTTTATTGGCCGGCGGCGTCGCCAAGCTGGGGCCCTGGCTGCCGGCCGCGCGCTATTGGCGGGGGAATGATCCTGCATGGGATGTCATTTCGGTTTCTCTGGACGGCAAATGTCTGTTGCTTGGTGAGGTGAAATGGTCGGAACGGATTCTGACGGGGCCCGAAGTACTGGAAATTTTTTCGGGTTTGAAGAAAAAAAAATGGCCGGGAATCGCCGGCTTGCCCCATGAGCGGGTTCTTTACGCGGCGTTCGTTCCCCGGCATGCCAGGGGAGTATCGCTGCCGCCTGATTGCTGCCTGGTAAACGCGGACCATGTTATCGGGGCTTTGGCGGAGAAAACAAACCGCGCTGATCGTGAATCGTGAATCGTGAATCGAGTGAATGTATCCCCGTATTTATTAGATCTCTGTATTTATTAGATCGAAAACCAGGGGCGGACGGCGACTCCGCGGCGCTCGTAAGCGTCGTCGCCGCCGTAAACCAAAATGGGCCGTACTCCGGTGCTCTCTCGCCCTTTCTCTTCCCCTCCCTTTCCCTTCCCCTCGGATCTCCCCGACAGGCGGCGCCACCACAGCAACGCGTCCAGCATGTCGCCGCCGACCGTCGCCCCCGATTTCATTTCCATGGGATAGAGGGCCCCGCCCTCCTCGATCAGCAGATCGACTTCGTGGCCGATCCTATCCCTCCAGAAAAAAAGAGGCGGCTGTCGCCGATGGTGGAAATAGGCCTTGGCAACCTCCGCGATGACGAAATTCTCGAAGAGAGCCCCGCGGAGAGGATGCGTTTCCAGTTGGACGCGAGAACGAAGGCCGAGCAAATAGCAGGCCAGGCCCGTGTCGTAAAAGTAGAGCTTCGAGCTCTTGATGAGGCGTTTGTTGAAATTCCGATGATGGGGAGCGAGTGAAAAAACAATAAAGCTCGTCTTCAACACCGAAATCCAGCGGCGGGCGGTGTCGACCGAAACTCCGGCGTCGGACGCGAGCGAGGAATAATTGAGAATCTGTCCGACGCGTCCGGCGACAAGCCCCAGAAAGCGCTCGAAGGCATCGAGGTCGCCGATGTTCACCAAGCTCCGGACGTCACGCTCGATGTAGGTTAGGACGTAATCGGCCAGCCAGACTTCGGGAGGGATGCCGCGGTCATGGATGCGCGGATAGAAGCCCGTCCGGATCGCCTCCCACAAGTCGGGCAAGTCCGGTCCGGATATTCGGTTCGTGAACAAGCGGAGAGGGTCCCCGGGTTCAGATTGCGGCCGCCGGTCGAGTTCGGCTCGCGAAAATGGGAGGAGATGAAGGATCCCGCTGCGCCCCGCGAGCGATTGGGAGACATCCTTTAACAGAAGAATATTTTGAGATCCCGTCAGAACAAACCGGCCCGGGGATGCGTCCTTGTCCACGGCCGTCTGCAGCGCGGAGAAAAGGTCGGGGACGCGCTGGGCCTCGTCGAAAATCACAGGACCGGAATGCCTGGTCAGAAAGCCCTTGGGATCGTCCCTGGCGAACGATCGTGTTTCCGTGTCTTCGAACGAGAGATACTCATGATTCGGGAAGGCGGCCTTCGCAAGAGTTGTTTTTCCCGATTGACGGGGCCCCGTGACGATGACGAGCGGATAGTAACCGGCATCGCGAATTGCATAGGCAGAGAGTAGGCGAGGTATCATGTGGCTAATTTACGATTGAATCGTACAATTGTCAAGTGCCAAATTTTTTTCTTGACTTGTTTGCATGACCTTCTATAATGGTTATATAAAATAGTCTTATGGTGTGATCATGAACGACTCCGGTTCCGAACTTTCCGTCAGTATCGCCGAAGGGAAGAAAAACCTCAGCCGGATCCTGCGCGCGGCCGAATCGGCCAATCGCGACATCATCCTGACCCGGCGCGGAAAACCGGTCGCCGTCCTCGTGCCCTTTGCGGCCTACCAGGGATCGAGGAAGGCCGACGGGCTCCGGCAGATCATGGAGGCCCGGGCCGCTTACCGCCTGGCTGCCGTCGACGCGGACTCGGTGATCGAGGAAGCCCGCGACCAATTGCGGAGACGGCCGTGAAGACGGTGGTTGCCGACGCTTCCGTCGTCCTGCGCTGGTTCCTTCCGGACGAGGAGCGCGGCGACAAGGCCCTGGCCTTGCTGGAATCTTATGTCCGGGGAGAGATTAGGATAGTCGTCCCTTCGCTCCTGGGGTTCGAGGTCCTCAACGGCTTGTTGATCGCTTCCCGGAGAAACCGTTTGGAGATCGCGACGGCCCTGCAGGCTTATCGGGGATTCCAGGCCCTGGGGCTCGAGGTCATCGGCATGGAGGCGGATGGGCCCGAGATTCTGAGGATTGCGGCTCAAATGGGTTTGACGGCCTACGATGCCGCCTATATCGCGCTGGCAAGGCGCGAGAAGGCCGATCAGTTCACCTGAAATTCGGGGACATGTTCGCTAATTCTCTTGAATTAGGTACGTGTCGCCGAATTTCTCTTTCTCTGAATTCCCCCCCTTCTTACCTCTGATTACTAAATACCATGAAATAACCCCAAATCTACTCACTTTCTGGTATTTACAGCCCGCCCGGGAATTTCTATAGTCGGAGTTCCTTTTTTTAATCCCATTGCCAAGTGGGATAAAAAAAGAATAAGGAAGCGGGCATGAGATTATCGGCAGAAGGGGAGTTTCAATTGGCCATAGCCACAGGCCAAGTTTTCTTATCCTTGGCGGCTTTTTAGTCTATTTCCCTTTTATCCAAATGCCCTTCTTGACTTATTGCGATTTTGCTATGCCGAAGAGCTATTTTGTCGGTCAGGCAGCCAACGGCGGTAGCCTGTCATGAGCATCAGGGTCGTCTTGGCGGATGATCACCCCGTCGTCAGGGCCGGCCTCAGGGCGGTCATCGAGAAGAGCAAGGAAGACATCGCGATCGTCGACGAAGCCATCAACGGCATGGAAGTCCTGAAGATCGCCGAAAAAAGCCCGGCCGACGTCTATCTCCTGGATGTCGAAATGCCCCATCTCAACGGCATCGAGACGGCCGAACGGCTCCTTAAGAAGGACCCCAAAGCCAAGATCATCATCCTCAGCATCCACGACTCCCGGATTTTCGTCCAGCGGGCCCTCCGCTGCGGGGTCAAGGGCTACATCCTCAAGGAAAGCGCCACCGACGAGGTGATCCAAGCCATTCAAGAGGTTTACAAGGGCCGGTTCTTTTTAAGCCCCGGCATCTCCAATTATATCGTGGACGGTTTTCTGGGCAAAATCGGCGCTGGCAAAGATAAAAACGAGGGGAACGGCCTGACGAAAAGGGAGCGGGAAATCGTTCAACTCATCGGCGAAGGCTGCACGAACAAGGAAATCGCCCAAAAGCTTAATCTTTACTTGAACACCGTCCAGGTCCACCGGCGGAACCTAATGCATAAGCTTAATATCCATAAGCAAGCCGACCTCATCCGTTACACGATCAAAGAAGGCATCTCGAAACTGTAAAATTCGGTGACATGTTCTCTAATTCTCTTGAATTAGGTACGTGTCACCGAATTTCCCTCGCCAATATAAATATTGCCCGAAAATAATCAGCGATAAAGAATTAGCCTGGCATAAGCGTAATTGAACAAAAATATTATAAAGTCCCATAAATGATCGACCTGAAATCCAAGCGAATTACCGTTACCGGAGGAAAAGGTTTCCTTGGCACTCATCTCGTCAAGAAACTTAAAGAAGATCGTGGATGTAAAAACGTATTCGTTGTCGACCTCCCTGAATACGACCTCCGGAACCTCGATGCCATCCGCCGTATGTTCGATGACCAAAAGCCGGACATCGTCATCCACCTGGCCGCGGTCGTCGGAGGAATCGGTGCTAATAAGGAAAACCCCGGCCGATTCTTCTACGATAACGCCATAATGGGCATTCAATTAATGCACGAAGCTTACCTTAGACAAATTGAAAAATTCGTTGCTCTCGGGACCATCTGCTGTTATCCAAAATACACTCCGGTCCCTTTTTCCGAAGACCGTCTATGGGACGGATACCCGGAGGAAACGAACGCTCCCTACGGCCTGGCAAAAAAAATGATGCTTGTTCAAAGCCAAGCTTATCGTCAGCAATATGGATTCAATTCGATATTTCTCATGCCGGTCAACCTCTATGGTCCTGGCGATAATTTTAATCCCGAAAGCTCCCATGTCATACCCTCAATCATTAGAAAGTGCATCGAGGCCAAAGCTCGGGGCGATGATGAGATCGTCGTCTGGGGCGATGGTTCTCCGACCCGCGAATTCCTTTATGTCGAAGACGCTTCGGAAGGGATCATCAAAGCTACGGAGTCCTATGAGAAAAGCCTCCCGGTCAATCTCGGGAGCGGTCATGAAATCAGCATCAAAGATCTCGTCGCGCTGATCGCAAACATCACAGAATTTTGTGGACGCATAGTCTGGGACCAGTCAAAACCCAACGGCCAGCCGCGCCGGAAACTGGATGTAAGTCGAGCAAAATTAATGTTTGGGTTTGAGGCAAAAACGTTATTTTTCGAAGGGCTGAAGCGGACGATTGAGTGGTATAAGGACCGCTCATAGCAAATAAGGAATCGATATGACGGATTATGAGCTTGTCATTAAGCCGCCCAAGAGATTATCCGCTCTTCGCCTGAAGGAATTATGGGAATACCGGGAGCTGTTTTATTTTCTGATTTGGCGGGACGTGAAGGTTCGCTACAAGCAGACCGTCCTGGGTGCAGGGTGGGCGATCGTGCGGCCGGTCGTCTCGATGGTCGTTTTTACTTTCATCTTCAATCGGCTGGCGGGCTTTTCATCCGAAGGCGTTCCGTATCAACTTTTTACTTTTACCGGGGTTTTGGCCTGGAATTTTTTTTCCGAAGGTCTGACAGCTTCAAGTCAGAGCATGATTTCCAATGCCAATCTTATAACGAAAGTCTATTTCCCCAGATTGATTATGCCGGCGGCCGCGGTGTTGCGTGGTCTGGTGGATTTCGGCATCGCCTTTCTCATTTTTATCGGGTTCATGATTCACTATCACTATATGCCAAAAGCGCAAATATTTTTATTCCCGCTCGTATTGCTCTGGGGCATTGTCGCAGCCCTGGGCGTCGGGTTATGGTTTGCCGCGATCGGCGTGAAATATAGAGATATCGCCCAGGCCCTTCCTTTTGTGACGCAGTTAGTATTCTGGATAACACCGGTCGGCTATTCCAGCGCCAAGATTCCTGCCAAATTGGAGTTCTTTTACTGGCTTAATCCCATGACAGGCGTGATCGAGGGTTTCAGGTACACCCTTCTTGGAACCGCCCATATTCCACCGCACCTGGTTTGGATGTCCATCATTCTGAGCATCGTGATATTCATCACGGGGATGATGAATTTCCGACGGATGGAAAAAGAATTTGCGGATGTGATTTGATCGAACATGAAGCCAATCATCAGCGTTAGAAATCTCAGTAAAAAATACATCATCGGCAAGACCATACATGGCCGGGGCGCTCGCACCTTTCGCGATATCTTCGATTATAAAACGAAACGTCTATTCCGAAGAGACGTTAAGAGGAACAAAGAAGACACAACAATTTGGGCGCTGAAAGATGTGTCTTTTGATGTTGACCAGGGCGAAGTCGTCGGCATCATCGGCCGCAACGGCGCCGGGAAAAGCACCTTGCTGAAAATAATATCACGAATAACGGAGCCGACCGAGGGCAATGTGACTCTGCGCGGACGCGTCGCCTCACTGCTGGAAGTGGGCACGGGGTTCAACCAGGAATTAACCGGGCGAGAGAACATTTTTCTCAATGGCTCCATCCTCGGCATGAAAAAGGCCGAGATAAAGAAAAAATTCGATGAGATCGTTGCCTTTTCCGAGGTGGAAAAGTTTATCGACACCCCGGTGAAGCGCTACTCCAGCGGTATGTATGTACGCCTGGCCTTTGCCGTGGCTGCCCATCTCGATCCGGAGATTCTGGTTGTGGATGAAGTCTTGGCTGTCGGCGATGCGGCTTTTCAAAAAAAGTGTATCGGAAAGATGGGGGAGGTGGCGCAGGGCGGCAGGACGGTGGTGTTTGTGAGTCATAACATGGGGACGATCAACCGCCTCTGCAAGAATGCTCTCCTTCTGGATGCAGGGGTAATCAAAGCAATGGGACCGACGCTCGATATCACAGCTCAATATCTGCGGAGTGGCGACGAAACGATGGCGGAAACAATCTGGACGGATTCAAAAGAGGCTCCAGGCGACGATGTGGCCAGGCTGCGGGCAGTAAGGATCATTCAAAATGAACAAGTAACGGAGAGCGTGGACATCCGCTTTCCGGTACTCATAGAAATGGAATATGATTGCCTTAAGCCTAATGCGTTCCTAATTTCCGTGTTTGCCTTTTTTGATGAACAAGGAACCTTCTTATTCGTCAGCGGCGATACAGATGATTTAGAGTGGACGAATCCCCGTCCGCAAGGTCGCTACGTTTCCCGTTGCGTTGTCCCCGGTAATCTCTTTGCGGAGAGTCAAATCCGCGTAGTCGCCGAGGTGAGCACACGCGCGCCTGTTTACCAGATCCACTTCTTGCGGTATGACGCAGTTGCGTTCCAGGTTGTGGATAAAGGCGAATCCGGAAGTGTCAGGGCAGGATGGGGACGGCCCATGCCTGGGGTCATGCGACCCATGTGCTCCTGGGAGACACGGCTGATTGGAAACAGGGGCGGTATTCACTCCTGAAGAAACTTAGGATGATGAATTTCTTCCATACCCACATTTCACCGCTAGCTTATGATTTAATCAAAGAAACCCTTGATTCCACGTTTATCAGTGAAGGCAAGCGCGTCAAGCAGTTCGAGGAGGCCCTCGCGAGCCAGCTAGGGTTGGCAAATCCCGTCGCTGTGAACAGCGGGACTTCTGCATTGCATTTGGCCCTGGTTCTGGCAGGTGTCGGACCCGGAGACGAGGTCATTCTTCCTGCCCAGACATTCGTAGCGAGCGGGCTCGTGATTCTTATGCAGAGGGCCACGCCCGTTTTTGCGGATATCGACCCCTCAACAGGGAACATTTCCCCTGAGTCTATCAAAGAGAAGATAACGGTTCGCACGAAAGCCATTATTCCCGTTCACTGGGGCGGATACCCCTGCGACCTTGATGAGATAAAAACCATCGCGAATGAACACGGTTTGACTGTTATCGAGGATGCGGCCCATGCTCTGGGGGCCACTTATAAAGGCCGACCAATTGGTTCCATTTCTCGTTTTGCAGCCTTCTCTTTCCAGGCCATCAAAAACCTGACAACGGGGGACGGGGGGGCCCTTTGTTGTGCTAACCAAGAGGACGCTCGCCAGGCAGTGATTCGCCGCTGGTTTGGCATCGACAGGGCAAATAGCAGGCCCTCTATCCTTGGGGAGCGGGAATACGACTTGACCGATTTGGGATACAAGTACCATATGAATGATCTGGCGGCATCGCTTGGCCTGGCAAACTTGGCGGATTTCAAAGATCGGCTGCGGAGGCGCCAGGAGAATGCCCGAGTTTACCGCGAGGAGCTTGGCAATGTGGCGGGTCTCACGCTCCTGAGGGCCGATCCTGACAGAACGCATGCATATTGGCTTTTCACAATACTCGTCGAGCGGAGGGAGGCTTTTATCAGAAAGCTTGCTTCGGCGGGGGTGCCCTCATCCGTCGTGCATATGAGAATTGATAAGAATACTGTCTTTGGCGGGCCACGACAGGAAATGCCGGGACAGACACATTTCAATGATCGCCAAGTGTCTATTCCCGTTCATGAAGCATTGTCAGGTGAAGACATTCTCCGCGTAGGAGCGGCAATCAAGAGAGGGTGGTAGACTCTATGACAAGAGTAATTTATTTGTCTTCGACGCGGAATGGAGAGTTGTTACTCGATTGGCTAACAGGCCAACATTGTGAAGTTATTCTTGCAGATACAAGCGATTCCAAACATATAGCTTTTCCAGCATACGATCTTGGAATCTCCTTCCTTTATACGCACAGGATACCAGCTTGCGAGTTTGACATACCCTACAAATGGGTAAACTTCCATCCAGGACCTCTGCCAGAGTTCCAAGGGAGGAATCTTGCATTCAATGCGATCCTGAATGACGCCATGACGTTTGGAGCAACGGTTCACTACATGGACAAAGAGTTCGATACTGGAGAGATTATCGAAGTTGTTAGGTTTCCAATTTTGCCATCGGATACCGCCGGAGACTTAGTCCAAAAAGCCCATAATGCTCTCGTGTGCCTTTTCAAGAAGCAGATCCCGAGGTTGCTACTTGGTAAGGTGCCTTCAGAACCGCAAGGCAAAGGCAGATATTTTTCCAAGAAGCCAATTGATGGTTTCGTCGTCCTCACTGCCGAACAGCAAAAGCTGGTCAGAGCACTCACTGTATTACCACTATATTATGCCGCAGCGACCATTGGAGGGAAGTCATATCGAATAGTCCCCCTGGAGGAGCCGAGCAATGACAAAAGATAGGTGTTTTCGCATAGCCATCCTCGGCGGCACGGGCTTTGCCGGACGTAACCTCCGCGAGTGCCTTGAAAAGGTGGGGATGATAGTCGGTGTCTTCAGCCGAACGACCGGTTGCGACCTTCTAGATATCTCCTCCGCATGGGTCAAGCTGGACGCGTTCCGGCCCGACTACATCGCCAACTGCGCCGCGCTCGTGGGCAGCGTGAACTACGTGACGGACTTCGCCGCCGATGTAGTCGACGTCAACATGCGGTTGATCCTGAATGCCTATAAGATCGCCCAGCAGATGCGCGAGGTCGTCGTCATTAATCCTATCGCCAACTGCGGCTATCCCGGCGCCATGGACAGCTATGAGGAAAGAGGCTTCTGGGATGGGCCTATCCATCCATCCGTCCTCTCGTACGGGAGCACTCGGCGCATGATGTGGGTCCTTTCAAAATGCTACAAAGATCAATATGGTGTGCGTTCGATTAATATTGTAGTTCCAAATATGTATGGTCCATATGATAGTACAAATCCTAATAAAACACATGCATTGAATGCGTTGATTATTAAATTTGTTAAAGCAGTTAAATACAACCAACCCGAAGTGGAAATTTGGGGTACTGGTAAGCCGATACGGGAATGGTTATATATCAAGGATTTTGCCCAAATTATTCGACGAATAATTTGTGATCAATCAGTATCGCAAGATCTGGTCAATATAGCGCAAAATCGAGGGTACTCTGTAAATGAATTAATACAATTGATTTCTAAAGCAACGAACTATAAAGGAGAGATTGTTTATAACAGACGTTATCAAGATGGTTCTCAGAAAAAAGTGATGGACGACAGACTGTTTCGCCAGCGATTTCCTGATTATAATTTCACATCTATTGAGAATGGGATACGTGAGACCATTGAATATTATCAAGCTATCCTATGAATAAAATACTTACTGTAATTACTACTACATATCGGTCCGCAAAATACCTAAAGAATTATTTTGACGGGATTCTAGCCCTTACTGGAAGGGATGCTTTTCAATTTATCTTGGTGATGAATGCGCCAAATACAGTGGAGAGAAAAATCGCTTTTTCTTACTATGAGCAATACCCTGATCTAATTCGAATTATCGAAGTGCCGCATCGCGAAACAATAGGTGCGTCCCTTAATCGTGGCCTTGTTTTAGTCAATACGCCATACTGCTCTTTTCTGGATGTCGATGATGTGCGGGTAAATGATTCTTATTTGAAACAGATTGATACCTTGGAGAAAAACAGAAATGTAGATTATACGTATGGCGATTACATTCTTGTTGATGAATACGGAAGTACAAAGGGAGAGTATGTAAGGAAGCCAGATTTTCAAAGAAACGATTTTATTCATGAAAGCAGAGTCAGCCCAACCCATTTATTTCGCTCATCGTTGATTAAGAAAATTGGCGGATTTGATGAACAGTTCCAAGTTTGTACTGATTTCGAATTCCAGGTAAGAGCGGTTTTCAATTGCTTATTTAAAAAAACGCCGGGGTTATTGTCGTATTATACACAATATCCGAACAGCGGTAGTGCCAGCAGCAATCTTAGTCGTCTTATGGTAGAACATGTCATGATACTGTTGCGATATGGGGTATATGATAAAATAATGGGCCGTGATTATTATAGTCGTATTAGGATGGCACAAAAATATCGACTTGATCATGTTTTGCTTAACAACCAATGGATTCCACTTGAGAGGTACATACCAGGTTATCCGAACAGCCTAAACGTATTCGCGAGCGCGGATTATTTTGAATATCAGCGAAAATATCGCAACTGGCTTATTCAATATTATCTGAATACACCAGATCGTCTATTGCGTAAATCATTCCGTATCATTCTCAACAAACTCGGACTTCTGCATTCGGTGCGAAAGCTGAGAGGACTGGATCCGGAAACAGGGATGAAAATGAGGTGGAAATAAAAACCCGCGTGCCAGGAGGGAAAGAACTGCCTATGAGTCAAGGCAATCAGCCACCAACAACTTCCGGATCGTTCGTCGGCAAAAAATCCTGGCGCGCATTCATCCCTGTATCAGTCAAACGAGCTGTGCATCGCGTTCGTAATCTGTGTAACGTCACCAGATCACTGGAGGCACTCATGCTCACCCGCTCCGGCCAAACCATCAGCTTGCCGCTGTACCACCTTGCTGCCCGCATAATGCGCTTTCAGGCGAGATTCAGCAGCGGCCGGTTGCCTCTGGCTTGGAAGGTGTCCGATTCGCTCGGCGTTTCCCCCGTGTTGTTCCACTTCTATCAACCCCTGTTTGACCCTCACCAACTGGATGAAGCGCAGCTCGATAGGCCCAATTCAGTGGCATCACTGACCTTTGATGACGCCACTCTGAAAACCTTCGTGGCGGAACTGGGAGCCTATCAAACGGAGCTGTCGCGCATACCGGCCACCAAACAATCGCTATCTGAGCCGTATTTTGAGAACAGCAGCTTCAACTACATTGACTGTGCCGCGCTTTATGCCGTCATCAGACACTTTAAGCCCAAACTATTCATGGAAATTGGTTGTGGTAACTCGACGCTTTTCGCGCGCAAAGCGTTGTTGCAGAACGCATCGGAGGGCATGCGCGCCGAACACCTCGGCATTGAGCCCTTCGGACCGCCTTGGCTTGAAAGCTTGAGCGACGTGTCGATCCTGCCTGAGAAAATAGAAAACTTGCCTCTAGCCATGTTCGATGCGCTTGGCCCAAACGACATCTTGTTCATTGATTCCACGCACGTTGTGCGATGCGGTGGCGACGTAGTAACGGAATATTGCAAGATACTGCCGCGTTTGCGACCCGGCGTTATTGTCCATATTCACGACATCTGGCTGCCGTTCGACTATCCGAAATTCTGGTTCACGGAGCACCGTCGGTATTGGACAGAGCAGTACCTCCTCGCGGCGCTCCTGGCCAACTCTTCTCGCTTCAAGGTCATCTTCCCGGCCATGTATCTCGTTGCTTTCCATCCCGAACTTTTATTTGCGACCTTTCCCGATTATAAGAATGTCTATTTCGACAAGCGGTTCAACTCGGATGGTACAATCGAACACGGAAAGCGTCCGAACCGTTGGGCTGCGGGTGGCTCTTTCTGGCTGAAGGTAAACGGCTGAAATAGGCCCCCAATAAAGAACCGAGAATGGCTGAGAGATCCCCAAGGTTCATCCTCCAAACGAGCACCACATATAAAAATTATAACACAAAAGAAGATTTCGTTAGAAAAATAAGGGAATTAGATCCGCAAACGAGCCTGCGAAAAAAGCACAACTTCATAAAATGACTTTTATCCCAATATTAAAAATCGTCGTCCCTCTATTTATTCTTCTTGTTTTAATTCTTAAATCAAGGAAAAGTTCAATTTATCTTGTATCCCTGCCATTACTTTTATCATTAGGCGGAAATATTTATTTATTTAATTATGAAATGCGGTTTGAAATATTCGGTCTCTCGTTGGGTATTCATGATTTCCTACTAGCACTGCAAATTATCGCTTGGATATATGTAATATTTACCAGGCCTGTTTCTAAATCGATTACTCAAAATGCGGGTTATAAATGGGCGATAGGGATTTTGATTTACTATTTATTTTTAATAATTATTTCCGTGCCAAGTCTTGAAAAAATCATAGGAAAACCAATTCTCGCTTTCCCGCGCATGTACCTACTCCCTGTAGGTTTCCTCGTCATGATGGATACATATCGTCGTTATTCTATCGAAGAGGTTATGACTTTCCTGACAGATTTGCGCAATATCGTGCTGATAATCTGCATTCTCTATATTATCAACGCTATTTATCCTGGCGCAATTTATGAAATTAATAGAGGGGACGCGTACGATTCCATAACTGGTGTTTTTCGAAGTTATACTTTTCCTCCGATATTATTCTTCCTAGCGTTGGCAATTACGATAGGAAAAATTAAGTATTCATTTAAAGAAATAGTAATTACGGGAACTATGCTGACGGCGGGCATCTTTAACTTCGGACGTAATCTTATTTTAACATCAACTGCAGTCATTATACTTGGAAGATTCCTTAGCAGGGGAGAAGGCTCAGCTAATAGAAAAAAGTTTATTCGGCTAGCAATTGGTTTCATAGCCATCGCGGCATCATTAATTATCTTACAAGATGTCTTTGTCCGGCAATACGATTATATACTGAAAAGGCTGGAGCCGTTATTATTAGGGGCTGCTGATTCGTCGTACGTGGGGCGGTTAGACCTATTGGAAAATGCCCTCATGGCAGCGAAGCAAAATAGTATATTGTTAGGCGCTGGTGCTTATGCAGCTAACCCATATACGTGGGTTATGGGTAGTTGGGATAGCGATTTATACCAATTAATTATTCGAAGCGGTTTAATTGGTGTCGGTCTATTCTTGCTCGTATATGTATATGCATTGTGGGGATCTATAAGACTCATGAATAGGCGCACTGAAAAATCGTTCGAAATAACAATTATCAGCATGCTTTTTATATTTGCGATGTTTCTTTTTTCGCTTACATCGACAAACTATACACATTATCCGACGATTGCAACAATTGGATTTGTTTTCATTTCCATCGAGGCTGGCGAGCTTTGGCCTATGGCAGCTTAGACAAGAGGGCCACCTGTTAGCGTAAGTTCAAATATGAAAAAAATACGACTATGAAATTCAACAATATTCCTTGGAATAAATGGCATAAGATTAGGCCTCGACATATTCTATACTTTCTAAGTGCAGTGGGAAGATGGTCCCGTTTGATCATTGTTAAATGCCGGAAGCGCATCATTAGGTCAAGAATTAGATGGACAGAATTCAGAAAATCGAAGTTATTCGGACCGTATGAAAAGGAAGGCATTTTGATGAGCTTCCGGAAGAGCAGTGGCTCTACACAAATCGAAATTTTATCCGTGGTCTTGTTTTGGATATGTCAACGCCGGAATATTTCCATAAATGGATATATAAACTCTCAACAGTTGAAAAGGTTCTTGTAAGCGACCTGCAAGGCCCGATTGTGGAAAAAGCGGGTCATTATACACAAGCGGACATCATCGGAGATTTCTGTGCAATTGATCTACCGGTACCAGAGAACAGTTATGACACAGTCCTTTGTTTAAATATTATAGAGCATTGCGAAGATCCCATATCAATGGTGAAAAATATGTATCGTATTCTCCGAAGGGAAGGGGTGGTATTCTTTTTAACTCCATACGCATATATTTATGGACATACGGGGGATACGTGGCCTGATTATTGGCGGTTTGGAAGAGATGCTTATTTATTGATGGCGAAAAAGGCAGGCTTAGAAGTAATAGCTACGGGTTCGCATGGCGATATGGGCAAATATTTTAAGTATGAAATAGGAGAAGATGTATCTGCAAAGGGTTATCACAGAGGCGTGCCCTTAGCGACGTGGATGATTTGTCGCAAATCAGAAAGATAGCAGATGTCCATACTATTATTGACACCTAATTGGCAGGCCAAGTCGGAAGTATGGATCCAATATTCGATTGAAGCCAATTCTGATAATATTGCTTGCATAGTCGCAAACAATACGCAAGGAAATCGATATTGGCGCAACCAGATTAGAGCTGTATCACTCAGCGGTACGGATAAATTGTTAAACCGTATGTTATGGAGGGCCGGGTTTTACACACAGCAAAAAACCCTCATGAGGGAAATACGAAGAAAAGAAGTGAGTCGCATTTTATGCCATTACGGAACCACGGCAGTCAACTTCTTTGATGTCTGGAACCAGACAGACAAACCTCTCTTTGTTCATTTCCACGGCTACGATGCAACGTTCAATCTTTGCCCGGATGATAATCCGGACAAATTATATCATCGCACCGATTATAAGGATAAATTAATTAGCATATCAAAACACGCCACATGTATTGCAAATTCTCACTTCACAAAAAAACTACTTATCAGCGCGGGATTGCCTGACGAGCGCATTGTGGTTAAATATCTCGGCGTTCCGATTCCTCAACAGACAAAGAATCATATCGAAAAGAAAGAAATACATATCCTCCAACTGGGACGTCTGATAGATTCCAAGTCACCGGATAGAACAATCCGTGCCTTTGAAATGGCGCGGGCAAACGGATTAAAGGCACGCCTGACGATTGCCGGGGATGGACCCCTGAGACCCATGTGTGAACTAATGAGATTACGGTCACCCTATAAGGAAGACATTTTTATGCCTGGTGCGGTCACAGCGCAGGAAGCTCAAGAATTGTTTTTTGATGCTGATATTTATACACAGCACAACATTACCGGTGAGATCACTAATCAGGCGGAGAGTTTTGGAGTGACGATCATTGAAGCAATGGCCGCGGGCCTGCCTGTTTTGGGAACGAAGAGCGGTGCAGTTCCTGAAACGGTCGTTGATGGAGAAACAGGTATCCTCATTGAACCAGGGAATGTTGAGGCGCAGGCGGCGAATATGTGCCTGCTTGCGAGAAATGTTGAACTGAGAAAGAAAATGGGTTTAGCTGGCCGAACCCGGGTTATAGAAAATTTCACCTCAGAAATTGAAGCCAATAAACTCAAAGAAATAATGAACATTTAGATGGACGTATTGTTATAAGTGACTTTAGAAGATATAGAAATTAGTTTGGTTCGCCGATATGGCCGTGCACTCAAAAGACGTTTAACCACCAAATTGGAACATAGGGGGATTACATGAGCAAGCATGTGCCGATCATCCTCTTCGCCTACGCCCGACCCGACCACCTACGCCAAACGTTAGATTGCCTGAGGGAGAATCAGGTGCCGTTGATCTACGCCTTCAGCGACGGGCCTCGCACTCCGGACAAAACGCTTGCCGTGGCCCAGGTGCGTGACATGCTAAGGGACATCAACTGGTGCGAAGTGATCCTCTGCGAGCGAGAAACCAATCTGGGGCTGGGGCGCTCCATCCTTACCGGCGTCACAGAAGTGTTGGACAAACATGAAGCTACAATTATCTTTGAGGATGATCTGATCTGCGTGCCGGAAACATATGAGTATCTTTGTGCCGCATTAGATCAATACCAGGATGATGACCGCGTTATGAGCGTAACCGGCTGGACACATCCACTTGTTACTCCGGGGGATGTGAGTGTCCTGCCGTACTTTGATGGTCGCGCCGAATGTGGGGTTTGGGGTACTTGGGCCAGAGCGTGGCATGGAATGGAAATAGACGCTAAGACGTTAATGGAACAATGCAAAGACCAAGGTATCGACATTTATAGGTACGGTGCAGATCTGGTTAATATGGCTAAAGCGGAACTTCATCAGAACATCTGGGCAGTTCGATTGCTATACCTACATATTCTCAAAAAAGGGCTATGTCTGCGTCCACCGTGGAGTATGGTGGAGCACATTGGCTGGGATTCTCAGGGAACAAACGCCAAGGAAGCCGGTATATGGGAGGCGCTGCCATTAAAGCCCTGTCCACCTATTCCAGCGCAATGGCCCGAACCAATGGAACATCCAGCGTGTAGCCGACTGCATCGGAAGGTCTGTGGCGCGCGTCCGACTGTTCCCGGTCGTCTGTATCGCTTCACCCGTAAACTGGCTTCGCGAGCCTTACGCGCTGTTTTCATGAGGTGAGAGGCGTATGAGAATGAGGCTGAAAGACATGTTCAGGCTGATAACGCCGCCGGTGTTTATCCATCTGGCAAAGCGGCTGCAAAGCGGACGCCAGTCCCGTGTTGAATGGGAGTATATCCCCAAAGGCTGGGCCTATGCTGAGAAGCATCCCGAAGTCAAGGGCTGGAATGTCCAGGATGTGCTCGAGACGTACAAGAAGAAATGGCCACAGTTCGTGACGATGGTCCAGGGTCGGCTGCCGCTGGGGATGGCGCATGAATCGGCCCTGACTACCAACGAGGAAATCCGCAGCCACAACACGATGATGGCCTATGCCCTGGCGCTGGCCGCCCACAAGAAAGACCGCCTTTCTATGCTGGATTGGGGTGGAGGAATCGGACACTACTATTTGCTGGCCCAGGCGCTTCTGCCGGGAGTGGCGATCGAATATCATTGCAAGGATGTGCCTGTGCTGTGTGAGTACGGCGCGCAGTTGTTCCCGCAACAGCACTTTTACACTGATGAACGTTGCTTCGACCGAGTTTATGATTTCGTGCTGGCGAACGCCTCCATGCACTACACGGAAGATTGGCAGTCTTTGTTGCAACGTCTGGCCTGCGCAGCATCAGAATATATGTATATCGCTAACCTGCCCACTGTGCAGCAAGCATCTTCCTTCGTGTTTGTACAGCGTCCGTATCAATATGGTTACAACACAGAGTATCTGGCCTGGTGTCTAAACGAGACAGAGTTTCTACACACGGCAGAACTCGCCGGACTGGATTTGGTGCGCGAGTTCGTATATGGACATCAACCGTTTATTCACGGTGCACCGGAACAAAATACGTATCGCGGGTATCTGTTTCGGGGTACATCCAGAGGGAAAACTTGAACCGAGAAATTGATAAGGTACTGACGACATTCAGCATACAGCCGGTCTTGGTGGATATCGGTGCATCGGGTGCGCCTCCAAAGGTCTGGGAACCCATCGCACGTCACTCTATTTACGTTGGCTTTGATCCTGACCGACGGGAACTGCACGACGTTGCCGAGGGACAATATGCCCGCTCAATCATTATCAACGAGGCCGTGACAAGCGCATCCGATCAGAATCAGGTCCACTTCTATCTCACCCAATCACCCTACTGTTCCAGCACGTTGCCGCCGGATACAGCGGCGCTTGCCAAATACCTTTTTTCCGATTTGTTTGTGGTGGAAAGAGAAGTTCTTGTGCCCGCTTCCCCGCTGAACGCAGTTATTGATCGTCTGAGGCTACAGGGCGTGGATTGGTTCAAGACCGATTCACAGGGCACTGATCTACGGCTATTCCAGAGTTTAAAGGACAATCTGCGCGAGCGGGTGTTGGCAATTGATATTGAGCCCGGACTCATTGATGCCTATCGGGGAGAAGATCTTTTTGTGGATGCCCATCGCGAGTTGATACGCCAAGGGTTTTGGCTTTCTTTTCTGGATGTGAAAGGCACGGTACGCATGAAGCGCACGACTCTACAAGCTATGACAAATCAATATCCCAAGTTGAAAGACTCTCATATTTATCAGTCAATCCACCCGAGTCCTGGATGGTGTGAAGCTCGTTATCTGCGCACACTTGAATCGCTCGCAGAGCGAAATGCCGAGGTGCGGGATTATGCGCTGTTATGGGTCTTTGCCATGGTTGAACGGCAGTGGGGCTATGCGCTGGACATTGCCCATGCATACAAGCAGCAATTTGCTCAGGATAGCGTTTCATCTCTACTGCGTGATTTACCGCTGAAACTGATTATTCAAAAAAATAGGAATTTCCGATCGATAGCGAGGCGGTTTCTTCCACACCGGTTTATACAATTTCTACATTGGTGCAGAGGGAAGATCCATGTATAATTTTAAAGACAAGCAGGTCATCATTACCGGCGGCCTGGGTTTCATCGGCTCCAACCTGGCGCGCCGTCTAGTGGACCTGGAGGCACACGTGACCTTGGTGGACAGCCTGATCCCGGAATATGGCGGCAATCTGTTCAACATCGCCGGCATCGAGGACCGGGTGCGGGTCAACATCTCCGATGTGCGCGACGCCCACAGCATGCGCTACCTGGTGCAGGGGCAGGACTATCTCTTCAACCTAGCCGGGCAGACCAGCCACATGGATTCTATGCAAGACCCGGAGGCCGACCTGGAGATCAACTGCCGCGCGCAGCTCTCCATTCTGGAAGCCTGTCGGCAGTACAACCCGGAGATCAAGGTCGTCTTTGCCAGCACCCGCCAGATTTATGGCAAGCCCGAATACCTGCCTGTGGATGAGAAACACCTGCTGCGCCCCACCGACGTGAACGGCATCAATAAAATGGCAGGGGAGTGGTATCATATCCTCTACAACAATGTCTACGGGATTCGGGCCTGTGCCCTGCGCCTGACCAATACCTATGGCCCGCGCATGCGGGTCAAAGATGCCCGCCAGACCTTTCTCGGCATCTGGATCAAGTTGCTGGTGGAAGGCAAATCCTTTGACGTTTGGGGCGGTGAGCAGTTGCGGGATTTCACATACGTGGACGATGCGGTGGACGCCTTACTGCTGGCAGCAACCAGAGAGGAAGCCTATGGACGAGCCTACAACCTGGGTGGCTGTGAGGTGATCACCTTGCGGGCATTGGCCAATCTACTGGTAAAGGTCAACGGCGGCGGTGAGTTTCAGATGCGGGAGTTTCCGGATGATCGCAAACGGATCGACATCGGAGACTATTACGCGGATGACAGCCACATTCGTTCAGAATTGGGCTGGGCGCCCCAGGTGAACTTAGAAGAAGGGCTGACCCGCTCACTGGACTATTATCGTTGCCATTTGGTGAACTACCTGTGAGCATGGACCGACATATTGAAGTGCCACAGACCGACCCTAAGGCAGGCTATCTGGCCCACCAGGCTGAAATAGATTCTGCAATTCAGAGAGTGCTGAATAGCGGTTGGTACATTTTGGGGCGCGAGGTGGAATCATTTGAGCAGGAGTTTGCCGCCTACATCGGGGTACATCACGCTGTCGGTGTGGCAAATGGTACCGATGCCCTGGAATTGTCGTTACGGGCTTGCGATGTAGGGCCGGGCGATTTGGTGTTCACCGTCTCCCATACAGCCGTAGCGACTGTAGCCGCGATTGAGTTAGCCGGCGCAACACCCGTGCTGGTAGACATCGATCCGGTTTCCTATACAATGGATACAAACAGTCTGGAGACTGCACTATCCCATCTGCCGGATGGCAAACCAAAAGCCGTTATTCCAGTTCATCTCTATGGCCATCCAGCCGACATGTCTTCGATAATGAAGCTCGCGAAACGCCACGATTTATACGTGATTGAAGATTGCGCACAGTCTCACGGGGCAACCCTGGAAAAACGCAAGACGGGGGGCTGGGGCGACATCGCTGCCTTCAGCTTCTACCCGACAAAGAACTTGGGGGCTCTGGGCGATGGCGGCATGGTTGTGACCGATAACTCTGTACTGGCCGAACGGGTACGACTCCTACAGCAGTATGGGTGGCGGGAACGATACATCAGCGATATCCCCGGCGGCAATTCACGATTGGATGAACTTCAGGCGGCCATCCTGCGTGTGAAGTTGCGGCACTTGGATGAGGAGAATGCACAACGTCGAAACTTGGCTCAGGCGTACAACGCTGTGTTGGCAAATACAGGATTGTCCCTGCCAAAAATCCGTCCAGGCGCAACTCACGTCTACCACCAATATGTTGTGCGCCTGCCCCAGCGGGATACGTTGAAGAACTACCTGCGGACCATGGGAGTGGGCACGCTCATTCATTATCCGGCGCCTGTGCACTTGCAGCCGGCCTACCGCGATCGCCTGCCACTGGTGGCTTCCCTGGCACGGACGGAGGAGATTGCCCGGCAGGTTCTCAGTCTGCCCATGTTTCCGCAACTAAGCGATGACCAGGTCCGGCACGTTGGCGAGAGTGTTGTCCGTTTCAAGAGAGATGGGAGTGGGGCAGAAGCCTAATGAACTATTTCTGCACGTATTTCGACCGGAACTATCTGCCTCGTGGGCTGGCATTGTATCGCTCGCTCAGGAAGCACTGCTCTGAATTCAGGCTTTGGGTGCTGTGTATGGACGAAGCAACTCATGAGGTACTGACGCAGTTAAAACTGCCCGAAGTTGAGCTGATTGCGCTAAAAGATTTCGAGCGGAATGACGAATCGCTGCGAAGCGCCAAACAGAACCGTTCCCAAGTGGAGTACTATTTCACGTGCACACCGTCTCTACCCCTCTATGTCCTCAATCATTGGCCGGAGGTTGATCTCATCACCTACCTGGATGCGGATCTCTTTTTCTTTTCCGATCCGGGGCCGCTGTTTGCAGAACTGGGAACTGGTTCTATTGCCATTATTGGTCATCGTTTCCCACCACGCCTGCGGCAATATAGAGAGAAATACGGCATTTATAACGTGGGCTGGCTTTCCTTCAGGCGGAATGAACATGCGCTTGCCTGCCTCAATTGGTGGCGGGAGCAATGTATCGCGTGGTGTTATGATCGGGAAGAGGAAGACCGCTTTGCTGATCAGAAGTACCTGGATGACTGGCCAATCCGATTTCATAACGTGGTTGTGCTGGAGCATAAAGGGGCCAATCTCGCGCGGTGGAATCTGGCCAATTATCGGATTGATTTCAGGAACGGAAAATGTTGGGTTGATGAGGATCCGTTGATTTTTTTCCATTTTCAAGGTTTTCGTCAGGTGATGAGAGGAATGTATGACCCCGGATTATGGTGTTATCAAATCCGCCCGTCGCTTCAGATGTTAAATGGTCTTTACTTCCCCTATATTAAGGCGCTTCGCGAAATAGCGCCGGAAAGGTCGTTGCAGAGTTTGCGATATAAGAAAAAGAAAACCGGATTATTACGGAAGGCAAAATCTACCGCCGGACGCGTGTTACACATCGGTCGGGGGATACTGGCCCGCCGTTATTTTTATGTTTTGGATAACCGAATTATAATGTAGAGTCTTCTGAAAAACACGATAACTTTACTTGACTTCATTATCACTATATTAATAATTACTCAATAAGTTGTGGCATCGGCCGGTGCGGAGAGAGTGTTATTTCGATAGAAGCAATTTCTTATGAAAATCCGAGATCTTCCTGATCTGTTCCTTCAGCCGTTTGTAATTCTTGCTACAAAGTTCCGCCTCTTTCAGATAGGTCATCGGGATATAGAGAGTTTGTATTTTTTGATTTTCTTTCCAGGTCAGAAATATCGCCGGATGTTTCCTGGCCGGATTCGTTCTGCAGCGACAACCGGGATTGCCGCAGATTCTCCGGACCTTACGGGAACGCCTTTCTTATCGCCAACAGGGTCTGAAAGAGGTTCGTGATGTCAGAATGGCCCAGGATATCAATTGTTACTCCTTCATATAATCAGGGACAGTTTCTGGAAGAAACGATTGGCAGCGTGTTGGATCAGGGCTACCAAAATCTGGAGTACATTGTTATCGATGGGGGGAGCACCGATAATAGTGTGGATATTATTAAAAGGTATGCAGGACGGTTGGCTTACTGGGTTTCGGAAAAGGATCGAGGACAGTCGCATGCTTTGAACAAGGGATTTAGTAGAGCAACGGGTGACATCTTGGCCTGGATCAACTCTGATGATCTTTTCATTCCAGGATCTTTGCAAACGGTTGCACGAGCCTGGCAGCAAAACAAAGGCCGTGTGATCGCGGGAGATGTGATCTGGTTTTATGATGATTCGAGGAAGGAAACGATCTGGGTCTCTAAAGGTTTGACTTTTGAGAACCTGATAAAGTATTGGACTGGAGATTGCGTCTATCAGCAGCCGGGCACCTTCTTTCCTTTACGCCTTTGTAAAGAGGTCGGTGGTATTGACGAGTCGTTGAACTATGCGATGGATTACGATCTCTTCTGTCGGCTTTTCAGACAGACTAGCGCTGTCTATGTCAACGAACCCTTGGCGCGATTTCGATATCACGCTCATTCCAAGTCGGCAACCGGGGCTGAGCTCAGTTTTCTGGAGAAGCATAGCGTTTCTCGGCGCTATTGGGATATCGTTTCCCCCGATGAGAAACGGGATGCTAATCGTTACATGGCACGATATCTGTCCCGGCAGTCTATGCATAGACTCAAGAGTGGTAATCTTCTTCATTCGATAAGGCTATATCGCGCCGCACTTGGCTTTGATCTTGGTTCCGCCCTGGCTGAACCAGGATTGGCGTTGATCTCCCGACGCAGAAACCGATAAGGTTTATTGCCGAAGTCTGATCATGTCGGTCTTAGTACTATTGGTGGCGTGATCAACTATAATTCCCGTACTCTCTTTCTGACTGGCCTTAGATTACAAAATGTCTTCATTAACGTTACCTTGCCGCACCATATTCCAAAGATCAGTTGACAGATGAGAGAACAGGCGGCTTGGAGGAGCATTAACTGGCCGGTCCAGGCTCCGGTTCTGCTGGCCTTGTTGGGGGGTGTATATGTTTGTTCTTCGCTCGCAACGGGTCAGATGTTCCCATCATTATTTGGGGTTCTCTTCGTCATCGGAAGCATTACTTATTTCCGGAACAACGACGGTATCCCATAACTTCTATTTGTCGTTAGCTCTGCACACCGGCTTGATTGGTTTGGTCCTCTACCTTGCTCCAATCGCGGAGATCGTATTGCGGACGGGGAAATGGCTGCGATCTTCAACTTCTGGTGGGATATCAAGTCGAAAAAGAGATCTTGTTATCGTTCTCTGGCTTAGTGTCATCGCGATGATGATCAACGGAATGTTTATGGATCTTCGTTTCTTCGGAACGGCGGTGGCCCTTTTCTGGTTTATCTTGGGTATGATTGCACGTATTACCGCGTGGCCACGGTCAGACGGTGACGTGTCTAGGCCAACTTTTACGCCATATGTTCCGTAGATCCCTTGAATGCCATCGCTTTGGCCCGAGGTGTAATTGGTGAATGCACAGTCTGGACTGAAAATCTTGCTGATTGGCCCATATCCGCGCCAAAGTGGGAAGATCGTTGGAGGTGTGGAAGCGGTAATCAGCACTCTCGCACCTTCCCTGGCCGCGGAACGGGAAGTTGCTGAGGTGATTGTCTTGTGTTTCGCTCGAGGCCCGATTAAAGTCGAGCGGCGCGGTCTTAGCAGTAAACTCAAAGTGATTTATGCAAGGGGGCAGAACCGCTTAGAATTGCCGACCCGCGCTATCCTGGATGTATTATATGCACGTCGTATTGCTCGAGAGCTTAATGTACATATCGTACACGGTCAGGGAATAGGGATACAAGGGGACATAGCAACTCGCATGGGCCGCCCGTCGGTAGTGACAGTGCATGGCCTGACACACAATGAAGCCCGCCTACAATCCCGTGGTGGCCTGATTGACCGATATCGAATTCGGTTAATCGAGACTATGGCCAAGCGTGTGCTAGCGTGCGCGCAGATGGTGATCTCTACAAGTGCTTATGACATGAAAGCCGTTGGAAACCTTATACGAGGTCAACGAGTATACATTCCTAACCCGGTTTCTTCCGAGTTCTTTGAGAGAAACTGGAATAATAATAATGGGTATCGGAAGATCCTATTTGTCGGATCTATTTTGCCCAGAAAAAACATTGAAGGAATCATTCGGGCATTTGAAGCGGCCCGGTCCATGCTGGATAATGCGCAACTAACGCTCATCGGACCGACCCTTGATCCGCTTTACGCATCACAGCTACAAGAATTGGTGGGGAGATTGAAACTCGGCGACTCTATTGAGTTTCTTGGGCATGTTGACAACACTATGCTGCTGGATCGAATGAGGGCATGCAGTGTGTTGGTATTGTTCTCTCGTGAAGAGACCTCGCCGATGGTAATTGCTCAAGCCATGGCTATAGGCAAACCGGTGGTTGCTTCAAATGTTGGAGGAATCCCGGAAATGATTCAAGATGGTTATACCGGCTTCCTGGTCAAGTCCGGAGATGAAGAGGCGTTGAGGATACGCCTTGTTGAACTGATGCAATCGCCGGATCTTTGCTATCGGATGGGACAGAATGCTCGCGAGGTTGCCACAAGTAGGTTCGCTCCCGCGATAATCGCTAAAAAGACTATTGAAGTATACAGGAGAGCGATCAATAGATGAAAGTTGTGTTGGGCACTATCTATCCCTACGACGAATCCCGACCTCGCGGTGGTGTGGAGGCCGTAGCGCTTTATCTCACCCAAGCCCTGGGCAAGCGGGATGACATAGAACTCCATGTTGTTTCATGTAACAGCCTTATTTCACGAAGCTGTACAGAACGACGCGGGTCGGTTACCTTTCATTGGCTGAAAACAGGACACAGACTATATAGTCTCCGAGCAGCGACGGTGGACGCCTGGCGAGTAAAAAAAGTGTACCGGGAGATTCAACCTGATATTATTCACACTCAGGGCTTTACCGAGTATGCCCTAGCCGTATCCCCTGACCATCGCCATCTGCTTGCCATACATGGAGTAGAGTCGCTTGTGCCTTGGATGCGCAGGGCCACCCATTTCAGGGGTGTTGCAGGCATTTATCGCCGGTGGATTGGCCCCCGGATTGCCAGACAGAGCATCCAAAAGGCTCAAGGTATCGTTTCTAACGCGGGAGACTATATTCCAACCTTGCTGGCACTATGGTTAGAGGGCAAGAGTATCTACCCAATCTTTAATCCCATCGCCGACGAATTCTTCAGAATTGAAGGTACTAATGAGGTTGAGAACCCGACTGTTCTCTGGGTCGGTACTATATCGGAGCGTAAAAATGTCCTTGGGCTGATCGAGGTATTTGGCATGGTTTCTGAGCATATTCCTAAAGCCCATTTACGCTTGATCGGCGGCGTGACCGATCCTCGATACTTCGAACGTGTGAAGGACGAAATCACTGCACGTAATCTATGGGATAGCATTATAATTTCGGATCGGGTGGAACAAACTTCATTGTTAGATGCATATTCTATTGCCTCAATGGTGGTGATGGCCTCTATTGAGGAGACAGCTCCTATGGCCATTGCCCAAGCGATGGCCGCTGGCAAGCCAGTAGTTGCTACGCGGGTAGGTGGCATTCCCTGGATGATAGAAGACGGGGTGACAGGCTACCTGTTGGATGTAGGAGATACGAAGGGCGTGGCTGACCGGATGATAGAGTTGCTGAGGGATGAATCCAAGCAAGGTCGCATGGGCCAGGCAGGTAGGGAGATCGCGAGGCAACGATTTGCGGCTGACAAGGTAGCGGAGCAAACGGTCCAGGCCTACCGAGATTTGCTTGAAAAGAAGGAGATGTAACATTGCCTATACAAAGTCCGTGGATAAATAAGAAGGTGTTGGTCACCGGAGGGGCTGGCTTCATCGGCTCGCATCTGGTAGAGCAATTGGCAACCGCCGGCGCGGCGGTTATGGTCGTAGACAACCTGAGCACGGGCCGTCGCGAGAACCTACTGAGCGTAGACGGTGCGGTGCAGGTGCATGAGCAGGACATCCGTCAAGTGGCTTGGGAAAAAGTGCTCTCCGGACAGCAGTATGACGTCATCTTCCACTTGGCAGCCAATGCCTACGTCCCCCCTTCGGTGGAACGACCGGCCTGGGACTACGAAATAAATCTAGCGGGCACCTTTCGCTTACTGGAGGTCCTGCGTTCGTTAAAATGGCCGGGCGTGTTGCTCTATGCCTCGTCTGCAGCCGTCTATGGCGACCCGGTGCGCATGCCGATTCATGAGGACGATCCCACAGTACCTATCTCCCCTTACGGTGTGGCCAAGTTGGCAGCGGAGCGGTACATTGCTGTGTACAGTCAGCTTTATGGCCTGCGGGCCGCATTGCTGCGTTTCTTCTCGGTATATGGTCCCCGACAATACAAACAGGTAGTGTACGATTTGATTCAGAAAATCGTGCAAAACCCATATGAATTGTTTATTCATGGCGATGGAACACAGATGCGTGATTTCAATTATGTAGAAGATACAGTTCGCGCAATGATGCTAGTAGCGGAGTGTGGGGTATTGCGAGGCGAAGTGTATAATGTAGCGTCTGGTCGGGCGTGTTTCATCCATGAGCTGGCCGAGACGCTGTGCCGTGTCATGGCTGTGCAACTCAAGTTTAACTACAGTGGTTCGGTTCGCCGAGGTGACCCGGACAAGTGGTCGGTGGATATTAGTCGGCTTACGGCACTAGGTTACAGACCGAAAATGTCACTGGAAGAAGGATTGAAGCGAACGGTAGAGTGGTTTTTCTCTCTGAAGTCAAGAGTTTGATGTGAGAGCTATAGAGGTGGAGTAATGCGGCCGGTAGTGGTCGAAGCTTTCGCAAGAGCCTTGTCTGTTATCCTTGACCCCAGTCACAAGCAAGATTATATTCCCTGGTTCTGGGATTATCATGGGAGTCTTGTTCGCAAGGAAAAACTCCTGAAAATCGTCCGAGCATTCGACGATAACTTCAATCTTGCCCGCATTGAACCCGCAGGCAAGATCATTCTGGACGCAGGATGTGGCTTTGGAATCCCCTCTCTGCTCATATCCTTGATGGGGGCGCAGGAGGTTCATGGCATTGAGATCTTCCAGCCCATGGTGAATACCTTCGCCAAGTTCTTGACCTTCCTGCCGTCTGTAAAGGGCATCTATCCTAAGTGGGGGGATGTGGTTAAGACAGGTTATCCGGGCAACAGTTTCGATTTTGTGCTGTCGAATGAGGCACTTTCACACTATTATGACATCCCTGGTTTTCTTCAGGAAGCGTGGAGGGTATTGAAGCCGGGCGGGATACTGTTTATATCAGATGGCAATAACGGCGCCAACCCCTGGCGTGTTTGGAGCACACACCGAGTCTGGGATCGTTTCGAGAATGGGCCTTCGGGCCCCATTTATCACCACAAGGTCGAAATGCCATATCGTGAGTTGCGGGCAAATATCGTACAGGAGGAATTTCCGGATTTCACAGCGGACGAAGTCATAGCCCTGATTGCCGGCACATTCGGGTACACGAAAGCCCAAGTGCTGGAAGCTGCCCGTGTTTACCAGGAAAGTCATACCCTGCCGAAGTCGTATTATCGGTACGGCCAGGCTTGTCCGGTACATCCGATGATAGCACAGTATATCGAACGTCTCATCTATCCGTGTGAACTGGACCACCAACTGCGCGAGGTCGGCTTCAGATACCGGATTTATGCCCATGCAGGTGGTGCAGGCGGCAATTCTGCCGTTCGAGCTGTGAACGCGATAGTTCAGGCGCTCAGCCCACTGACGTGGCCTGTAGGGCGTGGACTCAGGGTCGTTGCACAAAAAGGTGGCGCCGCGGGATCAGGGAACACGTGATGAGAAAAACGTGGTCGAATGAGATCGTGTTTGTCACCGGCGCCGGCGGCTTTATCGGCAGTCACTTAGTGGAGCGGCTGGCCGCTTTGGGCTCTCGAGTGCGCGCCTTCGTCCGTTACACGTCTCGCCCGCAGGCCGGCTTCCTGGATACGCTGGATCAAAACATCCGCGCTTCCATCGAAATCATCCGCGGCGATTTGCGCGACTACGATGCCATTGTGCAGGCTATGCGGGGCACGGCCGTGGTTTTTCACTTAGGCGCGCTCATAGGTATTCCATACTCCTACGTTCATCCCAGGGAGACGATTGACACGAACGTGACTGGTACGCTGAATGTCTTGATGGCTGCTCGTGAGTCCGACGTGGGGCGCATCATTCATACGTCATCCAGTGAAGTCTACGGTACGGCGTGTTATGCGCCGATTGATGAAAACCATCCTTTACAGGGACAGTCGCCTTATTCAGCCAGCAAAATCGGCGCAGACAAGATTGCAGAGAGTTTCTTCGGCAGTTACAGTCTTCCTGTGGTGATCCTGCGTCCCTTCAACACATACGGCCCCCGCCAGTCGGCCCGGGCTGTCATACCGACTATCATTACTCAGGCTCTTGCTGGCGACGAGATTTCTCTGGGCAATTTGACACCCCGGCGTGACTTCACCTACGTCACAGATACGGTCGAGGGATTCATCAAGGCAGCAGAATATGATGCGGCTATAGGTCGAACCATCAACTTGGGAACTTCAACCGAGGTCAGTGTTGGTGATCTGGTTGACAAAATTGGAGCGATTCTAGGCAAGGAGCTACGAGTGTGTCAGGATGAGATCCGACAGCGGCCGACAGGCAGCGAAGTCGACCGACTGATCTCGGACAATCGCTTGGCCCGTGAACTGCTGGGGTGGCAACCGCGCGTATTACTAGATGAAGGGCTTGGTAAAACGGTGGAATGGATCAAAGACAATCCGGAACTTTACCAAGTCGGCCATTACGAAATATAGGCTGGAGGTCCGTGTGAAACAAGCCATCATCAGGAGGTTGATGCAGTTGCGCGAGAGATTTCCAGACCAGAAGACGTCCCTCGGACACGAGGTGTTCGATCACACTTTGTTCTCCCACGGTACTCCGGCCCAACGTCAAGAGATCATGCACAGGCTCTCATCGTCCCGCTACGAATTAGAGCGGCGCAATCCGTTTGAGAGCTACTTTGGGCTTGATCTGACCCCTTTCTTGAAGGGCAGTACTGTGTTGGATCTGGGCTGTTTTGCCGGAGGTGCAGCGATTGCCTGGATGGAGCGATACGGCATTGAGAGGATGTACGGGGTAGATGTGCGCGATATATACGTTCAAGCGGCCCAAAGATTTGCTGTCAGTAAAAAGGTTAATGCGCATTTTGCCGCTTCTATTGGTGAGGCCCTGCCATTCAACGACAACTGTTTTGACGTCGTCTTGAGTTTTGATGTTTTCGAGCACGTCCGGAGTGTGCGTAAGGTGATGGGTGAGTGTTGTCGAATTTTGCGACCAGGAGGGATGTTGCTTTTAGTCTTCCCGGGTTATTTTCACCCGACTGAACACCACTTGAGTATGGTGACATTGACTCCTTGTTTACACTGGTTCTTCTCCGGAGAGGACTTAATAGAAGCGTATAATGGCGTCCTGGATCAACGGGGTGAAGAAGCGAGATGGTACGCGCGCAGCAGCCGTTGTCTCCAGCCCTGGGAGCGTTGTAATACTATCAACGGGATGGAGGTCAACGAATTCCGGTGTCTTGTTCACGAGATGGAGTGGCAGGTTGTGCTGGACCGCAGGCTACCGCTGCTCGGCGCTGGACAGATTGTCAAACGGGCACCCGTTCTGCGGGTCGTCCCCCTTGTCAGCCGGATATTGATGAGACTACCGTTTTTGGAAGAATTCCTATCTCATCGGATTGTCTACATTCTGCGCAAGCCCCCCCTGTCTGCTGTACAGAAATAATGACATCCAGACAAATCAACGCGTCGTCAAGTGTGGATAATGTGAGAGCAGTAATCCTGGCTGGCGGAACGGGACGGCGGCTGGCTCCCTACACGACGATCCTGCCTAAACCGCTCATGCCTATTGACGATATGCCGATTCTGGAGGTTGTGGTACGCCAGTTGCGGCGCGCTGGCATCCGAGACATCACCCTGGCAGTGGGCTACCTGGCCAGCCTGCTAGAGGCCTACTTTGGGGACGGCAGCAAGTGGGGGGTGCGTATTTGCTACTCGCGCGAGGAGACGCCGCTGGGCACGGCCGGGCCGCTGACGTTGGTCTCCGGCCTGGACCACACGTTCCTGGTTATGAATGGTGATCTGTTGACGACGTTGGACTATGACGCGATGGTGCGCTTTCACCGTGAGCAGGGCGCTGTGGCAACAGTGGGTTTGTTCGACAAAGAGGTCCATCTTGATCTGGGAGTAATTGAAACGGACAACGTTAACCGCGTCACCGGATATGTGGAAAAGCCGACCCTCCATTATCAGGTCAGCATGGGGATGTATGTAATGGAGCCCGAGGTGTTGCGCTATATCCCGACTGGCCAAAAGTTTGATCTGCCCGAACTGGTCAAGGCACTGATTGCGGAGGGATTGCCGGTTATAGGCTATCAGTTCGATGGCTACTGGCTGGATATTGGACGGCAAGAGGATTACGTTCAGGCGGTCGATCTATTCCAGCGAGAACGGACCCTCTTTTTGCCGGGAGTAGAGTCATGACCGAACGGGTGTTGGTCACCGGTGCGGCCGGGTTTGTGGGGCATCACCTAGCCCGTCATTTACAGGAACAAGGGCTTATCGTTCACGGGCTGGATCGACCGGGTGTCCCGCCGCCCAGCGATTTGCGTATTACCTGGCACGCATGCGACATCATCCATGCCGCGCAGGTGGCCGAAGTTGTCGGTCAGGTTCAGCCGGATTACGTTTTTCACCTGGCCGCGTTGACCAAGAGCAAATCACTGACTGACTTGCTGGCGGTCAACGTGCTCGGCACGCAGAACGTTTTGGACGCGCTAGTGGCGGCCCGGCCGGAAGCGCGCGTACTGGTCGCCGGTTCGTCGGCCGAATATGGACTGGTTCGTCCGGATGAACTGCCGATCAGGGAGGATCATCCGTTGCGCCCGCTCAGTCCTTACGGAGTCAGCAAGGTAGCCCAAAGCCTGCTGGCTGCGCAGTATGTTTACCGTCACAACCTGGCCGTCGTGCGCACCCGAACCTTTAACCTGACCGGTCCGGGCGAGCCGGATGCGTTGGTATGTTCTGCCTTCGCTCGCCAGATCGCCGAGATCGAGCGAGGGTTACGCCCGCCGGTGTTGAAAGTGGGCAATCTGGAATCGGCGCGCGACTTTGTGGACGTACGTGACGCAGTGCGGGCTTATTGGTTGGTCGCGAAGCACGGCGAACCAGGGGAGGTATATAACGTCTGTTCCGGAAAAGCTTCCCCTATTCGGGGTGTGCTGGAGGCATTGTTCGAACTGACGCCGATGAAGGTGGAGGTGCTGGAGGAAGCCCAACGGCGCACGGCTTGGGATGTGCCGATCCAATATGGTGATGTGACTAAGTTGCGAGATGTTACTAGATGGTCGCAAGCTGTCTCATTGCAGGAGAGCTTGAGAGATTTGATGGACTTGTGGCGACACCAGTTTTTTGAAACGACTTCATAGGCAGATGGCTTTGGGGAGCGTATTGCGGATTGCTTTGGTAGGCCCTTTTCCACCACCTTATGGTGGTATGGCGTCATACTGCAGTAGGCTGAAAGCCAGCATTATGTCTCAGGGTCATCAATGCCGGCCAATTGCCCTATCTTCTGCCCGTGATGGGCCGTGGCGGGGTGTTAAGCGACTTGTGTCTTTCCTACTGGCATCGGTACGTGTCAGCAGGGCAGGCGTTAACATAGTTCATTGTATAACGGGCAGCCAATTCAATTTGATGGCTAATGCGTTACCCCTGTTGGCGGCCCGTCTGTCCCGCAAAGCCAGTGCTCTGTCTATAGTTGGTGGAGAGCTACCCGAAGTGGTCAGTTCGAGCACGTGGCTAAAGCAAAAGCTCCTTCAAATTATTTTATCTTTACCCAGCAAAGTGGTAGCATGCCATATCGAGAATGAACATGCTCTCCGACAGCTTGGCGTTACTAGTGAGCGCATCCTCGTAATCTCCAACGCATTACCACAGAGATCTGGCGAAGACGCGCTTGCCGACATCCTGCCAGACAGCGCTCTTGTTTTTTGTGATTCACATCGCCCTATCATTGTATCGGTTACTGCATGGTATCCCCATTATGGTGCGATGGAACTGGTTCAAGCTGCTGCCGGACTCCGGCGGTTATATCCAAGACTTGGTTTGTTGTTAATCTTCAAAGAAGGTGGGGATACTGAGTTTACCAAGAGATTCCACGCATTCCTTGAGAACCGGTATTTGACGGAACATGTCCTAGTTTTGCATAACGTGCCCAGCGTCATGGCCTTGCTGCGTCGCGCAGATGTGTTTGTCCGAACGCCGCACTCCGAGGGTGACTCCATGTCAGTGCGAGAAGCCCTTCTAGAAGGCTTGCCTGTAATTGCTAGTGATGTCGGGTATCGTCCTCCCGGCGTTGTCCTGTTCAGGCCTGGCGATAGTGATGATTTGCAAGTGCAACTTGAAACGGTGTTAACTGCCTCTCGTCCGCCTCAAAATCGGCGAGGCAACTTGGACCACGAAGGAGAGCTGAATTTGAAGCACCTTATTCAAATGTACCAGCAATTGGCCTCCCCCAAGTCTGTAAACGACAATTAGCTGATTCTGGACAGGGATCAGTGAAACAAATCATCCAATCCTATCGCAACGGCGAGCTCAAATTAGAAGAATTTCCAGGGCCTAATCTCGAATCCGTATGTAAGGTGCTAAATACTTGGATCAGTTCTCCCCTAAGATAGAAGTGAGAACAATACAAAAAGAAAAACTCCAACTATAAGTTCCAGTATCTTTTCCCGTTCAACTTCTCTTTTAACCTATTCAACTTTGGAGGACAGAACTTGGCAGAACGTCTTTCTGTAGTAGGTTTAGGCAAACTCGGTCTGTGTCTCGCAGCTTGCTTTGCCGATAAGGGATTTGAAACTATAGGTGTTGATGTTGACGAACATGTGGTTGATGACGTCAATCATGGCATCACCCCGATTATCGAGTCGGGGTTGGATGTTTTGGTTGCCAGGAATGGGGGTAGGAATTTGCGAGCGACGCTCAACCATCGAGAAGCCATTGAGCAAAGTGACATAACCTTTGTGCTGGTAGCCACGCCCAGCAAATCAGATGGCACCTTTTCCAATCAATATATCGAATCAGCATTACAGTCGCTCGCAACGGCTTATAAGAATAGCCAAAAGCAATGCCATTTGTTTGTCATCAGCAGTACGGTAATGCCCGGCTCGACGGACGAATGTTTCATTCCCCTGCTGGAGAAATATTCAGGTCGTAGATTACACGTTGACTTTGAAGTGTGCTATGACCCGGATTTCGTTGCGTTGGGGAACGTTGTAAGAGACTTCCTGAATCCAGATTTAGTTGTAATCGGCGAGACTTCAGCAGAGGCTGGGCAGCGCTTAGAAGCCCTTCACCGCAAGATGTGCGAGAATAAGCCACAAATTTCGCATATGTCTGTGGTCAACGCCGAAATCGCCAAAGTTTGTGTAAATGCTTTCGTTACGCTTAAGATCAGCTTTGCTAATTCCGTGGCAAATCTATGCGAACGAATACCGGGCGCAGATGTAGATGCAATTACGCAAGCCATTGGGGCGGATAAGCGTATATCCCCCCATTACTTTCGGGGTGGGTTAGGTTTCGGTGGCACATGTTTTCCGCGCGACACAAAAGCTTTTATCTCTCTCGCCGAGAAATATGGAAGCCCGGCTGATCTTGTCCAGGCGACCGCCCGCGTCAATAGTTATCAGGATAATCACCTGTCCGAAATTGTGTTAAGAGAAGCAGATGAATTCAATGACGAGAGAATCGGTATTCTTGGGTTGGCATTTACGCTCAATACCCCGGTGATCACGGAGTCGCCTTCGATTAAATTAATAAAAGTTCTATTGGAGAAAGGACTGAGTGTGGTAGTCTTTGACCCCTTGGCGATGGCCAATACGCGAACGGTGTTTGGTGACGCTATCGAGTATGCAGGTTCAGCAGAAGAATGCCTAGAGCAATCTCGGATATATGTTGTTGCTACTCGGCTGAAAGACTACAAACAAGCAATTGAAGCATACAAGCCGGGCAAACCATTCACCGTCATAGATTGTTGGCGCATCATTGATCCCATGCAATTAGATACCCAGATAAAGTATGTTCCCTTGGGGCGGTACTTTACAAAACAATGATAGAGACTGCACAAATAAAGAATATTCAGTAGGAACTAACAGAGAAGGAATTATCGACGAGTCTTCCAGTAAGAACAAAAATGCGTATTCTGATGCTGAACCACGCAGTCGCTTGGCGGAGCCGCCTGGCAAGGTCTTATTACTGGGGACGTTGCCTTGCTCGCAGGGGACACGACGTAACAATAGTAGAAATATCAGATGCAAGGCGCGGAGGGTTTGCTGTGAGTGAGCAAGATGGAGTTGCTTTTATTGGAGCCCCCGACTTGTTTACGGGAAAGCTCAGAAGTGGTTGGGATCCTTGGGATGTTCTCAACCGAATCGCTTATGTGTTACAAAAGAAATTTGATATTGTCCACTCAGTCGATTCTCGACCTGTCGCGATTCTACCGGCTTTGGCTAGTAAGTACCTAAGGAACGCAAAACTAATCATGGATTGGGGCGATTGGTGGGGACGGGGAGGAACAAGCCAAGGGCGCGCTACCAGCATACTAGAGCATGCGTTTGCGCCCATCGAAACTTTCTTCGAAGAATTTTTTAGACGGTTCGCAGATGGTTCGATTGTGCTTACATCCGCCCTTAAACAGCGAGCCATTGCTTTAGGAGTAGATCCAGAAACAATCCTCCAGACATCATCCGGTGCAGATGTGGAACGAATTCAGCCCCGCAATCAAAACAATGCACGTCAGCGGCTAGGATTTGGATTGGACGATAAACTAATCGGCTACGTTGGTGCTATGTTGAAGGATGATCAAGAATTACTCACCCAATCCTTCACGTTGATATGCAAGATGGACCCCAATATACGATTGATTTTACTAGGACGTAAAAGTCCCAAAATCCTCGACATTGATCGCGATATTCAACAACGTGTGATCCCAGTTGGCGCAGTTTCCTTCAACGACTTACATGACTACGTGGCAGCGTGTGACGTGATGTTGTTGCCTCTCAAAGACAATCTGGCCAGTCGCGGACGCTGGCCTGCTAAGATAGGTGATTATTTAGCTGGAGGAAAACCTTTGGTGGCTACCCGTGTCGGAGATTTTTCTTCGATGATAGAAGAAGGACGATGTGGTGTCCTGGCCGAAGATACGCCTTATGATTTTGCAATAAAAACTGTTGAAACAATGGCTCAACATGGCTTGATTGAGGAAATGGGTAGAAATGCTCGTAAACTGGCTGAGACAAGGTTGGATTGGCGTTTACTAACCGCGCAGGTAGAGCAGTTTTATTCTCGCATATTGGCCAGTCATTGATAAGAATGTCATATGATAAACGATAGCAAACGCAAGGGCATTAAGTTCGTAAAGAAATGCTTTTGTTCTACCCTCGGTAAGAGCGAATTGGTTGATGAAATATGTAATTCTATTTTGCAATGAAGTGCAATTGTCCCGTTAATGCGCATCTCCAAACATAAACTCCTACTGGCCAGCGTCGATGTCTTCATAATCAGCGCCGGATTCGGACTGGCATTCTGGTTCGTTTTCAGATCGGGTCTGTATGTCGGTATTCGGCCTTTTCCGGGATATTTTGCCCCTTCTCTTCTCCTTCTTGCGGTCATTTTCATTTCGGTATTCCAATTGGAAGGCCTTTATAAATATCAAGCTGTAGCCAATCCCATCCATCAGCTTCAGAAGCTCTTCAAATGTTACCTTCGGGTCTTTGGAACGTTCATAGTTCTCGTTTTCTTCATGAAGACGGAGTATATCGCCGACAGCCGCTTGACGATCGGCCTCGGGTTTTTAATCAGTTTTCTCGCGCTGGCCCTTTTCCGGGTGAACCTGGTGCCCCGTGTTTTCCGGTTCATGGTCGCCCGAAGATTCATCCTAAAGCGTGTAGCTATCATAGGCGCCGGGGAACACGGCCGGGCTGTGTTGAAACATTGGTCAAGCAATTCTCTCAGCTATTTCAAGATTATGGGATTCCTTGACGATGATCCGTCTCTCAAAGAAAAAATGATTGAAGGAATGGAAGTCCTTGGGACCAGCAGGGATATCAGCGAAATCGCCGCCCGCTATCATCTCGCGGCGGTCGTAATCGCCATTAGCAATATAGAGAAGACGAGATTGCTGGAGATCATCGACGTTTGTCGGAACACCGGCCTTTCCGTTCACGTCATCTCGACTCTTTTCTCGATGGTCAACGAGAAGTTAGAGGCGGAGCAGTATGGAGGGTTAACCACCTACCGGCTGGAAGCCCGAGAGAACGGTGTCGTCCGAGCGGCCGTTAAGCGTGTTTTCGACCTGAGCGTATCGGCCGTCCTTCTCATCCTGCTTGCGCCCGTTTTCGGGATCCTTGCCTGGGCCATAAAGCGCGATTCTAAGGGGCGCGTGTTCTACCGAAGCGATGTCGTCGGAAGAAATGAAAAAATCTTCAAAGCCTATAAGTTCAGGACCATGATCCACGGAGATTGCGCTGATGAAAAGGAAGAGCGGCTTTATGAAACGGGACGCCGGCAGCATCTCGAATTCATGAAAGATTTTATCCAGGGCCGGAAGAAGGACGAGTATTTCGTCAAGAATGAGACCCGCGTAACAAAAGTCGGCAGCTTTCTGCGGAAATATTCGCTGGATGAGCTTCCCCAATTAATTAATGTATTCCGCGGTCAGATGAGCCTGGTGGGGCCGCGTTTTTGCTCGCCCGCGGAGCTCAAATTCTACGAACCGTGGCAAAAGAGACGGTTTCAGGTCAAATCGGGGGTTACGGGTCTTTGGCAGGTTCGGGCCAGAAGCGAAGTGTCCTATGACGATATGATCATGATGGACCTCTATTATATTCAGAACCGGTCGTTTTTCTTCGACCTGGAAATTCTTCTGAGAACGATTTCCGTGGTCTTGACCGGGAAGGGCAGCAGGATTAAATAGAGGATCGGCGATGCGAAAGAAAATCGGCGTCTTGGGCCTAGGTTGGTGGGGTTTAAAATTAGCGAGGGCCCTAACAGCTCAACAGGGCCTTGGCCCAGGATTGGTGATCGGGGTCGATCCTCTTACGCCACGCCGGAGCGAGGCTGAAAAAACCTTGGGTATCGGAACCGTGGAAGATCCGCGCCGGATTTTTGACGATGAGGATATCGAGGCTGTCGTCGTCGCGACTCCTCCCCCGACTCATTTCGGCTTGGCACAAGCCGCGCTCGCGGCCGGCAAGCATGTGCTCGTGACGAAGCCTCCGACGTCCACGCTCGACGAGCTCGAGATCCTCGTCCGCGAGGCCGAAACGCGGCGGGCCGTTTTCATGCTGGACTCCACGTTCGTTTACAGCGATCCTGTTCAAAAAATCCGCGAACTATTGGACGCCGGCGCGGTCCCCGACATCCGTTTCGTCCAGTCCCTGCGCTACGGCAACGACTTACGGTTCCACCATGTCGGCCGGCTGCGGGGCACCATGCTGGCGAACGGCGTGGATGTTGTCCGCGACCTCGTTTTCCATGATCTCGCGGTGATCACTCATTTGTTCCCGGGGATGCGAATACGCCCTACGGCCGTGCACAAAGCCAATACACTGGCGAAGTTCACGGCACCCGAATACGCCGGAACGATGTGCGACACGGCTTTCCTGCGGCTGGAGACCGACCGCTTCCCCATCCATATCGGTCTGAGCTGGGTGCTGCCGGAGCGGAGGCGGGAACTGCTCATCGCGAGCTCCGATGTCCAGCTTGTCTACGATGATCTAAAGCCGGAAAAGAAGATCTCGATGTTTAGAATCGAGGACAAGCACGAAGAGTTCGTCGTGCACGGACAGCGGGAACCGCTGGCTCTTGTCGTGGAACATTTTCTCGACTGTATTAAGAACGGGAAAAGGCCGATGACCGACGGAAAATATATGCTTGATGTCATGCGCCTTTACGATGAGATTAGAGAATGCCGATAAAATGAACGTTCCTTTCCTCGATCTGAAATCCCAATATCTTCGGCTGAAACCCGAGATAGAGGAAGTCTTTGCCGATATTTTCGAGCGCAGCGCCTTTATTTGCGGCAAATACGTCGGATTGTTCGAGAAGGAATTCGCAGCGGCGCTCGGAGCGAAGCGATTCGTCGCGACGAGTTCAGGCACGGATGCCGTCCATCTCATGCTCTGGGCTGGGGGAATAGGCCCTGGCGACGAGGTCATCGTCCCTGTGAATACGTTTATCGCTACCGCGGAGGGGGTGTCGCTCTGCGGCGCGACGCCCGTCTTCGTGGATAACGATCCAGTTTCATTCAATATCGACATCGGGCAAGTCGAAGAAAAAATCACTCCCCGAACGCGAGTTGTTTTGCCGGTCCATCTCTACGGTCAGCCCGTGAATATGGAAGCCATCAAAGTCATTGCGAGCCGCAATGGGCTGATGGTTTTCGAGGATGCTTGTCAGGCCCAATTGGCGAGATTTCGGGGAAAAGCGGTAGGCAACTTCGGAACGGCAGCGGCATTCAGCTTCTTCCCGGGAAAGAACCTCGGGGCTTATGGAGAGGCTGGGGGGATTTCCACGAACGACGAGGAACTGTATCAGAAGATGCTCCGGATGCGCGGGCATGGCTCCGTCGAACGCTATGTTCATGAAATCATCGGCCACAATTACCGTATGGAGGAGATACAGGCTGCGGTTCTCCTGGTGAAATTGAAATATTTAGACGGATGGAACGCCAGGAGGCGAGAAATCGCCGGCATGTATCGGTCTCTGCTCGCGGATCTTAAGGAAGTCATCTGTCCCGTCGAATCCGCCGAGGTTTATCATATTTATCACCTTTTCGTCATCCGAGTTCCCGCGGAAAAGAGAGACAAACTCAGGGGATTCCTCCAGGAGAGAAATATCGTCACCGGTCTTCATTACCCGATTCCGATGCACCTTCAAAAGGCCTATGCCCACCTCGGGTATAAGAAAGGCGACTTCCCGGTCGCGGAAAAGCAGGCGAACGAGATTCTGTCTCTTCCCATGTGTCCGGAGATGAAGGACGAGCAGGTCGAATATGTCTCGGCGAACATCAGGAGGTATTTCCATGGCTGAGATGGAAGGCGTCTTCATCCATCCTCAGGCTATTTGCGAAAGCCCGAGCGTGGGGTCGGGAACGAGGATCTGGGCGTTCGCTCATATTCTCAAGGGGGCGAAGATCGGAAGCAGGGTCAATATCGGCGATCATTGCTTTATCGAAAATGACGTCGTCATCGGGGACAACGTGGTCATCAAAAACGGAGTCGCCGTCTGGGACGGCGTGACGATCGAGGACAGCGCGTTTCTCGGACCGAATGTCGCCCTGACGAACGAGCTGTGGCCGCGGTCGGGTTTTCCCAAAGGGTTGGCCAGGACTCTGATTCGCAAAGGTGCGACGATCGGGGCCAACACGACCATCATCACGGGTATCACCTTGGGCGAGTACTGCACTATCGGCGCGGGATCGGTCGTAACCAAGGACGTTCCGCCTCATGCCTTGATGGTTGGAAATCCCGCCCGCCGGAAGGGATGGGTGTGCGTCTGTGGTTTGAAGCTCTCCTTCGGCGAAAAAGGGAAAGCTTCATGTTCGTGCGGCAGGGAGTATAGGGAAGGGGACGGAGCGGTCAAGCTGTTGAAAGGTTAGGGAAGATATCGCCTTGAAAGAAAAGATATTTGTTACCGGCGTGGCGGGATTTATCGGATCGAATCTCGCCGTGCGTTTGCTCAAGGAAGGATATCAAGTCGCTGGAATCGATAATCTCGCCTATGGGTTGCAGGAAAACGTCCCGGATGGGGTCGAATTCCATGAAAGAGATATCCGGGACCGCGGTATCTATGGTCTTTTTGAGGGAGTCGATGCCGTATTCCATCTCGCCGCCAAGAACTGTATCAGCGATTGCCAGGCCGATCCGATAGAGACGTCTGATATCAACGTTACTGGAACTATCAATGTCTTTGAAGCGGCGCGGCTGGCCGGAGTCCGGAAGATCATATACGCGGAATCCTCAGCGCTCTATGAAGGAAGTTCGATTTTCCCAACGCCGGAAAGTGAAGTCAGGCCGGAGAGTTTTTATGCTATCAGCAAATCGGCCGCGATGCATTTCGCCGAGGCATATCGTCGGTTTTTCGGGATGACATTCACGGCTCTTCGCTATTTTTGCGTTTATGGGCCCATCCAGGATTATCGCCGGACGATCCCGCCGGTCATGAGCGCCTTTATAATCAAGCTGTTAAAGGGCGAACGTCCGATCATCTACGGGAAGTGCGAAAAGCGACGGGATTTCGTTTACATTGATGATATCAACGATTTTCATCTTCTCTGCCTTCGCGATTCTCGGACCGACGATGAAACCTTCAATCTTGGTTCGGGGGAAAATCATTCCGTCTTGGAGATATATGAACTTGTCTCGCGGCTTCTCGGCGTTCGCTTGGAGCCGGAATTCAAGCCTGATCTGCCAGGCGAAGCTCAAATGACGCTCGCTGACATCACAAAGGCTTCGGCTCTCGGCTGGAAGCCGAAGACGGACCTCGAAACCGGTCTGCTCCACGCCGTCGATTACATCAAATCCGAAATGGCGGAGGGAAGGATTTGACGTCGTTGCGGAAAGAACCGGATGGCTCGGCTCATGAGGGAAAACAGCATCCGGTCGCTGATGAAAAGGCTATTCTAGACTCACTCATAAAAATTCTTTTATCACTTATTATTTATATTTATTTCTTCTCGATTACGAATACTTCTGCCTATGCGATCACGAAATTTATTGATAATTTTTCTCGCGCTGATGGTCCAGTAGGCAATGGTTGGATTGGTTCGTCATGGGCAATTAGGGGGAATAGTCTTGTCTATACCCCAAGCCTTACAGAGCGCGTGACAAATCCAGGGGCAGAAGGATTATTTACTAAAAGATTATTGTTGCGAGATTACTCCTCTGGCGATATTGTAGTTAATTCGGCGATGACCTATGTCCCGTCACCTGTAAAAGCTTTCAACAATCAAATAGGTACGGGTCCCGGTATTATTGTGAATCTTGATGATCCTAATAATCCGCAGAATTATGTTATCGCGTACTATGATGGAACACATCTGCGATTAAGTAAATTTGTCTCTGGAGTGGAAACTAATCTTATTAATATTTTAGAGTCGGCACCGGATGGAGATTTGGTTGAGATACGCAAGAATGGCACAACATACCAAATGTTTACTCATGGAAATCAAGTTGGTACGGACCAGACGATAAGTGACGCAGCTATTCTTGTTGGGCGATATGTGGGATTGTACAGCATAGAAAACTCAGCGACCAAATTTAGCGTGTTTACGTCAAGACCATATGGTACAGTCTATATATCTACAAAGTCGACAGGGAGTTTCACCAATGCAACAGCTCCCTCCGGAAAATGTGTATTAAGTCTGCGCTTTGATGATAACAGCGCAAAAGATTATTCATTTGTATACCCTTTATTGCATGCTCGTTGTTTGATTGGAGGTTTTGCAATCGTCCGTAATAGCATTAGCTACGGTGGTGATGCCTTAGCAAATATAAAGACAATGCAGGCAAACGGTATGGAAATAATGTCGCATAGTTACACCCATTCGAGCGACCCAATGTTTTATAAAACATTTGAAAATGAAACAGCGCTTGCGGTAGAAGAGATGAGGCTTATAGGACTTAATGTTGATTCATTTGTACAACCCGGATCATGGACGGGGAACTATTATCATCTTATGAATAGCACGAGTTTCTTGAGGACGTCAGAGAGCGCACTATTAAGAATATATTACCATGCCTTCGAAGGATACATTTGGGATCCTATCAGAAACCTACCTATCACTAGTAACTATCGATATGGAGCCAATCATAAAACTTGTGATCAGATGTCATTAACTGATATAGAAACAATTGTTGATTCGTGTATAAAAAATCACAAAGGACTAGAGATTTTGTTCCATTCAGACAGTATTGGTCAACCAAAACATATTAGTAAAGCAGATTTTATTTCATTTCTTGATTATATTAATAAAAAAGTTAATACAAGTCAGCTTATCGTACTTACTCCAACTCAACAGCTTTTCGCTCAAAACAGTGATTCAAGGAGGTAAGCAGTGAGTAATAATAATAATTTTCACTTTATCAAAGGGGCGGAGGAATGATAGCGGTCCTGCTTGCAGCGGGCAAGGGGACGAGGCTCCGTCCGCTTACCGATGAGATGCCCAAGGTCATGATCCCGATCTTGGGAAAGCCCGCTCTGGAGCATCATGTCGAGCATCTGGCAGGAGCGGGAATCCGGGAGATATTCATCAATCTCCATCATCTTCCGGAACGAATCACATCCCATTTCGGAGACGGGAAAAAGTGGGGAGTGCGGATCCGGTATTCGTTTGAACCTGAGATATTGGGTACCGCAGGAGCGGTGAAAAAGCTCGAAGCCGAGCTTCGCGGCGCGCCTTTCCTTGTCGTTTACGCCGACAATTACTCGGAATTCGATTTCGCCGATTTTATCTCTTGGTCGGAAAAAGCCAGCGGAGTGGGTGCGGTTGCCGTCTTTGAAAAGGAGGATGTTGCCGGAAGCGGCGTCGTCGATATCGGCTCCGGTGATCGAATCGTTCGATTTCTCGAAAAGCCGGCGCCGAATGAAGTCCAGAGCCATTGGGTGAATGCCGGAATTTATCGGCTTTCCGAAGATATTTTCGATGCGATTCCAATCGGATATTCGGATTTCGGACACGACATTTTTCCCGAGGCGATCAAACGCGGAAAGAAGCTTTTCGCATATAGATCGAGAGAGCCGGTCTGGGCCATCGATCATCTGGACCTTTTGGATGAATTAAGTCAACGATTGGGAACCTGAAGCTTTTTTCTTGGGGGGGGTTATATGATCATCACGAGAACGCCATTTCGAATCACGCTCGGCGGCGGGGGTACGGACCTGCCCGCCTATTATTCAAAATACGGCGGGTTCATCTTCGCCGCGGCCATCGACAAGTTCATGTTCATCAACATCAATGTCCCGATCGTAGACAGCCTGGTGAGGGTCAAATATTCGCAGTCGGAGACGGTCAAACACCGGGAAGAGCTTCGGCATGACATCGCCAAGGAAGCGATGCGGATGATGGAGATCGAAGATTCGCTCGAAATCGTCTCGATGGCGGATGTTCCTTCCGGAACGGGGCTCGGTTCTTCGAGTTGTTATGCCGTGGGACTTCTCACGGGCCTCCACAGCCTGAAGAGAAATCAAGTGTCGCTTAAAGAGCTGGCTGAGGAAGCCTGTTGCATCGAGATCGATAGACTGAAAAAGCCGATCGGGAAACAGGACCAGTATATGGCGGCTTTCGGCGGACTGAGGGTCCTGAAGATCGAAAAAGACGGAACGGTAAAAACGAGGGCGGCCCGTTTAACGGAGGAAACCGCGGATGCCTTGAACCGGAAACTTCTGATGTTCTATACCGGGTTGTCGCGAAGCGCGGATGCGATCCTGGCGGAACAAAGCCGGGGCGCCCGGGAGGCGAAAAGCGCCGTTGTCGAAAACATGCATGGAATCAAGGAACTCGGCTATAAGGTCCTCGAAGCCGCGGAAAGCGGGAACATCACCGACATAGGACTTCTGTTTGACGAGCACTGGAAGCGCAAAAAAAAACTGTCGATGAACATGACCAATCCCTGGCTGGAGGAGATCTATGCCTTGGCCAAGGCGAACGGCGCTCTGGGGGGGAAAATCTCGGGTGCCGGAGGCGGGGGATTTTTCCTGTTTTACACCGAAAAAGATCATCAGAAGCTGAAGGAAGCGATGAAGAAGGCCGGGTTGAAGGAAATGCACTTTCGCTTTTTTTATGAAGGGTCGAAAGTTATGATCAATTTAATGAACGGGGTCAGATAAAAGCTTAACATGTAAATACGGAGATCTCATGAAGAAGAATATTGGGGTCATAGGACTTTGGCATTTAGGCTGCGTCATTGCCGCATCATGGTCAAAACTGGGCCACCGCGTCTATGGAGTCGATTTCGATCCTTCCAGGATCAGCCGACTGCAGCAGGGAATTCCTCCAATTTATGAGCCAATGCTCGAGACGGAGATAAAAAGGGGTATCTCTTCAAATAAACTATCATTTTCCACCGAACTCGAGACCTTAAGGAACTGCGATTATGTATTTCTGGCCTATGATACCCCTGTCGGAGATGATGATGCGAGCGATATTTCCATCCTTGAGAATTCGGTTATAAGAGTAAGGAATATTCTTAAGAATGGCTCTATTCTTATTATTAGTTCTCAATCTCCGATCGGATTCTGTACGCATTTAAGGGAGGAACTTACCAAAATAAACAAGACCCTTGACCTTGCCTATTCTCCCGAAAACCTAAGGCTGGGCGCTGCTTTGGAATGCTACATGACGCCCGGAAGGATAATTCTTGGCGCCAATAGTGTTAAAGCGGAGAAAAAATGTAGACAGCTCTTTCAAGAAATTGCCGATAATATCATTTCGATGAACTTGGAGAGCGCGGAGTTGGTCAAGCATGGAATTAACTCGTTCCTGGCGACAAGCATAGTCTTCGCTAATGGCCTCTCGGATATTTGCGAATCCCATGGTGCGAGGATCGATGATGTCATCAAGGGGATGAAATCGGATCCCCGGATTGGAGAAAAAGCATATTTAACGCCGGGGATCGGATTTTCGGGTGGCACTCTTGGAAGAGATCTTATGGTACTTAGCCGGCAAGACCACGCTCATCCTGTGGGCAGTAATTTATTTGGTTATGTAATAGATCTGAATAGGGGAAGGATAAATGGGATCGTAAGTAAGATCAAGACCGCGTTGGGAGAAATTGAAGGCGCAAGAATCGGTATCCTCGGCTTGACGTATAAACCGGGAACAAGCACGCTGAGACGGAGCCTTCCCATGGAGATTGCCGGCAGGCTCGTTCAGGAAAAGGCGATGGTGAGCGCTTATGATCCCAAAGCCGACTATGAGGAATTAAGCGCCGCGCCGGCTTTTCACGTAGGTAAAAATATCCCTGAAACCGCGAAGGATTCGGATTTGCTTGTTTTATTGACGGAATGGGAAGAATTCAAGCAGTTCGACTGGAGTTCGATAAAGAAGGAGATGAGAAGGCCGATATTCTTTGATACAAAGAACTGTCTTGACGAGGATCAAATGAAAAAGATCGGATTTCGCTATATTTCATTGGGGAGAGGATAAAGATGAAGCTCCAGGGAAAAAACATCGTCATTACGGGAGGAAGCCTGGGGATCGGTTTTGCCGTGGCGAAAAAATGCGTGGCCGAGGGCGCTCAGGTCGTCATTGCGGCCAGGAATCAAAAAGATCTTCTGAGATCCGTCGCCGAGTTAAAGGGAAGTCCGGGCGCCGCTGTTCGCTCCTATTCATTGGATGTCAGTGATCTCAATAAGGTAAAGGCATTCGCTTCCTGGTGCGTAAACGAAGTGGGTGATATCAGCGGTCTTGTCAATTGTGCCGGCGTTTACGGACCGATCGGTAGAACGACCGCCGTCAGCCTTCAAGAATTCAAAGAGGCCATGAACATTAATTTTATGGGCGCTGTTTACATGTGCAGCATCTTTGCCCCGATAATGAAATCACACTCGCGCAAAAAAATCGTCAGCTATTCCGGGGGAGGCGCTGCGAGCCCTTTTCCTAACTATTCCGCGTATGCGACAAGCAAAATAGCCATTGTCAGATATACGGAAAATATCGCGATTGAACTGGCGGCGGAGAACATTGATGTCAACTGCATAGCGCCGGGATTTGTCATTACGAGATTACATCAACAGACGCTGGCCGTAGGAAGCGAAGCCGCGGGCGCCTCTTTTTATGAGGGAACAAAAAAACAAATGGAAAGCGGTGGGGTTCCCCCCGAAAAAGCGGCTGATCTGACCGCTTTTCTTTTGTCCGCTGATTCCGACGGGATCACGGGCAAGTTCATATCCGCCCCTTGGGACCCCTGGGACTCACCGGAATTTCTGAGCACCCTTCGGTCTGACAAAGATTTTTGCACGATCAGAAGGATCGATAATAAATCGTTCTTTAAAAAGACGTGATCCTATACAGCTGAGTGCACAACAACTGGTTATGAGGACTGGAATTATCGGCGCTGGGTTGATCGGAAGAAAAAGGGCGGAGGTGATCTCCGCCGAAAAAAAAGACGAGATCATCCTTATCTGTGACATCGAAATCGAGAAAGCGCAAGTTTTAGCCGGCTTGTGCGGAGGAAAACCGGCCTCTGATTGGAGATCCGTCGTAGATGATCCTCGGATCGAAGCGGTCATTGTCGCCACCCCGAATATATTCTTGAAAGATATCTCGATCGCCGCGCTCGAGAGCGGAAAACATGTCTTGTGCGAGAAACCTCTGGGACGAAATGCCGGGGAAGCGGAGGCGATGTGGCGGGCGGCTCGACGCGCCGGTCGTATCCTTAAGACCGGGTTCAATCATCGCCACCATCCCGCGGTTTGGAAGGCAAAAGGCTTGGTCGAGGAGGGGGAGCTGGGAGAATTGTATCTCATTCGATGCATTTACGGCCATGGCGGCCGGCCGGGCTATGAAAAGGAGTGGCGGGCGAACCGGGAGATCTGCGGCGGCGGCGAGCTGCTCGATCAGGGCGTCCACGTCGTCGATCTGTTCCGATGGTTCATGGGGGAATTCGTGAACGTCTTCGGATATACGCGGACGTATTCGTGGCCCGTGGAAGTCGAGGACAATGCCTTCGCTATGTTCAAGACCGCAAAAGGGCAGGTGGCCCAGATGCATACGAGCTGGGCCCAATGGAAAAATAAATTCTTATTCGAAATCTTCGGAGAAAAAGGATACGCCCTCGTCGTCGGTTTGGGCGGGAGCTATGGCATGGAAAAACTCATTATCGGCCGAAGGAAAACGACGGCCGAATTTCCGGCCGATGGCGATGTATCCCGGACACGATATCTTGGAGGAGCGCCGGAAGAGGAAGTCATCGAAGTCAGCGGTCCCGATGTATCTTGGGAAAATGAATGGCGGGAGTTCGCCTCGGCCGTCCGTGAGGGCCGGGAACCGCTCGGCTCCGGATACGACGGCTGGATGGCCAACGTGATGATCGAAGCCGTCTATGCCTCGGCCCGGACCGACAAGCCGGCCGAAGTTCGAACTGGAATTCCTATTCTCTCCTGAATACCGCGGTCGAATGGAAAAGAAAATCGCTATTCTCACCGGCGGCGGGGATGTGCCGCCGCTCAATGCCTTGATCGCGTCGGCCGCCGAGACCGCCAGGGCGGCGGGCGCGAAATTGATCGGCTTCATCAAGGGATGGCAGGGGGTTCTTGAAGAGAAATTCGTCGAGCTTACGGAATTCCCGCTAAATCCTGAAATTGGGGGGACGGTTCTGAAGTCGTCCCGGACAGGCCTCGGGCGAATGGAAAACGGCCCGGAAAAAGCGCTCGGTGTATTCGCAAAGCTCAGACTCGAAGGGCTGATCGTCGTCGGCGGAGAAGATACCCTCTCCAATGCTTTTCGACTTGGCGGATTCCGCCAGGTTTTGATTGCTAAGACAATCGACAACGATGTAGGAAAGATGGACGTCCGCGGAAACGAAAAAGCGGCCGGGTTCGATCCCGAAAATGTCCTCAATTATTTTAACTTGGGTTTTCCGACCGCCGCTGAAAAAATCGCGTCTTTCGTAAGCCTGAAGGAAGGGCTGCGCACGACGGCCTATTCCCATGAACGAATCATCGTTGTCGAGGCTATGGGAATGCATGCCGGCTGGCTGGCTCTGGCAGCGGGGCTGGGGAATCCCGATTTTATCATCATTCCCGAGTTCCCGTTGGACTACGAAAGATTTTTAGATGCCGTGATTTCAGCGTATGAGCGGAGGAGACATCTCATTATCGTGGCGGCTGAGGGCGCGAAATGGGCGGATGGATCATTCATCAGCGCTGAAGATGATGAAGGGCCGGATTACGGCCATCCCAGGTTCGGCGGCGCCGCCGAGGCTTTGAAAAGCCGGCTTAAAAAAGACCTGGCCGATCGTTTTGACACGAGGAATGTGAATGCCGTGAATCCATCTTATCTTTATCGCGCGGGAGCGTCGACTCCTTTGGACAGAGTCTGGGCCGATAGGCTCGGCCGGCGGGCTGTGGAAATAATGCTCGGCTCCGGCAGCGAGACGAGCCTGCTGACTATTCAAAAGCGAGGAGCGGGGTTTGAGGTCGAAGAATGCCCGCTCTCCGGCTTCGCCTCCATGGCCGAGCTTCATCGCTTCGTGGACGGACGATTTTATGATCCGGTGAGTTTTGGGATCACTGAAGCGGGGAAAAATTATCTCAAGGAGATCGCACATGAATTCATCCTGGAAGGGAAATATGGGCTTCCTGACTGACAACCTCAACCTGGCTTTATTTCCAGCGATCGTCCGGGAACTCGAGCCGGATTATACAGAGGGCTATTTGTCCGAAGTCAAGGACATCGTCGATCAGCTCGACAAGGACAGCATCAATCGAATGATCCAGGCTCTTGTCGAGATCCGCGAGCGGGGCGGCCGCCTTTTTTTCCTTGGCGTAGGCGGAAGCGCGGCGAACGCCTCGCACGCTGTGAACGATTTTCGCAAAATCTGCGGGTTCGAAGCCTACACTCCGGTCGATAATATTTCCGAGCTGACGGCGAGGATCAACGATGAGGGCTGGGAATATATTTTCGTCGAATGGCTGAAAAAAAGCCGGCTGTGCGAAAACGACGGGGTTTTCGTGCTTTCCGTCGGCGGCGGGAATCTGGAGAAAAACATCAGTTCGAACCTCGTTCGGGCGGTGGAATTCGCCAAGGTCTGCAACGCGATCGTCCTGGGTATTGTCGGCAGAGACGGCGGGTTTACGGCCCGCGGGGCCGACGCCTGCGTCATCATTCCTCCGGTGAATCATGAGACGATAACTCCGCACACCGAGGCTTTTCAGGCCGTGGTCTGGCACCTGCTCACCAGCCATCCAGCCCTGAAAATACACGAAACGAAGTGGGAAAGCACAAAGTAATCAGTGAAACAGTAAGCAGTGAACAGTGATCAGTAAGCAGTAAGAAGTAAGCAGAAAGCAGTAAGCAGTGAACGGTGATCAGTAAGAAGTAAAAAGTGAATAATAAGAAGAAAACAGTAAACAGAAAGAAGTGAACAGTAAAAAGAAAAAGTGAAGAGGAAGAAGTGAAAACGCATAAAGATTTGGATGTATGGAAGAGAGCCATGCGTTTTGTCACGCAAATATATACTGCGACAAATGATTTTCCTAAGTCAGAAGAATTCGGCTTAAAATCACAAATTCGTAGAGCAGCGGTTTCAATAGCGGCGAATATTGCCGAAGGAGCGGCAAGACAGACTAAAAAAGAATTTATACAATTCATTTATATCGGAATCGGATCGTTAAGTGAAATCGAGACCCTATTGCTCATTTCAGCTAATCTGAATTTATTGAAGTCGGAAGATTTTTTGGCTGAACTTGAAACCATAAGGAAAATGCTTTTTGGTCTTCTTAACTCCCTAAAAATGTCAATGATTTCTGAATACTGATTGCTTCTTGCTGATAACTGATTGCCGATTACTTCTTACAGGTTACTTCTTACTGATTACAGTTCATTGATTACTCATAACTGAGAACTGTTCACCGATTACTGGTTACTGATTTCTAATTACTGTTCACTGATGACAGATTACTGATTACTGTTACGGAGGAAAAATGTGTATTTTTTTAGACACCGGCAAGATCGACGATGTTGCGAGATTTGCGCGGATGGGGATCATCCGCGGGGTGACGACGAATCCGACGATTCTCCTCAAGGCGGGAGTGACGGGCGGCCGTGAAGCCATCAAAACCCGGTCCATCGAGATCGCGAAGCTCATCACGCCGCATCCGCTGTCCGTCGAAGTCACGACGAACGAGCCGAAAGCCATGCTCGAGCAGGCCCGCGAATTCGCCGGCTGGGCGAAGAACATCGTGGTGAAGATCACGATCCATGGGCCTGAAGGGGAGTTGGAGAACCTCGAAATCGTCCATGATCTGGAAACGAAAAATGATGTCCGGGTCAACGTCACGGCCATGATGAGCGCCCAGCAATGCCTGTTGGCCGCGCTCGCCGGCGCGACGTATGTTTCCATTTTCGGGGGCCGGGTCAATAATATGGGCTACAACTGCGTCGAGGAAATTCGGAAGGCGCGGCAGGTCCTTGACGCCCAAGGCCTCAAGGCGAAGATCATCTCCGGCTCGACCCGGGAGGTCCTGAACGTCATCGAGTGGCTGGCAGCGGGCGCCCACGTCGTGACCGTGGTTCCGGAGCTATTATACGGAATGATCGTCCATCCGTATTCGAAGGAGACGGTGAAGATGTTCCTGAGGGACGCGGAGAAAGCGGAGAAATGAGGGCGAAATTCGACGACACGATCGCACAAGAGAATACGAAATTCGACGACACGATCCCAATTCCAGAGAATTGGGTCATGTCCCCGAATTTCGTACCCGAATTACAAGAGAGAGGTAAGTTGAAATGAACGAAATAAACAACGGAAAAAGCACTTTAAAACCGCAAGAGATCAACCTAAATGAATATTGGAGGATCGTCACTAAGAGGCGATGGATGATCGCCGCTTTTGTCCTGGTCGTATTAGCCGGCGCGGCGTTCAAGACTTTTACGATGACGCCGATATATACGGCGAAAGGAACCTTGCTCATCGAAAAAGAGCCGAATATTTTGACGTTCCAGGATATGTTTCAGATCGAATCGTTCAGGGATGATTATTATCAAACCCAGTATAAACTGCTCCAGAGCTATGCCCTGGCCGAGCGGACGGTGGATAAGCTGGGCCTGGCCGAGAAGAAAGCCCGGGAGCTCGATTCCGCTCCGGCGAATCATAACGGCCGGCCTGTGGATCCCAAAGAAGCGGGTTTCAAGCGAGGACTGGCCGAATCCTTGATGGGCGGGATCAAAGTCACTCCGGTCCGTCTGACCCGGCTCGTGGATATCGCCTACAGCGATCCGGATCCGAACATGGCGGCCGACATCGTGAACGCGCTCTTCGAAGCCTTTGTCGACATGAGCATCGAAGCGAAATACGCCGCCACCGAGCAGGCGTCGGAGTTTCTCTCCAATCAGATCAAGTCTTTAAAAAAAGAGATCGATAGCGCCCAACAGGAGCTCCAAAAATACGGGGCGGAAAAAAACATCGTTGCCCTGAGCGACAAGGAAACGACCACAATCGAAAAGCTGGGGGCGTTGAACAGCGCTCTGACCGAGGCGATGATCGATAGAATCAAAAAAGAGACGTATTACAACGAGGTCAAAATCGCTTCGCCGGATTACATCCCCGAGACCATGGGCAATCAATTGATCCAGAGACTGCGCGAAACCTATGTCGGCCTGAGCCGCGATTATCAGAAGAAAACGGAAACCTACAAGGCCGATTATCCGGAAATGGTCCGTCTGAAATCCGAGCTGGAAACGACCAGGGCGGCGCTCGAAGCTGAAACGCAGAGTTTTATCAAGGGCACGTATTCGGATTTCCAGGCCGCGCTGAAGAAGGAGCAGTCCCTGACCCGGGTCTTCAACAATCAGAAGCAGGAAGCGCTTCTGCTCAATTCCAACGCCATCGCTTATAACAGCTTGAAAATCGAGATCGATAATAAAAAAAATATGCTGGAATCGTTGATGAAGAGACTGAGCGAAACGGACGTCTCGGCCCGCCTCCGCGGATTGAGGACGTCGAATGTCCGCGTCGTGGATCCGGCCAGGGTGCCGGTCGCGCCGTCGAGCCCTAACAAACAGAGGAATCTGCTCCTGGCGCTTTTTCTGGGGCTCTTCGGCGGTCTCGGGCTCGCCTTCCTGATGGAATACTTGGACAATTCGGTCAAAACGAGCGAAGACGTGGAGCGGTCGGCCGACCTGCCGACGCTCGGCATCATCCCGGAATTCAGCAAGGCCGGATACAAAAAAGGCTACGGGTACGGCTACGGATATGGGCAGGGGGAGAGGAAGGAAAGGAAGAGGAAAAAAGAAGAGATTGCCGAGGCGGGTGTAGAGGAAAGAAAAACGGAAAAAGAGAACGAAATCAAGGCCGAAAAAAAGAAACCCATCACCCATATCGAGCTGATTACCCATTACGCCCCCAAGTCGAATTTCTCGGAGAGCTATAGGTCGCTTCGAGCGGCATTCCTGTTGTCTTCGGCCGGGCCGAGCCGCAAAACGATGCTCATCACGAGCGCGCTGCCGTCGGAGGGGAAAAGCGCCAACATCTGCAATTTCGCGGTCACTCTGGCCCAGGACAATAAGCGGGTCCTGATCGTGGACGCCGATTTGAGAAAACCGCGTCAGCACCGTATCTTCGGCATCAAGAACCTGCACGGGCTGACGAACTGCCTGACCATCGGCGCGGAATTCAAAGACTTGATCAAGCCGACGATGATCAAGAACTTATTCTTGATCAATTCGGGCCCGCTCCCGCCCAATCCGGCGGAGCTCTTGGGGTCGGAGAGGATGGCGGCGCTGTTGTCTCAGTTGAAGCATTCGATTATGGGGTTCGATTATATCGTGCTGGACACGCCGCCGATCCTGGCCGTGACCGATGCCCTGGTCGTCGCCCCGCATACGGACGGCGTCATCCTGATCGTCTGGAGCGGGAAAACGTCCCGGGAATCCCTCAGAATAGCCAAGGAGAAACTCGATATGATGAACATCAAGACGATAGGCGTCGTGCTCAATCATCTGAACGTGCGGGATCTCGGATATTATTACAAGCATTATCACTATCACTACCGGGAATCCGGGGCCGGCGGAGGCGCGCGGGCTTGAAGCATAGACGGGCGGCGGTTTGGCTGGGGATCGCTCTGCTCGCGGCTGGGAGCGCGTCCGGCGAGACCTGGAAAGCGAGGAATCTAAAATATACGATGCAGCGGGCGGGTTTGCGGCTAGGCCCTTTCCGCATTCAGCCCGTTCTTTATCTGACGGATGCCGGTTTCGATTCGAACATCTACGGCCAGACCGGACATCCGGTCCAGGACTATTGGCTGCAAGCGGGGCCCGGAGTCAGCGTTTATTTGCCGATCGAAAAAAAGATCGTTTTTTCTTTGACGGAATCTCCGCGCTACGTCTATTTCTTCAACACGGCAAGGGAGAGGGCCTGGAACAACTATCTTTCCGGCGAGGTCTCGTTTCTGTTCAATAAGATGTTTGTCAGCGGAGGCTTCACCTACAATAATTACAAATTTCGCTATCCGTTCGAGATCGACATCTGGCCGCGCTTAAAAGAAACAGGCGCTTTCGGCTCGCTCTTGTATCAAGTTTCCAAAAAAACTTCGTTTTCCATGGCGGCGCGAACGACGGATTACGCTTTCGAAAACCTGGAGGCGGAGTTTCAAGACCTTAAAAGCCGGCTGAGCCGGAGGGAAGATTACTTGACGGTCTCGGGCTATTACCAAGTCACGCCCCGGGTCATGTTCAGCGTCGGCGGTGAATATGGCCGGACGCATTTCGTCGATTCCGCCTGGAGCTATGGCGATTCCGAGAGCTGGGCGGGATTCGGCGGGATCGACTTCAGCCCCGGGGGAAGAATCCGGGGCAATATCAAGCTCGGGTATAAGAAATTGGCGCCTCTGGCGCCGGGCCGGACGGGTTTTGAAGGGATCGTCGGAAGCTCGACATTGAGCGCGCGGATTTTCAGAGCATTGACGGTCCGGGGCCAATACGGCAGAGACGTTTATTATTCGGCGTGGTATGACAATGCGCTTTTCGTCGGCAACCGTTATGGAGCCGGCGTTTCTCTTTACGTGATAAATAGAAAAGTGCGTCTGGATTATGACTATATTTTCAATAGACAGTTCTATTCATGGAAAGGCGGGGCGGTGCCGGCTCCGGGCGGAGCCGAATCGAAGATTTCCCAGGATTATCAGATCGGGGGTGTTTTTTTCCGCCTGCGCGAGAATATCGGCATCGGCGTCAGAGGCGGGACTTATGTGTGGATATATAACCCGAATTCCGCCAAAGCCCGGCGGACCTTTGTCGGGCTGAATTTGACTTATGATTACTGATACGTTCGACGGCGCCAAATCCCGATTTTTAAATCGGGGAAAAAGCGCCGCTCAGTATCAACCCTGAGCATACCCCGGGCTTCAGCCCGGGGAGTCGAATGGGTTGATTTTCGAAATGAGCGTTAAACGAAAGAGAAAGAACATGAACACATGCTTGAAATGGATGATTTTCGGCGCATTGATCGTCCTTGCCGTTGGACTGGGCAACGCGCAGGAGCAGAAAGACGCCTTCATCAAGGACTACAAGATCGGTCCCCACGACCTTTTGGAAATCAAGGTCAGCGAGGTTCCCGAGCTCAATTTGACGGTTCGCGTCTCGGAGAGCGGGTCGATCACCCTCCCGCTTCTCGGGCGAGTCGATCTCGGCGGCCTGACGAAAGAAGGCGCCGAGCGAAAAATCGCGACGATGCTCGAGGAGAAATACGTTAAAAATCCTCAAGTGACGGTCTTTATCCGGGAATACCAGAGCAACCGCCTGACGTTGATCGGCGCGGTGAGAACGCCGGGAATGTATGAAATCGCGGGGGAGATGAATCTCCTGGAGCTCATTTCCAAGGCCGGGGGATTTGCCGAGAACGCGGGAAACGAGCTGTTCGTCATGCGGAAAGGGAAAGAGGGGCTCAAAGAAAAGGTGACGATCGATCTCAACGATCTCATCCTGAACGGCAATCCGAATCTCAATATTCCGCTCCAACCGAACGACGACATCATCGTCCCGTTCGACAAGATCATTCAGATTTACGTCTGGGGCGAGGTGAAGAATCCCGGCGCGCTGGACGTGAAACTGTCGAAGAAGATCACCCTCGTCCAGGCCATCGCCCAGGCGGGCGGGACGACGGATTCGGCCAAGAAATCCGCGGTCATCATCAAGCGCAAGGACGAGAAGACGGGCAAGGAAATCCGGATGACTTTTAATCTGAACGATATCATTAAAGGGAAAAAGCCCGACCCCCCGCTGAAAGAAGGGGACGTCGTGTATGTGCCGGTGAGTTTCTGGTAAGGACGTGCGTAAGGACGGGCACAAGGACGCGCGCCGGCGGGGGAGAAACGGGAGGAAATGAAATGATCGATCTGCACGTCCATCTGCTTCCGGGTTGGGACGACGGGGCGACGAGTCTCGATGAGGCGCGGGCGATGGCAGAGGTCGCCCGGCGAGACGGCATCACGAAGATCGGGGTCACGCCGCATGTCTTCCGGATGACCAAGCACGACGGCGACTGGGCGGGGCTGGCCGACCGGGTGGAGCGGTTCAAAGAGGCGGCCGGCGGTTTTCCCTGCGAGATTTACTGGGGCGCCGAAGTCTTCATCCAGCCCGACATCGTCAAGAACATCCGCGAGCATCGCCTGACCGTGAACAAGTCCGATTATTTTTTTCTCGAGTTTCCGGCGGATGCGGTTTGGGCCGGGGCGCAAGATTTATTGTATGAAATCATGCTCAAAGGTTTCATCCCCATCATCAGCCATCCGGAGCGCAACGCCGAGTTTCAGGCCAGGCCGCGGCTTTTATATGAGATCGTCACGATGAACTGCCTGGCCCAGGTGACGGCCAAGAGCATCCTGGGGGAGTTCGGCCCGGAGGCGAAGCGGGCGGCCGACGTCTTTCTCTCCCATAACCTGGTTCATATCATCGCTTCGGACGCTCATGATCCGTTCGACCGGCCGCCGAAGCTAAGCCGGGCCGTGAAGGAAGCGGCGAAAATCGTGGGAAAGGAAAAGGCGGAGGCCATGGTCACGGCCATCCCGGAAGCGATCCTCGAAAACAAGGCCGTCGGAAATTGGGGGGATCCGAAGAATCCGGAAAAAGAGCATAAGCCATGGACCATCCGGATTCCGTGGAGGAAATGAGGAATTTTATCGCTTGACTTTCTTGGCTGAAGCGAATTTAATATAGTAGGTAAGGGAGGTTTCCATGCTAAAAGGCCACCTTTTCAGGTCAAAGCTTCTCATCCTCGGCGTTCTTGCGTCGATGTCGATCCTGTTCTTTCCCTATGAAGCGCTCGGACAAGTGGACGCCGGCTCCCTGACGGGATTCATCTACTGGGAAAGTCAGAAATCACCGATGGAAGGCGCCATTGTCAAGCTCCGGAATGTTCTGACCGACACGATTTATCAGAGCGAACCGTCGGACAAGAACGGCATGTACGTGATCAAGGAGATCACCGCGGGAAGCTATGTCCTCGGCGTCAGCACGCAACAAGGAAACTTCAACTTCGATCGCGAGCTTCAAATCAAAGCCCTGGAGCTGGCCAAGCTCAATCTGGTGCTTAAAGTGGACAAGAATGGGATTTTAGTTGCGGGGGCACTTGGGGCAGTTGGGGCAGGAGCGGCAGTAGCGGGAGCGGCAGCAGCCGTCGGCTTCTTCGCTACGCCGGTTGGAATTGCCGTCGCCGTGGTGGCCGCCGTCGCGGTGACCGCGGCTACTGTTTCGCTTCTCAGCCCGTCGGGAGCGGCGAGCCCGGCGAGAAGGTAGGCTCGCATAGACGCGGCCTAATAGGACATTTAAAAAAGGGGTCAGCGGACCCTTTTTTTTTGGTTAAAAATGCGATTAGAAGGGGGCAATCTCATTCACAGGATAATTTTTATCGGTCTTTGTTGTCTGCTCGTTTACATCCCCCTTCCTTACGGCGGGGTCGAGGAATGGGCGATTTTTATTTTTGAGGCGGCGGTTATTCTGCTGTTTGCTCTCCACCTCGCTGGCCGCTTCGCGAAATCCGCGGATCCGGAAGCCGGGGAGAGTAGTGGGTCCGCGACGACCGAGAAAATCCCATGGTTGATCAAAGCTCTGATTGGCTTATTTTTCGTTATCGGCGCGATTCAGCTTGTGCCCTTGCCTACGGCTCTGCTCAAGGCGATCTCTCCCCATACCGCCGGTTTGTACGAAAGCCTGGCCCGGGATGGGATTTTGGCGGCGCGGGATTCGGTTGGGCGGACGCTCTCTCTTTCCCCCGTGCTGAGCATTTATGAGTTATTGAAATATCTCTGCTATGGGATTTTCGCTTATTTAGTCTATGCCCATATCCGCTCGCGGAAGGAAACCCGTGTTTTCGTTCTTGTCATGTTGGCCGTGGGAGTCTTCGAATCTCTCTACGGCCTCGAGGAATATTTCGGCGGGACTTTCCGGATCTTCGGTTGGAAGAATATCTATTACAGCGGAAATGCGTTCGGGACGTTCGTCAATCGGAACCATTTTTCCGGCTTTTTGGAGATGATCCTCGCTTTAAGCATCGGCTACCTTCTGGCGAGGGCGGATTTCTTTTCGATGATGAGAGGGCTGTCTCTCCGAGAAAAGATCGTCTGGTTCGGCCAGGAGAAACTTCAAAAAACCATCATCGCGGGCATCATACCGGTCATCCTCGGCGTCGGAATCGTCTTTTCCAGGTCACGATCGGGCATCTTCATATTCCTGGCCTCGCTTCTGATCATGATCGTTTTCATTTCCCTCTCGGGAGGAAGAAGAGAGGCAAATGGAACCTATCGAAGCCGCCGGCTTCGCCGGATCATCAGCGCGGTTTTCGCCCTTGTCGCAGGAATCGCGATATGGATCGGCCTGGCCCCGGTGCTCGAGAGATTTTCTCCCGATCTCATCGAGAGTGAGGGCCGGCCGATTCTTTATAAATACACGCTGGACGTGATTCAAAAGTATCCCGTTTTTGGCGTCGGATCGGGCAGTTATTTATACGGTTATAACATGGCCGAGCGGGAATATACGCCGACGCTGAAGACGCACGCGCATAACGATTATCTCGAGGTTCTCGCGGAGAGCGGAGTGGCGGGGGGCGGGGCCTTGATCGCGGCGGGACTGGCCGCGCTGGCCTTGATGGGGGCGCGGTGGACGAAGCGGCGCGATTATTTCGTCAAAGGCGTCATGCTGGGCTGCATCGCCGGGATCTCCGGGATGCTGATCCACAGTTTCACGGATTTCGGCCTGCGCATGCCGGCCAACGCCGCTTTTTTTGTCGCCCTCTATGCACTGGGGTTAAGGGCGGGAATGCTTCGCTCTTCGAACGAGCCGGTTCATGAAGAAAGCCCTGAACGAGTTTCCGGTTTTCAGGGCCGGAAGGCGATGACGGTGTTGATGGCGGCCGGGACGATCCTCCTGATGATCCTCGTCATCAAGCATAACATGGGGTTTTTGTATCTCAATCAATTTAAAGCGGCGCGGGCGAAGCTCGCCGAAAACGGGCGGAGCCTGATGTCGGGATACGCGGAGCTGGACTCTCTCCTGAAAAAGGCCGTTCGCTGGTCCGGCAGCCCGCAATTCTACGAGGAGCAGGGACGTTTCTATCTGGAAATGGCCATGGCTGAAAATACGTCCGGGAATCCTCAGAAGCGGGAGGCCTATCTCGATCTCTCGCGCGAGGCCCAGGCTGAGCGGATCCGGAGGAATCCGGCGGACGCTTTCGCCTATTACGATATGAGCCGGGTCTATATGTTCTCGAATTTTCCGCTGCTGATCTACCAGGATAAGGCGCGTTTTTATATGCGAAAAGCGCTCGATTTCAAGCCGCACGACCAGTTTTTGAACGTGAACGTCGTTTATAATTTCCTGCTGCAATGGGCGGGGTTGAGCGAGGAAGAAAAGGCGTTCGTGTTCAAGACGCTCAAGACGGTCTGGCCCGTCGACGCGGAAAAGTTTTATCCGGCGCTCATCCAGCGCTGGAAGCGGGACATCAAAGACTTGAACGCGTTAAGGGACATCTTGCGCCTGGACCCGGACGTCTGGAAAACAAGCATCCGGTTCTTATAATTTAGGTGACACAGCTCCTTGGGCAATGTGACTTCAGAAGAATTTGCGGAAAGCGAAGCGGATCCCGAACTTCTTCCAGAGGCGGTTCCGGAGGCGAACAAAAATGATTTACAAATATTTTTCTAATCTGAAAAATGGACCTAATCAGAGGGCGAGTTCACCATTGCTTCCAGCTTTGGGATCAAAATTGAGAAAGAGAAAGAGTAAACGGTTTCGCTATGGTGTAAAATATCTTTTCTCCTTTTTTTGCTCTATAGCTTTCTTCTTATCTTTTCATTCTTCTGTTTATGCCACCACTTTGAGATGGATTCAAGTTGATAAGGGTGTAGTTTCTCATGCTTATAGGGCTGGTTCCATGATGGTTCAAAAAGATAAGATAACCGCCATCAACCAAGTTTATGGCACTTGCATGTTTGATGGAACAAAATGGAACGATGTGGGAACTCCAAGCCCAAGCCGTACAGTAGGAGATATGTTTTTAGATAGCCGTGGAATTGTTTATATTGGGGGAGTAAAAACCGATGATAGTAAGTCATATATTTTCGAGAGTACAGATGGCCTAAACTTCACTCCAGTCCAACAATTTATTGATGCTAGCGGCAATGGGTATATTTGGAATTTTACGGAGGATAAATACGGAAACGTATGGGCAGGAGAGTATACATCATCATCAACAGGTGCTTATTTGTGGCGGAGAAGGCCCAATGGAACTTGGACTAATGTTGCGAGTTGGCCATCTGAAAGACATATTCATCAAGTTTATTATGATCCCTACCGTGACTCACTTTACGTAGCTATAGGAGACAACGACCATGGAATATTAAAACTTCCTTCTAATAAGATTAACGCCGATGATATTTCAGCCATTTATTTTAGTTTTATCCTGCCAACTGACCCCAACGGCAAAGGAGTAGAAGTAACAGCTATGACTTCAGATTCATCTTATATATATGTTGGCTTAGATATGCATAGTCCAAACATTAATGCGCGTTCTATTGCTAGAATAAATGATAATGGCACTACTCAGTCTATGGAATATGTTTATATTTTGCCTACTTGTGCTGTTTGGAACTGGGCACACGTTGATGATAATGGTGTCGTAATATTCTTTGCTAATAGTACCACTGAGTTTACTTGTAAAAGTGGAAATTATTTCAGTAAAATTCTTGCTTCAGACGATCACGGCACAACATGGCAGGTTGTAAAAGATTATGGAAATACATTTAGCAATGTAACCGGTTCGAATGGGTCTGTTGGACTTCCATCCTATTATGCTACTAATTGGAGTGGTCTGTATGGAACAGGTAATGGATCGGGCGGAAAATCATTTAGAGGATCTATAGGGAGAGTCATACCAGTTAATAGCACTTTCTATGTTGATGGCAATAATGGTGTCGACTGGACTAATATTGGCATTTCCCAATCAAGGCCAATTAAAACACTTAACTACCTGGAGATGTTAGATATTCAGCCTGGAGACACAGTTAGATTTGTTGGCACTAATACATATTCTGATCCTCTAATGGCAGGGTGGAGCGGAAACAGCACAAGTAAAATATCGGTTCGGGGAAATACAACCTCAATATTTTCAGGAGGAAATATAGCAAACGTTCCAGCAGTAGCTGAAACATTTGAGTCAGAAAAAGGATCGTGGAATTTTACCGTAAATGAAACCGGGGGCTCAATTACGGCCGATACATCAATTGTCCATGAAGGTGCCCAATCTGCGAAGGTTGTTCGAGGAAAATCAGGTGCAGTTTATCTAAGGCTAAAGAACGTAGTGACGACTAATATTAACGAAGGGGACACAATGTATATTAGTTACTGGTTTTATTACCCTAATGATCAGACAGATAATAGTGATCAAAATATGTTCAGTATTCTGGATAATTCAAGCTACGAGTTTAGAACTTTGCTTAAACCCCCTGCTAACTCAGCTTATCAAAACGAAATTGTCTTAGATGCACCACAGAATAGCAATTGGGCAATTCCCAGCAGGAAAAGCCTTACTAGCGGAAGTTGGCATAAAATGTATATTGAAGATTATCTTCATTCGACGAGCGGTAGCTTCAAAATGTATGTAGATAATCAATTATGGCTCAATGTCAACGGAATAAAAACTATAACTGCTGGTGGAAAATTGAATGCAATATATTTTTATCCTTACCAAAATCCCATTACTTTTTACATTGATGATTTCAAATTTAGCAAATTACCATTTGACAGTAGAGGCGCAATTAACACCAATGATAATAACTATTTAGATATTGGTAATTTTAAATTCCAGGGAATAAACGGAGCTCTCTTATCCAGTAATACAACAAATGTTGATTTGCACGACTCCGTTTTCAACGGATTAACAAACGATGCCATTATTAGCAATGGTAGTGCGAGTATAAACTATTATTACAATACAATATTCGGTTCTGGGAGATACGGGATTAACGCTGCCAGCAGTGCGACTTTAAAAAATAATGTCATTTATAACTCAAAAACAAATGATGTTTTTGTTGGATTAGGGGCAACACTTACTGGCAGCAATAATTGGTTTAAGGATTCATGTAAAGGCGGGACAGGAACTTATACTGACGCCGGAAGCGCGACTTGGTCGGGAGCTGACCCGGCTTTTGTTAATTCAGGGATCGGAGATTTTCACTTACTTGCTTCATCGCCTTTAATTGACGCCGGAACAACTGTCACTGGATTTGCATCTGATTTTGCCGGTACTACTCGCCCTCAAAGAGCGGCCCCGGATATTGGTGCTTTTGAATATATTCCGCTTACAGTGACTATTCACCAAGCTGGAGCTGATCCTACTAAAAGCTCAACTATTAACTACACTGTTATTTTTAGTGAATCAGTTCGGATAAGCCAATACCTAAATACACTTTTTATCCCGATTAATAATCAGCCCCCCCTCATGTTGTAATTAAGGTAACATCTTGTAATTAAGGTAACATCCAAGAGCGCAGCTTTAAGACAAGCTGCACAGGCCCTTGCTCGAGGTCTCGATGCTGAGCGATGTATCTTTCGATCACGTCCCGAGTCATCCGGTCTTCGACTGTCCGGACGAAATATCCATCTTCCAATATCTCCCCGCACGGTCATGACCCCCATTTTTCGAACCACTTAGAGGGCTAATTTCCGCTAACATCTCAGCCGAATGCTACGGTGCGCTTCTAGGCGCGGATAGAAGGGTGGTTCAAAAGACCGAGGCAGCGGTGAAGAATAAAAGAAAGAAAAAGGGGCTTGCGTTTCGCCATCATAGAAGGAAGGCGCAATTCCTATTGCCTTAATTCGCAGTTATAGGGTCCCATAGAGGCGACCCTCGAAGGGAGAGGAGGGAGCCATGATATGCCCTCTGTGCGGCAGCTCTGAAATCCTTCGGGTTCACGGCGGCCGGGGCCCCGGGCTTTACCCGGGGGTCCACTTCCGCCGCGAAGGCTCGTCCCTTGACGCGCGGCGTTTTGAAATTATCCCGCGAAAGCTCCTCGGCATCAGGTTTTATTCCTGCTTGGACTGCGATTGGCGCGGCACCGAATTGACCGGATATCTTGAGAATATTGAAGGCGCTTAACCGTCATATCAATGTAATCCTGGGCGAAGAGAAGCATCTCGATATTTTCGTTGACAAAAAAAATATTGCTGGTCATACTATAGTATGAATATAGTAATACCAGGAGCATGGCCATGAATCATTCTACGAAATTCACGATCAGTCTCCCCGCCAGAGAATTCCAGGATCTTGAGTCCATCCGTAAGAAAAGGGGACTAAGCCGGAGCGGGTTTATCCTCGAGGCTATGCGTCTATGGAAAGAGACGAAAAGAAAGGAAAAGAACGCCCGCATCTACGTGGAAGGCTATCAGAGGATGCCCGAGACTCCCGGACACAGCGAAGCCTGGGAGAAGGCTTCGGTCGATTCCTTTTCCGGCTAGTCCCTCTCGGCCCCGAGGACGGACTGCCCAAAAAGTGCGTCGCTAACCTCGATACGCTCGCTACCATCAGGAAAGAACTTCTCGTCTCGAGAATCGCGTCACTCGATCCGGAGAAACTCAACCTGATCGATGAAGCGATCAGATTCGCTCTTGATCTTTAGGCATCAAAGGAAGGAGTTCAGCCTGCTATGCAGTGGAGCTCAAGAGGATAGAACGCCGATTAATAATCAGCCCTCCTTGATGTTGTCGAATTCTTCGGCCGATCCATATTTAGGTAATGGGTTATCTGTCACCAAAATACGGGGGAGGGCTTAGCCCGCGCTGGAATCGTCCGCTTTATCGGGGTTGTCGAGTTTTTCCTCGGGGATATTCTCGTCCTTGGGCTTGTGCCAATACAAGATCCTCCCGCACGCCTCGCACATGATGATCTTTTTCATCTCGATCAATTCGTTCACGAGCTGGGGCCGGACGCGCAGCTGGCAGAGCGAGCAGAAATCGTCGGTGACGGCTGACAGGGCGATGCCGTTCAATTTCGATACGATACGGAGATAAAGTCTGAGCTGATCGGGGGGGATTTGAGGGAGCAGGTCCTGGCGCTCTTTGGCGAGGACCGCCTTTTGCGCGTCGAGTTCCTTTTCCTTCCCGAGGATGGCCTCTTTTTCCTTTTGGAGCCGTTTCTCTTCCTCGGCTTTCTTGACGTTGGCCGTCTTGATTTCCTTTTCGACGTCGTCGGCGCCGATCATCTCGTTGAGGATGTCCTCCTCGATCTTGTCGGTTTTGTGTTCGGCTTCCGCGATTTCCTTGAGAAGCGCCGTGTATTCCTTGTTCGATTTGACGTCGTTGAGCTGGCGCTTGAACTTGGCGATATAAGTCTTGATCTCTTTGACCTCGCCTTCCATTTCCCTTCGTTTTTTCTGGTTGGCGGCGAGCTTATCCTTCGCCTGGGCGATGATTTCGACCGTGGATTTGGTCTGCTGATCGATCCCATCGAGCTGGGAGGGTATGGCGTCGAGAATAGAGGAAATCGTATTTATTTCGGTGTCGACATGCTGCAACCTGATCAGTTTGTCAAATGCGATTTCCACATCATTTCCTCTTGGTCAAATGGGCCTACCAGGATTCGAACCTGGGACCGACCGGTTATGAGCCGGGAGCTCTACCGCTGAGCTATAGGCCCTTGGGCTATTTTATATCAGATATCCGGTTGATAAGTCAAACAATTACGCGGAATCGAAATATGGAGACACAATACCTATTACCCCTTCTATGATAGCGAAACGCAAGTCCTCGGACACATTTCTTTTCTTTCCATCTTTCTTAATGACTGCCTCGGTTTCTTGAACCACCCTTCTATCCGCGCCTTTATGCGCACCATAACATTCGATCTCGGCTCCTAAACCTATTTCTGAACGCGACCCTCCCGGGCCCGTTAAGGGGAATTCTAGGCAGCCGATGGTTTCATCTGGTCGGGAAGATAATCCCTCTTCTCGGTGAGCACGCGATAAATGATCGTCAGCAATCGCCGAGCCACCGCGATTTTCGCCACATTCGCTCCTTTGCTTCGCGCCAAGCGGTTGTATAAGGTCCGCAGCCCGAGGTCTTTTTTGATCGCCGGGTAAACTGCTTCCAAAGCCGCCCACCTCAGCCAACCGTTCCCTTGTTTCGTGATATGGCCGTGATACGTCCGTTCTCCCGATGAGTAGGTCGAGGGAATCACCCCGGCATAGGAATGAAGATCCGCCGCCCTCGTAAATCGCTTGACGTCCGCGATCTCGACCGCAACCAACACCGACAACGTCGCGGCAAAGCCCGGCACACTGTCGATTCGCGCCGCCTCCTCGATCTCCCCATACAGATTGCGGACGATTCCGTCTGTCTTCTTGAGATGAGCCTGAACTTCCCGATAGCCCTGGATCAGGTCGTCCAAGACCATCTTGTCCGGATCCTCCAGGGGAAGCTTGGTCAGGAACTCCAGCCCTTTCAAACTGAACAGGCCCTCCTCCCGTTTCCCAACCTCCACCCGGACCTCCTCGTCCTGTTGAGCCAAAAGCGCCCGGATCTTGTTCTTCACTTCCGTTTGCTTGCGGACCCAATAGGTCCTCATCCGCATCACCCGTTGCGCCCGCCGGTTCCCCGCTCCTCGCTGATAAATCTCCGGAATCAGATCCGCCCGCAAGAGGTAGGCCAATGTCCGCGAGTCTCGTTTGTCGGTCTTGATCCGGGCATGGGCAATCGCCTTCACTTGAAGCGCATTCGCGATCTTCACCTCGCCGCCCAGCTCCCGAAGCAGGTCCGCCATCACGTACGACGATCGCCCAGCCTCGAGAACGGCCGTAAACGGATGATACCCTTCCAAGAATCGCTCGACCTTCTCCCTCAGATTGAACACTCGCCCGTTCTTCAACTCTCGACCATCCTCGTCCAAGACCGTCATGACCGACGCTTGCTTATGATGGTCCACACCGATAAAATACATCCGCGCACCTCCTTTTGAAGTTTTTCTCCAACGAGTAATCTATCACAGCATTACCCGTCAGGGAGGTGCGTCTCGCTATCATGTTACCTATTTCAATTCAGCTCCAGTAGCCGTTCGTGAAGGACTTGAGCTTCTTCGACCGGCTGGGGTGCTTGAGTTTACGCAGGGCCTTGGCTTCGATCTGGCGGATGCGTTCGCGCGTGACCTTGAATTGTTGCCCGACTTCTTCCAGAGTGTGCTCGTTGCCGTCGCCCAGTCCGAAGCGCATCTTGAGAACCTTGGCCTCTCTCTCGGTCAGCGATTTCAGGGCCTCTTCGATCTGTTCGCGCAAATTGATATGGATGACCGTGTCGGGCGGAGAGGGCATGACTTTGTCCTCGATGAAATCGCCCAGGTGGCTGTCTTCTTCCTCGCCGATCGGCGTTTCCAGAGAGATCGGCTCCTGGGCGATTTTGATGATCTTGCGGACCTTGCTCACCGGCAGGTCCATTTTCTTGGCGATTTCCTCGGATGTCGGCTCGCGCCCGATCTCCTGGACGAGGCTCCGGCTGATGCGGACGAGCTTGTTGATCGTCTCGATCATGTGGACCGGGATACGGATGGTCCGGGCCTGGTCGGCGATGGCCCGGGTGATGGCCTGCCGGATCCACCACGTGGCATAGGTCGAGAATTTATAGCCGCGCCGGTACTCGAATTTGTCCACGGCCTTCATCAGACCCATGTTGCCTTCCTGGATAAGGTCGAGGAACTGGAGGCCGCGGTTGCTGTATTTCTTGGCGATCGAAACGACGAGCCGGAGGTTGGCCGCGACGAGCTCTTTCTTCGCCTGGTCGCTGATCCTCTTTCCGGTCGTGATCGCGCGGATGGTCTTGCGCAGGTTTTGCGCGTCCAACCCGATCTCTTTCTGATAGGCCTTGAGGCGTTTCGCGGCTTCCTTGAGCTTGATCTGCAGCTCCTCGGATTCCTTTTTCTTGCGCGTCTTGGAGATCGTGTATTCGAGCTCTTCTTTGTTCTCCTCGAGCTCGTTGATGCGGTGGAGCCTGTCCCGCAGGGTGTCGACGATCTTTTCGCGCTGGGCCGCGCGCAGGTTGAGATCCCGGATCCCGCTGCTCATATGGACGATGACGCGGCTCCGCGAGAGGACATATTTTCTGAGGAGCGGGATCTTGTCCAGCTTGTGGCTCAGGTCCTTGATCTTCTTGATCTTGCCCAGGATCTGCCTTTTTTTCTCATCGAGCTTGCCCTCGGCGATGTCGTCCTCGCTGACGTCGAACATCTCCTGGATGACCATAGGATCGATCTTGATCTTCTCTTCGAGGGCGAGGACTTCGTTAAGGACGAGCCGCGTTTTGGAGAGGGCCTTGATGATCCCTTTCTCGCCCCGCTCGATCTCCCGGGCGATGGTGATCTCTCCCTCCCGGGTCAAAAGGGAAATGGTCCCCATCTCGCGCAAGTACAGCTTGACCGGGTCGGTCGTCCGCTCCAGGCCCTGAAGCGTCACGATCTCGCTTTTCCGCCGCTTGGGGATGATCTGTTTCTGCTTGGTGTCGAGGATCTTGATCCCGAAGTCGTCGATCGAAGTGAGAAAATCGTCGAAGCTTTCCTCGGATTCAAGGTCGTCCTGGAAGGTCTTGTCGATTTCCTCGAACAGGAGATAGCCTTGCTTCCGGCCTTTCGTGATCAGTTGCGAAATGTCGCCCTTTTGGAATTTATTTTCAGCGGACACCGAGTGCTCCTAACCGATGAATTTTCCCTTTATGCTTAAATACGTATTTTCGGCGCATTCCGTTACATCCCCTCTTATTTCAAGGCCATGATCTGTTTCGTCAGGTCCTGTTTAAGGGACAGCAGCGACTGGACTTTCGCCTGGTCGCCTTTCTTTTCCTCGCGGGCCAACTCGGCCTGGATCCTTCTCAGCTCGACTTCCTTGCAGGTCCGCTGAAGGGCGCACAAACAGTCGAGCGCTTCCTCGACGGTCGGCGGATCTCCCTTCTCGAGGAGGGCCAGGGAAAGAGGCGTGGCGAGAGAGGGGCCGATCTCTTTTTGTAAATCGTGGAAATTGAGGTCCTTTTCGTTTTTAAAACAACTTAATATTATCCTAAAAACCGGCTCACTTTTCAAGCCCTTAAAATCTTCATCGCGGACCTCGGCGAAAATATACGGGCGGAGCTCCTTGTTCTCGATCAGAATCTGGAGTAGCCGTCTTTCGGCATGGAGGAAGGAATCTTTCGCCTCGGGCTCGGTCCCGGCCGGCTTCCGTTCCGCGAGTCCGCGAAGAACGCTCTCTTCGACGGCGAGAAACTCGGCCGCCTGCCTGAGGTATTCGCTCCGGACGATGGAATCCGGGATGTTGTCGATAATGGCCAGGATGCCGCGCAGGACCTTCGTTTTGACCTCCGGGACGTTCATCCGCTTGCCTTCGACCGAAAAATCGATGGCGAATTTGAGGCCGGGAACGGCGGAATTCATGAGCTGGACGTACTCGTCCTTGCCGTGTTCCTTGATGAATCCATCCGGGTCGAGGTCCGTGGGTAAGACAACGACGCGCGTCTCCAGGCCCCTTTCCAGGCAGAGCGGGACGGCGCGAAAGGCTGCGGTCCGGCCAGCCGTATCGCCGTCGTAGTTGATGAGAATCTTCGGCGCGAACCTCTGGGCCAATCCGATCTGATGGGGGGTAAGCGCGGTTCCCAAAGAGGCGACGACGTTTGTCAGACCGGACTGAAACAGAGAGATGAAGTCTGTGTAGCCTTCGACCAGGATGGCCTCGCCCGCGTTGCGGATGGAATCCTTGCTGAAGTTGAGTCCGTAAAGGAGCTGTCCTTTGGAGTAGATCGGCGTGTCGGGAGAGTTCAGGTATTTCGGTTCCTGGTTGAAAAGCGTCCGGCCGCCGAAGCCGACGACCTTGCCGGTGAGGCTGAATATGGGGAAGATGAGGCGGCCCCTGAAGCGGTCATAAAATTCTCCGGCTTTTCGGCCCGGGGCGGCGAGCCCCGCCTTTTCGAGGAGTCCGGGCAAGACGCCCTTGCTGTTAAAAAATACGGAAAGGGAGTCCCAGGAGTTCATGGCATAGCCGATCTTGAAATCCTGGATGATCTGGTCCGGGATCTGGCGCTTTTTCAGGTACTCGAGGGCGGTCTTGCCTTCCTGGGTGTTGAAGAGGTTTTTCTTGAAAAAAGCCAGGGCGGACTCGTTGATTTTCAGGATCTGCTCTTCGAGCTTAAGCGCCTGGGGCGAGATCTTCCTTTGCTCGGGGAGAGGAATGTTGTATTTCTCGGCGAGATACTTCAAGGCCTCGGGAAAGCTCATATTCTCCTTTTCCATGACCAGGGAAAAGACATCGCCGCCGATACCGCAGCCGAAACAGTGGAAGAGCCCCTTTTCCGAATCCACGGTGAAAGAAGGGGTCTTTTCGGCGTGAAAAGGACAGAGCCCGACGTGTTTCCTGCCCCGTTGCCTGAGCGATGTGTACTGGGACGCAATCTCCGTGATATTGGCAACTTGCCGAATTTGGTCGATAATTTCCATAATTTTGGATTTCTGGGATTAACGCAAGGTTTTATTAAATATAAGGTCAGTGGGGCGGTTTGTCAAGGAAATCGCGAAAAAATATCGAGGTTTTCTTCCCTTTACGAGTGGTTGATGAGGCTGGCGAGGTAGGCCGCCCCGAACCCGTTGTCGATGTTGACGACGCCCACGCCGCCCGGACAGGAATTGAGCATGGCCAGGAGGGCGGCCAGCCCTTTGAAACTGGCCCCGTAGCCGATGCTCGTCGGCACGGCGATCACCGGGACAGCGACCAGGCCGGCGACGACGCTGGGCAAAGCGCCTTCCATTCCCGCGATGGTGATGATGATTCTGGCTTGTTTGAACTTGTCGTATTCGCCCAGCAATCGGTGGAGTCCGGCGACGCCGACGTCGTAGACGCGCTCGGTATCGTTTCCGAGCATATCGCACGTCACATAAGCCTCTTCGGCGACCGGAATGTCCGCTGTCCCGGCCGTCAGGATGACGATCTTGCCTTTTCCCGGCAGGGGAGGGCGCTGTTTGAGGAAAATCGTCCTGGCCTGCGCGTTATATCCGGCTTTTGGAATGGCCTTTTTGATCTTTTTGTAGGCCGCCGCTTCGACGCGGGTGATCAGCAAGCTGCTGCCCTTTTTGACGATTTCCTTGGCGATATTCAGGATCTGCCCGTCCGTTTTTCCCAGCCCGTAAATGATCTCGGGAAACCCTTTTCTCAATTCCCGGTGATGATCGATCTTGGCGAAGGCCAGGTCTTGATAGGGATAATCTTTCAGGGACTCGAGGGCCTCTTCGGCCGAGAGCCGCCCGGCCTGGACTTTTTTCAAAATGGATTCAAGCTGCGATTTCATGCCGGGATTTTACCATAAAAAGCCGGATTTGAGGTAAAATACAAGCGGCCGATATGCTATGACCCATAAAAAGACAATCCTCAAGGATATTCGACTCTCGGGAACCGGAGTCCATTCGGGAAAGCCCGTCCGGCTGGCCCTTTTGCCTTCCGAGGCCGGCGAGATCATTTTCCGGCGGACGGATCTCGGAAACCTCGAATTGCGGATCGATCCGGGCCGCGTCCAGTCATTCAACGGCACCACGCTTGTCGGGGATAAGTTCAATGTCCGGACCGTCGAACACCTTTTGGCCTCGCTCTTTGCCTTCGGCATCAACAGCCTGGATGTCGAGATCGACGCCGATGAAATTCCGATCATGGACGGGAGCGCGCTTCCTTTCGCCTTGGCCCTCGAAAAGGCGGGGACCCGCCGTCTCGCTCAAAAAATCCCCTCGCTCAAGATCCTCAAGCCCTTTGCCATCCAGGACAAGGGCGCATCTGTGATCGTCGAGCCCGCGGAGACCGGAGCGGGCCTTCGGCTTTCCTATGCCATTGATTTTGCGAACCCGGCCATCGGGCGCCGGCGCTTTGAACGGCCATTCACCCTCTCCGCTTTTGCCCGGGATATCGCGCCCGCGCGCACCTTCGGTTTCGTCCGGGACGTCGAAACGCTCCGGCGTCAGAGCCTCGCCCTCGGGGCGTCATTCGAGAATACCGTGGTCCTGGATGACGCCGGCGTCATGAACGGACCTCTCCGCTTCCCCGACGAATTCGTCCGGCATAAGCTCCTGGACCTCGCCGGCGACCTGGCCCTTCTCGGCCGCCCGATCATCGGCCGCTTCACGGCCTGCAAAGCCGGCCATCGCCTCCACCTCCAGGTCGTCCGCTTCATTCTTGAGCACCCCGGGTTGTGGACAGAGACCTGAAAAACAGGTAAAATGAACAAAATTCCGGTTTTGGGAGTAAAAACGTGAAAGACGATAAAGCCAAGAAAGACGAATACAAGAAAGCGTTGACCGCGTATGGCGAGGCCATCAAAGAATTCCGTAAAGGGAAATACGAAAAAGCGGTCGAGATGCTCAAGGATTTCATCGTGAAGCATGCGGCGGAGAAAGAGCTCGTCGACCGGGCCAAGATCTACATCAAGATCTGCGAAGACAAAGCCGGGGAACTCAAGGACACCGTCCCGCTCAAGACGATGGACGATTATTTTCAATACGGCATATACCAGACAAACGCCGGCCGGTTCGAAGAAGCGCAGAAACTCCTTGAAAAAGCGCTGAAAATGAATCCCGAGGAAGGCAAGGTCCATTATGCCCTGGCCGATCTTCACTGCCTGATGGGCCAGCCGGACGTTTGCCTCGACTATCTGAAAAGAGCCGTCCAGATCGATAAATTCTTCAGAGTCCTGGCTCAGAACGAAACCGATTTCGAACCCCTGTGGGAGGACAAAAAGTTTAAACTCATCATCCGCCTCGTCTGATATGAAAAAACCTGTATCGGCTCTCGTCCTGGCCGCGGGGGAGGGGACGAGATTTCGCTCCGAAACGAACAAAGTCCTCCATCCTTTGCTGGGAAAATCCATGATCAGGCTTGTGATCGAGAGCGTTCGGGAGCTCAAACCGCGAAAGATCTATTTGGTCGTCGGGCACAAGCGCGAAGCCGTCATGGCCGAAACGCTCCCGCTCGGAATCGAATACGTTCATCAGCCCGAGCGGAAGGGCACCGGACACGCCGTCTCGGCCGCCAGGGCGGTTCTCTCGAAGCCTAAGGCCGGCGATGTGGTCATTCTCCCGGGGGATTTGCCGTTGGTCCGGCCCGCGGCCCTGAAAGCTCTTCTGGCTTTCCATAAGAAACGCGGAAACGCGGCTTCGGTGTTGAGCGCCGAACTCGAGGATCCGTCGGGATTCGGCCGGATCGTTCGTGAGGGCGAGGCCGGCCTTCGGATCGTCGAGGAGATGGACGCGGACTCCCGCCTCCGGAGGATCAAGGAAGTGAACGCGGGGATTTATGTCTTCGACGTCCGGGATCTGTTATGGGCGCTTCCGAAAGTGAAAAAAGCCGGGAAGAAGGGTGAATATTATTTGACCGACGTCATCGCCGTCCTGGCCGCGGCCGGGAAAAAGACGGGCATCTTCAAAACTAAGAATCCCGAGGATATCATTCAAATCAACTCCCGCCGCGACCTGAGCCGGGCTCTAAGTGCGCTCCGGGATCGCAAGATCCGCGATCTCGCCGATAACGGCGTCACGATCCTGAATCCTGCCTCGACCTGGATCGATCTCGAGGTCGAGATCGGCCGGGACACGGTCATTTATCCCTCGGTCGTGATCGAAGGTCAAACGGTCATCGGCGCTCGCGGCCGCCTCTATCCCGGCTGCCATATTATCGATTCCCGCATCGCGGACCATGTCACGGTTTTCAGCTCGACCGTCATCGAAAATTCGGCGATCGAAGACCATGTGACGGTCGGCCCGTTCGCCCGCCTGAGGCCGAAGACCATCCTCCGCGCCGGCGCCCATGTCGGCAATTTCGTCGAGATGAAGAACACCGATTTCGGCCGGAACTCCAAAGCCGGGCATCTCTCCTACCTCGGCGATACGGAGGTCCAAGAAGGCGTCAACATCGGGGCCGGAACGATCACGTGCAACTATGACGGCGTGCGGAAAAACAAGACCGTCATTGAGGCCGGGGCCTTCATCGGGTCCGGCGCCCAGCTCGTGGCGCCCGTCAAGATCGGCCGGGGAGCCTACGTCGCCGCGGGATCCGTCATCACCAAGGACGTTTCACCGGGCGCGCTGGCCGTCGCCCGCGGCCGTCAGTTCGAAAAAGAGGGCTGGGCGAAGCGGCAAAGAGAAAAGCAAAAGCGAGAAAATCCCAAATCCTAAGGGGGTCCCATGTGCGGAATCATCGGCTACATCGGGCCGAAGAGCGTCATCCCGGTCCTTCTCGAAGGGTTGAAAAAGCTCGAATACCGCGGCTACGATTCGGCCGGGGTCGCTTTGATCGATCATGGAAAGGTCCACGTCAAGAGGGTCAAAGGCAAGATCAAGGAGCTCGAAGAGGCCCTCCGGAAATCGCCGCTCAGCGGAACTTACGGTTTGGGCCACACGCGGTGGGCGACCCACGGCCGGCCGAGCGAGGAGAACGCCCATCCCCATCGGGATTGTACGGGAAAGATCGTCATCGCCCACAACGGCATCATCGAGAATTACCTCGCTCTCAAGAAGAAGCTCAAAAAAGAGGGGCATACGTTCAAAACCGAAACCGATACCGAGGTGATCGCCCACCTCATCGAAAAATATTTCAAAGGATCGCTCGAAGCGGCCGTGCGGGCGGCGATCGCCGAGCTCGAAGGCGCTTTCGCGCTGGCCGTGATCTCATCCGACGATCCCGACAAGATCGTCGCGGCCAAGTTCGGGCCGCCGGTCGTGGTCGGCCTGGGCGACGGCGAGTATCTGTTGTCCTCGGACATCAATCCCATCCTCGCCCATACGTCGAGGGTGGCCTTCCTCGAAGACGGCGAGATGGCCGTGATCGGGCCGAAGGGCGTGACGTTCACCGATTTCCAAGGCCGTCCCGTGCGGAAAAAGATCGAAACGATCGCCTGGAACCCGATGATGATCGAAAAGCGCGGGTTCAAGCATTTCATGCTGAAGGAGATCTTCGAACAGCCCGAGGTCGTGCGGGACACCCTGCTCGGACGGACCTCGCTCGATTCGGGCAAGGTCCTCCTCGACGAGATCAAACTTTCGCCGCAGGTCATGAAAAGGTTCCGCAAAGTCGTCCTCATCGCCTGCGGCACGTCCTACCATGCCGGGCTTGTCGGAAAGTATTTTTTCGAATCGCTCGCTCGCGTGCCGGTGGACGTCGAATACGCCTCGGAGTTCCGCTACCGAGATTTCATCCTGGACAAAAAGACGCTCGTGATCGTCATCTCCCAGTCGGGGGAGACCGCCGATACGCTGGCGGCGCTGAGGGCGGCGAAGGACAAATGCGCGGCCGTTCTGGCCGTGACCAACTCCGTCAGCTCTTCCATCGCCCGCGAGGCGCACGGCGTCCTTTATACGCACGCCGGGCCGGAGATCGGCGTGGCCGCGACCAAGACGTTCACGGCCCAGATGACGGCGCTGGCGCTCATCGCCCTGTATCTGGCCCAAGCGCTGGGAAAGCTGTCCGGGAAAGAGAGCCTGGAATTCATCCAGGAATTCCAGCGCATCCCGCACAAGATGGAGAAGATCCTCCGCCAGGCCAAATCGATCGAAGAGCTGGCTGTTTCCTTCGTTCCCTTCTCCCATTTCCTCTATCTCGGCCGCTGGGTGAACTTTCCCGTCGCCCTCGAGGGCGCGCTCAAGCTCAAGGAAATCTCCTATATCCATGCCGAGGCCTATCCCGGGGGCGAGATGAAGCACGGGCCGATCGCCCTGATCGACGAGAACATGCCGACGATGGCCGTCGTCCCCGAAGACCGCGTTTACGACAAGATGCTGAGCAACATCTCGGAGATCAAGGCGCGCATGGGCTACGTCCTGGCGGTGGCTCACGAGAAAGACCAGCAAATCTACCAGCGCGTGGACCAGGTGATTCCCGTCCCCTCTTCCCATCCGCTGCTCATGCCGTTCCTGACGGTCGTGCCGCTCCAGCTGTTCGCCTATTATATCGCGGCCAAGAGGGGAGCGGATGTCGATCAGCCCCGGAATCTGGCGAAGAGCGTTACGGTCGAGTGATCAGAATTTCAGTTTCGCCGACAGGCGCGCCTGCCGCGGCTGCTGGCGGGCCCAAATAGTCCCGAAAATCGCGACATCTTCCTTGACGTAAGAAATCGGGCGCTGGCTGTCCAAGAGATTGAAAACGTCCAGCCGGACCGAGAGCGCGGCGTTCTTGAATAGACCGGCGGCCGGGATCGCGAACGATTTCTCGAGCGAGACGTCGAGATAGGCATGCGGAGGGGTCTTCCGCGAACCGCGGCCTTCGGGGAATGAATAGTAGCCGCCGAAACCCGGCACATAGCCCAGCTTTTCCCAGTAGTAGCCGGAGATATATTCGAAAGCCGCGGACATGAGAAGGTTGAAAGGCCCGTTGTACGCCGCGTTCACCTTGACGTCGTGATCGATCGAATAAGGCAATTTTCCGTACCAGCCTTCGTCGCCGACGCCTCTTCCGCCCAGCCCTCCGAACAGATAATCGACCTGGGCCTTGATGTCCTCGAAACCGGGCGCGTTCGGGACGTACATGTGTTTCCCGAAGAGCCCGACGAAATTCGTGCCTCCCTCTTCTTGCGACCAGGACCCGGTCTCCGTTTGGCCGGGGTTCGTTCCCCTGGCCAGGGCGTGAGAATAGGATGCGTTCAGGAAAAAGGACCGTCCGATTTTCCCGATGAGCTCGACCTCGAAGCCGCCGTAATCTCTTCGCTTGTTCTCGAAATTGTCATAGAGGAACTTATACCCCAGGGCCGAGCCGGGATCCAAGACCATCAGGGCCTCGAGGAGCTTGTCGGCGCTGGAATGGACATAGCGCGCCTTGACCGCCCAGTCCCGGGCGATCCTCCGGTCGAATTCGAGAAGAAAGCGGCTTTGAAAATTGGGGGACAGCCCGTCGGCCACTTGGAATCGTTCGTTCGGTTGTTCCCATTGGAGCGCCCAGTTCGAGGGATTGTGGAGCTCGCTTTCCGATGGGTTCTGCGGCCCCGTCCAGCGGTAGTCGCGATACGTCAAGCTTCCCCCGGCGTTGAAAAAACCGAGGGGCATGGTCGTGATCGGATCCGAAAAGAGGCCCCAGGCGATCTTCAAAATATTGGCCCCGTCGTTGGCCAGGTCCGCCGTCAAAGAGAAGCGGGGAGAGAGAAAATCGTTCAGGTTCCAGGACCAGATCTCGTTTCCTTTATCGTCCAGCAGGAGCTGGGTCTGGCTGCGGATTCCGGCCATCAGCGTGAACCGGTCCCAGGAGATCTTGTCCTTGAAATAGAGGCCGATTCCCCGCGCTGAATCGATGAAGGAAAAAAGCCCGTATTCGCGGAGCAGGGTCGGCGTTCCGCCGCCGTTTTTCCGGGTGTCGAACTGGTATTTCGTCCCGTTGTCGAAGCCGTCTCCCGGAAAGATGTCTTCGTTTTTGCCGCTGAAGTCCGTCACGAAATGGGAGGCGACCCTGTAATATTCCAGTCCCAGGTTGATCTCATGGCGGCCGATGGTCTCGGTCTCGAAAACCTTGGAGAGCTTGAAGCTCGCGTCCAGCCGGTCCTCGTTGTCCGTGACGTCGCCGTAGGAATTGCGGGTGTTCTGGGCCAGGTCCTCGATGTAATACTGGGCCGGGCCCAGATCCCCGGAGACGGGGTGCTTGAAGGATTTCCTGCTGACGAGGCCCAGACCGGCCTCGATGTATGTCGAGGCGTTCAAAATGCCCTTATAATTCATCCGGGCGATGAGATCCCGGGTGTCGTTCGCCTCGTTCATTTCCGGGAAACCCGTGACTCCATGGGGCCGGAACGACGTGTCGTATATGGCCGTGAATGAAATGTTGTGGTTGGTGTTGAACGAATAGGTGAGCTTCCCGAAGAGGTTGTTGCTGCCCGTCGTCTTCTTTCCTCCCGGGATGGAGAGATAGTCGATCGCGCCGTCCGTGGTCTCCTCGGTATTCGTGTAATAGTTCTCGGACAGAAAGAACCAGAGCTTGTCCTTCAGAATCGGGCCGCCCAGGTTGGCGTACCAATTGCCGTTGGAGAAATAGTTCGGCTCGCTGACGATGGAGAGCTGGGGCTGCCGCGCGGCCTGCAGGTATTTGTTCATGAAGACGAGGCTCGCCTCGCCCTTGAATTCGTTGCCGCCGCTCTTGGTGACCATGTTGATGATGCCGCCGTAGGCCGAACCGAACTCGGGGCTGAACGGGTCGGAGATGATCTGGATCTCGTCGAGCGAGTCGAGGTTGAGCTTCGCTCCGGAATTCTTGAGCCGCACGCCGCTGATCGACAGGCCGTCCACGATCCAGGTGTTGCCTTCCTGGCCCTCGCCGCGGATGCTCGGCTGTCCTTCGGCCGCGGATCCGCGCCGGGTATCCATCCGGACGCCGGTCACGCCGGGAGCGAATTTGACGGCGTCCACGACCGTCCGGTTCTGGACCGGGGCCTTGTCCAGGTCCGCGGCGCTCAAATGGTAGGATGTGTCCGTCGCGGTTTTGTCGATGAGCGGAGATTCCGCGGTGACAACGATCTCCTTTTGGAGAGAGGCCTGCGGCATCGCCACGCTCAGGCTGGTCGTCATGCCCAGGCGGACGACGACCTTCTCCTGTTTGACGGTGTTGAAGCCCTGGAGCTTGAATGTGAGGGTATAGAATCCGACCGGAAGGAGCGGGAAATGGAAATCGCCGTCCTTCGAGGAGAGGCCCGTCCTTGTCCCCTGGAGCGAAGGCCCGCTGGCCGATATCTCCACACCGGGGAGGCCGGCGCCGGTCTCGTCCGCGACCTTGCCTTTGATCTCGCCGGTCTCGATGGCAAAGGCCAGGCCGAGGGCGACGATGCCCATTCCGAACAAGACGAAGGATAGCCGAAGCGGGAATTTTTTGGGGGATTGTCGGTTCATGGCCTTTGTCCTTTGGGTCCCATTTTAGCACGGCTCCGCTTTACTTTGAAGACGGGATTGAATATCTTACGGTAAGGTCAAGGGACGACTTAGATACGCGAGGAGATCATCATGATGAACATGAAAAAAAACGCCGGCCTTTTCCTTGTCGTTTTCGGCGTCCTCTGCCGGGTCGCGGTCCTTGCCGCTCAGGACAAACCCTATGATCCTCTACTGAATTTAGAGCGCATTTACAATTCGCGCGAATTCGCCTCGCAACGTTTCGGCCCGGCCCGCTGGCTCAAGGACGGCTCGTCCTATACGACCCTGGAGGAGGCGAAGGACGGCCGGGGCGGCCGCGACATCGTCGTCTATTCGGCCGAAACGGGGAAGCGCGAGGTCCTCGTTTCCGCGTCCAAGCTCATCCCTCCGCCGCCGGCTGAGGCGAAACCGCTCACGATCGAGAATTACGAATGGTCGGACGACGGCCGAAAGCTCATGATCTTCACCAATTCCCGCCGCGTCTGGCGGCAGAACACGCGCGGCGATTACTGGGTTTTGGACCTGGCCGCGGGCGCGCTGAAAAAACTGGGAGAGACGTTCGAGCCGTCCACGCTCATGTTCGCCAAATTCTCACCCGACGGCCTCCGCGCCGCCTACGTCGTCAAGAACGACATCTATTCCGAGGACATCGGTTCGGGCCGGATCGTCCGCCTGACCTGGAACGGATCGGACACGCTCATCAACGGCACGTCCGATTGGGTTTACGAAGAGGAATTCGGCTTGAGAGACGGATTCCGCTGGAGCCCCGACGGCGCGAACATCGCCTTCTGGCAGTTCGATACCTCCCAGGTCCAAATCTTCAATCTGATCAATAATACGGATTCGCTCTACCCGAGGCTCATCCCGATCCCGTATCCCAAACCGGGGGAGACGAACTCCGCCTGTCGCGTGGGAATCGTCAGCTCCTTCGGCGGTCCGCTGAAATGGATCCGCGTCCCCGGCGATGAACGCAACGCGTACATCCCCCGGATGGACTGGGCCGGCAATTCGGCCGAGATCATTTTCCAGCGCCTCAACCGCCTCCAGAACGTGAACGAGGTCATGCTCGGCGACATCAAGACCGGCGAGGCCCGGACGATCTTCACCGACCGCGATGATGCCTGGGTCGAGGTCGTCAACGATCCGCGATGGATCGAGAAGGGAGCGCGGTTCACCTGGACGAGCGAGCGGGACGGCTGGCGCCACGTGTATTTCGTTTCGCGACGGGGCGAAGCCCGGCTCGTCACGCCCGGGGATTACGACGTCCTGGGGATCGATAGCATCGATGAGAACGCGGGCTGGCTGTATTTCACCGGATCGCTCGAAAATCCGGTTCAGCGCTATCTCTACCGCATCCGGCTCGACGGCAAGGGAAAACCCGAACGCCTGAGCCCCGCCGACAAGCCCGGCTCGCACAGCTATCAGATGTCGCCTTCGTCGCTGTGGGCGATCCACACGTATTCGAACTTCGATACTCCGCCGGTCGTGGATCTTGTCAAGCTCCCGCAGCACGCCGTCGTCCGGCCGCTCGCGGAGAACAAAGATCTTGCGGCCAAGATCAAGGGCCTCGGGCGCAGCCCTGTGGAATTCTTCCGCGTCGATATCGGCGCCGGCGTCCGGCTGGACGGCTGGATGATCAAGCCGCCGGACTTCGATCCGCAAAAAAAATATCCGCTCTTCTTCCAGGTCTACGGCGAGCCGGCCGGGACCACGGTGAACGACCGCTGGGGCGGAAACGGGTATCTATGGCATCTCATGCTCGCCCAGAAGGGCTATCTGGTCGCCAGCGTGGACAACCGCGGGACGCCCCAGCCGCGTGGCCGGGCCTGGCGCAAGAGCATCTATCGCCAAATCGGCATCCTCGCTTCCGAAGACCAGGCGGCCGCGGCGAAAGCCATGCTCCGGAAATGGCCGTTTATCGACGCGGACCGGATCGGCATCTGGGGCTGGAGCGGCGGCGGATCGATGACGCTCAATATGATGTTCCGCTATCCCGAGATCTACAAGACGGGGATGTCCGTGGCCTCCGTGCCCGACCAGCGATTGTACGATTCGATTTACCAAGAGCGCTACATGGGCTTGCCCAAGGATAATCCCGACGGCTACAAGAACGGCTCGCCGCTCACGTTCGCCGATCGATTGAAGGGGAATTTGCTCATCGTCCACGGCACGGGCGACGACAACGTCCATTATCAAGGCTTCGAGCGGCTCGTCAACGAGCTCGTGGCCGCCGGCAAGAAGTTCACGATGATGGCTTATCCGAACCGGACCCACGGCATTTCGGAGGGGAGAGGCACGACGATGCACCTCTACGCTCTTTTGACGTCCTATCTGCTGGACCATCTGCCGCCCGGGCCGAAGAAGTAATCGTTTTCAGGAGGTAACCATGAACGGTTTATTCTATTCCATCGCCGATGCCGTGTTCCTCAAGTTTCCGGAGTATGTGCGCGGCGTCCTCATCGCTCTTGACGTCCAAAACAGCGAATCGCCTTCCCCCCTTGTCGAGATGCTCCGGGCCGCGGAAGCCTCGGTCCGCGAACGACTGAAACTGGAGGAGATCGCCGCCCACCCCCGGATCGCTTCGTGGCGGGAGGCGTTTCGGACGGCGGGAATCAAGCCGAGCGAATTCAGGTCGTCCGTCGAGGCGATGGCCCGCCGCGTGCTTCATAATCAAGAGCTGCCGTCGATCAACGCTTTGGTCGACATCGGCAATATTCTCTCGCTGCGGCATATCCTGCCCATCGGCGCTCACGCGCTCGACGCCGTTTCCCATGATATCGCCCTGAGACCGGCCACGGGAGAAGAGGTGTTTGTCCCGTTCGGATCGGAGGAGACGGAGCATCCTGTCTCCGGGGAGATCATTTTCGCCGAAGGGAATACGGTCTTGACCCGCCGCTGGAGCTGGCGCCAGGCCACACACACGTTGACCGTGCCGGCCACGCGAGCCATCGAATTCAACGTCGACGGGCTTCCTCCCGTTCCGAAATCCGAGGTGGAGGACATCGGCCGGGAACTGACGGACTTGGTCCAGCGGTTTTGCGGCGGCCGGATGCGCTTCGAAATCCTGACGCGGCAGAATCCGCGGATGGCGCTGGATCTTTAATGGAATCCGATGGCGATACCCGTCTCATGCGGGGATCGCGTCGACGGCGGACGGGGCCCGGGCTTTGCCCGGGGGTCCACTTCCGCCGCGAAGGATCGTCCCTTGACAGGAGGTTTTGAGATGAAGAACCAATTCCGAGCGGCCCTCTTTTGCCTCGTCTTTCTTTTCGCGGTGTCCTTCGCCCTTGGGCAGGCGCCGGAAGGAGGGATGGCCTTCACCGTGTCCATGGATCGGCCGAACACGCATTATTTCCACGTCGTTTTCCGCGTGGACGGGTTGAAGGGCGAGACCCAGGATTTCAAAATGCCGGCCTGGACGCCGGGATATTACTTGATCATGGATTATGCCAAAAACGTCATCAATTTCCGCGCCGAGGACAGCGCGGGGAACCTTTTAGCGTGGCAGAAAACCGCGAAAAATACCTGGCGGGTCAAGTCCGGGAAGAGCGCTTTCGTTGCGGTGAGCTATGACGTCTATGCTTTCGCCCGGTCGGTGGCCGATAGCTATCTGGACGACAGTCGGGGTTTTATTTCGCCGACCGGCGTCTTCATGCATATCGCCGGCCGCCTCCAACATCCCGTGATCGTCGCCGTCAAACCGTATCAGGATTGGAGCCGGGTCTCGACCGGGCTCGATCCCGTTCCGGAGCGGCCGAACACGTTCTCCGCCCCGGATTTCGACGTCCTCTACGACAGCCCGATCCTCGCCGGGAACCAGGAGATCCTGCCGTTCGAGGTCCAGGGCATTCCCCATCTTTTCGTCGCCGATAATCTGGGGACCCTCGACCGGGCGAAATTCTCCTCCGACCTGAAGAGGATGGTCGAGGCGGCCGCGGCGCTCATCGGAGAAATCCCGTACCGGCGCTACGTCTTCCTGGGGATCGGCCCGGGCGGGGGGGGCCTCGAGCACCTGAATTCCGTGGCGCTCACGCTCAACGCCGCCGGCTTGAGCAGCCCGGCGGGCTATAAGAGCTTTTTGAGCTTCGTCTCGCACGAATTCTTCCACCTTTATAACGTCAAAAGGATCCGGCCGATCGCGCTGGGTCCGTTCGATTATGACCGAGAAAATTATACGAACATGCTCTGGGTGGCCGAAGGGTTCACCGTTTATTACGAGGACCTGATCCTCAATCGGGCCGGGCTTCTCGGCCGGGACGAAATCCTCGAACGGTTCCGGTCGACCATCGCCAGGTTCGAGAACGCCCCCGGACATCTGGTCCAATCCGCGACCCAGTCGAGCTTCGACACCTGGATCCAGTTCTTCAACCGGAACGAGAACGCGGCCAACACCACGATCTCCTATTACGACAAGGGCGCCGCGCTCGGCCTGCTTCTCGACCTCAAGATCCGGAACGAGACGAAGAACCGGAAGTCCCTCGACGACGTGATGCGGACGCTCTATCAGAAGTTTTACAAGGAAAAGAAGCGGGGCTTCACCGATCTGGAGTTTCGCGAGGTCTGCGAAGGAGCGGCCGGATGCTCATTGGCCGAGATCTTCGATGATTACGCCGCGACGGTGAAAGACATCGATTACGGCAAATATCTCGCCTTTGCGGGTCTGGATATCGACGTTCAGCCCCGGGAAACGCCCGGCGCCGATTTCGGGGCGGTCGCCCGCGACCAAAACGGGGCCCTGATCATCTCGAGCGTCGTGCTGGATTCTCCGGCTTCGCGCGCCGGACTCAGCGCGCAGGACGAGATCGTCGCCCTGGACGGCGTGCGCGCCCAAGCCCGGACGCTCAGCGAACTCCTCGGCGCCGGAAAAGCGGGGGACAAGGTCAAGGTCCTCATCTCGCGCCGCAACATAAACCGCGAGGTCGAAGTCGTCCTGGGGAAGAAGACGGAGCGGAGCTTTCGCATGAAGCCCATCGCGAACCCCACTCCGCTCCAGGCGGCGATTTTCAGAGATTGGCTGAAGGATTGATACGTTCGACGGCGCCAAACCCCGATTTTTAAATCGGGGTAAAAAGCGCCGCTCAGTATTAACCCTGAGCATACCCCGGGCTTCAGCCCGGGGAGTCGAATGGGTTGATTTCGGATCCCTGGGCGCGCTCTCGTTTTCGGCGAAAAGCAATCTGAAGGTCTAAAAATAAACGGCTGAAACCAAAAGCCTCCTTCCGGAGTTGTATAATCCACGGCGGACGGGGCCCCGGGCTTTGCCCGAGGGTCCACTTCCACCGTACTCACCCGTAGATATAAGCCACGGGCGAGTGGCGAGCCGAAGGCTCGTCCCTTGACGGTTTTTAAAGGAGAATATGGACGATGCTGCATAAAAAAAGGCTCGTTTCGGCTCTGGTATTTTCATTGATCGCGATGACGGCGTTCGCCGGGCAAAGCAGGAAAGAAGAGGCCAAGGTCGAATTGCCCAAGACCGCGGCCGGACAGAGCGTTCAAGCTTTTATCGAAGCTTTGAACAGCGGCGAAGTCGGACAATTGGAGCGATTTTTCGCCGCGCATATCAGCGCGGAAGCCGCGAAGCAGGCGCCTCCGGCCGACCGCGCCGCGCGCGTGATGCAGCTTCATCGTGAAATGGGCGTCATGAAACTCAGGAAAGCGGATTCTCCGTCCCCGGAATCCGTGGTCATATATGTTTCCGGCGAAGGAAATCAACTCATGCGGGTGGGTTTCCAATTTTCACCGGCGCCGGAATACTTCCTGACGGGGATCACCGTGGACGAGGCGGACCCGGAGGACCTGGCCGGATCTCCGCAACCGATGAGCGGGCCGGAAGCTCTGGCCGCACTCGAAAAGGAAATCGCGGCCGCGGTGGAGGCCGACGAGTTTTCCGGAGTGGTCCTTGTCGCCCATCAAGGCCGGCCCTTGTTCCTGAAGGCTTGGGGACTCGCCAACAAAGAGTTCAACGTTCCCAACCGCACGGATACGAAGTTCAACCTGGGTTCGATCAATAAGATCTTCACGAAGCTGGCCGTCGCCCAACTGATCGAAAAAGGGAAGCTCTTTCCGGACGACAAACTGGGAACGGTTCTTCCCGACTATCCGAACGCCGAAGCCAAGGCCAAGGTCACTATCCGGCAATTGATCGATATGAAATCCGGCGTCGGGGATTTTTTTGGAGACAGGTTTGTCGCCACTCCCAAGGACGTCTTCCGGCGCAACGTGGATTTCCTGCCCATGTTCGCCGACCAGCCTTTGGCTTTCGAGCCCGGGGCCCAGCAAAGCTACTCGAACGGAGGCTACATCGTGCTCGGCGAAATCGTCGGCCGCGTCTCAGGCATGGATTATTACGATTACGTCCGGAAGAATATTTATGAACCGGCGGGAATGACGAACACCGATTCCTATGAAGCGGACGTGTCCGTGCCGAACCTCGCCGAGGGATACACGCGGAGATGGGACGGAAACGAAAACCCCGGAAGTCCCCGCCGCAAGAATATCTACTCCCGTCCGGCGCGGGGCAGCGCCGCCGGAGGGGGCTATACCTCGGCCGAAGACCTTTTGCGTTTCACGAACGCGCTCGTCGCGGGCAAGCTGCTTTCGCCGGCTTATACGGAATGGCAGCTGACCGGAGTCGAGCCGTCCGTTTCGCAGAAAAGCCCGGCCGGCCCTCGAGTGCGCGGCGGACTGGGCGTCGCCGGCGGGGCGCCGGGAATCAACGCGGCGCTGGAAATGGATCGCGAAACCGGCTATACGATCATCGTCCTGGGTAACTACGATCCGCCCGCGGCCGTCAATATCGCGAAAAAAGCCCGCCGCCTCATCGGCGCGATCAAAAAATAAGCCGGGCCCGCCGACGCGCTCGGCGCTTCAATTCGTCCGGGCCTCGAAGTCATAAAACTTCCAATCCAGAGACATGCCCGGGGCCAGCTTCTGCTTGCCCAGCTCCAAGCGAAGGAGGGCGATGGGGATGTTGCCCATTTGAATCACCGCATCATGAAATTGCTTTATGGTCATCTGGCCGGAGTCTACGATTTCCCTGCGGAGCTCGCGCATCTGCAGAGCGCCGATCAGATAGGCAGCCTGATATAGCGGGCCGTAGCCGCCCCCGAAAGAGCGCCGGACCTCGGCGGTGGCATTTTCCCGTTCATGGCCGACCTTATCGACAAGGTAGTCGATGCATTCCTGCGGCGACCATTCGCCCAGATGGAACTTGAGCGAAAAGACGATGCGCGCGCAGCGGTGCATGCGCCAGAACAACGCGCCGATGCGCTCTTCCGGCGTCGCGTCAAAGCCCATGTCGTAGAGCAATGTCTCCCAATAGACGGGCCAGCCCTCGGTCCAGAACGCCGTGTTGGCGAGATTGCCGCGGTTGACTCCATAGCGTGGACTCATAAAGCTCTGCATGTTGTGGCCGGGGATCATTTCGTGGAAGGCCGTGGCATGGGAGAAGGGAATATTGTTGCCGCGCATGCTCTCGAGTTTTTGTTGAGTGGTCATGGTGTTTGCGGGGAACGACACGCTGATCAGCGCTCCGCCCGTGAAAAAGGGATTCACCAATTGGCGCTGCGGCGACATCATCTCCATGCGCAGCGTTTCCCACTCGATCTCGGGGATCGTGATCAATTCGTGAGCGCGCAGAAAATCGACGGCCTGCCACATCAAATCGCGGACCACGTCGGGTTGCTTGCCCGGCGGGGCGTGCATGTCCTTGATCTTTTCGATCGCTTGCTTCCATTCGTCGCCGAACCCCAACTCTCGCGAGGCTTTCTTCATTTCCGATTCGCACCAGGCGAACTGCTGGTTGGCCAGTTCGATCAGTTGCTCGGGGGTATAGGGGATCATCTCCTCGGCCAGATTGAGCATGAGGGCGTCGCGGCCGATAGGCTGGCCGTTGATGCCGCTGGTATCCGTCTTGCGCGGAATATCGGCCTGAGGCGGGCGATTGAGGCGGCGGATCTGAACCTCGAGGCTGTTACGTAAATACAGATAATCGATCTGGCCGTCGCGGCTGAGTTTGGCGAAGTTCAGCTTCTTCAGCGCGGACAGCCAGTCGATGAAGTACCGCTTGTCCGGGGCGGCAATGCTTCCGCTGCCGCCTCGGTTCCCGCCGCGGCCGCCGCGACTGCCCCGGAATTGCTGCGCCACGCCGCGCATCTCGTCTTGGGGAAGCGCGATCAGCGATTGAAGGTCCGGGACCTCCGCGAACTTGGGCGTCGGCGCCGCGGAAATGTCGCTGGGCGGCGCGGCCGGAGCCGAGCCTTCTTTGACCGCGGGCGCCACCTTCTCGCGAAGATACGTCCCATAATCCAGCAACGCTTTATCGGCGTCCTTATACGGCTGGGCCATCCACCAGGTGAAGAGCGGATCGAATTCGTTGGTGAAGTTGAACCAATCCCGCAGCGTCGTACGCAAACCATTGACGCTATCGGCGCCGCGAACGACAAGATCTTTACTGAGATTCATGGCCTCCAGCTTGGCTTTTTCTCCCAACCCCTCCTCCAGGATCGCCCGGGCCCGGCCGATCTGTTCCGAGACCTTGGAAACGACGATCGCGGCCTTCTCCGGATTCATGGAATCCATCCGCAGGCGAGCCTCTTCCAATTGGGCGATTCCCGCGGCGAAAGGAATGAGCGGGCCGAGCTGCGCGGAGGAGGCCGCGTCGGTATCCAGTCGCTTCAAGTTGACTATGACATTATTTTTGAGCGTCCGCAGGTCGCTTTTTGCGGCTGCGCTCAAGTTGTCCGCCTTCAACTCGTCAAGGGCGGCGGCCCAATCCATATCGAATCGCTTCAGGCGGGAAAAGCGATTGGCCGAAAGGACGTGATAGAAACGGCTGAGTTCCGCGCGGTCGGCCTCATAGCGCTGAGTGACGATGCGCATTTCGCTCTGCTTTGGAGTTAGAAGAGCGTTCAAGTTTGCGGGAACGGCGGGGGGCTGCTGTGTGGCCTGGGCGCCCGCTCCGCCGCGTTGGCCGCGCTGTTGAACATCGACTTGGGCCGACGCTGCCATGACCAACCATAGACTCAATCCTGCGATGACCAAAAATTTATTTCTCACTCCGTCTTCTCCTTTTGGCCTTGTCAGGGAGACATCGCTTCCGGAGCGGTCTCGCCCGGCCGGTTTATGAAATAAATAGATGAGGTTTTTTGGATCGGCACCATACATATTATTTGACGCTTTTAATTGAGATATTCTTCCCTTTGACAGGAATATGCGGTTCAAGAAAGCGCTTCGGAAATCGAGCTGAGCCGGCTTCAGCAATGGTCAGGGTCACGGTTAGCGATGGCGGATCCGTCCGCGCAGAAATTCCGAAATGAGATGTTGCATAAATTATAGACATTCTTATACTTGAACTGAGGGAAACAAATGACAAGAACGCCCTTGATCAAGCTTGTATGTATTTCTTTGCTTTGTCTCACAGGTTTTATCCCCGCTCAAACGCCGCAAAGGACGCCCACGCCGGCCGACATTCTGCGCGGCGCCTACGGATCCTATCGGGCCAACAACGACCTCCTTTCGTATGACCTCGATATCCGTGTCGATCCCGAGAAGAAGTTCATCGGCGGGAAGAACACGATTCGTTTCAAGATGCTGAAGGATGACTCGCGCATCCAGCTCGATCTGACGGCCCATTTGAACATCGACAAGATCCTGCTCGGTCCGACCGAGCTGAAATACACACGGGAATTCGACGCCGTGTTCGTGGATTTTCCCGAGACGCTCAAGAAAAACTCCGAATACGCGATCGATTTCTATTATTCCGGCAATCCGGCAGAGACGGGACGGTTCGGCGGCATAACCTTCAGGAAGGATCCCGCGGGCCGGCCCTGGATCACGACGGCCTGTCAGGGACCCGGGGCCATGGTCTGGTGGCCGAACAAGGAACAGCAACGCGACGAAGTGGAGAATATGCGCCTCCGTGTGGCCGTCCCCAGCGACCTTGTCGACGTGTCGAACGGGCGGCTCATGAGCAAGACCGACCTCGGTGACGGATATACGCGTTGGGACTGGCTCATCCACTATCCCATCAACAACTATTGCGTTGCGCTGAATATCGGCCATTATGCCCATTGGAGCGACAGACTGAAAGATCTGACCTTGGATTTCTATTGCCTGCCGGAAAACCTTGAAAAGGCCCGGCGGCAATTCGCCCAGGCGAAGCCGATGCTCCAGTGCTATCAAAAATACTTCGGCGAGTACCCCTTCAAGAAGGACGGCTATAAGCTGATCGAAGTCCCTTATTCCGGAATGGAGCACCAAAGCGCCGTCGCGTACGGAAACCACTTTGCGAATGGATATCTGGAGCGGGACTGGACCGGCGTGGGTGTCAGTCTGAAATTCGATTTCATCATCATTCACGAAAGCGCGCACGAATGGTTCGGCAACAGCATCACGGCCAGCGACGTCTGCGACGAGTGGATCCATGAGGGCTGGGGCACCTACGCCGAGTGCGTGTATGTGGAAGAGATGTTCGGCCATGAGGATGCCCTGAAATACGTCAACGGCTACAAGACGAAGGTCAGGAACCGGGAACCGATCATCGGGCCGGCCGGCGTGAATACCAATGCGCCTCAGGATATGTATTTCAAAGGCGCGCTTTTCCTCAACACCCTCCGCAGCGTCATCGACAATGACGCTCGCTGGTGGAAGCTCGTGCGCGGTTTCTACGACTGCTTCAAATACCGGAATATCGCGACCGAGGATGTGGTCAAGTTCTTCAACGAGAGAACGGGCAAGAACCTCACTCCCATGTTCGACCAATACCTCCGGCACACCGACATTCCGGCGCTCGAATTACGCTTTCAAGAAACCGAAGGCAGCATTTCCTATCGTTGGAAAGCCGACGTCAAGGAGTTCGCCATGCCCGTGAAAGTCGGAAGAAGGGATCATTGGCAGCTCATCCAGCCCACGACGGAATGGACGACCATGAAATCGGGAGTGAAGAAGGACGATTTTAAGGTGGCGACAGACTTATATTTCATCAATGTCATCGTTCTGGAAAATTAGGAGGGATAGCAATTTCCTTTTTCCTTTTCCATGTTGTCTCGAATCATATCCATGTTGAACTGACAACGACGCCTCCCGTTGCGAAAAAATGATACATGCTTCATCCCCGTGCGGTCTTTAGGCCATTTTTCGCTAAAAGCCGTCAAGCATTTTGTGATTGGATGATAAACGGCTTGATCTTTTTCAGTTTCTGCTCCATCTCACTCTTTTTCTCTTCGATATCGAAGTGGTTTTGAAGATTAATCCAGAATTCAGGGGAGTTTCCGAAGAACTTGGCGAAGCGCAAAGCCGTATCTACGGAGATACTCCGCTTGCCCCTTATGATTTCACTAATCCGCGTTTGGTCGATTTTCGTTTCTTTCGAAAGCCGATAAGCCGTAATCCCCATCGGCTTTAAAAATTCCTCCAGAAGAATTTCACCCGGATGGATATTCGGTATTCTATTCATCTTTTTCTCCTCCTCATGAGTGATAATCGGTGATTTCCACGTTCCGGGCATTTCCATCCTTCCATGCGAAACAGATTCTCCATTGATCATTGATCGATATGCTGAATTGGCCTTTGCGGTCGCCCGATAACACATGCAATCTGTTTCCGGGAGGTATCTTTAAATCCAGCAGGTTAATGGCCGCATGGAGCATAGCCAATTTGCGCTTGGCCGGCCGTTGGATGTCCGGAGGAAAATGCTTGGAATAAAACCCATTCCATATTTTTTCCGTTTCCTTATCCTTGAAGGATACTATCACATAGCAATAGTATTACTCAGCGCTAACATTGTCAAGAAAATTCGCATCTTTCTCTGAAACCGGGTAAGATAAGAGCAGTAGGCTTCGTCGGAATCCGGAACATCAGCGATGAGATTGAAGAAAAAACTCCCCGAAGATAGGACTCTCGAACAGCTCAAGAATCATTACGAAGTCGAAAAGGCGATCGCCCGAAGAGTGAAAAATTCCACGCGGGAAGAACGGGCGGCCCTGTATCCCCGGATCTATGAGGAGATTTTTGAGAAGGTCCCCGATCATCCTCGTCTCAAGGCCAGGGAGAGCGCCACGGAAATCGACGGCGGCCGGGGCCCCGGGCTTTGCCCGGGGGTCCACTTCCGCCGCGAAGGCTCGTCCCTTGACGCGCGCGGCGAAGCCAAGCTCAGGCTGGTGAAAAAGTATTTGAAGAAATCCGGCGCCTATGCCGAATTCGGACCCGGAGATTGCCGCTTTGCCTCGGCGGTAGCCCCCTTTGTCGAACACGCCTATGCCCTGGACATTTCCGAGCAAAGAAGCAAGGCTCTGAAAACGGCAGAGAATTTCAGCCTGATCCTTTATGACGGATACCGCCTTGACTTGAAAGACGGTTCGATCGACGTCGTGTTCAGCGACCAGTTGATCGAGCATCTTCTTCCCGAGGACGTCGAGTTCCATTTTGCCCTGGCCCGAAGAATCCTGCGGGATGGCGGCGTTTATATCCTGAGCACGCCCCATGCGTTTTTCGGGCCCCACGATATCTCCGGCTATTTTTCGGATGCGCCGGAGGGGTTGCATTTCAAAGAGTGGACCTATTCGGAAATCGCCAAGATATCGAAGAGGTTGGGTTATTCTTTCCGGCACGGATTCATGAGACGGGGTGAAGGGTATCGGCGGGTCCCTCTCGGCTATTTTTTGCTCATGGAAACTTTGCTTCGGCATCTCCCCGTCAAGCCGAGGGGGCGACGGTTCCTGTCCCGGTTCTTCTTGCCGAGACATCTGGTCATGGTCGCGGGAAAATGAAATCGGTCCGCTTCCTTTAAAAAAGGATGAAGGGCCGGCGTAGGATAAAGGAGCTCAAATGAAACTTAAAAAAAGAGGTTTTCTTGCGGCGGCGATCATCGTCATGATCGCGGGAGGGGTGCCGATCATGACCGGATGCAAAAACAAAAAAGAGACTTCGGGAAATGTGGGAAATTCCCAAGCGGCCGCGAAGAGCGAGAAAAACGCGTCCATTCCCTGCCGGTCCCTCGAGACGTTCAAGGAAGACGTCGTCGGTTTTCTGGTGAAGAAGCCGGCGGGCTGGATTATCAGGTACACCACGGGTATCATCACCATCCTCAGGGACAGCCAAGGGCAGGAGGGTGTTCTGATCTACCCGATCAGACCGCAAACGGGGTTCACCCTCGAGAATTTCTTTTCAAGTTTCATGAACATACTCAAGGAATCATCGAAGGATTCCTCCCGAGTCGATTACGCGGATGTCACCCAGGGCAGGGGCCAGGTCCAGGCAAAAGTATCGGGCTTTATAGGCGGGAAGACCGTCATCGGCGAGGCTGCGGCCTTTCCTTCCGGACCCGATTATATTTTGACCCTTTATTGGGCCCCGACGGAAGAGCTTTCGTCCCGACAGCTCGTGTTGAAGTGCATCGCCGACAGCTATCAAAAGGCTCCAGGTCAGCCCCTTGTCAAGTTGAGCGGAACCTATTTTGAAACGATGGCCCCGACGGGCTGGAAGATTGTCGAGGAAGGTTCGAATGGAGTCGATTTCAGGAATTCCACGGGGGATGCCGGGGTTATCGTCGGCTATGGCGATTTCGGCTCCGATCCCCAACCGATGACGATCCCCCGCCTTTTCGAGGCCGTGACCAAGCCGTGTTCCCCCGGCCAGCAGCCTTGTTTCAGCAAAAACAAAAGCTACACGATGCTCGCGGGCGGCGACGCGCCGGACTTTAAAGACGGCCTGGGGAGGACCTGGAAAGCCAGGGCCGAGGAGTTCGATGCGACGATGGCCGACGCCCAAAATTTGAGAGTGCACGGCGTCTTGACCGGCATGGTCATGGGAGGCCGGCACATCACCGGGCTTTATGGCTGGTTCGTCATCACCTCGACGAGAGTTTCCCTGCCGGAAGCATGGGATCGGAACTCCGCGGCGACTGCCATCATCCAGGACAATCTCAAGATCATCAAGGCCAGCGAGTGGAGCACCAGTCGAATCCTGCCCCGGAACAACCCGTTAGACTCCTCGACGTACCTGAGCTCAGGGGAGTATAAAAACAGGGTGGACGCGGAGCTCTCGGGCAAACGCGAGGAAGGCATCATGGGCTACGAAACTTTTCAGACGGAGAGCGGGCAGCGCGTCGATCTTCCTCTCAATTCGATTCCCCCAGGCAATACTCCTCCCTTCTTCAACTCGCAGACCCAGCAAACTTGGAATTCGACGCTGGAACCGCCGCCCTTAGGATATTCTCAGCTCAGAAAGTAGATTCACGACGACGAGGATCGAGGGGCTTAAAACCATATGGATCGAAATCCGTATGAACATAAAAATAGCTATGGTCGGATACGATCAAAAAGGAGAAGTGAAATGAAAAAAATCCTGATTTTTTCCGTGGCCCTGATTTTGCTGTCGGGAGCGGCCGTCAATGCCGGCGCCCAGGATGTCAAAGTCATCCTGAACAAAATGATCGACGCTCAAGGCGGACGGAAAGCATTGGAAGCCGTTGCCGATGTCACGATTTCCGGATCGCTCGATTTGATCCAAATGGGGATGAGCGGCAACATCACTCTCTATCAGAAATATCCGGATAAGATAAGGATCGACATTGAGGTGATGGGAATCATGATCACCCAGGCCTATGACGGCGAGAAGGCCTGGATGACGAATCCCCAGAGCGGGGCGGTCGAAGAGATGCCCGATCTCATGGCCAAGAACATGAAGCGACAGGCTTTCGGCGCGCGCGCAGCCCTTGACCCCGAAAAGTACGGCATCAGCTACGCCTACAAAGGAAAAGAAAAGATCAACGATAAAGAGTACCTCGTCCTGGAGCAGTCCTTTAAAGACGGATTCAAGACGACGGACTATATCGATCCCGCGACTTACCTGATTTATAAGACGAAGGCCAAGAGCATGGATGCGACGGGAACGGGCGGAGAAGTCGATACCGAGTCCATCTCCGAGGATTATAGAAATGAAGGCGGCCTGATCATTGCCCATAAGATATCGACGTTCCAGAGCGGCGCCGCGGCCATGGCCATGACGTTTGTGAAGATCTCCACCAATTCCAAATTGGAGGACGCCCTCTTCAAAATATCGAAATAGCCGGCGGCCGGACAATCGTCGGGATCGAGGCGATTCCCCAGTAAGCCTATTCTGCCTGTCGCCGCCGTTTCTCAATGGTGTCGATGGTTGCGATCATTCTGTGGAAGAGGAATAACGACATGCCGGACAATTTGACCGATCGGTTGAGAGCCCGAGCCCTGGCCAACGATATCGACATGATCGGGATTACCTCGGCGAAGCCTTTGGCCAGAAACCAAAAGATTGTCGATCCGCTGGATACACTCAATGACGCCCGCGCGGTCGTCGTCGCCGGATTTTGCATGAAAGAAGACGACCGGATCGATTCTCCGCCCTCCGGCTCTCCGACGGGTAAGTATTCGCGGGCTTACAACGTCAGGGCATTTACGCGTTTGGAGGAATATTACGTCAAAACCGTAAGCGGCTTTTTAAAAAAGGAAGGATACAAGGCCGTCTTCAACAAGAATTACCAGATTCCAGACAAGCCGGCCGCGGTTAGGGCGGGACTGGGCGGCTATGGAAAAAACGGCGTTGTAGTGACGGAACGGTTCGGATCGTGCGTGATGTTTGCCACGATCGTCACGAACGCTCCTTTGGACGCTGAGGAATTCCCAATGCATGAAGCCGATTGCGGGGCCTGCGACTTATGTCTTCGCTCGTGTCCGACTGACGCAATAACGGGGCCGTTTAAAGTGAACCGCAAGTTGTGCATCACGGATTGGCTTTGGGGAGCGTTCGTTCCGGCCGGGCTACGGAAAAAACAGGGGGACCGGCTTTTCGGTTGCGGCGATTGCGTCCGGATCTGCCCGAAGAACCGGAAGATCGAACCGCGACGAAGCTACCCCGTTCTGTTGGAGGATGTCTCCGAGCGGCCCGAGCTCATTCCTCTGATAACGGCGGACGAAGCGTATTTCAAAAGAGTCATTCCTTCATTTCCTATGCGGGCGGGAATTGAAGCCCTCCGCGGAAATGCCATCATCGCCCTCGGAAACGCGGCGGACGCCGCGGCCATAGAGCCTCTCGGTTGGGCTCTCGATCACGGTGGGCCGCAAATCAGATCCTATTCCGCTTGGGCGCTGGGCCGCATCGGAGGAGGGAAGGCCGTCCGGCTGCTGCGGCGGGCGAAATCAACGGAAAAAGAGCCGGGCGTCATCGAAGAAATCGAACAGGCGATCGCCTCCGGGACCGATCGGCCGAATCACTAATGCGAAGGACGATAGGTTTTTTCGGTGACAGATTTGGAAAGGGACGAAGCAACGGACGGATGGGAGCAACTTTTTACCGTTCTTGATCGTATTTGATAGCGTGGAATGACATTGCGGCCTTCGGCAGGTGGCCGGATGAACAGGAGGACGATATGATCAAGACATTTCCGGCGGGGCGAGGCCATATTCTGATTTGGGTTTTGGCGGCAATCCTGTTGAGCCTGCCCGCGCTTTCGGCCCAAACGGCGGCGGGCCAGGACCCGGCCAAGACATACGAAAAATTCCTGGGCAAATACGAATTCGATCTCAGCGCCATAGGGGATAGTCAAAGAGTTTTCGAATTCTACGTCAAGGACGGGGCTTTCTGGATCGAATACGGCTTCACTTCGCCCGGCGAGCTGAAGGCGGTGGAAAACTCCGCTGACAAGTTCACGTTCACCGATCCCGACGATGGACTGATCAAGATCACGTTCCAAAAAGACGCCGATGGGAAGTACACGAAATGCCGCCTCGTGGCCGAATCCCTCTCCCTGGACGCTGTGGGAATAAAACAGAAATAGATAATAGGGAGAGACCGTATCTGTTTCCCTGATTCTGCTTACCCCAACCTTCTCGGAAATGAGGAAATGGGTAGGGTGTCTTCCATTATATCAAAGTTCCGCCGATTGGGCATCGTTCCGCGCTACGTCCGGTCATCCTCCGCGATCAAACGCGCATAATCCGCATCCGTATTGATGTTCCGATACCAGCTCGCGTCCGGGATCCGCACGAGGCGGACCTTCACCCGATCCAGGAGAGCGAGAATGCTCCGGCCGCCGCTTTCCAGAATCCGCCCGGCCGGCGCGATCGCGCTCTTCCGGTAAACGGCGAACAGCGGCTCGTAGCGGCCGTCCTCGATGGTCGGCAGGACCAGGTCATAACCGTCGGCCAGAGCGAACAGATGGCTGACGAAGCCCAAGTCGATCCGCGGGACGTCGCAGGCGACGACGAAATTGAGGTCATGCCGCATGCGCCGGAGGCTCGAGGCGATGCCCATGAGGGGACCTTGTCCGGGTTCGAGGTCGGGAATGATTTCCAATTTTAAAAATCGATAAGCCTCCGGTCTGTTGGCGCTGACGACGACCTCGTTGAAGAGCCTCTTAAGCTGATCGACGATATGCTCGATCATGGGCTTTCCGGCGACGGGAAGCATGGCCTTGTCCTGTCCGATCCTGAGGCTGTCTCCGCCGGCCAGGACGATGGCCCCGGCCTCGGGGCGGACCATCCATTCTCCGTCGAGGAAAAGGCAATCTTCGGGCGGGAAATCCCAGGAGAGGCCGTCGAAGACCGCCGTTTTGTCGGCGAGATGAACGACCGCGGCGCAAGAGTCTTTCATCGCCGGGTCGTCTTTCTTGCCCAGGACGATGAACGCGCCCGGCTCCATGACCGTCCTCGCGGACGTCCCCTCGGCCACGATGCAGGCGTCGTCTGGGAGGAGTCGAAAGAGCGCCTCGATTCCTTCCTCCAAATATTCGCGCGTGGCGCGGAGCCAATAAGCCCGGCGGGCCCCGGCTTCGAGCATCCGGCCCGTATCCGTGATATCCGAGGGAATCGAATCTTCCAATATTCGATAACTTCCGCCGGGTGAATGATTCTCGCCTGCGGCCGGTCCGCCGTGGCGGTCCCGATCGTCTCGATCGCCCTCGCCGGAGACCGTGATTTTGATCCCGACGACATCGACATCGGGCGCGTAGCGCTTGATGATCCGGCAGGCGAACGCGGTTTTCCCGACGTCGCGGGCCGCCCCGCCGATGAGGAGGACATTTTTTTTCGCGATCATTTCGTCCCCGTCGGACCTCGCTTGGACGGCGGACGGGGCCCCGGGTTTTGCCCGGGGATCCATTTCCGCCGTACTCGCCCGTCGTAAGTTACGGGCGAGTGATATAGTACAATAAATGCGTTGGGCCGTGCTATAATCCCGATCATGATGGACCTTCTCGGAACCGATGTCTTGTATCGCCGCTGGGACGCGCCGTCCGCTAAAGCCGTGTTTCTTCTTGTCCACGGTCTCGGCGCGCACACCGGCCGCTGGGACTTTCTCGCGAATTTTTTCGCCCGCCGGGGATACACCTCGTACGCTGTGGAACTCAAGGGCTTCGGCCGGACAAAGGAGCGGCCGCGCGGGCATATCGATTCCTTCCGCGTTTACGACCGGGATATCCTGGCCCTGCGGGAGATCATCGCCCGGGAGCATCCGGGCAAAAAGATTTTCCTCCTCGGCGAGAGCATGGGCGGATTGATCGCCTTCAACCTGACCTGCCGCTATCCGGACGCGTTCGCCGGGCAGATTCTGATTTCTCCGGCTTTCAAGAATGCCATGAAGTTTCCCGTCTCCGCCTATCTCACCCTGGTCTCCCTGATCCTCGTCAAACCGAAAAAGACGATCGCCCTGCCTTTCACTTCGGCCATGTGCACGGCCGACATCGACTATCAAAAAATCATGGATGAAAATCCCGACGAAGTGCGCTCGGCGAGCCTGAAGCTTCTGCTGAATATCATGGGCGAACAAAGGAAATCCGGGCGGCTGGCCGGAGATCTGAGCGTCCCCGCGCTCTTCTTGCTCGCCGGAGAGGACCTTTTGGTCGATGCCCGGGCAAGCCGAAAGCTCTTTAAGAAGCTGAAGCTTCAAGACAAAACGCTTCTGGAATACCCCGGCCTGCGCCATGCCCTTTCCATCGAAGCCGGCCGCGAACGGGTCTTCGAGGACATCCTTCATTGGGTCGAAAAGAAGATTTGAGATGGACCATATCCTGGCCATCGACCAGGGGACGACGGGAAGCCGGGCGATCGTTTACGACCGGCGCGGCCGGGAGGTCGCCTGCGCTTATGAGGAATTTCCTCAATACTTCCCCAAGCCCGGCTGGGTCGAGCACAATCCCGAAGACATCTGGCGGAGCGTCTATCGCACGATTCAAAAAGCCCTGAGGTCCATTCCCGGCTCCTCCATCGCTGCTGTCGGCATCACCAATCAAAGGGAGACCGTTTTTATCTGGGACAGGAAAACGGGCCGGCCCATCCACAACGCGATCGTTTGGCAGTGTCGCCGGACCGCGGAGCGATGCCGCCGGCTCAAGGCCGAAAAGGGGATGGGCGCGTTCATCCGGAAAAGGACCGGCCTGCCGATCGATTCCTATTTTTCGGCGACGAAAGCGGAGTGGATATTGAAGCATGCGGCGGGCGGAAGGACGGTAGGCGGCAAAGAATTGTGTTTCGGCAACGCCGACGCCTGGATCCTCTGGAAACTGACCGGCGGCAAAAGCCACGCCACCGATCCCACCAACGCTTCGCGGACGATGCTTTTCAACATCGATACGCTGCGCTGGGATGACGATCTGTTGGGATTGTTCGGCGTCCCCAAAGCCATCCTCCCCCGGGTCCTTCCGTCTTCCGGCGAATTTGGGCGGACGGCGAAGATCGGGCGGCTCCCGGCCGGCGTCCCGATCATGGGCATCGTCGGGGACCAGCAGGCCGCCCTGTTCGGCCAGGCCGGCTTCGAGCCGGGATCCATCAAGAACACGTACGGGACGGGCTGTTTCATTCTTTTGAACACAGGCCGCCAACGGAGGGAATCGAGACACGGATTGATCACCACCCTGGCCTGCGGCCCGGAAGGGAAGGCCGCCTATGCGCTCGAGGGCTCCATTTTCGTCGCGGGCGCGGCGGTCCAGTGGCTCCGCGACCAGCTCGGCTTGTTGAAGACGTCCGCCGAATCGGAAGCGATGGCCGCGTCCGTCGAGGACAATGCCGGCGTCTATTTCGTTCCCGCCTTCGTCGGTCTCGGCGCGCCCTACTGGGATCCTGGAGCGCGCGGCACGATCGTCGGGCTGACCCGGGGGGCGAATAAAAATCACCTTGTCCGCGCCGCGCTCGAGGCCATGGGCTACGCGACGAGGGACGTCCTGGAGATCATGACGAAGGATTCCGGTTTGAAGTTCGCGGAATTGAGGGTCGATGGCGGGACGGCCGCCAATGATTTTCTTTGCCGGTTCCAGGCGGATATTCTCGGCCTTCCCGTCATCCGGCCGGCGAGCGTCGAGACCACGGCCCTCGGCGCCGCTTATCTGGCCGGCCTGGCCGCGGGCATTTGGAAAAACACCGCCGAAATCAAAAAGCTCCGGGCGGTCGATAAGACATTCGCGCCCCGAATGAAAAAGTCCGAGGCCGACGCGCTCTATAAGGGCTGGTTGAGCGCCGTCAAAAAATCTTTGTCGTGCTGATCCGGCCGAAGCCTCGACGCCGCATCCGAGAGATGGTGAGTCGGCTCCATCTCATCCCGCGCATGAACCTTTTAGCCTGGATTTGCGTCTATATAGACGGACACATGAAGAAGACCATGTTGCCTCGAGAAGAAGAGAAAAGAAGAACGGAGGAAGCCTTGAAGAAGACGACGCCGGGAAAGGCGCAAAAGTTCATCCTGTTGGCGATTCTCATGTCGTTCTCGACGGCCCTTCTCGCTCTCGAAACGCAGGACATCGCTCCGGCCAAGAAACCGCCGATCATCGACGGGAAACTGACACCCGGGGAATGGGACGGCGCGCTGAAGATGACGAATTTCAAGACGTTCCAGCCCGATTACGGCAAAGATCCCTCGCAAAAGACCGAAGCTTATTTCTTCTACGACGCGGATTATCTCTATTTCGCGTTTCGCTGTTTTGACAGCGATCCATCGAAGATCAAAGCCTCCATCTGCAAACGGGACGCCATGTTCTCCGACGATGCTGTGGGCATCATTCTCGATACCTACAACACCATGCAGAGCGGCTACGGATTTATTGTCAACCCCCTGGGCATCCAAGGGGACGGCATCATGGACATCCAGGGCAACCTCAGCAACGATCAGGATTTTATCTGGGACAGCAAAGGGCAGATCGATGACCAGGGGTACACGGTGGAATGCCGGGTTCCTCTTCAGAGCATCAGGTTTCCCGGCGGAAAGACGATCACGATGCGGCTGGGCATTTTCCGCCAACTCGTGAGAACCTCGGAGTCGGCCAGCGCTCCGCCGCTGTCTCCGGATAAGGGAAGCATCATCGCCCAGACCCAACCCATTTCCCTCACCGGATTGAAATATCAGCGAGTGGTCGAGATCCTTCCGGCGGTGACCTACAGCAACAAACTGGCGATCCAGGACGGCGTTCTGAAGCGCGACGAGCGGAATACGGACTTCAGCCTGACCGGCAAGGTCGGCCTGACCTCAAACCTTACGCTCGACGCGGCGGTCAACCCCGATTTCAGCCAGGTCGAATCCGACGCGGGCCAGGTGGATATCAACTTGCGCTATGCCCTCTACTTTCCCGAAAAAAGGCCCTTTTTCCTCGAGGGCAATGACTATTTTCAATTTGCCGGAAACACGGAAGAGGCCCCTTTGATGGCCCTGGTTCATACACGGACGATCGCCGATCCCGACTACGGATTCAAGCTGTCGGGCCGGTTGGGGGCCAAGAATACGATCGCGGCCATTTATGCCCGGGACTACGAACCCGACAGTAATGATGAGCACCCGACGTTCTCCATCTTCCGCATCCGCCACGCCTTGAAGGAAGATTCGTATATCGGCGGATTTTATACGGCCCGGGATGTCCGGGACGGCTACAATCGCGTCGTCGGAGGGGATGGCCGGATCCGGCTGAGTCCGACTTCCGTGGCCGCTTTCCACCTTTTCGGGTCGTTCTCCAAAAATCCGGACGGCGGCGAGACGAACGCCGGGCATGCGCTGGCCGTGGAATATACACAGAGTACCCGGACCTTCAACTTGGATGTGGGCTATCAGGACATTTCGCAGAATTTTCAGGTCGACACCGGCTTCCTGCAGAGGACGGGATTGCGACGCCTGGCGATTTTCACTGAATACATGATTTATCCCAAATCGAATTTTTTCAATCGCATCGAGCCTTTCTATTGGGGGTACCAGCTTTTCGACACGTTTTCCAACATGCTCGAGACGTTCAACCTCGTGACCTTGCGCTTTCAGCTTCCCCGGAGCACCCAGGTCCGTTTCGATAGCATCCTGGCCAACGAAGTCTATGCGCGAAGGAGTTTTGGAAAAAGCGGACTCGGCCTGCAGGCCAATTCCCAGATCTCCAAGCATTTGTTTCTTCAATTGTTCTATCGGCATACGGGCGCCATCTTCTACGATCCCGACGCCCCTTACCAGGGCGATGGGAACCGCGCCAGCGCGAGCATCGAATTCCAGCCGACGGATCAGCTCGATTTCTCCCTCAATCTTTCTTACGCTGACTTTTATCGTCGCTCGGATAACGCCAAGATCTATGATGACACCATCGTCCGCAGCTTCAATACTTATCAGGTCAATAAATTTCTGTTCCTGCGGGCCATCGTCGAATACAACACCTATTACAAGCGGATGACCGTGGACACGCTTGCCTCTTTCACGTATATTCCCGGCACGGTCTTTTACGTGGGATATGGATCCGCTTTCGAGAAGATCCGGTGGAACGGCGACGATTATGAAAACAGCAATCGCTTCTTGGAAACGAAGCGCGGGTTTTTCTTCAAAGTGAGTTATCTCTGGCGGTGGTGAGGCCGGCCGGCTCTTATTTTTTCGTTTCCATCTGGTTCCAGTCCGGCGGCTCGACGCCGAGCAGGCTATGGACGAAGAAGTCGTTCCGTTTCCGCTCGCCGTAGGCCCCGCCGGGGCCGTGACCCGCACCCGGGATGACGAGCAGATCGAACGTCTTGTTGGCCTTGATGAGGGCGTTGACGACCTGCATGGTCGAGGCCGGATCCACGTTCTTGTCCATCTCGCCGACGACGAGCAGGAGCTTGCCCTGGAGCCGGAAGGCGTTATCCACGTTGGATGAGGCCGCGTATTCGGGGCTGAGAGGCCAGCCCATCCACTGCTCGTTCCACCAGATCTTGTCCATCCGGTTGTCGTGGCAGCCGCAGGCGGAGAACCCGGCTTTGTAGAATTCGGGGTGAAAAAGCAGGCCGCCCAGCGCGCTCTGCGCGCCGGCCGATGTGCCGTAGATGCCGACCCTCGTGATGTCATAGTAAGGATATTTGGCGGCCACCGATTTGTGCCAGAGGATGCGGTCGGGGAAGCCCGCGTCGCCGAGGTTCTTCCAGCAGACGTCGTGGAAGGCCTTGGACCGGTTGGACGTGCCCATCCCGTCCACTTGGACGACGATGAAACCCAATTCGGCCAGGGATTGCATCCCGTTGAATGCGCTGAAGGATTTGGGGACGAAGGAACCCTGGGGCCCGGCGTAGATGTTCTCGATGACCGGGTATTTCCCGGACGGATCGAAATTCGTCGGCCGGAAAATGACGCCCCAGATATCGGTTTTCCCGTCGCGGGCGAGGGCCGTGAAGACTTCGGGGGCGCGCCATCCCGCTTTGAGGAGATCCTGGATATCCGCGCGCTCGAGGCCGAGGACGATCTTATTGTCCACAGTTCGGCGCAGCTCCATGACAGGCTGCTGGTCGACGCGCGACCAGGTATCGACGTAGTATTTCATGTCGGAGGAAAAGCTCAGGCTGTGGTTCGCGTCGGTCTCGGTCAGCGGCGTGAGGCCGGAGCCGTCAAAGTTGATCCGATAATAATGAACGAGGTAGGGGTCTTTTCCGGGAACCATTCCGCTCGCCTGGAACCAGATCTGGCGCGCTTTTTCGTCGACCTTGACCACGGCCCGCACGACCCATTCGCCTTTGGTGATCTGGTTCTTCACCGCGCCGCTTATGCCGTCATAGAGATAGAGATGGTTCCAGCCGTCCCGCTCCGACATCCAGACGATTTCCTTTCCATCCGCGAGGTCGAAGCGATATTTCTTGCCGGAGTAGCAGAAGAACGTCTTGGTTTCTTCGGTGATCAGGGCCCGGGCCTTTCCGGTCATGGCCTCCACTTCGACGACGCGATAGACCTGATGGCCCCGCTGGTTGTATTCGAAGGTGAACGCCCGGCCGTCCTTCCACCAGACCATGTTCGTCACATCGTAGGGATTGGGAAAGAGCGCGTTGTCGATAAGGAGCTGCCTTCTCGTATCGATGTGGAAAAGGACCGGCTGCTCGATGTCGAGCGCGTCGCCGGGCTTGGCGTATTCCATCGATGAATATTTCGGCTGGAGCTGATCGGCCGGCGACGATTCGACGTACTGAATGAACCGGTGAAAACCGGGCTTGAGACGGTAGGCGACCAGTTTGTTGGAGTCGGGAGCCCAGATGATGGATCGGTAGACATAATAGAAGCCCTCGGATCCGTCGTAGCTCATGGCGAATTCCTCTTTTTTGTCTTTGGGCCGGATATAGACGTTGTAATTTTTTATGAAAGCCTCCCATTTTCCGTCGGGAGACGCCTTGAATTCCGGCGAGGCGGCCTGCGCGGGCGGGCCTCCCTGCCCGAGTCCGCCGCCGCCACCGTCCCTGGGGCCGCGGCGCTCGACCGGGCCGACCTTGGAGCAGACGTATTTGGCGAGATCGAATTTCCATCGCATATCGCCGACCTCGAATTGGACGGCTTTATCGTTGTCGACGAACGTGAACGTCGTGAAGGGAAGGGTCACGGCCGTGGTTTTTTCTTTCGTCGCGGCGGAGAGCGCCGCGGCCAGCCTGGCGTGGTCGAAGGCCGGCTTCTTGACCGCTTTGTCCGCGTCCACGATTTCGAACTCGAAACCGCCCTTGACGGATTTCCTGTACCAGAAGCGGTTTGTCTTCTCGATCCAGTTGGGTCTGTCCGCGATGTTCAGGGCCAGGTTTTGGAACTTGGCCCGCAGGCCGTTGGCCCTCTCATAGTCCGCCGGCGTGCCCTGCGCCGCGAGAAAAGCGGGCAGGCAGGCGAGCGCCCATATCAAGACCGTCAGCCCGGCCATCAGACGTCCGCGTTTCATGGAGCCTCCTTTAGATCGTTTTGAATTTATCGGTCCGGACATTCACGCTTCAGACGTTCGAAGCGCGCTCCAGTTTTTTCATGATCGAGAACATGAAACCCGCCGAGAGCAGGCAGGCCACGACCAGGATGAACCACAAAAGCCACAGCGGGAGCGCCATCCACAGCCAGCCGAGAAGACCGACGAGGAGGATCCCGATGCCCGTGGCCGCGAACCATAGGCCCTGCATCAGCCCCTTGTATTTGGGCGGGGCGACGCGCGAAACGAACGAAATGCCGATGGGGCTGAGGAATAACTCGGCGACGGTCTGCAGGAAGTAGGTCGAGATCAGCCAGTAGACCGACACCTGAGAAGCGGCCGGGGCGACCAGGCCGCCGAGCTGCTTGGGAGAGGGAAGCCCGAACGAGCCGACGACAAGGATGGCGAAGGCCGCGGCGGTGAGCAGCATGCCGAATCCGATCTTACGGGGAGACGACGGCTCCTTTCCCTTTTTATTCAGGTAGCCGAAAAGCCAGACGACGAGCGGTGACAGCGCGACGATAAAGAACGGGTTGAAATGCTGGAACCTCTGCGGCTGGAATTCGGTGGAAGGGGCATAGCCGTGGAAGCGGAGGTAGGCCAGCGCTCCGAAAACGAGGAACGCGGCGCCGCCGAAAAGCCGGGCGACGATGCGCGAACTCTTGCGGACCAGAAAAACCAGTCCCACGATGGCCAGGAATATGGCCAGAAGCCCGGTCAGGTCAAACCACAGGTTGGTCACCTTGCCCACATTCGATAAGGTGTAATCCCTGGCGAAGTAATTCAGCGTGACGGCGCTCTCCTGGAAGGCCATCCAGAAGAAAATGACGACGAAAAAGACGAGCAGGAGCGCCACGATCCGCTCTTTCGTCTGCCGCGGAGTGAGCTCGACGACCTGGGCCTTGTGGGCTTCGGACTTCGTCTTTTGTTTTTCGGTGAGGTCCGCGTGCTTGTAATATTTCTTGAAGCCCCAGAAAATCAGCATGGAAATGATCAAGCTGACGCAGGCCAGACCGAACGCATAATGATAGGACTTGCTCAGGACGTTGATGTATTTTTCGGAGAACTGCTTGAGGGTCTCCATGGTGGCGGTTTTGTCCTGGCCTTGGGCAAGAGCCAGGTATTCGGCCGCGTTCGCCAGCTTCCCTTTCAGGAAATCGTTGGCGAGCGCGGGAATCTCCGGCCTGTAGCTCAATTGGGCGCCGGAGAGGATCCAGTTGATCACCTTCTCCGAGGCCGTCGGGGCGAACATCGCGCCGACGTTGATGCCCATATAGAAGATGGAAAAGGCCCGGTCGCGGAGGGGGCTGTATTTCGGGTCGTCATAAAGGTTCCCGACGAGGGCCTGGAGGTTGCCCTTGAAAAACCCCGTCCCGACGGCGATGACCACGAGGGCGAAGATGATCAGGGGAAAGCCGGTGGCCATCTTGGTCGGGAGCGTGAGGACGGCATAGCCGATGAACATGACGATCAGGCCGAGGCCGATTGTCTTGCCGTAGCCAAAGACATTGTCGGCCAGGAACCCGCCTAAGACCGGGAAGAAATAGACGCAAGCGGCGAAGACGGAATAGATCACGGCCGCGGCGCCGGCGTTCAGGCCGTATTTGGCCTGGAGGAAAAGGACGAAGACGCTGACCATGGTGTAGAAACCGAAGCGCTCGCCCATGTTGGCGAAGAAGGCGACGAACAGACCTTTGGGATGTCCTTTAAACATGCTGAGGGACCCTCCTTGGGGACGATGGATTAGGTGCCGTGCCTGGAAAATGCACCCATCATTTATATCGGAGCGGGGAAGAGGTTGTCAACCTTGACTTCCCGGTGCCCGTTGGAAGGGGTCTTCCCCTCCAAGTTGACTCCGGCATATTGATCTATTTTAATCTACAAGTAGAATAAGAGGAAAGGACTGACCGCGATTTTTTTTGAACGGGGATAATCATGAGCGCTAAAAACCTTCACCGCCGGGAATTCCTCAAGACCTGCGTGACCGCCGCGGCGGCCGCCGCCGGGAGCGGGCCTTTTCAAAAGTTGTTTTCGGGCCCGCCGCCGCGGGACTATGAGGCCAAAGGCCTGCCCACGGCCGTCCTGGGAAAAACGGGCGTCCGGGTGCCGCGGATCGGCGTCGGGCTGGGCAGCCGTTTTTGCGCCGTGGAGGACGAGAATAAAGCGCTGGCCATTCTCCATGCGGCGCTCGACCACGGCTTTTTTTATTGGGACACGGCTTATAGCTACCGAAACAAAAACATCGTCAGCGAGGAACGGATCGGGATGGTGTTGAAGGATCGCCGAAAGGACGTATTCCTAGCCACCAAAGCCGAATCGCGAACCTACGATGCCGCCATGAAGGAGTTCGAGACGAGTCTGAAGCGCCTTCAGACCGATCATCTGGACCTTTATCAAATCCATCTCGTTCAATCGAGCGCGGACCTCGACGCCATTGGGGCGAAAGACGGCGTTCTCAAGGCCCTGCGCAAGTTAAAGGACGAGAAGGCGACGCGGTTCATCGGCTTCACCGGTCACCTGTCGGCCGAGGCCATGGCCGAAGCCGCGCGCCGCTACGATTTCGACACCATGCTCATCGCCCTCAATCATTACGCCGAGCGTAAAGGCGACATGGAGAATCTCGCCATCCCGGCCGCGGCCGGGAAGAACATGGGCATCATGCTCATCAAGGTCATCCGCCCCCGGGAGACCGTCAAGGAGATCCCCGTCACGGATTTGATCCGCTACGGTTTGAGCCTGCCTCATGTCCATTCGGCCGTGATCGGGATGGACAGCGTGGATGTGGTCCGGCAGAACGCCGGACTCCTGAAAAATTTCAAGCCGCTGTCTCCCGACGAGATGAAGAAGCTCGGCGCGGCCTTGGAGCCGTTTATGTCGGGGACGCATCTGCCCTGGATGCAACCGGGCTATGTGGATGGAATGTTGGCCTGATGCATGAAGGAGGCTCACGCCGTGAAGCTCGCGATATCTCTCATGATTCTCGCTGCCGGCGCTTTTTTTATTCAAACTTCGGCCCAAACGCCGCAGGATCTTCCCCTTCTCGCTCAATTCGATTTCGAGAAGGGGAACGCCGACGGCTGGCAGCCGAAGGAACCCGGCCATTGGCGCGTCGTCAATAAAGATGGTTCCTCGATCTATGAGTTGACGGCGCCGGGGGAAGCGGGAAAAATCCGCGCGCCGACGTCCTGGTCGCTGATCGCCGGCCAGGAGGTGTCCTCGTTCGTCTTCACCGGCCGGCTCCGATGTTACACCGATCCCGCCAATACCAAGCGGGACATGTGCGTCATCTTCCATTATCAAGACCCGACCCATTTTTATTACGTTCACTTCGCGGGATCGAGCGACGATGTCCACAACGTCATCGCCCTGGTCGACGGCGCCGACCGGAAAAAAATCAATGCCGAGCCGGCCGGCCGATCCGTTTTCCGGCTGATCGATATGAATTGGCATGATTACAAGGTGACATGCGACGATCGGACGGGCGAAATCAAAGCTTATCTGGATGACATGAACGTGCCGGTTCTCACGGCCCGCGACGTCACCTTGCGCCGCGGACTCGTCGGAGTCGGCTCGTTCGACGACACCGGCGCCTTCGACGATATTCGCTTGCGGGGGAGGAAATAAGGACGTCCGGACGGCCTCCGGCATTCCGGACAGGCGGCCGCCCCCGCTGAACCGGTCACCGGATTTCGGGGATATCCGTCTTGATCGCCGTCCGGTAGTCCGTGTAGTGGACGTATTTCTCGTTGTTCATCCACAGGACGCGCGGCTCCGCGTTCTTCGGATGGCCGCGGACGACGAACGGCCGGACGTTATGATGCGCCGAGTTCGCGGTCAGGGCCTCCGATTTCCATGTTTTTCCGTCGTCCCGGGTTGTCCATTTTTCGATCTCGAAGACCCCCTTGATCTTGCGCGATAAATAGACGACGGACGGGTCGGCGTGATCGAGCGTCACGCCTCCCGAATAATACGGCTCGGGCTCTTTTTTCCCTTCCGGCGTTTCCGGGAACCAGGGTCCGGCGGCGCAGATTTCGCGGTCTTCCCATTTTTTCCCCGTCCAGCGCGCATAATGATAGCGATGGTCGGTCTCTTCGGGCAGCCGGGAATAAACGATCACCGGCCGGTCTTTTCTGTCGGCGGCGATGTCCCAGATCCAGGAGCGCACGTTCGTCTTATTCGCGTCGTACACCAAATCGGCGTCCTTGTGCTTGATCGGCAGGCCCGCCATGTCCGTGATCTTTCTGCCGTCGGCCCGATAAAAAACCCCGTCCCTGTAACAGGCGTAGTAGATGCCGTTCGTCGGCTCGTTCCTGGGATGCCCGTCCGTGAAAGCGATATGGATGCGGTCTTTTCCGTTGGAATCGAATTTCGTGTAGGGCCGGACATCGTTATTTTCATCGCTCGCGATCAACGTGCGGGCCTGGGACCAGCTTTTCAGATCGTCCGTCCAGGAAACGGCCGGCTTGAAATTTCCGCCGCGCCAGAAAAGATAGATCCGGTCTTTTTCTTTCGTCAGCCGGAAGGGGTTGGGATAACAGTATCCGCGCGGGCCCCCGGTGTTCGTCTTCAGCATCAGTTCGTCGCCCCATTCCAGGATATCCTCGGGATTTTTCGAGATCCGGCAGCGCATCCCCCGGTCTTCGGCGCCGCCGTGGCCGGAATAGAAGATCGCGAGTCTCCCGTCCCGCAGGACAAGGAGGGCGGGATTGACATGGTCGTCCTTTTCGAATTCGAAATGGACGTTCGCTTCGATCTTCTGGCCTGTTTTCATATCCAAGCTTCCCGCCCAGATGCTGCCGCGGCTGTCCACCCATCCCGCGTAGATCCTCTCCTCGGCGCCTTTGAAATAGACGGCGCGGGGGTCGGCGAACCAGCACCAGGCTCCGTCGGTCGAGAGACTCTTGTAATCCTCGCCCTTGAGGGCGCGAGAAGGGCCGGTCGAGAACAACGCCGCCGCGCCGATCATGAACGTGACGGAGATAAACGAAAGGACCATCCTTGGATTCATGGCGTCATTCCTTTACGGACATATTTTATGCCATCCGCGATTTTTTTCCCACCCGATTTGACGAAATGGCGCCGGTTTGTTAAAGTGGCCGCGATTTCAGGATGATCGATGATGATTAATGAACCCGTCATCCGCGTTTCCCGATTGAAAAAGGTCTACGGCTCCGTGACGGCCGTCGACGGCGTTTCCTTCGAAGTCCGGGCCAATGAGATCTTCGGCATGGTCGGGCCCAACGGCGCCGGGAAGACGACGACCGTCGAATGCATCGAAGGCCTGCGTCGACCGGACGGAGGGGAGATCCGCGTCCTCGGGCTCGATCCCCGAAACGACGGCCGGGCCCTTCGGGAAATGATCGGCGTCCAGCTTCAGGAAAGTGCGCTCCAAAGCCGGATCAGGGTCTGGGAGGCCCTCGATCTCTTCGCCTCCTTCTACTCCCGTTCCATGGAATGGGAAGGCTTGCTCAAGACATTGGGCCTGGGAGACAAGCGCAAGGCGGCGTATGCGAAACTCTCCGGCGGGCAGAAACAGCGCTTGTTCATCGCCCTGGCCATGATCAATGATCCCCAGATCGTTTTTTTCGACGAGTTGAGCACCGGGCTCGATCCTCAAGCGCGGCGGGCCATGTGGGACCTCGTCCGCGGCATTCGCGACAGGGGAAAGACGATCGTCCTGACGACCCATTTCATGGAAGAAGCCGAAAGGCTCTGCGACAGGGTGGCGATCATCGACCACGGGAAGATCATCGCCCTGGACTCTCCGGAAAACCTGATCCGCGGCCTCGGCGCCGAGCATCGCGTCGTGTTCACCTCGGACACCGGACTGGATGCCGATTCGCTGGCGGGGCTTCCCGGCGTCACCCGGGCCGATCGGATCGGGGAGCGATGGGTCGTCTTTGGTCGGGATGACCGCGTGGTGGTCGAGGTCGTCAATTTCCTCAGCTCCAGCCGGATCAAATTCCGCGATCTCCGGACCGAGCAGGCGACGCTCGAAGACGTCTTTCTGACCCTGACCGGCCGGGAGATGAGGGACTGAGGGGAGGATGCCATGCGCGGCTTCTGGAAACTGACGCTGGTCGAATTGAAGCTCATGCTCCGGGAGCCCTTTGCCGCCTTTTTCACTCTCGTCTTTCCGATGATGATGCTCTTCCTTTTCGGGAGCATTTACGGAAATACGCCGAGTCCGTTCTTCGGCGGACTAGGCTTCGTGGATGCGATGGTCCCCGCTTATACGGCCATGATCATCGCCACGAGCGGCATGATGTCATTGACCATCAGCATGGCTTCGAATCGCGAACAGGGCATTCTCCGGCGTTACAACGCCACCCCGCTCCGGCCCCAAGCCATCCTTGGCGCCCAGGTGATCATGATTTTCCTGATGACCCTCATCGGCATGGCCTTTTTGATCGTCGCCGGAAGCCTCGTTTACCATCTCCGGATTTCCGGAAACCCGGTGAGCATTATCGGCGGGTTTCTCCTGGGTTGCCTGAGCTTTTTCGGCTTGGGATTCGTCATGGCCGGGCTCATGCCCACCGCCCGATCGGCCCAGCTCGTGGCGATGGCCCTCTACTACCCCATGATCTTCCTTTCGGGCTCGACGATTCCCCGGGAAGTCCTTCCGCCGTCGGTGCAAAACGTGGCGAAATTTTTGCCCTTGACCTGGGTCGTCAATTTGCTGCGGGGATTGTGGAAAGGGGACGCCTGGGGGCTTCACCTGTCGGATGTTCTTTGTCTCGGCGCCGTTTTCGTCGTGGGCGTCGCGATCTCGGCCAAGACGTTCAAGTGGGACTGACCGTCTCCGGCCTCACATGTATTTCCCGGCGATATAGTTGCTGAGTTGGACGATGAGGTCCTCTTTCTCGGAGATGATCGATTTGACGACGTCGCCGATGGACACGAGGCCGATGAAACGGCCTTCGTCGCAGACGGGGAGATGACGGACATGTTTCCCCGTCATCAGGACCATGCACTCTTCGACCGTATTGGCGGGCTTGATATGGTACATGGCGGCGAGGGGGGTCATGATCTCTTCGACCGACGTTTCCTTCGAGGTTTTTCCGAGGAGGATGACCTTCCGCGCGTAGTCCCGTTCCGAAATGATTCCCCGGATTTCGTTTTTTTCGTCCATGACCATGAGCGCGCCGATCTCTTTTTCGCTCATGAGCTTGAGCGCGTCGAAAACCTTCGCTTTCGGGGAGATCGACCAGACGGTTTTGCCCTTGGTTTCAAGGATGTCTTTGACTGTTTTCATCGTCCCTTTCCTCAGTCGCGGCGTTCCGCGCGACGCTATCGATAATGACCGAATTCATTCTATCCCGAACGAAGCCCGAGTGCAAGCGCGGAAGGATCCGGTCCTCTAGCGCTCGATCCGGAGCATGACGCTCTCCGCCGGCGACAGGCGGAGCGACCCTTCGATTTTTTCCAATCTGTCCTCGAACGGATCGCTCAGGAAGACAGTCCCTCCGCCGCCCGGGACGCCGGAGAGGACGACGTCCGCGGGCCGCGCGGACGGATTGTAGACGCGCGCGATCCAGGCTTTGCCGTCGGCGCTCGGCTTGAGCGAGGTCACGACGACGACGCTGGGATTGAGCGCAAGCGGGGCCATGGGCGCCGAGAAATTCTCTTTTGCCGGCGCGACGATGAGCGGACGGGCGCGCTCCATTCCGAATTTCGTGATTTCCGCGGGGTCGTTTCCTTCATGGGGCCGAAGGGAATAGCGGAGCGTGACCGGACCCGGCTGATCCGCTTTGTAATTGGTATGCCAGTAGTTGTTCATCGCGTAAGAATAAATCGTCTGAGAGGGATCGAGTTCCTTCCGCCAGGAGCGCACGCCCTTTTCCACGATCGTCTCGTCCGTCATTCGGCCGATTTCGGCAAGGGGCGCGTCCAGGCTGACCCACGTCACGCCGTAATCCGCGTTGGAAATATCGACGGCGTTCTGGGCGCAGAAGAAATCCTTGCATGAGCCGGGAATCTGGTCGGCCTCGGGCCGGATCGTCCCCCAGCCGAGGTCCACGCGGATCGTGCCGCCCGCGACGGCGAAAGAAAAGGCGATGTGGACGCTTTCTTTTTCCCGGACGCCTTTTTTGTCCAACTGATCGATCAAGTCGAGCCTGTCCAGGCCGCTGTAAACCCGCAACTCGCGTTTCAATCCGGCGCAGCCCGGAGCGCCGGATTCGACGAGCAGGGAGGCGACGAGCGGCCCCGGCTCCTTCACGGAAATCTTTGCCTGATGAACGCCCTGCGCTTTTTGCGGGTCTCGTCCGGGGACATAAAGATAAGCATTGAGCCCGAGATCGCCGGCCGCGTTCGCGAATTCGATTTCGCGAGAGGATTTCCAGGTGAGGTTGGAGACGGCGCCGCTTCGCGGATCGACGGCGATCGACAGCCGGCCGTTAGCCAGTTTGCGCGGCCCGGCCGCAGCATCGCCCCGGCTCAAAGCGCGGCCCGGGAGGACGGTGTATTTTTTCGCGCCGAACGGCGGAATGCGCAGCGCTTGAACAGCCAGCTCTCCGTTGGACAGGCGCTGGGAGGGGATGGGCCGGCCCTGCTCATCCTCGACGAGATCTCCGGCCAAGCTCCGTTCCCTAGGGACCATGACGATGTCCGAGATCTCCCAGGAGTTGGTGTTGGCGACAAGGATGACTTCGCGCGGAGACTCTCCCTTCGTTCCGGCTTTCAACGCGGCGGCGAGGAGGTCCTCCGAGCGTTGTCGGCCTTCGAGAGCGAAGGCCCGTTTGTAGGCCCACTGGCTTTTGGCGTTTTCTCCGTCGGGATCGCTGACGCTGTCCGCGGCGCCCCAGGTATGCTCATCGAACAAGACGACCTGGCGCCAGGCTTCATAGAACGCCGGGGCCGGGCAGTTCGCGGGATCGAACATGGCCCACAACGTCTCGGCTTGGAGGAGGCGGTTGGCGCTGGCCCTGTTCATGGCCGTCTCCAGGGCGGTGGACGCGGCGCCGTCTTCCCAATAGGGCGTGAAATCCCCCCGGACGGACGGCAGGCGATTTCCGTAGCGGCGCTCGAATTCTTCGAACATTTCCTGCGATGTGGCGATCACGAACTTCGGCGACTCGTATTCCTCATTCCATTTTTTGACGAAATCGCTCAGGTTCGGGTCCGGGGGGCCGTTGTCGCCGCCGGTCGTGTAGCGCACCTGGACCATGTCGTAAGGATATCCGGAATCGGCGAGTTCCCGGAGATAATCGTAGATCGGCTGTTTTTTTTCGAAGCTGAGGCTGCCCATGTTCAGGCCGTGGAACCAGGAATATCCGCGGCCCGCCATCCAGAAAAGGACTTTCTCCTTTTCCGACGGTGAGACCCAGTAAAATGGCCGGTCGCGCCAGTTTTTGAAGGCGTGCCCGATCCGGTCGCCCGAATCCGGCAGGTTCGGCATGTAGTTTGGCCCGCTCGAAAAATATTTGACGCCGCTCTGAGCGAGGGCCGGGACGAGGCTCCATGTATAACTCGGAATGTCGGTGATCATAGCCGAATCGATGGCGAGACCATATCGGCGCGAAAGAAGACGGGCGAATTCCGTGAGGTGATAGAGCTCTTCGGGGTGACAGATCCCGGTCAGTTCGTTGGCCAGAAGCGCCTGGAGGCCGATCCAGCCTTTTTTAACGGCCTCGAGGAAGGCGTCGCGTTGGCCGGGAGTCGCTTGGCGGAGATAGGTTTCCACGGCCCACAGGACTTCGACGTTCCATTTGAAGCGGGCGCCCGGCGGATAATTTTGCGTGCGGCGGGCGAGTTCGATCGCCTCCTCGAAATATCTCCAATGGTTTTTTTCGACGACGGCTTGAGGGTCCGAATATCCGATATCCACGTGGGAATGGGGCAGGAGCCAGATCTCGCGCGGCGCAACGGGACGGAGCTTGATGGTTTTTATGACGGCCGGCCGGCCGCCGAAGCCCACGCTGACCGCGATGTCCTTTTCCCGGGCGGCCGCTTCTGCCGCGAAGGCTCGTCCCTCGACGGGAAGATAGAAGACGTTATAGCCGGTCTCGATCCGCGCCGTCATTTTTTCGCCGCCTCCGGCTGAAATAACCGCTTCTTCCGGCGGCCCGATGTGGCTGATTTCCACCCGGATCGATTGCGAGAGCTTGTCGCCCTTGCGGACCAGGGCTTGTTCGGCTGAGGCCCTGACCCACGGTTCGAGATCGTATTGAAAGACCATGAACCAGTCCCGGCTCCCGCCGTTTTCGCCGGCGACTTTCAGGCGGACGGGCTTCCCGGGCCGGAGCGAGGATTTCGGGAGCGTCAGGAACATGAACCCGAAGAGTTCCTGAAACTGATCGACGAGCGTCGTTTTGAACGTCAGGGTCGCGCCGTTTTTTCCGGGGATTTCCCAGGATTTTTCCGAAGCGTCTTTTCCGGTGTGGAACGCGAGTAACGGTTCATCGTCGACCGAGAGGAAAAACGCGTGGGCGCCTTTCTGAGTCGCCAGGCCGGCCATCCAGACGAACGTGGCGACCGGCGCGCTGAAATCGTCTGGGACGGGAGCGGTTTCCCATGCCGCGGACATACGGCCGTCCGTGGCCCGGACGAGAAGCGCCGAAGTCGCGTCGGGATAAGGCGAGTGATAGCCGATCGTTTCTCCGGAGACGGTTTTTGCGTATCCCTTGAGCCAGGCATTCTCGGCCGCGTGCGTGAGCGGCGCCGAGCAGAGAACGAGCAGAAGGGCGAATCTCATTTGTCCGTCCCTTTCGATATCCTGAAGACCCAGGCGTGCCGGCAGGGAGGATTCTTGAGGGCCGGCTCCGGGACGTGAATGAGGATGCCCTTGCCGTCCTTTTCCCATCGGACGGCCTCCGGGACGCCGAGCATGCGGATCTTCGCTCCCGGCCCCGGCGCCTGGGAATAGAGCTGGATCGTCGCCGGAGGACGGGTCTCGTCCTCGTCCGCCAGGTAGATCGCGAAAATCGTTCCGTCCGCCAGCGAAGTGAAGCACGTCTTGGCTTCTTTGTAGGGAGCGATGGGCCTGGTTTTATAGATGGCCTCGGCGTTGATTTTCATCCAATCGCCGATCTCCTTCAGGCGCTTCAAGGCTTCGGCCGGCAGTTCGCCCTCGGCGTTCGGTCCGATGTTCAAGAGGAAATTTCCGCCTTTAGAGACGATATCGACCAGAAGATGGATCAATTTGTTCGCGGACTTGTAGCGATCGTTCGGCACATAGGACCAGGAATTCCCCATGGTCATGCACGTTTCCCAGATATAGGCCGGCGGCTTGTCGGGGATCTCTTGTTCGGGCGTTCGGTAATTTTCGTATTTGCCCGTCACCGTGCGATCGACGATGATCAAGCCCGGCTGCCGTCCGCGGGCCATGGCGGCGATTTTCGGCATGTCGATGTCCTGGTTGAACGGCCTTTTGAGGATGCCGCGAAGATCTGGCTCGAGCGGAGGATAAGGCCGGACCCAGCCGCCGTCGAGCCACAGGATATCGATATTCCCGTAACCCGTCATCAGCTCTTCGATCTGGGCGTACGTATAATCCCGGAATTTCCGCCAGCGCGCGGGATATTTCTCCGTATCATAATTGACGTTCCGGTCGGGGGTCGCCCACTCCGGCGCCCAATAGTCCGGAGAGTGCCAGTCGGGCTTGGAAAAATAGGCGCCGATGCCGAAACCTTCCCGGCGGAACGCGTCGAAGATCTCCTTGACGATATTGGCCTTGGGATTCTTGGAAAACGGGCATTCGGCCGACGTGATCTTGTAATCGGTCTGTCGCGTGTCGAACATGCAGAACCCGTCGTGATGCTTGGTCGTGTGAACGACGTAGCGCATGCCCGCGTATTTGGCCGCCCGCGCCCACGCCTCGGGATCGAACTTCACGGGATTGAACGTCTTTTTGAGGTCTTCGTACTTATTCTTATAGGCGACGTAATCGGGGATGTCGCGGCGGCACCAGGGCTCATCCTCGGAACAAATGCTCCAGGATTCGACGACACCCCACTGGCTGTAAGGGCCCCAGTGCATCATCAACCCGAACTTGACGTCCCGGAACCAATCGAGTTTTTTCAGGACCAGGAGATCGGTTTCCCGTTCCTCGTTTTTGGGGGTCTGCCCGCCGTTCGGAAAACCGGAAAATGCCAGCCCCGCGCAAATCATAAAAAGGCATAAAAAGATTTTCGTTCGCATGCGCTCTCCTCTTGAACCGCTTCCCGGATCGATATAAAAATATTTAATGCTTTTTTTTGAAAAAAGCAAGCCGGTGCTCAGGGTGCTCAGCCACTTGACAAATGAATGTTTTCCATCTAAATTATATCTAGATATATCTAAGAGTATCTTTTTAACCTTAAGGAGGTAAAATGTTTTATCGACAACGATATGGTTTTTGGCCGAGGGGAGAAAGGCTCTTTCACAAAGGCGACTTCAAATATTTGATCCTCGATTTGCTCAAGAACAAGCCGCGGCACGGTTATGAGATCATCCGGGATCTCGAGGAGCAGTGCAACGGTTTCTACTCGCCGAGCCCCGGCGCCATCTATCCTACGCTCCAGTGGCTCGAGGAAGCAGGGTATGTCACATCCGTCCAGCAGGAAGGCAAGAAAGTCTATACCATAACCGAAGAAGGAAAATCTTTTTTGGCGGGAAAGGAAAAGGAAACCGACGAAATCCACAGACAGATGAAGAACTGGTGGGGAAATTGGGGATCGGAAATGCGGGATGATATGCACGGGATCATGCATACGCTGGGCGACCTCGGCCGCATGATCGGGCACCAAGCGCGGAAAGCGGGCGCCGAGAAGATCCCCGTGGTCAAAGAGATCCTTACAAAAGCGTTTAACGATATCGAGAAGATTTTCAAATCTTGAAGAATTCTATCCCCGTCTCGACCGGGGCGCCCCATTTTTAAATATAGCCTAACCGCAAAATTGCGTTCACGAGATGCTCCAGGGAAGGGTGGCAGAGAGCGAAGCTCCCGTTGGAGGGAAACCCCAAAAAGGGTTTTCCTCCAAGAGTGTCCGGTTGACTTCCTTTTTGCCTCTGCACTAAGCTAGAGGACGATTCGTTCCCGAGGTCGCGAATGAAGCGCCGTCATTTCCTGAAGGCCGCCTGGGCCGCGATGCCGGTCCTGGCCGTCGGTCTGCTCGCGGCCTGCGCGCCCAAGCCGGTCTCCATCGTTGGAAAAGCGGTTGGGATCCGCTTCGGCATCGTCACGGACGCGCATTATGCCGACTGCCAAGCCAGGGAGGGGCGGCCCTTCCGAGAATCCCTGGCGAAAATGGAGGAGTGCGTCGCGGTCATGAACCGCGAGCGGGTCGATTTCCTCATCGAACTCGGCGATTTCAAGGATCAGGACGAGGTTCCGGTGGAAGCCAGGACTCTGGCCTATCTCCGGAGGATCGAAAGCGCGTTCGGGCGTTTTCTCGGCCCCCGATACCATGTTCTCGGCAACCATGACCAAGACAGTTTGTCGAAAGAACAATTCCTGAACGCGGTCGAAAACACCGGCATCCCCAAAGGATGGAGCTTCTATGGCTTCGATGTCCGGGGCGTCCGTTTTCTCGTGCTCGACGCCAATTTCGACGCCAAGGGCGCGCCCTACGATCATGGCCGGTTCGCCTGGGCCGATACCAACATTCCGGCCCATGAGATCGATTGGCTCAGAAGCGAGCTGGTCGCTTCGTCCAAACCCGTCGTCGTTTTTATTCACCAGCAGTTGGACGGCGCCGGGGATTATTACGTCAAGAATGCCGCAAAAGTCAGATCGATGCTCGAACAATCCGGGAAGGTGCTCGCGGTTTTCCAGGGCCACCGCCACGAGGGGGCGTACAGCCGGATCGGCGGCATTCATTACTACACGCTGAAAGGGATGATCGAGGGCCTCGGCCCCGAAAACAACAGCTATGCCGTTGTCGATGTCGCTCCGTCGGGCGATATGATCGTGAGAGGCTTTCGCAAGGCCGACAGTCTGACGCTCGAGAAAAATAAAAAGGAGGCGAAATGAGAGGAAAATTCATGAAAGGCGTTTTTTTCGCTGTCGTCATCATCGGGGTTTTATCCTCCGCTTCGCTTTTCGCTCAGCTCGAAACGCAGGCCCAACATGATGCCCGCCTGCAGTGGTGGCGCGAGGCCCGCTTCGGCCTTTTCATCCACTGGGGCCTGTATGCCGTCCCGGCCGGCGAGTGGAACGGTAAGACGAACTACGGCGAATGGATCAGGAACAACGCCCAGATCCCGCTGGAGGAGTACGAAAAGCTCGTCCAAATGTTCGACCCGAAGGAGTTCAACGCCGATGAATGGGTCCGCATGGCCAAAGACGCCGGCATGAAATACATCGTCATCACCTCCAAACATCATGACGGGTTTTGCCTTTTCGATTCCCGATTCACGGATTTCGACATCATGTCCACGCCGTTCAAACGCGACGTCTTGAAGGAGCTTTCCGAGGCTTGCCGCAAGCAAGGGATCAAGCTGGGTTTCTATTACTCGATCATGGACTGGCACCATCCCGATTACTTGCCGCGCCGCGGTTGGGAAAAAGATCGCCCGACGGCCGGCGCGAATTTCGACCGGTACGTCCAGTACATGAAAAACGAGCTCAAGGAGCTGCTGACAAATTACGGGCCGATCGGGGTCCTCTGGTTCGACGGAGAGTGGGAGGCGACCTGGAACGAGAAGTATGGCCGCGAGCTCTACCAATATGTCAGGAGCCTGCAGCCGGACATCATCATCAACAACCGCGTCGGCGCGAGCCGGTCGGGCATGGAGGGCTTTTCCCAGGGAAAGGAATCGGCCGGCGATTTCGGCACGCCTGAGCAGCAGATCCCGGCCACCGGGCTTCCCGGCCTGGACTGGGAGACCTGCATGACCATGAACGACAACTGGGGCTACAACAGCCACGACTCGAATTGGAAATCGGCCAAGGATCTCACCCTGATGCTGGTCGACATCGCCTCGAAAGGCGGAAATTTCCTGCTCAATGACGGCCCCCGGGCGGACGGCCAATTTCCGCCGCTGAGCACAACACTCCTCGCCGATATCGGGTCGTGGCTGCGGATGAACGGGGAATCGATCTACGGAACGCAGGCCAGCCCATTCAAGAAGCTCGTCTGGGGGAGATGCACTCAGAAGGCGATCGACGGCGGGACGCGCCTCTTCCTCCATGTTTTCCAATGGCCGGTGGAAGGGAAGCTTGTCGTGCCCGGGATTTCCAACAAAACAAAGCAAGCCTTTCTTCTGGCCGATCCGGCGAAATCCCCGCTGGCCGTGACCCGGAACGAGGATGCCCTGGTTATCGACCTTCAAAGCATCGCTCCCAATCCTTACGACAGCGTCGTCGTGCTGGACGTTGAGGGCCGGCCCGACATCAGCGATCCGCCGGACATCAAATCCGAATTCGCTATTTTCCTGGACGCCCTCGACGTGACCGTGGTGTCCGGCCGGGCGAACGTCGATATTCGTTTTACGCTGGACGGAACCGTGCCGTCGCTTTCATCGCTTCCGGTCAAGGGGCCCATCCATGTGACGGACACGTCCGTCGTCTCGGCCAGGTGTTTCCGCGAGGGCAAGCCGGTCAGCGCGACCGCCCAGGCCGCGTTCACTAAAGTCAAGCCGCGTCCCGCTGCGGCCGACATCGACCTCAAGCCCGGCGCCCTTTACAATTATTATGAGGGCGATTGGGACAACATCCCCGATTTTGCAAAACTCCGGCCGGCCGGCACCGGGGTAAGCTCCGCCGTTGATCTGTCCGGCAAGAAGAGAAAGGAATATTACGGATTCGAATTCACGGGCTATCTCCAGGTTCCGAAAGACGGCGTCTACGCGTTTTTTATCGGATCGGACGACGGGAGCGATCTTAATATCGACGACACGCTCGTCGTCGATAATAGCGGCTTGCACGGGATGCAGGAAAAACACGGCCTGATCGCCCTGGCCGCCGGCCCGCATCCCTTCCGGGTCCGCTATTTCAATAAGTCCGGAGGCGACAGATTGACGGTTTCCTTTCAAATGCCGGGCCTCCCGAAACAGCCTGTTTCCGGGGCCATGCTCGGACATCGATAGTTGTGCGTCTCGTAAGTTCCTTGGCTAAATAGCCGACGAGGGGGACGCACAACATCCAGGGGAGTTTGAGGGGGAATGGATTGGTTCCCCCTCAGGGGGTCAGCGAAGCGCCGAGGGGGGAGCTTGACTCCCCCCTGGAAGTATCCCGTCTCAAGGAGATATTTGATAGGGAAATTGAGAGACGGGATACTAGGAAGCGCGGGCGGACGCTCTTCGGTTTTCCGAGTCTGGAATTCCAGCTCGTTTTCTGTCGGCAATTTTCGGTTTTCGACCTCCGATTGAAAATGCGCGCGTTCTTCCGTATGATGCTGCCATGACCTCCCGGGAACGGGTGCGCGCGGTTTTTGAGCGCCGGATGCCCGACCGCGTGCCCTGCTGGATGGGCGCCTCGCCCGAATTCCGGGAACTGGCCAGAAACCGCCTGAATCTCGCTGACGACGAGGACTTGTCGCTCCATATCGGCGACGATTTCCGCCGCGTCTATGCAAAATATAGCGGTCCCGCGGACCGCTCGCCGGATGCTTGTTTCACCAGTCCCATCGCGACGAGCCGCACTCCGTTTGGCGTCGAGCGCCACGGCTACGGCTATGGCCAACCGCTCGGACATCCTTTGCGGGACGCCCGGACGCCCGCGGACCTCGACGCCTTTCCCTGGCCCGATCCCGCGTGGATGGACGTTTCGCGGATCAGGGCCGACGCGCTCGCGTGGGAAGGCCGCTATGCCGTTCTCGGCGGCGACTGGTCTCCCTTTTACCACGACGCCGTCGACCTTCTCGGCATGGAAACATTCATGACGGCCATGATCGAAAATCCCGCGCTCGTGGATGCGCTCCTCGGCCGCGTCGTGGACTATTACAGCGAGGTCAGCCGGAGGATTTTCGAGGCGGCCGCGGGAAGCCTGGATATTTTTTTCATCGGCAACGACTTCGGGACGCAGAACGGGCCGGTCGTCGGCGAAAGCATGTTCCGGCGGTTCTTTCTTCCGCATTTGAAACGCCTCGTCGGGCTCGGCCACGATTTCGGCCTCAAAGTCATGCTCCATTGCTGCGGCGGTTTCTTTCCGCTCGTCCCGGCCATGATCGGAATCGGCCTCGATGCGCTGCAGTCCCTCCAGCCCGATGCGCGCGACATGGATCCGGCCCGGTTGAAAAGGGCGTACGGCGGCCGGATCGTCCTCAACGGCTCCATCGACACGCATCACCTGCTCATTCGGGGGACCCCCGATCTCGTCAGGGCCGGGACCCGCGAAGTCCTGGCGATCATGAAGCCGGGGGGAGGCTATATCGCTTCGCCCAGCCATGATTATCTTCTGCCGGAGACGCCCGTGGACAATGTCCTGGCTCTTTATGAGACCGTCCGCGAAGCCGGCGGATATGAGGCCTAGAAAGGAGAGAAGCATGCGAAAATTCCGTTCGAAATCCATGGCCCGTTGGATCGGGGTCGGCTCTTTGTGCGGCGTTCTCGCGCTCGGCATCCTGGGTTGCGCGAAGCGTCCGGCCGACGATAAGATTCCGGGCCAGAAGCCCCCGACGCTTCTGGCCGAAGACAAGGTCCGCCTTTCGAACGATCCGGCGAAGACGGAGATGTTCCGTGACGCGGGCCTCGGCCTGTTCATTCACTGGGGGCCGAATTCGCAGATGGGGACCGAGATCTCCTGGCCGCTCTACAACGCCTCGGACGATTATGTCAAAAAATATTACGGCCTGGCGGAAACATTCAATCCCGTCGATTTCGACCCGAAGGCCTGGGCGCGGCTGGCCAAGCTCGCCGGCGTGGAATACGTCGTTTTCACGGCCAAGCACCACGACGGTTTTTGCATGTTCGATACCGCCTACAGCGATTTCAAGATCACCAGGACGCCCTACGGCCGGGACATCCTGGCCGGGCTCGTCGACGCTTTCCGCCGGGAAGGTCTTCTCGTCGGGATCTATTATTCGCCGGGGGATTTCCGTTATCAATACGAAACCGGCCATCGCTTCAGCCATCTCTACGAAGCGGATTTCGCGAGCCCCGAGCTTTTCGGCCCGCTGAAAAAAAATTTCGCGGATTACGAGCGCGGCCAGGTCGAAGAGCTCCTGACGCGGTATGGGGACGTCTTCATGATCTGGTTCGATGGAAAATGCGAACCGCTCAAGAAACAAGCCTGGCGGGTGAAACAGGACGTCTTCATCGGCCGGGGCGAGATCCCGACGCCCGAGCAGGAAATCCCCGGCCAGGCGTCCGACCATGCCTGGGAAAGCTGCATGACGACGAGCATTCAATGGTCCTATCAGCCGGATCCGGATATCCGCACGCCGAAAGAAATCATCAAAAACCTTATTGCCATCCGCGCCCGCGGCGGAAACATGCTGCTCAACGTCGGGCCGCGTCCCGAGGGCAGGATCGCCGACCCCGACGTCGACCGCCTCCGCGACCTCGGCCTCTGGATGATGCTCTACGGCGAGGCCGTGCGCGGCATCCGGCCGTGGGTCGTGACGAACGAGGGCGACGTTTGGTTCACCCAGCGGCGCGACGAGAAGACGGTCTATGCCTTCGCCGATCTGGACTATGGCGCGGAGCCGGCGACGTCTTCCCATCGTCCCGGACGGCTCCTGACGCTCAGGTCGTTGAAGGCCACGCCGACGACGAAAGTGACCCTCCTGAGCCAGGCGGGCGACTTGGAGTGGAAAGAGGATGCCCAGGGGCTCCATATCCAGGTCGAAAGGAAGCAGACCGTGCAGATGATCCGGAAGCCCGGATCGAAATGGACCGGCGCGGAGAAGGCGGATAACGCGATCGCCATCGCCTGGGGGCCGGACTGGCCGGTCGCCCTCAAAATCACGAACGTCCAGCCCGTCCAAAATTTCTTAAAAAAGGAAAAATGAATGGCCAAACTCAAACTCGGCAAGTATGTCGTTTTCATGGCGGGGGCCCTGGGCTCCGCTTTCATGGTCGGCCGGCTTTTCAGCCAGCCGAAGGTCCAACGCTACGGCATGGTCATCGGCATCAAGCCCGATAAGATCGACTATTATAAAAAGCTCCATGCCGCGTGCTGGCCCGGCGTCCTCAAGATGATCAAGGAATGCCACATTCGCAATTACTCGATCTACTTGAAGGAAGTCGAGAAAGGCAAATTCTATTTGTTTTCGTATTTCGAATACACGGGCGCGGATTTCCAGGCCGACATGGCCAGGATGGCGGCCGATCCGACGACGCAGCAATGGTGGAAGGAAACCGATCCCTGCCAGGTTCCAGTTCCCCTGCGGAGTCCCAAGGAGTTTTGGAGCGCGATGGAAGAAGTCTTCCATACGGATTGAGGTTGGGGCGGCCGGCGGCGCATGGAACCACATCCTCTCCTCACGATGGCCTGGCCCGATCTGCTGGTCATCGGGGTCTATCTCGTCGGGATCGTCGGGCTCGGACTTTGGGCCTGGGGAAAGCGCAAACGCAAGCAGCACACGAGTGCCGAGTACTTTCTGGCCGGAAGCGCCCTTCGCTGGCCGGTGATCGGCCTGGCCCTTTTCTCGACCAACATCTCGACCACGCACCTCGTCAGCCTGGCCCAGGAAGGCTATGTCAACGGGCTGGCCTACGGAAATTTCGAGTGGATGGCGGCTTTCCTGCTCATCGTCCTGTCCCTCTTTTTCGCGCCGTTCTATATCCGCTCCAGGGTGGCCACCCTGCCGGATTTCCTCGAAAAGCGCTACAGCCGGGCCAGCCGCGATTGGCTGGCCGCGCTCTCGATCGTCTCGGCCGTCTTCATCCACATCGGCTTCACCCTCTATACGGGCGCCGTTGTCTTGAAAGGGCTGTTCGGCATCGATATCGGGACGAGCATCGTCCTCACCGCGCTTCTGACGGGGCTCTATACGATCGTCGGCGGGCTGCTGGCGGTGGTGCTCACGGAATCCGCCCAGACGATCATCCTGATCGTCGGCTCGGGCTGCGTCCTCGGATTCGGCCTGGCCGCCGTGGGAGGATGGAGCGGGCTCGCCGCCTCCGTCGAGCCGGTGAAGCTGACCATCCTGCGGACCGCGGCCGAGACTCCGTCGTTGCCCTGGTATTCCGTTTTTCTAGGCTATCCGATCATCGGGCTCTGGTATTGGTGCGCCGACCAGACCATCGTCCAGCGCGTTTTGGGCGCCAGGGACGAGCGACAGGCCAGACTCGGCCCGTTGTTTGCCGGGTTCATCAAGATCCTCCCGGTCTTCCTCTTCGTTCTGCCCGGCCTGATCGCGTACGGATTGGTCCGCCAGGGCCGCTTGGCGGCGCCGGCAAATTCGGCGGACATTTATTCCGTGCTGATCAATCGGCTTCTTCCCGTCGGTATCAAGGGAATCGTCGCGGCGGCCCTGCTGGCCGCCTTGATGAGCACGGTCTCGGGGGCGCTGAATTCGATCGCCACGCTCTTCACCCTCGATTTCTACAAGCGCTGGAAACCGCGGGCCACCGAACGCCGGCTGACCTTTGTCGGGCGGCTGGTCACGTTCATCGCCATGCTCGCGGCCATTCTCTGGTCGCCGCTGGTCAGCCATTTCCCCAGCATCTTCCAGGGCATCGTGTCGGTCATCTGTTACATCGCTCCACCCATCACGGCCGTTTTTATCTGGGGCGTTTTTTGGCGAAAGGCGTCGTCGGCCGCCGCCTATGCGACATTGTCCTTCGGCTCGGGGCTCGGGTTGATCGTATTTTTCCTGGACTGGTTCAAGGACAAGACCGGCTGGAACGTTCCATCGATGTTGGCCACATTCTATCTTTTCGTCCTCTGTTCGGCGATTCTCGTCATCGTCTCCCTGATTAAGCCTCACATCCATACCGCGGAAAGCGAGAAACTCGTCTGGTCGAGCCCGATGGAAGCCGTGAGGGGAAAGCTGACGGGAGGCGCGTTCGATTACCGATTCGTTTCCGCCGTTCTTTTTATAACGATGGTCGTTCTATACGTGCTTTTTGGATAACGAGGGCGAAAACCGCGCTGTTTCCATGACCGTAGTACTGTACTGCGATAAGGATGTTTTTTCGTTGACATCGGGCGGAGGAAATGATTATTTAATGATAAAGGAAAGAGAGGGAGCGAATCCATGAAAAATATCAAGCGAAGGAGAGTCGGGCTCGGAATCGTCGCCGTCCTCCTGCTCGCGGCCGCCGTCTTTGTTTATTCGAAGCGGGACTTCTTTCCCCAGCTTCCCATCGGCTGCGGGGTCAAGGCGAAACTGCTCTGCTCCGCGCTATTCGTTTCGGGCCGCGATGAGGCTACGGCCCTGAACGAAGACGTGGCCTTCCATCCCTTGTTTAAAATCCTGAAAGCGAAAGTCGACCGCCGGGAAAAGAGCGTGACGGTGTCCCTTTGGGGCCTGGGGCTGTTTAAAAGGAAAGCGATCTTTATCGAGTCGTTGGGCGCCGTGCTCCTTCAGGATGTGGCGGAAGAAACGGTCCGCGGTTGGAACGTGAATATCCCAACGCCCGAGCCGGCTAATCCGGAATCCGTTCCTTGGCCGACCGGAGATCTCCTGCCGGCGCTTCCTCTCCCTTGGAATATCGACAACGCCAGGCTCACGTCAGCCTTGGACAAGGTCTTCTCCGAGCCGGACCCCAAACGCCTCAAAAGGACCCGGGCCGCTCTCGTCGTCTATGACGGCCGGATCGTCGCCGAGCGCTACGCGCCGGGCTTTACGAAGGACACGCGGCTCATCAGCTGGTCCGTGGCCAAAAGCGTCACGAGTACCCTGGTCGGAATCCTCGCCGGGAGGGGCCGGCTGGATATCTGGGCGCCCGCGCCCGTCCCCGAATGGCAGGGTCCGAATGATCCGCGGAAAGCGATCACGACCGACCAGCTTCTGCGGATGAGCTCCGGCCTCGAATGGTACGAAGCCTACGCCGACCACCCGATCTCCGACGTCAACAAGATGCTTTTTTTGAAGTCCGACATGGCCGCTTACGCGGCCCAGAAGCCGCTCGCGGCGCCGCCCGATACGCGATGGGAATATTCGACCGGGACGACGATGATCATCAACAGGATCATCCGGCGGACGATCGGCGACCAGGATGAATACTGGGCCTTCCCCCGCCGTGAACTCTTCAACAGGATCGGGATGAGGAGCGCGATCATCGAATCCGACGCTTCGGGAACCTTCACGACCGGATCGGGCGTTTATGCCTCGGCCCGCGATTACGCCAGGTTCGGCCTGCTCTATCTCAATGACGGAGTCTGGCAGGGGAACCGCATCCTTCCGGAGAGCTGGGTGGCTTACGCGACGACGCCGACGCCGACGCTGAAAGGGGGTGGATATGGCGCCCAATTCTGGCTGAACAAAAGCGACCCGCCGGATCCGGCGAAGCGCCCCTATCCCGGGCTGCCTCCCGACATGTTCATGGCCGAAGGCTACCAGGGCCAGATGATCGCTGTGATTCCGTCCCGCAAACTCGTCGTCGTCCGATTAGGGATGACCTTCGATAATCGCTGGGGCTTGGCGGAATTTTTGACGAATGTCTTAAGCGCGATCCATGACTAAAAAAATCCCCCCGCTTCCTTTTGTCAAATGAAGCGGAGAAAAAGGATCAGTCTTTCTTTGGCAGCGGCAACACTCCGGCCAGGTCGCCGATGACATTGATCAGCTGGGCATCGCCCGGCACGATGATCTTGGCGTTCCCGGCCATCGCTTTCTCCACCGTTTCCAGCCGCCTCAGGAGCTGCGCGTTCCCGACGAAATACTGATTGGCCGCTTCGTTGACGAGCTTGATGGCCTGGGCCTCGCCCTCGGCCTGGAGAATGCGGGCCATCCTGATCCCCTCGGCCTTCTTGATCTCCGCTCTTCTCGCTCCGTCGGCCATCGTTTCCGTAGCCGTGGCGAAATCGATGGCCGCGATCTTCTCGTTCTCGGCCTTGACGACCTTGTTCATCGTTTCCTGGACGTCTTTCGGAGGGTCGATCTCCTTGAGCTCGGTCCGGACGATTTCGATGCCCCAGCTCCCGGTCTCTTCCCGCAACGTCCGTTGGAGTTCGGAGTTGATCTTGCCCCGCTCGCTGTTGGCCGATTTGAGGGTCAGCGTGCCGATGATGTTCCGCAGCGTCGTCCGGGCCAGATTGACGATCTGCCACTGGTAGTTAAAGACGCTGTATTGGGAATGCTTGACGCTCTCCTCATCGTCCTTGACCTTGAAATAGACCTGGGCGTCCACCCGGGCGTTCAAGTTGTCGTTGGTTATGATCTCCTGCGGCTGGGCGTCCACCATGACCTCCGTGATGTTGATCTGGAACATCCGGTCGATGACGGGAATGATCCAGTTGAATCCGTAATGGGCGAACCTTCGGTATTTCCCGAGCCGCTCGACCAGGCCCCGGTGGGTGGGCCGGACGATCCGAATGCCGCTGAAGAAAATGAATAAGATGATCGCGCCGGCGATGATGATGAGATTCGTGACCATGAGTCCCTCCTTTTCTTGAAGAAGAGCTTCGTCGTTTTGATCTCTCCCTCTGTGGGAAGCGAGCGATAAAACTCTTACTGAATATATTACAGCGATTGGAAATCTAATTCAATCTTCCTCCCGGAATTCCGCGTTGGATCTCTTCGGCGATTTCGGGCGCGAGCGGCGTGTTATTTCGCCACCGGCTAACACCCAGCGAGGACTATTTGGCGGAAAAAACCGTCCGAGGGGTGAGCGGGCACGGACCCGCTTTATTATTTAAAGCGAAGGGGCAGAGGGTGAGGAGGCCATAAGGAGGCGAGCGGGCACGGACCTGCTTCGCCTAACGAAGCAGGGAGCGAGCCGACGCCAGAGCCGGTTTCCTCGCCACCGCTTAATCCCTAGCGAGGACTAATTGGCGGAAAAAACCGTCCGAGGGGTGAGCGAGCACGGTCCCGCTGCGCGAACGCGGCGGGGAGCGAACCCGGAGGCCGAGCCGCGCACGCGCTCGCCGGGCGCGCGGGCGGCGTGTTTTTTCGCCAAATAGTCCGAGCGTTCCTTGACATTGATTCGCGGCTGATAATATCCTTTTCTCGTGAAGGGTAGTGCCGATTCCAATCTGAACGGGAGGGATCGTCGCGTTACCCGAAAAAAACTTTATCCTAAGGAGGGAATGACCATGCGATACCTGCGTAAAGGACAATTCCTGCTGGTGATCACTCTTGGCTTGGCGCTCAGCGCCTGGGGGCAGGGCAGCGGCAGCCAGGCCGGCCGCGGCGGGCGCGGCGGCGGAGGCGCTGCCGATTTCTACAACTACGATTCGACGGCAACCGCAGGGATACCGATTCCCGATGCCAAGCCGACGGAGACTCATCAGAAGATCATGATCAATGGAGAAATACTCGCCTACACCGCGCAGGCGGGCTACGTGCCGCTCCGCAACGCGACAACGGGACAATCGGAAGCGCATTTGTTTTTCACCTCTTATACCAAGGATGGCGTTAGCGATGCCTCCGCCCGCCCGGTGTTGTTTTTCTTGGGCGGCGCGCCGGGCGTAGCGACCAGTTGGCAGGAGTTCGGCGGATTGGGTCCGAAGCGGATGAAGTGGATGGGCGACGGTACCGTCGGGCTCCCGCCTTATGGCTGGATGGATAATCCCAACACCCTACTGGGCCAGGCCGACCTGGTTTTCGTTAATCCGGTGGGCACCGCGTTCAGCCGGCCCGACCAACCGAGCCGAGGGCCGAACTTCTGGAATACGGCCACCGACATCGCTTCGCTGGCGGAGTTCGTACGCAGCTTCTTAAACACCTACGACCGCCGGAACTCGCCCGTTTTCCTGGCGGGGGAGGACATGGCCACGGGGCGGGTGGCGGGATTGGCCGGCTATCTCCAAGACCACCAACTCCCCGTCCGCGGGGTGGTGCTTTTGTCGATGACGCCGGCCGCCGACGCGCTTGCCGGCGACGAACAATACATAACGCTGCTGCCGAATTTAATCCTGTCCGCCTGGTACCACAAGAAGCTGGCGCCGGAGTTGACGGCGCTGAGCGCCGAACAGATCGCGGAACAGGCGAGGCAATTCGCCTCTCGCGAGTACCTCCATGCGCTCTACAAGGGCGATCGCATGACGCCCGAGGAACGCGCCAAGGTGGTGGCAAGCTTATCGCGGTTGACCGGACTTTCGAGGGCCTTTATCGTAAGCAACAATCTGCGCATTACGCTGGACCGCTTCAATGGAGAATTGCTGCGCGACCAGCACCGGGCGCTTTCGAACTCGGATGCGCGCGTCACCGGCTTTGTCCCGGGAACGAGCGGCGGGCGCGGCGGCTTTGGCGGATTCGGCGGCTTCGTCAGCGCGCCCGCGATTGACTACAACCAAAGCTATCTGGCCGGCGGCTTCCTGACAGCCTACGAGGCCTATTTGCGGCGCGAGCTCACTTTCACCAACAGCAACGGCACCTTTTACTTGTCGAGCGGCGGCATCGGGACGTTCACCTCGACCGGGAATGACGACGCGAGCCTGGCCGGCGCGTTCGTCCGCAATCCCCGCCTGCGTCTTTTCGTGGGCGTGAACTTTTTTGACCTCAATGCGCCGTTCTACGCGACCGAGTTTGCCTTGGCTCACCTGAACGTGTCTCCGGACGTCCGCGCCAACAACATCAGGGTGAGTCATTTCGAGTCCGGCCAGATGACCTACGTCGACTCGAAATCGCTGGCCAAACTGCAGGCCGACCTGACCGGGTTCATCAATGAGGCCGTGTCGTCGGCACGCCAATAGGCGCCCGAAACCGAGGAGAAATGCCATGAAAATCCAGAGACGATATGACCTGAAATTTTTCGGGCTCGTCATCTTCATCGCGGCCATGAGCGTCGGCGCCTTGGCCCAGGGCCGGGGTGGCGGCGCCGCGCCCAACAATTTCTTCCGCTTCAATTACAGCCTGGAGGAGATGCAGGCGATCGAATACCCGGCGCGGCCGATCACCACACAGCATCAGATCACGCTGCAAAACGAGACGATCCAATATACCGCTCACGTCGGGTTCATGCCCATCCGCAACGCCACCAGCGGCGTGACCGAGGGGCATCTGTTCTACGTTTACTATTCCAAGAACGGCGTCACCGACAAGTCGAAACGGCCGGTCTGGTTTCTGTTCAACGGCGGACCGGGCGCGGCCACCATCTGGCTGCACATGGGCGCCTTCGGCCCCAAAATGGTGAAGATGAACTCGAACGGCCTGGCCACGCCGCCCCCGTATGCTTACGTCGACAATCCCAATTGCCTGCTGGATACCGGCGACTTGGTCTTTATCGACGCCATGGGCACCGGCTTCAGCCGGCCGGACAAGCCGGGCTACGGCCCTAACTTCGGCGGCGTGGACAACGACCTGGCCGCCTTCGGCGAGTTCATCCGGAGCTTCCTGAACGAATACAACCTCTGGGGCTCGCCGCTTTTTGTCGGCGGCGAGAGCTACGGCACGACGCGCGCGGCGGGTCTGGCCGGCTATCTCACCGACCGCGACTGTCCCATCAACGGCGTGATGCTCCTCTCGGCGGTCATCGACAGCAACGCCGGCGCGGGCGAACAGCGTCAGCTCAGCACCCTGCCGACCGAGATCATGACCGCGCATTATCACAAGAAGCTCGCCCCGGACCTGCAAAGGCTCACCGTCGACCAGATGGCCGAAGAGGCCCGCCGGTTCGCTTCGGGCGAGTACCTGGAGTATCTCTTTGACGGGGCCCGCGCGACACAAGCCCAGCGCGACAACGTGCTGAACGACATGGCCCGGTACACGGGACTGTCGAAGGCCTTCATCGACGCCCTCGACCTGCGCGTCCCGCTCGGGCCGTTCAGCACCGAGCTGCTGCGCGACCAGCACCTCATGACGTCCCGTCTCGACTCGCGCTTTGCCGGCTACCAAATCGACGGCGGCGCCACCAATACGAGCTTTGACTTCAGCAACGCCAACATCGAGAACTGTTTCCTTACCTGTTTCGAAGCCTACGTCCGTAATGACCTGAATTACAAAAACAACAACCTCTATTACGTCTCGGGCAACGCTCCTCCTTGGTCGGGCGAATACAACACCGTGGTCAACCTGGAGAACGGCTTTGCCAAGAACCCGCACATGCATCTTTTCGTGGGCATGGGCTATTACGATTTCGCCTGCCCTTTCTTCCCCGTGGAGTGGACCGTTGCCCACTTGAAGGTCTCGGACGAAATCAAGAAGAACAACATCTCCATGGGTTATTACGAAGCGGGCCACATGGTTTACATTGACTTGCCTTCGGCGGCGAAGTACCACGCCGACCTGGTGAAGTTTGTCCAGGCCTCGCTGCCGAAGAAATGAGATGAGGCTGGAAGCTGAAGCCAGGAGCGAACCATGAGAGGACCGCGGCCGTGACCTCCAAGGATCGCCTGATGCTGGCCGTTCACAGGGAGAAGCCCGATCGGCTTCCCGTGTCTGTTCATCAATGGCAGAAATTTCATCTCGAGACCTATATGAACGGCATGAGCGATATCGAAGCTTTTCAGATGGTCGGCATGGACGCCCAGATCCAGTATTTCGAGTCCATGGCCCAATTCTGGCTCACGGACGCCGATTTCACGAAATTGAACACGTCGGCCTGGAAGGACGACGCCGAGGTCATCAGCGGCGATCCCGACCATCGCGTCGTCCATCATACGATCCATACGCCCGAGGGCGCGTTGACCTATAAAACCGAGGGCGACCGCAAAACGACATGGATCTCGGAGTACCTCGTCAAACGCGACGAGGACATCCGGCTCGTCGAAAAATACATGCCCGTCCCGCGCCTGGATCTCAACTCCGTCGCCAGAGCTTATGACGATGTCGGCGATCGGGGCATTTTGCGAGGATTCGTCTGGGGCGACCAGGCTGGCTGTTGGCAGCACGCCGCCTGCCTCTACGACATCAATGAGCTGCTCCTGGCCGTGTTCGATAAGCCGGGCTGGGTCCATGAATTCCTGGGAATTTTGCTCGAAAAAAAATTGCGGTTCATCGAATCGATGAAAGGCGCGAAGTTCGACCTGGTCGAAACGGGAGGAGGATCGGCGTCCTCGACGCTCATTTCGCCGAAGCTGCACGCGGAGTTCTGCCTGCCGTACGACCGGGTCATGCACGAGGCTCTCCACGCCTTCGGCTTCAAGATCACGTATCACACGTGCGGCGGCACGCTGGGCATCGAGGACATGATCGTCGGGAACGGCGCCGATGTCTCCGAAACGCTCGCGCCGATCAGCATCGGCGGCAATCAGGAACCGTGGGAATTCCGGCGGAAAGTCGGCCGTCGGCTGGCCTTGATCGGCGGGATCGACCAGTTCAATACGCTGACGCTGGGATCGCCGAGCGAGATCCGGCGGGCCGTGTTCAAGCTCTTTGAAACCGTCGGCCGGGAGGGCGGATATATCTGCTCGGCGTCCGACCATTTTTTCGAGACGCCGGTGGATAATCTCCGGACCATGGCCGGCGCAGCCGGGGAATGCGTTTATTCGTGAAATCTTCCCGCTTCCTCTTTTCCGAGAAAGGAGAAGGCGGATGTTTTTCCATCACAGGAGGATAAAATGAGCCGTCTCAGAATAGGGACAAAGCGCCTGATGACATTCTTATTTTGGATTTCCGCCTTCACCGGCGTCGCTTTGGCCTTGACCGAATCTCCCGTCAGACTCACCCCCAAGCCGGGGCCGGAGCCGCGCCTCAACGGCGCCCGGATCTTCGGCGTCCGTCCCGGTTCGCCTTTTCTTTTCGCGATTCCGGCGACGGGCGAGAGGCCGATGACGTTCTCCGTCGACAAGCTGCCCGCGGGGCTCCGGGTCGATCCTCTCTCCGGACGGATCACCGGCCGGATCAAGGATAAGAGCGAATACGTCGTCACGTTCAGGGCCGAGAACAAGCGCGGCAAGGCCGAGCGCAAATTCAAGATCGTCTGCGGCGATACGCTCTCTCTCACGCCGCAAATGGGCTGGAACAGCTGGTATGTTTGGGAGAACCACGTCACGGACCGGATCATGCGCGAGGCGGCTGAGGCGATGGTCGCGAGCGGCATGATCGACCACGGCTATATGTACGTGAATATCGACGACTGCTGGGCCGTCAGGCCGGGCGCGAAGGATCCGACGCTCCTGGGCGAGGAGCGAAATGCCGATGGCCGGGTCAACGCCAATCCGCGGTTCCCCGACATGAAAGCGCTGACGGATTTTATTCACGATAAAGGCCTCAAAGCCGGGATCTACACGTCTCCCGGACCGACAACATGCGCGGGTCATGTCGGCGCCTACGGGCATGAACGGCAGGATGTCGAGCGCTTCGTCGCGTGGGGCTTCGATTTTCTCAAATATGATTGGTGCTCATACAGCTCCGTCGCCAAAGACAAGAGCCGTGAAGAGCTCCAAAAACCGTATCGCCTGATCAGCGCAATTCTGAAGAAGCAGCCGCGCGACATCGTCCTCAATCTCTGCCAGTATGGGACGGGCAACGTCTGGGAGTGGGGGAGGGACGTCGGCGGAAACAGTTGGCGGACGGCCGACGATCTGGGCGGCACGTTCGAAAAGATCGGCGAGGCCCTCTTCCGCGACGGCTTCGACGTTTACGCCAAGAACGAGCTCCATAAATACGGCCGGCCGGGAGCGTGGAATGACCCGGATTACCTGCTCCTTGGCTACTTGAGCAATTGGAAGGGCGGGACCGCGCCCACGCCGCTCACCCCGGACGAGCAGTACACGCACGTTTCCTTATGGTGCCTCGTGGCGGCCCCCTTGATCTTCAGCGGCGACATCACCCGGCTCGACGATTTCACGCTGGGCCTGCTCACCAATGACGAGGTCATCGATGTCGACCAGGATCCCCTCGGCCGGCCCGGCCGGCGCGCGGCCAAAAACGGGGATCTCGAAGTCTGGGCGCGGCCGATGGAAGACGGCTCGCTCGCGGTCGGATTGTTCAACCGCGGCCCGGCGACCAAGGCCGTCGCGGCGACGTGGGCGGATCTCGGTTTGAGCGGGAAGCAAAAGATCCGCGATCTGTGGCGGCAGAAGGACGTCGGCGTTTTCGAAGGAAGGTTCGAAGTCCCCGTCGCGCCCCACGGTGTCGCCTTAGTCCGGATGGGACCGGTCAAATGACGGAGTAGCGCAGGGCGGATTGATCCGGGGGCCGGATAACCGAAAGAGTCATCCGTACTTCTGCCAATCCGGCTTGTTATCGTAGACCCATTTGTAATATTCCGCCCGTTGGAGTTCGGACGCGGCGTCCTCGTCGAGGAGGAAGATCGCCCGCGGATGCATCTGGAGGATGGAGGCCGGCACCATGGCCGTCAGCGGCCCCTCGACGGCCTGGGCGACCGCGTGGGCCTTGCTTTTCCCGAAAGCGAGCAGGAGGCACATCCGGCAGGCCATGATCGTCCCCAGCCCCATGGTGATGACGTGATGGGGGACTTTGTCTTCGCCGCCGAAAAAGCGGGCGTTGTCTTTGCGCGTCCGCGCGGTGAGAGTCTTGATGCGGGTTCGGGAAGCAAGCGAGGACGTGGGCTCGTTGAAGCCGACGTGGCCGTCCGTGCCGAGCCCCAGAATCTGGATATCGATGCCGCCGGCCGCGTGAATCTGTTCTTCGTACGCGCGGCAGCCGGCGGGAATGTCGCTCGCCTGCCCGTCAGGGATGTTCACGCGGTCTTTCGGGATATTGATGGAGCCGAAGAGGTTCTTCCACATGTAGTGGTGATAGGATTCCGGGTGGGAGGGGTCGAGGCCGACGTATTCATCCAGATTGAACGTCGTCACCTGGCTGAAATCCAGCTCCTCCTCCCGGCGCATCTGGATAAGGAACCGATAAAGCTGGAGCGGCGATTGTCCCGTGGCGAATCCGATGACGGCGTGCGGTTTTTCCCGGACCAGGCGCGCCGTGATCTCGGCGGCCAGGAGGCTGGCCTGTTGGCTGTCCGGCCGGATGATGATCTCCATGGGCGCATTATACCATTAAAATTCCGCCGGCTTCATCCGCGGGGCGAGCAGCTGGATGATCCCAAGCGCCAGCAGATAGGCCGACGCCGCGACGATGAACAGGGCATAATAGCTGCCCGTCCAATGCAAAACATAGCCGGCCGATTTGGAAAACAGCAGCCCGCCGGCGGCCCCGGCCATGCCGCCCAATCCCGTCACGGACCCGACCGCCTTTTTGGGGAACATGTCCGAGGCGAAGGTCATGATATTCGCCGACCAGGCCTGGTGGGCCGCCGCGGCGAGTCCGATGAGGAGGACCGCCGTCCCCAGCTTCGAGGCGTTCGACGCCGTGACGATGGGGACGACACACAGGGCGCAGATGAACATCACGAGTTTGCGGCTCCGGTTCACCGTCCAGCCGATTTTGATGAGAGCGGACGACATCCATCCGCCGCCGACGCTGCCCGCGTCCGAAATGACATAGACGATGATGAGAGGAAGACCCAGTTCCGTCAGGGTCAACCCGAATTTCGCGTTGAGAAATTTCGGCAGCCAGTAGAGATAAAACCACCAGATCGGATCGGTCAGGAATTTGCCGAGGACGATCGCCCAGGTCTGCCGGTGCTTGAGCAGCCGGAGCCAGGGGATCTTTTCCGAAGCGGGCTCAGGGGGGTCGCTGTGGATCAGCGCCCGCTCGGCGCGGCTCAGATTTTTCTTCCTTTCCGGGATCTCGTAGAGCGCGAGCCAGAAGATGAGCCACAAGAAGCCGATCGTTCCGGTGGCGATGAACGCGGAAGGCCAACCGAACCTGTTCGTGAGCCAGGGCACGACGGCCAGGGAGATGACCACGCCGAGGTTACAGCCGGCGTTGAACAGGCCCGTGGCCAAGGCCCGCTCCTTGCGCGGAAACCACTCGGCGACGGCTTTGATGGCCGAGGGAAAATTTCCCGATTCGCCCAGCCCGAGAGCGAAACGAGCCGCCCCGAAACCGAAAACGCTGCGCACGGCCGCGTGAGCCACCGCGGCAAGGCTCCAAATAGTGAGCGAAGCCGCATAGCTGATTTTTGTCCCGTACCGGTCGATCAAAAATCCGAAAACGACGAGTCCCAACATATAGGCCGTCTGGAAGGCCGTGACGATGTCGCTGTACTGGATTTCGGTCCATCCCAGCGTTTTTTGGAGGTGGGGGGCGAGAACCCCCAGGACCTGGCGGTCGATATAGTTGATCGTCGTGCCGGCGAAAAGAAGGGCGCAGACCGTCCAACGAAAATGACCCGTTTTCTCCTGGAGGTCCGAAGGGGGTCGAGTCATGATCCGGGTTCTTTGTCATCATACCGAATCGGTTTGGATTTACAAGCCGTTTTTTGACACGCGGAAATTCTTGTGTTATGGATATCGCGGACCCAAAAAAATTGAAGACGCATCGCGACGGCCCGGCCTTTGTCATCGCTGTAATCGTTTTATCCGCCGTCCTTCGATCCTAGAGAAATAAAAAAAACGGGGGCGGGATGAAGACAACGATCGGCGTTTTTCTCCTTATCGGAATCTTATGGGGAGCATCATTCACCATGGGCAAGGAACAACCGCAAAAAGTCACCGGGGGCGAATCCGATTTCAAAAACGGCGGGCGGCTCCGCCTTCTGTCCTCGAGCCATCAGGACATCGCTTGGATGGACAGCCCGCAGAAATGCATTGTTTATCGCGACGAACACTGCATCACTCCGGCCCTCGAAATGATGGCCAGGAATCCCGATTACTGCTTCGTCATGGAGAACATGCTCAACCTGATGGAATATCTCGAGCGCCATCCGGACAGGAAAGCGGACATCCAACGCTATACAAAGGAGGGGCGGTTGGAATGGGGAGCGACGTTCAACCAGCCGTATGAATCCCTCCTCTCGGGCGAGCAACTCGTCCGCGAAGTCTACTTCGGCCGGCGCTGGATCAGGAAGAATCTCCCCGGCTGCGATGCCGTGGTCTATTTCAATCCCGACGTGCCCGGCCGCGCCCTCCAGATGCAGCAGATCCTGAGCAAGTCCGGCGTTCCGTACATGGTCATCAGCCGCTATCACGAGGGATTTTACGACTGGGCCAGCCCGGACGGATCGAAGGTGCTGGCTTATTCGCCCGGCCATTACAGCAACACCTCCGCGCTCTTGAACGCCAAGCCGGAGCAGGGGGTCAAAGCCATCGCCGAAAAACTGGCCGCCTGGACGCCTTATTACCGGCAACGCGGCCTTCCCCCGGAATTCCCGCTTCTTCATTCCGAGGATTTCTCGAAACCCACGGATTACGGCCCGCTCATCGGTCTGTGGAACGACTCGCATCGAACGGCCGCCGGCGTCCCCGGGCCTAAGATGCAGTATTCCTCGACCGCCGATTTCTTCAGGGCGCTCGACGGGGCTCAATCGTCGTTCGACCGGGTCATGGGCGAGCGGCCGAACCTTTGGCTTTATATCCACGGCCCGACGCATCATGAGGCGATCTCCGCGCAGCGGGAAGCCGGATTTCTCCTCCCCGCGGCCGAGAAATTCCAAACGGTCAACGCCCTGCTCGCCGGCGGCTTCAAGGACTATCCCGTGAAATCCATGGAAGAGGCCTGGCAGGCCGCGATTTATCCGGACCACGGCTGGGGCGGGAAAGAAGGCCAAATCACGGACCGGCTCTTCCGCAAGAAATATGAGTTCGCCCGGGACAAAGGCCGGGAGATGCTGATGGGCGCCCTCCGGGCGATCGCCGCGCGCGTCGGGACGGACCCGGCCAAAGGCAAGCCGGTCATCGTTTTTAACGCCCTCTCATGGACGCGCAGCGATCCCGTGATGGTCACGATCAAGAGAGGCCCGGCCCCTTTGACCGTGCAGGATGCGCGGGGCAAAGTCGTCCCCTGCCAGATGCTGCCCCCGCTGCCCGATCAATCCCCGGACGAAATCCGCTATGAATTCATCGCGGAGGATGTCCCTCCCATCGGCTACAAGACGTTCTACTTGACCGAACACCTCAATCTCGGCCCGGTCCGGCCGCAGGGCGCGCGTTCTGGAGGAACTCTTGAAAATTCCTTTTATAGGATCGAACTCGCGCCGGGCGGAGTCAAGAGCATTTTCGACAAGGAGCTCGGGCTCGAGATCCTGAACACGCGAAAATTCCTGGGCTTCGAGATCTTCACGATGCAGTCCGTCGGCAGCGGAGCCGGCGAGTTCGGCCGCGTCCAGCAGCCGACCATGGAAGGGTTTGACAAGCTCAGCGCGCACGGCACGCCCTGGACATTCGAAGCCGGGGAATCCGGCCCGCTCAAGACCGTGTTCAGCATGACGCAACCGCTTCCGGATTGCACCGTCAGGGAAAAACTCATCCTCTATCATGCCATCAAGCGTATCGATTGCGAGATCGATCTGCTCGGCTGGGACGGATCGCCGTACCGTGAATACCGATTGGCCCTGCCGGCGGCCGCGACCGGAGGACATGTCGCTTACGAAGTGCCCATGGGTGTTGTCGAAGTCGGGAAGGACGAGGCCGCCGGAACGGGAGGGCCTGCCTACGGCAGCCTGGTTTATGACGAGCCCCTGTCGCAGATCCGGCCGCGCGAAGTCCAGAATTTCATGAGCGTGAGCGACGCCCGCCTCGGGCTGACGATGAGCACGAGCGTCGCGGTCAACGATTTCCAGGATCCGACGAGCGATCCGGCGAGCTCCCCGGTCCTCCAGGCCGTGCTCCTCGCTTCCCGCCGGAGCTGCCACGCGGAAGGGAACTGGTATCTCCAGGAAGGAGATCATCATTATCGGTTTTCCGTCGTCTCGCACGCGCCCGGATGGCGGAACGGCTATCGCTCCGCCATCCAAGTCAACGGTCCGCTGTTCACGATCCTCCAACCGGTGCGAGAGACGGGAGCCGCCCTGCCCGAATCGAAAAGCTTTTTCTCGGTTTCCGCGCCGAACGTCCTCATCAGCACGATCAAGAAAAGCGAAGACGACGAGGCGGTAATCGTGCGCGGCTATGATATCGAAGGGAAGGGGAGCGGCGCTCAGTTGGAATTCTTTTTTCCCGTTGAAAAGGCCGAGCGGGTCAACATGATCGAGGACGAGGGAAAGACGATTCCCTCGCGGAGGACCGTTCTTCTCTGGAACGTCGGGTCCAACGCCATCGAGACGTTGAAGCTTTATCCGGCGAAAACAAAAAGCGCCTAGTTGTGCGTCTCGTAAGTTCCTTGGTTAAATAGCAGACGAGGGGGACGCACAACATCCGGGGGAGTTTGAGGGGGAATGGATTGGTTCCCCCTCAGGGGGTCAGCGAAGCGCCGAGGGGGGAGCTTGACTCCCCCCTGGAAGTATCCCGTCTCATGGAGATATTTGATAAGGAAATTGAGAGACGGGATACTAGGACTTCAGATCCTGGACGATGCCGCGCATCGCGGTCGCCAGCGTCATCGCGTCCGTGCCGACGCAGATCAGCGCAAAACCCTCCTCCGCGGCTTTTTTAGCCGCCCGGACGTCCGGGGCGAAAATGCCGACGGGGATGCCTTTTTCTTGGCCCGCTTTCCGGACGCGGCCGATGGCCGTCACGACGTCGTCGTCCGATATGAGGCCCGGCTTGTTCATGCTGGCTGAAAGGTCGAACGGCCCGATGAAAACGGCATCGACGCCCGGAACGTCCAGGATCTTATCGATTTCGCGGACGGCCTCGATGTGTTCGGCTTGGACAATGAGGACGGTCCGCTGATTGTCGCGCTCGACCGATCCGCGGATGTTCGGACCGTAGCCCTGGGCGCGCGCGACGCCGATGCTGCGGACGCCCTCGGGGGGATACTTGGCCGACCGCGCCGCCTTCTGCGCGTCCCCCGCGTTGTTGACGTGAGGGATGATCACGCCGTCCGCCCCCGAGTCCAGCGCTTTCTGGATCCAGATCGCCTCGTTTTCCGGGACGCGGATGACGCAGGGGCATTTCCCCCCGACGGCCTGGAGGATCGCCTGCAGGCTCTTGACGTCCAAGAGCCCGTGCTCCCAGTCCAAAAAGAGCCAGTCGAAGCCGGCCTCGGCGCAGATCTCCGCCGCTTCGGGATTGGGCAGCGAGATCAGCGTTCCGATCAGGAGTCCGCCTTCGCGCAGCCGGATTTTCAAAGTTCCGTCCATGGCCTCACCTCTTTCGATGGCGGCATTTTGAATCAATTTCCGGGCAAAGTCCAGGGGCTTTTTGACTTCACGGGGGGGCTATGCTATAAGCCAGTTCGAGAGACAGCAGCCATGGCCGATATCGCGAAAGGCGTCCGTTCGTTCACTATCGGCACGGCCATCAGCCGGGTCATGGGCCTCGTCCGCGAATCCGTGTTTGCCCATCTTTTCGGCGTCGGCACCTCGACCGACGCCTTCAATGCCGCTTTCCGCATCCCCAACCTTCTCCGCGATCTCTTCGCTGAAAACGCCCTCTCCGCGGCCTTTGTCCCGGTTCTCACGACCCAGCAGAAAAAGGGGAAGGACGCCGAAAATCTCTTCGCCTCCAACATCCTGAACACGCTCCTGGTCGTCGTCGGGGCCGTGGCCATCCTCGGCATCGTCTTTTCCTCCGGGATCGTCAAGGTCGCCGCCTTCGGATTCGGCAAGATCCCAGGCAAGATCGCCTTGACCGGACAGCTCACCGCGATTCTCTTCCCGTTCCTGCTGTTCATCGCCCTCGCGGCCTGGGCGATGAGCTACCTCAACACCGAGAGCGCTTTTTTTGTCCCCTCTCTGGCCCCTTCCTTTTTCAATATTTTTTCGATCCTCACGCCTCTCGCCCTGTTCGCCTTTCTCGTCAAAAAGGGGATCAACCCCATTTTCGGCATGGCCCTCGGCGTCACGGTCGGTGGCTTGATGCAGCTGGCGATTCAACTCCCCCTCCTTTACAAAAAAGGTTTCCGCTACAAGCTCCATCTGAGTTTCAAGGATCCTGAGTTCCGCAGGGTCATGGTCCTATTCGTTCCCGTCGTCATCGGCCTTTCCGGCGAGCGGATCAACGTCTTCGTCAACACCCAGCTCGTTTCGCTCCTCAAGGAAGGCAGCATCTCCTGGCTGAATTATGCCTTCCGGATCATGCACTTGCCCCTGGGCATGTTCGGGATCGCGGTCGGCACCGTGGCCCTCCCTACGTTCTCCCGCCTGGTCGCGGACGGCGCGCACGACAAGATCCGGCAGACCCTCGCCGATTCGCTCCGGATGGTTCTTTTCCTGACCATCCCCACGTCGGCCCTCATCGCCTTTCTTTCCCGCCCCATCACCAGCCTTATTTACGAGCACGGCCGATTCCAAGCGTCGGACACCGCGGCGACGGCCTCGATCCTTGTCCTCTACATGCTCGGCGTTCCCTTCGTCTCCATTCTCCGGAATGTGGCCGGCGTTTTCTACGCATCGCGGGACGCCCGCTCGCCCATGCTGGCCAGCTTCACCTCGGTCGGCATCAATCTCGTGCTCAACCTTTCGCTGATGAACGTCTTGGGCTACCTCGCTTTTCCCCTGTCGGCCTCGATCGCCGCCGTGGCCAATATCACGATTCTTTTTCTCCTTCTGCCGAAAAAGATCGGCGCCTTTGATCTCGGTCCGCTGCTGAAATACGCGGGGCGGCTGACCTTGGCCGCGGTCCTTGGCGGCGGCGCCGCGAGCGGCCTGTTTCTCGTCCTGCGGTCGGCGGCCGGGAATGCGTTCTTCGTCAAACTCGCCGGCGTGATCTTCTGCGGAGGAGCCGGGCTGGCCATTTTTTATGGGTTCTGCCGCCTTCTGGGAGCCCACGAAGTCCGGGCCTACGTGAATCGCTTCTTGAAGATATAAGAGCGGCCGGTCCAACGCTTCCCTTATCCATCACGGCCGGGAAAAATTTCATTCCCTTCGAGGCTCCTTCAGCCCAGGGAGAAGGGGCGATGGGAAAATCCTTCAGAGCGAGGGAATGAGCTCGACCAGGAACTGTTTCGAGATGCTCCGCCAGATGAAGCGAAGATCGAGGCGGCCGGCCTTTCGAATCAAATAAAGGTCGATGTTATTGATCGTTTTCCGGTAGAAGTCATAGTTGAGAAGCGACTGGAATTTCCAGTTTTTGAGGAGCCCGATCGAGATGTCGGCGAAGGACTGTTTCCATTCGCCGGCCTTCGGGTCATAGGAGAGGGAAACCCAGCCGCTGAGCCGTTCGGATGGACTGAACCTCAGCACGCCGCTCAGGTCCTGGCTTGTTGTCCCTTCGATCAGCCACCCTTTGGTTTTTCGCCGCGACTGCAGGCTATAGAAGCCCTCGATCGTCAGGCCGGCGCCGAAGGAATGAACGGCTTTGAGGATCATGCCCCCCGACGTGAAATTCCGGCCTTCCTTCTCCAGGAATTGTTCGAGCGCCAATTGGACCTGAAGGCTCGTGTCCGGCCGGAAGAACATGGGCTTTGCGGCGATATTCAGCACGGCGTTGTTGCTGATGTTTTGCGTTTCGGCCGTATCCCGGCTCACGTTGTTGATGATGGCCGTATTTTGGAACGTCGCCGTCAGGAGCCCGCCGTAAAAAGTCACGGGCGCGAAGCCGAGTCTCAGTTGCGGCCGCGTCATTCGCTGATTTCCGAACAAGTCGTAGTTGAGGTAATAATCCCCGGCGATGGCGAACAGGTCGGCGCTATAGGAAAGATTGACATCGCCCATGAAGATCTTGGAGAAATTTCCGGTCCCGCCGATGCGAATCTGGGAATAGCTGGATGAGAGCTGAAACTTGATCTTTTTCAGGATCTCTTTCGCGTACGAAAAATTGGCTAGGACTTGGTCGTGGACTTCATATCTTCCCTGGAAGGACGCCTGCCCCCATTGGTCGAGATTGAACGTCGACTGCAGTCCCAGCCATGTCTCGCCTTCCGCTTGAAGAGGCTTATTATAGGTGAGGTCTAGAAGAAGATCGTTTTGGCCGTTTTTCCATTTCCGGTCGAGCCAGAACCTCGCGTTCCACAGGCTTGTCGAATTATAGTCGCCGGCCAGCCCGAGGCTTGTTCGCTCGCTGAGCGTGAACGTCGTCGTTGTCTGGAGGTCGAGCTGGCGGGGAAGTCCGGCGTAATTTTTCAGGATGGAATGTTCCTCGTAATAAACCTGGGTCCGGCTCTGAATTTTCTTCTCCCGCTCGTAGGCGTAGCTGACCTTGCCGAAGAGTCCCTGCTGCTCGGTGAACCAGATTTTATCGAGAGAAAAGCCGTTTGTCCGGGGTTGATCGCCTCCGGACAGCTTGAATTTTTTGAAACCGATGGATCCGATGCCCTCGACGAAAAGGGTCACGTCATAGCCGTAGACCTCGAGCCCGGATGTGATCTCGAAAGCCGTAGCTGTCGCGTAGAGCAGGGAGCCCTGGATTTTCATCAAATCGACTTCGGCCAAGGCCCGGCGTTTAGCCATAAAGCCCTGACGGATGTCGTCGGGCGGGGCGAGCTCGGAATCGAGGGTTTGAACCTCGATCGCGCTTTTGTAGCTGATGAGGAGTCCGGTTTTTTTCACCGGGTCGAAAAGGAATTCGTCGGCTTCGCGTTTCCGGTCGCCGCTCGTCGCCGTAACGCCGCCGTAAGCCAGGAAAGAGCGGGAGGCGAGATCGATTTTGAGATATTGACACGCGATATCGTAAGGCTCCAGCTTGAAAACGACTTTTTCCCCGTAAATCTGGCCGTGATCGTAGCTGTAGGCGAGATATCCGCCGTCGACGCGGAGAAAGACGTCCTCGGCGGCCGCCGGCAGGGCGGCTGAAAAGCCCGCCAGGAAAAGAAAGATGATCGCCGATCTTCGCCCGCTCACTTCAAAATCTCAATTGATAGAGTTTTTGGTTGGCGTCCACGTTCCACAAAAACCGCCCGTCGAAGGCCAATCCCTGAGGAGATTGACCGGGTGAGAGATATTTCCTGAGGACTTGTCCGTCAAGTGTGGTTTCATAGATCGACAGGGTTCTTGGGTCGGAAATCCAAAAATGGCTTCCGTCGAAGGCCAGGCCGCTGGCCCGAACGCCGGGGTTTGGAAAAGAGGCGAGGATTTCGGCCGTTTCCGCGTTGACCTTGAGGATCTTATTGGATTGGGCGTCGGCCAGCCACAAGAAGCCCAAGCCGTATTCCATGGCCGTAAACGATCCTCGCTGAAGGTTCAGCCTCTTTTGGACGTCGCCGCTGAACACGTTGATCCTGTAGACGTTCACGTCGGATTCGCCGCAGACCCAGAGATCCAGGCCGTCATAAGCGATATCGGTTGTGTTGACCAAGGGCGATTTCAAGGTCCGGACGAGAGTCCCATTCGAGGCGTTGAGGCTCAAGAGCGTGTCGCCGGAGCCGTCCACGTTCCACAGCGTCGAGCCGTCCCAAGTCATGCCCCGCGGAGCGATGGCCGGCGTGTAAACGGTGTTCATGATTTCGAAAACGATTTCGCCGGCCTGGGGATCGAAGGGATTATCGAACAACCGGTCCTTGCAGCCGGCCGAGAGGATCAGGCTAAAAACGGCAAGCAGCCGTAAATGATATTTTCTGATGTCCGCCACGTTCGATCCTGAAGGAAAATCCCTTGTCTGTTTTTCCTTTGTTTTTGACGATGAGGTAGATGTCGACGAGGTTCGCCGCCCAGACCGCGGCCGCGGCCAGAAGAAAACGATTCCGCCGCCCGTCGTATTTTTCCACGAGCTGCCGGAAACGAACGGCGTCGTCCGTGCTCGCGGCCGATTTATAAAGATCGTAGTTCAGATTGCCGAGATGGTCGTTGGCGAAGACTCCATAAAGACAAACCGCTTCCGCGGCGAGGAAGGCGGCGCCCTCGATATATCTTTTCTCGGAGAATTGTCCCCAGCCGGGAAGAAGCAGGGATTTTTCCAGGGGACCGAGGGACTTTTCGGCGGGCGGCCGTTCTTGTTCGAAAGCGGCGGCCGGCGTGGACGAGGCCAAAAAAAGGCAGAGAAAAACCGCTAAAATCCCCGCGATTTCGTTCATCCTGCGGAGAGAATTGAGCATGTCGGTTCCGGGCGTTCCGGGAGAAGAAATAACATAGAAGAACGGCGATGTCAAAATTAGGGGCCGGACGCGGGGCGTATCTTCTTTCGTATCATATGTCTTGACATCGTTCGGGCAATTCCTTATGTTTTATGAGGGAGGAAGCCAAGGATGACATCTATAAAGAAATGGCCATTTTGTAAATTTCTAGCGGTCGTTCTCTGCGTTTGGCTCGCCGCGGAAGCCCATTTCGCGTTTTCCCAGCAGGACACGCCGCTGGCGAATTTCGCCAGAGCACGGCAGGATTATGCGAATGGAGACTTCAGGTCATCCGTCGGGGACCTTGAAGCGATCGTGAAAGTCGTGGACGACAGCCGGCCCGAGAACAGGGACTTCATGGGACATGTCTACCTATTGCTTGGCGCAAGCTTGGAGAAGCTCGGGGAAAACGGCAGGGCGAAAAATTCTTACGCTAAATCCGCCGGGCTTCTCGGACGGGGAGCGGAACCGAGCATCGAAGGCATCAGCCTGACCGGGCTGCCTCTTTTAGAACAAACGTTCGGCGGAGGACTAAATCAGCCGGTACCCGAGGTCGCGGCGGATATGGACACGCTTCACGCCAAATTCGACAAAGGGAAAGACGCTTACCTCTCGGGAAACCTCGAGTACGCCAAGGGCTTGATGGAGACTTTGCTTGCGGACCTGGAATCCGTCTCCGGCCGGACTGCTTTCAAAGGGGAGACGTACCTCCTGGCCGGGGCCGTTTACGACGCTCTGGGATCGAGAAGCGCGGCGATCAAATATTTTTGCCTGGCCAAGTCCATTCTCGGACAAGGGAAGACCATCGCCGGCGTCGATCTTGAAAGACTGAATTATTATGCGACGGAATGCCCGGGCGCCGGCGTCGCCATGGCCGGGGCGACGAGCGCTCCGGAGGGGACGAGATCGCGGGGAAGCAGCGTCATGGGCACGATCCTGAAAAGTCTCCTGATATCGGCGGTCGTCAGCGGTCTCATCTGGTACCTATTCTTCTCCAAAAACGGTCCATTCAAGAAAAAATCTGAAGGAAGCAGCGGGACCTACAGCAGCACCTGCTTCACGACCTATTGGGAATTCCAGGTCAACGTGGAATGGCTCGGAGCTCCGGGGACAGCATCGTTCACGCCGGACGCGTATCCCCAGCCGAACGAAGGCAACAATTGGGAGGACCACGTCACGTATACGCTTTCGGTGACCGGGGGAACGGTCGGCAGCATCTCTCTGAATATGGACGTGACGATCGGCGCCGGTGACGGGAAAAAGCGCCAGGACATCGTATCGGTTGACGGCGTGCAGGTCCTGAACGAGACGAACACGTTCTCGGATCCGTGCAGCAGTCTCGCGAAAAAGAAATATTCCGGCGTCTACACCAGGACCAGCGCCGGGACTTTCACCGTCAACCACAAAGTGGTATTATCCGGCGCGGCCGAGATCGGGGCGTCCATGAACGTGATCAAGAAATTCTGAAACACGGCTCGTTCTTCGCCGCTAAGGAGGCCGCATGCCGTTCGTCAAAAAAGTGAGATCCGGCGTCAATACCCTGGGTGTTTTTGTTCCCTGCGACCCGCGGATCGATGAGGAGTCCAGGAAGCGGGCTTATAATATCGGGACGGCGACGGCCGGACTGCTGTCCGAAAGGCTGCGTCTCCCGGACGGAACTCATCCCAACGTCTTTTTCGCCTCCGGCCTTGTCGACAGCGAAAAAACGGCGGACGCGGCCGCCCTGGAATTGAAAGGCGCCTGCGTCGATGCCTTGTTCATCGTGCCTGATACGTGGTTTTTCCCGGGGAAATCGGCGATGGCTGTGACGGCCCATTTTTCTTCGGATCTGCCGATCGCCTGCGTCGGCGGAAACAACGCCCCCAAGCCCGGCGTCGTCGGCATCGACGCGCTGGTCGGCGGTTACGCCCAGACGGGGCGCCTGAGCCCGATGGTCATCGGGACCATGCCCGAAACGGGACTCCATCCCGATTACGACGAAGCGACCAAGGACGAGATCATCGACCTGGCCCAGGCCGTCCTGACCGTGGTCGCGCTCCGGGGCCGGCGGTATCTCGCCGTCGATACGGATTCCATGCAAATGGAGACGGCCCTTAACCATGTCCACGCGGCGCGCCACTTCTTCGGCCTCGAGTCCACGCGCGAGTCCATGAAGATCTTCGCCGACATGCTCGCGAAAAAGGGAGGCTACGATCCGGAGGAGCTCGAAGCCCTTCGCGATTGGGTCGTCAACGTCAGGTTCAAAAGCCGGATTTTCAACAACACCGAAGACATCGTGAGGCGCGAGCTTCCGGTTTACACGAGCGGCCGGATCCGCCCCCCGGCATTAACCGCCGGGGACAGGAAAAAATTGGACGAGGGCCTGGCCTTATACCTGATCATCAGGGACTACATGCGCGACATCAACGCGATCGGCGGCGGATGGACGAACCAGCTGGCCTGGGGATCGGACCGGCGCGGGATCCCGCTGACGACGGCCGACATCGCCGAATCGCTCTTCAATTCCAGCGAGGATCATACGGGCAGGAAGGCCGTCATTCCCTTCGCCACGGAGAACGATATCCAGGGGCTGCTGACCATGCTGGCTTATAACTATTTGTCCGGCGGGGCGCCGACGCTGTTCATGGATTTCCGGAAGGTCTATGAGCCCTGGGAAATCGAAAGAAACGCCAAGAAACTCGGCCTGACGGCCGGCGCGTACAAGACCAAGCCCTGGATGCAGCGGGGCTTTATCGACGGCAACAACTCCGGAAGCGCCTCACTGGATTATGCGGAAAAACCCTATTTATTCAAAGCCGCGGAACATTATTTCCCGGGCGGCGGCTTTTCGACCGGCTTTATCTCGCCCAAGGGAATCAAGGGGCAGGTCGGGCGGCTCGCTTATTCCGACCTTTCCGGGATGTTCACTATGATCCAGGACGAAGCCGAAACCCAGGAGCTTCCGCCCGTCCTGGCGGAGCGGGTATGCCATGCGTCCGATTATTCGTGGCCGCACACGTTCCTGACGTTCGACCATATCCCGGCGGGCTATGCCAAAACGGGCATGCCCGCGAACCATATCCACATGGCGATCGGGCTTCCGAGGCGCCGGTGGCAGCATTTCTCGGATTACTGTCTGATCCTGAACCGAACGTGGGAAAATACGCCGGAATACACGGAGGGATTGGACCGGCCTCAGCCCATGCTCTGGCGCTTGAACGGTGGAGAAACGACGGCCAAAATGCGGCTCGCCGGGCGGAAATAAACCCATTCGACTCCCCGGGCTGAAGCCCGGGGTATATTCAGGGTTAATACTGAGCGGCGCTTTTACCCCGATTTAAAAATCGGGGTTTTGCGCCGTCGAACATATAAAAAAGCCGGGCGAGCCTTATCGCCCATATCATCACAGTCTTCTCACATACAGAAAGGGAGCAATTCGAGCGGCTGGCCGATGAGGACCTTCGCTCCGTTCGCCCTCAATTCCTCGGCGGTGCGAAAACCCCAGAGCGCGCCGATAGCGAACATCCCGGCCGCGTTCGCGGTCAGCATATCAGTGTTCGTGTCTCCGACGTAAGCGATTTCGACCGGCGCGATATCCAGCTTCCGGGCGATTTCCAGCGCGGCGGACGGATCGGGTTTCACGGGAACGCCGTCACGGGCGCCGTAGATGACTTGGAAACGCCACCGGGAAAAAAATTTCGCCATGACGGCGAGCGTCGCGTCGTGGGGCTTGTTCGAAAGCACGGCCATGGGGATCTCCCGCCGGTTCAAGGCGTCGAGAAGTTCGGGGATGCCCTCGTAGAGCCTGGTCTTCACGGCATCCCTGACGCTGTACTCGGCGCGCATGAGGTCTTTCAGCCGAGTGATCGCCACGGGATCATCGACCGCTTCGGCGGGCAGCGCACGCCGGACGAACGTTTTCAGCCCGTCTCCGACGAGTTTTTTGCTCTCCTCGATGGTCTTGCCTGGGTATCCCATCCGCGCCAGCGCCGCGTTCATCGAATCGGTCAGATCCTCGATCGTGTCGAGCAGCGTTCCGTCCAGGTCGAAAACAACGGCTTTGAAGGTCATGTCACGGCTCCGCAAGGCATTGTATCCGATCCCGCCCGGCTGTCAATCCCGGCATCCGCCGCATGGAGACTTCCGCTAATTTGACCCGTTCGCCTCTGCTAAGCCCCGCCTTTCGAGGCGGGGACGAGAAGCGAGGCTCAGGGTTAACCCCGAATAAGCCCCGGCATTCATGCCGGGGAGTCGAAGGTTGACTTTGGTTTTTTTTCTGTGATAGAGTTCTTGCGCGGAAAGACCGAAAATATTGCTCAGGAAAGGAATCCAACATGCTGGCGATTAAAAAAATTCTTTGCCCGACGGATTTTAGCGAGCCTTCCTTGCAGGGGCTGGGATATGCCATCGAACTGGCCGAGCTGTTCAATGCCAAACTTTCCATTGTGCATGTCATAAACGAACTGCCGCCCAACCCGTCGAATCCGAACATTTCTTTCGAAGTGCCGGAATACGAGCGCATCGTCCATAAAGAATCCATCGACAAGCTTCATGAGATCGTGAAGACCCGCGTGCCCGCGAGCATCAAGGCCGAGACCGTGGTCGGCCACGGCAGCGCGGCGAAGGAAATCGTGCGCATCGCGGAAGAAGGGAAAATGGACCTGATCGTCATTGCCACGCAAGGGAATACGGGATGGCACCATCTGGTTCTGGGTTCCGTGGCCGAAAAGGTCATCCGACACGCCCCGTGCCCGGTTTTCGCGGTTCGCGAAAAGCGGAAATGAACCGGGCCCCCGCCCGAATCCGATTTTTTTCCGAAATCGCACTGACGCAGACATCCCTGGCCTAGGGATTGTCGCCAATCCTTTTTTTGCGCCGATTACCGTTGACTTTTCAGGGTGGTTCTGCTATTTTCTTGCATCGCGGCGCTATCGTCTAGGGGTTAGGACGGTTGGTTCTCAGCCATCAAACCGGGGTTCGAATCCCCGTAGCGCTACCAGCCTTGTTTCTCTATTTTCCCCTGATATTTCTTCATTTTTCTTGCTTTGTCTTTTAAGCACCAATAGCCAAGATTAAGCGATTTTAGGCAAATTCTGTGACGCCGGTGTGACACGGGATTGCCTCAGCTTTTCAAATTTATGTCCTATTTTCGCCCGGCATAGGGCAGGTCCCGGGGCTTGATCTGCCAGACGCGCGGAGCGGCTGCTTTCAATTCGGCTTCGCTGAAATAGCCTAGCTCTTCCTCGAATCCCTGGACGAGCCCGAACCATATCACGTCCGGGACCTCGCGGCCGTCGATCATCGACCCGCCGCCGTCCTTCCCCGGCGTCCGCGTCTCGGCGATCTCGAAGCCGAACAAATACCAGCCCGAGAACGATTCCCAGGCCTTAAGGACCTTCCGGCCGTCGATCTCTAAGCCGCCGTCCTCTGTCGCCTTGAATTGCGGCATGACATAGCCTCCTTATCGGTTCAACGAAAGAAAACGAAGATCGTAGTCTTCAATGAGGCCCTTGTCCGCGAAGCTGTAATAGCAATTGTTGCCGATGACGACATGATCTAAAAACCGGATTCCCATGATTTTGCAGGCGAACAAGATTTCTCTAGTAATTTCCTTGTCGCATAGGCTAGGTTCCGGGTCGCCGCTCGGGTGATTGTGAAAGCAGACGATCGCCGTCGCCCCCAGGATGAGCGCGCCCCGGATGATCTCGCGCGGATACACGGCCGCGCTATCAATCGTGCCCTCGTTTGCCTCAATAACTTCAATCGCCCGGTTTTTCGGGTCCAGATACACGACGACAAAAAATTCCCGATCCGCCTTCGCGTAGCTCTTGAACGCCTCGAAGACAGCGCCGGAGCTGCATAACATCGCGCCGTCATGGTAATCCGGCCGCTCGAAAACGGGCATTTTCACGGGCTTCTTGGTGAAGGGGAGCTTCATGATCCCGCGCTCCGTTTGTTGATTCCTCATGGCGTTTGCCTCGCTCTACTATTGCGCCGGCTGATCACCGGCGTCCTTCTATTGCGCAAGGGAGCGACCTCCCCAATTGAGTCCGTGAGCGTTGAAAATTGGGCGTTTCAAGCTTGGCCAGGCAGGCAGAAAGAAGCGAGGGCCGGGGGGGCACCCCCCTATGGGAATTCTGCCGGGCTGTTCAGATGACCATACTCGAGATTTTGCTGTGAATTTTCGGGAAATTTTTCATATAAAAACTCTGATTGATATCTGGCCGGAGATCAGGGCGAATGCCGGCGCTTGCCCTCCAGCGCATCGATTATTATGTTCTGACCCTTCTGAGAACGCATAAGGAATGGTCGTGACGCTCACCCAGGACGTCGTAGCGCATTTAGGACGGGCTTTTGGCGAGAGGGGGGGTAAGGGTACCCTACCAACCCCTTTTTCTCTTTTCTGTTTCATTCCAAGACGATAACCCTAGCCATCATTTTCAATCAGATTTTGTCACGAATTTAGCTAAAAAGCCCTGTCTTTGGTCTCCTAGAATTTTGGAAGCGGGTCAGCTTGGGGATCGGAAGACTGGGAGATTCATCGGTCGGAGCGGGAATTCGCCAGGCCGCAGAAAAATCAAATTCCTTATAGGTTTTAATGTACTTGCCCGTCGGCGAGAAGACCTTGATCATGAATTCCTCACGATCCAGGGCATAGACGTTGTCGGCAGCATCGATCCGGAGGTCGTTGATGCCCGAGAGCACGTAGGGATCGTATGCAAGATCTTCAGAACCGATCCGCAGCAAGGTTAGAAAGAGCGATCATCCCAAACAGCATAATTTTCATTGAAGCAGAAAAAGGAATTTAGTATACTTATTTTGAAAGGGGAAGAAGCTAAAATAGGGTTTGATTTTTTCCAATATATTAGAGCTAATTGCGAGGGAAAATATGTCAACTCTAAACTTAGTATTATTAGTATTTATCGTTGTACAAACAACAGTTTCTATTTTTTTCCTATTTTACCTAATGAAATTATTAAGAAAAATTGATCAATATTTTCTCTTTATTGAGAAATCGTCTTATCAAAATCAAAGAATATCAGAAGCACTTTATAGCCTTTCATCTAAGATTGACGATCTCACGGAAGAACTTTCAAAAAAGAATAAAAAGGGCTTCTTCACCTAAATAAAATGAGTAAATCCATTTCTGCGAAAATTGCGGATGCAATAATTACTTCTTTAAAAAACAAGGGGGTTCCCCAAGAATATATATCGAGTTTCGCAGGAGGAAAGCCTTTCGAAAAATTTGCGAACATCTTATCTAAATTATGGAGTGAAACAAGTTCAAAGAAATTCAGAAGTTTGCTTATAAAAGGAGAATATGGAGCCGGAAAATCAACCTGTGCATATTATATTAAGGAGCTGGCGATCGGGCTGGAAAATACCTTATTCCTTTATATTAACCAGGAAGGCCAAATGAATATTGGCAAAGTGCTTCTTACGAGCAGCGAAGGCCGTAATATTAGGCCAGGAGAACTTCTTAGAGAAATCCACACACGAATCGGTATTGAAGATAATAGATATAACGAAAAGAAACAGAAAAGCGAAAGCAGAATTTCGGTCGCTTTTGATGCCATCGCAAGTTCCTTGCTTATTCTTAGCGCGATTACAACAGCTGCATCTTTTGGAATTGCAGGCATTTTATTAATGCCATTCAGAAACTATGCTCGAAATATTAGGATTTTCTTTGAAAGAAAAGCTCTTTATGATAAATTAAAAGAAACGGGCCTTTCTTATGGTGATAAATTAGCGATATCTTTTGCATTGTTCTTATCTTATAAAAAATATAGAAAGGAACTTTCTGCTAATATTTTAAAATTTTTTGAAGAAATCCCAATAGTTGAAGGATTTTTCCTATTACTTCTAATTTTAGGAAGAGCGGATTTTAAACGAGTCATCATTGTTACAGACGAATTTGGATGGCTGAATAGCCCAGATATTCCTTTAACAAAAATTTATAAATTAATTCATGACAACTATACAGGAATTGCTACAAGATCAGCTGAAGAGGAGAGTCTTAATTCCGGAAAAAAGCCAATCCCTGGACTAGGATTCGTAATATTGAGTTCATTAAATGATTATAAAAATACCAAAAATAAGGAATCTTTCAGTTCATGCATTAGCGAAATATCTGAATTGGGAATTACAGATAAAGAAGATTATTCGGATGTTGGCAAAAAGATTAGTCATTTAATTGGATTATCAGAAATTTATAAATTAAATGAAAATTGGGAAAATGAATTAGATACAGTTTTGGAATTGGGCAGAAAGGAATGGGAATATTGGTTCAAGGATAATGGTTTGCCAGATATAAATTTAAATCCAGAATCATATATAGGAAAATGTCCATTTCGATTTGGGATTCCCATTATGATTACAAAGATGACCAAGTAAAAAAATCTAATTTTTATAGATCATGCAATAATACTCAAAGCTTCTAAGCCTATGGACCTCATCCCTTAAAAATGGTCCACCGATAATGTGAGTTTTATGGCAAAATCTCTCAGCAGGAGGTTTTGTCGATGAAGACATCGAAGTACACGGAAGAGCAGATCGCCTTCGCTCTGCGGCAAGCCGAGACGGGGACCCGGGTGCCCGAGGTTTGCCGGAAGATGGCGATTTCGGAGCAGACGTTCTATCGCTGGAAGAAGAAGTACGGAGGGCTCGGAGTATCGGAGCTGCGTCGCTTGAGGCAACTGGAGGAGGAGAACCGGCGTCTCAAGCGCATGGTCGCTGACCTGAGCCTGGATAAGCAGATGCTCCAGGATGTGCTCTCAAAAAAATTCTGAAGCCAGCCCAGAGACGGGAACGTGTCGAGCATCTTGAGGAAGCGTATTGGGTGAGCGAGCGGCGGGCATGCGAGGTGATCAGGATCTGGCGTTCGTCCCATCGGTACCGTTCGCACCACAAGGACGACGGAGCTCTGCGGATGCGAATCCGGGAGATCGCTGAGACACGGATTCGGTATGGATATCGTCGGATACATGTCCTGCTTCGGCGCGAGGGCTGGCGCGTCAATCACAAGCGGACTTATCGGATCTACTGCCAGGAGGGACTCAACTTACGCCGAAAGCGTCCTCGGCGCCATGTCACGGGAAGCCGACGAATGGCGCGGCCGGAGGTCGGCCGTCCCAACGTCTGCTGGAGCATGGATTTCGTGGTCGACAGCCTCTTCAACGGCCATCGATTCCGGGCCTTAACGATAGTCGATAATTTTAGTCGCGAGTGCCTGGCGATCGAAGCCGGCCAGAGCCTCACGGGGGCGGAAGTGGCGGCTGTCGTCGAGCGGCTGGTGAAGGAGCGGGGCGCTCCGGATCGCATCCAATGCGACAACGGGAGCGAATTTATTTCAAGGGTTTTAGACAAGTGGGCCTATGAAAGCGGAGTCACGATAGATTTTTCGAGACCCGGTAAACCTATGGATAACGCGATGATCGAATCGTTCAACGGAACGTTCAGGGATGAATGCCTGAACGTCAATTGGTTCTTGTCGATGGAGGACGCCCGAGAAAAAATAGAGAAGTTGCGAGAGGACTACAATAGGTTTCGACCGCATAGCGCGCTCGGAGACTTGACGCCATAGGAGTTCGTTGATAAATTCGCAAGGAGTAAACAAAGCCAAAAAACTTCATTTTTGGCTGGATCAGTTTTGGGGTGAGGCTCCCTCCATAAAATATTTTTCTAACCTAAAAAATGGACCTAATCAGGGGGCAGGTCCAGAACCTAGAATTTTCACTTCACAGGTGGTACACAAAGTGGGGGCGGGTCACTTACTCGAAAACGCATAGTCCCCAACAAGGCAATGTAGCCGACTCGTTACACTCGCGGCTGATCTTATTGTTAGCACTTTCAGGAGGTCACTTTGGGCAACTGCAAGTATTGTGGAAAACCCGCCGGGTTCCTCCGCAGCAAACATGCCGAGTGCGAGGAACAACACTAGCCGGTTCGTCCTGCGCTGACCAAAAGAAATTTTTCCAAGCTATTTAAAAATCTTACCCATGTTTTAGAGCATTCATTCGAAGTCTTCCGCCCCTCCTAAATTATAGAAAATTGACATCTTTCGAATCAGAGTGATAATCTACATATATGTTAACCGGGGGATATTTACAGACAAGACAGAAAGTTGTCTTCGTCGCGAAAAAAAAGGCGATTATTCCGTCCGGGAAGCTCTGTGGTGAAAGACGGAGGTAACTAGTCGGAATGAAAGGCGATGGACGAAAAGATAAGGAAAGGAAGAGACTTCTTATACGGAAAGGGACAGTCTGTATTTCAAGAATTATACAGACTGTATGATCATTGTTGGGCCGGCGCATAGAGTAACCTACATGGCGAGTAGCTATCCTCGCGATCTAGCCATTCGGCTGCTAAGACATCTTCACCAGGTAGGCCGTAGGCCACCGCCTCTATTGAGCCTTACCAGGCTCTTCGAGGTCGCTTACTTCGCCAGCATGCGACGGGACGAGAGCAGGCCATGCACCTGTACGCTCGTGTTTATGGACCCGAAGCACCCTGATCCAGATCCGCCTCTTGTGAGGCCGCAACGAGGGTCGCTATTCCCATTCGAGAACCGCGTTGCCCTCACAGCGGCCTCCCTGGCTAAGCTTGCGCAGGCCGCGCCGCGATATTCAGCGGCGTTGGCTGTCTTCGCCGACGCAGCGCATCGACCATTTGCCTGGGGCATGTTCGACCAAGAGCTCCATTTCGAAAGCAACATACACTTCGAGGGAGAAGTGTCCTTTGGGCGCCCCGGCGTCTTCCAGCTGCAGATCACGGGCCAAGGCGCGCTGACAGTGTACGACGAAAAATATCTCATAGCTACACTTCGACAGGATTCAATTGCGCCGGGCCAGATAGATGTCTTCAGCCACGGTCCCGTAAATCGGTGTTTTCGACCATTCGTAAGGCACCATATGCGGAGTGTACGCAACATTCTGCGGCGCGAGGCAGTCCGACCGGGTCCATTCGACCTGAAAACGGCGGCTGAAACCTGGACGGATGGCTTGCGTCGCCTTCTCTTGGCCATCCGCCGACAGGGACATGGCGGGGCGTTGCTGTTGCTGCCGCGCCTTAACTGGGCCGGATTGCGGCCGAAGTATGTCCTCCAGTATAGGAAACTTGCCACCGTGCTGGCCTTGCGATCTGCAAGTCGACTTATCGCCTATCGAACCGGCCAAGATATTATCGAAGATTACCTCGACCCAGGCTTGGACACCGTGCCAGCCGATCTTTACTTGAAGGAGTCTATAGCCAAAACCGACGAGTCGGACGCCATCAGTGCTGAGGCAGGTTGCGCCACCTTCGTTGCCGGACTATCCAGGATTGACGGGCTGGTGTTGGCCACAGGAAATCTAGCCATCCAAGCATTTGGCGTGGAGATAACGACGAGAGAGGAGCCGCCCCGAGTTCATCTCGCGACCACTGCTACGGCGCAGCCAGCAAGTCTGCGTAGTTTCGCCATTGACAGTCTCGGCACCCGTCATCGCTCAATGATGCGATATTGCTGGGCATATCCGGGCAGCGTCGGCTTTGTAGTCTCTCAGGATGGCGATGTACGGGCCGTGTTGCGAGACGGGAGGCGGCTCCTCGTCTGGGACAACGTCCGGATTCAACGTCTCGAACCATCTCCGCCGTCATGGAAGGCGCGACGGGCTATGTTTGCTAGCTGGCGCCAGAAGCACCACGCATGAGAACATCAATCAGGACCGCAACGTGGCCCAACATGGGGTTCTACGGGATGGGCTGCGCCCGCCGCTGAACCCCAACGTGTTGGGCGGCAAATTCGGAGGATGTTCGTCGTCAGGCGGGTTCGGACTCGCGTGCTGATTTTTTAAGCTACGGATTCCGTTTTTTCTTGCCGGATTGAAGCAGAAAGAAATAGGCTGTAATATTATTAGGTCCGTTAAGAAACGGATTTAATGTGATGTCCAAAGCTTCCAAGATACCACATGACCATATTGTCGCGGCAGACTTCACATGTGAAATTAATGGAGAATGTATTGAGGGTGAGCAAGCCGAATTAATTTATGAGTGGGTTTACGATCAGTTCCCGGAAATAAAAAATTGCCCATTCTGCGGCACTTCCCTGCGTTCGGCTGATTTTTATAAAGAACAAAATGACCCTGAATCAAAACGATTCGTTTTCTTAGTTGATTCCACTCTATGGTCTTGTGATTATTGCGCATATTGGCAGTGGTACTGGCATGAGGGCAAAGACAACACCGCATCGGAATTAATTTCGGATGCTTATATTTCCAAGCTAAGAGACTTTGAAGGGAAATTGCCCGAAGGGCCGGATGATGAGCTTGCTCAGGCTGTTAGGAGAGACAAAAATATTTGGCACACGATAAGTCCTGCCAGACTTGAAAAACTGGTGGCTTCTGTCTTTAAGGCAAATCACGGAGATTGCGAAGTGTTTCATGTCGGCAAGCCCAGCGATGGCGGCGTTGATGTAGTTTTTATTGATTCAAGGGAGAAACAGTGGCTCATACAGGTCAAGAGGCGCGGACGCCCCAATTCCTCTGAGGGTGTAGCAACTATACGCAATCTCCTTGGGGCGTTGGATTTAAAGGATTCGTTGAACGGAATCTTGGTCTCCACAGCCGACCATTTCACTTACCGCGCCTATGAAGCAGTCGGCCGAGCGAAAGAGCGAGGAAAGATAATCAAGCTGTTTGACAGGGGAAAGCTGAATCGAATGGTAGGCCCGCTATTGCCGGACAGGCCGTGGCTGTCAATAGTGGAAGATTTCTCGCCTTCTCTGTCCAAATATTTCTCAAAAAAAATTCCAAAAATCAATAAAACAAAATAAATTCCTCGCCCAGCACCAAGCCGCAGCTCAGGAAGGCGTGGATCCTGCTTTGCTATGCTCATATTTATATATATTACTAATATATATATAGCTATGCTATGCTCTATGAGCATAGCCCTAAGGTACGGTCCGAGCCGATGCGCCCGCCTGGGAGCCATGCAGAGGCATCTCCATAAAGATTTCTTCAGCTATTGTTGCAATGGTGAGCCGGGTCAGCCCATTTTTAGCTGGACTAATTAAGCTGAGCCATTAATAGCGATCTTGTCCTCAATTTTTTCACATGGATTTTTGGGGAGAAATCTAGTGGTTCATTTCGCTTATGATCCGGACGTCTACGGACAAACCCCTTATAAACGATTTCAAGAGGAAGTCGGACCCCTTACCTAGCTGGGCATGATTGCGAATCCTTGACTTCTTGACTCCGACCTATGCCGAAAGCTATAGTCAATGCGAAAGGGGAATGTCTTATCTTCAAGTAACCCAATTAAAAAAAGCGATAATAAAGCCATTATGTAATTGCGAATGGAGTAGGTATGAGCAAGAAAAGTAAAGGATTTAGCGTTTTGAATGCTTGCAAGCCACGCAAGGAAGTCCTCGAAGGCGAACTCGACGACGCCATCTTCGCCGCCGACTTCGGCCAACTCATTGACGGAAGCGCACCCAAGGTCTACGGCCATGCAGAGACCTTTTTCCGCAATACGGAACCAACGCCCGACCTCAAGGCCGTCTGCACTGCCGTCTTTAAGGCTCTCGCGGATAATAAGGAAACCGGCCAGTTGATCCGCCTCAGCACCGGCTTCGGCGGCGGCAAGACCCACACCCTTATGGCGCTCTGGCACCTCGCGCAGAACATCAACAAACTTACGCTCGGAACGGAACTGCTTCCAGCGGCTGGCCGGCCGAACTCCGTGACCGTGGTTGCGGTAGATGCTGCAAAAGCCGGCCTTCCCATCTTCTCCACGCATAATGCAACCAAGACGCACAGCTTGCAGGGCGAACTGGCCTTCCAACTTGGCGGCCCGTCCGCCCTTAAGGCACTCAGTCCAGCAGATCATCATGAAGCCTCGCCGGATGAAAAACTCCTCTCGAAAATGCTCGGTGAAGGCCCTCTGCTCATTCTCCTCGACGAACTCGTCATCTACATGGCCTGCCTCTCCGCTACCGGCCAAGGGAACCTGATGAGTTCCCTTGGGAAACTGATTTCGGCCATTGCCAAACGGAAACAAGCAGTCCTAGTTATCACCGACCCTGGCCAGCAAGCAGCCTATGCATCTGAAGCTGCTCTGATGGCGAAGGCGTTTGGACCTTCGGCCATGAAGATGGAAGACATCCTCGGTCGTAAGATGACCGACTTCGATCCCGTCGGCAAACAAGCCGCCCGCGTTATCGCGCGCCGCCTCTTCGACAAGATCGATCCCGCCGCCGCAGCCCAGGCATCTGCCATCTATCATCAACTCTACGAACGCGTCCGGGAGGCCCACCCCGACCTGCTCCCGACCGCCGTACTCAGCGCCGACTACGCCCGCCGAATCCAGGAGTGCTACCCCTTCCATCCCCGCCTGATTGACACCGCCAAGGAACGCCTCGGCCCACTTCCCGAGTTCCAACGCAGTCGCGGCGTGCTTCGCCTATTCGCCCGCATCATCCGCGAGATCTGGAACAGCCAGCGCGAGGTTGAACTCGTCACCGCCGGCGAAATCAACTGGGGAAGCCCAGACATCCGTGGAGACCTTCTCCAACGCCTACGCAAGGACCAATTCGAAGCCGCCGTCAGCGCCGACATCGAAGGTCATGCCCTCGATCTCGACGATCGCAAACCCGACGGCATCCACTACCGCGTGGCTTCTGCACTGCTTCTTGAAAGCCTCCCGCGCAACGAGAATAGCGGTATGGATCCCGCCGACCTTACCCTTGCGATACTTCGCACTTCGGAATCCGGCGAGGAGCCATCCCAAGCCCTTGACCGTCTCGTCGGCGCTTGCTGGCACACATATCCGCTCGCCGGTCACAAAGGCTGGCAGTTCCGCTTTGAGCCCAATGTCATCAAGCAGATCGAACAGCGCGCCGCCACCGTGGACCAGGACGAAGCCCTCGACCGCGTCTTCTCCGAGGCCCAGAGCTACTTCGCCGGCCCGCTCTTTTCCCTAGCCAGTTGGCCCGAAAAGGCCCGCGACGTGCAGAAGCACCCCTCGCTGCAACTCGCCCTGTGCGCCACCGTGGACATAGCGGTCAACGTCTGCCAGTACGAGGACGACACTGACCCCGCGGCCCCCACGCCCCGCCGCTTCCGCAACGCCATCGTGGCCGTCGCCCCAAACCCGGACGCGTTCCAGAACGCCCTCGAACGCACCAAGCGCTTGATCGCCGCCGAGCAGATCAAAAAGGATGCCCGCCACGGCGACAGCGGCGCCCTCGTCCGCGAGCAACTTACTCGGCTCGAACCCACTCTCGCCCGCGAGTTCAAACTTCAGACCTGCCGTGCCTTCGACACCGTCGTCCGTGCTGACGGAGTCGCTGGCCGCTTCGAGGAGAAGTACCAGGTCTCTGACGAAGACATCCTCAGCAAGCCCCAGGGCCAGCGCTGCCTACGCTCCTTCCTTGAGGATAAGGAGATGCTCTACAAGGCCGGCCAGGCTCTCGATCCCGACCGCTTCCTCAAGACCGTCCTCAGCAGCACCACACCCATCCCCGACCAGCCCGACGTTTACCGCCAGAGCGACGTTCACGAACGCTTCCTTGCCGCCCCCGGCCTCCGCCTCGTACCGGACGCCTCCGTCGTCAAGCTGACCGTGCTCCGGTCCGTCGAGCAGGGCAAAGCCGTCGTTCGCGCCGCCGACGGCGCCGCCTACGACAAGACCGGAGCCGTGACCGGCGCGCCCGGTCAACGCCGCCGCATCCAAGGCGAGACACCCAGTCTCGGACTCCGCGAAGACGAACTCATCACCCGCGCCGACAGCACCGCCGCCAAGGACTGGCTCAAAGTGGACGCGGCCAAGGAATCGGGCAAAGTCAAGGAACCAGGCGCGCAGCCTTTCCCGCCTCCCGCTGAGCCCGACACCGTCATCGCCTCCAACTGGACCAATATCCTCGCGCACGCTGAAACGCGCCCCCTCCGCATCCTCGAACTCAACGCTGGCACTCCCATTGTTGCGGAAACCCTCGCCGGCATCGCTCAACCGCTCGGGGCCGACGAACTTACACTCGAAGTCACCGTCAGCGGCGAACTCAAGTCCGGCGGCACGGCCAGCCTCGAAGTCCGCGGCGTCAAACAAAACAGCCCCATCAAAGCCTTGGAGTCTTCTCGCACCCTCTTCAACGCCATGCAGGAGGGCATGACCTATGGCGCGCAACTCCGCTTGAAGTTCAAGGACCCCGGCCGCCCGAACATGAAGATCCAACTCGAAGCCGCCGCCGAAAAGGCCGGCGACGACGTAGCCCCCTCCGCGACTTTCGGCAAACCGGCCGCCAAGGGAGGGGGTAAGAAATGACCGTCCGCGAAGCTTCATTCGCTCTCCGCATCGTCAAGCGCAAGGCCGGCGCCGCGGCCATCATCTGCCGCCGCTCCCTCAAGACTACCGGCGAGGAGCGCCTCGCCCGCGTCGCCGCCATCGGCCCGCTGGCATTCTCCGCTGGCGCGTCACTGCTTCGCGCTTCTGTCCGTGGCGCCAACGTCACCAAGTTCACGCCCGGCCCGTTCTACCCGCTGGACCAGGACTACGGCGCGCGCGTCGCCTGCTATGCGCTTGTAACAAGCGGACTCCGTAACGCTACCGCCATGCACAACGCTGCCGATTCCCTCAAGCGCGCTGACGCCACTGAGGCTGCCTGGTGGCTCGGCCTCATGTCCGGAACCCGCCGCGTCCGCGCTATCCGCGCTTTACGCATCCTTGTGGAGGCCGTCAAATGACGTTTGCCGAACTCCAGGCGCTCATGGTTGGCAACGAAACGGAAAACGTGGAGTTCAAGCCGTCCCTTGAACCGCGAACCGAGATCGCGCGCTATGCCGTTGGTATCGGTAACTCCGGCGGCGGACACCTGGTCATGGGCGTCACCAATCGCCCTCCGCGCCGCATCCAACCAGTTGATCCGTTGCCCCCGGATGAGATGCAGCAGATTCGCCGCAGCGTGTACGATTCCGCCCAGATTCACGTCCAAGTCGAGAACCTTGCCACGCCCGAGGGCAATGTCGTTGTCGTCACCATCCCAGGCCGTCCGCGTGGACAGCTCTTCCACACCCGCCGCGGCGACTACCTTATCCGCGTGGGCGAGGATCTGCGCGGCCTGACCCTCGCGGAAATCGACGCGATCCGCGCCGAGGCTGGCATCGAGTTCACCGCGGCGCCAGTGGTCGGACCTTGGGAACCGCTGATTCGACCTGCCGGCATGGAAGACCTGCGGGCCCTCATGCGTGAAGTGGGCGCAACGGCGGACCTGCTCCGCCTTTCCGACCCTGATCTGCTTCGGGCTCTTGGCGTGCTGACCAATGAGGGCCAATTGATCATGGCTGGTCTATTGCTCGTCGGCCAAACAGAGGAAATCCGCCGGCGCGTAACCCATTCCCAGTGGCAGTTCTTCCGCATGCTCTCGGATACGGACTACGATCAGGCCGACTCCGGCTTTGACTGCCTCGCAGTAGCGCTCCGCCGGTTGCGCGAGTTGATCAACGCCAACAACCCGGTCCTCACCATCAAAGGCGATCTGGTCCACCCGGAGTTCCCGCGCTATCCGGTCCTGGCCATGCGCGAACTACTAGTCAACGCTTTGGCGCATCGCGATTTCTCCGCGCCCGGCTCTCTGGTTGTGAAACTGTATCCGGATCGCATCGAAATATCCAACCCCGGCGGTTTCCCCGGCGACATTACGCCGGAAAACATCCTGCACCACACCTCTGTGCCAAGAAACCCGGCCCTGTTTGCCGCGCTCGCCCGCATCCGTCTTGCCAATGCCGCCAACCTTGGTGTGCCGCGCGTGTACTGGGACTTGCTGGCCGAAGGCAAGGAGCCTCCGTACTACTGGACCACCGGCCAGACGGTCTCAGTCGCCGTCAAAGGCCAGGATGCTCGCAAGCCGTTCCTCGATCTGATGCGCGAGTACGACGATCTCGGCGTGGACGAACTGTTGGTCATTCACTACCTCACCCGCCACCGGGAGATCACGGCCCGTCAAGCGGCGGAGTTCTGCCAGCGGCCCCTGGAAGATGCCCGCGAACACCTCGGCGCCTTGGCCAACCGTCGCGGTCTGCTCGAAGCCGCTGGCGGCCCCGGCCGGGGGCGTTATTTCCGGCTTTCATTGCGTGCCTATCACATCCTCGAAACGGACCTTGCCTACCACCTTGACCGCCGCATGGCATCCGAGGCCGCACGCGGACGGGTTCTGGCCTCCCTGAGGCAGGGCCCACTCACCAATTCCCAGTTCCGCGAAATCACCGGCATGAACCGTAACCAGGTATGGTATCTCCTGAAACAACTTGAAAACGAAGGGGTTGTGAAACAGGTCGGTGCTACTCGCAGGGCCAAATGGACTCTCAAGGAGCATGGATGAACGGTTGCAGTTATGCTGATTCAGCGAATTCTATGCTGAATCAGCAATGCCTTGGTACCCTGTAATGAAGAAACCCCGCCTCCTCATCGAAGACTGGCTTCCCGCCGCCGCCATCGGCGTCGAGTGCATGCGCGAACGCGGCAGCGCCAGCGCACTCGCGCCAACGACCTACCTCCACGTCTGGTGGGCGCGCCGGCCGCTCTGCGCCTCCCGCGCTGCCGTACTTGGTTCACTCCTACCCGCAGACTTCCCGCACGATGTCTTCGAGCGCCTACTCGGATTCGGCAAACCCGGCAAGGAACTTGTTTGTATTCGGCAACTCATGGACACCGGCAAACGGGTCGAAGGCGGCTTCGGCTGCGATCGCGCTTTCAAGGGGCCTATGCGCGAGGACGATCTCGCCAAAGCCCACGCAGCCGCCGCGCGATTATTCGGCAAAGACATCGCCGTAATTGACCCCATGGCAGGCGGCGGCTCGATCCCCCTTGAATCCGCCCGGCTCGGCTTCCGCACCCTAGCCAACGAGTACAACCCCGTTGCATGCACCGTCCTCGAAGCCACCGTGGACTATCCATTCCGCTTCGGCGACAAACTCGCCGAACGCACCCGGCAATGGGCCAAAGAATGGCTCGCGCGCGCAGAGAAGCATCTCGCGCCCTTTTTCCCTAGACGCAAAGACGGCCTGGTCCACGCCTACATCTTCGCTCGCACCGTGCCATGCCCCGACACGGAAGGCCACCCCCATACACCACTCATCCCGGACTGGCACGTCCTCAAACCCAAGGACTCCAAGGTCCGCATCTGGGCCGAACCCATCGTGGACAAGAAGGCCGGCACGTGGAGCGTCCGCATCGTGGACAACCGCGACCAGCGAGCGCGCGGCAAAACCCCGCCTGCGCCTACGTACGGAGACGGCAAAGGCATCAGCCTCTTCTCCGGCCAACAAATCGCCGACACCTGGATCAAGGCCCAGGCCCAGGCCGGCAAGATGAAATGTGCCCTTTACGCCGTTGCCGTCAAAGCGAAGGGTCTGACATTCGACCGCCCCACCGAGAACGAACTACAAACGCTGAAAAGTGCAGAAAACGAACTCTCCAAGCATCGAAAGCGTTGGGAAAATGAGAATATAATTCCAACGGAACTCTATCCAGAGATCACAACGGACGAGCGCCCACGCATCTACGGTATGCCACGATGGGCAGATATCTTCACACCCCGCCAACTTCTCAGCGCAGCGGTCTTCGTTGACGAACTCAAGGACATGATGCCAATAGTCATCAAGACCGAAGGTCGAGAGACAGGCGAGGCCGTCATCCATCTGCTTGCGTTCATCCTCGACAAGTTTATCAACCACGACTGCATGGCAACCCGCTACGAGAACACAAGATCCGTCATCAAAGGGCGTATGGACCGCCATGACTTCCAGTTCAAGCCGACCTTCGCGGAAATGGCAGCCTGCCACTCAGGCAACGGTATGGCCTGGGCTACTGACAACGTGATGGAAGCCTACGAGGAGATCTCTCGCTTCCCACGCCACGATGCCGCCCGTTGCGTCGCAATCAACTTCGGTTCCGCAACCTCTTTACCCGAGATTGCAGACCGCACTATCTCCGCCGTTGTCGTTGACCCTCCCTACGCCGACAACGTCCAGTACTCCGAACTCGCCGATTTCTTCTACGTCTGGCTCAAGCGTACCCAAGGGCATCGCCGGCCGGAATGGTTCTCAAGTTACCTCTGCGACCACACGGAAGAGGCGGTCGTCAACATCCCTCGCCATCGGAACGACGGCGAGAAGGCCGCCGACGCCCGCCGGAAGGCCAACGACTTCTACCAACGCATCATGGCCGAGACGTTCACCGAATGCCGCCGCGTCCTGTGCGACAACGGCGCGCTGACCGTGATGTTCACTCACAAGAAGCAGGAGGCGTGGGAAGCCCTTTTCACGTCGCTGGTCAAGGCCGGCTTCACCATCACCGCCACCTGGCCGGTCAAGACCGAGAGCGAGCACTCCCTCCACCAGGCCAAGAAGAACGCGGCCCAGAGCACCGTGATCCTTGTTGCCCGCAAGCGGAACCCCAAGGCTGAGGTCGGCTATTTCGACGACGAGATGCGGCGCGAGATTCGCCTCGCCGCACAGAAGACCGCCGAACGCCTAATGAAGGATGGCCTGAACCCGGTTGACCAACTCGTTGGGTCCTTCGGTCCGGCGATGGAGGTTTACAGCTGCCATTCGGAGGTCCGCACCGATACCGGCGACGCCGTCGGCGTTGACCGCGCGCTGGATGAGGCCAGCGAAGCGGTGGCCGCCTTCCGTATCCAGCAACTCGCCGCGCGTGGACTCCAGGGGGTCGAGGCCGAGGGCCGTTTCTATCTGCTCTGCTGGGACGTTCTCCAAGCCGCCGAGTTTCGCTTCAATGAAGCCCATCTGCTGGGCAAGGCCGTCGGCATGGACGTTGACACCATGGTTTACGCCAGCCTTGTTTCCAAGTCCGGTGACAAAATCAAGATCCTCTCCGCCAGGGACCGCCGCCGCGCGAAGAAACTGGAGCAGGAGGAGATGGAGGAAACGCTCTTCGGTCCCATGCCCGCCGGCAAGAAAAAGCGGGTCAAGAAAGGCGATGTCCTCAAGGTCCATCCCAACGACTCGCACTTCCGGACCGCGCTCGATGCCTGCCACGCGTTGGCCCTGCGCTACGCCGAGGCTGGTGGCGGTAATCCTGGTCTCGGCTCCGCCCGACAACTTGCCACTCAACAAGGCTGGAAGAGCGGCTCGCCTATCGCCCGCCTCATGGAAGCCTTGCTCAAAGCTGCTCCGCCCGCACTCTGGTTTGATAAGGGCAAGACCAGCGCCGCCGCAATCTATCCCGAGTTCCGCGCCTGGCATGCCATGATCGAACCAATCTTCGGAATTAAGCCACCCGAATGGCAAGAACCCAAGTACGAACTCGAACTCAATCTCCAGTACGAGGAAGAGAAGGAGAATGAGACCGACGACGAAACGGAAGATGAAGAGGCCAGCGAATGAGCACTGCCCCGTCCAAAATCGTCTCGGCGTCCAAGTCATCCTTGGCTGCCGGCGACTTGACCCGTCACGCTTGGCGGCGCTTCATCCGGGGACCGGATAACGAACTGGTCGAGAAACTCTACGTCCCGGCCTTGTCAGAGGCCATCCGCTATGACCGTTGCTGCGCCTATTTTTCAAGTAGCGTTCTTTCGGCCGCGGCCCGCGGCTTCGCCGGGCTGATCGGCCGCCTGATTGCTCTCGGCGCCAAGGCTCCGCGTCCCGCGGTCCGCCTCGTGGTTAACGAGGAATTGGCCGAAGACGATGTCCGCGCCCTGATCGAGACCGGCGACACGTCCGCACTGGAGGCGACGCTCGCCAAACGCTTCAAGACGCCGCGCGATCTACTGGAAAAGCAGCGCCTTGCCATGCTCGGCTGGATGACCAAATCCGGCCTCCTGGCCGTTCGCGTGGGAGTCATGCGGCAAGGCGAAGGCATTGTTCACGGTAAGTTCGGTCTCGTGTACGACGCCTCCGGCAAGGCCATCGTCTTCAACGGCAGCGGCAACGAGTCCGCCCAGGGTCTCCGCGCCAACTACGAGCGCCTGGAGGTCTCCGCCTCATGGCAGGACGAGGAACGCTTCCGCGAGTATCGGGAGGAGTTCGATGCGCTCTGGAAAGACAGCCACCCGCACGTTCACACCGTCACGCTCCCCGAAGCCCTCAAGCTGAAGCTCGTCAAACTCGCGCCGCCGGAACCCCCGGTCACGGAACCCACGGACGCCCTTGCCCGACGCAAGGCCGCCGTGCTCTGGCGCTTCATTGCCGAGGCTCCTTATTTGGAAAGTGGCGCGTCCGCGTGCGAAGCCACCTCGCCGATTGACCTCTGGCCGCACCAGCGGGTTGTGATCGAGGAAGCGTCCGCCGCGTGGCCGGACGGCCGCATGCTTTGCGACGAAGTCGGGATGGGCAAGACCATCGAGGCCATTATGATCCTTCGCCGCCTCATGGCTGGCCGCGGCGTCGCCCGTGCCCTGTTGCTACTCCCCGCTGGCCTCACCGCCCAATGGCAGGATGAGCTCCGCGAAAAGGGCGGTCTGGTCGTCCCCCGCCTCCAGGGTCTCGACACGCTCGTCTGGCCGGATGGCCGCACCCAACACTTTCCAGGCCTGGCCGCAGCCCTCGAACAAGACTTCCTCCTCATGAGCCGCGAGACGGCGAGGACAGAGTCCAACGCCAACATCTTGCTTGCCGCTCGACCCTGGGACTTGGTGCTTATGGACGAGGCCCACGCCGCGCGACGAGGCAAGCAGGAGGAAGGCGAATTCAATTCATCCACACTTCTCCTTAATCTGCTCCGCCTGATGCAGGTCCGTCGCAAAGCCTGCGGCTTCCTACTGCTCAGTGCCACGCCTATGCAAACGTCCCCGTGGGAACCTTGGGACCTCATGTCTATCCTCGGCGAGGGCGGCGCATGGCTCTCCGACTTCGAGGGTGTCCGCGGCTTCTATGGCCTCATACACGGGCTCAAGACCGGCACTCCCTCCCCGGAAGACGCCCACCGCGCTGCCTTTCTAGTCACATCCGACTTACGTTTCCCGCCTCCGCCAGCAGGCTTCGCGCGGATCGCCTCGCCGCAGGACGGCGAACGCCGCCTACGGTTTGTTCCACCAGGCTGGAAGGACGATGTGATCCGCTGGCTTCGTCAGGGCTCGCCACTCGCCAGGCGGATGCACCGTAACACCCGGAAGACGCTCCGGGACTACCACCAACGCGGCCTTCTCCCCGCAGCTCCGCCCATACGCGTCGTGGTTGACATCCCCTTCGACTTCCAGCCGCCAAACGGCCCGGAACGCCGGGTCTATAATGCCGTTGCGCGCTACATTGAGAAACGTTTTGAGGAACTTGAAGGGGAAAAGCCCGGCAAGGGCTTTGTCATGACGATCTACCGCCGCCGCGCGGCTAGCTCGCCCTATGCGCTCCGTTGCAGTCTGGAGCGCCGCCTTGCCGGTCTGCAACGCGTGATGACTCAGCGCGCCAGTTCCGGCTACATCGAAGAGACTGACGTGCCCGCCGGCCTCAGCGATGCCGACATCCCCGAGGGCCTCGACACCCGAGCCATCCCGGCCAGTTTGCCCACCAACCCGGAAGATGCTCGCAGGGAAGCCGCCGAAGTCACGATTCTGCTCGACCAACTCCGCGCCCTGGGCGCCACGGATACCAAGCGCGACCGCTTCTTCGATCGCATCCGGGATTTGTCCGCGGAAGGGCGCCCCATCCTCGTCTTCAGCGAGTACGCAGAAACTATGGAGTATCTCCGAGACAACCTCGCGAATCACTACGCCGAGCAGGTCGCAAGCTACAGCGGCGGAGGCGGCGCCTTCTACCGGGAAAGTAAATGGATCCCTGTCACGAAGAGGGAGATTACCGACGCCCTCAAACAGGGGACTATACGCTACCTCATCTGCACTGATGCCGCCAGCGAGGGGTTGAACCTCCAGACCGCCAGCGCCCTCATCAACTACGACCTGCCTTGGAACCCGAGCAAGGTCGAGCAGCGCATCGGCCGCATTGACCGAATCGGCCAAAGTGAGCGGGAAATCCGAGTCTACAACTTCCTGCTCAAGGATAGCATCGACGAGAAGGTCTACGGTGCGCTTCGCCGCCGGTGCGGCCTGTTTATGCATTTCGTTGGTACGATGCAGCCTGTGCTCGCCCGCGCCCAGGTCATGCTGAATCACCCTGGCCAGTTCTCCGTGGACGAGTTGGAGCGCATTGCTTTCGAGGCGGAGCGCAACTTCATCAGCGCCGAAACCTACCTCGACTCCGAAGCGGTCCAGATCGATCAGCCAACACCCTCAGTAACTCGCGCCGACATCGTTTCCGCTCTGGAAATCCTTCAACCAGATTACGGTCTCCAGATTTCCGGACATGCCGCGAAGGGAACTGTCATAGTCAAGGGCCTCGAAAACAAGCCGATCACCTTTGCCTTCGTCGATCCGGCGCTGGACGTAGCCCCCACCGCGCGGCCCCTTACAGCACTTAGCCCAGAGGTCGCGCAGATCGCCGACCGCCTGACGCGGCCCGGCGAGACCTTGCCACTCGTTGTTGGCAGCGCCCGAGTCGGAGCCTTTCGCCGCTCATGCGCCTTCTGGGTCTCCGAAAACGCCGCGGAACCACTCCAGAACCTTGCCGCCCTGCGGGCACGTGTGGAGGAATGGGACGGTACACTACCCGCCCCGGAGAAGATCGCAGCCGCCGCGCGGCACGCCCAACAGGAAGCTGAACGCCAGGTCCGCGAATTGGAGAGCCGTGCCGCCAAGATAGAACAGGCCAACCTCGCCGCGCAACGCGCCTCCGCAGCATTGAGACTTAATCGCGAAGTTGGACGCTTACTGCGCTGCATCGACTCTGCTGCTGCGGACCTTGCCCAACTTTCCGAAGCCCAGGCAGCCCGCACCGGCCCGCTCGCGGAAAGAATTCGCCGGGCCAAGGAATCGCTTGGCGGCCGGTTCGGCTGGACCCCACAACTCGCGTGGGAACTGGAACAGTTCCTCCGTACCCTCACACCCAACGATCAACGCTCCCGCCTTTCCGGCAGCAGCATCGACGCCGCCTTCGCCGACCACCGCTGGGAGGTAGGAAAGCTAAAGCCTGCGCAATAGGAGAGGTGAACCATGGGTTTCTATCTTCAAAGTATAAACCCTCTACTGTTCAAAGACTGGAGTGCAGCAATGAGGCGGGGAAACCTGGCTCATCGACAAGCCTCCCGATGAAAACGACACCGCGAAGGCAAAATCTGGCCTCATCAGGAAGGACGAAGGAAAGCGGGAATTATTCTCATGGCGCGAATCAAACGCCAGAAAATTATCGTCCTTTTCTGTCACACCTGCGGATTGCCGATGCCGTTTGAGGATTACGATGATACGGATATTTTCATGGGGAAGTGTGCAATCTGTGGGTCTGATTAACAAGCTAAACGAAAAGCTCAAGATGGCAAGAAATATGAGATAAGATCGATAAAAACTAATTAGTGAAATGGCCCCTGGCCAACTCGCTACTTAGGAGTGCTTCCCGCTGTCGATATGATCGCTGAGCGTATTAGCGCCTCAATATGACGAAGATCAGAATTTATTTTCTCATTTATTTCATTGGCTTGTAAATGACCTAAAGACTTGTTTAAATATTTAGTATCAAAATTCATATAAAGAATTTTTAAAAAGGTAATAAAGATGTCTGAAAAAGAGAAATATTGGGCTGAGCTAAATATTTGCAGCGATTTAAGAGAAAAAATAATTTCGATCAGACTTGATGAAGAGGAGCTTGATTCAAGTCACAGAAAGCTCGAATTTATTTCCAGACGAAAAGCCTGGGCAGACCTCTATAAAAACAAGACTCCAATCTTTCTCAGAGATATGCTGGGCCAGATTATTCAGGAACTTGAAATCGAATCTAATCAAAAATGGATTGACCTATGTTTGGATGATGAAGTCGACCGATTAATTGAAGAAGTCTTGTCAAAAGAAAAAATAAAGCCGAAGAGAGAGAAGAATTTTGGGGGAGCTGCAAGTAATAAATTATCCGCCGATGACCTAGCCTTCTTTAGAGATCTTAAAAGAAAAGCTGAGTCGTCTTATCTGGATACGGCGATCCTAGCTAACGAGAATAATCTTAAAAACCTCGTGTATTTATTTGAAGGACCTACAATACTAAAGAATCCGATATTTTTTAGGCTATTCCAGCATTGGTTTGAATCATCTGCAATGTCCAACAAAATTGATGAATTGGTCTATCAGCTTAAAAATAGAGCAGGCATTGTCACGAGGGGCCCCGCCAGCTATACCAAAAAGGAAAAAATCCGAATTGTTTTTAGGTACGAGTATTTAAGGAGAATATTTGTCAAAAGTCGTCCGATAGTCAAAGAGCTATATTCAAATGAAGAGGCGAGAAAAGAATGGCGTAAATATAGAATCTTCCTTAGGAAGCACCGATATTTTGAAGTAAAAAAGGATCTATTGAAACTTTGGGAAATAAGTAAAGGCTATGATTCGTGGGAAAGCATAGGTGGAGGATGGTTAATAAATAATTTTGATTTGTTCAAGCAGCTTCCAAGGTATGGCATGCCCGAGCAAGAGTTCAGGCAGGAAATGAGGAAGCGCGCCGGCCTCGATGCTCAGAGCCCCATGAAAGAAAAAGATATAAAAAAAATCCTAAATGAAACTATGTTTTTAGAAATATTAGACACTATTCGGACCGCTGAACCATCTGAATTAGCTCTGTTTCTTGTGTCAAAAATCTTCAATTCAAGCAAAAGACAAATAAGAAGAGTAATCGATTCAAATAATACCATTGTTGAACATGTATCAAAAATAATTGATCGAATCCCCGGCCTCGCCTAATCCATAATCTCAATTTTGTTATCCCCGAATTAGGTCATTAATTCGGGGCCACATCCCAATAATAGCTTGTAATAGCCTGTGGTAGTCTCGGAGTTTAGAAAATGTGTAAAGAAGAAATCGAGATTGCCCAAATAGAAATCGCCCCCGTTCCTCCCCAGAAAGGCTTGGTCGCCTTCGCTTCCTTTCTAATTGACGGGCGCTATTTCGTCGGCTCCGTCGCCATTTATACATCACCTTCCACGCCCGGCGGCTTCCGGCTCGTCTATCCCATGAAGATGGGGACGTGCTGTTTCCGTCCCCTGTCTCGCACGGTGGGAGAGACGATTCAAAATGCGGTCATCGCGAAATATCAAGAGGTGATAAAAAAATTTATTCAAGACGAGGAAGATGCATATGAAAGATCAGATCGAAGATCTTAAGAAGATCGACCTGAAAAAATACCTTCAGGACAAATACGGGCTCATTTTCAATAACTCCGATCATGCTCTCTGCCCGTTCCATCATGATACCAATCCGTCCTTATCGATCAGCCAAGAGGATGGGACTTGGCTCTGGCATTGTTTCGGGTGCGGCAAGGGAGGGTCGATTATCGACTTTCTCGTAGAGCAAGAGCATATCGATATAGCGGAAGCCATTAGCCGCCTTACCCAAGAGCTTCCTTCTGATGGTCCCGAGATCGTAAAAATTTACGACTACGTCGACGAATCGGGAAACCTTCTCTATCAATGTGTCCGTTCCAATCCCAAGTCCTTCAAGTATCGCAGACCGAACGGCAACGGCGGTTGGATTTGGGACCTAAAGGCTACCAGGAGGGTGCCCTATCGACTCGACGAGATCATCAATGCTCATTTCGTGCTGATCGTTGAAGGCGAAAAAGATGTCGATACGGTGAAAGAAAAGCTCGGATGGACCGCTACGACGAATCCTCATGGTGCCGGGAATTGGAAGGATGAATTTTCCGGATATTTCAAAGGAAAGGAAGTCGTCATCATCCCGGATAACGATGAGCCGGGCAAAAAACATGCTCAAAAGGTGGCGGAGTCTCTGCTGAAAGACGCGGCCTCGGTTAAAATCCTGAAGTTGCCGGGGCTGCGGGAAAAGGAAGACATCTCGGATTGGCTCGAAAACGGACTTGAGGGTAAGGAATATCTTGAGCGGCTCATAAAAGATACTCCCCAATATCGGAAGGCTCTCATTCCATCAGCCCGCACCTCCGGTGTCGAATCGTTAAAAGAATTTCTTGAAAAGCCTATTCCCCCGCGCCAATGCCTGATGGGATCTCTGCTCGCGAAAAAAGAGCTGACGATTCTTTCCGGACCGGCGAAGCTCGGGAAGAGCATCTTGTCTCTGAATATCGCCTTGAGTCTCGCCAACGGCAAGCCTTGGCTTGGCTTTGACATCAATCAGCCCTGCCGCGTACTCCTAATTCAGCAAGAGGTGAGCGAGGAGTCCTTGCAAGAGCGGTTGAAAAAAATGATGGGGGGTGTTTTGCCGGCTGCGACTTCGCCGGATCCAAGCAGCGCCCTGGAGAATCTCTTCCTTAAGTCCGAGAGAGGTCTTCTCCTCGATTCCGATGAAGGGCTCAAAAAGATACGCGGGATCATCGAGGAAATAAGTCCCGACATTGTCTTCCTTGATCCCATGTATACGTTCCATACAAAAAAAGAAAACACGGCTGAAGATATGGCGGCCTTCTTCCGAATTGTCCACGATTTGATAAAAAGATACGAGATCGCCGTTTCTCTGATCCATCACTTTGGGAAACCCAATTTATTAGGGCGCGAAGGTGGTGAATTACATAGAGGTTCCTCGGTAATCGCGGCAGCCTCGGATGCAAATTGGACGTTCAGCCGAATCCCTCCGAATAAGTACTCGCTCACGTCGCCACGTTCAGAATATGGCATCTTGTCGTTCGAACTTAGAAATGCGTCTTCTCTTGAACCCATGATCTTACATCGGGATCCAGAGACGCTATGGTACGAGAATGCCGAGCCCAAAGAGAATAAAAAAGTATCCGCCCAAGATATCGTCGAAGCCCTGCGGGAAAACGGCGGCGAGATGCTTCAATCCCAAATCATCGAGAAATTCAGGGATGTAGCCGCTGTGCGCTTGATCAAAGAGGCGATTTATGAAGCGACAAAGCGGCATCAGATCCGTGTCAGAGTGATAAAGGGGAAAGGAAACCCCAAAATGCTCCAGCTAATGGGCGATCAAGATGAGCCGCGGGAATAGATTTCGTCCATTTCGTCCACGGTTGGACACCCGCCTGGATATATATAGAGTGGACGAAATAGCCATATTCTATTTCATGATCTTTCAATTAGATACGAGCTTATCCGACATTTTATTCATTTCGTCCACCATCCCCGGCAGGGTTGTCACAGCTTTTTCCTTGAAGGAGGAATCATGAATAAAAGCAAAGCAATCGGGCGACATTGCCCGGAATGCTCCGGCGGGTCGCCCAAAAAGGCCGTATTTTTCCTAATCGAACCAGCCTCCTATGTCCTTTCCGGCTGGGATCTTCGACTAGGGACAAGTGGAAAGCCAATGGGTGTAGGCCTGGGGCTCATCGGGGATAGCTCTAGGGGCAACAAAGCACGACTTTTTTAAGATGACAAAGGAGGAATAATTGCCATGGCAAATGAAGCAACGGTTTTCGAGTTCAAAAAGAACTCCCGGGAAGTAGTCCGAATTCAATTCACGAAGTACGAGGGCACAGATTTGATATCGGCTAGAATCTTCTACTTCGATAACTATGCCGACGTCTGGAAACCGAGGACTAAGGGCATTTCAATTCGTCGTGAACTACTCCCCCAGCTGAAAGAAGGGATCGACAAAGCCTACGAGCTCTGGAAGAGGCTGAATTCCAAACTTGGATCCAATGCCAGCGGCGAAGGCAAGCTGCCCGACGAGGGTGATGAGACTTTGTGAATAGCGGTTCCCCTGTGCCGGAAGCCCGACTTCAGAGATTCTCGGCCCGGGCCTCGCAGGGGTTATTTCATTATGCTGAGGTTATGATTGCCTGACCATCTGATGACCTGCGCCGATGTCGCAAGCCTTCTTCAGGTGTCAAGGACGACGGTCTACAGGTATGTACGGGGCGGCGCCCTTCCATACATTCGAAAGAGATTCGGACTCCGCTTTCGCCGGAGCGATCTCGACATTTGGATTGACCAAGGCAAAAGAAATTGCCCAGCTCTCGATACCATGGCGTTTGATTTGGCCCAGCTCTCGCCAAACGCAATAGTGGGACGAGGAGGTATGAGCGAGGTGGCAAGAACGTCCAAGTCCAAGACTCGCTATAATTTTGGCTATGGTGCGATCTATCAGAGGAAGATAAAAAATGGAGGAATTCGCTGGTACGTCGATTATCGAAGCAAAGGCCAGAGAATCCAGAAACTCGTCCCGCATGCCATCACCCAAGAGGAAGCTCTCTTAGCGCTTCAGCGCATGGTCGCCCAAGAATTCAACCATGAGCACAGGGCCCAAAAGAGCGAACAGCAAATCATCTTTTCAGCGTTTTCAGAAGTTTATCTGAACAACTATGCCAAAGTGAAAAAGCGGAGTTGGCGGTCGGATGAGAAATACATCAGGGCTCAACTCAAACCGTTCTTTGGCGAAATTGATCTTCAAGAGATAACCCCTCTCCACGTTAGCCAATTCATGGTCAAACGACAGAAGGACGGAGTTAAGAACTCGACTATCAATCGAGAACTGACCGTCTTGAAAAAGATGCTTTCCCTGGGCATTGAATGGGGCTACAAGATCGAACGAAATCCCGTTAAAAAGGGGAATTATTTTTCTGAAGATGCGTATCGGAGGGAGAGGGTTCTTACGTATGAAGAAGAAACGAGGCTTTTTCTGGCTGCTGCGCCGCATTTGAGATCGATCTTAGTCTGCGCCTTGGCGACAGGAATGCGCTATTCTGAGATTCTCAGTCTTTCCTGGGAGAATGTGGATATGGCAAAATTGCAGATTACGGTAAAGCCGGAAACAAGCAAAAGCGGGAAAAAGCGCATAATTCCGATCAACAAGCCTCTCTTCAACGAACTCCTGCGGCTTCGGCGGATCAATGAAGGCCGGAACGATTACGTTTTCCTATACGAGGACTCGAAAACAGGCAAGCTTCGTCCCGTTACGACTGTTCGGAGGGCTTTTACGATGGCTTGCAAGCGGGCGAAGATTAAAAATCTTCATTTCCATGATCTTCGACATACGGTAGGAACACGTCTCATCAGCAGGGGAGTCGATCCGATCACGGTTAAAAACATCCTAGGGCATGCGAACCTAAAGACGACGGAGATCTATCTCCATTCAAGCCTGCTTCAGATGAGTGCGGCGGTTGAAAAGCTCGACGCTCCCGGCTGCGAAAAGTCCGAAAAGCCCTCAAATCTGTTACGTATCTGTGACGCGGAAAAATCGGCCGATTCTTTGACCCTCGTAACTTCTTCTACGACAATCAATTAGCGAGGTGTATGAGATGGGCATGCGGTTGGTTCTCAGCCATCAAACCGGGGTTCGAATCCCCGTAGCGCTACCAGCATTGTTTCTCAGGTTTTCCCATGATTTTAAAGGTTTTCAGTCATCCTGTTCTTTATGCTCCGTTATCCCAGTTTAGGCGAGATTCGACAATTTTTGTGACCTGCCCTCCTTTTCGGCAAGTTCGCTCCTGGGATCACAACGCTTGACAATCTCTTCGTGTCGGCAATATTTTATGAACCGAGGACGTACCCATGACCAAACGATTGTCGGTTGTTTTTCTGTTTTGCTTTGCCGCGGTTCAGCTCCGGCTTGGAGCCGAAGAGCTGATCATCAAGGAAGGGCTGGTGCTCCGGATTCCGCGGACCATTCAGCGCTCGGCGTTCGCCGTCGATCCCGTGGAAATGATGATGGCGGCGCGAACATGGAAAGCGCCGAGACCGGGCGAGGCCGTGGCGTTTTCGGCTACGGAGAACGCGAAATGGGACAAGATCGTCGCCGACGCCAACGGCTGGTTCGCGACCCCGGGCGACAGCTATGTCGACGCCCGGATCAGCAGCGCTCGGGCGCAGGTGATGATCCTCAACGGGCTGGGCGATTCGTACGTCTTCGCGAACGGCGAGCTCCGCATGGGCGGGAAGTACGCCGTCAAAGATGCGTACGAATCCTGGGAGCCGCGTTTCGATTACGGCCAGGTGCCGGTGCTCCTGAAAAAAGGGGAGAACCATTTTCTCTTTCGCTTGAGCCGGGGACGGCTGAAAGCCGTCCTCTCTTCGCCCGCGGCCCCCATCGTCCTCAACGACAAGGACGTCACGCTGCCCGACTTGATCGTCGGCGAGAGGACCGAGGCCTGGGGCGCGATCGTCGTCATGAACGGGACGAGCGAGCTCCGCAGGAACCTCATTATCGAAACGTCGGGCGAAGGCTTGGAGAGCGCGACGACGGACGTCGGGCTCATCCAGCCGATGAGCGTCCGGAAGGCCGCTTTTCTGATCAAGGGAGAGGCGCTGCCGCAGCCGGCCCGGATTCAGCTCAAAATCGTCTTGAAAGACAAAGCCGCCGTCCAAACGGCGCTCCAGGACGTTACCGTGGCGCTGGATATCAAGAGTCCGCTCCAGAACCACAAACGGACGTTCCGGAGCGATATCGACGGCAGCATCCAATATTACGCCGTGAATCCGGCCCGGGATCGCTCGCCGGAATTCAAGCCGGCTCTCGTTCTGTCCGTCCATGGCGCGGGCGTCGAAGCGGTCAACCAGGCCGGGTCCTATGAAAGCAAATCCTGGACGAACATCATCGCCCCGACCAACCGGCGGCCCTACGGATTCGACTGGGAAGATTGGGGCCGGATCGATGCCCTTGAGGCGATGGCGGATTTCAAGCGGCGCTATCCCGTCGACCCGGAGCGCGTCTATCTCACCGGGCATTCCATGGGCGGCCATGGCGCCTGGATCCTCGGCGTTCAGTTCCCCGACCTGTTCGCCGCAGTCGGCCCGAGCGCCGGCTGGATCAGCTTCCGGACTTATTCCTCGCGTCAAAGGGACGAAGGCTCGACCGGGATTGAGAAGCTGGCCGCTCGGCCGCTCATTCAAGGAGACACGCTCGCCTTTGTCCGCAATACGCTGAACTTCGGGGTATATATGCTCCACGGAGAGAAAGACGAGAGCGTTCCCGTTGCGCAGTCGAGACAGATGGCCCAGACGCTGGCCGAGTTCCACAAGGACTTCATCTATCACGAGGAAAAGGACGCGCAACACTGGTGGGACAAGTCGGATGAACCGGGCACTGATTGCGTGGATTACGCGCCGATGTTCGATTTCTTCGGCCGCCACTCTTTGCCACGTCCGGAAAACGTCCGCGAGGTCGAATTCGCGACGGCCAACCCCGGTCTTTCGTCCCAATGCCGGTGGGCGCGGATCGAAGCCCAGACCGTCCCGCTCAAGCTCAGCTCGGTTCATTTGCTCGTCGATCCGGGGATGAAGCGGTTTTCGGGAACGACCGATAACGTCGCCCGGCTGGCCCTCGACCTTGCCCTGCTTGGCCAACCGGATGCCGTCGTCGTCCGGCTCGACGGGCAGGAGCTGAAAGCGGTTCCAAAGGGATCAACGCTTTGGCTTTACAGGAACGATTCCACGTGGACGGTCGGCGACGAGCCTTCTCCCGCGCTCAAGGGACCGCGACGCTCCGGACCGTTCAAGGACGCTTTCCGCAACCGGATGATCTTCGTCTACGGCACGAAGGGCGCGGCCGAGGAAAACGCTTGGGCGTTCGAAAAGGCGAGATTCGACGCCGAGTGTTTTCAATACCAGGGCAACGGCTCGGTCGAGGTCAGGGCCGACCGCGATTTCGACCCGGCGAGCGAGCCCGACCGCAGCGTGATCCTTTATGGGAACGCGGCGACGAACGGCGCCTGGAAGCCGCTCCTCGGCGACAGCCCGGTCCAGGTCAACAAAGATGTTATCGCGGCGGGCGGCAAAAAAATCGTGGGCAAGGACCTTGCTTGCCTATTCCTCCGGCCCCGGCCGAAGAGCGCCTCGGCCTGCGTCGGCGTCGTCTCCGGCACGGGCATTCTGGGCATGCGTTTGACGAACACGCGCTCGTATCTCTATGCCGGCTTTGCGCTCCCCGACCTTGTGGTCTTCGACTCCGGCGTCGTTAAGGGCGGGGGGGAGGGGGTCAAGTTGGCCGGATTCTTCGGCCTCGATTGGTCGCTGGATGCTGGTGAATTCCTTTGGGCCGAGCCAAGCCCTCAGCCGGCGAAGACGCGGCACCCCATTCCTTGACCGCGGTTCGCGGTTTGGAGTAATCTTTTTTCAAGATGATCGGCTTTAATTTTCAAACGATGGTGATCCCGCATATCATGAAAAAACCGAACCGCGTCCCCTTTCTTGTTAAGCCGGCACTTCCGCCGCCCGATATCATGAAAAATAGCGGCTATAGCTATCCAGATCGCGTCCTCAAGTCAGACGAAGGTCTCTCGGTTGCGGCCTTCTATGCCCTTCATTACACCCACTCGACCCGGGAAACATGGCAGCAACGAATCAATATGGGGCAGGTTTTGCTCAATGGGCGGCCGACATCGTCGGACGATACTCTAACTCGGGGCGACCGGCTTATCTATGATCGTCCTGCGTGGGAAGAGCCTGATGTTCCAAGAAATATTATAACTCTGTTCGAAGATGCAAATGTTTTAGTCCTGGCGAAGCCTTCCGGACTGCCTGTCCTTCCCGGCGGCGGTTTTTTGGAAAATACACTGCTTCACCTGGTCCGTCAACGCTATGATGTCGCATGTTCGCCTCTTCATCGGCTTGGGCGTGCGACTTCAGGGGCCATCCTGTTCACCCGTAATGCCCGAACCGCGTATTTTTTAAGAATGGCCATGGACGAAAGACGAATCCGTAAGGTGTATCTGGCCTTGGCCTCCGGAACCGCCATGCCGGATGCATTTACGGTCGATGCGCCCATTGGGCCCGTTCCCTATCCGCCGCTGACAACCATCCACGCGTATTGTCCCCACGGTCGGCCATCGACGAGCCATGTTCGGGTGATCCGTCGGCTTCCCCAGGAGAACGCGACACTCCTGGAAGTGACCATTCCCACGGGCCGGCCCCACCAGATCCGAATTCATCTCAGCCATGCGGGATTCCCTCTTGTGGGCGATCCGCTCTATCCATCGGGTGGAATTCCTCTTGACCGCGGCAAGGATGACGAACGCTCCGCGCTGCCCGGTGACAGCGGCTATTTCCTGCATTCATGGAAAATCCGGTTTCCTCATCCGGAAAGGGGCGGAGACGTGGAGGTCCTTTGTCCTCCTCCACCCATCCTCGATCCTGCCGCACCGTTACCGAAATAATCCACGGCGGTCGGGGCGGCGGTTGGGGCCCCAGGCTTTGTCTGGGGATCCGCTTCCGCCGCACTCAGCCGGGTATTTACATCGCGGGTGAGTTCCCCGGGCTTTGCCCGGGGATCTGCTTCCCCGCGAAGGCTCGTCCCTTGACCCTTGCAGGCCGCTGTCAAGAAAAACGAAAGCGCCGTAAATCCAATTCCCGTTGGGCTGATCAAGTTGACATGTCAAAGTCTGGTTAGTAAAGTGGGAATTGTCATCGAAAGCCATAAAGGCGGACGACGCATATCTTTGACTCAGGACTTCAAATAGCCGGAGGTCATGGATGAAAACTCAAGGCAACACGGTCTTAATTACCGGCGGAGCGACAGGCATCGGTTTCGCCCTGGCTGAATCCTTTGTCCATGCCCGCAATACGGTCATCATCTGCGGGAGAAGGGAAGATAAGCTCAAAGAGGCCAAGAAAAAACTGCCCCTGATATGTGCTCGAGCCTGCGACTTATCGAAAGAGAAGGAACGCGAATCCCTATTCAACTGGGCCAAAGAAAATTTCAAAGACATGAATATATTGATCAATAACGCGGGAATACAAACGATGATCGATCTCAAGGCGGGAGCTCAAGCGCCGGTGAGCGGCAAAAACGAAATTGAAACGAATTTGATGGCTCCTATCAGCTTAACCGCCTATTTTGTTCCATGGCTTTTAAAGCGGAAGGAAGCCGCCATTGTTAATGTTTCTTCCGGTTTAGGATTTGTGCCCATAGCCGCTATGCCTGTTTATTGCGCGACCAAGGCGGCCCTTCATTCGTTCACCGTATCCCTCAGATATCAATTGAGAAATACTCCGATAAAAGTTTTTGAATTAGTCCCGCCCGCGGTCGATACTGAATTAGGCAAGGGGTCAGCTGAGGAAGGGGAGCCGGAATATCGAGGCATACCGCCGGGTGAAGTCGCTCGAGCCGCTTTGTCGGCGATGGCCGATAACGAATATGAGATATTCGTCGGAGAAGCCAAGGATTTAGCCATGGGGGCCAGGACGAACCCGGAACAGGCGTTTCAAAACATCAATCGATGGTGAACGACTTCCGACTTAAAAGGAGGATTAAATGAAACGAAGAACATTCGTGAAGAGCGCGGTGACGGCTTTGCCGGCGTTCGCCGTGCTGGGCATCCCTTCCGTCAACTTCGCCCAAGAGCCGCAACCTATCACGCTTCCGAAACCCGAGAAGGACGGCGGTAAGTCCGTGCTGGCGTCCATCCAGGAGCGAAAGACCATCCGCACCGTAAGTCCCGATCCTCTTTCGCCGCAGATGCTCTCCAATCTTCTCTGGGCGGCTTTCGGCGTGAACCGGCCCGAAGGGGTGAGGGGAAAGCCCGGCCGAACGGCCGCTTCGGCCAGCAACTCGCAGGAAATCGATCTTTACGTCGCCCTGCCCCAGGGAGTCTATCTCTACGAAGCGGTTCCTCACCGCCTAGTTCCCGTCGTTGCCGGCGACTTTCGAGCGCGGTCGGGGAGAGGGGCCGCGGGCACGGCTCCGGTGAATATCTTCTACGTCGTGGATCTCGCGCGATACGTCATGGCGGGACAGCCGGACCGATCCATCGGGGATCCGGAAGTCCAGAAGTCCTATTATTTTGTGGCGACGGGTCTCATCGCCTCGAACGTTTACTTGTTCGCCGCCTCGCACGGTCTGGCGGCCTGGTTCCACAATTGTGATAAAGTGAACACGCCAAAAGAGTTCAAATTGCGGCCAGAGCAGCGGGTCCTGTTCGCCCAGACCGTGGGTTTTCCGGCGAAGGCGTAGTCGGTGCGGGCATGGATAAAGCATTCCAGCAAGATTTTCTGAAGAAATGGGGGAAATATTTCGGCGGGGCGGAGGTGCCGCTCGTTTTCTTCTATTCGGACGATGAGAAATATGCAGAGTTTTTGAGGCCGATATCGGGGCGGAGCGGGACGGCCCAGCTCTGCGTCATCGCCATGCTGGGCTTGGCGCGAAAAGGGAAACCCATCGCTTTCTCCAAGGAAACCATGGGCTGCCAGGGAGGGGCGCGCTATTCGGGCTACGCGACGGGACTCAGGCCGAAATTCAAATATTTTTTGTCGTGCGGAATTCCTGGCGAGATGGAGGGCGAGCGTTATAAAAAAACGCCGGAGATCGTCGTGGAATCGATGAAGGAAACGACGCAGATCATAGCCGCGGGTAAGTATCTGGTCTTCAGGCGTTGGGACAAAGTGGAAGCGGATGAGACGCCCCTTGTCGTGAACTTTTTTGCGAAACCCGACGTTCTCAGCGGCCTGTTCACTCTGGCCAATTTTCGGAGCTCGAATCCCCACTCGGTCATGACGCCTTTTTCGGCGGGATGCGGGAGCATCATCGGCTATCCTCTGCTCGAATCGCATATGCCAAACCAGAGGGCGGTGATCGGCATGTTCGACCCGTCGGCCCGGCCGCATGTCGGTGAGAATATTTTGAGTTTCGCGGTGCCGCTCAAAAAGTTTGGGGAAATGGTGGAAGATATGGACGAGAGCTTCCTGATCACCCCGACCTGGAAACGGATTCTAAAAAGAATGAATTAAGGCTTTTACGGACGCGGCGGCAAAGCGCCCCGACGAGAAACCGCTAGGGACGCTTGTAGACCACGCCGCCCTTCATGACAAAGCGCACATCGCGGATGGCCTGGATATTCTCCGTAGGATCGCCGGGCACGGCCACGAGGTCGGCCAGAAGATTGGGACGGATTCGCCCAAGCTGGTCCTGCATACGGATGATCTTGGCGTTCACGGCCGTCGCCGCCAGGAGAGCTTGGGAAGGCGTCATGCCTCCGCGCACCATCCACTCCAGCTCGCGGTAATTGGTGCCGTGAGCGAAAACGCCGACATCGCTCCCCAACCCGATCGTCACTCCCGCCGCAAGCGCGAACTTGAAAGCGCGCAGGGCCTGCTGCATCCCCGCTGTGAAAGGCTGGCCTTGTTTGTATCCTTCGAAATACTCGGCATACGCCTCCTCGGCCGTCAGGGTGGGGAGAAACGCAACCCCGCGCTCGGCCATGAGGCGGAAGACTTCTTCGGTGCCGCCATACCCATGTTCGATCGTGTCCACTCCGGCGACCGTTGCCCGGCGCATCCCCTCCGCGGTGGTGGCATGGGCGGACACCGGCCTGCCCGCGGAGCGGGCTTCCGCCACCAGCGCGCGCAGCTCTTCCTCGCTGAAGGTTGGAACGGTCCCGCTCACCCCATGACGATAATCGGCGTACACCTTGACCCAGTCGGCGCCGTGCCCGACCTGCTCGCGGACCGCCTTGATAATCTCCGTCTGCCCGCTCACTTCCTGACCGCCCTTCGGCAAGACGAGGTCGGGAGCAAAGCCGGCAGGTCCCGGCCCGTAGCTGGCGGTGGCGACAATGGCCAGCGTCGCCACCAGGAGGCGCGGCCCTGGGATCAGGCCTTCCCTGATGGCGCGCTGAACCGAGACATCCGCGTAGCCAGCGCCCTCGGTGCCGAGGTCTCGCAGCAGAGTGAATCCCGCCATGAGTGTGGTTTCGCAGTGGCGCACGGCTCGGATGGTCCGGTAGGCGAGAGGTTCCTTCAGCACCTGGTCATTCCAAAGAGTCTCATTGTAGGGATGCAGGAATATGTGAGAGTGGATGTCCATGAGCCCCGGGAGCAGGGTCATTCCGGCGAGCTCGATCGTTTTTGCGCCTTCCGGCACAATGATCTGTGCGGCAAGCCCGACCGCGGCGATTCTTTCGCCCTTCACGAGCACGGCCCAACCTTCGTGAGTTTTGCCGTCTTCGGCGTCAAAAACGCGCGCCGGCCGGAGCAGAAGGGCGGGGGCTGCGTTTTGGACACGCGCGGCTTGAGCATCGGATGGGCGTCCCAGGGCGGCCGGGGGCGTCGCAAAGTTGAAAAGCGCCGCTAGGGCCAGAATGATAAACGTAAATTTCCCGATGCGTTCGAAGATATGATGTTCCATTTGGCTCCTTTGCAACGATCCTCTTCTGAGTTAATCGTTGCCTCCGGGTCCGGGACTCGTCGCCCGTGGGTCCGGCTTCACCGTGAGCGGCTGCGTGTAACTCTTACCGTTGACTGTCAGCTTCACGGTAAACGTCCCCGGCTGGACCAGCGGCGCGCCGCCGCGTCCGCCGCCGCCAAAACCCCCGCCGCCTCGTCCGCCGCTGCCGGCGGCTGGAGTGGGACGCAGATCCCACACCCAGCGATGCATGCCTGCGGCGGCCGAAAGAGGCTCCGTGGCGGGTACCCAGGCGGCGGCAACGTTGATCATATTTGGATTTTGGGCCGGTCTCTGATCGTCGCTGGAATAGCGTCGGATGGCCTGGCCCGCGGAATCGAGAACCTCGAGCATGACGGGCCCGGACGCGGCGGATTTCAAGTAGTAATCGATCATGGCCCCATTCGGCGGATTCTCCGCGAACGGCTCGTCTTTCGGGAGCGGCGTCCCGTAGTTGCTGCCCGGCGGCATGGCGATCGCTTCAGCGGGTTTGAAGAGAACCGCGTCCGACTGCGCGACCGTGTCGTCGATCTGGCGCAGCGCGGCGATGTCGTCGAGCACCCAGAACCCGCGGCCGTGCGTCGCGACGATCAGGTCGTCGCCGTGGATGGCCAAGTCGCGCATCGACACCGGCGGAAGATTGAGCTGCAGCGACTGCCAGTCGTCGCCGTCGTCGAACGACACGAACACGCCCAGCTCCGTGCCCGCGAAGAGCAGCCCCCGCCGCGCCGGATCTTCCTTCACGGCCTGCACGTAGACGCCCCCGGGCAGGCCCTTCGTGATTTTCTGCCAGGTCTTGCCGGCGTCGCGCGTGCGATAGATATGCGGCTCATAGTCTTCGAGCTGATGCCGTTCCACGGCGGCCCAGGCTTCGTTCGCGTCGAAGTGCGACGCCTCAATCATCGTCACCTTGCTCCATGGCGTCAGCGCCGGCGGAGTCACGTTTTGCCAGGTCCGGCCGTCGTCCGCGGTGATTTGAACGAGCCCATCGTCCGTTCCGATCCAGATCATCGATGCGCGTACGGGCGACGGCGCGATCGCGTAGATGACGCCGCGGCGCTTGCCGGAAGGGGCGTCGGCCGCGGCGGCCTCGTCCAGGTTGGGCGGCACGCCCGGATCCTCGCGCGTGAGGTCGGCGCTGATCTGCGTCCAGCTTTGGCCGCCGTTCGTCGTCTTGTACAGGAACTGATTGGCGAAGTAGAGCGCGTGCGGATCGGCCTGGGAGAAGACCAGCGGCTGCGTCCACGCGTGCCGGAACGGTCCCTGCCCCCCGCGTTCGGGCGAAACGTTCTGACCTGCGCCCGTGACAAGGTTCCAACGCGTGACCATCCCGCCGAAGAGAATCTCGGGATGCAGCGGATCGGGTGCGGTGAAGCCGCTCTCGCCGCCGGCGGCCAGGCCTGTCCAATCGTGCATGGAAATCTCGGCATGCGGGCTGCGGGTCGGCATTCCCACGGCGCCGCTGTCTTGTTGCGCGCCGGTCACCCAATACGGGAAACGATAGTCGGCCGCCACGTGGTAGAGTTGCGCGGTCGGTTGGTTGTACCAGGAGCTCCATGTCGCCGCGCCGTCGACGGTGACGACCGCGCCCTGGTCGCTGGCAACGATCATCCGGTTCGGATCGTCGGGATATATCCAGAGCTGATGATAATCGTCGCCTCCCGGCGCGCCTTTGATCGGCGTCCAGCTTTTGGCCGCATCCGTGGATTTATATAGCGCCGTGTTCGAGACGTAGACGACGTCCGCGTTCTTGGGATCGACGGCGATCCTGCCGAAGTACCAGCCGCGTCCCCAGATGCGATTTTCGCCGGAGAACTTGCTCCAGTTCTCTCCCGCGTCGTCCGAACGATAGAGCCCACCGTCTTTCGCGTCGATGATGGCGTAGACGCGACTCGCGTTCGTGGGCGCCACGGCGATGCCGATGCGCCCGACGCCCTCGGCCGGAAGGCCGGCGGTGAGCTGCCGCCATGTCGTGCCGCCGTCGACGGACTTGAAGATGCCGCCGCCCGGGCCGTTCGATGGCGCGTAGATGTACCAGGGCGGGCGGCGGGTGGCCCACATCGCCGCATAGACGATCTGCGCGTCGGTTGGATCGAAGGCGAGATCGACCGCGCCGACCCCGTCATTTTTGAACAGGACCTTCTGCCACGTCGCGCCTCCGTCGCGCGAACGATAGACGCCCCGGTCGGGACTGGGTCCGTACGCGTGGCCGAGCGCCGCGACAAAGACGATGTCCGGGTTTTTCGTATCGACAAGGACGCGCCCGATCTGCCGGGTGGCCTCGAGGCCGATGGGTTTCCAGGTGTTCCCGCCGTCCGTGGATTTGTACATCCCATGGCCGCAGCCGATCGAATCCCGCATGTCGCTTTCGCCCGTTCCGACATAAAGGACGCCGGGCTTCGACGGCGCGACACCGATGGCTCCGATCGAGGCGACAGGTTGTGCGTCGAACACCGGTCTCCAGGTGCGGCCGGCATTCGTGGATTTCCAGAGGCCGCCGCCGACCGAGCCGAAGTAGAAGGTGTTGGGCTCGCCGGGCACGCCGCTCACGGCGTTGACGCGGCCCCCGCGAAAAGGCCCGATCATGCGCCAGCGCAGGCCGGAGTAAAGATTTTGCTGATAGGCCTCGTGGGCAGGAACCGAAAACGAAGGCGTGCTCAGAAACAGGATCAGCAAACCGAAAACAGCGGTTACGGCAAAAGGCGATATTTTTTTCATAGAAGAAGTGTAGTGAAATTCCGAGCGAATATCAACAAACCTTGCTTGCCCCACGCTCGCCCGACGCCTTGACAAAGCCATGAGCAGCGATATATAGATAGCGGCATGGAGGAGGTCCAGATGATATGTCGTAAATTCACACGTTTGGTTCTTTTGGTTCCGCTTTTTTTGTTCATCGGGCTCGCGCCCATCGTGGCGCAGGAGCTCAGCCTGACGAAACAGGTCATCGAACGCACGCTGCCCAACGGGCTTAAGGTCTTGATGGTCAAGCGAGTGGACACGCCCACGGTCCGCTGCATTCTGGCCTATCGCGTCGGGTCCGTCAATGAGCGGCCGGGAATCACCGGCATCTCGCACTTCCACGAGCATATGATGTTCAAGGGAACCTATACGATGGGGATCAAGCCGGGTACGCTCGATAAGGACACGGAGTACAACCGGCAGATCGACGCCCTCGAAGATCAGATCGTAGCCGAAGAATCCAAGATCAAGGGGCGTGACGAGGCCAAGATCATCGCCCTCAAAAAGCAGGTGTCCGACTTGCTCACGAAAGAGAAGGCCGAAACGATCGTGAGCCAGGAGATCTGGGGCGCCTACCAGGAGGCGGGCGGGACCGGCCTGAACGCTTCGACGGGCCAGGAGATGACCCAGTATTATGTCACGCTGCCGAAGAACAAGCTCGAGCTCTACATGGCGCTCGAGGCGGATCGGATGGCCAACCCGGTCTTTCGCGAATTTTATTCGGAGCGCGATGTTATCACCGAAGAGCGCCGGATGAGCGAGAACAGCCCCGGGTTCTTCTTCAATGAACAGCTCAACGCGACGTTCTATGCCGCCAGTCCCTACCATTGGGAAGTCCTGGGCTGGATGTCCGACATGAGCCGCATCACCAAGCAGGAAATGATCGACTACCGCAGCCAATACTATCGTCCCGACAACGCGGTGCTGGTTTTGGCCGGCGACCTGGATGTCGAGCCGACCATGGCCCTTGTGGCCAAGTACTTCGGCCCGATCCCGTCCAAAGGCCCCTCGCCGCGCGTGCGCTCCGAAGAACCGACCCCCCAATATTACCAGAAGGTCAACGGGCCGGATTTCAAGGCGCCTTACATCGAAAAGCGCGTCATGGGCCGGGCCGCCGTGAATCCGAGCGTCCAAATCATGTTCCATATCCCGGCGCTGTGGCATGACGATCTGGCCCCCCTCTCCATGCTGAGCCAGGTCATGAGCGCGAGAACCGGCAAGATGTATCTGGACATGGTGCTGAAAAACGAGCACGCGACCAACGTCAGTGCCCGGGCTTCCAATTCCGAGTACGACGGCGAATTCCGCGTGAGCGCCACGGCCAAGGAAGTCAGGAATGAGGCGGTCGTGCCTCTCGATCAGATCGAAAAGGAGCTATGGACGTACATCGAAGACGCCAAGAACACGCCCTGCGATGACGTGCTGCTCCAGCGAGTGAAGAACTCGGTCGAAGCCAGGTATCTCCAAGGCCTGGCTGGAACCGGGATCGCCGGCCAATTGGCCTCGATGGAAGTGGCCTACCGCTGGCAGTATCTTGACGAGCAATACAAACAACGCATGGCCGTGACGCCGGCGGATCTGATGCGGGTCGCGAAGAAATATTTCACCCGGAACAACTGCGTGACCGGGGTGCTGGAGCGGGAAAAGTAGCGGTTCGCCGCACTTTCCGGAAAGGATATGACGATGTTAAAAAGACGTTTCACTTCATGGCTTATTCCGGTCCTGCTCGTGCTCGCGTTTGTGATCGCGATCGACGTGCAGGCGGCCGGACAAACGGCCCAGACGCCCAAGGGACCGCGCCCCGAGCAATTCACGTACCCGCCGCTCAATTTCAAGGTCCCCAAGCCTTCCGAATTCAGGACAAAACTCTCGAACGGCCTCGTGGTCTATATCGCGGAGGATCACGAAATCCCGTGGTTCAACGCGACGCTGATGATGCGGACCGGGCCGTTCCTCGAGCCCAAGAACAAGCTGGGCGTGGACGGTTTCACCGCCTCGATCATGCGCGTGGGCGGCAGCACGACGATGACCGGCGAGCAGATCAACGAGCGAATGGATTTTCTGGCCGGCACCGTGACGGCCAGAAACCTCTCCATCAACATCCGCTATCTCGACGAAGGTCTGAAGATTTGGATGGACATTTTGACGAGTCCGGCTTTCCCCGACGACAAGCTCCGACGCGATAAGGACCAGGCTCTGCCCGGGATCCGCAACCGCAACAAGAATGTCTCGCAGGTGGCCGCGCGCGTTTATGAAAAGCTGATCTACGGCGAAGACTCGCCCATCACCCAGGAGACGACCGAGGCGACGATCACCGGCATCACCCGCGATGACCTGGTCGCCTGGCACAAGAAATATTGGGGCGCCAACAACGCCATTCTGGTCGTCTCGGGCGATTTCAAGAAGCCGGAGATGATGAAAAAGCTGGAAGCCACCTTCGGCAAATGGCGCAAGGCCGAGAAAGCCGCGCCGACGGTTTCAAAAGTGGTGCAGGCGTCGGCGGCGGGCGTTTATATGGTGCAGCCCGAGGTCATCCCGAACCAGGGCATCATCCGGATCGGCCATCTGGGCTTGACCGTGGACAACCCCGACTATCCGGCGGTCGACCTGATGAACTACGTCCTGGGCGGAGGCTCGTTCTCCTCGCGGATCACCAAGGTCGTGCGGACCGACAACGGACTCGCCTATTCCACAAGCTCCAGCTTCAGCGGCGGCGGTGGGGGGGGCGGCGGCCCGCGGGGCGGCGGCGGCGGGACCGGAGCCGGCGTGCTGTATCCCGGGACCTTCACGGCATCTTGCCAGACCAAGAACCCGACGGTCGTTTTCGCCGCGCAACTCATGCTGGATCTGATCGAGGGGATGCATAACGGCGACATCAGCGAGGCCGATCTCAAAATGGCCAAGAACGCGCGTCTCAACGCGTTCCCCTCCATGTTCTCGGGAATCGGCTCCATCATCCAGAATTTCGCGAACCTCGAATTCAACGGCCGTCCGATGGATTACTACGACACCTATCTGGCCAAGTACGAGAAGGTGACGGTCGCCGACCTCAAACGGGTCGCCCTGAAGTGGCTGCAGCCGGATAAGATGATCATCATGGTGGCCGGCAGCATCGATGAATGCAAGGCCGGCGCCGATAAAATACTGCCGAACCAGCCGACGATCGACGCTATGGCCGCGAAATTCGGCGGCCGGACCATTGACGGACTGGCCAAGAAGTACGGCGACGGTGCCGTGCACATCGTGAAGCTCAAGTAATCATTTGGCGCGTGGCGCGCTGAGGCCCGATGCCGAGGAGCTTATCTTTGAAAACGTCGCCCTCGAAAGAAGCCTCGACCACGCGCCTCGCCGAAAAGGAGAAAAGGTCCGCTGCGGGCAGTTCCGTCATCGCCGCTCTTTTCCTCACGTCCATGAAATTGGCCGTGGGGCTGATCACGGGAAGCCTGGGCATCCTGGCCGAGGCCGCGCATTCCGGCCTTGACCTGATCGCGGCTTTTATCACTTTCCTGGCCGTGCGCGTTTCGGACAAGCCGGCCGATCGCGACCATCCCTACGGCCACGGCAAGATCGAGAACTTTTCCGCCCTTGTCGAAACCGTGCTGCTCTTTGTCACCTGTGCCTGGATCATCTATGAGGCCGTCCACCGCATCGCTTTTCAAGCCATAGAGATCGATCCCAGCCTCTATGCCTTCCTGGTGATGATCGCTTCCATCGGGATCGACGTGAGCCGGTCGCGGATGCTCTCCCGGGCCGCTCGGAAACATCACAGCCAGGCCTTGGAGGCCGACGCCCTTCACTTCTCGACGGACGTCTGGAGCTCGAGCGTGGTCATCGGCGGCCTGGTCCTCGTCTGGCTCGGGAAAAACGTTTTTCCCCGCCACGCGGCGCTTTTACTGAAGGCCGACGCCGCCTCCGCGCTGGGGGTCGCGTTCATCGTCCTGTTCGTCAGCTACCGGCTCGGCAAGCGGACCGTGGATGTCCTGTTGGACCGGGCGCCCGACGGGCTGGCCCAGAAGATCTCCGCTGCCGCCGGCGGGCTCGAGGGCGTATTGAGCGTCGGCCATATCCGGCTCCGGCGATCCGGTCCCCGCGTCTTCGTAGACATGACCGTGGACGTGGATCGCAATTTGTCCTTTGAGCGGACCCACGCCATCGCCGAATCGGTGGAAGCCTGCGTGCAGAGCGTCGCTCCCGGCGCCGACGTCGTCATTCACACCGACCCGCGCGAGATCGAGCGCGAGACCAAAGCCAAGCGGATCCGGGCCATAGCCTACCGGAACCAGATGAGCGTGCACAATATCAGCTTGCACGAGGACCGGGACCGCGTCTACGCCGATCTCCATTTGGAAGTCGACGACCATCTCTCTCTGCAGCAGGCCCACGAACTGGCGACGCGTATGGAAAAGGACCTGAAAGAGGACATGCCCGAGATCGCCCAGATCAACACCCATATCGAATCCCGCGGCACCGGCATGGGCAGCGGCGAGGACGTGACGGCCCGGGAGCCGGATCTTGTGGAGACGGTCAAGCGGCTGACGAACGAGATCGCCGGCGCCTCCCGCTGCCACAACGTCATGATCCGGCGTCATGCGGATAGATGCTCGGTCACGCTCCATTGCCAGTTCGAGAAACAGCTTTCGATCATCCAAGTCCATGATGTTTCCACCCGCATCGAGGAACGCTTGAAAGACAGGATCCCGGGTTTGGTCCGGGTGCTCGTTCACGCCGAACCCGAGCGCCGGTAGGTCCGATCTGAAGCTTACTTTTCGGGCGGGGCGGAATTTTCTTTCCAGGCTTTGTGGCGCCTGAGATATTCCTCGGCGACCCGGATGGGGTCGAGGCCGAGCATCGCGGCGTAATTCTTGAGGTGGACTTTTAAATAAATCGCTTCCGGCAAGGCTTCGAATTTCTCGGCCTCGAGGGACTTGAGGAGATCGACGCGAAGCTTTAATTCCTTCGAGATCTCACTTAACTCGATGCCCGCCTTTTCCCGGATCTTCCGCAGGGAAGGGCCGGAATACGCGGGGTCAACGATACGCTCCTGATCCGGAGTGAACTCCGGCTCCTCGACGGGAAGGAACGCCGTCCTGGACGATTCGTCCTTCTTGGCGGCGATAAGCTTGACGTAAGCCGCCTCCACGTCTTCGAGGATCTTCTTTCTCCTTTTTTCGGAGAATTCCTCGCCCAGAGGGGTCACCGCGATGGATTCATTGGAATAAATCTTTTTCAGACGCAGAAAAGATTTGTGAATTTCGCGAAGAGAAGCGTCCGCGGGCAATTCCAGAATGTCGAAATATTTTTTGAGCTCATCCTTGGCCATCAATAGCCTCCCGGCAGGCTGACTTCCTTGCCTTTGATGACGTTGTCCACGAAACTCTCGATCTCTTTTGCGCAGCTCGAGGCCAGATAGTTCAGCATGAACGGTTTTCGTTCACGGACCGATTTCCAGACGGCGTCGTTATATTCGATGTAGCCGGAATACTCGATGGGAATCCCCAGATATTTCGTCATGACGCTTTTGATCGACATGCCCAGGAGAATGTCGTTGTTGTTCCGGACCATGTTGAGGACGAGATGAATCTTGAACGAGGCCAATTCGTGGTCCAAGATCGTGCCGATGTAGGAAAAGCTCTCCTTGAGATAGTCGATCAGCTCCCGGATATTGGTGATCCCATAACTCTGGCGGCGATCCCAGATGTGCTGGACGATCTCTTTGAATCCGTATTCCTTGAGCGTCTTCTTGACCTTCCTGAACAGCGAATTCTTGACGAAATGGTACATGTTCTCGATGGCGATCACTTCGGGAACCAGGACCACGACCATCCGATCGGCGATAAGAAAAGTGTCGAGCGTGTTGTAGTGGCTGCCGGCGCCGAGGTCGATGATCACGTTCTGGGCATTGATTTTCATGATCTGGCGGAAGAGCTTGAGCTTCTGGGAGAAGGTGATCTTGTCCGAAGCGATGGAATGGACGTCCCCCGAAATCAGGGAAATATTGTCCGTGTCCGTCTTGACCACGAGGTCGGAGAGCGAAGCGCCCATCTCGAAGAAGCTGGTCAGGGATTTTTGGGGACGGTTGATGCCGAAGAACGAATGGAGGTTGGCCCCGCCGATGTCCATATCCACGAGGACGACGTTCTTCCCTTTCCTGGCGAGATAAGTGCCGATACTGCTCGTGATGAAGCTTTTTCCGGTGCCGCCTTTTCCTCCTCCGACGGCCCAGATTTCGCCTTCTTTAATCTTCGTTGTAAGCGTCATTTTCGTTCAAAATGCAGTAGTTATGAACATTTTACAATATATGAATTCGGCTTTGGCGTCAACTGGAGGAGAGGCTGAAAACGGAGCTTGGAACCGGAATTCCTGAAATTTGAGCGCTTTAAAGGCGTGGTCTGCGGGATATGAAGAGCTGGGAAGCAAGGATTCGAACCTTGATTTCATGATCCAGAGTCATGAGTCCTGCCGTTGGACGACTTCCCAGCGAGCCGCTATGATAATAAATTTCAGGCCGATATTCAAGTCAATTTGGAGGGGGAACCCGCTTCGCGTTTCCCCCTTCCAACGGGCACCGGGAAGACCCGGTCGCCCTGCCTCCCTTTCTCGGGCGGGGCATGAAACCCCGCCCTGCGACCAAGGGGGC